>Ga0316207_10000013_pt1 | contig 421270 bp, 356 predicted proteins | sample 6weekpyrite_MG_FD_204943 | JGI IMG/M metagenome (GOLD analysis project Ga0316207, IMG submission 204943) | Microbial mat bacterial communities from mineral coupon in-situ incubated in ocean water Damariscotta River, Maine, United States -... | ecosystem: Environmental > Aquatic > Marine >...
CAGAACAAGTCCGCTATTGCTTCAATATGGCCGTTAATTTTAGCCAACTGCGCGCTGTTGGGTGAACCAACCAGCCGGAAAATCCAAGCGTTTTTTCCTGGTCCAGTACTGGTGATCTGGCCACTATCAAGGCCGCGCGCAATATCACGCTCGGCTTGCCTACACTGAACCGAAGAAATGCGTTTATAGGTTTCCCGTGCGTCCGGGTCCCCGATCGTGAGCCCATACCGCACCACAGACCCAGGCGTTTGATAAAGTTTTTCCTGGCGGCGGTTTATCACCCGAGTGCCAGCTTCTTCAATCAACCCTACAGCAAGCATTTGATCAATATGGTGATAAAGCGCCGAAGGCTTGGCGCCGATCAATTTGGCGAGCTCCCGTATAGAAGTTGGACCATTGTTTGCCAATTGACCAACGATAGCCATCCGGCGCGCCGACATCAGGCACTCATATTGGTCTTTGCCGCGGATCCAATAGACATTTTCATCTTCGTTTTTTGCTGGCGCTATTTTCATATCAATCACTTTTTGGCAGGAGGGGCTGACATTTCAGCCCCTTTGCCGTGCTACTCATTTGGGCCATTATCATGATACCAAAGTTTTGGCAGCGCTTCTTTGCGCGGCCAAATCTGGTCCATAGTATCATCATCATACAGGCGACCGTTCATCATCACTCTGTGGATATCTGCCGTATTTTTCAAGTCCTCACGTGGATCAGAGTTTAAAATGACCAAATCCGCATGTTTTCCTGCCTCAATGGAGCCCACCTCATTGGCGTGACCAATGATATGTGCGCCGTCTATAGTCGCTGCTTTCAGCACCTCCATGGGTGTTGCATTGCCTGACCCGAGCGCCCACATCTCCCAGTGATACCCAAGCCCCTGGAATTGGCCGTGGCTGCCGACACCAACCTTACCGCCCGCACGCTGTATGTTGATCGCGCTGTCAGCCACCCGCGTAAAGCTGTATTCTTCGGGACGGAACCAGTTTCGACGTTTACTTGACCGGTCCAGCACGCTGTGCGGCATGAAGCGGTTCATTTTCGCGTCGTTATGCGGGTTCATTGTGGTGTAAAAATAGTTCTCAGCCCAGGGGCCACCATATGTAACAAGCAAGGTCGGCGTATAACCAATACCGGTTTGCGAGGCCAATTCAGCCACATCCTTATAAAGGGGAATGATTGGCAAGTTATGCTCGTTGCCAGCAAAACCATCTATCATGTGGGTAAGGTCCAGCTTGGCATCCAAGCCGCCTTCCGTTGTTGGCATAATGCCAACCTCTTTCGACGCTTCGATAATATAATGCCGCTGCTTCCGGTTGCCGGTAATATAGGCCTTAATATTCTTGGTGCGGTAATGATCTTTGTAGCGCGTGAGCACGTCAGCCGCATGGTCCTTAGACTTGATCGCTGTATCAGAAAATACGCCCGGGCCTGTTGACCATGCCCGCAGGCCAATCATGCGCCCTGCTTCCACCATATCCTGGTATACGAATATATCGGTGGTGCCTGTTTGCACGTCCAGACCGCTTGTTACACCGTAAGCCACGTTTGCAATGAAGGGCCAAAAATGTTCTTCAATCACTTCATTTCGCTGCCAATTGCGCCAGTGGCCGTGCGTATCCACGAAACCCGGCGTAATAAACTTGCCTGACATATCCCGCACTTTAGTACGGCGCGGCACGTCCAGGCTGCCTCTCTCACCTACAGCAACAAACTTGCCGTCTTTTACAAGAACATCAGCGTTCTCAAGCGTGCCTTTTTCGCCCATTGTAAGTACGGTAGCGCCGCGGAATAATATGGTCCCTTCCGGGTTATCCCTTGCGACTTCCACATTCACTTTGAACGTTTTGTAAGCCTTGGGCTTTTCTTCTTCTGCCTCTGTTTTCTCTTCAGCTTCAGGTGTGCCGTCTGCTTCCGCATCTTGAGCAACAGCTTCACTCGCGTCAGCATCAGCCCCTTCTTCAGTGTCAGTGTCAGCGTCGGTGTCTTCGTCGTCTTCTTTTTCAGGCTTAACCCATTCAACGTCTGCCATCTTTTGGGTGTAGATTGTACTACCGACAGACCAAACCATGCTTTCGCCGTCTTTTGACCAGTCAAAATAATCCACACCGATATCGGATAGTGTTTTCAGTGGCACCGAAGGCGCTGCAACATTCACTGTCTGCGCCTTGCGGTTTATCATTGGTACAGTTACCAGCTGGAGCTGCTCTTGCGAGCGAGCCAGTGCATATTTGCCGTTCGGGCTTAGGCGCATATCCCGCGCAGGAACAGGTTTCGTAGCAAAATAAAGCCCCGCACCGGTCACCTTCAAATGGTCACGCCGGTCCGTTCCGTCCAGACGCAATGAAAACAGGTTGCCTCCACCATACAGATACACCCGGTCTTTCTGGTCGCCAAAATGGACACTGCCAAAACCGCCGCCCGACATGACCACACGCGACCCGTCACCCTCAACATCAAGGGCGATCAAGTCCCGATGCGCTCCCGGATTGCCTTCGTTGAACTGATGATTTGACGCCCGAATGGCAACAATCTCCCGGCCATTTGGTGTGAAGTTCGGCTCTGTATAAAAACTTGGTATTTTAGAAACCTGTTCCGGCTTTGATTTGCCATCAGAGCGCATGCGCCACACGTGGCCACCCTCGGTTTCCCAACTGACAAAGGTTAAGTACCGCCCGTCCGCAGACCAGCTTGGCTGGAACACGTTTTTCCCGGCGCGCGTTATTTTTGTTGGCTTGGCATCCTCTGCCAGGTTCATCGAATATAGCTCACCAAGTGCAGAGAAAACCACGAGCTTACCGCCAGGCGCCAGCGCTGGTTTTTGAACCATCCGCGCAACAACCGGGCCCTCGGGCGTAGTTTCATCCTGATAAACGAGGTTCGGCCCAACATCCATTTTTACTTTTGCATTGAAAGGGATGTTCGTACGCGCCCCGTCAGACAGAGAAATGCGTTCTATCTTGCCGCCGCTCGCAGTGATGATCGCACTGCCGTCAGGTGTGAAGCTGTATGCTGGCAATAAATCTCGGGTGGCACGGCTTTCCTGATCATCGCGCGTGATTGGGTACGCCAGCCAGCGGTCTTCTCCGGTTTCCATATTGCGAACACGAAGGCCCGTATCAGTTTCGAAACGGGTTCCATAGACCAGTGTTTTTCCGTCTGGGGAAATTATCGGCCGTACCGCTCCGCCATATGCGGTAGCAATAGCATCCGTAGTTCCTTCCTGCATATCACGGCGAACAACGCGCCAAGGGAAGCCCGCCATATTATACTGAAAACCACCAAGTTTTGTGGCGTAATAAATATAACGGCCATCGCTTGATGCGGACACACCCTGCGCGTTGGGCTGGCGATTTCTTGGGGTCGTTGGACCATTTGGCATTGACTTGGTGATCTGAATACCTTTGCCGCCCAGCTTGTGGTACATCCAGATTTCATTGGCACCGATGCCGTTTGTTAGCTGCGAGATAAACACATAGTTTCCGTCGGCCGACCAAGCAGGGCTCATGCCCTCGCCTTTTTTCATAGACGATATCTTTTTGGGCTTGCTGCCGTCGGCGTTCGCCACATACAGATTTTCACTGCCATCTTTATCTGAAAGATACGCAATTTGACTGCCGTCCGGCGAATAAGCAGGCTGTGACTGAAAGGCCATGCCAGTCAATATTGCCGTTGCCTCGCCGCCTGCTGCTGGCATTGTATAAATGTCGCCGAGCAATTCAAAAATGATGGTCTGGCCGTCTGGCGCGATATCGAGCGACATCCATGTGGCTTCATCGGTTTCAAACTCAACCGTACGTTCAGGTTTAAGTGACAGACCTTTTTTCTTGTCCTTTTTTCCGTCTGCCTTTTCACCATTGGCCTTGTCGTCAATTAGAGAAGGAGATGGCTCAACCCATTTTTCAGATATATTAACTCCCTCGGGCGCAATTTGCTGGGCAGCAGCCGCAGGCGCCACTAGCAAACTGGTGGCAAGAAAAGCGGCCAACAGGTCCTTCGAATGTGAAAATTTAAGCATGGTGTCCCCTCCGGATATTTAATTTTTGTCGCAACATGGGCAGCAAACGTTGGCTGCTTTTTAAAAACGTACAAAAACCCTAACGGGGGAACCGCACCCATTCAAATAATAATTTTCTTTTGAATAAGAAATTAAACCAATTGTGTATGCACTGAAGGACGAAAAACCAGGTTATGCCGCCATAGCCGCACTCGCAGCAGAAAGCGCCCTTGCAGCGTCTACTGGGTGCTGGTGCCTATTCAAGGCATCCGCAAGTGCAGTGATACACAGCCTGACGTTACCCTCGCACGCGCTTGAACCCATCAGGCCAATACGCCAAACTTTGCCGGCCATCGGGCCAAGGCCAGCGCCGATTTCAAGGTTGTGGCCCGCGAGCAAATGCGCGCGCACTGATGCCTCGTCCACACCCGCAGGCACTTTTACCGCATTTAACATGGGCAGGCGCACATCTGCGTCCACTAAAAACTCGAGCCCCATGCTTTCCAGCCCTGCCGCCAATGCTTTATGCATTTGCGCATGGCGTTTCCATGTCGCTTCCAGTCCTTCTTCAAAGAGCATCACCAGCGCTTCATGCAGGCCGTAAAGGCCGTTTACCGGCGCAGTATGATGATAACTGCGTCCGCCTTCACCGTCCCAATAATTCATCACAAGCGACAGATCGAGGAACCAGCTTCTGACAGGCGTTGTGCGCGCACGAACTTTGTCCAGCGCTTTTTCTGAAAAGGTAACCGGGGAAAGGCCGGGCGCACAGGAAAGGCACTTCTGTGATCCTGAATAAGCGGCGTCAACACCCCATTTATCTATATAAACCGGCACACCGCCTAGGCTGGTGACCGCATCCATAATTGTGAGACAATCATGCTTTTGCGCGAGAGCACAGATGCCTGCGGCGTCTGAAAGCACGCCGGTTGAGGTTTCCGCATGCACAAAGGCCAGTATCTTTGCCTCAGGGAGCGCTTCAAGCGCTGCCTCAATGGTATTCAAATCAGGCGCCTTGCCCCACTCTACATCAACCACAACAGCCGCGCCGCCCGCACGCACGACATTTTCACGCATGCGTTCACCAAAAACGCCGTTTTTCACCACTATTACCGTGTCGCCCTCTTCCACCAGATTAAGAAAACAAGTTTCCATACCAGCCGAACCGGGGGCCGAAACGGGGAATGTAAGTTTGTTTTTTGTCTGAAAAAGCTCTTTCAGCCCTTCTTTTACCTCTTCCATCATACGCTGGAATTCTGGGTCAAGATGACCCAGCGTTGGGCGGGCCATGGCGTTCAAGATACGCTCGGAAACATCAGAAGGCCCTGGGCCCATAAGAGTGCGTTTGGCAGGGTAAAAGGATTGCATGAGATACTCCGCAAATTGGGTAAAACGGCATGAGGTGTAGTTTGGATCAATTAAACTAAGTCCGTGCTTTTTAGCAAAAACACAGAATTAGTATAGGTCAATTGTTGCCTATTCTCTTCACTGATGACCATCTGATGATCTTTAGTCAGCAATTTCACCTGTTTTCCACAGTAAAAAAGCGGCTGGAATAACAAGCAGCGCCAAAAGCGTTGCACTTACCATGCCGCCCACCATAGGGGCTGCTATTCTGCTCATCACTTCCGAACCGGTTCCGGTCCCGAGCATGATTGGCAACAAGCCAGCGATAATCACTGCGACAGTCATCATTATCGGCCGTACACGCAGCAGCGCACCGGCGATTACTGCATCCACGAGGTCGACGCGAGAGAGCTCTCGCGCCTCCTTTTTCGCGGCAGCTGTTGTTCGGTCCCAAGCCTGATTAAGATAAACAATCATCAAGACGCCAATTTCCACCGCAACGCCCGCCAGGGCAATAAAGCCAACACCCACAGCGACCGATAGGTTATAATTTAGAAGGTACAAAAGCCATACACCGCCAACCAGCGCAAGCGGCAGCGTACCCATAACAACAAGCACAGACGTTCCGTTTCTAAAGTTCAGAAAAAGCAGCAACAGAATTATGACCAGGGTAACAGGCACAACCACGCTTAATTTTTCTTTTGCTCGCTCCATATATTCATATTGCCCGGACCAGCTGAGAGAGTACCCTGCGGGTAGCACGATTTCTTCCTGTATCAGCTTTTGCGCGTCGGCCACATAGCGGCCGATATCAACACCGGCAATATCAACATAAATCCAGCCGTTTAAGCGGGCATTTTCACTGCGGATCACACCAGGCCCACCGCTAACGCTGATTTCCGTCACTTGGCCCAGCGGGATTTGTTCGCCGCGCGGTGTTATAATTGCGAGCGCTGAAAGCCTGTCCAGCGAGTCCCTGAAATCACGAGGGTAACGAAGGTTCACAGGATAGCGCTCTAATCCTTCAACGCTTTCGGTCACCGCCATGCCGCCAATTGCCGTACGGATCACATCCTGCACGTCGGCGATATTCAGGCCGTACCGCGCTGCTTTCACCCGCTTGATCTCGACATTGATATAGCGGCCTCCGGTAACGCGTTCGGCATATACGGATGCAGTTCCCGGCAGGTCGCGCATTGCAGTTTCAATCTGTTGCCCTATTTCGTTAATCACCGCGAGGTCAGGGCCAGCCACTTTAATGCCAACAGGGGTTTTGATGCCCGTCGCGAGCATGTCAATTCTGTTCTTAATCGGCATAATCCAGACATTGGAAAGGCTTGGGACCTTTACCAGCCTATTCAATTCTTCTTTAAGCTTTGCTGTGGTCAGACCCTCCCGCCATTCTGACCGCGGCTTCAGCTTTATGGTTGTTTCAATCATTGTTAAAGGGGCCGGATCGGTGGCTGTATCGGCACGGCCAGCCTTACCGTAAACGGTCTCAACCTCGGGCACAGTTTTGATCAGCTTATTGGTTTGTTGTACCAGCTGTGCCACCTTACCTGCCGAAATAGCAGGGTATGCGCTTGGCATATAAAGAAGATCGCCCTCATCAAGTTCAGGCATGAATTCACCACCAATTTGAGAAAGCGGATACGCTGCGCTCGCCATTACAGCAAAACTAAAGATGATTATGCATTTAGGATAACGGAGCGAAAAATTGATGAAAGGCCTATAGGCCTTGGTCAGCCACCGATTTATCGGGTTCTTATGCTCGGCAATAATTTTCCCGCGCACAAAATAGCCCATCAAAACAGGAACGATGGTTATTGAAAGCAGTGCTGCCGCAGCCATTGCATATGTTTTTGTATAGGCTAGCGGACGGAAAAGCTTCCCTTCTTGCGCTTCAAGCGCAAATATCGGCACAAAACTAAGCGTGATGATAAGAAGAGAAAAGAAGAGCGGTGGCCCGACCTCCACTGCCGCCTTGGCAACCATGTCCCACCGATTTTCGGATGTAACGTCTTCTGCCTCCATATGTTTATGGTAATTTTCAATCATCACAATTGTGGCGTCTACCATCGCGCCAATGGCTATCGCGACACCACCAAGCGACATGATATTGGCGTTGATGCCCTGGCTGTTCATCAAAACAATAGCGGCCAAAATGCCAACTGGCAGGCTAAGAATAACCACCAATGATGACCGAAAATGGAACAAAAACAGCGCACAAACGAGAGCAACGATCAGAAATTCTTCCAACAGTTTTTGACTAAGATTATCAACCGCACGGTTAATCAGTGCAGACCTGTCATAGGTGGTGATAACTTCCACCCCCTCCGGCAAGCTGGATTTCAGAATTTCTATTTTTTCTTTCACCAGATCGATCGTCTTCAGGGCGTTTTCGCCAGAGCGCATAATGATAACGCCGCCAACAGCCTCTCCTTCACCGTTCAATTCGCCGATCCCGCGTCGGAGCTCAGGGCCTGTGCGGATATCGGCGATGTCTTTCAATAATATCGGCGTGCCGTTTTCAGCCAGCGCGACTGGAATGGCTTCAAGGTCTTTGAGGCCGGTTATATACCCCGAGGCCCGCACCATATATTCCGCCTCGGCCATTTCAATCACTCGGCCGCCGGTTTCCTGATTGCCACGCTGAATAGCCATCTTAACAGTCTGGACCGGGATGTTATAAGCACGAAGTCGGTTTGGGTTCACCACCACCTGATACTGCTTCACCATGCCGCCAATGGCCGCAACTTCAGACACACCCTCAACCGTTTGCAGTTCGAATTTCAAGAACCAATCCTGGATGCTGCGGAGCTGTGCCAGATCGTGGCCCCCGGTACGGTCAATAAGCGCATACTGGTAGACCCAGCCCACGCCTGTAGCGTCTGGCCCAAGCGCAGGGCGCGCACTACTTGGCAACGTGGGGGCAACCTGGCTTAAATATTCAAGGACACGCGACCGGGCCCAATACAGGTCTGTGCCATCTTCAAATATCACATAAACGAAGCTGTCGTTGAAAAAGCTATACCCGCGAACCGTCGTTGCGCCCGGTACCGAAAGCATCGCTGTAGTAAGCGGATAGGTGACCTGATCTTCAATCACTTGCGGCGCCTGACCGGGGTAGGTGGTTTTTATGATCACCTGAACATCCGACAGATCGGGAATGGCATCAAGCGGTGTTTTACTAAGGGAGTAACCACCCCAAAGCGCAAACAACAAAGTGCAGATAACAACCAAAAAACGGTTGGCTATCGACCATCTAATAACGTTCGCGATCATTGCTGACCTCGCATATCTTCCATGGCCTCATGGTCGTGAGAAGCTGCACCCAGCAACCGCAGGAATGCGCCGTTAATACTGGCTTCGGAATCCAAAAGAAACTGGCCTGAAACAACAACAGCCTCACCGGCTGAAAGGCCGTGTTTTATCTCTACACGATCACCGGATTCGCGTCCTGCTACTACTTCAGCGGGCCGGTATCTCCCGTCCCCCAGTGCCAGTACAACGCGGTCTGTTTTCCCGGTACGGATAAGTGCTTCGCGCGGAATAGACACAACATCCAAAACCGGCGCAGCTGCAATGCTGATTTCGCCGTACATATTGGGCTTCAATCGACCGTCGGCGTTGGCAAAAGATAGGCGTACCTGCACCGTACGGCTTTTCGGGTCAACGATAGGATATACATAATCAACAGTACCCGACCAGTTTTCACCAGGCAGGAAAGGCAGGGTCATCTGCGCCATTTGGCCTTTTTGCACCCAGTCAGACTGGCCTTCAAAAACTTCAGCCTGCACCCAAACCTGCGATAGGTCAGCCAGCGAAAACACAGTTTCGCTGGGACTAATATACATGCCTTCACCTACATTGAGCGCTATGATCACACCATCTTGCGGCGCGCGAATTTCTATAAGCTGTTTGACCTTGCCATTAGCCTCAACTTCTTTGATCTGGCTTTCCATCATACCTAAAGACTTGAGCCGCTCAGCAGAGGCGTTTTTTAAGCTGGCCTGTTTTAGCCTGATCGCCTGCAGATACTCGGCCTGCGCATTCACCAAATCCGGCGAATAAAGCGCGAAAATAAGCTCGCCCTTTTTAACACTTTCACCCACTGACTTGCGGTATAATTTTTCGATCCAGCCAGACGTCCGCACATGCACATGGGTCGCGCGCTCTTCATCAATGGCAATAAAGCCAACGGTCGATACCTCCCGGGCTAAATCTGCCCGGACGGCACGGTCAGTACGCACGCCAATGTTGTTCTCGACAGCCGCACTGATACGCAGAGCATCTTCGTCGCTTTCTTCATCGTCAGCATAAACCGGGACAAGGTCCATCCCCATTGGTGACTTTCCAGGTTCTTCCCGCCTGAAATTCTTATCCATCGGGGCTTCATAATAAAGAATTTCCCGCGCGCCAGTCTCCTCGGCAGGCCCTGAGGGAGCCTCCGAAAAAGCTATGGAAAGACCATATCCAGAGCCCAGGCCAACGGCCAGCGCAGCAAGTGTGATCAAGGTATTTTTATGCATCGTCTTCGCCTTCAAGAAATAACAGGTGGGATTGAGCCTTCAAACGGTCCGACTTTAGCCTGATCAGTTTAAGCTCCGCTTCGAGCTCACCGAGACGCGAACGTACCAATTCAGGAAAGTCTGAAACGCCGCTTTGATACGCGCTTAAAATTGCACGGCTTGTGTCTTTCGCTCGCACCAAAACAACAGACTGATACAGCGAAATTCGGTCCTTCAATCGGTCCCAATCAGCCCGCGAAACCTGTAATTTTTTTTGCAGGTCCAGCAGAACCGCATCGCGTGACAATCGCGATGCCTGACGCGACTTTTTCGCCGCAAGCAAACGCTTGTCCTGCCGCTTGTCGGTAAAAATGGGAACATCCATAGAAACGCCTACTGACGCAAAATCAGCGCGGCTGCCCCCTCGTGCTCCATAGTCAACAGACACAGCCCAGCCCGGTTTATATTGTTCGCCGGCAAGCCGAACGTCCTGATCGGCGACATCAACCTGTGATTTGGATATTCTCGCAGCCGGGTGTTGCGCAAGTGTTTCGATAACCGCCTCCCGCGCTGATGGATGCTCCAATACAGGCATGGCCTTTGGCAGCTGAAGCGAAAAGGCGGATTGGCCTATTCGGCGCGAAAGTCGAGCCCGCGCCACAGACGCCATGCGGTCAATTTCTACAATTCGGTCGTCCAGGAGGCTCAGTTCCAGTTCCGCACGCAAAATATCTTGCGAGGTTTGCCTGCCCGTTGAATAGATCGCTTGTATCACCTCCACAAGCTCGGCCACTGCCTGCCGGCTCTCTGCGACTTTTCCTTTAGCTTGCTCGTTATAGTGAAGTTCGATCCAGGCGAGGCGCGTATCCAGAATAATTTCACGCGTCCGCAGGTCGCGCGTGTGTCGCGCACCGCTCGCCTGATTTTGACGCCGGGCTCGGCGCAGCGTCAACGTATCGCCCTTTGGGAAGGCCTGGCTTATCCCCAGCTGCAGTTGCGTCATTGGTTCCTGGGTATAGCTAAAGCTATCAGTTGGCCAATTCGCGAACCTCATTTGAACTTTTGGATCAGGAAGCTGGGCGTCTGATATGGCTTGTGCCTCGTAGGAAGAAGCCATTTCGTCCGGCTGCCGCAAATAGGGATCGTCGGAAGAAAGCGCCATTATTACAGCTTGTTCCAGTGTTAAAAGGTCGGAAACTTGTTGTTCTGGCTCGGCAAAAACAGCGTTGGTCACAAGCAACATTGTTAGGGAAAAAAACATACGAACAGACATCGAAAAATACCTTGAAAGTTGGGTGTCAGATACGGCTGACATAGCCCACCGTGCTCAGCGGCAGGTGCGTCAACAAATAGAGAGGTGTTTCACCAATATCTATTGAGTTCGAGGAGGGGGTGTCGCCTGTTTATGCTGCACGGAACTGGCAGTTGTTCCAGAAAGCATAAAAGAATTTTGGTCCAACTTTGGCAAATCCGCCTGTTGGACAGACGTTGGCAACATCTGTACCGCAGTAGCCGTGGTACAGTCAGCGGGGTCGCAATCTACCATAGTTGGCATGTCACTATTCGGCATTTCCATATCCATATGCATATCATTTTGGTGCCCCAAGTGCGCTTCGTGGTTGGCAGCTGATTGATCACCAGCTTGCAACATAAATGAGGCAGGGCAACAAGAATGATCTTCTGCCGCAGCCATAGCTGGCGCGGTGATCATACTTGCCACTGCCATTAAGACAGCGACCAGTTGGGATATGCCGAATGAGACTCGCATACTGTGAATATAAGTATGAACCATGGTACAGGGTCAAGCCACGAAATTGTTATGCTGGCGTAACCAAAGCCAATTATCACTTCATACTGTAAGTCCACAATGCTATATGCCCGCCAATCGCTTAAGAAAAAACAGTAACCCGGCATGAGAAACCAACAGAAAAGGTTCGATATGATGAAATTTAAGAAACAGCTTTTTATCGCCGCATTGTTGTCGTCTGCACCACAGGCCTTGATGGCCGAGGAAAGCGCAGATAATTCCTTGGCTGGCAATATAGATGTGAATGCACTCTTCACATCTGGCAATAGCTCGCAGACCTCACTTGGGATCGCTGGCAAAGCGACCTATAGCAGCGGCAAAGCCAGCCATACTGTTTCGGCCTTCATTGATTTCAACAAAAACAGCGGCGTTACGGACCGGGAGCGTTTCGGCGGTGCTTACAATTTAAAATACGACCTATCAGAGCGTTTGTTTTTCTCGTTCGACACCAGTGCTGAAAGCAATAAATTTGGCGCTTTTCGAGAACGGCTCGCGGTCGTGGCCGGTGCGGGTTACCGGCTGAAAGACACCGCGACGTTCAAATGGACAATTGAAGGCGCGCCCAGCGTCCTTTTCACCAAGAACATTGAGGGCGCAGACTATGTTTCTGAATTCAGCGGCTTTGCACGCTCGGCAATGGATTGGCAAATTACGGATACGACCAAATTTACGAATGTTACGAGTGCTTATATTGGAGGTCGATCAATAGTCGAGGCCAAATCAGCCTTTGAATTCGAAATATTCAAATCGATCACAAGTAAATTTTCTTATGATATTTTATACGACCGCGAAGCACCTGAAGGCCGAAAAAGCACCGATACAATCGCGCGGGTAGGTATAAGCTACGGCTTTTAACAGAGCCTACTGGACGGCAACCAGAACTTGCTTTATTGCTGTGCGCTGCATTTCCGGGGAGGGAAAATTAATGCGTAATTTTATAAAGCGACCAACTCACATTTTGAAACTATTGGCCTTGCTCATACCGCTATCGGTATTTCCTTCAGGTACAGTTTTGGCGCTAGACGGCGCGGCAAAGTCAAACGCAGCCGCCAAAAACAGAGCGCCCTTCCCCGCAAGAGAGAACGCCATGGCAGATGTGGACGCTTTGCTGGAGCGCGCCTCGGCAAAAGGCAAACTGGGCCTTATTATCATGGGCGGCAATTGGTGTCATGACAGCCAGGCGCTTGTGCGCCGGATGAGCACCCCAGAACTGGCTCCCATTCTAGACGAAAATTATGAGAGCATGCTTGTTGATGTCGCTGGCCTTAGTGACAATATGGACGTGGCAAAGCGATTTGGCCGGCCTGTAATATATGGCACGCCAACGGTTCTAATCGTCGACCCGGCTACCAAGCAGCTTGTGAATGCCCACGATATGCACCAGTGGCGCGACGCGGAACGCATCAGCCTGGAAGAAACAACCCAATATTTTGCCAAAATGGCGAACAGCGAAACCCGGGGCACACCGGCAGAATTGGCTGGCAATGCCCAGTATGAAAAATTCGCTGCCGGTATCGCAGCCTTTGAACGCGCACAATCGGAACGCCTTTATGCTGCTTTTAAGGTTGTTGGCCCCATGCTGATGATGAAGCCTAGCGAACGGCCGGCAAATTTCGGCAAACTATGGATTGAGCTCAGTAAGTTCCGCTATCAAATCACCAATGATTTATCGGCGTTGGACGCCGAGGCACGATCAATTGTGTCGAACGGTGACGTATCAGGAAAATTGAGCTACCCAAGCTACAATCCCTTCAGTTGGGAATAGCATATAGTTTCGGCGGAACTTAAAGCCTAATCGAGCACCACTGTTTGCAGCGCGTTCTCGCCGTCAAACAACACCGTTTGCAAGGGCCCCTTGCCTTCAACATTCACCGTGTTCATCTGGTCGGGCCAGATGTCCCTTAAGGCGCTATTACGAATAGTTAGCGAGCTTGGGTTCTGCTTATTTTCGCTTTCCTGGTATACATAAAAAAAGCTGCCTTCAATCTCGAACCCCACAAGCCCCAATTCAATTGGGCTGTTATTCTCATCCCACAGAGAAAATGCGCCGACTGTGTAGCGCGCCATTTGAAAGCGCGTTTCCTGATTGTCATGAATATCGGCACCGACGCCGAAAAGCTGCAGCACAGCTTGCTCTGCATCATGCAGGTAAAAACGGTGGACAATTTCAATAGTATCTGTGCGCGGGTTAAACAGTATTTGCGTTAACGCCGCCTTCTGTTGATGCGCAGAAGCGGGCACCAATAAGGCACCCGCTCCTAAAAGTGTTAGAATCAAAAAGAGCTTCCGCAGCATTATTTATCGCTGCCTTCCTTTTTTTCTTCTTTTTCCTTGTCTGCTTTCAGCTTGCTTTTGCTGTCCTGCATAATGTCCCGGCGCACAAACCCGCCGCGACCAGAGCGTTTGAAAGCCTCCACACGGGAAGGTACGATTTGGCGCGGATAACTATTATTATCCACGTCAACGTCGGCTGTTTCCCAGTCAGGGTCAACGATTACGCTTACTAGCTCTTTATCAAGCGCCAAAAGCTTCTTCACGGCATCTGGCGAACGGCGCCAAATTTCGGCAGGAATATACATTTTCTCGGAACTACCATCGGTGAAGGACAGCCCAAGAATGATAGGCATCACCAAACCGCCTTTGTTGGAAAATTCGAGCACATAATAGTTTTTGTCTTCCGCAACGGCGCGGTCGAAAACCTTACGCTCCCATGGGTCTAGGCCCTTTAAGAAGCTATTGTATTTATTGCGCTCTTTGTTCGTAACCGTAAAGCGGTCGTTTTCGTCATAGAAATCCCGCACATCTTCGTTCAGTTCAAGCCAGGTCTTCCTGCCGTCAGCTCTGTTCCTTTCATTGAACAGCGCCTCAGGTTTGGTGCCTTCAGCATCGCGGAGGCGGCCATAGTCAATATCCGGGTTTTTAGTGTCGAGCCGCAGCTTGTAAATTTTATCCAGAGATACATCTACATGGTCAGTGGTGTAGAACCAGCCACGGAAGAACCAGTCAAGATCAATACCGGACGCCTCTTCCATCGTGCGGAAAAAGTCACTTGGGGTTGGGCGTTTGAACATCCAGCGGCGTGAAAATTCCTTAAATGCAAAATCAAACAACTCCCTGCCAAGAATGGTTTCACGCAAAATATTCAGCGCGACGGCAGGCTTGGTATAGGCGTTTGGCCCAAGGCGTAAAACGCTGTCTGATTGCGTCATAATAGGCACTTGGTTCTGAGATTTCATATAGCCCGTGACATCGCGCGGCTCAACACCCCACGGCATGTCCGGGTCCCACTCGCGGCCCGCAATACCGTCGAGGAAACTATTGAGCCCCTCGTCCATCCAGGTCCACTGGCGCTCGTCAGAATTTACCGTCATCGGGAAATAGATATGGCCTACTTCGTGGATCACAACGCCCAGCAGGAAGCGTTTGTCAGCTTGGGTGTAGGTTCGCGAACCATCGTCCTGCAATTTAGTGCGAGGGCCATTGAAGGTGATCATGGGGTATTCCATACCACCAACAGGGCCGTTCACAGACTGGGCAGTTGGATACGGATAATCAAACGAGAAGCGGCTGTAAACTTCCATGGTGTGGATAACAGATTCCGTGGAATATTTGGCCCACAAGTCGCCGCCTTCTTTGGGAAAGAAAGACATAGCCATCACAAAAGGCTGGTCTTTTCCGCCTTGATCGTAACCTTTGGCATCCCACATAAACTTGCGTGAAGACGCCCAAGCCACATCCCGGACATTGTCTGCTTTGAAGCGCCAGGTTTTCTGCTCGTCTGTGCCTTCTTTTTCATTCTCCAGTGCTTCGTCTGCGGTAACAACAAAAACTGGACGTTTCGCTGTCTCAGCGGTTTTCAACCGGTCACGCTGGGTTTTTGTAAGTACGTCTTTTGCATTTTCAAGCGTACCCGAAGCCGACACAATATGGTCGGCGGGTACTGTAATTTCGAGCTCATAATCGCCAAATTCGAGCGTAAACTCGCCAGAGCCAAGAAACTCTTTATTGGTCCAGGCCTCATAGTCGGTATAGGCGTGAAGCCGAGGGAACCACTGGGCAATCACAAAAATATCATTGCCGCCTTCACGTTCGTCGTCGGGGAAATGCTCATAGCCTGCGCGGCCGCCAACAACTTTGGTTTCAATGATGTTATAAGAAAAATCTATAGAGAAGCTTGTGCTTTGACCTGGTTTCAAGGCCCGCGGCAAGTCAATGCGCATGTTGGTGCCAACGATGGTCGCTTTTAAGTCAGCACCACCCTTGTCTTTAACCGACATAATCGTATAGCCATGCTCAACATCTTCCATCCGCTGCAAACGCCGCAGTTGGCCAAGGCTAAGCCGTGCGGGCTTGCCGCCATCACCTGTAGCAATGGTCGGATTACGCGTTGCTGTGCCTCGGAAGCTGCTGGTCATCTCAGCGGCTGAGCTATTATTGAAGCGGTTTTGGTCCAATTGCAGCCACAGATATTTGAGCGTGTCTGGCGAATTATTTTTGTAGGTAATCTCTTCTGACCCGGTCAGGCGATGATTAGCTTCGTCCAGCTCTACAGAGATTTTATAGTCAACCTTCTGCTGCCAATATTGATGCCCAGGTTCGCCCGCCGCATTGCGGTAGCTGTTGGGCGTTGGGAGAATTTCCTCCAGCTGGCGAAACTTGTCCTTAAACGTGCCTTTGGTTTGCTTAACTGCATCTGCAAAAGCAACCGAGCTAATTAATGTGGCAACAGCAGCAGCGGTTACGAGTGTGCCTCCAAACATAGGGTGATCTCCTGATTATCATAAGCTGGTTATCTCTCACCTATTAAGAGAATCAGCATAATTTGAAAGAGACAATAAGGTGTGAGGCAAAAACGGCAAGTCACAATTGCCGCAAAAACGGCGGTTTGAACCAAAGTTTATACTTTAATTTAGCGCACCGCGAAAAACCGCACAACACTCGCGCGGCGGAATTGGATCCAACATAATACCGGCACAACAGATGGATTGGAAATTGATCCGTTTCGGCCTAAGCTTATTCACTGATTTGGGAGGACAGCGAAAGTGGGCAGTAACCTAAGCTATGCTTGCGGACCATCAGACACGCCGCTGATGTATACGACTGTCGGTCGCATGTTTGATGAAACTGTCGCTCGCTACCCGGATCATGATGCCATCACAGTTTGTCACCAGGACATTCACTGGTCCTACAAGCAGTTAAAACAGCAAGTAGATGCCTGTGCAGCCGGTCTGATCAAACTAGGTCTAAAACCTGGTGAACGGGTCGGTATTTGGTCCCCAAACAATATCGAATGGGTCATAACCCAGTTTGCGACCGCAAAAGCCGGTCTGATTTTGGTAAATATCAATCCCGCTTACCGCCGGTTCGAACTCGAATATGCCTTGAGAATATCCGGCTGCAGCGCCCTCATATTCGCTGAGGCTTTCAAAAGCAGTGACTATGTTGCGATGGTGCAGGAGCTCTTACCGGAAATTGACAGCTGCCGGATCGGCGAATTGGCCAGCGAAAAATTGCCTGACCTGCGCTTAATCGCCGTGATTAGTGACAAGCCATCCACGAAGTTCCTGAGGTTTAGCGACATAGCAAAGGAAGCCGATGAAGCGAGCTATGCTTGTCTTAACCGGCTCGCGGATCAAATGCAGCCAGACGAGCCGATAAACATCCAGTTTACAAGTGGCACCACCGGCGTGCCTAAAGGCGCCACCCTGTCGCACCACAATATTGTAAACAACGGCTATTTTGTCGCAAAAAGGCAAAAGTTTACAGACGTTGACAAGCTATGTATTCCCGTTCCGCTTTACCATTGTTTCGGCATGGTGATGGGTGTTCTCGGCTGCGTAAGCCACGGGGCGAGCATGGTTTTTCCCTCTGAAGCGTTTGAAGCTGAAGCGACCCTTAAAGCCATTGCGCGCGAGAAATGCACGGCCCTGTACGGTGTGCCAACCATGTTCATAGCAGAACTCGATGAGCCAACATTTTTCGACCATGATTTGTCACAGTTGCGCACGGGCGTGATGGCGGGTTCACCCTGCCCCGCAGAGGTAATGAAGCGTGTAATAAAAGACATGCATATGAAAGACATCACCATTGCCTACGGCATGACCGAGACAAGCCCGGTAAGCTTCCAAAGCGCCCCTGACGGCCCGTTTGACAAGCGTGTCTCAAGCGTTGGCAAAGTGATGCCCTTCGTGGAAGTGAAAATTATTGACGAAGCTGGCCATACGCTCGCGCGCGGCAATCAGGGAGAGCTGGTTACACGCGGCTACAGTGTAATGCAGGGATACTGGGGAGACAAAACCCGCACAGCAGAAGCCATCGATGCCGCTGGTTGGATGCACACCGGCGATCTGGCTGTGATGGATGCGCATGGCTATGCGGCCATCACCGGGCGGCTGAAAGACATGATCATCAGGGGTGGTGAAAATATTTACCCCCGCGAAATTGAAGAATTTCTTTATACACATCCGGCTATTGCTGACGCTCAGGTATTTGGGCTGCCAGATACCCGGCTGGGGGAAACGGTCGCTGTATGGGTGAAACTCAAAACTGATCAAACTTTAAATGCTCACGAATTAAGAGATTTTTGCGAGGGGCAGATCGCCCATTATAAAATCCCAGCTTACATAAAATTTGTGCAAGATTTCCCAATGACCGTTACGGGCAAAATCCGAAAATTCGTAATGCGTGAGCAAACACTCGAAGAATTTAAAAAATCAGATCAAGCGGAGAGGATACAACATGTTCAATGACTGGAGCCTGAAACAGCTGGCACTGCCCCTGTTGCTGCTGGTGGCGGCATTAATTAACAATGCCCTGATCCAGCCACCCGCACCCCTACCAGCAGACAGTGACCCTACCGTTTTCTCGGCTGAGCGCGCCATTGAGCATGTTCGCAACATTGCGGTTGAGCCTCACCCAATTGGCACGCCAGCCAACAAGCGTGTCCGCGATATGCTAGTGGCACATCTCAAAGCAGCAGGCTTAGAGACCGAAGTCCAGAGCACTCAAATCATTGACGGCTATTGGACTGACCGGCTGGCGTCTATCGAAGGCGTGACAACTCAGCGCTATGCAGCTGCGTACGCGAATAATATCGTCGCACGATTGAAAGGTACCGGCCAAAAGGGCAAAACCCTTGTGCTTATGAGCCACTATGACAGTGTTTATTACGGCCCTGGCGCAGGAGATGATGCGTCAGGCACAGCGACGCTCCTTGAAACGCTACGCGCCTTACAGGCGGGCGAGCCCCTTGAGAATGACATCATCTTCCTGTTCACGGACGGTGAAGAAGTTGGTTTATTTGGGGCCCAGGCCTATTTCGCCAAACACCGCTGGGCAGAGGAAACCGGCCTGATACTGAATTTTGAAGCGCGCGGGAGCCGCGGTCCCGTTAGCCTGTTCCAAACCAGTGCCAAAAATGACAAATTGGTCGCAGCTTATGCCTCAGCTGACGTGAAACATTATGCTAATTCCCTTACAGTAAATATCTACCGGGAAATGCCCAACGACACGGATCTCTCCATACCGCTGAGGGCGGATATGCCCGGTATGAATTTTGCCTTTATTGATGGCTTTTACGACTATCACACCGAAGGAGACAATGCAGACAACCTTGGCCTGGATAGCTTGCAACATATGGGCAATCAGGCTTTGGCCATCACTCGTATTATGGGCAATCAGGCTTTACCACTTGAGGATACGAATGAAGTTGTGTTCTTCGATTTTCTAACCCTGTTTATGGTTAGTTATCCTATGTGGGTTTCCTGGATCGTTGCGGCAATGGCGGCTATCACGCTCGTGTTTTTTGCGAAACAGACGCTCGCCACAACCCAAGTTAGCATATCAGGCCTGTTAAAAACGTCCGGCGCCGCGCTTTTGTATTTAGTCGCAGCAGCACTGGTTATCGACCTGCTGTTCCTAATGGTCGGAGGGCGATCGGGTGACATGGTCGAAGGTCGGCGTCTGTTCGCTCTCGCGGATTATCAGCTCATTGGTTTTATCCTGATAAGCCTCGGGTTTTCGCTGTTGTGGTTTCGAATGCTTGTGCGTGGGTTCACCATTTCCTGGGCAGTAGCCGGAGCTCTACTGAGTGTGCTTCTATTTGTTTTTGAACCCAGCTGGATACCAAGCGCCGTCGCTGCCGCTGGAACCGCCGCTGCCTATTTCCTTTTGCGGGTGCCCGTTACCAGCGAGGAACGCCTTGTTGGCAGCCTCGATATGTACCTGCTGTTTGCTCTTGCCATTCAGATAATGATGCCCACTGGTAGCTTTCTCTTTATGTGGCCGTTCATTCTACTCGTTACAGGCCTTATTTTGCATGAACGTGGAAAAATCGGACTCGGCGGCATTGGTTTATTTTCCTTATTGGGCGCTCTATGGCTCCTATTTTTCACGGAAAATGGATACAGCGCATTGGGGGTTATACTTCCGTCCGTTATCACAGGAACCTTTGGTCTGCTGATGCTGATGCTGGTGCCCGTATTCCTACATGTCACGCGTAATTCGCACCGCTCGCTAGCGGCAGTTAGTTCAGCGACCGGTCTGGCGATTATAATATATGTAGGGTTTGCGCCCGGCTTTACCGAACGGCTCAACCGGCCGACCGAAGCCTTTTACATCATTGACGGCAAAGGCGACGGCACAAACCAATATGGCAGTCGCCTGAGCAATCAGGATGTCTGGTCGGGTGAGCTCATCAAGGGCGACACTACAGAAGCCAAGGCAAGCGCGCTCGTGCCCACACAGCGCGGCACGATTACACTCGCGAACGCACCAATGTCTTCCGTGGAAAAGATATCATTTCAGAATGCGGTGGTTAGTGATACGCGAACGGCCTTCACGCTGAAGCCCGGCTATCGAGGCGACATCATTATTTTGAGGCTAACCAGCGACGCACCAATTACCGAAGCTTTGGTCAACGGCGAGCCTCTTGAGAGAAGCAATAATTCGTCAGCATCAATAGTCCTCAGTTATTTTGCTCTGCCAACAGATGGCCTTCATATTGATGTTGCCAGCGCAGGCGAAATTAGCATGCATGCAGCCGAGCTGACCAGCGACTGGCCAGCCGATATCGCCGCCCACATTCCGGAGAAGCCGTCACGGCTGATGATAGCTCCTTACCGGATGTCAGATAGCACGGTCTCGTTCATCAAACATGTGTTCACACACCCTCAGCAAGGGAGCGGAAACAATGAAAGCCGTTAGCGAACAGCAAAATACCCAGGGAAACGAACTCGCGCTCGTCGATGCGCCCGATCGCAACAATTATTCTTTTGGTGCGCCCAAGTCGCTTACATATAATGAAGTGGAAGCGGCCTCATGGTCATTGGCTTGTGAGCTGTTTGACGCTGGCATTCGGCGCGGCGATGTCGCGCTCGTTCAACTGCCTAACATCGCTGAGCATGTTGTTGCCGATATCGCCCTGAAAATGCTTGGCGCAACCGTGGAGCCTATCGAGATGTATTGCACCGGCGAGGTGCTCGGTAAAATCGCAGGGTCACATGCGGTAAAAGCCTATATCTCTACAACAGATTATAAAGGCGAAAGCTTTACTTGCACCCACCAGGCTGCGTTTCCAGACGGCACACTAATTTTTGCTTTTGGCGACGAAGAGCCTGAATCTGCGCAACTGATTGGTGAGACAAGCGCTGATATAGAAGCGCTTGATAGTTGCCAAGCTTATATCAACAAACAAATCGGCGGCTCAAAAGAGGCTACTGATTGTGCCGCTTTTCCAATTGATCTGGCACACCAGCATTTCAGCTCAACTGGATAACTGCCGCAGCTAGTCACTTTCAGCTGTCGCCGCTATGGATTTTTCAACTTCCTGCTCGTCATTCGCCGTAAAACCAAAGTCTTCAAATATACTGTAGAGCGCAGGCAAAAACAGCAATACGAGCACTGTCGACATGGTAATGCCAAAGGCGATGCTGACGACGATAGGGATCAGCACTTGCGCTTGCATGCTGGTCTCCAGCAACAAAGGCAACATACCTGCAACAGTAGTGAAACTAGTGAGAAAAATCGCCCTGAAGCGGTCTCGGCTTGCCGCCGCGGCGGCATCATGCAACAGCATGCCGTCGCGCACCCGGGCCTTGGTAAATTCCACCAACAGAATACTGTCATTCACCACAATTCCGGCAAGCGACACAGCCCCAACCATGCTGGGCATGGTCAAATTGAGGCCCATAATCAGATGCCCCCAAATAACGCCGATAAAGGCAAGTGGGATCGCAACCATCACCACAATCGGCTCCAGATATGACCTAAACTGAAAACTGAGCAACAGGAATACTCCGAACAAGCCAAGCATAAACCCGCGTCGCAGCGACCCCATGGTGACCGCGCTGTTTTTTGCTTCGCCCTCCAGCGCCACTGATACACCAGGGTAAGTTTCAGCAAACACCGGCAGTAATTTTTTACCAACATCCTTTAGGACATCTCCTGCATTAATGCGTTCGCTATCAACGTCGGCGAAAACACTGACGGTCCGTATGTTATTGACCCTGTGGATACGGCTGTATGATCGCTCTTCTTCAATGGAGGCAATACTCGTTAGCGGTATCGCCGCGCCTGTTTTTGGGTGCACAACGGAGAAACGGTCAAAATCCCCAAGGCTGCTGCGCGACTGTTTGTCGAGCGATACACGTATTTCATAAGTCTCGTCACCACGCTGCACTTCCTTGGCAATGGTGCCTTGATACCCAGCACGGACCTGCCCGGCGATGGTTTGCGCATCAATACCAAGCGCATACGCACCTTCCTTCAAGCGCATTTGCAGGATCGGGCGTCCAGATCGTAGGTCATCGAGAATATCAACAACGCCGTCATAACCGTGCAGCCAGGCCTTCAAATCGTTCGAGGCGAGCGCCAGCTCATCCAGGTCGTCGCCTTGCAAGCGAATGTGGATAGCCCGACCCGCAGGTCCAATTTGCGGTTGGCGATACTGGATAGACAGCACACCCGGTAATTTCCCCACACGCGCACGCCAATCATTAGTTAACTCTGCTATCGTGCCGTTACGGGTTTCGGCAGACAGTAGGTCAACAACAACAGTTGCCAGATGAGGCCCCGCTTCAAAAGCGTCAATATGCTGGCTGTAGGAAACTCGGACATTCTTGACCAAGGCACCTTCTTCTTGCTGGCTCAACAGTTTGTTCGACTCCTCCAAAGCACTGAGGGTTTGCTGAACTACCCCTTCCAGTTGATTGAGCGACGTGCCAGGCACCATCAATATGCGCGCTTCCACAATGTCGCCGTCGAGGTCCGGGAAAGCCTGAAACTTCAGCACCCCTCCCACCAGCATAGAAACCGACACCATGAACAGAGCCACAATCCCGCCTACAAAGGCATAGCGGCGCACCACCACTTTCACCGCGAGACGGAACATTTTCTGGCGCACACGTTCGAACCAGGCGTCAAAGCGGTATTGAAACTCAAACTTTTTCTTATCGTCCCCATGTTCCAGGGCATGCATCAAATGTCGTGGCAAGATTAAAAATGCCTCAAGCAGGCTAACGGTAAGTACGGATATCAATACGATAGGCAGCACCCGCATAATCTGGCCCAGCTCGCCTTTCATCATCAGCAAACTAGCAAAAATCAGCACTGTTGTTGTGTAGGATGACAAAACGCCCCGGGTAACTTTTTTCGTGCCGTCGACCACGGCATTTATTGGTGATTTACCCTTGTTGCGCTCTGAGGCGATGTTCTCGGCAATCACAATGGCGTCGTCCATCAAAATCCCGATCGCCACCAAAAGTGCGACCATCGAAATCATATTGATAGACATACCCATAACGGATATGAGCGCGAAGCTGGCCAGGAAGGAAACTGGCAGCCCCATAGCCACCCAAAAAGTGTAACGAAGCGAGAAAAACAAAAATAGCGCCAGAGCAACAAGCACAATGCCCACCATCCCGTTACCGGACAGGAGATCAAGTCGCTGCTGGACGATTGAGGCCCTGTCGCCCGTAAGCGCCAGCGTAACTGCAGATGGCAATCGCGCTTGCTCTGCCGCGACAAAAGCCTTAACGGCCGCGAGCACCTTGAGGCTATCGTCGCTTTTATTTTTGCTAACGGCCAGTGTAGCCGCCGGGCGACCATTGAAAGTAACCTTGTCTTCTTCCCGCTCGAATGTATCGGTAATGGCCGCGATGTCGCGCAGCAACACCTCGCCGCCCTCGCTGCTACTGACAATAACCAATGCACCGAGCTGTTCTACGGTGCGCCGCAAATCTGTAAAGCGCAGCTGAATTTCCTGCGCGTCTGCCTCCAAAATGCCCGCTGGCAAATCGACGCCCTGCCTCTTGATGCGATCAGCTACATCCAAAATGCTAAGGCCGTATTGCTCCAGCATATTCATAGATATCTCAACACGCAGCTGACGGTCTGAAAATCCCCTTATTTCCACCAACGGAATACCGGGATCGCGCTGAGCGCGGCGGCGTAAGTCCTCGGCCAATTCCTTCAAGGCTGGCCTGGATAAACTGCCGCTAATTGCGATACTGATCACCGGATCAATACGGCCCAGTTCTTTAACGATCGGCTCTTCGATCTCAGTTGGAAAATTATCGACACTATCAACCGCCGTTTTCACATCTTCGATGAACTGCACCATGGTGCCTACTTCGAGCATTTGAAGCGTCATAACGCCGTAATTGTCTTTGGCTTCGCAGCGCTTTTCCTCAAGAAAGCTAATCCCGTCTGTGGCCCTCTCAAGAGGAATACATATGCCCTCTTCCACGTCTGAAGGCGCAGCACCGGGGTAAGCCACCGTAACCTGGACTTCCCATTTTTTAACATCGGGAAAAGTTTCCAGCTTCAATGTAGGGATAGCGGCAAAGCCAATGGCAACCAATGCCAGCAGCAAAATGTTTGCTGCGGTCCGGTGTTCTGCAAAAAAACGGATCATTTCGACGCGTCCAAGTCAGCGTTGCTCTTTGCCGGTCGCAAATCAATTGCCATACCGTCCACTGCAGGCACCAAATCCGTCAATATTACGCGCTCACCTTCCGCAAGACCTTTTTGAACGATCGCCATATCACCCTGCGTTACTACTTCCACATCGCGCAAACTTAACGTGCCTTCAGGGGTTGCAACATAAAGCTGTCCGCCGTGCACAGCGTGGCGCGGTACAATCAGGCTTTCAATCTGATCACTCATTAAATTGACCGAAACATACATGCCTTTCAGCAGCGGCGGGCGTTTTCCCACAACGATCTGGCCGTATGGGTCCTCAATGCGTACTACCATGGCTATGGTGCGCGTTTCCATATCCTGGCTCTCGCCAATACGGACAACTGTGCCTTCCCAGCGGGCATCATATCCGCGGTCTGGAAGTGTTACTTCAGCACCGATATGCAGTTTTTCAAGGAGAGCCGCTGGCGTATTCACTGTTTGATCCGCCGGCAGCAGCTGAGTGCCTGCAATCAGATTTTGCATGCTGCCCAAAGAAAGCCGTGTGGTGATTTCCACTGCGTCGACACTGTGGGCGTCAAAAAGTCTGCCGCCCATGCTTACATATTCGTCTTCGTCTACATGCACCGCCGCAATACGCGTCGTGAACGGCAGCTTGATGGTGGTTCGGGCAAGTCGCTCTTCCTGTTCCACCACACGCGCTTCATTTTGTTTAATACGCGCTACTGCCACTTCGATTTGGCTCGGCAATGTTTCGAGTTGCTGCTGCCGCGCTTGATGGTCTTGGCGAAGCCGAAGAACGCCTTGCTCTTCCTGATCAAGCGATGCCTGAGAAATTGTTCCTTGCACCAACAGATCGCGCTTGCGTTCCAAATTGGCTTGGCCAAGCTTCAGGTTCCGTTCGGCGATCTCAAAAGCAGTCTTGGCGCTTTCGAGCAGCAGTTTTTGCTCTTGGAGCTGCGCTTTAGCTGCGGCCAAATCCGCCCGGGCCTCCGCAAGGGTCAAAAGATAATCGGTCGGGTCAATCCGCAGCACTTCCGTACCTTCGGTTAAGAAGGCACCGGCTTTCAATTCCGGGTTCATAAAAATTACCCGCCCTGAAACTTCGGCGCTTGCTTCAAGAAGTGTTGCGGGCTCAACAAAGCCGTGTCCAAGCGCGCGCGGCACAAACGGAAGTTTTTTAGCTTCTATATATTCAGCGAGTGGCGGCGGTGCGCCGACGTCTACATGTTCCACTCGCGGCGCAAAGCTGACAATCAAAAACGCCAGTAAAAAACCGCCCCCAGCAAATACTGGCAAAGCCAATTTCGATTTCAACAGCGGAGTGGCTTTAAATTTGGCCCAGTTTGTAGCGGCTAGTTCTTTTAACATTAGGTATCCTTAATTAGGTGCGGTGCCGTGGCGGAACATGGCCAAGGCATCATCGCGAAAAGCGCGCAGGTCTTCATCGCTAAATTCGCCGTCATGAAACGGCAACTTCAATTGCGCGATAATGAAAGGGTGCACCAGCGTCGCTATCAGAAAAATAATATGCCGGAATTCATCAATTTCAGGGCGCAGTCGCCCCGCCGCCTTTTCCGCTCCCATCAAGACGAACCATTTGGGAACAATACGCGGCACATACTGGGCTTGGAACATTTCGGTTAAATGACCCTCAGAGGTAAGAACCTCACGGTGCATCAAATGGGGCAACCACCGGTTCCGCAGCAAAAGGTCATGAAAAGCCGTTACCCAGTCTTCCAGTGTGTCAATTTCATCGACCTGTGCAATTAACGGCTCCACTGCTTCTTTAAGCACTGCCTCTGCCAGCTTTTCCTTACCGCCAAAATAATAATGCACCATTGCCGGTGTCACATTAGCTTTTTCGGCGAGTGTCGAAATTTTTGTAGCCGCATAGCCACGGCGGGAAAACAGCTCAGCAGCCGCTTTTATCAGCGCTTCACGAGCGGCATCTGTTCTCCCGTCTTTGGGACGGCCAACGGTGCGTTTTGTAGAGGGTTTTTGATCCATAGACGTTATTTAATTAATTATTTAATTAATTTCAAGCAGAATAGTAAATTTTGCTTGCTGTAGATAATACGCCTGCAAAAATTTTAGCCTTCGAAAATAGTCGAAAGTTTAAAACAGGCCATGACCGTCAGTCTATGCTGGCCATCACTTCATGTTTAATACGGATGCGGTCTTCGGTTATCACACCCAGAAGCCCGGAAACCTTCGCCAGTAAGTTGGCCTCAAAATTATCGAGCAAATTATCAGCAAATGCCACTTGCCACAATATACGCACGATGTCCTGACGGCCTTCCTGATCAAGCTCGCTGGTGATAACTTTGGTGAACTGATAGAGACAGGACGCTTCTTGCTGCTTTACCTCAGCTTCGGCCAATATTTGCTCAGCGACATCATGAGTGAGCTCAAACTGCGTTTTGAGGCAAACGAGAAGGCTCAGGCGTTCCTGTTCGCTAAAATCGTCATCAATGGCGCTGACATGCACCAAAAGCGCCGCCGTCGCCAGATGCAGCTCTGATGATTTATCGGCAGCAACTTCTGCTTTTAATCCCAGAAGGCCGGTAACTTTTCCCCACACAGGTTTTCTCCTCAAAACACTACACGCTGCCATTATTGCTTATAAGAAACGCCAGCACCATCAGGCTTATGGTTTAATTGCTAATCCGCAAAAGCCCGGACGCAATCAACTGCTTTATGCCATCTTTTGACAAGAGGCTCGCGCTCGCTAGGCCCTATCTTTGGCTCGAAATGTGCCTCTCGACGCCAATTTGCAGCCAAATCATCTAATGAGCCATAAATACCTGCTTCTAAACCGGCCAGATAAGCGGCCCCCAGGGCTGTGGTTTCCATCACTTTTGGACGATCAACGGAAAGCCCAAGGATATCTGCCAAAAACTGGACAAGCCAATCGTTTGCCACCATGCCGCCGTCAACACGCAGGCTGGTGGGGACCACACCGTCGTCTGCCATCGCACGGAACAGGTCGCTTGTTTGGTAACATACCGCCTCCAATGTTGCGCGCGCCAGTTCGGCGCGTCCTGTGCCGCGGGTCATGCCAAAAACTGCCGCTCGCGCGTCAGGGTCCCAGTGAGGCGCACCAAGACCAGTGAAAGCCGGGACCATATAAACGCCGCCGTTATCCTTCATGCCTGCAGCAAGGCCCTCGGTCGCTACTGCGTCATCAATAATATTGATGCCGTCCCTGAGCCACTGCACAGCGGCACCAGCAACAAAAATGGAGCCCTCAAGAGCGTATGTGGTTTCACCGTCAAGCCGGTACGCAACTGTGGTCAAAAGGCGGTTTTTAGACTGGTGTATTTGCTTGCCTGTATTCATCAAAACAAAACAGCCCGTTCCGTAGGTGCTTTTGATACTGCCCTCTGTGAAACAGCATTGGCCAATGGCGGCCGCCTGTTGATCGCCCGCCACACCCAAAATTGGTATGCTGCGACCCAAAATTTCTGGATCTGTCATACCGAACGTATCAGCACTGTCTTTTACATCTGGAAGCATGCTGGATGGCACGCCAAAAATATTCAACAAGCCTTCATCCCAACATTGGGTTTCAATGTTGAAAAGACTTGTTCGGCTGGCGTTCGTCGCATCTGTCGCATGGCTTTTACCGCCCGTTAAGCGCCAAATCAGGAAGCTGTCAACGGTGCCGAATGCCAATTTTCCGGCCTCAGCTGCCGCCCGTCCGTCGTCGGCGCTATCCAAAATCCAGCTTATTTTGCTAGCGGAAAAATAGGGATCTAACAGCAAGCCTGTTTTCTCTCGCACTTTTGCCTCATGTCCGGCAGCTGCATGAGCACGGCACACATCTGCTGTCCGCCGGTCCTGCCAAACAATAGCATTGTAAATGGGTTTACCAGTGTCGCGGTCCCATACCAAAGTAGTTTCCCGCTGATTAGTGATGCCTATTGCTACAACGTCAAAGCCTTTGGCCTCAGCCTCATCAAACGCTGTTTTAGCTGTAGCGACAGTCGTTGCCCAAATATCTTCCGGGTCATGTTCTACCCAGCCGTCCGACGGGTAAATTTGCGGAAATTCCTGCTGCGCCACAGAAATAATGTCTGCATCTTTGCTAAACACCATTGCGCGACTGCTGGTGGTACCCTGATCAATCGATAATATGCATGGTGCCTTGGCCATTCAAAAACTCCCCGTTCATTTCAATGCACAACAGCATTAAAGACAGATAGGACGCGCTTGGCAACCTTACAAACGCAGCGCTCGCAACTGTCAGAAAAACTGACTTATCTGCGAAGTTTTACCGTAAACTTTATCTCGGTTTGACCGTCCGGTGTGGCAAGAGCCGTTGTACCAACCGCAGTCCACGCCGGATGCGGCAGGTTTTTCATCATTTCCTTGCGCACTGCCAATATGGTTTTCAATTGACGTTGCAGGTCAGTATGAAAACTCGTCAGCTCAACGATGTCGTCCAGGGTGGCCCCGGAAGGTGCCAGCATTTTCTCGAGACTTTGAAAAAGGTGGCGTAGCCCGTTCGCATAACGCTCTTCGTATGTGCCCTCGCCGCGAAGCCGAACTATCATGCCCGACACATATACGGTGTCGTCCACAATAAGGGCCGGTGCAAAGCCCATCGCATCATAAATTGCCTGCCATCCTTCTGGAATAATTGGTTCCGCATCTTGCCTGCTACCGTCAGCAAACGCGCTGCCGCTTAAGGTCAGGACCAACACAGCACTTAAAAATAAAGATTTCATTTGATTTCTCCCTCAATCATCATCGCTCGACCATCGACCAAAAGCCGCTTTAACTCCAGTGGTTTGGGGCAAACCGAACAACAGCCACGATAAACGGCATGGCTTATTGGCTCAACGGCTCACCGAATAATACTTGATGCTGCAAAAAATAAGTGCTTAGCAGTGTGCGTTATCGGTGAAACAAGCTGTTTGAGACCGCTCGAGTGCAATTGACTACAAAATATACTCGCTCGCGATCCCGCTGGTTAGCGGCTCTTCGCATTTCGCCGCTCTTGGCAGCGGTGTTTTTGTGCGCGCAGATATTGGCTACCGCTCACAGCGCGGCTCACAGTGATAACTACCATGTACATGATGGTGTGCCTTGTATCATCGCGGCCGCCAGCAAACAAAATGACGCTATGGATTTGGCCGCGGCCGGGCCAAAAATTGACGTCATCTCCCATACATATACTTTTATTCCAAACCTCGTACATGCGCCCGCGCATACTGCCATCAGCATCCGCTCTATCAGAGCGCCTCCCGCACTTAGCTAAGCTCCCGCAGCCTCGTACGAAGTATCTTTGCACCGGGTTTCTGCAAGAAAACACTCACTTTAGCTATCAAGCCAAACAAAGGCTGACGGACCGGACTTTAAAAGTCCGTTCGTATCTCGGAATTTAAAGATATGTTGTTTCCAAAACCAAAAGCTGCCCTCAAAAACGGCACCCTATTCATAAGCTCACTTTGTCTCTTGCCAACAGGTGCTTGGGCTGAAAACGCACCGCCCCAAGAAAATGACCTCGAAGAAATTGTAGTATCAGGGGCCTTTGAAGGTCGTAAAATCGGTGAAACCATTTTGGGTGCCACCGTATTGAACAAAGACGAGCTATCGCGCCAGATCAGCGGCTCTATCGGCGAAACCTTGCGTAGCCAACCCGGTATCAGCTCTACTTTCTTTGGCCCGGGGGCCAGCAGGCCCATTATTCGCGGCCTGGGTGGCGCACGCATTCGTGTGCTTGATTTCGGCCTCGGATCACTAGACGCTTCTTCAACGAGCCCCGACCATGCGGTCGCCGTTGAGCCCGCGCTCGCGGAGCGTATTGAAATTCTTCGCGGCACCGCAATGCTTATGTACGGCAGTGCTGCAGCGGGCGGAGTTATCAATATATTTGATGGCCGCATCCCAACATCAGCCCCGGACGGGGGCTTTGAGGGCGCTGTGAATTATAGCCACAGCAGTGTTGATGACGGGGATGAGGCATCTGCGGCGCTGAACGCTCGCATTGGTGCCGTAGGCTCGGCAGATATATTATTCCACGGCGACGTGAGCTGGCGCGATACCGACGATTATTCCATCCCTGATTTCGCCGAATCCAAAATTCTGCGTGACCTCGAAGACGAAGAGGGCGGCGAAGAGGGCCTTGCAGAAAATTCTGCAACCCACACGGTAGCAGGGTCAGCAGGATTAAGCGTGGCCTTCGAGAAAGGTTTTATTGGCGTAAACATAAAATCACTCGATAGTCAGTACGGCCTGCCGGGTGGTGCAGACCATGGTGACGAAGCTGAGGATGAAGACGAAGCTGGCCACGGCGAAGACCTGGTCACAATTGACCTGGACCAAACCCGTTACGACATCCACGGCGAACTGAAGGGAAATTTTGGTCCCTTTGAAAAAGCAAAATTCCGATTTGGGTATGGAGATTATCTGCACACCGAACTGGAAGGTGATGAAGTTGGAACTGTTTTCGCCAATGAGGGCTGGGAAAGCAGGCTCGACCTGATTGAAAAGGGCGGTACCAATTGGGGCGGTGCGACAGGCATTCACATGCAGCATCGGGATTTTACTGCCGTTGGCGCTGAGGCCTTTGTTCCGCCGACTGAGAGTAACCAATTTGGCCTCTATAGCGTGAAAGAATTTTCGCTGGGTGCCTGGCAACTTGAGTTTGGTGGCCGCTATGAACACACAAAACATACGGCCGACGAACTTGGCATCACCCGCACCTTCAACGGCTTAAGCCTGTCTGCCGGAACTGGTTTTGACCTGCGCGAAGAAGCGTTCCTCGGGTTTTCGGTGTACCGCACAGAGCGCGCACCTGCGACAGAAGAGCTTTTTTCAAACGGCCCTCACCTTGCCACCAATGCTTTTGAACGCGGCGACAGTTCGCTTGGTCTCGAAACAGCACTGGGCATAGAAGCAACTTATTCCTACGCCAGCGGTCCGTTCAGTTTTGTCGTCAATGGATTTTACACATCCTATGACGACTTTATCTATGAACAGGCTTCAGGCGAACTGGAAGATGACCTGCCACTGTTTAATTTTCGGGCGGCAGCGGCACGATACTATGGTTTTGAAAGCCAGATCAAAGCGCATCTTGGCACGTCGGAGCTTGCTGGGCTTGGAAAGATCGATTGGCATGTTGAAGGCCAGCTGGACTATGTGAGGGCATCTCTTCGAGAAACTGCAGGCAATAATAATTTGCCGCGCACGCCCCCACTTTCAGGCCTTTTGGCTCTGGAAGCAAACACTGGCATGCTCGACGTCAGAACGGAGTTCGAGTATGCAGCCGCACAAAACAAAATCGCTGCATTTGAATTGCCGACTGAAAGTTATGTGCTTTGGAACCTTTATATTACGCTGCGACCATTCAAAGGTAAAAACCTGTCCTTATTGGTACGGGGTACTAATCTGGGCAATAACGACGCACGCCAACATACCAGCTTTTTGAAAGACCTAATTCCACTACCGGGCCGTAATGTAAAAGTTTCATTGCGCGCGGAGTTTTAGGCTAAAGCGTTGATCTATAAGACATAGGGTACATCTGAGCATTAATTAGCGCGTTAGTATGCGCTTTCTAATATTTGCCCTTATTGTCTATCTCAAGGTTAACGAGTGCGATTTGTCCCGCACTTACAGAAACGGTTTGGGGCCTATCTCCCCCTCCCCTCGGCCCCAAACCGTTTTAACAATTTTGAGAAGGAAATATTATGGCTATTCTGGAAGACATCAAAAAATCACCTGTTGTTCGCGCTTACCGTCAAGGTTGGCTGGCATGGCTCGGCGCTCATAAAACTGCGTTTGATCTGGCACAAGATGGCGTTCAAAAACTAAAAAATAACCGCGAAGAGCTGGTTAAGGACCTTGTTGAAAAAGGTGAAGCTGTAGAAGAGCAGGCTCAAGACGGCGTTAAAAATGCAAAGGCCTATGTTGAGCCCCGCCTGAACGAAGTCCGCGAAAAAGTAACAGCTGTACGCGGCAAATTAGCATCCCGCAGCACAAGCGAAGCGACTGACCGCTTTGAAGAGCTTTCTGGCGAAATCGCCAAGCTTTCAAAGACAGTTTCCGGTCTTAGCCGCAAAGTGAACAGCGTGCGCAAGCCTGCCGCAAACAAAGCGGCTCCTAAAAAGGCAGCAAAACCCGCCGCCGAAAAAAAGACAGCTGAGAAAGCGGCAGCCTAATCAGGCCCGGCTTTCATACAAAGATATTAACTGACAGGCCCGCTCTACCTGTTGCGCGGCCTGTCAGTTTTGGTGTTTGCTAAGTTTTGGCATAGTGTTTGTGCCAACAAAGAGCAAAACAAGCGCCAGTAAAGACCCTGCCTATTGTGGCAGCTACCGTATAAGGGGATATTCAGTGGCACGTCAAAAAAGCAAGCTAGGTGAAGCGGCAGCAGAAACAACGACGGCTTTTAGCCCGATCGTTGGCGTACACCGGTCTGAGCTTGTTCGCTCGCTGGGTACAGTTATAAGGCAAGCGGCGCTTGATCCAATGGCGCTTGGCACGCATCTCTTGAATTACGGCAAAGACATTAAAGACATAATCGTCGGCACATCAGAATATGCGCCGCACGCCAAAGATCGCCGCTTTCAGGACATGTCGTGGGCGATGAACCCCATTTACCGGCGCGCCATGCAAGGCTGGATGGCGATGAAACAAAACCTCAACAATTGGCTTAGCGAAGCCAATATCGAGGAACTCGACCGCGCCCGCGCCCATTTCATTCTTGATGTCATCACAGACGCCATGGCGCCGTCGAATACGCTCCTGGGCAACCCGGCAGCGATGAAACGCTTCTACGAAACTGGTGGAAAGTCGGCCCTTCAGGGGCTTAAAAACGCCTATGACGACATCGTAAACGGTATCGGTATCCCGTCACAGGTCGACGCCAGTCCCTTCAAGGTCGGTGAAAACCTTGCAACTACGCCGGGGGATGTTGTCTTCAGAAATGAAGTTCTTGAGATTATCCAATATAAGCCCACTACAGACGAAGTGTACGAGATCCCGCTCCTTGTCATCCCTCCGCAGATCAACAAATTTTACGCGTCAGACCTTACCGCTGACAAAAGCCTGTTTCGCTTTATGCTTTCCCAGGGCATCCAGATGTTCACTATCAGCTGGCGCAATCCGGGCATTGAACATGCAGACTGGGGCCTTCAAACCTATATTGAAGCAGCGCTTGAAGGCATTGACGCAGTACTGAAAATAACCAAAGCCAAAAAGCTCAATGTGTCCGGGGCTTGTTCGGGCGGCATTAGTGTCGCAACTCTCCTTAGTCATCTGGCGGCAGAAGGCGACGAACGCATCAACAGTTCCACGTTTCAGGTCTGTGTCCTTGATCCAAGACAAGAAGATAGCGAAGTCGGCGCGCTGGTATCCCAAAATACGCTTGAGCTAGCCAGAAAACGGTCCGCGGAAAAGGGTATCCTTTCCGGCGATGATCTTGCGCGGACATTTGCATGGATGCGCCCCAATGATCTGATCTGGAACTATGTGGTGAATAATTACCTGATGGGCAATAACCCACCGGCATTTGATATTTTATTCTGGAACAATGACACAACCAACCTGCCAGCTGCGCTGCACTCTGATTACCTTGACAGCTATTTGTCTGCGCCTTTCGCAAACCCTGGCACCGTAGAATTTATGGGCAACAAGCTTGATCTTGGCAAAGTGACCCACGACAGTTTTGTTGTTGCGGGCATAACCGACCATATCACACCGTGGCGGGCCTGTTACCGGGCTACCAAGCTGCTGGGCGGGAACACAGAGTTTTACGTCGCAAACAGCGGGCATATACAATCGCTATTAAACCCGCCGACCAACCCAAAGGCTAAATATTTTCACCATAAAGGAGCCAACGACGGCACAGCCGATGAATGGATGGCTAAAGCCGAGTTACTTGATGGTTCATGGTGGACACCCTGGGCCGCATGGCTTCAGGAACGGTCTGGCGAAAAGAAACCTGCACCGAAAACCGCAGGCAACAGAAAGTACAAGTCACTCGCCGCGGCACCTGGAGAATATATATTTGGATAAGAAGAATTTGGGTTGGGGAACCCGAATTCTGCCCTAGGTCATAAATGGGGGCCACGATTGGGGATGTTTTGAGTAAACACTGAGGGAGAGTTAAGTGGGGAATATGCAGCCTGAAATCAGGATGATAAAAGTTGGCCGCCAATCACTGCGCACTGCGATATGGCGTGGCACTGGCACTGCGCGGCCTGTCCTGTTTTTTAATGGCATTGGGGCCAACCTGGAAACAATGGCTCCTCTGGGCCATTTGATGCAAAGCCGGTGCAGCATCATAACCTTTGATATGCCCGGCATCGGTGGGTCCCCAAACCCTACCATACCGTACAGGCCCGCTGTCGCAGCGAAATGGGCCAAGCGTGTTTTAGAAACGCTCGGCGTTGACGAAGTGGATGTAATGGGCGTTTCATGGGGTGGTGGTCTTGCTCAGCAATTCACCCGCAATTATCCTGACTGCGCCAAATCACTTGTGCTGTTATCTACAAGCGCGGGCATGTTTATGGTGCCTGGTAATTTCAGCGCGCTTAGTCGTATGGTTCAACCAAAGCGCTATACCGACCCAAACTATATGATGAAAAATTTTGAAACGCTGTACGGCGATAGCGCCGACAAAAGCGCGGAAGACCATAAGAACCGGGTAAGCCCACCAACCAGCCGAGGATACGCATATCAGCTTATGGCGATGGCAGGCTGGACAAGTGTGCATTTCCTGCCTTTCCTCAAACAGCCAGCGCTGGTGATGTCGGGCGACAGAGACCATATCGTGCCGCTCATCAATGCACGCATTCTAAAAAAGGCTATTCCGCGCGCAAACTTAAGTGTCGTTAAGGGCGGCGGACATTTATTCATGCTGTCCCGCACCGCAGAAGTAGTGCCCGTAATTACGCGATTCTTGGATGATCATGCAACTGAGAGTGCCGAGACTGCAGCTTGCCCAGCCTAGGCGATATCTTGTTGTTCAATTGGCTTTAACCACCGAAGGAGTGAAACATGTCAGATAAACCTAAAAAAGACATGGATATTACGCGCAAAGTTTGGCTAGCCGGAATTGGCGCTTACGGCCGCGCTCTGGGTGACGCACAGGAAGCCTATGCAAAGATGGGAAAAGAAACCAGCAAGGTTTTTGATGAACTTGTTGGGCGCGGCGAAGACCTCGAAGGCAAAGTGAAGTTTGCCGCAAAAAATGTTGCGCCCAAGATGGCCGAAGAAACTGTACGCGCGACCGTGGACAGTGTTAGCGACCGCATGGACCGCATGAAAGCGGCCCTTGGCCTAACCGAAGCGGCCGCTGAACAGCAGGACCAGATAACCGGCATTGAAGCAAGGCTCGACATTATCGAAAGCAAAATCGACGATATTCTTGCAGCCGTTAGCCCAGCCAAGACAGCAAAGCCAAAGCCGAAAAAAACGGCGGCACGAAAAACAGCCGCAAAGAAACCCAAAAGCAAATAGGCGAACTCGGCTGCCAAAGGCGCGCACATGAATACCAAAGACAAGATATTGCAGGCCAGCCTCCAGCTCTTCAATGAAGAGGGCGAGCAAGCTGTGACGTCTGTCGACATAGCCAATGTGCTCGATATCAGCCCGGGCAATCTTTATTACCATTATAAAGGCAAAGACCCGATCATTCGCCAGCTGTTCCTTGATTTTGAAGAAGAGCTCAAAATGGTGTTGCAGGCCCCGATCGAAAAACCGCTCGAGCTCTCAGACAACTGGGTCTATTTTTATATTTTATTTGAAGAAGTGGCTGACTTTCGCTTTTTTTACAGGAATCTTCAGGCGCTCATCGAGCGTTATAGCGACTTGGAACAAAAATTTCGCGCTCTGGTTAATCTGAAAATCAAAACCATGGCATCGATATTATATGACCTGAACGAGCAGGGCTTCATTAAAATATCAGGGATCGAAGCCGAGCTGATGGCTGAAAGGTTTGCTTTGCAGTTAACTTATTGGCCGATCAACCATTCGCTGATGGCACCGCAAATGTCGGTGCCGGTGTCTATTCATAATGGTGTTTTCAGCCTGATTAGCCAGCTAACGCCCTATGTGGTTGATGGATCGACCGAGTTTTTAAGGGTTACAACCGAGTTTCGTGATAAAATGCTGAAAGCAGTTGAACGCTGATGCAAACGGGGAAGTTAATCAACGCTTTGATCCCAAAGGGGAAAATGTGAGTACGAGCAAGAAAATAAAAGCACCTTCAATGATGCTAATGTTGATGGAAGGCCGAGCGGTTTGGGAATTGGGCGCTTATTATGCGGCCAAGCCAATGTTTAAACGCATGCCAACGGGAGATGGGCACCCGGTCCTGGTTTTGCCAGGCCTTGCAGCTACCGATATGTCGACAAAACCACTCAGAAAGTTCCTTGGCGATCGTGGTTATATGCCTTTCGACTGGGGCCTCGGCCGCAATCTGGGCCTCAGGGACGGGCTTTTGGAAGGCATGCTTGCCCGCGTTGACGAAATTCACGACCGACAGCTGGAAAAAATGAGCATAATCGGCTGGAGCCTTGGTGGTATTTTCGCCCGAGAATTGGCCAAGTTACGCCCTGAAAAGGTCCGCTCAATCATTACCCTGGGCAGCCCGCATTCCGGCAACCCAACAGCCACGAACGCCGGGCGGTTTTACGAATATGTCGCAGGGCATTCTGTAACCAACCCGCCTATAGAAACCAAACTTTACAAGGCACCGCCAGTGCCCACCACGTCAATATATTCAAAAACCGATGGCATCGTACCGTGGCAAAACTGCCATCAAACGCGCCCCGTGTGCGATACCAAAGCTGCCCAAACAGAGAATATTCGCGTTGCCGGCAGCCATTGCGGTTTGGGTGTAAACCCCAGTGTGCTGTACCTGATTGCTGACCGATTGGCACAGGAAGAAGGCAATTGGGCACCATTTGAAAACAGCGGTGGGCGCAAAGCTTTTTTTGACACACCCGGTTTCGATGCCGTTGAGGCCGTTTAGACGGCCAGTTTACGGCATTATTGAAGATTTAAAGGGAGCAAGACCATGCAGAAACTTTCAGGCATTGATGCAACGTTTCTTTATATGGAAACAAACGAAACCCCGATGCATATTTCAAGTTTGCTGATTTGCGAACCTACGAAGAAAGGCGTAAACGCCTATGAGGCCTTGAAGGCGCAAATCGTCGCCCGCCTGCATGAAATACCCTCATTCCACCGCAAGCTCATGCATACACCCTTTTATATTGATCATCCGGTGTGGGTGGAAACCGATGTGGTTGACCTTGATTATCATATCAAACACGCGCGCCTGCCAGAGCCTGGCAAATTGGAACAGCTGCGCACAGTGGTGCAAGGCCTGCATTCGCTGGTGCTTGACCGCGACCGACCACTTTGGCAATTTTATATTATCGAAGGTGTGGAAGATCCGGCTTTCAATTTAAAAAAGGGCAGCTTTGCTCTTTACACCAAAGGCCACCATGCCTGTCTTGATGGCGGCGCGGGCATTTCCGCGATGGATATTATTTCTGACACAGAACCCACTCCGCGTCCGCCAATGCCCAAAAGCGAAATCACGTTTGCCAATGAGAAGCCCGGCTTTTTTGAGCTTATCGGCAGCGCCTACGGAAAATTCATCCAGCAACAGGTTGATATTGTGGCCGCCCTGCCCGCGCTCAGCAAGGCGCTGGGAAAAGTAGCCAAAAACGCGTTTGAGGATAGTGAAGGGCTGCTAAGCAGCATGAAACTCGCACCCAAAACGCGGTTTAACGTGCGCATCCAAAAACAGCGTGCCTTTGGCGCCAACAGTATTTCGCTCAAGGAAACCATTGGCATTGCCAAGGCAACAGGCGTTTCTCTAAATGACGTTGCGCTCTCAATATGCGGCGGAGCCCTGAGAACCTATCTGCAGGAAAAGAAAGAACTGCCTGGAAAATCACTGGTGGCCGCTGTGCCAGTATCCCTCAGGGAACTGGGCGACGCCAGCGCCGGCAACCGGGTTGCCAGCATGAACTGTGCGATCGGCAGTGACATTGCTAATCCGATTGAGCGCTTAAAGGCTGTGAACAAATACAGTAAAAGAGCCAAAAAACAGATGGCGGCGGTGAAAGATGTTTTCCCAACGGATTATTCCTTCTTTGGGGCGCCTATTATCGTTAGTGCGATGGCTCAGATGGCCAGCAAAACGGATATTGTGAATAAGATGCCCGCACCCTTTAATGTGGCAATTTCAAATGTACCAGGCCCGCGCAAGCCTATGTATTTCGCTGGCAGCAAGGTTTTGACCTATTTCCCGGTGTCCATAGCTACTCACGGCAGCGCTCTCAACATCACGCTGCAGAGCTATGTGGACCGCCTGGATTTCGGTCTGGTCGCCTGCAAAATAGCGGTACCCGAAGTACAGGAAATCGCCAACAATATTGTCGCCGAATTTGAGCTTTTGAAAAAAGCGCTCAAGGAGGCGGAGAAAAAAGAGAAACCATCAGATGCAAAAGCGAAAAAACCTAAGGCTAAAAGCAAAAAGAAAGCTGCCTAAATACGGGCTAGATTATCGGTGCGATAGGGTCGGCTGATCCTTTAGACTCTGGATAAAATTACAGACAATAAAAAGCCCGCCGAGCTCATTGCTCGACGGGCTTTTCTATTTTTATTCCCAAATGGGAAGCGTCAGCTAACCACCCTTAGAAGGTGAAGTTAGCCCGCAGGTACCAAGAACCACCTTCATAGTTGGCAGCCGACCGGCGTGGGTAAGGAAGACCAACGCTCAAACGGTTGTCATTTGGTGGGCCAACTTCGTCAACATATGTATCGAAGATATTCGCAGCACCAAGCGTGAAGCGAAGGCTGTCACTGTGCTGATATCCAAGTTCCATATCGAAGTAGATAGTGGCACCAATTTTGGCACTACCACCGTTTTCCGGGTTTGACTGAATTGTACCGCGCTCATCAAAGTGTGAACCATAGAAGTTCGCACGAACAAGGAAATCAAACTTTTCGTTGAAGTGAGTGTTCGCAGAGGCATTGAAACGCAGGTTTGGATAGTTGTTTTCAATGTCTTCCACGCGGCTATCACTAACTGGGATAACACCGCCAACCGAGTGCTGGTTAACAACTTCCAGCTTGTTATAGCTACCAGCGAACGAGAAGTCTGTCGTTGCGTCAGTACCCCAATCCATGCTGGATGTCATAACCACGTCAATACCCTGCGATACAATGTCGATCGCATTGGTGAAGAATGAAATGGTTGGTCCATCCGGGCCTTGCGGCTGAATGTCACCAGTACGGTAGATGCGGTCATCAACTTCAATACGGTATGCGTCAACTGTCAACGTTGTTGCTTCACCAATATTGCTGGTGAAACCAAAGCTGTAGTTCACTGAAGTTTCTTCCTGTAGCGGAGCAGCACCGGCCAAAATGGCAAGTGGGTTGCTTGCAATGACAAGACCTTCTTCAACCTGAAGACCAGTTGCGCCATCAAATGTTGTGATGGTTGTGCGAACGTTTGCCTGACCAGGTGTTGGCGCATGGAAACCAGTTGAGATAGCACCGCGAAGCGTAAGATTGTCGCTTACCCGATACCGACCAGCCAATTTACCATTGAATGTGCCGCCAAAGTCAGAGAAGTTTTCATAACGCGCAGCATACTGCAGCATGAATTCGTCGCTGATATCATGCTCGATATCTACATAGAACGCATAGTTGCTGCGAGAAAACTCACCAGAGTTCTCAGGTGTAACACCTTTCAAACCGCTTGAGCCAGCACCAACATAAGAAGCAGATTCACCTTCTACAGCTGTGTAGGTTTCTTCGCGCCATTCAGCACCAAACGCCACGTTAACATTCTCAGTCATTGCTTTAGAGAAGTCAGCGTTCAGGTTAACTTCGCGCTGCTCGTAACCACCGTTATAGAAATCACGCTGAGGTCCGCCACTAACAAATGGCGCGTCAGGGTTGATTGTATTATTCAGGAAGTAATCGAGCTTGTTTTCGCCGAAGCTACCGCTGATGTCATAGAAAAAGCCGCCGTCTGTTTCGCCTTTAACACCAGACACGACATTGAAGTCTGACTGTAGGCCGTCCAGGAACGGTGTATAACCTTGTGGAAGGTCATTAAAACCAAGCTCAGCAAGCGCTACTAGCGTACTGTGGTTTGGTGCACGGTAGAAGAAGCGGTAACGACCTGTTGTATCGCCGTAGCCACCATGAACATAAAGTTCGGAGTTTTCGCTGATGTCGATGCCTGCATTAATGAAGATGCGACCACCTTCAGTTTCAGGGCGACCCCATGTTTGTACGAATGGAGCGTCGCCAAACGGGCTGTCCTCACCAATGCCTTCAACGCCAGCATCGATGAGATCTTGCGCAACAGGGCGCTGGATACCACGAGAAAGGGCGTCGTTAGAGAACCATTCAGCACTGATGTTGAAGAAACCAGTGTCTCCGAGGCCAAAGCCAGCGTTCGCAGCAAACTTGAGGCTCTGTTCGCCTTCATAGAAGTTGCCGTACTGAGCAGAAACTTCACCGCCTTCGTCGGCGTCTTTCATGACAAAGTTCATTACGCCAGCAATAGCGTCAGAACCATACTGTGCCGCAGCACCGTCACGAAGAACTTCAACACGCTTCAGCGCGATGCTAGGGATCATGCCAACGTCAGGGGCATGGGCACCAGCACCAGCCGCAGACACAAGGAACTGCACAAGAGCAGAACGGTGACGACGCTTGCCGTTCACCAATATAAGTGTCTGGTCAGGCGATAGGCCGCGAAGTGATGTAGCGCGTACAAATGCGCTACCGTCACCAGTTGCCGGAGCAGCGGTATAAGAAGGTACCAAAGCTTTCAGGTTGTCAGTAATATCAACTGCGTTACCTACGCTGTTAAATTCACTGTTCGAAAAAGCATCAACCGGTACAGGGCTGTCAGTGGCGGTACGCGGCTTTTGGCTGCGTGAACCGATAACCACTACTTCTTCAATCGGTGCAGCGTCTGCACTTTCCTGCGCCGCGATAGGCGTAGTGAAAGCTGCCGCCGCTACCGAGATAGCGAGAAGCGAGGTGGTTCCTTTAAACTTATGCATAAAAATCCTCCCGTAATTGCGATAAGCATTGTCTCTAAAACTAATCAGATGCCTGAACATTGGCTGAACCCAAAGGGTTCGGTCGAAATTCAGACGCCTGCTAGACCGTGTAATTTTCTTCTAGGGACCATGACGTACAAGCGTGCCAGCTTGAGAACGAAATTCGAGGATTATCGGCTTGGTTTTTAGGCAATGGTTTTAAATCACCCAAAACTGTGTGAAAAATGCAACAAATCGGCCTATTTGAAGCGGTCTCTGACGTTTTGTGCGCTAGCTATCGCATGGCCGGTGGCTTTCGCAACACGACTAGCCGCACCTACAAGCTCGGCATTGTCGGTGGCCAAGCCTCCGTTCTGGCTGCTGACGTTATTCTCAAAACCGACCCGCACATGACCGCCCAGTCGCAGGACTTCAGCTGCAAGCCTGTGCTCATTTTCGCCAAAAGCGCATGCAGCCCACGGCACGCCAGCGGGGTTAAAAATATCTGCAAAAACTGTAAGTTCCACAGCGACACTGGGGGCGGGTACCCTGCCCTTCGGGTCCGTATATTTTCCTAGCACACATAAAACGAACGGCTTTGACGTCGAAAAAACGTTTGCACGGCGCATGCTTTCAAATCTCTGGGCGTCCTCTTCGTCATAGAGAATGATTTGAGGAAAAACATTCTGATTTTGCATCCAGCAAAAAAAATCATAGGCTTCATCGTCAAACCTGGGGTCTGGACAAATCTCACGCAGGGCAAGAGAAACAGCTTCAGGCTTCAATGTCTTCACCATGTCAATTTGCTGATCGCGGGAATAAATTCCAACCGCTTCGCTCGTTACCTGAATAACCAGCTTGTCGCCGACCCTGTCTTTTATCGCCGATATCGCCTCACGGTATTTTTCTACAGACAGTGTATGACCGCCATCGTTATCACGCACATGCAAATGCAAAATGGACGCGCCGGCTGCCAGTATTTCTTCTGCACAATCTGCGAGTTCCGTGGCAGTTAATGGGATTTTGGAATGATCTGTTTTGCTGCGACGCGCGCCGTTTGGGGCGCACATAATGATAAATGGATCAGCCACCGAAAACCTCGTTCAGAACTATTTCTAATTTGCCTGTCATTTCTTCAATGTGACTGTCTTCTACAATGAAGGGCGGCGCAATCAGAATATGGCAACTCACACCCGCTTTTTCACTGCCGCCACCAGGGTAAACCATAAGGCCGTGCTCCATAGCCGCCGCTTTCAAGTGCGCCGCGACAGCAGCACTGTTTTCAATAGGGTATTTGCGCTTTCTGTCGGCAACAAACTCTATTGCCCGAAACAGCCCCCGGCCCCGAATTTCACCCACAAACGGCTTTTCAGCAAAACTGGCCTCCAAAGCCTGCTGTAGTTTTTCTCCTTGGGTTTTCACGCGCTCAAGCAGGTTATTTTTGGCAATCGCATCCACGACCGCAACGCCCGCCGCGCAGCTGGTAGCATGGCCAACATAAGTATGGCCATGGTCAAAGCCACTTCCTGGCTGCGAAAATTCTTCGACCATCTTTCGCCTGACAAGCGTTGCTGCAAGCGGTGCATAACCACCGCCAATGCCTTTTGCCATGGTAACAATATCAGGAAGAAAACCGTCCTGTTCATGTGCAAAAAAACTGCCCGTACGACCGGTTCCACACATAACCTCGTCAGCAATCAACAATATATCATGCTCATCGCATATTTCGCGAATTCGAGCCCAGTAGCCCTCGGCGGCAACCACAGCACCGAGCGAAGCGCCAACCACCGGTTCGGCGATAAAAGCCGCTACTGTGTCCGCACCTGCGCTCAAAATCGCCTCTTCAAGGGCGTTGGCGGCGCGAAGTCCGTATTCAAGGTCAGTTTCGTCTGCCGCTTGGTGCCGGTAGGCATAGCAGGGTTCGATACGCGGCCATTCCAAAAGCAGACCGTCCATCGTTTGCCTGCGCGCAGCGTTTCCGCATGCCGACAAAACACCAAGCGTATTGCCGTGATAGCTATGCTCACGGCTTATGATTTTCCTTTTCGTTGGCTGGCCTTTGCTGCGCCAATATTGCCAAGCCATTTTTAGCGCTGTTTCATTCGCTTCCGAACCGCCCGCCGTAAAATACACCCGCGCACCGGCTTCGGCAAACCGCGCTGTTATCAAACTGGCCAGTTTTTCCTGCATGCTATTGGAAAAAAAAGCTGTGTGGGCAAAGGCCATTTCTTCAAGCTGCTTATGCACCGCCTCCAGCACTGTCGGGTGGCTATGCCCCAGGCAGGAAACCGCCGCGCCGCCACACATGTCCAGATAGGCTTTGCCGGTTTCATCATAAATATACATACCCGAAGCGCGCGCGGCGACTGGATAAGTTTGTTGTAAACTGCGCGAAAACACTGCGCCCATAGCATCAGCCTTGCATAAATTTCCGTTCGAATTTCGCAGAAATAATACCAGCACTTGCAGATTGTGTAATAATTTATAATAGTTGCTTATCCATAAATATAAGTTATGCAAAGCTATGAACAGTCGCCAAATCGAAATTTTCCACGCGGTTATGAAAGCCGGTACCGTTACAGGCGCGGCGGACAAGCTCAGCATCAGCCAGCCCGCCGTTACCACCAGCTTAAAGCAAATAGAAGCGGCGCTTGGCTTTAACCTGTTTCACCGGGCAGGTGGCCGTCTGCACCCAACGGCAGAGGCACAAATCCTGTTTAGCGAAGCAGTTCGCATTCAGGACAACCTAAACATCTTCCACAAACTGGCTGCCCGATTAAAGAACGACCTAACAGCCCATTTGCGCATTGCGGCTCCGCCAGTGTTCAGCCACGACCTTATCCCCGAGGCAATCACCAGGTTTAGTTCGGAGACAAATAGCAGCCTGATTGACCTAACCACCCAGCACCACGATGAAATTCTAAAAGACATAGCCAGTTCAGTTGGACAAAATAATCTCGCCATCACATTCGGGCTATCTCGCCCACCGGGCACAGGTGCGCAACTCGGCTCAATCCCGATCGGCAAATCAGACATTGTTGCGCTGATCCCCGCCAATTGGGACCTTGCCAACAAAGCAATCGTTTCCATAAGGGATTTCGCGGGCAAACCAATGGTCGGTACCTTCACAGGAGAACCTCTGGGCAATGCTGTTGAAAGGCTGCTCGAACACACGGGCGTGGCCAGTGATTATGTTGTACGGGTTCACAACCACAGTGTCGCCGCCAATCTGGCCAGCAAAGGCGTGGGGGCTGCGTTTGTCGATAGTGTAACCGCCGCTTATGCTATGCGCTATTATGACCAGTCCGCCTTCAAGGTACGGCCGCTTGAAGGCTCGCCTTCCCTTGACGTTACTGCCGTCTATTCCTACGAACACCCCCTAAACAAAAACGCCAAACGCTTCGTCGACATATTCAGGACATGTTTCCGCGCACAATAGGTGCAGGATTGCATCTGTACATGCGCAAACCCCTTTGCCATGGTGCAGGTGTGGACACGGACACAACCAGCATAATTTAATGGGGGATTTATGAGACACCAATATGTAGCCAGCTTGCTTTTAGGTGCGTCAATTTACTCAGTGACGGCCAGCGCAGATGATTTTACTGCCACAGCACCAATTGAGCATGTCGTGGTGTACCGCGATGGCGGGGCCATGGTAACGCGGCGCGGGGTGGTTCAACTACCCATCGGTGAACACACAATCTCGGTCGACAGACTGCCGGAATTTCTGGATGAAGACGATACCCCTATCGCCAATCTGCCTGCCGCTAGCGCCCACCTTCAAAGCGTGACTCTAACCGCCGGATATTCAGTCAAGCCCTCCTCGGACCAGCAGCGGGAACTCAGCGCGCAAATCGAAGCGCTGGCCCATGAGCTGACCGGTATTAAAAATAAGATCCAAGCCAAAAACATGCAGCTTTCCTTCATTCGTTCACTGAATAAAAGACAGGAAGACGGCGGCGACGCCGTGATGAATGTGGATGATTGGGGCAAGGCCCTGGCATTTGTCGGCGAGCAATCTGGCCAAATTTTGGCCGAAATTCTGGAGCTTGAAAAGTCCCAAGCGGCGCTTGAAAAACAGCGGCGTGCTCTGGAGCGAGAACTGAAAGCCACAGGAGCCATAAGGCAAGACTTCACCAAAGCCGTGCTTTCTGTGGACAATAAAACCGAGGGCAATGTTGCGTTTGAGCTGTCCTATTTTATCGAAGATGCTGAATGGTCACTGGATGTCACTGCCCGTCTCGATACGGCGGCAAGCAGCCTTGCTGTGCGGTCCACGGCGGTCATCAGCCAGGATAGCGGCGAAAACTGGGACAATGTTTCTTTGGCGCTGTCTAATAACCAGCCGAGCGATGAGTTGGGGGAGATATATCAGGAAGCAAGAATTCTGACCCTGATTGATCCCAGCCGCTATCGCAGCCGGTTCAGTGAAAGCGATAGGCTGCGCAAAGGGGCAGGCCAGCCAAATCTTGAGGAAATTGTGGTATCTGGCTCCCGCATGACCCAAGGCCAAGTTGAACAGAAGTCCACCCGGTTTGACCGCCTCTATGAGATCAGCGGCAAAACCAGCATTCCTTCAACCGATGAAAAAGAGCATGTACCGCTAGGCAGCGCGGAAGGCGAGGCAGCACTGGTAATTCGAAGCATACCGGCATCGGACCGCACGGCCTATCTGTTTGTAGATACACGCTTTTCCGAGCTTGAAAGCGCACGTGATATAGAAGCAACGCTTTCCCGCGACGGCCACTATGTCGGACGTGGCAGCTGGCCAGACCTGGAAAATGATACGGACCTGAAACTCCCGTACGGCGAGGACCCGGCCGTTGAAATTACCTATATTGAACAGGCCCCGGAAGACGGTGAAAAAGGCTTTATAAGCCGCAGTAACATTAAAGAAAGTCGGCACCTGATAACGGTGACAAATCACCACGCCGAAGCGGTAACAGTTGAGATATTTGACCAGACCCCGGTGTCCGGTCATGAGGACATCAAGGTGCGCACCATCGACGGCGCGACACGGCCCACCGAGGTAGATATGGACGGCAAAGAAGGCCTTAAAATGTGGCGGAAAACAATGGCTCCCGGCGAGGTTTGGGAAATTAAACACCAGTACCGGATTACCTTCCCAACCGGGAGCGCGCTTGGACAAAAACAATGATCGCTGGCTGAATGCTTAATTCGCCCTAGATGCTGTTTTAGATACAGTATTTCGGGGAGGCAGAGATGGCAATTGAGGCACTTAGAACACCAGATGCGCAGTTTGAAAACCTGCCAGACTGGCCCTATAAGCCCCACTATTTCAACGACCTCCCGGGCTATGAGGGCCTTCGCGCCCACTATGTGGATGAAGGGCCAATGGATGCCGAGCGCACGTTCCTCTGTTTGCACGGAGAGCCAAGCTGGGCCTATCTTTACAGGCATATGATCCCGCATTTTACGGCGAGTGGCGGACGGGTGATTGCGCCCGATTTTTTTGGTTTCGGCCGGTCAGATAAACCCGTTAATGCCGAAGATTATGGCTTTCATTTTCACCGTAATTATTTGTTCCGACTGATCGAGCGCCTTGATCTAACCAACGTCACTCTTGTGTGCCAGGATTGGGGCGGTCTCCTTGGGCTAACCCTGCCGGTTGATATGCCCATGCGCTTCAAACGACTAATTGTGATGAACACGGCGATTGCGGTTGGAATGCCTGCTGGCAAAGGCTTTGACGAGTGGCGGGAGTATGCCAAAAACACACCGGACATGCCGGTTGGCGGTCTGATGAAACGCACCACCCCGCACCTGAGCGAGACCGAAGTGGCCGCTTATGATGCGCCTTTTCCGGACCATAGGTATAAAATGGGCGTACGCCGTTTCCCGCAGATGGTGATGACAGACCCTTCAATGGAGGGGGTTGAAACATCAAAAAGGGCTGCAGCATTTTGGGCAGAAGCCTGGACGGGTGAAAGCTTTATGGCCATCGGCATGAAAGACCCGGTTCTGGGGCCACCGGCGATGCGGATGCTGGCAGGGCTGATCAAGGGATGCCCTGAGCCACTGGAAGTGGCGGAAGGTGGCCATTTCGTGCAGGAATGGGGCAATGAAATTGCACCGGCCGCGCTGCGACACTTTGGTGACATTTAAAACCAGCCCATGAGGGCGGCGATACCCACAAAAGCCCAATAACAACAAAAGGTTGCGCATAAAAATGTCTCGGACATTCAAACCGGTGAAATGTGACAGATAAATTGTCACAGCCGTCTCACGTGCGACCCCGGCATTTTCATGGTATCAACGCGGCTTTTTTACAAAAAAATTCAGTCGATTGGGTAGCGGTCAAGCACCGGTCCAAGGGCTTCTTTTAATGGACCAAGGTGGTCTTCATAATGGCGCCATTGTTCCAGCCCGGAAGTATATATCGGCTGGCGGACCTGTTCGGCGCTTGGGGTTCGAATAGCGCGTTCCGTTTCCCAAAATCTGAGGCAGCTTTCTTCAAACTCAAGCCCGCAATAATCAAGCAGCTTTCTGATCTCGGTCTCGCTGTCGGCGATCATATCTTCATAATGAACGCGGTGCACCCGATCCGGCAGCACCTCATCCCAGTGATCCATCAACTTGATATAGTCCCGGTAGTAGTGACCAATTTTCTCCAAACCGTAGGTGAATGTCTGGCCGCGGGCAAAAAGCTGCTTGAACCCGGCGAAGCAACCCGCCATTGGGTGGCGGCGGGCGTCAATTATTTTTGCGTTGGGCAGGATCAGATGGATCAAACCAATGTGCTGGAAATTATTAGGCATTTTGTCGATAAAATACGGGCTGCTGCCGCGCTGAATTTGCGTCGATTTTATATAGCCTTCGCCAAGCTCCCTAAGCTGATCCGAGGTTAGCTCCTCCAGAATTTCCGGGTATTTGGAAACACCAGTATGGCGCTCTTTCCCGCCAAGGCGGCGACTAATGGCAATGATGTCTGTAAGTTCGGCAGTGCCTTCCACCTCAGAGTGGGACGACAGTATCTGCTCCAAAAGTGTAGACCCCGCCCGGGGCAAACCCACAATGAAGATAGGGTCCGCCGCGCTTGCCCCGGTTCCCTTGTGCTTTGCAAGAAAGTCGGCACTTACTGTTTGTATTTGGCGGGCCGTATCATAAATGTTTCGCTTTGGGTCATAGCGGTGGTTGATACTGCGAATAGCATTGCCCCGACTGTAATATTTGAAGGAGAGGTCGTATTGTTCGCGGTCCTCGTAGGCCTTTCCGAGTGCAAAAGCCAGATGCGACTGATCCTCGGCAGTGCCTTCGCCCTCCTCGGTAACTTCCGCCAGCATGGCTTCAATTTCAGCATCAGAAAAAGCATAGGTTTTAAGATTGGCCAGGCTCCAGTAGGCCTCCCCCGTGTTGGGTCGAAGTTCAATAGATTTACGGTAAGCAGCAACGGTTTCATCAATTCGGCCTATCGACTTCAGCGTATGACCATAATTCATCTGGGCGTTAGGTTGGTCAGGATAGTCCTTAAGAATGCGCTCATAAATTTCGAGGGCCGCCTTATGGTCGCCTTTCCGCACCAAAATTGTTCCTTTTAAAATCCAGTAGTTTGGATTTTCCGGTTCCTTTTTGAGCAGCTTTTCCAGCTCGATAAGCGCGCCTTCGATATTTTGCCGACGAAATAAAACCGTTACATAACTGTGCCGCGCCAAATCAAACCTGGGCGCCAGCTCAAGACACCGCTCCAACAGGTTTTGTGCGTCTTCATAGCGCCCCACTTTTATGCCGATATCGGCAAGAATTCGAATGGCGGTTACATCTGTTGGGAACTGTTTCAAAACCCCGCGGGTTAATGCCTCCGCCTTATTTAAATTGCCTTTCAGCAAAAAGTCAGCGGCGGCGATGATATCGGGGTGACGTGCGGTAACACTCAAATGCTTATCGTAAGCCTGCCTGCTCATCTCCTCCAGGCCTGCAACACTGTATTGCTCGGCCAGAGAACGCCACGCATCCGCAAATTTGGGATCAACTTCCACCGCTCGCTTCAGTGTATTTATGGCTTCAATACTGCGACCAACCGCCCCGTAGGCCATGCCAAGCTGGTGCAGGATCGGCGGGACGTCCGGCATCATGCCAGCCAGTTTTTCAAGAATATCCAGCGCGCGCTCGGCCTCGCCCATCAGGCGGTATGCAACCGCCTCAATATGCATGGCACCCGGGACATCGGGCGCTTGCTTCAATATTTCCTGGGCTTGCTCTGCAGCGCGCGGGGGATCGGTTTCAAGAAGCTTTCCTGCGTGATCAAGCGCAGTTTTTAAATTTCCAACCGGAGCAGCTTGCGGCACTGTTTCTAGTATCCTTTTTCGTCTTAACCAGAATTGAGGCTCACTTAAACCTGGTGCTCACCAATTTGGTGCTCACCAATACTGGGGGCTTTCTGACACAAGGGTTGTTTGCGCCGCGGGGACTGGCTTCAAAAAAATCAATTCCGCCGGATCAGCCTAGACCAGCCTCAGAATTCAGCACAAGCTATTCTTGACCATTCTACTTAAATGCAAAAAAATGCAATAATCTTTTGTCTAGTGTCACCAAAATGAAACACAGAACCTGAATTACGGACGATCTGCAAAGCATGCGATGCAACACGCCTTGATTGAACACGGCATTCCGGTAAGATTTTTTCAGTAGTTTGCAATGCCTAACTATGATCAGAGCTGCCTTTCGGCGCACATTTGCCCAAAGGCGCGGGAAATTGGTTGCGGGAGGAAAATTCCAAATGACCAGATTTTATTCCAAGAAAAAAGCGGCGCTTCTGGCTTCAACGCTCATTCTGCCAGCTCAAGTGGCTACGGCCCAGGTAGATGACGACGATTTCAGCCTGGAAGAAATTGTCGTGACAGCGCAAAAACGTTCTGAAAACCTTCAGGATGTTCCTGTATCAGTACAAGTGCTGGGGAATTCCCAGCTTGAAAACCTGAACGTCAACGGCTTTGACGATTATATCAAATTCTTGCCAACAGTTTCTTATGTGCAGTCCCGACCCGGCGTAGCGCAAATATACATGCGCGGTATCGCAAGCGGCGGCGACGGCAACCATTCGGCATCCATGCCTTCAGTTGGTGTGTATCTGGACGAGCAGCCAATCACCACGATCAATGAAATCCTTGATCTGCATATGTATGATATTGCGCGCGTTGAAACACTGTCTGGCCCGCAAGGCACCCTGTTTGGTGCCAGCAGTCAGTCTGGGACGCTGCGCATCATCACCAACAAACCTGTAATCGGCGAAAAGTCTGCTGGTTATGACGTTTCTATCGATAGCGTCAAAAACGGTGAAATGGGTTGGACGCTCGAAGGCTTCATGAATATGCCGGTGGCAGACAATGCCGCGTTTCGTCTTGTGGCCTGGCACGAAAGCGATGGCGGCTACATTGATAATGTACCCTCTGAGCTGACTTTTGCGGCGAGTGGTATCACCATCAACAATTTCGCCGTTGCGGAAGAAGACCATAATGACATTGAGACTACGGGCGCGCGGGCGCTTTTGAAGGTTGATCTCAACGAAAACTGGACAATCTCCCCCGGCGTTATTTACCAGGAACAGGCATCAACAGGCACCTTTAACCATGACCCGGACGATGTCGGTGACTTGGAAGCCACACGCTATGTGGCCGAAACCTATGACGAAAGCTGGTATCAGGCTTCAATGACAGTTGAAGGGAAGCTCGCGGGACTGGACCTTATTTACGCGGCATCTTATTTAGACCGCGACCGTGACAGCGTTTATGATTATACCGGCTATAGTGAGTATCTTGAAGATCTCTATGCTGGGTACGGCTATGACAGCCTCTATTATGACGCAAACGGTGACCCTGCCAGCGGCTTGCAATTTGTAACCGGTGACGAAACCTTCAATCGTCAGAGCCATGAATTCCGCATTCAGTCACCTGATGATCAGCGTGTGCGCTTTATCGCTGGTTTATTTTACCAGAAGCAAAAACATGATTTTGATTTGCGCTGGACAGTACCTGCCGCCGACCCGGGCGGAACCGTGGTTCTTGAAGACCCCAATACAGTTGTTTGGCAAACCGTGCAGGTTCGTATCGACCGCGACAAAGCTGCCTTTGGTGAAGTTGCCTTCGACGTAACGGACAAATTAACGCTAACTGCGGGGGTGCGTTTCTTCGACTTTGACAACACGCTGCAAGGGTTTAACGGGTTCCTGAGGCACTGCACCGGATTTTATATAGACGGTGTATTCCAGCAGGATTCTGACGGACAGGTGCAGTACCCCTGTGTGGATACGAACATTCTGGACGGCCGCCGCGAAGGCACAGGCGAGACATACAAGGTCAATCTAACTTACGAGATTGACGACAACAAAATGATCTATGCCACTTATTCAGAAGGCTTCAGGCCAGGCGGTGTGAACCGTGCGCGTGTTCCCAACATTCCGGGCTATGATCCAGACTGGGTTTACAACTATGAAATTGGTTGGAAAACTTCCTGGCTGGATAATCGCTTGCGCTTCAATGGTGCTCTCTATCACATCGACTGGGATGACATACAATTCAGCTTCCTGGATTTCACAGTTTCCAATCTGACCATCATTCAAAATGTGGGCGGATCGAAAACTGACGGGTTTGAATTTGATCTGGATTTCGCAGCGAATGAAAAGCTCACTTTGTCGCTTTCTGCTTCCTTCAATAATGCGAGACTTGCGGAAGATTATTTCCGCAATGCAACAGATACGGTTGCCAAGGCGCTCAAGGGCCAACGGATGCCCTTCTCACCCAAAGTTCAGTATGCCGCTTCAGCGCGCTATACCGAACAGGTTGCAGGCCTGCCGGCGTTCGCGCAGCTTTCTGTGGCTTATACCGGCAGAAGCTGGAGTGATCTGGAACTGGATACGCGGGAAAACCAGCGTGACTATTATATTGTCAATCTCTCTGCGGGTATTGACGGTGACGACTGGTCGCTTGGTATTTTCGCCGACAATCTGTTCGATGAACGCGCCGAGATTAGGCATCAGGACCCTGGATACCCCAGCGCCCTTGATACAACCACACAAGTGAACCGGCCAAGAACAGTTGGCATTCGCTTTGGTCAGAAGTTCTAGCTTTTACTTTTGGAAGCTTTTTAAAAGGCGGTTCTTTGGGGCCGCCTTTTTACTTTTCCGAACCGGACGACAGAAGCGCCTCAAAAGCATTGGAAAAATTATAAGCGTCGCCGGGCCAACGTGCGGAGACATAATTACGGTCCGTAAGGCTAAAGCCGTGCTTCATTTTTTCAGGGCTATCCCGGCACATTGGCGACGGGCCCTCAATGAAGTCGCTTTGGTCCTCAAGGGCGTCCCGCACTTCGCCTTCCACGGTCATGCCAGGATAGGTGAGATAATAATCCCCCAAATAAAGACGGGTCATAGTATAGGCCAGCGTTTCCTGCTTTTTTAGAAGAGCCGTGGTCTTATAGCCCTCTAAAACTGACTTGCCAGTTTCGGGTATCTTGCTGCGGGCCAACACCACCACGCCGTGGCAAATAGCGCCCACGGCCTTCTTGGCTTTAAAAAAATCCACTACCAACCGCTGCAATATTTCAGACTCTAGATATTCCCGCACCCGTTTATCATGCCCACCGGGCAATAGAAGGCCGTCAAACATTGTCGCCTTCAGCGCTGCATAGGTATGGGGTTTTTTGAATGCCTCGGTCGCCACCATGGTGTGATAGGCCTCAACGGCATCACCGCGAGCGCGCAAAACCCGTTTCCAAATTCCCAAATCAGTACCGTTGAGCATACGGTCATCAACCGAACCAACACTGCCTTCCGGTGTCGCAAACTGAACATCGTGAGCGGCTTCGGTAAGTATTTTCCAGGGAATTGCCACTTCCGTTGGATCAAAGCCTTCGGTTGGCAGCGGCAGTAAAATTTTTGTCATCGATCAGGTCCCTCAAACCGGCAAAACACCCGAGCAGCAATTGCACGGATATATTCACAATTGATTAGTGTTCGCATTGCACGAGTGTCATAATGCTTACCTATAGCGAATGCTGCATTTTAAAAGGATGAAGTGATAAATGACACCGCAACCTAGCGCTTTGCCCGAAAGTTTTCAGCATGGTTTCGCGGAAAAAGACATTCCCTGGGCTGGCGGCCGGGCTTTATTCGCTTGGTGGAACGAAGCGAGGGGAACACGGGCCTTTCCCAATCGCCGTGATTTTTCACCCCTTGTTATGGTGCCGTTTTTACCCGCTATCATTATGCATGACGTTGGCGGAAGCGCGCGCACATACTCGTTTCGGCTGGTTGGCACAGCAATCACCCAAGTGCTGGGATTTGATCCTACTGGCAAGTCGCTCGACGAAATCCCGGCTACGGCCAATATGCGCACACGCTTTGACTGGGTTCTGGAGAATAAAGAGCCCTATATGTGCACTGACCTACCAACACGCTGGGCAAAAAAGGATTATAAAAAATACTCCACACTGGTTTTACCGCTTGGCCCCAGCGACGATGAAGTCACGATGCTGATCGCCAATCTGACCTTTGGCTGACCCAAGATCAGACCACTTGGCAAAGCCAGAACCAGCCGATTGCACGCAGCAAGAAAGCCAACTAAAAAACCGGCACCAGCCGCAGTTACTTTTTCTTAAGGCTTGGCACCTAATCTAGCATTGGGAAGTTGTGCATAGGGGCGTAATTCGATGAATATCTTCAACAAGATATCGCCAAAAAATATTGGTGTCACAGGGTGCCTATTCTTTGCTGTATTCGGCACGCAAAGTGCTGTTGGCCAGGTTACTCCAAGCGAGCTTTCGCGGCTCAGCCTCGAAGAGTTGCTGGGTGTAGAGATCAGCGACATCAGTGCAAAAAAGCGCTGGCTGCTTTCTTATGAATTTCGCTACCTGGATGTGGGCATGTACCAAACCGGCACCACACGCTTGTCGTTTGATGAAGTCTTGTTTTCGCCGGGTGAAGAAACCCGCACAAGCAGCACCTACCCCATAGTACCGACATTTATAAAACAGCGCGTACATGCCTTTTCAGTCGGGCGCGAGATATCAAACAAACTCACCTTAAGCCTAACTGTACCCTTGGTATCCCAAGAGACGGACCACATAAGCTCTGCGCCTGGTTTTGCCAATTTTTTGATCGATAGTAGCGGTGTGGGCGATGTTGCACTCATCGGCCAATATAAAATTCACCGCTCAGCCTCGGCGTCAACCTCTGTAGGCCTGGGAATAAGTCTGCCGACAGGTTCCATCAACCAGCGGGGAGATACGCCTCGAGCGGGCGCTGGCACCCTGGAACGCCTTCCCTACACCATGCAAATTGGGTCTGGGACATATGATTTCCTCGTCAGTATGGGCCACGAAAGCGACGTTGGCGACTGGGCTGTCGGTATCAGTGGCAGCGCCACCTTAAGGACCGGCCGAAACGAATATGATTACAGGCTTGGCAATAATTACGGCGCGGAACTTACAGCGCGCTTCAAAAGATGGTCAAAATTTCGCCCGGGCTTGTTTATCAATATCAGAACAACAGGTGAAATCCGGGGACAGGAGCAATCGCTCATCATTCCCGGAGACCCATTTTTATTTGGTGCCAGCATAACGGACTCCAAAAATTTCGGTGGAGAAAAAGCACAGCTTGGCGGCAATATGCGCCTGTGTCTGACAGACAATTGCGGGCTGAACGTCAACATGAAAGCATCGGTGCCAATTTACCAAAATCTGAACGGAATACAGCCACGCGAACGCTTTAGCTTGTCTACCGCTATAAATTACAGTTTTTAGAACGGCAATGTGAATGCATCGCTTTTTGCGACATATATTATTCTTTCTGTTTCTCTATAGTGCGCCTGCACACGCCGTATTGGATGGGCCCAACCCCAAAGACACGCTAAAGGCGGCGATCAGCTATAATTTGGCACGTTTTTTCACCCAGATTACCGAAGACGATGCGTCTACGCTTAGGCCGCTCGTATTTTGCGTATATGCCGATGATCCGGTTGCGCAAGAGCTCCGCACAATGAATGCGGCCAGAGATAACAAACAGGCGTTTGTCCTTCGGGAAGTCACCGCTCTTTTGTCTTTCTATGTCGGGTGTGACCTAAGCTTTATTCCTGACGACATAATGGCCGAGCTTTCGCTTTATAAACTGGCGGCGTCCGGCAACGTAACAATCGGTGCGACGGAAGGCTTCCTCGAAGCGGGCGGCGCCGTTGAACTTAAACAAGTTGGTCGAAAATTTGCGTTTTCAGTGAATTTGCAGGCCCTGAAACTTGCAGAAAAATCACTGTCTTCACGAGTGCTGAAATTGGCGCTCGAAGTGAGGCCAGCGTCATGATTTTCCCGTTTTTCAACAAATTACACCTTCGAAACAAACTCACATTATTGATCACATCAGTAGCAGCCATCGCCATTGCCCTGCTTTGTTTTGGCATCATATTTTTAGACATCTCGTCTTTCCGGCAGGAACTAACCTCACAACAGCGCGGGCTTCTCAAAATTGTAAACAGTAATATTTCGGCAGCGATCGTTTTCGATGACCGTGCCGCCATTAAAGAAAACCTCAGCTTCTACCGCTATCAACCCAATGTCATCGCTGTTTCAATAACAAACGCCGCCAAAGAAGAGCTGGGGACCTTTATCAGCAGCAATCACACCGCAATACCTCCCATGCCGGAGGTTTTGGCCACAGTGGCCGGGGAACAGCGCGTAGCGGGTTCGCTTTACCTCCAGGAACCTATTATTTTTGACGACGAAGTGATTGGCTATGCCCGGGTTTTGGTGAGCCAGAAAGCACTGGATGAGAAAATCTGGTTTTATATTCGGCTTGGATTGGCGGCTGTGTCCATCACGGTGTTTGTTGCTTTTGCCCTGGCCAGACGTTTTGCTCGGGTCTTTTCGGAACCCATCGAAAATCTGGTGGAAACCGCGAAGGAAATATCCAGGTCGAGCGATTATAGCGTGCGCGTAGAACCCTCATCCAATGACGAGGTTGGCGACCTAACGCGCTATTTCAATGAAATGATCCACGAAGTTGACGTGCGCGACAAAGATCTATTGAAACAAAAGCATTCTCTTGAACGGCTGGTTGAGCGGAAGACCCACGAAATTATGATAGCGCTCGAAAAATCAGAGGCCTCCAGTCAGGCAAAATCAGAGTTTTTGGCCAACATGAGCCACGAGCTACGAACACCGCTGAACGCCGTACTCGGATTTTCCGAAGTTATGCGCATGGAAATTTTTGGCTCCCATTCCAATGAAAAATACAAAGACTATGCCAACCTGATCCATGAAAGTGGTGCTCATCTACTCGATATAATCAATGATCTGCTGGACCTCGCCAAAGTTGAAGCCGGCAAAACCGAGCTTATGATCGAAACAAATGATATCACCGCAATCACCACTGAAGTGATTGAAATGATGACTGTCTGGGCACAACGTAAAAATCAGGATTTGGTGTTCGAGATACATGATGAGATGCCCGCGGTACAGTGCGACCGCCGCATGATGAAACAAGTGCTGGTAAACCTTGTTTCCAACGCCATCAAATTCACTGGGGAAGGTGGCTCTGTGAAAGTCACCCTTGAAAAACCGCCCTCCGATTTTGTCCGGATCATTGTTGCCGATACAGGCATCGGCATGACCGCAGAAGAAGTAGAGCTTGCGATGCAGCCGTTCGGACAGGCGCAGTCTATATTATCCCGCTCCCATGAAGGCACTGGGCTGGGTCTGCCCCTCGTGGAACAGTTCCTTGGTTTGCACAACTCGAAAATGCACATTCAATCTACGCCCGGAAAGGGCACGGAAATCGGTGTGATGCTGCCAGTGAAGCACCAGCCAAAAAAAGCCAATCCTCCTGTACTGTAGAAACGTTGGTCGCCCTGTATTGTTTGGGTCACTGACTTTAGTTTCCCTATAAAAAAACACCGGCTGCAACAACAACCGGTGTCAAGTTTATGGGGGATGGGAACCTGGGTTTGTCACAAAACCAGTCGTTTTGTTTTGGACCTTAGAAATCCATCGGCATCATACCAGCCGGATCAACCGCGATGGGGTTAACGTCCCGCGGATCAATAAATCCGAACCAGCTCTCGTCCATATCGTCCGAAACGCCTTCCAAAAGCAGGCTTCCGTCGTCCCAACTCACAACAAGCCCCTGGTCTGTGCTCTCTGCGCTCAAGTCATCAAAGCTCAGATCTGAATTTAGGAAAGAAATGAAATCTTCACCGGGCGTGAAATCGGTAATTGTGTCGTCGCCGGAATTATCACCAAACTGGAACACATCTGCTCCGTCCCCACCTGACAAAACATCATCCCCTGTTCCGCCGTCAAGAACATCATCGCCGTCACCTGCGTCCAGAACGTCATCTCCGCCGTGGCCATACATAAAGTCGGTGTCGGACCCACCTGTCAGCTCATCGGCTCCTTCAGTGCCTTCCTGAACTGAAATAACAATGCCGGGCGCGCCTGATCCACCGTCCGGGCCGAAATCAATTCCTGGATCAATGACATCATAGAAAAAGAACCAATCTTCGTTCAGGTCTTCAGACACGCCTTCGAGCAGCAAGCTTCCACCGTCCCAGCTAACAAGCAGACCTTCATCGGTTTGGGTCGCTGTAAGGTCTTCAAAGTCGGTATCAGGCAAAAACATATCGATGAAATCTTCGCCCGGCGTGAAATCTGTAATGACGTCGTGCCCAGACATAGCGTCAACCCCAAAAACATCGGCACCTTCGCCGCCCGTCATGGTGTCGGCGCCAGCCCCGCCGTAAATGACGTCATTACCGTCTCCGCCGGAGATCTGGTCATCACCGTCTTCGCCAAACATATTGTCGGCTTCGTCAGTACCTGTAAGCGTATCATCGTCACTTGTGCCTTGAATTATACTTACGTCGATGCCCGGGAAAAAGGGTTCGCCAATATCACCGGAGCCTTCGAACGGAAAATAAAACCAGTCTTCCGAAAGGCTGTCTGTTACGTCCTCTAACAAGAGGCTGCCGCCGTCCCAGCTAACCAACAACCCCGCAGCCGTTTGCTCAGCTGACAAGTCATCAAACGACATCCTTGTTCCCGTGAGATCAATCCGGTCATCGCCGGGCGTGAAGTCAGTAATAACATCATCACCACCCTCGGCGCTGATTAGGAAAATGTCATTTCCTTCACCGCCTGTTAGCGTATCGTTGCCTGTATCACCAGCCAGAAAATCATCGCCGTCGCCACCGTCGACAACATCGTCTCCGGCGCCAGCCCAAATACTGTCATGCTCGTCAGTACCTGTAAGCGTATCAGCCCCGTCTGTGCCAATGATAGGCATCACAGGTTGACCGACAGACCCGTCCGGCATTACGTCAACATCGCCGGGCGGATGGGAACTGTCAGCGCTTCCCGCCCCCGACTGGGCCGTCGATGCGTCGTCAGAATATTCGACCGTCAGAAAACCAAATTCGCTCACAGCGCTGGTTGTAGACAAGGTGTCCGGCCTAGCCATAGATCCGTCCATTATTTTTCTCCCAAGAGGTTAATTGTCTGGTCTTTTAGTGCGGCCCTTTGGCCCTACAGTAAGAAGACGCCGCGCATTGGCATGCCCCCCACCTCTGGCCGAGAAAAATTGGGAAAATCTGGGTAAATTGTGCTTGTTAAAATTTCCAGCGGGCGCGAAGCCCTGCTGACCGTGGTCGAAGCGGGGTGTGCTGCCCTGAACTGTTGGAGGCAATAGCAGGCGCTGATATTGGGCCACCGCCCGGTCGGCCATCAGCTTCAAATTGCAGAACGTTCAAAGCGAATGGATTGCCAAAAGCGAAAACATTGGCGTCACTATCAAAAACATTATTGACAAACAGCGTGAATTGCCAGTTTTCAGCCGACAGAGACAGATGCACATTGGTTAGATGGTAGGCGTCCATTTTCGGGCTGGTGCTTGGGTCAAACAAAAGCCGGGCACCACCCACATACGAATATTCTACACCAAATGACGCAGGCAAATCAAAGAGATCAAAATCCCGCCGAGCTGAAACGTTCGCCGAGAATTTCGGCGCTCCCGGCAAGCTGTCGCCTAACTGCGCACCAAAACTGTTATTCGTCGCAGTAAGCTTTGAAGTATTCCACGAAATATTCGCGAGCAATTCGGTTTGCTGTGAAGGCCAATAACCAGCTTCAATTTCAAACCCGACAATACGCGCATCACCGACATTGGCGATCTCTGGCAATCCGTCAAATCCATACTGGTAAGACTGTATTTTGTTCCATTTCGCGTAAAACCCAGCAGCATTCAATATCAATTTTCCGCCCATAAACGCGTTTTTGATCCCCACCTCATAATTGGTCATTTCGTCGGAATCGAAATTGGCCAGAACCGGGTTCTCAATAGATACATCCGGCAATTCAGGAAACCCGACCAGATCGATATCACCAACAGGGGTAAGACCCGCCAGATTGATACCGCCAACGCGGTAACCCTGGGCCACCTGCGCATAAACGAGGCCAGCCTCGCCAAAATGACCCGCGAGCATTATTTTTGGGGTAAAGCCTGATTTTTTTTGCTTCCCGTCTGCTCGAAACGGCACCAGTGACCCTATATCTTTAAGATCGGAAAATGCCGTGTCGTCATAATGAAACCAGCGTCCACCGGCTGTAATGAAAATATTTCTATTCAAATAATAGGTAAGCTCACCAAAAAGCGCGAATTCGTCGAGCTCGTCTTCCAGACGTTCCCTGTATATTTGATCTTCTCCGCCTAAAAACAGGACATCACCTGCACCCGGTACGGTAAGGCTTGACCGAACCGTTTCCTGCCGGTGAGAAAAAAACGCTCCCAACAACCATTCGGTGCGATTACCAAGAGCTGACGTAACATGTGTTTCGTTCGTAATCGCCTTTATGTCCCGGTCGATGATAAACGGGCTTGGCCGCGGCTCAATCCCAGCCAATATTGGCACGGCCGTTGACGCATCTATTTGCTGGTCAACCTTCCGGTTAATCCAGGCAGTTGCCGAGACGATTTCGCCCCAGCCAAACTCCGCAACCAGCGTGCCGCCGAGGCGGAAAAATTCATCTTCCCTGGGCTCACGAATAAAATTGTCCCGCTCAAGACGGGAAAGCTCGCTGGAATAATAATTGCTGTCGTCTGCTTCAACCTTTTGGTAACTGGACGAAAGTAAAAAATGCCATTTGTCTGATGGTTTTAGTTTGGCTGAGAAGCGGCCACCTGTTGCACTGGTTCGGTTGACATTCTCCAAGTTCAACCGGCTATCATCGATATAGCCGCCGTCATTTCGGTAGTAGGCCAAAAGTCTGACGCCGAGATTGGCTGTGGGCATCGCCAAATTTGTTGTGGCAGACAATTCGGCTGAAGGGTCACCCGACCGTGTAAAAGCAACAGCCGAACCCACGGACACTTCGTTTTCTTCCAGGGAAGGCTCTCGGCTAACGACACGGTACAAACCTCCAAGCGCGCCAGAACCATATAAGGTGCCCTGCGGGCCCCGCAGGATCTCAATTCGGTCAATATCGTAAAGCAACAGGCCTGGGTCCGGCGCATTATAGGTCAACCGGGTATAATCAAGGTAAGTACTAACCAGCGACTGCACCCGCCCGGAAAACGGCCCATCAGACAGACCTCTGATAATCACCTTATTCCGGCCCAGCCCTTCAGATGTCGCGTAAAGACCAGCCGCGTGGTGTGCAACATCCTTCACCGACGCTGTTGCCAGATCATTTGCATGAGTAGCAGAAATGGCGGTGATGGCGTAAGGCAGTTTTTGAACAAAATTGCCCCGCCTCGTTGCAGACACAAGAATTTCCGGCACTATCGGCAGTTCAATCTCGTCAGTAATTTCTGGTAAAGCTTGCACCGAAGGCGCCGGAGGACGGCGTAAAATTCGGATGGCACGGGTCGATATCCGGCGATAGCCAAACTCCGTACCTGCCAGTAGCTGCTGCAGAGCGTCATCAACCGTGTAGCGCCCTTCAAGTTCTGTGCTCTTTCCGTCCCGGTAAGGCATGGGTGGCCGTGCAATCGATATGCCCGCTTGTTTTGCGAAACTATATAATGCCTTGCCAAGCGGTTGCTGGCCGACAGAGAAATCTACTTTGCTGTCTTGCCCAAAAGAAGGCGCGCAAACGACGAGCGTCAGCAAAACTGCCGCCAAAACACTTTTAATCCTTCGCAAAACTAACGCCCGTATCATGATGGGAATACAAACACCTTCATTGGGTTTGGCGAATAACTATCTCTTGCCCGGTTTCCATTATTTCAACCGGCAAAATATCGGCCAGCAGGCGCAAAATAGCAGCTTGGTCGCTCATATCCAAAACACCGGAAAACAATAGCTTGTCTGCACCATTTCGCAATTTAACCTGCTTTTCAAAATATCTGTTCAAATCTTTAACCACTTCGGAAAGAGGCCTTGCCTCATAGGCTAAAAATCCGTCCTGCCACGCGGCAACATCGCTGACATCCACGAGGCTGGTTGTCGAACTGGCATCGCCAGCCTTGTGATAAAGCTGCTTGCCAACAGTGAGCCGTGTGACGGCTTTTTCGGTATTATTTTTCCCGGTGTTTTGCAGTGCAGCGCGCTGGTTGCCACCGCCCACATCCATGCCTGCTGGGGCGACTTCGACAATGCCTTCTGCCACCGTCACCGTTACGGCACCCTCGTGGTGCAGCACATTAAACACCGTACCAACCACGCGTATTTGCCTGTCTGCCACGCTCACGTAAAAAGGTTTTCCCGTGTCTGGTGCCACATCAAACAGCGCCTCGCCGCGTATAAGGCGGGTACGTCTCGCATCTGAGGATAATGTAACCTCAAGAGCTGTATTGACGTTCAAATGAACACTGCTGCCATCAGCCAGCATAACCTCACGCCACTCGCCAACCCCTGTGGCAAATGCGAAACTTTCCGGTGCGGGTTCGTTGCCAATGAAGCTAACCGCGATAAAGAGCATCGCCGCCATTGCCGCTATTGCTGACCCAACAGCGCGGCTGTTCATATTGGCCGACTGACGCCATTTCACCAGGGATACGACCAGCCCCTTTTGGGCCGCTGGCTGTTCAACCATGGCAGCCAATTCCGAATTCTGCTCGTCAATCAGAAGGCCAAGATCTTCCATTTGGTCATAAGCCTTGCGATTTTCCTCGCTTGCCTCCAGCCAAAGGGTGAAATTTTCCCAATCGGTTTCGGTTGCGTCCGCATCTTGCAAAAGCGCAGCCCAGCTCGCGGCTTCTTCAAGGCGCTGCTCGGTCTCGATGATATGTCTGCTCTTTTCCATTTGTCAGTTTACCGTCCTGTCGCCCGCTTGTGTCCTGCAGCCCGTTTCCGTCCTGTTGCTCTGGCAACCCTGTTCAAGTGGCCTAAAAAGCTGATGATGAAACATTGGCAAATTCATAGGGGCGCTGTTTAAATGACGCCGCCGCCAGTAGCCACCCCCCAGCAGCCGAAAGCCTTTTTTGTCTGAGGACGATTTAATCATCACCTGACTCCAGCATTTGCAAAGCCAGCGCCATTTTTTTAAGTGCCTTGCTCATATGTTTTTCAATCGTTCCGCAAGACACACCAAGTTTTTCTGCAACTTCGCGGTGACTTAGGCCCTCAAGCTTGTGCAAAATGAAAACCCGCCGGCATTGGGGCGGCAAACCATCCAGTGTTTCGCGAATACAGGCCAGTTTTTGCCGCGATTCTAAAACTTCTTCGGCGTTCGGCACATCGAGCACCGGCTCGCCGCCGACATTTTGTCGTGTTGCTTCACCCCAATCGTGATCCCGAATAACTTCTCGTTGCCGTTTTTTCCTGTAATCCAGCGCCAAATTATTAGCGACTTTGAACAAAAATGCGCCTGTGTTGGCGACCGGCTTTTGGAACGTGGACCGGTCCAGTTTCAGATAGACTTCCTGCAAAATATCTTCCGCAATTGTATCGTCGCGAAACCGGGCAAGCAGAAAGCGTTTCAGAGCTGGACGCTTCTCCAGATAGGCTTCAATCAATATTGATTTTATTGGTTTGCTCACGCCCGCTATTCCATGCGTTTAATCTGGTTCAAACGAATCGCAAAAACATTTCAAAACTGAATGGTGCTTGCAAGGCATTTGTAAAAGTATCTTTATTATCAGGTAGTTAAATTATGGAAGCGATAGCCTGCGGTGGGTCAACTGGATAATTTTGTCCGAAAAAAAAGCTTCGCCCCCGAAGGGACGAAGCCGTTTAAATTGATACTTGAATTGCCTGTTTATTTCAGGTCATTCCAATAGATCAGAGCATTATAAACGAACCCGTGATCATGGTGATTAAGATGCCTGTGCATCGGGTTCCAGCCAAAGAAAATCGCCTGCCCTTTTCCGACGCTGGTTTCTATAATTGCAGGCGCACCATTTACCTGTTTTTTGCCTTTCAAAATACCACCAGAAAGAACTAGCGGCCGCGATTTGCTTTTATCCTTTTTTGTCTTGGCAGACTTGTCTTCGTTCCATGGTCGCGCGGGCGTTTTTTTGTCACCAAACTGGGCCACCACCAGGTGGCGATCGTCTTTGCGAACCCTGTAAATCGGCTGATTGCCCCGAAAAGCATGGGTGAAGGCATCATAACCAAATGTCAGAGGCGAGCTTTTGTCCGTAATTTTCATACGGATAAAAGATCCCGGCGTATTGATAGATGGCCGCGACATGCTCACATCGCGGGTGATGCCGCTTTCTGCGGCCAAAATACCGCCAGCACCCATGCCGATGAAGGTACCACCTTCATGCATGAAGGCCTTTAGCGCCGCCAAACCCTCAAACCCGTAACCACCTGTAATATCGGGAGAACTAACCACCTGGCCGTGGCTTGGTGTAGCCTCTGTGGTTTCATAAGCAAGCGGTGACCACTTTGTATCTACACCGCTAACGATCGTGCGTAAGTTGCCCCGGTATGCGAAGCTTGGTGCCAGAATAACATCGTATTTTTCACCCAGATTGCCAGCTCGCAACTCGGTTTTTTCAATAATGCTGTAAGGCACTTTGGCCTGATCCAGCGTATAGCGCACCCAGCCCGCGTTTTGGGTCACAACCCAACTGTGCAGCAAACCAATACGCGGCACATCAAGGTCAATCAATGTGCCTTCGGGCAGCTTTTTGATACCCTCTACCTCAATTAGCGTTCGGCCAACAACCGCGGTGAGCGCGGCTTTATCCACTGTGGAGGCTTCAATGAATATTGTTCCCGTAGGGAAGGTGGTTTCCCCAACCTTCATTTCTTCCGCTGCAGCCTGCATCTTGGCACCCGCTAGGGCAAAACGCAGCTCACCCAGGCCTTCTTGCCCCTTCGCTTCAACTGCATAATAGGCAACGCCTGAAGGCAGCGGCGAAGCATTATAGAAATCAGCGCCGCTTTTTTGCACGCTCGATTTCAACTCGAACACACCGTCCCCTTTGATGAATTTGGTTTCAACGCCGCGCATCAACCCAAGGGTCCATGCCACATCGTCATAGGGCGGCACGTCAACTTTCTCTGGGAATTTCTGGTTTTCAAACAGCGATTTCGCAAAGGGACCATAGGGCTGGTTCAGCTTGATGATCGCATCGCCTTTGTTAACGGTAGTTTGACCAAATTTGGCTTCCTCTTCCGCGAGGCTAACTTCGATGCCCTGCTCGATCACCAGATCAATCAATTCTCTCGCAGCTCCGCCGTCGCGCTGATCATGAGCGATGACAATCGCCTGCACTTTGTCTTTTGAAGCGGCCGCTATTGCGTTTCTGGATTTTGTGTAAAACCCTTCAACCAGCTGGCGCGCATTCTTGGATGCATACTCCAGCGACGCATACACACCGCTCGACATATAATTCACATTATTGCGCATCGACCATAGCGTCTCTTTGGCTGGTGGGCTGGGCCGGTACCATGTTTTGTCGGTCACCTTTTCGCCAGACCGGCGGTTGTCTGAAAGGTCACGCAGCATGGTTTCCGAACCGCCATTACCGAAGGTCTCGTAAAACCGGCCATTCGCATTTCGGTTGTTGGTCATCCACAGCATATAGCCGGGCCACCAGCCGGTATAAAAGCCCCATGTCCACACGCCGGGCATACCTTTTTGGGTGAGCCGCGAGACCTCATAGTTGGCGATAGATGCCCACTCGGAAACCGTGGTGGCGCTCACTGCAGGGTTATAAGGCCCGGTTCCTGTCGCCACATATAGATACGGCACACTTTCATGCAGATCGAGCGACAGGGTGGGTTTATATTCAAGGAAGGCCTTCAAATAGTTTTTTGTCATCGGCTGGGTTAGGCCAATACCGTCCCGATTGTTATCGTGAAACGTATATTTGCCCCAAAACGGAGGGCTGCTTGGTGGGCGATCATAATAGTTTTCATGACCCTTAGTGTGGGCCTTGAACCATTCGGTTGACCTGTTGCGACCATCCACCTCAAAAACCGGCGTGATCATTGTGATGACATTCTTGCGGATGTCCTTGAACAGATCACGTTCTTCGGCTGCCACCCGGTACGCAATTTCCATTGCCGTCTCTGGCGGGCCAAACTCGGTTGAGTGCAGCCCCGCGGTGATCCAGTAAATGGGTTTTGCCCCGTCGATAGTTTCTGTGGCTTCAGCCTCAGACATGCCGCGCGGGTCTGCAAGCGCATTGAGACGCGCCTTATAGCTATCCAGATCAGCCAGTGTTTCCGGGTCAGCGATAAGGAGCGCAATCATCTCACGCCCTTCAGCGGTCTGGCCGAGACTTACAACCTGTGCCCGGTCAGTAGCATCGCCGATCGCACGCATATAACCGTGAATTTCCGCCACATTTGTCATTTCGCCAGCCGTACCGGCGATATAGCCAAGGAAATCACGCGGGCTGGGGATGGTTGGATGATCAGGCATAACCGAAACCCAGTCATTCAGGAAACGCTGCTCCGTAGTGGCAGCGCGAATGGCTTCGGACGATACCTTATCCAGCGGGAGCCCGCCCACCGTCGTCGGCATTTCGGCAACGTCTGCTGCGGTCGCCGCTGCAAACACCATGCAGCTGGCAGTGGCCAGCAGCCGAAGCGGTAAACGTATTTTTCTATTGATTGACATCAGATTTCCCCTTTGAATGACCCACCTGAGCCTAGAATAAAGTCTTGTGGCTGAACAGGGTGAATGTAAAAACAAAATCATATAGACTGTGCGGATAGCCCTGCTGGATTTGGGCCATCAGTGTGCACCGGAGAGAAAATAGATGCTTTACCAATTGACAGTGGGATCAATTGTGATGTGCCTCACCATCATCGTTGAGGGCTTGTTCATTGCTGTGGCGACAACCTATTTGCCCCACATATCCAAATGGCTTTCCAAAGGCGCAGTTCATTTAAAAAGCGCGCTGACCATCATAATTGTAACTTTGTGGTTGCTTATAGCGCATTCGATCGCAGTGTGGCTGTGGGCGGCTTTGTTTTTAATACTCGAGGCATTCCATGAGCTCGAACCCGCGCTGTATTTCTCGATTGTCTCTTTCACAACACTTGGATTTGGCGACGTCATTTTACCGGTAGAGACGCGGCTTCTCTCAGGGATGGCAGCTGCAAACGGGTTGATCGTCTTTGGCCTTAGCACTGCGTTTCTTGTTGAATTTCTGATCAGAATTAGAAAAACACTCTGGGCGAACTCGCACGACTAATCGTCGTCATCATTCAATATACGGTGCGCCGCGCCGTCCAGATCATCATATTGATTGTTTTTCATGGACCAGAGAAACGCAGCTAGGCCCAAAAGCCCGAGAAACAAGGCGATAGGGATCAAATACAAAAGCACATCCATCAGAGGCTCCTTTTTCGTTTCAGCCGGAAGGCGTTTAAGATCACCATCAAGGACGAACCAGACATAGCCGCCGCTGCAATGAAGGGGGTCACATACCCTGCCACGGCCAAAGGTATGGCCACAATATTATAGGCGATTGCCAGGCCAAAGTTCTGGCGAACCAGTTTGGTGCTGCGCCGCGCTGTATCGAGCGTCGTCAGCACCGGAGCCAAACGTTCACCCTGAAAAACAATATCAGCCGCATTCTGTGTGATATCTATCGCCGCGGAAGGCGACATGGAAGCGTGTGCGGCCGCCAGCGCGGGGGCATCGTTCAGGCCGTCCCCCACCATCAATACATGGTGTCCGGCTGCCTTTAAATCTTGCAGATAGTCGCACTTTTGCTGCGGCGATACGCCTGCCTCCACATCCGGAATGGACAGTGCCTTGGCCACCCGCGCCGCCGTCGCCTGCCTGTCCCCTGATAGCATAATTATTTTTAGGCCAAGCCGGGTTAGTTTGGCAATAGTTTCGGCGGCGTCTGTGCGCACCTTGTCTGTAAACAAAAAACGTGCTGGAGGCAGACCTGAAGCCCCATTCCCCTCGTTAAGCCATAGTTCAAGCTCGGCCGCATTATCACTGGTGTCTGCGCCGCACCAGACCCGGCTCCCTAGCCGAACCTCTTTGCCGTCCAACTGGACCGAAAGCCCTTTTCCTGCATGTTCTTCCACCGCTAGATCAGCATGCTGACCATCGTAAGCTGCCGACAGAGCCTTGGAAAGCGGGTGCTGGCTGTGCGCCGCTATTGACCCCGCCAGTGCCAGCTGCTGAGGCGTATAATCGCCACCAACCAGTGTGATTTCGCCGAGCGTTAATGTGCCTGTTTTGTCAAAAACGATTGTATCCACCTCGGCCAAACGTTCCAACGCATCGCCTGACTTCACGAGGACCCCATTTTTCAAGAGCTCGCCGCTTGCCAGCACCTGCACAATAGGTACTGCCAGTCCAAGCGCGCATGGGCATGTGATGATCAATACTGTGACTGCGTGCAAGAGCGATATCTGCCATGGTGCCTGCATCAAAAACAGCCAGCCGAGGAATGTTAGCGCTCCAAAGGCATGAACAACCGGCGTATAAAGCGAGGCGGCGCGGTCGGCCAGCCGCACATACCGCGCAGCCCCCTGCTCCGCTATTTCCATCATGCGTACGATCTCGCTCAGCAAACTTCGGTTGCTGGCTTTTTGCACCGTCACTTCGATGGGTGCTGACACATTGGTCGTTCCCGCGAAAACCTGAGCGCCTTCACACGCAAATTCAGGAATAGTTTCACCAGTAATCAGCGAAAGGTCGATCTCGCTTGTGCCGCGCGCGATAACGCCGTCGGCAGCTATATTTTCACCAGCCGCGACGCGGATCGTCATACCCGGCTTTAGTTCCTTAACTGGCAAAATGATTTTCCTGCCGTCCTTGTAAACGGTTGCGCTACCAGCAAGCTTGCCAAGCAGGTTGGAGGCCGACTGGCGGGCCTTGCCTTTCGCACGCGCGTCCAGATAGCGTCCAATAAGAAGGAAAAATACCAGCATAACTGCGGAATCGAAATACACATGAGGCCCACCGCGCAAGGTTTCAGAAACACTCATGGCGCATGCGAGCACAACCGCAAGCGAAATTGGCACATCCATATTGGTGTGTCCTGATTTCAGCACGCCAATAGCAGACCGGAAGAAAACCCTGCCCGAATAGGCAACGGCAGGCAGCGCCACTAGAGCCGATATCCAGTGAAACAATTCGCGGGTTGCTGCGCCCATAGCTTCCACTGTGGATGTCCAGAGCCCGATCGAAAGGAGCATCAGATTTGCAGATGCAAACCCGGCGACCGCAATGGCTTTTAAGAGCATTTTTTCGGTTTCGGATGTAGAACTGGCATCGCCAGCCGCACCAAAATCATATAATTTATAGCCCAGCTTTATAACTTGCTGTGCCAAAGCGTCGCCCTCGGTGCGCGTACCAGCCCAGGAAAAACGCAAGCGTTCTGTGCTCATGTTTACCCGTACGGCGTCAACGTCCTTGTTAGCGCCAAGGGTGTTTTCTATGAGCTTGATACACGATGCACAGTGCAGGCCTTCGATACCGAGCTCGAGCTCAAAAGACCTATCGTCCACCTTTGTGGCAAGGGCCGAAAACATGCGAACGTCGCCGTCCGCAGCCTCCGCAGGTTCAGCGCCCTCTGAGGCATCATCCTGCTTTTTGCAGCACGGTTTCTGGTTCAGGGGGTCTGCACCAGAATGCGTGTTGTTGTCTGGTAGCGTTGCTGCTTCCATGCGACAAAAATCCTTACTTCCCACTGGCCAACTGAAGGTTTTCGAACCAAATTATAGGTGCCGGCTTCTGCCTCGTTTAGGTCAGCTAAAAAATCATGGCCCGCTTGTGTGGGCCGGAAAAAATAGGCCTTAATTGTGGCCCCGGTTAGGGCTTCGCCTTCGGCGTCTTTCACGGCAACAGTTAGTAGGCCCGTTTCATCATACTTTACGCTGCTTTCCCAGCCCAGCGCTTGCTGCGCTTCCGCCGCGGCAACGGTTTCATTATAGTTCAAACCACGGTTATAGGTGTTGTCTTCAACCACGCCTGTATGGGTGCTGGTTGCCAGATAAACAAAATATCCGTCCCAGGCAAACAGCACGGCAAAAAAACCGACAATAATCCAGGGGATATATTTGTCTGATTTCCGGGGCCCTTTTGCTGCTGTTTGCATCCGTTATTTTCCGCTAACAAATATGCTGTCGTAAACAGGGCTATCACCGCCGCCCACAGGTTCCAGCAAAAACTCTATTTCTGCACGCTTGTCTTTCGGTTTCGGTGCCGTAACAAACAGGCGGAAATGGCCGACACTATCGGCGTAAACAGGCAAAGCATCGGGTGTTACATCACCAACGCCCTGTATCCTTAACGACAGGCCCTCTATGCCGCGTGCCGTGAGCCTAAACAGCCTGTCCTCGCCGGCTTTGTTCAATATTTTTACCGCATAACCATTGCGAACAGAGCCGTCTGATAATTGCACAAAAAGCGGGTTCCGGTCGTGCAAAATATGGATTTCCGTTTCGCTACGAACAATCAATCCGTACAGCATCAATGCACTGACAGCTGACAAAAGCATGGCATAATAAATGGTGCGCGGCCGAATAAGCCGGGTTTTTTCAATGCCGCCAGAAGCCCTGGCCTCTTGCTGCAACGAAGTATCATAGCGGATAAGATTTTTCGGCAAATCCAGCTTTTCCATCACATTGTCACAAGCATCAATGCACAGACCGCAGGCAATACACGACATTTGCAGACCGTCTCTTATGTCAATACCCATGGGGCACACCTGCACACAGGCGGTACAGTCAACGCAGTGGCCGCGGTCGTCCCAACTTTCGCTCTTGCGTTTCCGACCGCGCGTTTCCCCGCGCTCGGCGTCGTAACCAATAATCAGAGTGTTTTTATCAAACATCGCAGACTGGAAACGCGCGTAAGGGCACATATAATTACACACCTGATCACGGGCAAAACCCGCCATCAAATAGGTAGAAAAGGTCAGGGACAATATCCAGACCAGCACTGACCACGGCACATCGAAGCGCAATATATGCTCAAGCAAGGTGGGTGCATCGTTAAAATAGAACACCCAGGCACCACCGGTGAACAAGCCAATAACCAGCCACAATGTATGGGTGAGCGCCATTTTCCAGATTTTATCAAAAGACCAGGGCGCCTTGTGAAGCTTCAGGCGCTTCATCCGGTCTCCTTGTATGATGCGTTCAACCCAAACAAACAGGTCGGTCCACACGGTCTGCGGGCAGGCATAACCGCACCAGATACGGCCAAAAAGGCTGGTGGCAAAAAACAGGGCGAACGCGGCCAATATCATAATACCGGCCAGATAAAATACTTCCTGAGGCCACAGCTCAATAAAGAAGAAATAGGCGCGCTGATGCACCATATCGATCAGGATTGCCTGATCAGGGGCATGCTCGCCCCTGTCCCAGCGCAGGAATGGCAGCGTATAATAAAGTCCCAGCAGGACCACCATTGCGATCCATTTAATCTGGCGAAAGCGGCCCCAAACTCGCTTGGGAAAAATCCGGGGCGATTTTTTGAAGAGCTTTTGCGGAGCCGAAATGTCGGTCAAGGTATTTCCTTATTCTTCACCGCCACCAAGCGAATGTACAAAAAGAGCAAGTTGACGAATGGTAGTGTCGTCAAGGCGGCCATCCCACGCAGGCATCAAGCCATGCTTTGGCTTGTTGATCTGCGTCACAATTTCTGCTTCGCTGGCGCTGTATAACCACAGGGTATCGACAAGATTGGGCGCACCATATTCGCGCAGACCCTTCAGGTCTTCGCCGTGACATACGGCACAGTTATCCTGATACAGTGCGGCGCCTTGCGCGCTGCCCTCTGCACCAGCAGCACGGGCCGTTATAAACCTGGCCATTTCCCCGATTTCACCGGTCTCAAGCATGTCTTCAAAGGCAGGCATCTCTGAAAAGCGGGTTTCTTCATGCGCAGCACGCGCACCGTAACGTACGGTGACATAAATATCGTCAACTGAACCGCCCCAAAGCCAATCATCATCATTTAGATTTGGATAGCCGGGAGCACCGGCCCCGCCCGTACCGTGACAAGTGGCGCAATTATCACCAAATGCCGCACGACCACCAGCAATACCAAAAGCAAACAGTGCCGGGTTTTGCTGAATTTCCGCAAAAGAGGCTGCGTCAAATTCACCCTGAAATTCTTGACGGCGCGCGCTAATCTCGGCCTGACTTTCCTTGAGCTGAGTATATTGGGTCCAGTTGGCAGACCCCACAGTGCCGCCGCGTTCGCCGGCCCCACTTAATGTAGGCCAGGCTGGATATATCCACCAATAGCCAACCGACCAGATGATACAGGCATAAAATACGATCAGCCACCAGCGCGGCATCGGGGTATCAAGCTCCTTAATGCCGTCCCATTCGTGGCCGGTGGTTTCGGTGCCGGTAAATTCGTCTGTTTCGCGTTTGTTTTCGGACATTATTCGTCCTCCGTCAGCGGAATATATTTATGGGATTCGATGGTTTTTTTTGCGCCGGGCCGGAACGCCCAAAACACCACAAAAAGAAACACGGAAAGAAAAAACATCAGGCCAGCCATGCCAGCGTTTTCTGTAAGCCAATCAATCACTGCCCGCCTCCACTGTAGCTGTGGGTTCCTCGGAAACTGGCGCAGCGATCAACGGCGGCGCAGGATGATAGTCCTTCAATTCGGCCATCGTGCCCAGCACCTGAAGATAAGCCACCAGCGCATCCATCTCGGTCGTATTTTTCTGTCCGTCAAAATTGCGGAAAGAGGCCTTTGGGTACCGGGCTGCCAGGCCCTCATGCTGATCGCTTTCATCTGCCGCCTGAGCGTATGCGTCAAAGCGGGCATTGGCGATCATCTCGTCAGTGTAAGGCACGCCGATGATACGAAGCACTTTCATGTCTTCGGCTATATTATCAATGTCTGCACCCCTGTTCATCAGGTGCTCATAGTTCGGCATAATCGATTCCGGCACCAAACTACGCGGTTGCCGCAGGTGCTGTACATGCCATTCATCGGAATATTTTCCGCCAACGCGGGCCAGGTCAGGCCCTGTGCGTTTTGACCCCCACTGAAACGGATGGTCATACATGCTTTCCGCTGCCAGCGAGTAATGGCCATAACGTTCCACTTCATCGCGGAGCGGTCTTATTTGCTGGCTATGGCAATTATAGCAACCTTCGCGCAGGTAAATATTATAACCAGCCAGCTCAAGCGGCGCATAAGGACGCACCCCTTTCACCGGTTCGATGGTTGTTTCCTTACGGAACAGTGGCAAAATTTCGACGATGCCGCCAAATGAAATGGCGATAACCGTAAAGATCAGCAGCAGGACCGAGTTTTTCTCAAGTTTTACATGATGCTTAAGCATGGGCAGTCTCCGTGCCAGAAATATTGCCAGAAGCTTTTGAACCGGAAGTTTTTGAAGATGCGGGAGACCCTGTGATGGTTCGGTATAGATTATAAACCATCACCAAAGCGCCGCCTAAGAACAGGATGCCGCCAAACGCCCGTATAAGATAAGGGATATGCATCGCCTGTACTGTTTCAACAAAGCTATATTCCAGGAAGCCGAATTCATTGTAAGCGCGCCACATCAAGCCCTGCGTAATGCCGCCAAACCACATGGCAACAATATAAAGCACGATGCCGATGGTGGCGATCCACAGGTGAATGCTCACCAGCTTCATTGAATAAAGGCCGTCTTTTTTCCACAAGATAGGAACTAGATGGTAAAGCGCACCGAAAGTAATGAAACCCACCCAGCCAAGGGCGCCAGAGTGCACGTGGCCGATGGTCCAGTCCGTATAGTGGCTAAGAGCGTTCACCGTTTTAATCGACATCAACGGCCCTTCGAAAGTGCTCATGCCGTAGAAGGCCAGTGAAATTATCATAAACTGAAGAACAGGGTCTTCCCGCAGTTTATGCCAGGCTCCGGAAAGCGTCATCATGCCGTTAATCATGCCGCCCCAGGAAGGCATCCACAACATCACAGAGAATGTGGCTCCCAGTGTTTGGGCCCAATCAGGCAACGCGGTATAATGCAAGTGGTGCGGGCCCGCCCAGATATACATAAAGATAAGCGACCAGAAATGCAGGATTGAAAGCCGGTAGCTGTATACGGGCCGGTTGGCGCGTTTTGGCACAAAATAATACATAATGCCCAGAAAGCCCGCCGTTAGGAAAAAACCAACCGCATTATGCGCGTACCACCACTGGATCATAGCAGCCTGTACGCCAGCCCAAAGCGGATAACTTTTTGCACCAAACAGCGACACAGGGATCGCTGCATTATTGGCCAAATGAAGTACGGCCACGGTGACGATGAAAGCCAGGAAAAACCAGTTACCCACATAAATATGGGGTTCCTTGCGGTTTTTCAGGGTCATCATAAATACCGCAAGATAGGACACCCAAACTATTGTCAGCCACAGATCGGCATACCATTCTGGTTCGGCATATTCCTTGGCTTGCGTAACGCCGGTTACATATCCGATTGCTGCAAGCACAATGAAAAACTGATAACCCCAGAAGGTGAATTTTGACAGGCTATCGTTCCAAAGCCGTGTTCGACAGGTTCGCTGGACCGAAAAATAACTGGTCGCAAACAAAGCATTACCGCCAAAGGCAAAAATTACCGCCGATGTATGCAACGGCCGCAAGCGACCAAACGTTAGATATTCACCAACATTCAATGCTGGAAACGCCATTTGCAGCGCAATGAAAACGCCTACTGCAAAACCGACAATGCCCCAAAATATAGTGGCAATGGTGAAAAGCTTCACCACCTCGTCATTATAATCTGGCTTGCTCGTATCTATACTCATTTTCGTTCCTTAGTGACCGATCCTGTCTGCAAAGTTCAGGTCAATCTATAGCCAACATTGCGACAAGACAAATTAAACCCAATATATTTTCACCCGGCCCGCAGTGATTATTTGCAGCAAATGAATCGCAAAAACTCTTTTGCATAAATGCCCTACATAATGTGAAAAAAATGAGAAAATTACCTTTGCACGCCCTCACGTAACATTAATCACGGGCACCATAAAGTCGTCTGCGCGGCTTATGCTTGACTTAAATCAAATTCCTTCGTCAGTGCGACAGCGTGTCGCGATTTAGCGGCTTTTAAATGGTAAATTTTCTATCCAACGAAAACTGGATCGAAGTGATTGATTATTCTAAAATAAGTTGCTATTTTAAATTCCTTTCCGAGTTAGTTTAGTCTGAAAATTGCCAAACAAGCAGGCCGCATAATGCGAATTTCCGGCTTTTTGGCCGTGGGGAGCGCTTGGATAATGGAATGGGGGCGAGAAATTGATATTGCGGCAGCACGCAAGGCTTTTTCCGAAAAACAACGTGTAGTTGTCAATAACGCGCTTACGATGGAAGCGGCTTTTGCGCTTTATCAGTCAATTTCCTACATCACCGAAAAAAATCTTTGGTACCAGTCGCGCTGGGGAAATGGGCGATATTTTGATCGGGAAAGCAGCGATCCAAAAAACTATGTGCCCCAGGCAAACTTTTGTTACCAGTTTGACAAGTACCCAGTTTCCAACATCTCACTGAACGGCCTTGTCGGCGCGCGCTTTGGTGACAGTCGCCGACCGGATTTCCGGGACGTATTGCCTTTTGGCTCACATCCTGAAGAGGAACTGCCCAATGGGCACCCTCTTCTTTACCTTGGTGACTTTTTAAATTCCAAAGCGTGCGTGGATGTCATCGGCCATATCACCGGTCAAAGTCTGCCAGAGCAAGGCACATTATCGTTCCTCAGCCGCTATATGTCCGGCGATTTTATTTCGACCCATGACGACGGGTTAACTGAAAACGGCGGCCGCAGGATCGCCTTTGTCTATAGCCTGACCCGTGACTGGCTGCCGCACTGGGGCGGTCATACAATGTTTATGGATAATGATGATTGTTCGGTGGCCGAAGCGATTTTGCCCAAGTTCAACTCACTCGTGCTTTTTGCGGTGCCAACGCTGCATGCTGTGAGCACCATCGCATCTTTTTGTACTGAACCCAGGTATGCTGTCACCGGATGGTTTCATGCAAAGTCTATGGCCGAGCGTAGAAAAGATGCAGAGCTGAGAGAAGCCAAGGCGCGAGAAGCAGCGCAAAAATAATGCCCAACCCGGGCCAGAGTTTTACTGGCCCCAGTTTTTTATGTGTTCCCAGTCAGTTCCCGGAAGTTGGTTCCAAGCAACCAGTTTCCAGAGTTCGTTTTGTTCATTTTTGTTTTAGCCACTGGTCTCATTTGGAGAGGATTGAAATTATGGCAACCAAGAAAAAAGCGGCCCCAAAGAAAACAGCAAAGTCTGCAAAGGCCGCAAAAGCCACAAAAAAAACTGCGAAGAAGGTCGTTGAATTGTCAGAGGATGATTTGGAGAGATTGGCAGTTGGCGCAGGCCAAGCCGTTGCTGAACCCAGCAAAATTGATACTGACGCCCCCTGGGACGCCAGTGTTTCAGGCCCTGACACACCGTGGTCGCGTGCGATGGGCCCCGACACACCCTGGTCACGAGCTATTGGTCCAGACACGTCTTGGTCGCGTGCCATCGGCCCTGATACGCCGTGGTCACGAGCCATTGGCCCCGACACACCGTGGTCAGGTGCTATCGCTTCCGGGCCGGACACACCATGGTCTGGAGGGACAGTCGCTGTAGACACAGACACACCCTGGTCAAGGGCCATGGGTCCTGATACGCCCTGGTCGCGTGCCATCGGCCCTGATACACCTTGGTCACGAGCCATGGGCCCTGATACACCTTGGTCACGAGCCATGGGCCCTGATACATCTTGGTCGAGGGCCATTGGACCAGATACACCCTGGTCGAGGGCCATTGGACCAGATACACCCTGGTCGGGCGCTATTGCATCTGGGCCGGTCAAACCGGGTGCCGGGGTGAATGTAGACACAGACACACCGTGGTCACGAGCGATGGGTCCCGATACGCCTTGGTCGCGTGCCATCGGCCCTGATACGCCCTGGTCGAGGGCCATTGGGCCAGACACACCTTGGTCAGGCGCTATCGATGTAGCCGTTCCCACACCCTGGTCCCATGAAATGGGTGCTGCCGATGTAGTCGTTCCTACGCCTTGGTCGCATGAAACAAAACCAGCTCAACCCAGTGCGCCCCAACAAGGCATGCCTGGTCGCTTTAGCATTTTTTCCGAAGGCGGGCGCACCATCAGATTTGATTCTGCTACCGGACGCAGTTGGGAAATGCTTATGCGGCAAAACCGCAGTGTGTGGGTTGAAATAACAGGGTAATTGGCCCAACAAAAAAACGAGGTTCGTATGCGTCGGTATAGATTTTTAAGATCCCGTAGAAAAATAGAGCTGGATATCACCTGGCTTTGTAATCTGACATGTTTTGACTGCAACAGATGCTGCGGCGAAGCGCCCACTACCGAGCATATGAGCCTTGAACAAATTGACCGTTTCATCGCAGAGAGCATTGAACGCAATTACGAATGGACGATCATCAGGCTCATGGGCGGCGAGCCAACGCTGCATCCACAATTCCTTGAGGTTATCGACAAGTTTGTTGCCTACCAGCGCAGCTTTCCAAAGCACAAGGCCCCCAGGATATTTGTTTTTACCAACGGATTCAGCAAGAAAAGTCAAAAATTGGTGGCCCAACTGCCACCTGAAATTGAGGTAGTTGATACGGAAAAAGAACGCGGCACCGTTCAGCATTTTGGTAGTTTCTATGTAGCGCCAACCGATGTTCGCGACACCACGGGCGAAGACTTCACCCTGGCATGCTCGCAGGCCACAAGTTGCGGCATGGGCCTTACACCTTACGGCTATTATCACTGTCCTGTGGCGGGTAGCATCGACCGGGTTTTTGGCGGTGACAAAGGCGTAAAAACCTCGCCAGATCTAGACGACGACATGTTCGACATGGCCGAAGACATGTGCTCCAAATGCGGATTTTACGATATGGACGACGGCGATATTTTTGTATCGCAGGAAAATCTGGAGCCACTGACATCAGACGCACCAGTTTCGAAATCCTGGGACAAAGCCTTTAAAAAACTGCGCGCAGAGGGGAAAAACAATCTTACAAGATACTGATATTCTAGGCTCAGGCCTGTCCCCGGCGATCATTGAAGACATCACCGGCAGGTTCCGGCTGGACCTCCGCGGCCCTCACGGCATGCCGCACTGGGCGCGCGTTTTTGAGAACGCGATGCAAATTGCAGAACTGTTAAATTTTGACGATGAAGACCGTCAGGTTTTAGCGCTTTTTTCTGTGCTGCATGATTGTCAGCGGGTTACCGATGGCCCCGACCCCGACCACGGCGAACGCGGCGCCCTTTTGGCAGAAGAAATGCGCGGCGTCCATTTTCAAATGTCGGACAAACATTTCGCTTTCCTGCACAAGGCCTGCAAATACCATAACAAACCTGTAACCTGTGCCGACCCGGTGGTTCAAACCTGCTGGGACGCAGACCGACTTGACCTTGGGCGGCTAAATGTCCGCATCGACACAAGCTTCCTCAGCAAATACACCGGCGAGAACCACGCCCTGATAGGTGCCGCCGACCAGCGCGGCATAAGTCAGGCCGAAAACCGGGTTTTATACGAATGGGCAGAACATATCGCACATAAGTGCCCACATACAGCAGCACCAATATCCGACGACAGCAAAGTTAGCATCGTCACCGACGGCGCTTTTGATACCGACAAAATTATATTTGTGCATATGGCCCAAGGCCATCCGCGCAATGGACGCCTGATGCCAAACATTGCCTATGAAAGCGACCGTCATCCGCTTTTTCGAATCCCTCGGGTTGTTGTCGAGTTTTGCTTAAACGGTACGATTTTACGTGATCGCACCTTCAATCACATGAAGGTGTTAAATTTCGTGCGTTTTGACCAAATGATGCAGCGAAACAGCGATAATTTCATCAATATATGGCCTACTGGCTCCACAGTAATGGGCTCGGTTGATATTTCCGAGGACGCTCTGGTTGTTTTTGACCCGCAAACATCACCCCGCTGCCCGGACAACCACATAGAGCCCTATACGCTGGAGGCGTTTCCGGCGTCAGACCCGGAAAGCAAAACTGCCTATCTGCAGCATGTGCTGGAGAGAAATGATGTGCCCTTCATGCGCATTGTGCCACGGGAAGAAGGCTTTCAGACCTCAACATGGCAAGAAACACAAACCGGCGTGGATTGGCTGGCACCGGGCAGAGACGGATTTGTTGCCGAAGGGCTTGCCGATTTGGCGACCCGCCACGGTATTCCGAATGCTTCCCACGGATACGGCTTTGCCGCCGGGAAATATATGTCACGGCTCTGCGAATTTTTCGCCTGTTTCCAACGCACCGGGTTTGATTATTGGTGGACCAACTTTGCCATCAATCAGGCACCAACCACACTAAAGCGCTACAAAACACTATTTAAAGCCGCAACCAAAGCCCTGGACCAGAAAATTGCAGAAAGCCCAGCATGGCAAATAGTATCGCTCTATTCGGAGATAGCCTTTTTTATTATGCAGACGCAAATTGATCTGTTTAACGCAGGGAAATACGGCTTGGACTTCCTCGACGATGCGCCGCTGGATGGGCAAACTGCTGAAGCAAAGGAGCTTTTCTTTGCGGGCGGGCAGCCCGTGGCTGATGACCGCACCGCAGACGATGTATTTAAAGTAGCGCGCGCCTTCCGGGCTCTCAGGGACAATTTTTCCAATAGAAGCGCCGTCCAGTATCGCCATCCCTTGATTGGCGGCCTGGTCGATATAGCCAATAAAGCAGGCATAATTTGTGACGCCGCGTCTGCGCGCACGGTACAAGACATTCTAGTGTTTTGGGCACAGCTTGTTGACAAAAAATACCCTGATTTCGGGCGTCAGGTAGATCAACTGGTGCAAAAGCTGTGAGTATGTTTTCCAACAACTTTCAAAGAGCCAAAGCATGTATCTGATTGAAGAGCTGGAAGATGTGCCTGTTGTTAAGGTAAGCAATCTACTGCCCGAATGGTTTATCGACGAGCTATATGACCTTTTTGGCCAAATGGAAGGACAGTTTTCCACCCCCAATTGGGCATCTGGAAAAGACAGGCCCATGGTCAACAAACGTACCAGCATGTCCCTCTGTTCGGCCAAAGACATGTGGTTTCCGGCAAACATCGCCAACAAAAACTCGCCCGGCGGTCAACCCTGGGTTCCCGCCCTAATGTATGAACTGCTGGAGCGCTTTATATTCCACCAGGGCATTCTCGATTTTCTGTCACGTTCCTCCCAGGACGTGTTTCGTTTAATCCCGGAACAGTCTCACGATGGGCGCATGCATATCGTATCCTACGGCGACAAGGATTATTATAATTGGCACCGGGACCACACCATGCCCGACGGGGCCTTTATGTACGGGAATTCTCCGGCCCGAAAGGTGTTGTTCACCTTTAATCTTTGCCTGTGCAGAAACGATCAGATGATCGGCGGTGACGGGCTCTTTATGAAAGACAATAAAACGATCGCAGCGCCGTTTGAAGATAACTGCATGTATATTTTTCCGGCGACCGTAAGCCATGCCGCTTCAGCTATTGAAATGAATTCCGAGGATACGTGGCTTAATCGCAGGTTTTCATGCCAATTCTGGATGGCTGGCACACAGGTTATTACCCCGGCAGAGCAAGAAAAAGGGCGTTGGCCCCGGCCCACAGGCAAATAGCCAGGTTAAAAATGAGCCAACGTTATACTTTTGAAGCTTTAGCGTCCGACCCCTCGCTATTGCTTTACTCCATTGATTTCAAGAATTTTGACGCTCTCTTTTATCACGCACAATCAGGACTCACGGCAAGACATTGCGGTGAAGTCTTGAAAACCGGACCCGTGTGCCAGGTTTCAATACGGCACCTGTTTGAAGAAACCGACATTCTCGATAAGCCGCTACCCAAACCTGTAAACATGATCTGGATCACCGAATATACAGGCTCAACCCTGTTCGCAAACGGGCTATGCGCCACTTCGAAATTTCATTTATATAATGAAACAGAAGTGTTTGCCCGGCTTGCGTTTGGCTTCCGTGCCGCTTTGTTTGGCGATCTCCCACACGCGCTTTCAGATATGCGAAAATTGGCGAAGCTGGTCTTGTTTTTTCAAAGCAAAACCGACAGCCCGCACCAAACAGCACTAGTAAAAGAATGGCCGCTTTCCAGCGTCATAGCGCCCTTTCTCTTGGAGACAGACGAAAAGGTTCGCGGCATCTTTTTTTACGCTGACCTTGAAGATTTTCTTACCGCATGCACACACCGGCCAATAAGGCTTAAAATTGCAAAAACACGGCTGACAAAGCAGTTTCACGAAATCCAAAACTTGCCGGCATTGGCCAATATCTGTCTGGAAAGCCTCACGCCCGGTGAATATGCCGCATTATACTGGCTAGCTATATTATACACTCATCAACAGGCCGCGCTGAGAGACCATGCACGAATAAAAACACTCCACAATGAGACATTTTTTAGCAGTCCTGCCGATACACTTTATGATGCTTCAGCTTTTTTTGGCAAAACCATAACTAGAGAGCTGGCCGAAAGAACGGCGCGAGGCCCTGTATTTTCTCGCCACGCAAAACAGCCGCACCGGAGTTTTTCAAACTTTGCCAGAAAAGAGATACTGAAAGTAGAGCGCATCAGAAATCGCGGTGTGATAGATGAAGGCCTGGCCATGGCTGCCAGTGTCCTGGAACAATTTCCGCTCGACGGTATTAGCTGCCAGGCTTTGTCGCAGAGCCTTGGCAGCAAGTGACAGTAGAATTATTCGATCGAATAGCCTTCGCTGCGAACCGTGCGGATCATATCTGATTTACCGCCTTCTTTCAGGGCTTGCCGCAACCGCTTTACGGCCACGTCAACTGTTCTGTCTTCCAGATAGGTCGTGGTCCCCCAGGCGAGGTCGATAAGCCGATTGCGACTGAATACGCGGCCGGGGCGTGACATAAGCGCTTGCAGCAACCGGAACTCGGTTGAGGCCAGTTCCACTATATCACCGTCACGGGTGACCCGCATGCTGTTGAGGTCTATTTCCACCCCGCCGTAAGAAACTTTTTCTTCGGCCAAATCTGGCCGTGACCGGCGTAAAACAGCATGAATGCGGGCGATCAACTCTGACGGCAAATAGGGCTTAACCACATAGTCATCAACACCAACTTCAAACCCCCGCAGGCGGTCATCTTCTTCGCCGCGCGCCGTTAGCATAATGACCGGCAACAGTTTGGTATCAGTCGTCGCCCGTAGTTTTTTCATGATCTTGATGCCCGATAATTCGGGCAGCATCCAGTCAAGCACCAGCAGGTCTGGCACTGCTTCCTGGATCATGTCAATTGCACGCTGCCCATCAGGGGCAACGCCCACACGAAACCCCTCTTCTTCCAGATTATATTTCAAAATTTCCGCCTGACCGCGTTCGTCTTCGGCGATTAAAATATAAGGTGTGCCTATGGCCATGGTCTTTCTTTCATTCATTAATGATAGTGAAGGGTCGCCTTATGTTGGTTCGGCGTCGCCCTCTGTTTCCAGAGCGCTCAGATCGCGGCCTGCCTCAATATATCGGCCAGTTATTATGTAATAAACCTGTTCCGCAATATTTGTAACATGGTCGCCGGACCGCTCGATGTTTTTGGCAATGAATAACAGTTCAGTCCCCGCCGTGATACTGGTGGGGTCTTCAATCATATAGGTAAGGACTTCTCTGATCAGGCTTTTATGCTGACTATCGATGTCTGCGTCCCGCTTTAAAACTGCAACTGCCAAATCTGCATCCCGTTTCGCGTAGGCTTTCATGGCGTCAGCGATCATGGCTTCGATCTGGCTGCCGATTTGCTGGAGCGAACCGCTTACCTCTGCGAGAATTGGAATATCGCCTACCCGCTTGGTGCGCTTTGCCAGATTTTTGGCGTGATCACCAATGCGCTCAAGATTGCTAGCTATTTTAAAAGAAGCAACCAGCGTACGCAGGTCTGCGGCCATCGGCTGCCTCAAAGCAAAAATCTGAGTGGCATGAGTTACAATTTCCTGTTCCAGCAGGTCAATTTTCCTGTCGCCTTTGGAAATCTTTTTGGCTTCTATTTTGTCGCTCGCAAGAAAACACTTCAGGGCTGCAGCCTGCTGCTTTTTCACCATTTTTCCCATTTTTGCCAGCAAGGCATCAAGCTGCTGCAACTCGGCGTCAAAGGCGTGTACAATATGTTCATTTTTCATGGAATTTCCTATCCAATCCGGCCAGTTATATAGGCTTCGGTTTTTGCGTGCTGCGGGCTTGTGAAGATTTGGTTTGTTTCGCCCTTTTCGATCAACTCACCCAAGTGAAAATAGGCGGTATAATCAGAAACACGCGCTGCTTGCTGCATGGAATGCGTGACAATAACAATGGTATAACGCTGTTTCAGCTCGTCAATCAGCTCTTCGATTTTAGCGGTAGCAATGGGATCAAGCGCCGAGCAGGGCTCATCCATCAAAATCACTTCTGGCTCAATAGCGATGGCGCGCGCGATACACAGCCGCTGTTGCTGGCCGCCTGATAAGCTGGTGCCTAGAGTATCGAGACGCCCGGAAACCTCGTCCCAGAGACCAGCACGGCGCAGGCTCTTTTCGACAATTGCATCAAGTTCTGCTTTGTCTTTGGCCAAACCGTGGATGCGGGGGCCGTACGCAACATTGTCGTAAATTGACTTCGGAAAGGGGTTCGGCTTTTGAAAGACCATGCCAATCCTGCGCCGCAGAACCTCAACATCCACTTCAGCACCGTATACATCGTGCGCGCCAAGCTTGATCTCACCGCTTATTTTACAGATGGGAATAAGGTCATTCATCCTGTTGATACAGCGCAAGAATGTGGTTTTCCCGCACCCCGACGGACCAATCAGCGCCGTGACCCGGTTTTCCACAATATCAAGGCTAACATCTTTCAGCGCTTGCATGTCGCCGTAAAAAACACTCACGTCCTTTGCGGTCATTTTAACATTTGGTGTGGCGGTCAAGTCGGTACCCTCCTGTGGTTCGTCGTTCATTGTTGTTATTGTTGCAGGGACATTCATTGTTATCACCACTTCTTTTCAAATTTCTTACGCAACCATATGGCCGTTGCATTCATCAGGAGCAGAAACACAATCAATACCAATATTGCCCCTGAAGTTTTTTCTGCAAACGCGCGCTCAGGACTGTCTGACCACAGGAACACCTGCACCGGCAAAGCCGATGCCGGATCAAGAAAACTGCTAGGCGGATCGGCGATGAAGGCCACCATGCCTATCATTAACAAAGGTGCTGTTTCACCCAGTGCCCGAGCCATGCCGAGTATAGCGCCCGTGAGCATGCCCGGAAGCGCCAGCGGGAAAACATGGTGAAATACGGTTTGCACTCGTGTGGCACCCAAACCAAGCGCCGCTTCGCGTATGGAAGGCGGCACCGCCTGCAGGGATAGGCGCGAGGCAATAATAATTGTCGGCAATGTCATCAGGGCCAGCACCATGCCGCCAACCATTGATGACGAGCGCGGCAAACCAAAAGCGTTGAGGAAAATCGCCAATCCCAGAAGCCCGAAAATAATCGAAGGCACAGACGCCAGATTATTGATATTAACCTCCAGCAGCGCGGTCCATTTGTTTTTAGGCGCAAATTCTTCCAGATATACAGCCGCCATCACACCCACAAAAAATGAAAGTATGAAACATACCACCAGCGCAAATAGCGATCCCATTATTGCTCCGCCGACGCCCGCCCTTTCGGCGTCGCGGCTGTCACCATTTGTCAAAAAGCCAAAATTAAATACGGTTCGCAGATCATCAGAAGCATCAAGGGTTTTGACCCAGTTCAACTGGCGTTTGCTAAGACGGGTTTTGTTGGACAATTCACCATTTTCTGATGAAAGCGTCTGCAGGCCGTCTTTCACCGCCAAGTCAACTTCATCTGACGTGGATATCCAAAGCTCAAAAGGCGCAATTGTGTCTTGTGCTCTGGTATTCAAGGCAGCCTGCACCTGATCTTCAGCGTCAGCACCCGCAATGCCGTAAGCGTCCCGGCGGGCCTTTCTGGCATTAGCGCCCTCAAGCGACGTACGAAGTGTTTTTCGCAGCAATAAAAAGGCGTCACCATTGGCATCAAGCTGAGCCGCTTCGCTAAACTCGATACGCATTTCGGTTTTGGAAAATGCACCAACGCCCTGAAAGGTGATGGTAACAATCAAAAATGCCAAAAATGCCAGACTCGCAACAATCGCGCCTGCCCCAATACGGCGATATCTTTTTTCCGATCTGTAGCGCGCATCCAGCCCTTCAACGGAAGCAGCCGATAGCGGCGAAATAATTACCTGATCAGTCATATGCTTCCCTATTTCTGGCAACAATCCAGCTGCCGATAACATTGAACATCAAAGTAACCACCAAAAGCGTAAGCCCGAGTGCGAATGCGGCCAGGGTTTTGGCGCTGTCGAATTCCTGGTCGCCGGTAAGCAGCATCACAATCTGCACGGTAACTGTTGTCACAGCTTCAAGTGGATTAAAGGTTAGGTTGGCGGTTAGGCCCGCGGCCATCACAACAATCATGGTTTCGCCCACAGCCCGCGACGCCGCTAACAGAATACCGCCCGCAATACCTGGCAAAGCAGCCGGAAGAATAACCTGCCTGATCGTTTCAGATTTGGTGGCACCGAGGCCAAGTGAGGCTTCTTTCAAGGCTTGCGGTACGGCGCTTATGGCATCATCGGAAATCGAAGACACCAGCGGAATAATCATAACACCCATCACCGCACCAGCGGCAAGCGCTGAGGAAGAAGCAACATCCAGCCCCATAAGCGTTCCGGCTTCCCTAATTGCAGGCGCAACAACAATTGCCGCGAAAAACCCGTAAACTACAGTGGGGATACCAGCGAGGATTTCCAGCGCCGGCTTTAGCACCGCGCGGCTGGATGCTTTCGCATATTCCGACAAATATACCGCAGAATAAACACCAAGCGGCGCGGCAATTGAAAGCGCAATCACGCTGATAAGCATTGTGCCAGTTATAAGTGGCACAATACCAAACGCGCCCGCTGATCCCACCTGATCTGCTCTCATCGCAGTTTGCGGCGACCATGTTGTGCCAAAAAGAAAGTCCGTTATCGGGACTTCCTTAAAAAAGCGAATGGTTTCAAAAAGCAAGGACGCAACAATACCAATTGTTACAAATATGGCGACAGCAGCACAGGCCACCAGGAGTATCCTGGTGGCCTGCTCTTGTGGCCGACTTTTTTGCTGCGCCAACGCGCCAACTTGATCGATCAATTTTTTATCTCTTTGTTTTGTCGTCAGCGGACAACATGCTTCCGAGTTTCTGCAATTACCCTATTTGGAAACTGCAGCCATTACTGTTGCATTGAGCGACCGGCGTTCTGATGCAGACATCGGGATCAAACCGCGGTCTGCCAGATATCCGTCTTCACCGCTGGCTTTATCACTAACAAACTCGCCTACGAATTCTGCAAGTCCGGCTACAGAACCCATGTGCTCTGATTTGGCGTAGAAAAACAGTGGGCGAGAGATTGGGTAAGAACCATCCGAGATGTTTTCAAATGTAGCATTCACGCCATTGATTTTTGCTGCCTTCACGGTGTCAGAGTTCTGGTCAAGAAAGCTGAAGCCGAAAATACCAAGTGCGTCAGGATTTGCCCGCAAGCGCTGTACGATCAGATTGTCATTTTCACCGGCTTCGATGAAAGCGCTATCTTCACGAATGCTGTGGCATACCTTTTTATATTCTTTTTTGTTGGTTTTCTTCAAAGCCTTGATGTTTGCAAAGGTTTTGCAGCCAGATTCCATGGCCAATTCAACAAATGCATCACGCGTGCCGGATGTCGGAGGAGGACCAAGAACCTCAATTTTAGTGTCAGGAAGTGAACTATTCACGTCTTTCCATGTGCGAACTGTGTTTTTAACCAATTCACCGTTCGCGCCCGGCACATGATCGGCAAGCGCCAGGAAAATGTCACGGGTTGTTAGGGTGAAGTCCGCAGCACCGACAGCGTTCGCCATCACAATGCCGTCGTAACCAACTTTCACTTCGACAATATTGTTCACACCATTCTTGGCACAAAGAGCTGTTTCGGTCGACTTGATAGCCCGTGACGCGTTTGAAACGCTCGGTGTATCTTTGCCTGAACCAGCGCAAAACAGTTTGAAGCCGCCACCGGTGCCGGTGCTTTCAACGATTGGTGTCTTATACTGTGTTGTGCGACCAAACCGCTCAGCCACAACGGTTGTGAAAGGATAAACAGTTGAAGAACCAACAATGCGGATTTGCTCGTCTTCTGCAAAGGTGGGGCCTGAAGCAAGAGAGGCGGCCAGTCCCAGTGTCAATAATTTAACGTTCATTTTACATGCTTTCATGTTGCTTGGAATTGACGGCAACATATCCAGCCACTGCGACAGGTTATTTACAGTTATATGACAGCAATGTGACAAAGTGCCGGTTGCTATTTTTTTGGAAACCGCACTGAAAACACAGTGCCCTTCTTGGCACCGCTGGTGATTTCCATCACGCCCATATGCCGGTTCATTATGTGTTTTACGATCGCGAGCCCAAGGCCTGTGCCGCCCAAATCGCGAGACCTGCTTTTATCCACACGGTAAAAACGTTCGGTTAACCGGGGAATATGTTTCTTGCGTATTGGCTCCCCAAAATTGCGGGTTTTGAGAATAACATCATCACCTCGCGACTTTACCCCAAGTGTAACAGTAGAGTTTTCCGGGCCATATTTAATGGCGTTATCGGCAAGATTATAAACCATTTGGTACAGTTCGTCTTTTTTGCCCAAAATATCCGGTAGATCTGACTCAAGCTTGAGCTTCAGCTCCATATTTTTATTTTCTGCTTTCAAAAGCAGAACTTCCGCAACGCTTTCGACAATCGGCGCCAAATTCACACTGTCTTCCGGCGGCACATGAACCAGAGCCTCGGTCGCAGAAAGACTGAGCAAATCATCGACAATACGGTGCATCCGATTTGTTTCGTCGGCCATAAGGTCAATAAATCGGCCACGAACTTCTGGTTTGTCACCCGCGCTGCCTTTGAGAGTTTCAATAGTAGCGATCATCGTGGTGAGCGGCGAGCGGAGCTCATGGCTTACATCAGCCACAAAAGATGACCGCATGCGCTCCGCCTCGCGTGCGGCGGTTGTTTCGTAAAATGCGAGGAACATGCCTCTGGTTTCTTCATTTGCGAACGGGCCGATATGAACCTGAAAGCGACGCTTGGACGGTTTTTTACGAACCAGCTCGCAGTCGCCTGCTTTTCCTGTTTCTGCCACTTGCGTACATAAAGCCAGCAAATCATCACTGCTGAAAATATCAGTTATAGGGCGGCCCGTTTTAACATTGGCAAAAATTGATTTCGCCTTGCTGTTAGCAGCCATCACTTTGTGATCCAGCGAAACCAGCATAACTGGAAGCGGCAGGCTATCAATAGGGACAGAGTTGAACATGGTTTTTTACACTTGCAGTTTCAGTCGCAACAGGCTCGCGCCCTTATCGGTAAATTCCGCATCAAAAGCAATCAATAGCGCACGACTGTAACAGGACTGTCACAAATCAGACATCCAAATTTCATTGATGCGCCGTAAAACCCCCGGCACGCAACGTCACTATAAACTTGGCAAGACCGTCAAAGAACGGCGCGCCTCAGGAGGTTTTTAAATGTACCAATTGAAACATAAATTAATGACGGCTACCGCCATTCTAACAGTAGTTTGCGCTACACCGTCAAGCGCTCAGGACATTGGCGAGCTAACCAGCCAAATGGAAGCGCTGCAAAAGCAAATATCTGCACTGCAGGCCAAGGTTGAAGCCGCAGAAAAGAAAAGCACAAGCGGCGCTCCGCTTAAAGTAAAGTGGGAGCCTGCACCGAAAATCTCTAGCCCGGACGGCAACTTCGAAATGAATATGCGCGGTCGCCTGCTTGTAGACAGCGCGTTCATCAGCGATGACGACGGTAACGAAGATGTTAAAGCAACAGAATTTCGTGCTGCGCGCCTCGGTATTGAAGGCAAGGCCTGGGGCAACATAAAGTATAAATTCGAAGCTGACTTTGCTGGCAATGACGTGTCAGTGAAAGACGCCTACATCCAGGTAAAAGGTCCTGCCAAGCTAACTTTTGGTCAGTTTAAAACACCTAACTCACTCGAAGAACAGACATCCTCTCGCTACATTACATTCATGGAGCGCGCATCCTTCACAGACGCTTTTGGTCTTGCCCGTCAAATAGGTGTCGGCGCAGGTTTTGGCGGCGATAATTACACACTCAATGTGGGTGTGTTTCGGGGTTCCAGCGGCACAGACGCTGAAGACGAAGGCCTGACATTTGCTGCGCGCGCCACCTACGGTGCCAAGTTCGGTGATGCCCAGATGCACTTTGGCGCTTCGTTCCGTCACCGCAATCAGGGCGACGACCAGGGCAATCTACGCTACCGTCAGCGCCCTCATGCGCACCTTGCAAGCCGCTTTGTAGCAACCGATAAAATCGCTGACAAAGACACTTTCTTCGGTGTTGAAGCAGCTTCCGTATTTGGACCTTTCTCAGTTCAGGGCGAATGGGCATTTGTTAAAGCTAACCTGAGCGACACAGCTGATCTGCGAGAAGACCCAACATTCTCGGGCGGCTATATCGAAGCCAGCTATTTCCTTACCGGCGAAAAGCGTGCTTACAGTGCCAAAAAAGGGTCTTTCGGACGCATCAAGCTCAAAGACCAAGACGGCATGGGCGCACTTCAATTGGCCGTACGCTATGACCGCGTCGATCTCACGGACAACGGTTTCTTTGGCGGTGAGCAGGATACATTCCTTATTGGTGCCAGCTGGTGGTTGAACCGGTATACGCGCTTCATGGCAAATTATTCGCACTCAAACGTGAACGAAGCCTTCAACGTTTCCTCAAATGGCGTCGACGGCGAAAACAGCATCAACACATTCGGCCTGCGGGCGCAGGTTGACTGGTAAATTTTAAGCGGTCCCAAGTCTTAGATCCTCCCAATCTATAGACTTTCCCAGTGTGGCTTTTAGCTGCACGCTCTTCAGGTCTGGCGCTGATAGCAATATCATTGTCAGGCCTGTTTTTTTGTTGGTAAATACAGGCGTTATGCATCCTGTGCCATAGAGGGGACACTCGCAGCGGAATACCATCACCGCATTTAGCTGTATTCATGAAATATTCAGCCATCTGCCGCTACACTGCTGCCAGACGCTCTATCAAAAGCTTGCCTTTATGGCAGGAATACAGCACTTATTAGAGGGAGTGTTGTCCAACCAAACCAACATAGAAAGCTTTGTAAATGATGAAATATATTATGCGGGGTGTAACCGCTGCTTTTATTGTTCTCGCTTTTCCCTTAAGCGTTTCTGCCGAAGGAGACCCTGTTAAAGGGAAAAAAGTATTTAACAAATGCCGCGCTTGCCACACGCTGGAAGCTGGCCGCAACAAAATCGGACCCAGCCTTGCTGGCATCATGGGCAAGGAAGCTGGAAAAGCGGAGAAGTTCCGATATTCCAAAGCGATGCTTGAATCAGGTCTGGTTTGGGATGACGCTACGATGACTAGCTTTTTGACAAAACCAAAAGCGGTGCTCAAACGCACCAAAATGGCTTTCCCGGGCATAAGGAAGCCAGCCGACATTGAAAATCTAATCGCTTACTTGAAAGCGAATTAAGAACCCATAAGTCGGGGCTTTTGCCTCGGCTTTTTATGCCCAACCCCTAAATATTATTGAAAGACGACTACATGCCTTTCGCTGGCCTATGGGCCAAAGCCATCAGGCAGAGCGTTGTTCTAACGAACTTCAAAAGTCGGCATCATGCCTTGGAACAAAAAAAGTGGCGGAGAGGAAGGGATTCGAACCCTCGATACCGTTGCCAGTATACTCCCTTAGCAGGGGAGCGCTTTCGACCACTCAGCCACCTCTCCGCCGCCGTGTCTATGGCAGTATCACTGGGCTGTCAACGATGTTTTAAAAAAAAAGGTATCTGCAGAACATTGCAAGAACAAGCGGCTATTTACGGTAGCTTCGGAACGATCGCTGTCTGAGATAGCAAGGCAGAACGGCCTGAACCCCAGTCTGCTGTGTACCTGACGCAACAAGTGTGACGCTGATACCGGCTCGAGACCGACAGAGGACATATTCGTCGTTTAAATTGCAAAGTATGAACTAACCACATTTCGCAGTGGTAACTTTCGATACTGAAAGGCGTCGGGCGTAAACGCTTTTGTCCTCACAGTATCAAAAGTTACGTATTTAATATTTTATGCTAATGGCTCCAATCACCGGAAATTAGCAATAACAGAGGCGTTAATTTCATGCGCTTGGCCATTATCCCTGGTTGATGTGCCAAAAGGACAACCACCCAAGCTAAAACCAGGATCGCTAAAGCCACCGAAACGGGGCTGAGGATTGCTGGAAACAGCCATGATAGTGCGGAAGTTACAGCCAGGCTGAACGATACCGCGAGCAAAGCTAAAGGGAACTCCTGTAGGGTCATTGTCATGACGCGCACCGATCAAGTGGCCCACTTCATGAACCCAGGTAAAATCGGTACAGGACTGTTTAACCACGAAAAAGCCTTGAGTTGAGCTAGAGGACCCGATGGAGTTAACAATGCCGCAGATCCCTGGGTCAAATGGCGTGGCTACAATCATACCAACGAGATCAGCCGCTTGGGAATCTCTTGTATTGGTGGCAATAGAATCCTGGAAGCTATCATTCGTATCAACCAAGCTTTGAATGTTAGCCACGGCTGAGGAGAGCTCGGTTTGACCTTCGGTAAAGAATAAGCCAGCGCTCACAACTTGCGGCGGTAGACCGGTGATGTTGTAGGCTTCATTTGCCTGTGAGATAAAAAAGTTCAATCGGTCTACAGCTGGACTAACGCCGCCTAGCGCATTAACAGCAGCCCCTGAGATGATCTGCATCACCCTGATTTCGGTCCCACCAGCGACAAGCAGGTTAAGGTCCGAAGCTAAAGGCACCGCCGGGGTACTAGGGCGAGACTTTCCTTGTCCCTTGCCTGATGGCGCTGGCAGGATTGCTCTTTCAACGGGTGTATCATCTTCAGTACCAATAACGGTGAAATCCCGACCGTACATCAGATGTTTACCGCCCTCAGTGGTGTAAACTTCAAAAACCTTGCCGTCCATGCGGATTTGGCCAAAAACCCGATCACCGTTCATAACAAAATTGACCGTATTCGGGTTTAATTCTGCGGTTTTGCCAGATTTTGCGTTAGCTGTTTGCCCATGCCAATAGGTATAACCCGCGCCGGTGTTTCCTGCCCTGGTTTGTCTCATGGTAAAAGACCGACCAGAACCCATATTCATATTAAAGGTTCGCGTCCCTGCGTTTAAGGCCTGCATGTTTAATTTAACTGCCGCAATAGTTGTGATTGTACCCACTTTATCACGGGCTCGAACAGCTGCCATCACGCCGGGTTCTACGGCGGCTTTTTCCGACGAAAACAAATCCATACTTTGTGCCTGAGCCAGGCTTGTTATGCTTAATAAAGCAGCTAAAAATAATGGTATTGATGATTTTAATTTCATTGAAATACTCCCTTTAGTTTAAAAATTTCAATCTTTACGAGTTTTACCATATGGTTTATAGAATTGATGGTAATCTTCCACTCGGGTCTCTCCCCTGAATGCCAAATGTCGCGGCAACCAAAGTTTAGACAATACCCTTGATAGTATACATACACTTATAAGTATATATTTGTTTTTAGCTGAAGCGCTACTCTCCAACTGTCCCTTCCGAAGAAAAAACAATCTCCAACACTTGAGATGCCCGCTTCGCCTCTGTGGGATTAGCTGTTATCTCTACCCTGATTTCTATCAACGCCAACTGCAGGACTCCAATTGCAGAGGGTAGCTTGCCACCAAACCTCTTGCGCCTGGCACTGTTTTTTGTTTGGCTGCAAAAAACCCACCTTAGCCATACCTTAGAGAGTAGAAATTCATGTTTACCTGTGTGATCCGCTATAAAACTGACCCCGCAAAAATGACGGAATTCAAAGAATACGGCACCCTTTGGATGCGCCTTGTTGAAAAACATGGCGGCACCCACCACGGCTATTTCTATCCGCCCTCTGCAGCGGAAAAAAACGATATACCCAACAGTGCCTTCAGCTTTGCAGGCATGGGCGGCGCTGCCGACGAAAACGAAGCTTTTGCTTTTTTCTCTTTTGAGACGGTCGAAGCCTACGACGCGTACCGAGAAGCCGCCGCAACAGACCCGGCCTGCATCCAGGCCACAGAAAAATTTATGAAATCCCCATGTTACACCGACTATGAGCGTGCGTTCCTGACACCAAGTTTCCCAAAATAGTAGGCAATGGGGTCGTTAGAGCCTAACGCCGCACACCTAAGATACAGGCTTATAGTCCAGCATACGTTCAATCATCGAGCGGATAGGCAAAGCAACTTGGTCGGCTTTTTCCGCGTGGTAGGAGAACGGGTGGCTTTCATCCATATAGGTGATTTGCGACAGCTCGAGCTGAACGGCGTGCACGCCCCCTGCCGGGTTCCCATAGTGCCGGGTGATATAGCCGCCTTTAAAGCGGCCATTCAAAACGCCGCTATAACCGCTTTCAGGGCCGAGGCTTGCGAGCAAACTCTCCCCTAACCCAGCGCCGCAGCTTTTACCGCCATTAGTGCCGAGGTTAAAATCTGGCAGACGACCCTCAAAAAAGCGCGGAACACGAGAGGCGATCGAATGGGTCTCCCACAAAAGCGCGTAGCCGTGCCGGGCCACTAGCCGTGCAAGCTCAGCTTTGAGTGCATCATGGTAGGGCCGCCAGTATTTCGCCACGCGCGCTTCAACCTCTTCCTCTGATGGCCCCGCGCCTTCCCTGTAAATAGCGTCGCCAGCAAAAGTGGTCGTTGGACAAAGCTCGGTCACATTTTGCCCCGGATAAAGGCTTTTGCCCGTCGGGTCCCGGTTCAAATCAATCACATAGCGCGAATGTCTCGCTGCAAGCACGCTGGCACCCATTTCACCAAGAAAACCGTAGAGTCTCGGCAAATGCCAATCGGTATCAGCGATCCGCTTCGCAGCCACAGTCATAGTATCGGCGAACGGTCCCAGGCTCTCGCCCGAATGCGGCAAAGAAACCAACAGCGGCGTGTCGCCCTTTATGAAATTGAATATGTCGCTCAAGCTAACCAACTTCAGTCTGGGTAGACGGCAGCAAGCTATCGGCATAAGCATTCAGGCTTCCTGCGGCCACAAGTTCCCGCACGGCTTCAATATCTGGTGCGAAATAGCGATCAGCTTCGTAAAAGTCGACCCGTTCACGCACAAGCGCATGCACTTTTTCCAGCACCTCGCTACTGGTCTTTGGACGGTGAAAGTCAATACCTTGCACCGCGCCAAGAAGCTCAATGGCAACAACAGTACCTGCATTTTCTGCCATATCCAGAAGCCGCCTGGCGGCTGATGTCGCCATCGAGACGTGGTCTTCCTGGCCGGCTGAGGTCGGTATACTGTCGACGCTGCCAGGATGAGAAAGCGACTTGTTTTCACTTACCAGTGCAGCAGCCGTCACCTGCGCGATCATAAAGCCACTGTTTAGCCCGCTATCCCGTACCAAAAAAGCTGGCAAGCCAGACAAATTTGGATCGACAAGTAATGCCGTGCGCCGCTCGGATATTGAACCAACTTCCGCCGCTACCAGCGCCAGCATATCGGCGGCCATTGCAACAGGTTCAGCATGGAAGTTTCCGCCAGAAAGGATATCCCCGTCATCGGCAAATATCAGAGGGTTGTCGGTGACTGCATTGGCTTCTGTAAGCAAGGTTTCTGCAGCCTGCCGCATAACACCAAGCGCCGCCCCCATGACCTGCGGCTGGCACCTCAGGCTGTAAGGGTCCTGAACTTTTTCACAGTCTTCGTGGCTGTGGCGAATTTCACTGCCCGAAAGCAAGTCCCGATACATGGCCGCGACATCGATCTGCCCTTGCTGGCGACGCACCGCGTGAATGCGGGCATCAAAAGGCACATCACTGCCCTTCATCGCGTCTACAGACATAGCGCCCGCGATAACAGCAGACGCAAATAAATTTTCAATTTCAAAGAGGCCCGCCAGCGCAAGCGCCGTTGACACCTGTGTGCCGTTCAGTAATGCCAACCCTTCTTTGGCCCGAAGCGTCATAGGCTCAAACCCGATGATCGCCAAGGCTTCCGTCGCACCAATGGTTTGGCCTTTGTGGCGCACTTCCCCGTATCCCAAAAGCACAGCAGACATATGGGCAAGAGGAGCCAAATCCCCGGACGCCCCAACTGACCCTTTCGCCGGGATGACCGGATAGAGGCCGTGCTCCAACAAGGCCAACAGCGCCTTAATAACCTTGGGGCGAACCCCTGAATAACCTTGCGCAAGACTGCTGGCCTTCATCGCCAAAACCAGGCGCACAACACCTTCCGCTAAAGGCCTGCCAGTGCCTGTTGCGTGGGAAAGCACGAGGTTTTTTTGCAGGGTCCGCACGTCTTCAGGTTTGATGGCGGTATTGGCCATCAGACCAAACCCCGTATTGATACCGTAAGCGGTTTCACCGCGTTCGATAAGGTTTGTCACCGTGTCTCGAGCCGCCTGAACACCGCCATCTGTGCTTGCATCCAGTTGGAGCTGGGTTGGCACTTCATAAATACGGCGCAGATCCGAGAGACTAAATTCGCCCGCTCTACGCGCTAATTTGTGGATCGTCATATGTTTGCTTCCCTATGTCTCTAGCATCGGCAGGTTTAGTCCCTGCTCGCGCGCACAATTTTCTGCGGCATCGTACCCTGCATCAGCGTGGCGCATCACGCCCGTCGCCGGATCATTCCACAAAACCCGTCCGATCCGTTCGGCTGCGCCGTCTGTACCGTCTGCCATAACCACAACACCCGAATGCTGACTGAAACCCATACCCACGCCGCCACCATGATGAAGGCTTACCCACGTAGCGCCAGAGGCGGTGTTTAAAAGCGCGTTTAGCAAAGGCCAGTCAGATACAGCGTCTGTTCCGTCTTTCATGGCTTCGGTTTCCCGGTTAGGGCTGGCAACGGACCCGCTGTCCAGATGGTCGCGGCCAATCACCACGGGGGCAGAAAGCTCGCCAGACTTAACCATTTCATTGAAAGCAAGGCCGAGCCGGTGCCTGTCACCAAGCCCAACCCAACATATACGCGCTGGCAACCCCTGGAACTGAATGCGCTCACGCGCCATATCAAGCCACCGGTGCAAATGCGGGTTGTCTGGCGTCAGCTCTTTCACTTTGGCGTCGGTCTTATAGATATCCTCCGGGTCACCGGAAAGCGCTGCCCACCGGAAGGGGCCAATGCCGCGACAAAAGAGCGGACGGATATAGGCGGGCACAAAGCCCGGGAAATCAAAGGCGTTTTTTACGCCCTCATCAAAAGCAACCTGTCTGATATTGTTGCCGTAGTCGACGGTAGGCACGCCCATCGCGTGATACGCCAACATGGCTTCAACATGCTTGGCCATCGATGGTTTAGACGCCGCCGCCACCGCCGCCGGATCGCTTTCACGCTTTGACAGCCATTCATCGACGGTCCAGCCGATGGGCAGATACCCGTTCATCGGATCATGGGCTGATGTTTGATCAGTCAGCACATCTGGTCGGATACCGCCTTCCACCATTTTCGGTAAAATTTCGGCAACATTGCCGGGCACACCAACCGAAACCGCCCTACCCTCGGCGTGCGCAGCTTCAACAATTTGAAGCGCGTCCTCCACGGTTTCAGCGCGCTGGTCCAGATAGCCGGTTTTCAGCCGGTAATCTATACGGCTTTCCTGACACTCAACCGCGATCATCGAAGCGCCGGCCATCGTTGCCGCCAGAGGCTGCGCGCCGCCCATGCCGCCAAGGCCTGCGGTCATTATCCATTTGCCCTTAAGGTTTCCGCCAAAATGCTGTCGGCCCATCTCGACAAAAGTTTCGTAGGTGCCTTGCACAATGCCCTGGCTGCCGATGTAAATCCACGACCCAGCGGTCATTTGGCCGTACATCATCAGGCCCTTCCGTTCGAGCTCGCCGAAATGTTCCCATGTTGCCCAGTGGGGCACCAAATTAGAATTTGCAATAAGGACCCGAGGGGCGTTCTCATGGGTTCGAAACACACCAACAGGCTTGCCGGATTGTACGAGCAAGGTTTCGTCACTTTCCATTCGTTTCAGTTCAGAAACGATTTTGTCAAAACAGCCCCAGTTGCGCGCCGCTTTGCCAATACCGCCGTAAACCACCAATTCCTCCGGGTTTTCAGCCACACCGGGATCAAGGTTATTCATCAGCATGCGCATCGGGGCCTCTGTCGCCCAGCTTTTACAACTGAGCTCCGGGCCGGTTGGTGCGTGGATATCTGGTCTGTTTTTCATTGAAAATCCTACTTGTTATTCGGCTTGTGACGCAGCGCTGGCGCCAACATTTGAAAATTGCGCCGTCAATTCGTAGCGGTCACCGGGGTATAAAAAGCGGGCGAAGCTGGCCACCCGGTCACCGGTCCATGTCCGACGGGTAATCTCAAGGCAAGGCGTTGTATCTTTGACACCCAAAATGAACGCCTCGTGATTGTCTGGCTTGACGGCACGTACCACATGTTCGGCCCGCAACAGCGGCGCAACCGAGAGCAAATATTCGGTTGTGGTGATCATAGTAAAATCCTGATCCAGCATACCGGGGGCAATAGCCGGGTTAACCCAGCGTTCTTCCAGCTCAACGCCCCGGCCATCTCCCATATGCAAGATCACAGTGTGATAAAGCTCTGTGTCTTCTGCCTCGCAAAACTCGGCTGCAAGCTCAGGTCCAAAAGAGGTTTTTTCCAACATCTGCACCACCGCAGACCAAACCTCACCGCGGCTTTCAAGTTCTTCGCGGATGCTGATTATGTCAGCCGCATACCCCCGCATGCGGCGCCCGGCGACAAAGCTGCCCTTGCCGGCCCGCCTTACAATATGCCCTTCTTCGCGAAGTTCACGAAGCGCCCGGTTCACGGTCATTCGTGAAACTCCGAGCGCGCGCACCAGCTCGCTTTCGCTTGGCAGCTGGTCTCCGGCGCCAAATTCGCCATTTTCAATGGTAGCCAGAACATGATTTTTCACTGCCTCATAGCGGGTTTCCATCACTGGTCCTCCATGCTAGCGGCAATCTCAGAAACCAGCGCGCTATAGCGGCCAAAAATTTCTTCTTCCTGGCAATGTTTGCCGCCCTCAACCACCCAGTTCCCTGCGACCATCACATGGGATATGGGGTTCGGCTGGCCAGAAAACACAAAGGCATCAACAAGTTGGCCGTAAGATGCTCCCGCAAAAACCGGCGAGGTTTCATCGAGCACAATCAAATCGGCACGCTTGCCGACGGCGATCTCTCCCACTGGCTGCCCGAGCGCCTGCGCACCATTTCTAGCGGCACTTTGCCACAAGTGAACGCCAGTATGTTCCTCCTCTGGGGCTGCGAGCACTGTGCGTTCCTGCCGGGCGAGGCGCTGACCATATTCCAAGAGCCGAAGCTCTTCTCTGGCATCAATGCTGATATGACTATCAGACCCAATCGCCCACTTGCCGCCAGCCTTGAGATACTCCGGCAACGGGAACAATCCGTCGCCAAGATTAGCTTCTGTTGTGGGGCACAAGCCAACCACAGCGCCGGTTTCCGCCAGGGCTTGCCATTCGCTTTCCACCAAATGGGTGGCATGAACAAGGCACCAACGATGGTCAACGCCCTGGTTTTCCAAGAGCCATTCGATGGGGCGCTTGCCAGTATGCTCAAGGCAGGCGTCCACTTCGGCGGTTTGCTCGGCAATATGAATATGGATGGGGGCCTTTAGGCTGGTGTTTTCCAGCGTGTTTATTACGGGGGCGAAACTATCCTGCCGGACGGCGCGCAGCGAATGAAATGCCACGCCCAATTGGTGACGCCCCGTTAGGCGCGGCGCCAAAATCTGCACCAAGCGGCTAAAGTCATCGGCGCTGTGAACAAAGGGCAACTGCGCAGCCAGCGGGGTTTTGCCGCCAAAATCAGACGCCTGATACAAGGTTGGCAACAGAGTGAGCGCAATGCCCGCCCGGTCGGCAGCGAGGATAATGGCATCTGACATACCGAGCGCCTGATCCTTGTCGCTATTATGCAAATAGTGGAACTCGCCGACGGTGGAATAGCCCGCCTTCAGCATCTCTATATATAGAGCTGAAGCAATGGTCTCCAGCGCGGCGGGGGTCATTCTCTCGGCGAAGGCATACATGGCGTTTCGCCAGCTCCAGAAATCGGATTTTCCGGGGCTTTTATATTCCGCGAGGCCTGCAAAAGCGCGCTGAAAAGCGTGGCTGTGCACATTGGCCATTGCAGGCAGAACCGGGCCAAAAACCTCAGATTTCCGAGGGTTTACAGCAGTTTCCACCTGGGTGATAAAACCGTCCGAAGCGACTGTGAGGCAAATATCTTTTGCCCAGCTTTGGCCGATTAGACCTTCTGAAAAATAGAGTTTTTGCACGGCATTGCACTCGCGATTTTCAACTTGTATATACAAGTTCATACAAGTTGCCTTTGCTGTCAACCGCGCGCTATAGTACGGCCAGCATCAAGACGGCTCTAACCAGGAAAACCCGAGTGTTTGACAGGCTTTACACAAATCTGAATATCGCCACGATGACGGCGGGCGACGTGCCTTACGGCACCGTGCAAAATGGCGCGATCGGGGTAAAGGACGACCGACTCGCTTTTGTTGGGCTTGAGGCCGACTTGCCTGAAAATCATTCCGCAGCCGAATCGATTAATTGTAATGGCCAGTGGGCGTTCCCCGGATTTATTGATTGCCACACCCATTTGGTGTTTGGGGCGAACCGGGCCCGAGAATTCGAAATGCGCCTAAAAGGCAGCAGTTACAAAGAGATAGCCGAAAGCGGCGGCGGTATCCTCTCCACTGTGAAGGCCACCCGCGCGGCGTCCGAGGACGAGCTTGCGGCATCGGCGGCCAAGCGGCTGTGTCACATGGCGAAAGGCGGTGTGACAACGGTTGAAATCAAGTCTGGTTATGGGCTTACGCTCGATGACGAGCTGAAAATGCTGCGCGCTGCCAAAAAAGCGGGACAAAAGTGCGACATTCGTGTGACAACCACCCTCCTTGCTGCCCACGCTGTACCCCCTGAATTTGCTGGGGATACAGAGGGTTTTGTCACACATGTCTGCCGTGACATCATTCCTGCGACAGCTGCGACAGGGCTGGCGGACGCCGTTGACGCCTTCTGCGAGAGCATCGCGTTTTCGCCCGAGCAAGTGGCGCGGGTTTTCCTTGCTGCCAAAAAACACGGCCTCAAGGCAAAATTACACGCCGACCAGTTATCGGATTTGTCCGGCGGTGAACTGGCGGCAAAATACGGCGCGCTTTCTGCCGACCATCTGGAATTTACGAGCGAAGCGAGCATCAAGGCGATGGCAAAATCGGGCACGGTCGCCGTTCTGCTACCCGGCGCCTTTTATGTGCTGGGCGAGACCAAAAAACCGCCCATTGAGCTGATGCGCCAGCACGATGTGGATATGGCGCTCGCGACCGACATGAACCCCGGCAGCTCGCCGGTAGGGTCACTCCAGCTAATGCTCAATATGGGCTGCACGCTGTTTGGACTAACGGCTGAGGAGGCGCTGGCGGGCGTCACAAGGAATGCGGCCAAGGCGCTGGGGATGGACGACATTGGCACGCTGGAGGTCGGCAAGCGCGCCGATATGGTTTTATTTGACATCACCGAGCCCGCCGAGCTCGCCTACTGGGTTGGCGGTGTGGAGCCGACTGATAGAGTACGAGCTAGCTAGTAAGCGCAACTTTCAGGGAATGACCAATCAGAGAATGACTGCTAGATGTTGGCCCCTCTGAAAATGGGCGATGGCATCTCCACCTTTGGCGACGCTAAGAGCCCTATATTTAAGTGTCCTTTTCAACAACTCAGGGCGTCGAGCGTAACAGGCTGCCCAGTATTAAGCTGCTTGTAGATCCCTCGTTGCAGTTTTTCGAAAGGCACATTATAGGCGACACATAGCGTCTGCATCTGCTCAAGAGCCGGCATGTTCTCTATTGTATCCCTGTGCGCTTCCAAAAAGGAAACAACCACGCCGCTGTCAATATGTGCTAAAACCTTCTGGCTCATGCGGACATTCCAAGCAAAAGTCATCATTAGCCTTAGCAAGCTTTCCGGTTTATCAGTTCCGACAAAATCAGCTAATTTATAAAAAAACCTGCCTCGGTCGGCGAAATGATTTTTCTCGTTTCTTGCACTTGTCAGACTATCTGAACGCCGCCGATAGGAATAAAACTGATGATTAGTAAGAAAAACACCGGCGGCTTTAAAAAGAACTTGGACCAAAAACAATAGATCTTCTGCGTGGCGCAAGTCCTCTGAAAACCTGATGTCCGCTTTCAACAGAAATTCACGGCGGTACAAAATTCGGGTGAAATTCTGCAACTTCATCAAAGCGGTCTCGTTAGCCAATTTTGTCAGCCGCGGCAAATCTTGGTTGAGAATAGGAATCATGTTTTGATCGGTAAAATTAGCGACAAGCGCATCCGGCCAATTCGTGTCAGCATCACCCTTGTTTTTCTGCCATGACTCTATAACTACACCTAGGTCCGAGGTAATGAAGTCGTCACTATCGACAAAAACAATATATTCACCGCGTGACGCTTTGATCCCCTGATTTCGGCAGGCAGCGGGACCCCGATTGCATTCATTGTTGATCAAAATGGTATGCTCAGGCAATTGTTCGAGCAGCGGATGTCTGGTTTCGCTGGCATCATCAACCACAATAATTTCGTAAGGTACCGACGTATGATTACCGACGGAAGCCAAACAAGCATCAAGATGATCGTGATTATTGAAAAAAGGCACAATATAGGAAAGCATAGGAGCTGGAGTGCTGCAATTTTGCCGCGTTTGGTTGGGCATAACGTCTTCCGAAAAAAAGGGTGCAGGTTTGCTGTAGGCCTTTTTAACACGACAAGATACTCAGGCGATAAAATTAATCCCATCGGCGCAAACTCACAGGCGCCACAGAGAGAATATATTTGCTAAAGCGAGCATCGTTCATTGCCACTGTCTCGGACACTCAAAAGCTGCATATATTACTCATTGGCTAAAATAGCCTAAAAGCCTTGAACCCGCCGAGCTCGCCTATTGGGTTGGCGGCGTGGAGCCGATTGATATTGTGCGGACAAAGATATAGAGAAGATACAACGACGTTCACAGAACGATTGGGGGAATTAAGTGACACGACTATTTCAGCTGATAAGGCTTTTGCTACGGCGGCTTACCGGCCATCAGGGAAATACCGCTATCATGTTCGCCGGTTTGGCGGTTTCTTTCACCTTTTTGATGGTCATCACCCACTATGTGAGGGATGAGCTCAGCTATGATACATTCTGGGAAAATGCCGAAAATAAATATCGGCTGCAGTCAACAATCACATACCCTGGCGGTTCGGCTCTTTTCTGGGCGCAATCACCCGTACCTTATCTCGACCTAGTTCAAAAGAATTTCAGCGGCGTCAAAACAGGTGCACGCCTGCGCCCCCAAATAACGACTTTCCGGCACGCGGATACTCTGCTCGAAGAAACCATGTCATTCGTCGATCCGACATTTTTTGCCATGTTCGACATTGAAATGGCTAACGGCGACAGAGACAGTATTTTCGCTGATCCGAGCTCGGTTATTTTATCTCAAACTTTTGCTGCGCGCCTGTTTGAAGGAGAGCCAGCTGTTGGCCAAACGTTCAGTACCATCAAATGGGATGGCAGCATTACCGACTATCAAGTCAGAGGAATTTTCAAAGACCTGCCACACAACAGCCACCTGAAGATTTCTGTGATGTCACTGCTGCAACCAAGCGCCAAAGATGAGAAAAACTGGAGGAACGCGAGGGTCCATACCTATCTGGAGCTAAAAGATGGCACAGATCCCCTTGCGATTGAAGCCGCGCTTCCCGAGCTCGAAGAGAAAACAATTCCTCCGCGAGGCAACTGGAATGTCGCCGACGCAACTTCTGTGAAATTTCACGCGCTGGACCGCTTGCATCTGTTTCAGAACGGCGAGGGAGACATGAAGTCGCCGGGCAACGCCACAACCGTCTATATCTACGGGCTTGTCGGCGCACTGTTGGTGCTAATCGCGGGAATGAACTTCGTCAATACAATGATCGTGCAAGCGAACTTCAGGGTGAAGGAGGTCGCACTCCGGAAAATTTACGGCGCAAAATGGCGAGGTATGCTCGCAGAATTTTTACCGGAAACTTTTGTAATCTCTGTGGGAGCCTTCTTTTTTGCGGTCATAGGGCTGGAGGTGTGGGGCGACAGGCTCTTTGCTCTCATGGGCCATAGCGGCGCTACCGGCGGGCCGGAAATGATAATTTCAGGCGCTTTGGTTGCGGGCGTTGCAATACTCCTGGCTTTATTTGCTGGCATCTATCCTGCGGTCAAGCTGGGGCAGTCACCGCCAATAAACGCCCTGCGAGCCCGCACAGCGTCGCTCGCCATTTCAATGAAATTCAGTAAATGGATGATGAGCCTGCAGTTTGTGATTGCCATCGGAATTGCCATTGTTGCCAGCACAACCTGGGCACAGGTTAGCTATACTCAAGACAAGGACCTTGGCTATGACCCATCTGACGTGCTCATAATTGGGCTGACCCATAACCCGCCCAAAGATACTGTATTATATCAGCGCATTAAAACGGTACCCGGTGTGCTCGGCGCAACACGGTCCCTGCTCGCCCCGACAGAGGGGCCGCTCTCGAATATTGTGACCAACACAGTGTCACGGGAAAAAGGCAGCAAAGGCATCGCACTACCTACCCAGTTTGCCAACCCTAATTATTTCGAATTCTATAAGATTGCGTTGCTGGCTGGCAGGGGCTTTCCTCCAAATTCCACACCCTCGGCTGAGGCTGGCGACACAGAGGTAGTGAACATCGTTTTGAACGAAAGCGCTACCCGACTTTTGGGTTTTAGGGCGCCCGAGGAAGCTGTAGGGCAAACATTGTGGCGGGGCCGCCCCGATGACCAGCAAGCTCGGACAATAGTTGGTGTTGTCGGTGATTTTCATGATACGTCGTTTCGCACCAGTCTTGAGCCTATTTTATATTATAATGGCCGAGGGCCGTTGCTCGCCCTTAGTGTCAAGATTGCTCCAGGCCAGGAACAAGCGGTTCAAAACGCTGCTAAGGTCATTTGGCAGGACGTTTTTCCGGATAAGGTTTATTCAAGCGAATTCCTGACAGACCTGCTGCGTGCGCAGTATGGACCCGAAATCCAGTTGATGGACTTTCTGGTGGTAACAGGCGCGCTTAGCATCCTCTTAAGCTGCCTCGGGCTATATGCTACGTCCAGTTTTCTTCTCAGCAAACAACAGAAAGAATTTGCAATCAGAAAAGTGCACGGTGCGTCTTTCAAACAGGCATCGCTATTGGCTCTGGGCCGCGCTGTCAGGCCTGCCATTATGGCGGTATTTATAGCCTGCCCGATCGCCTACATTTACCTTGATGGCTGGCTAGGTGGATTTATTTACCGTATTGCCATGCCCTTTGAACTTTTTGCACTCGCCAGTGTTGGTATGATTTTGGTGGCTATATGTTCAGTTTATATGGTGGTCTACAGGGTAGCAAACAGCCGAATGGCAGACCTTTTGCGCGAAGAATAGCTGGCGCGCCCGTGTTCGCGAACAGAACCCCCGGTCCGGCAAACTATTCATACAGGGCTTTTAGCTCTTCGCCGCTGAGTGTTTCTTTTTCCAAGAGCGCCGCCGCCGCTTTTTCAAGCGTATCGCGTTTTTTGCCGAGAATTTCTGTGGCGGATTTGAAGGCCTGATCCACCAGTTCGCTTACGGCAATATCTATTTTGTGGGCGGTCTCTTCGCTGTATTTACGCTCGGTGCCGAGCTGCCCGGTGCCCAGAAACTGGTGGGGTTCGCTCTCATAGGTCATCTGGCCGAGTGCCTCGGCCATGCCGTAGCGCGTGACCATGCCGCGGGCAATATCAGTGGCCTTGGCGAGATCATCAGCGGCGCCCGTTGAAATGTCGCTGAAGATCATGGCCTCCGCCGCGCGCCCGCCAAGCAACACAGCCATTTTGTTCTTAAGCTCGCTGCTGCTCATAAGGAAACGGTCTTCGGTGGGGCGCTGGATGGTGTAGCCGAGCGAACCAATCCCGCGCGGGATGATGGACACCTTATGAACCACATCAGTGCCCGGCAATGACATGGCAACAAGCGCGTGCCCCATTTCATGGTAGGCGACAACCTTGCGCTCATTGGGGTTCAACAGCCGGTTTTTCTTTTCCAAACCGGCAACGATGCGCTCAATAGCCTGATTGAAATCTTCAAGGGATACGGCGTCTGCGCCGCGCCGGGTTGCGAGCAGCGCAGCCTCGTTCACGAGGTTTGCGAGATCCGCGCCGCTAAAGCCGGTGGTGAGCGCAGCGATTTGCTCTTTGTCAACGTCGTCAGCTATTTTGGCTTTTTTGATATGCAATTTCAGGATGGCGATACGGCCTGTTTTGTCGGGCCTGTCCACCAGCACCTGACGGTCAAACCGGCCTGCGCGCAACAGGGCCGGGTCCAGTATTTCAGGCCGGTTGGTCGCCGCCAGCAAAACCAGCCCGTCTCGCGGGTCAAACCCGTCCAACTCAGACAGCAACTGATTGAGCGTTTGCTCCTTTTCGTCATGCCCGCCCATGCCGGGATAAGCCCCGCGAGCGCGCCCTAGCGCATCCAGCTCGTCAATGAAAATAATTGCGGGCGCCTGTTTGCGGGCCTGCTCGAACAGGTCTCTTACGCGCGCAGCGCCAACGCCGACAAACATTTCAACAAACTCGGACCCGCTGATGGAAAAGAAGGGTACGCCCGCTTCACCCGCCACTGCCCGTGCAAACAGGGTTTTGCCGGTTCCCGGCGGGCCGACCAGCAAGATGCCCTTGGGCAAGCGAGCCCCCAGCCTGCCGTAGGAATCCGGGTCTTTGAGAAAGGTGACAATTTCTTCAAGCTCTGCTTTGGCTTCGTCAACCCCCGCCACATCGTCAAACGTGACCTTGGTATCGGTTTCCAGATACACCTTGGCCTTGCTTTTGCCGATCGACAAAGCACCGCCGCCGAGGCCCTGTTTGTCAACAAAGCGCCTGATCACAAACAGCCAGATTGCAAAGAAGAAAATCGTCGGCAAAAACCATGACATCACATCTTTTACCATGGTGTTTTCAACCACAGCCGAATAGGGCACGTCATAGGCCTCGAGGCGTTCAGCGAGCGCGGGGTCAACGCGCGCCGAAATCACGCGCATGGGGCGGTTTTCTGTGCCTTCCTTCAAGGTGCCTTGCACATACTCTGTGGAAATTGTGATTTCCGAAATACGGCCTTCACTCAGATAGTTTTCAAACTCGCTGTAAGGGATAATTTCGGTGGTTTGTCTTTCAGCCCAAAGGCTTTGCAGAAAATATATGCTGAAAAGCGCGACCAGCACGTACCACAGGTTAATTCTCGCTCGCTGGTCCACTATGCAGCTCCACCCGTTAAGGACAGTATCAGGCCAATATTGGCAATTGTTACAGTAAGACGCCCAGCAGAAAAAGACTTGATCGGCATCAATTGCGTTTCACACTTGAGATCATGCAATTGCATGTGCGCGCTGTATGGCGGCAACCGGCATTAATCTGCTTCGCTCCTGTTGCGACCATACTCGCTAATCCGTTTCTGGGCTAAAGCCTGTTTGCAGGGCGATATTCTCAAATATTTTGCCGTACAGGCAGTACATACGCTTGGCCATCTGGATGATGGCGTCTTGTTCGGCGGCATCGGTAATTTGCGCCATAAGGACTTCGAAAAAGTCCATATCATCAAGTTCCATCGAGCCGTGCGACAGCAGGTAGCTGAAGCATTTGGGCGGCAAATCGAGGGAAGCCATAAGCTTGCCCGCCGTGGCACTCGCGATCCCGGCACCCGTGCCTTCGATCACATAAATCATGCCAAAAAAACCAACCGGATTTACCTGGCGCGCGGTTTCGTAAGCATAGGCCAGAAATTCTTCGGTTGCTTTTGAAGGTGCACTGTCACGGACTTTATCCGCATCACTCCCTGCGGCTTTGATGTCGTGCAAAATCCATTTTTCATGGCCTTTTTTTTCGAGCGCAAAATCAGAAAGCGCATCATGGAGGGCGAAGCGATCAGCGGCCAGACGGGCCTGGACCGTTTCAACAAGCGGCACTGTGTGTTTTACAAAGTGATAGGCTTCGCTGAGATACCCTATATAGGTTTCTTTCGACAGGTTGCCTCGCATGCCGTCCTGAATGATGGGAATAGCCAGCAAAGCCTCCCGCTCGGTCGCAACTTCAGCGACCAGACGTTCATAGAATGTCATTTCCTGCTCTCATCACTTCCCAAAAACTGCCCTGGCAAGACCCTAACACTCAAACGCCAATCAATAAACCTATGCCTGCGGCGAAACCGCCCAGAGCGACCGGTGATCAGAGATAAATTAGGGAAAAATGGCAGATGCAGAGAGATAAACCTACCGTGGGGGGGTGCCTATTGTAGGGCTAGTCCTTGATCCACAGCTGATAATCCCTGAAATCAAAGGCGACTTCGTGTTTCATCAATATGTCGCTGCCTAGAATCATCACTGGTGCTCTCTTGTCGCCAGTTATTTGCTCAGCGTCTATCGTCGCAGAAAAAACTTCGATCCCGTCCAGGTCCCAGGCGCCAATTTTAAAGTTCGGCAAGGTAAAAGACCTGTAATTTCTTCGGTCAGAGCCAAGGCCAAATTCGATATTCTTGAATTCAAAATTACCCGACAACCAGCCTTTCGCATTTGGAAACAATTTATGTAATGTATCGACATCCATGAGGGTTTTCTCTGCACCCGTGGCCACAACCACCCTGATTTCCAAGTCCCGGTACAGGGCCCGCATCAACACAGAAAAATGGCGATTGGGCCTGCCACCCACATTGTGCCAGCTTGCATCCGCGAACGGCGCAGTGTTTGTGAAAACATTGAACGCTTTGGCACCCGGTTTCCAGTGGAGTATCCGGCCAACAAAAACATTGTTACCAACAAGCCCGGCGGTCCCAAAACTGTGAGGGTAAAATCCTGTGATCGAATTTCTTACCGTGCGGTTCCCGATTTTCCAGCTGGCAATTGTTGCCGCTGGTAACTGGAGCAGCCCCTGTGAGCTATAATGCCGGATCTTCCCATTCGCATAGCGCTTCACACCGGGAGCACCGCTGTCCCGGTTCAATAGAAGATTGCGCCTCGCCGCCGTATCAAAGAGAAAATACTTCGCCCCGCCTGTCCCCGGCAGTGTAACCGGAATGGTTGGCCTGCCGTACCCGTCGAGCTTCACTTCGAGAGACGGTGTTTCTGCCAAGGCGACGGCCGGGAAATTCAGGGCGAATAATAGAAAAACAAGAGCAACGAAATACCCGCTGGACCAACGTTGCCATACCCCGAAAATATGTCTGATTGTCATCTGTGCCCCATCACCTGATTATCAACATAAAATGTTATTCTATTTCAAGGGCAGCAGCAAGACACGCCTTAAACCCGGATTTCAACGGGGAACCCTGCCTATTTAATCGAACCACCGGCTTAGCCGTTTTTAATTTACGCCGGTGTACTGCAGGATACATTTGTGCAACTCAGGCAATTTAATGGGCTTGCCAACGGTGTCCTCCATACCCGCCATTAAATAATGGGCACGGTCCTTCGAGCTGGTATTGGCCGTAAGGGCGATGACTGGTGGCGGCGCATCCATTTGCTCGCAAATATGTTTTGTAGCCGCAATGCCGTCCATCACCGGCATCTGAACGTCCATGAAAACCAAGTCAAACTTCTGCGTAGAGTCTGTTGCGGCGGCGACTGCTTGTTCACCGTTACCTACAAAAGTAGCTTTGACGCCAATCTGTTCGAGCATCAGTTTGATCACCGTTTGATTGATGTCGTTATCTTCTGCAACAAGCACATGCAAATTATGATGTGCGAGCGAAGGTAATTCTTCCTGTTCTGCCGGGTCTTTGGGCGGAACACTTTTGGTACCTTTTGCTTTGAGCGGTATCGAAACAGCAAAGTCTGTTCCCTCGCCCTCATGGCTCTGTACCCGGACGGTACCACCCAACAATGTTGTTAATTCCTGCACAATAGCGAGGCCAAGCCCGGTACCCGCTGCTGCGCTCTTGCCGTCGGCGTCAAGCTGCTCAAAGCGCTCGAAAAGTTTGGCGTGTTTTTCTTCCGGTATGCCGGGTCCTGTGTCTATAACATGCCAAATCGCTTCCCGCTTTTTGGCATCATACTCAAGTGTTACCGATACGCTGCCTTTGTCAGTGAATTTGACTGCATTATTGACCAGGTTCAATATTATCTGGCCAATACGCTCACCGTCGCCGTGCAACGAGGTAGGCAGCGGCCCTTTCCCCTCAAATGTCAGGGCAAGCCCCTTTTGAATTGCCACCGCTTCAAAAGTGGCAACAAGTTCGCCGGTCAGCATTTCTATATCAATAGCTTCGGGCTTCAGAGCCATCTTCCCGGCTTCGAGCTCGGCCAGATCAAGAAGATCATTGACAATATGCAGCAAAAACCCCGCACTTTTTTGCGCTGTGGCAACCAAAGATTTTTGTTCTTCATTCAAGCGCGTTTCGCCCATTAGATCGAGCATGCCCAAAACACCAGTGAGGGGTGTACGTAGTTCGTGGGTAACGTTTGCGAGAAAAACATCCCGCGCTGCATTGGCTTCTTCAACTTCAATAACTTTCGCCTGAAGTTCCCGGCTTTTTGCCGAGAGGCGGTTGGTTTTTTTGCGGCTTAGAACCAATAGCCGCACAGAACTGTCAAGAGCCCTGTAACGCAGGAAAAACCCAAGCACGCTTAGGGTTACAGCCGCAAACTGCATAAAAACAAAATGCGCAGTGTAATCACCGGGGATAACAAGCAACACAGCAAGCGAAGCGGCAGTACATATCCCAGTAAAGACACCAAATATCAGCGGCGACATCACCACCAAACTGAGAATATACTGGACCAGCATCGCGTTGGTTAACTGGTGCTGCTCCTGAGACAGGAAAATATGAGTGAATACCGTCAGCAACACGAATGAGATCACAGGGACAAAAGCGACATGACTATTGGCAGGGCTAATTTTCTTTAGCCCAATCATAATACGGACGATGAGCGCTATTATGGCGGCCAAGGCCGACGTGCCAGCGACATAATATAAGATTTCCGGCGCAAGAAACAGAAAATGCGCCACAGTGATCAACCCATAATAAATAAATGCGATCAGGCAGATAGAACGTAGCTGGACCAGATAGTTTTTATCTATTTCACGCCTTGCTAAGGTGCCATCCCGTTTCTGCTGCGCTGATTTCGTCATCGGCATAATGGCAATATTCCAACCCTGTTTTACAACTAGTTCCTGCCATCGACGCAGACATACAAGCAATCATGAGAGTGGGTTTTAGCCTCTCCGTTAGTGTATTCTGCCATCGCCTATGGAAAATGCAAGCCAGCAGAACATCGTTCTGGCTGGCCCGTCCTTTACCGACGCTGTCGCCATATGTCGTTTTGTACCCTCAATTCGGATACATCAAAGCCACAGGCTCCAGCCGGTCGAACGCTGTGAGCCAGCTTTTAAACACCGCCCGATCCGGAATTCTAAAGCCGCCATATATAGTTTCTACAAACCCATGGTCCCTATAGGCAGCCAGCACCTGGGCCACCGCTACTCGGCTCACGCCCATAAGGTCTGCAAGCTGGCTTTGGGTAATCTTTATCCGTTCAAGCCCTATATCTCCGGCAGGCGACCGCATCTGCAACAAAGCCTTACCCAATCTATATTTCAGTGGATAGCGCCTCAGGTCGTCGGTGTATTCGAGCACACTGTGCAACTGCAGTGTGAGGCTCGATATGATCGCGCTGGCAAGCGTTGGCTCGGACACCATAAGCCGATCAAAACGCGCTTTTGAAATATGGCTCACTGCTGTATCGCCCACGGCAATGCCGTCGTGCGTGCGCGGCAAACCCGCGAACAGCGTAAACTCACCGTAACACTGGCCCACACCGAAGGTGGCAATCGCGATAAAACGACCGTCTTCATCATACTTGCCAAAGCACACAGCCCCCGCTTTGATGACAGAAAAACCCTGCGTTTTGTCGCCGCGAGACTGCATGTGCTCACCGTGCTGGTAACGCTTTACCTCGCCTTCACCGTCCAGCTTTTGCTGCAATTCCACCGGCAACGCCTGGTACAGGCCCGGCAAACCAAAGTTAAACGCGTAGCTCACGACATTTCTCAAATGTAAACTTATTTACATTCATAAGAAACCACAGTTGCTAGATATTGTCACGCACTAGAAACCAATAGCCGGGAAGCCTTATGTCGCACACGCTGATTATATTCATCATTTTCGGGGGTTTTATCGTCGCGGAACTGGTTCGCGCCACCTTCCTGCATATCAAGCACGAGCGCAAGGAGGACAAGTATGTCGAGATTATCAGCAGCACTGTCCTCTTGGGACTGGTGCAGCCCACGGTTCTCACCACCGCTATGTTGCTGGCAGCCACATTTGCGCCAGAGGCCAAAGACGCGCTTATAGGCCTGCCCATCGCGGCAGGTGTGCTGCTGTTCCTTATCTTCGACGATATGCTGCAATATTGGTGGCACCGCGCCTCGCACACCTTCCCGTGGCTTTATGGCCTGCACCGGGCGCACCATAACGCTGACTATATGAGCATCCGCATCGTCTATAGGAACAACATCCTTTATTATGCCTTCATGCCGTCTTTGTGGCTTTCGGGTTTTCTGGTGTACTTGGGGCTCGGCGCTGTGTACGGCGGCTACATCATTGTTAAAATGGCAGCGATTTTTGGCGCGCATTCGAACGTACGGTGGGACGAAAAGCTTTATAGCATACGGTGGCTGTCGCCTTTAATGTGGCTGGTGGAGCGCACAATTTCAACGCCCGCAACCCACACCGCGCACCACGGTAAACACAAGGCCGACCCGGCCACCAATTACACAGGCAATTTTGGCAATCTGCTGTTTTTCTGGGACATATTATTTGGCACCGCCAAAATCACCCGCAGCTATCCTGAGCGCATCGGCGTGGAAAACCTCGCCCCCATGAGCGCAAAGGCGCAGCTTTTGTGGCCCATCTTGCGCGACGACACTTCACCCACAGAGGAGATAGAGGCACCGCAGCCCGCGGCAGCTGAATAAGCGCAAGCAGGCCGAAACAAATAATCAACCCAACGAAAAAATAACGCTCTTATTTGGGTTGACTGGCGTGACTTTGACCAACGTTTATTCCCAGCTTACCTATAATTCTGAGCGAAACGATCCTATATGGAGTTTTTTCTCAATCTTTTTGGGTAATTTTTCCGGGAGCAAAACAAACTCATAGGTACCATTTTTTCTAGCCCCGTTAGAATATACAACGAACCAGGTTGCAGAGAAAAAGATACTAGAAACTGCCAAGTTCCGCAATTTATCCACTTATTTTTATAGACTTAGATACAAGCCAGCCTATAGGCACACCATAATGGCGAGCGGATTATTTTTTTATAAAAAAGGCTCCTAAAAGATTTTTCACCTAAGTTTCGCGTGACAATTAATTAAAATTTTAGTAAATTTTTAAAATCAAATAGACGTGCAGCAAAGCGATGTAGTGAGATAAAAGCACCTCTCCAGACGTGTTTTTACGAGGGGTTCGCTTTGCTTTTTTTGGGGATTAAGCCGAGGCCAGTTTTTCGTGAACAAAACACATCATCTGAAAAGCAAAGGGCGGACAAACCCCAAGGTTCGGTGAGAGTTTAATTCTCCAAAAATTGCGGTAATACCTCAAAATCGACGGATATCTTCCCCTGCATGGGAGAAGCGTTTGTCTGCCCCGTCTGTCTGTAGTGAATATTCATTGTTGCAAAATGTAGGGGAACAAAAATGCCTGGCGGTAACGGAAATAACAACGGGAATAATGGTGGAACCAATAACGGGTCAGATGACGACGATGTAATCGACGCAACTGAAAACCGGATCAATGGCGGAGACGGTGATGATACAATTACCGGAACCGACGGCGCCGACCGCGTTAACGCGGGTGACGGCGATGATGTAATAACTGGCGGTGCCGGAAACGACACAATTTACGGAAATGACGGTAACGATACCGCTGTCTTCTCGGGCGATATCCGCGATTATTCCTTCAGTGACGGCAGAGGCAACAGCTTTATCGTCGATGGTGATGACGGTGTTGATACACTGAAGCATATCGATACTCTTGTTTTTGACAATTACACCCTGAACCTTGACGGCTCCAACAATGCAGCTCTGCTTGACGATCATACATTGACCGTCTCCGAAGACGGCGACGGCTCCCTCGACCTCCTTGCAGGTGCATGGGACTATGAAGATGATACACTCACGGTTACCAGCACGTCTGCGGGCACCCTCGACGGCAGCAACCTAACCTTTGACGCAGCAGGTAGCTTTGATTATCTCGCTGTTGGCGAAACCGCAGACGTTGTCGTGGATTACACCGTAAGCGACGGCACAGACACATCGGCGGCTACAGTAACTGTTACAGTAACCGGCGAAAATGATGGCCCGGTTGCAGTTGATGATAGCGCCACAACTGGTGAAAATACCGCTGTTATGGTTGATGTTCTCGCGAACGACACCGATGTGGACCTGAGCGACACGCACACGGTTGATGCTGTATCCATCAGCTCCGGCGGCGGTTCTGCTTCTATTGTTGACGGTCAAGTCCAGTGGGACCCAGGCAGCGACTATGACTATCTCGCCGTTGGTGAAACAGCTACCGTTGAACTGGCTTACACAATGTCAGACAATAATGGCGGCACCGACGACGCAACCGTAACCCTCACAGTGACAGGCGAAAATGACGCGCCAGAAATGGCAGGCGGCGACACCGGCTCGGTGACAGCAGAAGCAACTGATCCAGGCGCTGGCGAAGCTGGCCCACTTGTCTTTACTGTTGAGCAGTATACAGGCTTCCAGTCGAACTCTCTTGCGGTTCTGCAGAATTATGCGGCAACCAATACTGCTAACTACACCATTGAAACTGATGTGATCGACTTTACTGACGATCCAGCCGGCTTTTCTGGCGAAATCCCAGGAAGTTCACCCTGGCCTGCTGCAGAAGCAACTGGCGCAGTTGGTACCGGCGGTATCAACAACAGCTTCTTCGCACGCATCACTACTGATTTTTCAGTGGCAGACGGCGACACCTACACCTTCAGAACCTATAATGATGACGGTGTGTTCCTGATGATCGACGGTGTCCTTGTTATCAGCGACACTGGCTACCATCCGGAAGCCCCTTTTGAAGGCAGCATTACGCTGGCCCCTGGTGACCATACCCTCGAGCTCTTCTTCTTCGAAGGCGGCGGCGAAGCATCACTTGAGCTTTCTGTCAGAAATTCATCTGGTGATTATGAATTGCTTGGCGCGGCTGGCGGCTTGGCTGAACCTGCCAATACAACGCTAACCGATTCTGGAGCGCTTGACTTCACTGACGTTGATCTTTCAGACACCCATACGGTTTCTGTTGAAGCAACCGGCAACGGTTATCTCGGCACGTTTGCAGCTGCTATCACAGATGACGCAACGGGTGACGGGGCTGGCCAGGTAAGCTGGGATTTCGAAGTAGATAATTCTGCGCTCATATCGCTTGGCGAAGGCGAAAGCCTTGTTCAAACCTATGACGTAACTGTCACCGATAATAACGGGGAAGAGACTACAGAAACTGTCACCATTACCTTAGAGGGCACCAACGACGCCCCTGTGGCCAGTGGTGTTGGCAACACAGGTTCGGTTACCGAAGACAGCGGCGACGGACAAGTGGCTGCAGGCACGGTTGAGGCAACCGATGTTGACGCAAACGACACTCTTGTCTGGAGCGGAGACGCAGTTGGTACTTACGGTTCACTTACGGTTGATGCAGACGGTAACTGGGAATATACGCTCGACAATGATAATGCCGACGTTCAGGCGCTGGATGCAGCCTCTGATCCGCTAACCGATACATTCACACTAACCGTGAGCGATGGCACCACAACAACAACCGAGGATGTCACACTCACCATTAACGGTGCTGATGAAGCAGCAGTGCCGGAAATCTCTGAGGGCAACCTCGAAGCGGGCAGCTCGGCCATTGGCTCTGTTGCGCAGGCGGGTTTCTTCAATTCTGCAAACCCGGATCATAGTGATTTCTGGTATGTGCAATTGGAAGCTGGCACAGTGGTTACAATTCAGGTGGACCGCATCGAAGCGGCTCTCGATCCAGCTCTCTTTGTATTCCAGGGCGCCATCGATGATCCTCTCGATTATTTCGGAACAAGCATCGATTTTGGTTCAGAAGAAGGATATATCGGCTTCGCGGACGATGAAATTCCGCATCCTGGTCCATTCGGTGATCCACTGTTCACCTTCACCGTTCCTGAAACAGGGCTGTATACGCTTATCGTTACAAACTATCTCAGCGGCGGTGATCACGGCGGTGACTTTGAATTTGACTATCAGATCAGTGTCGGTGTTGCCTAACGGCAGCTCGCCACTGACCATTATGGTCCAACATCTTATAAAGGGGCGCTCTTCTGCGCCCCTTTTTTCTGGCCGGTTTTCTTGTATGAAACGCCGCAGGCCTGCAACCGCCTAAAGCCTTATTTGCCTATAACCCTGAAATAGATGATTTCCGCAAGCCGGGCCGCCACCAAAAGCGTGACAAAAGCCTTCAAAGGCGTGCCAAAGCTTGTTGGGCCGAGCCAAAACAATATAGGTATCAGCATCAAGGTGGCTATATCGCGCTTTCGAACGTCGGCGCTGCGTCGGCGCTGCTCCATGAGCGTTAGGCCCTCGTCCCGAGGTTCACTCCCTGCAACCATTCGGTTGCCCCACATGGCAACGCACTGCAAATAAATCACTGCGCCGCACCCGAGCGTGAGCCCGTAAATCAGCAATTGCCATATTGCTGGGTAATTTTTGATCAGCACAGTACGGCTGGAAACCAGCGGGGCAATAAATTCGAAAAGAAACTGTTCAGCCGCCTTAACCACCAAAATGCCTACAAAAATTGCGAGCACCAATAGCAGTATTTTCATCAAGCGGTAGCGCCGCTCTGTGTCGCGGTTAACACTATAGAGAACCGCATGCCAGCCCACGCGAATGCTGTATCCGCCGCTGCGCGTAATCGGTGTGCCCTGCATTTGTTCCATGTCTCCCCTGTGCTGCTGAATTTCAGCTGCATCAGTGAAACGCAATAGGGCAAGAATTTCAAGCCTGGAAATTCAAGCCAGAAATTTAAGGGCAAGCCTACTTGCGAAAGGCGAGCGGCCCGAATTTGATGGTAAACAAAAGGAAAGGAGCCACCCACAACAGCCCCGACAGGCTGAGGAAGTTTTCATATTGTTCGAACCACAGCGACGCCACAATGCGGGTGATAGCCGCGAGATTAATGGCCACATAAATGCTGGTCAGCAGTTTGCTGTCCTGAAGCGGCAATCCCGCGTGACCGAGCGACGCGCGCGTCATCACCGCGAGCGTGGTGCTGCCAATCCCGCCCACCGCAAAAGCATGCAGCGCGGCGATATCGCTGATGATGCCCACTTCCGCCAGCGCCATCAGGAGAAACCCGGTCGGCACCCAAAAATAGGAAAAATGCAGCACCGCAACAATTGGTGACGACAGCGTATCAAGTCCGCGCCAGCGGTAAAGCCTGGCGTAGTGCAACAGCGCCGCAAGTCCGGCTGCCGCCGCGAACACCCGCCCGCCACCACCCAAAAGATATATGAGCAATGTACCCGCCGCCACCGCGATTGCAGCGGCGTCAAATGGCCCGAACAGGGTGGGCAGCTTCGTTGCACCTTGTAGCCGCATCCAATTCGTGGTGAAGGCCGGAATGATACGCCCGCCGATAATACATATCAGCAACAGAAGTACCGCGAGCCCGGTTTCCCAACCTGAAAGATCAGCCGAAAAGGCGCCGAGCCGCTGCATGTTCGCTGCCAGCGCCGAAGCGCCCAGCAAGGTAAATACACCGATGATTTTAAGGTTGCGCCAGTTTTTGCCGGCGATAATTTCGCGCGCGGCAACCAGAATAAACGCACCAAAAAATGAAATTTCCGCGATGGCGCGAGGATGCTCGGCGTCGATACCGTAAAGCAGCATCACGGCGAGCGAGCGCGCCCCAAGCCACAGCATGAACAACAAGCCGAGCTCCGCTCCGCGCACAGGCGTACGCCCGGTCCAGTTGGGTATGGCCGTCAGGGCGAACCCCGCGACCACTGCGCCGCCGTAACCATACACCAGCTCGTGTGCATGCCAGGCCATCATATTCTGGTTCGCACCCAAATCACCGCCCAGGCTCGAGACATAAAAAAGCCACAGCACCAGCGACGCTATGGCCCACAGGGCAGCACCAAGAAAGAAAATCCGGTATGCGCCTGCAAGCACGGCGGGACCCCGGTAAGCGCCAGGAATATTGGCAGAATGTTGCGTTGTCATGCGTGCCTCCGTTGCTGCAGGGCTATCTTTAGCGCACTATTCACCGCCGTGTTTTGACCTGCGTCAATGGCGGCGCAAGAACAGGTTTTTGAGCCCGGCCCCTACCTGTGCGACATAATGCGCGACTATAGTATGGCATAGGTGCAAAGCCTCGGCTATAAGCTGAGACATGGCATATACATCGCTTAGAGATTTTATCGACACGCTGGAAAGCGACGGCAAGCTGGTGCGGGTGCGTGAGCCCGTTTCAACCGAGCTTGAGATGACCGAAATACAGACCCGGGTGCTGGCCGCAGGCGGGCCTGCGATACTCTTTGAGAATGTGATCAACGAGCGCGGCGAAAAATCACCCATGCCGGTGCTAGTAAACCTGTTTGGCACCACCGAGCGTGTGGCGATGGGCATGAACCGCAAAGTGTCTGAACTGCGCGAAGTGGGTGAAACGCTGGCGTTCCTCAGGCAGCCAGAACCACCGCGCGGCGTGAAAGACGCGGTGAAAATGCTGCCGCTCGCCAAGCAAGTGATGGCCATGCGCCCGAAGCGGGTGAAAAAAGCGCCGGTGCACGAGGTGGTGCTAACGGGCGATGATATTGATCTGAACGCCCTGCCGATCCAAACCTGCTGGCCTGGTGAGCCCGCGCCCTTGATCACATGGCCTTTGGTGGTGACCAAAGGCCCGACAGACAAGGCTGAGGACAATTATAATCTGGGTATTTACCGCATGCAGCGGGTTAGTAAAAACCAAACGCTGATGCGCTGGTTAAAACACCGGGGCGGCGCGCAGCAATATGCCCGCTGGAAAGATGTGAGCCCAGAGCCTGTGCCCGCAGCCGTGGTGATCGGCGCGGACCCCGGCACGATTTTGGCGGCTGTCACGCCCGTACCGGATACGCTCAGCGAATATCAGTTCGCGGGCTTGCTGCGCGGCAAAAAGGTGGAGCTGGTGAAATGCAAAACCGTGCCGCTCGAAGTGCCCGCCACCGCCGAGATTGTGATCGAAGGGTTTGTAAGCCTTGATGATTACCGCGATGAAGGCCCCTACGGCGACCACACGGGTTATTATAACTCGGTGGAGCAGTTTCCAGTGTTCAACATCACCGCCATCACCATGCGCAAAGACCCGATTTACCTATCCACCTATACGGGCCGCCCGCCGGACGAACCGAGCGTGCTGGGTGAAGCGCTGAACGAAGTGTTCATACCCCTTTTTCAGCAGCAATTCCCCGAGGTGGTGGACTTTTGGCTGCCGCCTGAGGGATGCAGCTACCGCATTGCTGTGGTGAGCATAAAAAAGGCCTATGCGGGCCACGCCAAACGCATCATGACCGGAGTGTGGAGTTACCTCAGGCAGTTTGTTTACACCAAATTTGTGATTGTGGTGGACGATGATATTGATTGCCGTGACTGGAAGGATGTGATGTGGGCAATATCAACCCGCATGGACCCGGTGCGGGATTTGGTAACGGTTGAAAACACGCCCATCGATTATCTTGATTTCGCCTCGCCTGAAAGCGGCCTTGGCGGCAAGCTGGGTGTGGACGCCACCAACAAAATCGGCAACGAGACCCACCGCGAATGGGGCGAAAAGATCAAGATGGACGTAGACGTGGTGGAGCGTGTGGACAAGATTTGGGAAAGTTTGGGCATACCCGGTGATGGTGCGAGTGTGTGGAAGTAGCGGCGCCTATGAGTTCTCGTGCAATATTGACAATACTCATCGCTATGCTGGGCGTGGTTTCCCTGTTACCCAGTATTTTCCTAGTTCTTGAAGAGCCCTATTATGCCTTTGGACACGACTTTTCACTTATAGGCTACCTTGCTGGCCTATTGTGTTTAGCGATGGTATCTGTTTCAATATTTTTCGATTTTGTTACAAGATGGAAACGTACGGACCTGGGCCAGCAGCAAGCTGTCACCTTTGGCTGGGTAGCCATTTTCTATATCCTAGCTTTTCTAAATATCATGGCCTACGTAAATTCAACAGGAAATGAAGATAATAGTTGGTCACTTCCGAGCAGCCCCAGTGAAGTCGAATTGCTTTTTGCACTGACCTACATTTCCATCGCATCTGTCGCAATTGTTTCGGTATTTTTCCATTCCAAAGCAAGATTGATACAATGGATACCGCTTGTGATGACCGTAGGTTCGTTCATATACATTTTGTTAATTTCACCTGACCTAATCAACTTCTATGCTGCTGCTGTGCTCACAGTATGCGCCATTATATGCAAAGACATGAGCCGTTCCATTAAGGGCTCCCTATAGGGTCAGAAATTAATTCCAGCTAAAATATGGATGCGCCGGCCGGGTGGCGCAAGCTGGAACATGGATTCCCGCCTTCGCGGGAATGACAAGCGGGGGCGGGAATGACGGGAAAAGGATTCGCGGGAATGACGATATTGATATGGGAAGGGCGATATTGATCCGGGATTGACTGCCTCCATATCCGTCACTCCCGCGCAGGCGGGAGTCCATGGCCAAGTTAACGCGTGATATCACCATATAGATCGCGCCACGTTGGATTACTTTCTTCAATCTGGCGGATTTTCCAAGCCCTGTTCCATTTTTTCATCTGCTTTTCACGGGTAATCGCGGCGGCTATTTCATCGTGAACTTCATAAAACACCAGCAGCTTGGTGCCGTATTTCTTCGAAAAGCCATCCACCATCTCGTTCCGGTGCTCGTAAGTGCGTTTCACAAGGTCAGAAGTGACGCCGATATATAGCGTGCCACGCGGTTTAGACGCGAGAATATAAACATAACCTAATTTCTGCATGGCCGCAGCTTCGGCCAACGGTTCAGAGATTGCAAGATAGATTGACGTAAACGTCTACTTCGTGAACCCGCCGACTTGATAGGCGAGTCTAGGGGATGGTGGAACAACGGGCTGGATGCGCCGGTCAGGTGGCGCAAGCGTCAGTTTCGCAAACGTCGCATGATGAGGTGGGCCGCCTATTAGCCGAATGCGGCTTCAAATTCTGAGAGTAGTCCTGCCACCGCATCAGCGGACTGGTTGGCGATCGAGCTGGTCTGCTCGGAAAGCGCCGCAGTAATTGACTGTGCCAGGCTGGACGCCTCAGCCGCCGAACCAACCTCAACAGTGGACAGGCTTTCTTCAGCAGCCCGTGCTTGCTGGCTGGCGGTATCAACCACAACGGCTGGCGTTTCTGCGGCTGGTGATTGCGCCTCGGTGTTTGCCTTTTGGCCTGACGGCGTGTCGGCTGGTTTCTTGGATTGGCTGGCGATATTTGGGTTGATCTGGCCTTCTATGCCGGAAGAAATAGTCATCTTTGGTTCCTACTGTTTCTCTACGTTTTCTGCGTTTGAAAAATACCAAACAAACGCAGCAACTTACGGGCCAACCACTCAAAATATTAATTCATTATATTTCAATAACTTATCAGAAGCAAGCATCACTGCAGGTAAGTACAGGCAGGGAAAATAATGCCGTCGCAATGATGCCGCAAATGCTACATTGGCCGCTCACATCAATGCGATTTGCAATTTCTGCAGACTCTGCCACCCTTTGCCCCTTCTTCAAGAAGGGCCTGGATCACATCTCACACCATTGCGATTTGCGTGATGGGGCGTGGGGTGGCACAGTGGCGTGGCAGACAACAGGAGGGCAATATGGCTGACCGAACGGGCACACCGCAAAAACCACCACAAAAACTTCCAGAAGAACTTCCTCAGGGCGCGCTTGATCTCTATGATCGGTACGCCCACGGCTTTATCGACAGGCGCACTTTCATGCGGCGGCTTGGTACGTTTGCAGTTGGCGGAATGTCGGTGGCGGCTCTGGCGAACAGTGTGCTGCCCAACTATGCACTGGCAGAACAAGTTGCCCCGGATGATGCCCGCATCATGGGCGCGGATGTGCCTTATGCGTCGCCAAAAGGCGCGGGCGAGATGCAGGGGTATCTGGTGAAACCCGCTGATGCGAGCGGCAAAATCCCCGGCGTGCTGGTGATCCATGAAAACCGGGGCCTGAACCCCTATATCCGCGATGTAGCGCGGCGGCTGGCGGTGGCGGGATATTTGGCCTTCGCACCCGATGCGCTTTACCCGCTTGGCGGTTACCCCGGCAATGATGACGATGGCCGCACCATGCAGCGCAAGCGCGACCGGGCAGAAATGGTCGAAGATTTCACCGCCGCCATTCATATGCTGCAATCGCACCCCGAATGCACCGGGAATGTGGGCTGTGTGGGCTTTTGTTTTGGCGGCAGCATGAGCAACCGCATGGCCGCGAACGTGCCAAGCCTCAAGGCGGCTGTGCCTTTTTATGGTGGCGGCGTGCCAGCGGAGGATGTGCCGGGGATTGGTGCACCGCTTCTTATCCATCTAGGGGAGCTCGACAAGCGCGTGAACGCGCGCTGGCCCGATTATGAAGCCGCCCTGAAAGCAAACGGCAAGGCCTACACAATGCATATGTATGAAGGCGCGAACCACGGGTTCCATAATGATACCACCAGCCGCTATGATAAGGACGCGGCAGAGCTAGCCTGGGCCCGCACGATTGAATTTTTCAATAGACATCTGGATTAACAAGCAAATAGGGAAAATTTCACCCTGTGGTGCCGCTGGCCGAGCAATTTTCTTGCGAGTTTTCCGCTACTCGTTTCCATTCTATTAACCTAAATTTGGCACACTAGCCGCGAGCCGCAACCTAAAGCCGTTTGCCGGAGAGTATTTTTTTGAGTTTTTCATTTCGACCAATATTGGCCGCTTCCCTCAGGAATGCCGGTCTCTGCATGGCCTTGCTGTTCAGCATGGTGTCCGTGGCTGCGACCGCTTCAGCGGCGCAAATCACCGACGGCGCGAAAGGGTCCCCATCTGACAAACCCGCCATAATCGCCACGGCGTTCGCAAGCCCGCTTGACAAGGTTTGGCAGGCCATCCTCAAAGAAGCGGCCATTCCCTACAAAATTATCGACGTTCAAGAAGGCCGCAGGCGGCGCATGTTTGTCGACGGCCAAATAACGCTGGAATGCTGTTTCGCGCCCGAGTGGCGCATGCGCAAAGACGAACAGCTCACCCAGCTGTTTAGTGACCCGTTTCATACCAGCGAAATTCGCTATGTTTTCAGAACGGGACAAAGCATCCCCGTCCCGTCGCCAACGCACCTCAAGGACCTGCGCTTCGCGGTGGTGCGCGATTTCAGCTATATGTTCGAAGAATATTTCGGTGAAACCATTATCGCAAATTCCCCTGCCGAAGCCCTGCGGCTGGTAGCCCTTGGCCGGGCGCACCTTACCGAAGCTGCCAAAGTGTTTTTCGATTTTGAAATGGCCAAAAACCCTCGCCCGCTGGAGCTTGGTGACATTGCCGACTATAAAATGCTGCATGTGCGGGTACATGTCAGCCGGGCTGATCTGTTGCCAAAGCTTAATGCCGCTATCGCCGCCATGAAAAAAACCGGCCGCATCCGGAAATTGCTGGGCGAGTTAAGCAGGCAATAGAAAGCAAAAACGGCACTGGCGAAAACGCCCACGGGCAGCCCCACCCCCTTCACTATGGCGTTTGCAATTGCAAATCAGCATGGCATTATGTTCCCCAAGCAAAATCACGGGAAAAACCAAGGGGGATTTATGCCTGCATTCTCAAGAAATACCCTCATCCATACGGAGCACGCACCGATAACACGCCGCCGCATGCTTGGCCTGCTGGGCGCAAGCGCGGCTATGGCAGCAAGCGCCGGCATGCCCGCCTTTGCGAACAAGGACGAACTGCTGCCCATGCGCCGGGGTGCAGCACCGCTCCTTTTGCATTTCAATGAAAATTCACTTGGCATGTCGCCCAAAGCGGTTGAGGCGGCACAAAATGCGGTGGCCACCAAAGGTAACCGCTATGCGGATGACGCCATCAACCAGCTCACCAGTATGCTGGCCACAAAACACCAGGTGCCTGAAAGCTGGCTTGTGCTAGGGAACGGTTCAACGGAAATATTGAACTCAATCGTGAACCTGACCGCAAGCAAGGGCGGCACACTGGTGGAACCAACGCCCACTTTTGGGGCTGTGCGTGGTTTTGCCAAAGCCGAAGGCATGCCTATTATAGAGGTGCCAGCGAACTCTGATTTCACGACGAACCTTGGTGCCCTGAAAGCAGCGGCAGACCAAATCAAAGGTCCTGTGCTCATTAACATATGCAACCCCAACAACCCCACCGGCACCATTTGCAAGCAGGCAGAACTGGAAGCCTGGGTTGCGGCTGCCCCCTCGAACCAGCTGTTTCTTATCGACGAAGCCTATGTGGATTACGCGGTGCAGAACCCGGGGTTTAAAAGCCTGCTGCCGCTCGTCCGCGACGGCCATGAGAATGTGGTTATCGCGCGCACTTTTTCAAAGGTGTACGGCATGGCGGGCATGCGCGTGGGGTACGGTATTGCCGCCCCAAAAACCATGAAGGGGCTAAGGCCTTTCACGGCCTCCTACAACCTGAGCGCTGGCGGTGTGGCCGCCGCGATGGCATCGCTGAAGGATGATGCTTTTTATAAAAGGAGCCTCGTTTCAAACGTCGAAGCAAAAGCTATTCTTCTAAAAACGCTGGATGATATGCGGCTCAAGCACATTCCTGGCAGTACAAATTTTATACTGCACAGAATTTCAGGGCCCGTTGCTGATTACCAGCGGCGCATGAAGGCAAACGGCATCCTCGTTGGCCGCCGCATGACAAAGGAAGACGGCTGGAACCGGCTGTCCATTGGTACACCGGCAGAGATGCGTATATTTGCCAAAACACTGCATGCATTCAGAAACGAGGGCTGGGTTTAAGATATTCACGCGCAAATTTGCATGGTATTCACAATTGTTACGGCGCACTCTGAATAAGAACGTATCAACAGGTTGTTGGAGAAACGATTTTGAACCTAGCGGCAAGACACCATGCTGGAAAAAGTTATAGAAGCTTAGTTCGGGCCATAACCGTTTTTTGCGCTTTGCTGCTGCCTCTTTGCACAGCCCAGGCGACACAAGACGACAAACCCGAACCGGCCAAACTAGCCGTTATTGGTACGGTTCACACCACCCCGTTTGACGCCCTGTGGCAGGCTATTCTCGCTGAAGCAGACATTCCTTTTAAAATTACCGAGGTGATGCAAGGGCGCAGACGGCGCATGTTCATCGACGGGCTTATTACGCTGGATTGTTGCTTCAGCCCAACGTGGCGTAATCGGCCTGAGGAGCAGGTGGTGCAGCTGTTCACAGACAGTTTTTACACCACCGAAATTCGCTATGTATTCAAGAAGGGAAACGCTGTGCCTATCCCTTCACCCAGGCTACTAAAAGACATGCGGTTTGCCGTGGTTCGAGGGTTTTCATATACGCTCGAAGATTTTTTCGGTGAAACCATTGTCGCGAAGTCATCAAACGATGCGCTAAGATTGGTGGCGCTTGGGCGTGCCCAACTTACCGAAGTTTCGAAAGTGATCTTCGATTTTGAAATGGCACAGTGGCCAAAAAATCTGGAGCTTGGTGATTTGGCAAATTATACCAACCTGCATGCGCGGGTTCATATCAGCCGCGCAGAACTGTTACCGCGTCTAAATGCCGCCATTGCACGAATGAAAAAATCAGGCGCAATTGAAAAAATACTCAAACCCTACCGGGCAAAGTAACAAAACGCGCAGCGGCATACGCAGAGCGAAACTCATATCCCGGTAGCGAACGGCTATTAAATGCTCATGCGCCCTTTGGGGGCACCATATTCGTCCTTGAAGGCCGTAAAAGCTGCGTCCAGCTTCCCGGCGTCTGCGTAGCTGTCCAAATTCTCAAGCAATATGGTCAGCAAATAATTATTGCCGAGCCCGTGCTTGGCGTTAAGCGCCCTAAGGTGTGCATATGCTTTTTCCGACAGCGCTGCACTGAAACGCTTTGGCAGCTTAAAATGTTTTTTATCAGTTGATGACGCGACCATTATTTCCTCCCTATCGCCCGGCCCCAAGGCCTGATTGCACCCGCATCATGCAGGACTTTGCTCAAAGCCTACAGCAGTTTCATCTGCAACCAAAATTTGTCCGCCCGAAATCAATTCCGGGGTAGAAACTTCCTTAAAAATATGGTTTCGTCGCTGGCTGGGAAGAATAAAGCATAGCGCCAACAAGAGTGCGCGCATCTATGGGGCTGGGGGCGAATGGCTTTCAAATATAAAGCGTTTATCAGCTACAATCACAGAGACAGTGACAAAGCCGAATGGCTTTTGAAAAAGCTGGAAGCCTACCGCATTCCAAAGCAGCTTGTGGGCACCACAACTGCGCGCGGAATTGTACCTGAACGCCTGGCCCCAATATTTCGCGACCGCGACGAACTGCCTGCGGCAGAAAGCCTGAGCGACCGCTTGAATGAAGCGATCGCAGCGTCGGAATATATGATTGTGATCTGTTCGCCGGGCGCTGCGCAGTCGCAGCTGGTGAACAAGGAGATCCTTGAGTTCAAACGCGAGCGCGGCGACAAAAACATGCTCGCACTTATTGTGGCCGGTGAACCTTTTGCGTCAGACACCGAAAAGGAATGTTTTCCGCCAGCGCTCAGGCATAGAAACATGTTGGCCGAAGGCTCTATCAGCTTTGCAGCGGAAGGCATAGCGGCCGATGTGCGCGCTGAAGGCGACGGCAAGCGCCGCAGCATTCTCAAGATTGTGGCGGGCATGATCGGTGTGGGGCTCGACGCCCTTATCCGCCGCGAGGAACGAAGGCGATACAAACGCTTGGCCGCGGTGCTGGTTGCATCGGTTGCCGCCACGCTTGTGACGGGAGAGCTGGCCTACGAGGCGCGCACGGCGCGGGCGGACGCTGAGAAAGCACAGAAAGTGGCGGAAGGGGCTCAAAAGCTTGCTGAAAAAAGTATGCAGGAAGCAGAAAGGCGACTGAAAGACTCGCTCGAAATATCCGGGTTCCTTATGACCACGGTTTATGAGGAGCTACTTGGCGTTGGAAACATCAACACCTTAGAGGCCATAATAAACAAAACCCTGGAGCCCTATAACTTTAAGTCCATAGCCTCGGTTCCTAGTGCCCAATTCCATCACTTCGGGGGCAACATGATGCGACTAGGCCAAATGTTCGACCGGCAGGGTTTTAGTCAAAAAGCCCGGAAGATTTTTGATGACGCATTGCCTTTAATGCGAGAATTTGATCGCCTTCACCCCAATGATAAAATCGGGATTTTTCGTCTCCAGAATAATTTATTTTTTGTCGGGTATATGGCCAAGCGCCAGGGCCGTTTTAAAGAAGCAGAAGAGGCATATAGAGAGCGCTTGGAACTTGCGAGGCTGGGCCAGGAGCTTTTTCCAAACGGCAGCTATTTCTCTATAGGAGAAATTCTACCTTTTGTATGGATCCGTGAGACAGCTGACGCAAAAGTTAGTCTAGCCAGCCTAATATACGGGCAAACTTCCAAACAGGAGGAAGCGCTGGACCTAATCTCATCCAGTATTGCAACTTATAATGCGCTTATGGAAAAGGGAGCTGAGGTTTCTTATGGTCTTGGTTCAGCCTTTCAATATTTGGGAGATGTTCAACGCTCGGCAGGCAGGTTGAATAAAGCTATGGTCGCTTATCAAGACAGGCTCGCGCTTTTCGAAAATATGCTGAGCGAAACAGACGGCACCAATTACCGTCTGTTGCGCCGCCGCTATACATCACTGCAGAACATAGGCCACATCCAGATGGACCGTGGGAATTATTCGGATGCGATTGGTACCTTCCGGGAAGCCGCATCCGGGTTTGACATTCTGGTTGAAAAAGACCCGGCAAACACGCTGTGGCTTTCAGGCTCGGCCGAGCTCTATACAAATTTGGCGGCAGCATACTTCGCGGCCGGAGACACTGAAAATAGCAGAAGCGCACTCGCAAAAGCACGGGCTCAAAGCGACGAAACCATGAAGCGAGATAACAGCCGGGTGAGGCGGCAGGTTACGGCGTTTGAAATATCCCTACTGGAAGCCGAACTTGCAATGCGTAACAGCGACACAGGCGCGGCGCTCACTCAGCTGAACAATCTGTCAGCCGCGATTGCAGCCAGGGGCGAAGGCTTCCTACGCGCCAATGGTGCCCTCACAGTCTATGCCAAAACACATCTGCTCACCGGTCAAATTCTTGCAAAAACGAAAAAACTGGATACCGCCAGAGCAGAATGGCAAAAAGTCACCGATATGCTCACGTCGACAAAAGCAAGTCTCTCTATTGGTGCCGCTGCCAGCCTCGCCTCGGCAAATACCCTTCTGGCGCAGCACAGCAAAACCAGCGCTCCAGTAACATAAATATTGCTCCGAGCGCCCCGGCCCAGCGACCTGAGCCAAACCCAGCCGAACCAAAGACCTAACCAAGACGACACTGGCTACGCCAAAAACAGAAATCTCTGAAGTTGGCGGTTGAAGGCGTGCGTGCTTTGTGGCTTATTGGCCCCAGGTATATTTCCCACAACACGAGCGGCACTCTATGGCTGACACCACCCTTGATATTCTAAACACGCTGGTAAAATCAGCGATGAAAAACGGCGCCGACGCCGCCGACGCGGTCGCGGTTGATGCGCGCTCAAAGAGCATCTCCTGGCGTGAAGGCAAGCTGGAAGATGTAGATGCTTCAGAGGGCGAAGATATTGGTCTCCGGGTGCTGTTTGGCAAGAAACAAGCTATGGTTTCAACAAGCAATCGTAGCCCCGACAGCTTGAAAACACTGGTTGAACGTGCGGTGGCCATGGCGCGCGCGGTGCCAGACGATGAATTTTGCGGCCTTGCACCCGAAAACCGGTTGGCGCACGCGCCCTATGCTGAGCTGGAACTTTTCGATGCAACGGAAGTATCCGCCGACAGGTTAAAAGAAACAGCCGCAGAAGCAGAAGATGCCGCGCGTTCTGTCGCTGGCGTAACCAACACCGACGGCGCTGGTGCCGGCACTAGCAGTTGGGCAATTTCGCTTATCACCAGTCATGGGTTTTCCGGCCATTATAAAGGCAGCAGCTTTTCAACATCCATTTCTGCTGTGGCAGGCGAAGGCACCGCCATGGAGCGCGACTATGATTTTTCCAACAAGCGCTTTTATGCTGATCTGGACAGTGCCGCCTGCGTTGGCCACAAGGCTGGCGAGCTTGCAGTCGCGAGGCTAAACCCAGGTCGCGCGCCCAACAAAATAATGCCGCTGGTATTTGACCCCCGTGTTGCAAAAAGCATGTTGGGGCATTTTACAGGGGCGATCACAGGCCCTTCTGTTGCGCGCGGCACCAGCTTCCTCAAGGACCAGATGGGCCAAGATGTTTTTGCACCCGGCATTTCCATAATAGACGACCCCTTCATTAAACGCGGCCTGTCCAGCAAGCTTTTCGACGGCGAAGGCGTTGCCATGAAAAAAACTGCTCTCATCGAAAAGGGAAGACTAAATAGCTGGCTCTTAAACAGTGCCTCCGCTCGCCAGCTCGGATTAGAGGTAACTGGACATGCATCGCGCGGAACCTCTGGTGCACCAGGTGTTGGCTGCAGCAACCTCTATATGGAAGCTGGCACGCTGTCCCCCCTTGAACTAATGGCAGATATCAAAGAAGGCATCTTGATTACCGAACTGATCGGCATGGGCGTAAACGCTGTTACCGGTGATTATAGCCGGGGTGCTTCGGGCTTCATGATCCGTGACGGCAAGCGCGCGGAAGCGGTGAGCGAATTTACAATTGCCGGCAATCTTAAGGATATGTTCAGGGCAACTGTGCCAGCATCAGACTTGGAGATGCGGTACGGTGTCAATACACCTACCCTTAGAATAGACGGCATGATGGTGGCCAGCGGCTAGACTGGCACCCTACGCCGAAGCAGTAAAAGTGACATAACGAGTGGTTGGCAAAACCGACATTTTTGACGAAGAAAGCTGCCCTTGGCAGCGCGCTGACGAAGCCAAGCTGGTACGTCAGGTTACCGAAGAAGCGGGCCGTATCGCGCTTTCTTATTTTGCCCGCGACATCCACACATGGGATAAATCTCCAAACAACCCGGTTTCCGAAGCAGACATAGCTGTAGATACTTTTCTGCGCACAACCTTAATGCAAAACAGAACCGGTTACGGATGGTTATCAGAGGAAACCGAAGACCAACCAGAGCGCTTGCGTTGCGGTCGACTTTGGATTGTCGACCCAATAGACGGCACACGGTCGTTCCTGCGCGGCGGTGAAAACTGGGGCATTTCAGTAGCCTTGGTACAAGACAAAAAGCCCATCGTTGCCGCCTTTTATGCTCCTGTCAAAAATGCTTTTTATTTTGCTGAACGAGGCCGTGGGGTTACGAAAAATGGGTTGAACATTTCAGTTTCAGAGCAATCAGACCTGACCAAAGCCCGCATGATGGGGGACCCGTCAGCTTTTAAAAGTAAAAAATTCTGGCCCAAACCATGGCCTGAAACCATGCATACGGAGCAAGCAAACAGTATTGCACTCAGAATATGCCAAATCGCAGACGCCCAATTTGATTGCTGTGTTACCTTGCGTCCAAAAAACGACTGGGACGTAGCCGCCGCTGATCTCATTCTTGAAGAAGCTGGCGGGCTATTAACCACCGGCACTGGTAAGCGCTTGATTTTCAACCGGGAAAAACCACTGCACGATCATATTATAGCGACCTGCCCTTCCCTGACCGACCCAGTAATGGAACGAGTGTCGCCCGCACTGGAGCTTTGGTTCAGCGGTGAACAAAAAACCAAGAAAAAACGCAAGTAATCGCAGAAATCAAAAAAAACGTCGCGTTAACTTTAAGTTTTCATTTACACTGTAAACTTGAGCATCGGGACTTTTTGTTGATTTGGTAATTTGTATTTATGGTTTTTAGTTTATCTTATTCTAAGAAAACTATTTTGGCTGGGCTGATAGCTGTTGTTTTGGGCAGCACCAATTTTGCCGTTGCCCAACCGAGCCCAACCAAGGCTCTTGATCCGGTCGTTGCGGCTGAGGCAGCCGCTTTGCTGGCCGCCATCCGCGACAATCCTTCGGTTGACGCCTATCTGCATATTCGAACGCTTGAAAATGAGTTGGCAGGCCAGCCTGCGACAGCACGCGTGAGCGAAATATACAAGGAAATCATTTTCCATGCGCTCGACATGGGCAATCTGATTTTGCTCGAAAAATACCAAAAGCTAGCAGAAGACCTTTCCTACACGGTGAATGATACCGAACTACGTATATATGCCGACCTCGCCGAGGCCGACATCATGGTGCTGAATGGAGACATTCTGAAGGCCAAAGACAAAATACTGGAAGCGCGAGCGCTCGCAGAGCAAACCGGCGACGAGATCAACCTGTTTTTCGCAGATGCGATGCTGTCATTCATCGGCCCGGAAATGGGCAACTTCCTCGAAGGCTTGAGCCAGCTATCGCAGGGTGCCATCACTCTCCCCGATACACCGCGCGGAAACCGCATGCGCATGCTCGCCTATCTTACAATTGGCTATACATACACAGGTGTAAGCGAAGTCGACGAATTGGTGAGATATTACGACCTTGCTGCAAAACTGGGCGTAGAAAAGGGCATAGCCTTTGACAGGGAGTCTGTTTTTTACAACATCGCTTCCACGTTGGCGGACCAAAATCAAAACGAATTAGCAGAAAAATACTACCTAGGCCTGCGGCAAATATTACAGCAAACAGGACGGCTGGAGGGAGAATATTATGTTCTCTATGGCCTGGCATGGCTTCGGTATGAAGAAGGCGAATATCAGGAAACAATTAACCTGTCGGAACAGGCGCTCAACGAATACCCGGAAGACCCCTATTTCGACGCAACCCTTTTTGACCTAATAGCCATAAGCTATGCCAAGCTAGGTGACGCACCAGCGGCGCGCCGATATATGGCAAAATCCGACCAGTATTTTAAAGAGCACCCAGACTATCTAAGCACCATTCCAGACGCAGAAAGAAAGCTTACCAGGGCCTTTATTCTTCGCGCTGAAGGTGACCTGGACGGCGCATTTCTTTTGCTTGACGACGCACGGCGCACAGCTTCAGATGCAGCTTACGAACAGTTTAGAAACTCACTCACTGACCTGCGCTCCAGCCTGGCCACCATGCTGGCAAAACAACAAGCCGAGGCTAAACTAGAGGAAACAGAAAACGCCTATACGCAGCTTATAGGTATATTTTCATTTCTTTTGATCGTCGGCACTGGCTTGATGCTTTTGATGCAGCGAAGACATAACCGGGCACTGCAAAGGAGCATTTTGCTGGCCGAGGCCGCGAATAAGGCCAAATCGGAATTTTTGGCCAACATGAGCCATGAACTCAGGACACCGTTAAACGCCATTCTCGGTTTTTCGGAAATGATGAGCCACAAGATATTTGGTGAGCTTGGCGTAGAGAAATACGAAGAATATGTCGAGCATATTCACGGCAGCGGCGAGCACCTCCTGGATATCATCAACGATATACTTGACTTGTCAAAGGTGGAAAGCGGCCGACTTACCGTCCATACAAGTGAAATCGACCTGCCAAAAATGTTTGAAGACACACAAACCGTTCTGATGCCGCGCGCCAGAGAACGCGACGTTAACATCAGTGTTCATGTCGACCCTGATGTACCGCCTCTTGTAGCGGACGCCCGGCTCGTCAAACAGATACTTTTGAATTTGCTAAGCAACGGTGTGAAGTTCACGGAAGCAGGCGGACGAGTAAGTTTGATCGGCCATCTTTGCAAAGACGGCAGTGTACAAATTGAAGTTATTGATACGGGCGTGGGTATGACACCGGAGGAATTGGACGTGGCGTTAACGCCGTTTGGCCAGGCCGGCACGACAATGACACGTGCTCACGAAGGGACAGGGCTTGGCCTGCCCCTTGTTAAATCGCTTGTTGAATTACACGGCGGTGAGCTTTTCATCCGGTCCAAGAAAAATATCGGCACAACCGTACAGATATTGCTGCCCCCATACCATCCGGAAAACGGGGAAAAATCCAGCAAAGCTGCCTAAAAGCGCCAGCCCCTGCAGACGGCCACTGCTCAGAGAGCTGCTAAAAATAGATTTTAGTGTTCAGGATGAAACGACCATTTCCTATCGCCTGATCAAGCGAACTATCTTCAAAAGATATGCTCACTTCAAACGACTGGATAAAAGCGGAAAAGCCCACGGACCAGTCCCACAGGTCAGAACGACTGCTACGCGCGTCATATCCAACGTGGCTGATAAAGGTTAATTCAGGAATGGCCGGCACCGGCAATTCGAGGTCCGCATAGGTATAGAAACTGTCTATATCAGGGGTATTCCACCGCCCTTCAGGGGCATAGGCCAACCCACCGCGGATAAAGGCGATGCCAAAATCCCGTGCGATCGAGGCCTTGAATTCGCTGTAATAATCGCTGGTATCCCCGTGAATTCCGTCAAGCTCAACCGACAAATCATAGATATAGGTGCCTGTATCAAACGAATAGCCAGCATAAAATTCGGTTTTAGCGTCACCACCGCGGCCATCATCAATTTTTGCCGCATCAATACCAGCGTAAAAGCCGCTTTTGTGAAAAAGGCCCATCGAGGCCGCAACTGTTGGGTCCAGATCAGAAAGAGTGAGCCCCCGGTCACGGTAATCAGTATAAAACCCGGCATACCCTTCAATTGACCACGTAGGATCATCGTCTTGAGCTGTGGCCGAAGCCGTCACCAGGGCCGCTGCGCAAAGCGCTGCGCTTGCTGTCGCTGCGATAATTGTTTTTGTCATTTTCTGTCCCTTAAAATCCCGTTCGCAGATACTAGTATCATTAATCACTGCCAATCAGCAAAAGTGGGTCCAACCTTACCGATCCCCAATTTACGCGCCAATCCACATGGGGGCCGCTCGCGCGCCCTTTTTCACCGATGGTGCCAATCCTGTCGCCGCTCGCCACCACCGCGCCTTCTTGTACATCAACACTGTTCATATGAAACAGGGTCGACGTTACGCCAAACCCGTGGTCAATAATGACAATACCACCTTCCAGAAGGAAGTCTGGGGCGGCCAGACGCACCCTGCCGCCAGCAGGGGCATAGATGGGGGTGCCAATAGGCGCCGCGGTATCAAGCCCATAGTGAGGGCTGCGCGGCTTGCCGTTCAATATGCGTTGACTGCCATAAAACCCTGAAAAGCGACCTTCCGCGGGTTTGTGAAACCCATTAAGCCACAAGGTATCATTTGTATTTTCGGCCCGCGCACTCCGCACACGACCGGTTTCTACCTTACGGCGTTCGAGCCATTCAGGTGGCGGCGTCACGGTTTTTGGCGGCAGACCGTCTACGCGCTCTATGTCAAACGAGCGCTGGGCGATATCGATGGTTTGCGTGGTCTGGTTTCCGTCGGGCCCCGTGGTAACAAGCGTTGCGTTTGCGCCTGCGTCACGGCTAAAGCCAAAAACAAAATTCCCCTTGGGGCCTACTTTTACTTTCGTGCCGTCGAGCATCATTTCACTGCCGGCCTCCACTTGCCCCCATACCATGCCGCCTTGCGCCAAAGTTCCTTGCAAATCAGTAGCGGACGCTGCAGCACCAAGTGCGGCACACAGGGCCAAGGATGTAAAATATGATTTCATAATTGCACCTGAACAAAGGAAGGAGGCAGAAATTTGGCAAAGCTCATAACAAACGACCTTGCCGATCATCACCTACTGGTTTCTTTCTGGATTTTGCTGGTTTGGGCTTGGCGGTTTCTTTGGGGCGAGACTTTCGTTTCGGGCCCGAATCGGCGTTTATTCCGCCCCCGTCTAGCACTTCCATCGCAACGGAACCGTCGACGAAACGGGTCCGTACAGTATCGCCTGTCGCAAGCTGAGACGCTTTGGAAACAGGTTTGCCGTCTGCACCCTCAACCAGCGCAAACCCTCTTTCCAAAACCCGTTCAAAAGACAAGCTTTCGAGCATGCGTCCGCTATTTTCCAGGCGGCTCGAAAGGTCTGACAGCCTACGCTTGTAAGAAGGCTTTAGCCGCGCTGCTATCCCTTGCAGTCGGGTATCCTGGAACGCTGCGGTCTGCGCGAGGCGCGCCGGGCTCAGTCCGCCGATAAGACGGTTTAACATACTGGTTTTTTGCTGAGCCACGTTCATCAGCCCCCGCGGCAGGCGATCTGACAGTTCGTCAAACCGCTGTGCGGCAAGGCCAAGCAATTCTTTGGGGCTGGGAAGGCCACGCGCCAACCCGGCAAGCCTGTCACGTCTGTCGGTTATCATGCCCGCCTTCAACCCCGCCAGCCTGCGGCCAAGGTCAGCCACCGTATAGGCCAGGTCTTCCCGCACAGGCACAGCCATTTCGGCAGCGCCGGTGGGCGTAGGTGCGCGCAGATCAGACGCATAATCAACAAGCGTGGTATCGGTTTCGTGCCCCACGGCGGAAATAAGCGGGATATCGCTTGCCGCCGCCGCACGCACTACGGCTTCTTCGTTAAAGCTCCAGAGGTCCTCCACCGACCCACCACCACGCGCTACAATTAATACGTCAGGTCTATCGGCCCCTTTCATCTGATTAAAGCCGTTTATGGCGGCAGATATTTTATCCGCAGCGGCTTCACCCTGCACCACCACGGGCCATACAATCACTCGCCGGGGAAAACGGTCCGCGAGCCTATGAAGAATGTCTCGGATCACAGCACCTGTGGGTGATGTGACAACGCCGATTACTTTTGGTAAAAACGGTATGGGCAGTTTGCGCCCTGCATCAAAAAGCCCTTCCGCCGCCAGCTTTTTTTTGCGTTCCTCGAGGAGCGCCATTAAAGCGCCCGCCCCCGCCGGCTCCATGCGGTCCACAACCATCTGATATTTGCTGCGCGCCGGGTATGTAGTGAGCTTACCCGAGCACACGACTTCAAGGCCGTCTGCCGGCACAAACGCCAGTTTTAACGCGTTCCCGCGCCAGCAAACACCGTCGATCACGGCTTTATCGTCTTTAAGCGCGAAATAGAGATGGCCCGAAGCCGCGCGCTTTACGCCGGAAAGCTCAGCCCGTACCCTTACATAACCAAACTGGTCTTCAACAGCGCGTTTCAGTGCGCCCGAGATTTCAGAGACTGTAAACTCATGGACATTCCCGCCTTGCGCTTCGCCCATCTCTTGGTCTGACATCCGCTAAGTTGCTCCCAGCCGCCGTGCGCTCTTCACGCAGCGCTTGTTTGAAATCCAAGCTATGATACAAGGTGGCCAACGACACGCAACCACCATTTGACAAGGTTCACAAAATGAATGTTTTGGTTATTGGTTCGGGTGGACGAGAACATGCCCTTTGCTGGAAAATCGCGCAAAGCCCTGATCTCGCTTCTCTTTATTGTGCCCCTGGTAACGGAGGCATTGCCGACGTGGCACACTGCGTGGACCTTGACGCCAGCGACCATGTCGCCGTCATCGCTTTTTGCAAGGATCACCAGATCGACATGGTGGTAGTTGGCCCCGAAGGACCACTGGTTGCGGGCCTTGTAAACGACCTTATAGCTGCTGACATACTGGCCTTTGGCCCCACCGCAGGCGCAGCACAGCTCGAGGGTTCAAAAGGCTTCACCAAAGACGTGTGCGCCAAATACGACATCCCAACGGCAGCTTACGGCCGGTTCAAGGATGCTGATCTGGCTAAGGACTATATCCATGCGCACGGCGCGCCGATTGTTGTAAAGGCCGACGGACTGGCCGCTGGCAAAGGCGTGATTTTGGCGGACACGCTCGAAGACGCTTTGGACGCCGTTGATTTTATCTTTGACGGCGCATTTGGCGATGCTGGTGCTGAGGTTGTGATCGAAGAATTTATGGTCGGCGAAGAGGCCAGTTTTTTTGCCCTCGCAGACGGCACAACAACGCTGGCGCTGGCAACCGCTCAGGATCACAAGCAGGTGGGGGAAGGCGACAAAGGCCCGAACACCGGAGGCATGGGTGCTTATTCACCAGCACCTGTGATGACGCCAGATATGTGCGAACGGGTGATGAATGAGATTATCACACCCACGGCAAAGGCAATGGCCGACATGGGGCACGCCTACAAAGGCGTTTTGTTTGCTGGCTTAATGATTACAGCCACCGGGCCCAAACTGATCGAATATAATTGCCGTTTCGGCGATCCGGAGTGCCAGGTGCTGATGATGCGGCTTGACGGCGATTTCCTCGCGCTGCTCCAGGCTACCGCAGAAGGAAAACTTGCAGACGCAGAAGCCAATTGGCGTGACGAGGCGGCGTTAACCGTTGTGATGGCAGCCAGGGGCTATCCTGGTGCCTATAAAAAAGATACTGAAATTCGCGGACTGTCCGCTGCTGACAAACAGAACGGCGTAAAAGTGTTTCACGCCGGGACCAAGCTGGAAAATGGCCACTATGAAGCCGTAGGTGGCCGGGTTTTGAACGTAACCGCGCTTGGCGAGACAGTTACCGCGGCGCAAGCCAGCGCATACGGCGCTGTTGACATGCTGGAATGGGAAGACGGCTTTTGCCGCCGGGATATTGGCTGGCGCGCCGTGGAGCGCGAACAAGAGAGCTAATTTCTTGTTCTTTAGTTTTTAGCCGGTCTCTGGATCGCGGTCTCTTACTTTAAATCCGGGAAACGTAACAGTTACGCGGGTTCCAACGCCGGGCTGGCTATCAATTTTTAAGGTAGCGTTCAGTTTTTCCGTAAAAGCAGCCACCAGCGGAAGGCCCAAACCTGACCCTTCATTGCCGGCACTGAATGTGCTTTCAACCTGGCCAAAAGGCCTGCGGGCAACTTTAATTTCGTCGGATGTCATACCGATGCCTGTATCGGCGACACTAAGGCAAAGGCCAGCTCCGGGAATACGTTCCAGCGCGAGCGTAACGGTGCCGCCGGGCTCAGTAAATTTCACCGCATTGGTTAGTAAGTTAAGCGCGATCTGCTTTACCAGCCGTTCATCTGCTTCAAGCAGAACAGCGCGGTCCAACTCATTCCTGATCGAAATATTCCCATCAAAAGCACGCTGCTGCACCAGAGTAAGGCAGGCTTCCAGACACTCAACAGGTTCAATCCAGGTGAGATGCGCCTCTAGCCGCCCGGCTTCAACTTTTGAAAGATCGAGAATATCATTGATAATTTCCAGAAGATGCGTACCGCTATCGTGAATATCGCTCGCATATTCGGCGTACCGAGGCACGCCAATTGGACCAATCATCTCATCGCGCACAATTTCGGAAAAACCCAAAATTGCATTGAGCGGCGTGCGTAACTCGTGGCTCATATTGGCAAGGAATTCCGATTTGGCACGGTTCGCAAGATCGGCCACTTCCTTACCGGTTTTCATATCTTCCGCGTGCGCCATCTCTTCGGTGACGTCGCGGCCGATAAGCAACAAAACAGGCTCATTCTCATGCTCGATTTTCTGAGCGAACAGCCTGAAGTGGCGGATTAAATTGCCTCTTGTCATCACCGTTGCCGGTACATCTGTCATCGAAGATGTCGTTTTCAATTCTTCGATGAAACGTGCCTCAAAGGTGGGATCAGCCCAAATTTTAAGGTCACTAGATGTCGAACCGAGAACGTCATCGCGGCGACGGCCAAAAATATTCAAAAACGCCGGATTTACATCCAGAATACGCCCGTCAGTCAGGCTGGAAATCAACATAGCTTCAGGCGTGAGGCGAAAAATATTTGTAAAAAGCTTTTCTGTACGGCCTTGTGCCTTCTCAGCCTCTTTTTGCTCTGTTATGTCTGTAAGACAGCCTGCGCTCGCCGGTTCGCCCTGCCAATCAACGATAAAAGCGCGGCACCGAACCCAGCAAAGCGATTTGTCTTCTCGAACAATGCGAAATTCATATTCATCTGGCGCGTCTTCACCGGAAATACGCTGGGCATAGCTTTCCCCAACCAAGTTTCTGTCTTCAGGGTGGATACACTCAGCGACGGTGTGGAGGTCAAGAGCGCTGGTTCCCATTTCGAACCCGAACATCCGTCTCGCGGCAGCATTGGCATATAATATCTGCTGGTCACGACGAATGACCATGCCTTCGCTAAGCAAATCCCAAAGGCCAACACCTGGACCATCGCCGCTCGAATTGGCTCCCGGCTGTCCACCAGAAATTTTTTCGTAATTTTTACTCACACGCCACCCTAAAGCCCATTTTCTTTAGAAAAAGATAAGGCTTCAGGAAAAATGCAACTATTGGCGCGGTGACGCAAGGGGTAAAACCAATAGAGTGCCCCGGGGACGCCGCCTCCTTGCATGCCAAGACAAGAAGACACAACTTTCGGAACAATAGCCTGTCGCCTGGCTTGCACAGTTTTGCCCGCCAGGTAAACCAAAGTATCAAGTAGTTTTAGCGCCAAAAACCCGCAAAAAGGTAGCAAACACTGGTAATTCAGCCAAGAGTTCCCATATCAATTATACAGTGACATTTTAGCAAATCTGTTATATAGAAGAACCATAAATAAAAGTGGCATAAGCCAAATAATAACAAGTGACGTAAGTCACGCAGCGAAATATGCGAGGATAGCAGTGAGGAAAATACTCAAGTTTGTCACACCTTTGTTGGTGCTGGCGGCTGGCGTAGGTTCAGTTATGGCCTTGGGCGCAGCCAAAGACTCTCCAGAAAAAAAAGAAGAAGCACCACGGGTGCTTTCCCTACATGTTGAAAATGCCAGAGCTGAACAAGTACGGCTTAGTGTTTCAACCCAGGGCGAAGTTTCAGCAAAAACAGACATTAATCTGATACCTCAGGTTTCAGGTCGCGTTGTTTCAGTTTCTGAAAATTTTGCCGAAGGTGGAGCTTTTTCACCCGGCACAACGCTTATTAAAATAGATGATGCGGATTATAAGCTTGCGGTAACACGGGCAGAGGCCCGCGTCGCTGAAGCTGCGGTAACGCTTGAAAAAGAAATGGCGGACGCCCGCATCAAGCGCAAACAGTGGGAAGAATGGGTCAAGGACGGCGACCCTACACCGCTTGCCTTGAACGCACCGCAGGTGGCAAGAGCACAAGCCAGCTTGCGCGCTGCCGAAGCAGATATGCAAAGCGCCAAATTGAATTTGGACCGCACGGAAGTGTCTGTCCCTTTCAGCGGCCGCGTGATGGAACGCAAGGTTGGTGTTGGACAATATGTAACGGCAGGCGCACAGCTTGGTCGCGTATTCGCCACAGACAAAGTTGAAGTACGTCTTCCTTTAACCGATGCTCAATTAACAGAGCTGGACCTGCCCATAGGTTTTGTTGCGGGCAAAAACGGTGGACCAGCAGTTTCGCTCAGCTCTCATATGGGCGGCAAGCTTCATACATGGCAGGGTAATATCGTGCGCGTAAACGCGTCGGTGGACAAGCAAACCCGCCTTGTTTATGCGATAGCAGAAGTTGAAGACCCTTATGGGGCATCAGCCCACGCAGGCATGCCTCTTGCGGTTGGTTTATTTGTGAATGCTTCCATCAAAAGTGTTATCCCACAGGATGCACTGGTGATGTCACGCGATGCCTTGCGCGGCAAGGACAAGGTTTATGTCATTCGTGATGACAAGCTTGAAATTCGCACCGTAACTGTACTTTCCACCTCTGCCGAGCAGCTGATCATTGCATCAGGTGTTGAGCCAGGGGAACAGGTGGTTACGTCAGCAGTTCGCAGCGCTTATGACGGCATGGCCGTACAAGCGATTAAGCGTACCGCCGATAAATCAGGGTCTGACGGCTCTGACAGCGCTTCGCGCTAGGGGAGGCAATCATGAATGGAATTATTGAATGGTGGGCACGTAATACGGTAGCCGCCAACCTGCTGATGGTCGGCATTTTTCTAGCCGGGATTGCAGGTTACTCATCAATGGAACGCGAACTTGACCCTCAGGTACGTTTCCCTGGTCTTGAAATTGCTGTCGTCTGGCCTGGTGCCAGCCCGCAGGATGTGGAACAGCAAGTGGTTTCCCGGGTTGAAGAAAGTGTGCGTGACCTCGACAATATCGAATGGGTTCGCTCTTTCTCTAATGAAGGCGCGGGCAATATCTATATTCTTGCGGACCAAAAGGTCGATTTCACCCAGTTTATGAACGACGTGAAAATTCGTGTCGACAGTATCTCTAGCCTGCCTGGAGATATCGAACCGCCACGGGTACGCCAATGGGTGAACCGAAACGAGTTTATCCGTGTTGCCGTTCACGGCGATATTGGAGAACGTGAGCTCAAACACCTGGCCGAAACATTGCGCAGGGAAGCGGCGGGACTAGACGCTGTGAATATCGTCGAACTTTTCGGTGTTCGCCGTGAAGAAGTTTCCATTGAAATAAGCGAAGAAGCCCTTCGTCGTTACAATTTGAGCTTCAGCCAGGTTGCGACGGCAATCCGCAATAACAGCCTTAACTCTTCAAGTGGTGTTGTTCGCACAAATGCTGGCAACAAAAGCATAACCACACGAAACCTTGCCGATAATCAGCAGGATTTTGCCGAGATAGTTGTACGGCAAACCGATGATGGCGGACTGATCCGTGTTGGCGATGTCGCCACTGTTGTAGACGGGTTTGAAGACAATGAAATCCTTGCAACCCTGAACGGTGAACCTGCGGTTTTGCTACAGGTTATGACAACGGAAACAATGGATATTGTTACGGCGTCACGGTCAATCAATAAATGGATTGAAGAACGCGCTGACAGCTTGCCGCAAGGTGCAAACTTAACGCTATGGACCGACAACAACGAAGCCTTTGAAGGCCGCATGACTACTATTGGCACAGCTGCTGGGCAAGGCCTGTTGCTGGTGGTTCTTGTGTTGATGTTAACGCTGCGTCCAAAGGTTGCCTTCTGGGTTGCCGCCGGCATTGCAACGGCCTATGCAGGCGCATTCATCTTCCTGCCTTCGCTCGGCATATCCATCAATATGCTATCCACATTCGCCTTTCTTTTGGTGCTGGGGATCGTTGTCGACGATGCCATTGTGGTGGGCGAAAGCATCCATACCGAAAGCCAGAAAACCGGTGGCGGCATTACGGCGTCCGTGTTTGGCACGCAGTTAGTGGCCAAGCCTGTGGTGTTCGCGGTTCTCACCACGATTATTGCTTTCTTGCCGTGGGTGTTCATTAGCGGGTCGACATCCGAGTTTACCCGCCATATCACATGGGTGGTTATCTGTGCCCTTTCTTTCTCGCTAGTAGAATCGCTGATTATTCTGCCCGCACACCTGTCCGGATTGAAGCCGCGTGAGCGCCTTGGTCGCTTTGGCCGGTTCCAAAAGGGTATTGCGGACGGGATTACCACCTTCGCACAGCGTCAGTACCGTAAAATTGGCGGTTTGGCTATCGAGCGACGCTATCTTACGTTTGCAATTTTCATCATGGTGTTCATGGTTGGCATGTTTGGCCTTTTCTCAAATGACTATGTGAAAAAAGGCTTCATGCCAGACATCGAGTCAGATGAAATCATTGTGAATGTAGAGATGCCGGATGGTTCCACCTATGAGCGCGCACTTGAAATTTTGACACAGCTTCAAAATGCAGAGCAAGCCTTGGTCGACGAAGTGAATACGACATCTGGCGGTGAAGGCAAACTCATTGAAAACTGGTACACCCGGTCACGGGCTGACAGCATCCTTGCCATAGTTAAACTGGCGCCGCCTGAAGTGCGTGACATGGGCGCCAAAGAAGCTTCCATCCGCCTACGTGAGCTTATGGGTGAAGTCCCTGATGCCAAGGCTGTTACTGTGCAATATCAAAACGGTAACAATGACGCAGGTTTCGAGCTTTCGGTTCGGCACGCTGACCTGGATATTCTTCGGGAAGCAGTGAACGATCTCGAAGGCCGTTTGCGTACCTTTGATGCCTTGTATGATGTGCGGAACAATCTGGAAGGTGCAACGGAAGAAATCCGGCTCGATTTGAAGCCCGGCGCAGAGAAGCTTGGGCTGACCCTTCGAGAAGTATCGCGGCAGGTACGTCAGGCCTATTTTGGTGAAGAAGTGCAGCGCATCCCCAGAAATGGGCAAGACGTAAAAGTAAAAGTGCGCCTACCCAAAGAAAACCGCCGGTCTCTTGAAAGCCTGAAAGAATTCCGGGTGCGTACTTCAGATGGCCGTGAAGTGCCTCTGATGTCTATTGCTGACCTGGAATATGCACCTGGTATCAGCGGCATTGCCCGCTGGAACGGCAATCGTGCAGCACGCGTGAGCGCCGACATGAAGGAGAATATCCGCGAAGATATTATGAAAGATCTGGAAGCAAATTTCTTCCCCGAATGGGAAAAGAAATATCCAGGAATTGTTCGCGGAGATATTGGCCAAAGTGCAGGGCAAGCCCGTTTCATAGCTGAAGTGATGAAACTATACGGCATGGCCTTTTTCATCATGTACATGATGCTGGCGATTGCCTTCAAAAGCTACTTCCAGCCGTTCGCGATTATGATCGCAATGCCGTACGCTTTTGTTGGCGCTATCTATGGCCACTTTGTTGTTGATATGACAATGGCGATCTTCAGCTACTTTGGTATCGCCGCCGCGGCAGGCGTTGTGGTCAACGATAATCTGGTACTTGTGGATTATTGTAACCGACTGCGAGAACGCGGCATGTCGGCGAAGGAAGCAATTCTGGAAGCAGGCGTTGCCCGTTTCCGGCCTATCCTTCTTACATCCGTCACCACATTTGTGGGCCTGATGCCGATGATGATGGAACGTTCGATCCAGGCCGCATTTTTGCAGCCCATCGTGGTTTCACTGGCGGCGGGCGTCCTTATCGCCTTCTTCGTAACGCTTCTGATGGTGCCAAGCCTTTATGCAATTGGGGATGATATTCTCCGGCTGTTCCAACGGACAAAGGCGCGCATCAAGCGTGCGTTTGGCGGTGCACCGCAATTGCCTCAACAAGCTGAATAAATCAGCATAAGCAATCACAGAAAGGGCTGCCCGAGTAATCTGGTAGCCCTTTTCTTTGCCTAGTCTTTAGCCTTCGTCGGGCTAAAAAGATAAACGATATAGAGTGCCGCCACAGCGGTATCAAACACGATGGTCAACATCGCTTTATCCAAAAAGGCGCTGCCATAAACCAATATCAAACCAACAAAAAACAGCTTGCCTATCGCTGCAACGGTGAGGATCAGTCGCCTGTGTACCGTATGGTACGCGCCGTATATGAGCATGCCGCCCACAAGGGTGATCAGCGACCCCCAGCTGCGCACCACGATTTCGACAAGCGGCCCCTCCATGCTTGCACCAAAGGTGTTCTTCAGTGCCGCATCCGGCGCAATCACGGCAAAGACCATTGAGCAGGTGATGATGCCTGAAACCAGCATGATCCATTTAATATTGTTGGTAATAACTGACATAACTGCCCTCCCCGGCACAAAATATAGTGCGACCTTATCTCAAGCGGAGAGAAACCTGCAAGCTGGCTAGCAAACATAAAAAGGCTGCCCGAATTCATGGACAGCCTTTCTGTAGCAATTTGAGCGGCCTAATAGCCCGCGGCGTGCGAGCCCGGCCTTCTGGGGTCTGCCGCGCCGTGGATCATGCCGTTTGGTGTCAATACAATAGATTGAGCCGCACCGACAATCCGGTTGCCGCCCATTGTCTGGGTGTTCACTTTGTGTCCCATGCCCGCGAGCATGCGGCGGGTATCGACGGAAATTCCGGGTTCGGTATATATCTGATCCGGGAACCACTGGTGGTGAAAACGCGGCACACTGGTGGCTTCCTGCACATTCATATTAAATTCAGCCACATTCAAAACCATATGCAGCACCGTAGTGATAATGACAGACCCGCCAGGGCTGCCGGTTGCCAGCACCGGCTTGCCGTCTTTAAAAACGAAAGTCGGCGTCATGCTGCTGAGGGGCCGCTTGCCGGGTTCGATGGCGTTCGCCTCGCCGCCCAGCAAACCAAACGCATTTGCTGAGCCGGGCTTGGCTGAAAAGTCATCCATTTCATTGTTTAAAAGAAAGCCCGCGCCCGCCACCGCGAGGCCGCTGCCATAGCTGAAGTTCAGCGTATAGGTATTGGCAACCATATTGCCGTACTGGTCAATCACCGAAAAATGCGTGGTATCATTGCTTTCTTCCGGCAGCTTGGCCGCAGGAGAAATTTCTGTTGAAGGAGTAGCCTTTGTCAGATCAATTTTCTTGCGAATAGACGCCCCGTAACCCTTGCTGGTAAGCGGCCCAACCGGCACATCAAAATAATCAGGGTCACCGAGATATTTGGAGCGGTCAGCGTAAGCATATTTCATTGTCATGGCCATGCGGTGAATATAGTCAGCGCTATTGTGGCCAAGGCCCTTTAGGTCCCAGCCTTCGAGCACGTTCAACATTTGCACAATATGAATGCCGCCCGAAGATGGCGGCGGCATGGTCACGATTTTCACGTCACGGTAGCTGCCCTCAATTGGTTCACGGTATTTTACCGTATAGGCTTTCAAATCTTCATGGGTGACCAAACCGCCACCCGCTTCCATGGTGGCGACTATTTTGTCCGCTACCCAACCCTCATAAAAGCCGGCTATGCCGCCTTCTGCAATCGCCTTCAGGGTCTTTGCCAAATCCGGCTGCCTGAATAGGTCGCCTTTGCGGTAAGGTGTGCCGTCAGCTTTATAATAATATCCGGCGCTGGCCTCGCTGGCCTTTAGTCGCTGCATGATGCGCGGACTGGAAAGGGACGCTTCCAGCGCCCAGTCCATAAGAAAGCCCTCGTCTGCAAGCTTGATCGCCGGTGCCATCACCTGGGCAAGCGGCAGCGTGCCGTATTCGTGCAAAGCTTCAACAAGGCCCTTCACCGTGCCGGGCGTGCCGCTGGATTTATAACTGAAAAAGGCCATGCGCTTGTCTACGTTGCCGTCAGCATCGATAAACATATCGCGGGACGCAGCGGCGGGGGCCATTTCCCGGTAATCGATGGCGATGGTTTTATTTTGGTCTTTCAAATAGACCATCATGAAACCGCCGCCGCCCAAATTACCGGCTTGTGGATGGGTAACCGCGAGGGCAAAGCCTGTAGCTACAGCCGCATCAACGGCGTTGCCGCCTGCTTTTAAAATTTCGAGGCCTGCTTCGCTGGCATAAAAATCCTGGCTCACCACCATGCCGTTTTTGGCAAGGGTCGGCTGATACTGCGTATCATAAGTGATTAGTGGTGCCGCTTTGCCAGAGTTGGCGCTCTGGCCAAAGGCCAAGCTGCTAGCGGCTAGAAGCCCAAATACAGCAAGCGAAAGCTTGTTAACAAATTTCATATTGCACTCCCGGATTTTCAGCGAATCTATAAGCTGCGGCCATCTTAATGCATCGCCGCAGAGAGACGATCACAAAATTCATTGGCCACACCATCAGATTAGCTTTCCACCGGGCGCTCGCCCATCGAAGAGCTACAAACTCTCAGGCTCTATTTTTCCAGATCAACCGTCTCCGGGTACATACGGTCAGCTTTCATAATGAAACCCGGGATATCTTTTTCCCAGTCAGCTAGAACGTCTTCGCTATAATTCAGGTAGAGCTTGCCGTCCACAATCTTCCAAAGCTTTGGATCGCCAGAAGCCGTGGCTCCGCGGGCCATTGCCCACGCACAGTATCCGCCATATTGCGGCATATATTTTTCTGGATTGGCTTTAAATGCCTCAAGGTTTTCCTGGCTAACAAAGCGCCAGTCAGCGCCCATAAATTCAATTTGAAACGCCTTTTTACCCTTGGTGGCCTTGCCGCTTTTAAAATATTCAACCGTATCGTAGCCGCCCACGGCCCGGTCATTAAATACGCCCGTATAAATAGGCTCCTTGGCATCTGCGGCACCCGTTAAAGCACCAGCCAAAACAAAAGTGAAAGCTATCAAAAGTTTTTTGAACATGGTTTTCCTGTCGGTTTTATGTCTCGCACTTTGTTTATAAGGCATTGGACACTCGGCACACCTCAACAGCCACTCAAACTTTCGTGTAGTGATGTTCATTTTGCATTCAGCCAACGCGGCATATGCTGTTCAATGTTGGGAGTAAGAGCGGGAAAAGGGGATTTGCGGCGTGCGTTGCAGACCTGCATACTCAAAAATAGCGCTTGTTGCTGCGGCGACGCTGAGTGTCAGCGCCTGTGGCGGCGGTGGTACCCGCACCCCAGTGCCTGTGCAGCCCAATATCGCGCCGCCCCCGGTTGATAATCCAACACCAGACCCAGATCTGGTCGCCAGCTTCAAAACAGCAGAATATAATCGCTCGTGGGGACTGGACGCGGTCAATGCAGCAGAGGCCTATGCTCTCGGCTACACTGGTGAAGACGTCATCATTGCTGTCATCGATTTTAATTTCACATCTTCAACTGACGAATTCGATTTGCACCCGGCGAGCACAGTCGCAGACCCAGACAATGTTCGTATCTATGAAGCGCAGTTTGGTGAACCTGTTAGCACAACACCGCACGGAATAGCTGTTGCGGCAACAGCGGCAGGCACAAAAGATGATACGGGCATCCACGGGGTGGCATTTGACGCAACGGTTTTGGCTGTCGATTTTTTCTCGGGCGTAAACAGCAGAGAAGTGTTCCAGAATGGTGCCTTGCTTACTATCTCAGACCCCTGGACCTACGCCTTTGACCGGGGCGCTCGCATTTTCAACAAATCACTCGGGTTTGATGAAGATGATATTATCGACAACCCACCAGCCGTAGACGTACGCTATACAATAGAGTTTGATACCACCGCTGTGGCTCTTGGCGGGCTGTTGGTTTCGTCGGCAGGCAATAATTCCGACCCTGAGCCGTCGCTATCCAACCTCAACACTCTAGATCGCCTGGCTTCGCTTGGACTACTGAACGAAGGCCCCGGGGCTTTCATTATTGCGGGCTCGGTCGACGAAGACCTTACACTTTCCAGCTTTTCTGATGCTGCGGGCGCAGGCGAAAGCCGTTTTCACTATCTCGTCGCCCCCGGCGGACTGGTTACCTTCCCCTGGATAGGGGGCGAATTGGTGATAGGCAACGGCACCAGCTTTGCCGCGCCTCACATTAGTGGAGCAGCCGCTGTTGTGCTGTCACGCTGGCCCAACCTGACCGCACGTGAAGTGGCAGACATATTGTTTGAAACCGCAACTGACCTCGGCGCTGCGGGCATCGACCCCGTTTACGGTAACGGACTGTTAAACCTGGAAGCCGCCGTGCAGCCTGTCGGTCAGGCCAAGCTTGCGGTCCCGCAAGGCCCCAGCCAGTCTCTTACCGCAGCTGCGATCAATTTGGGATCTGCGTTTGGTGACGCTGGCGGGCTACACCGCGCGCTTTCAAATGTACTTATCCTTGATAAATATGATCGCGACTTTTTCACTGATGCTTCCAGCCTTGTCACCAGCGGTGAAGGCCGAGCGAACATTGAAGCCCGCATTGACGAGCGCGGGAATTGGCAATCGGCGAGCCTAAACCTAACACAAAAGGGCCAGCTGAATTATGCGGTCAGCCTTGATACCCGGAGCATTCCCGCCTTTGCGCTCGCCGGACAAGCGGAAGCTGATTTTGCCCCCAAAATTGAAGCAGTTTTCGAGTTTGCTGCTTCGTACGGAGAGCAAAATTATATCGTTGGCACCGGCCGTTCGCTTTCGAGCGCGATGGCGCGAGAACCATACTCCCAAGCCGTGGGAGGAAGCTTTTCCTTAACCGGCGCCAATGACACGGTGGTACCTATTGGCAGTGGCATCTATTTTGCGCTGAATGAAAAACTGTCCGGCAGCACAGACATTTGGTTTGGCGCATCGCGTTCGAAAGCTGCGGGGCAGCTATTTCACCCGGTCGAAGCACTACAGCAAGACAGCGACATTACAGCCTTTGCAATGCGTATTGATCACTATAGTGGAGACAAGCGTTTCAGCGCCGAATTCGGTGCCAGCGTTGAAAACGGCAGCCTTTTGGGCGGCAGGGCAGCGGGTGGCTTGCGGTTTGGTTCAGGAGCCACAACCAACTGGCTCACTGTATCTGGCGGCTGGCATCTAAGCGACAAGATCACGCTCGAAAGCAAGGCAACCATCGCCCTGACGAATACAGACGCACAGGAAACCAGCCTCATTGGGGATTTGGGGCCGATAACCAGCAGCGCCTTCCAGCTAAAGGCCTCCTTTGGCGACGCTCTAATGCCCGACGACGGCGTTACGGTTACACTAAACCAGCCTCTCCGGGTAGAAAATGCTTCAGCGACCTTGACGACAGGTAGCGGGCTCGACAGAGTGTCGGGCGATGTTATTTTCACGACAGAGCGGTTTTCACTCGCGCCTATTGGCCGAGAAATCGCGTTAGAGGTGGCTTACCGCCTCCCACTGAAAGGCTGGAACTTTGAAGCAAATGCCGCATTTCGCCGTGACGCGGGCCATTTTCGCGGCCAGCGAGATGCACTGTTCGCTTTTGGTGTCAGCCGGCATTTCTAGGCTTGCCGCCATCCGATCTGAGGACCAATTTCAATGAGCAAAAATCCCACCCTTGCAATTGTGCAGGAACCACCGGTGTTTCTAAATCTGGAGGCCAGCCTGGAAAAGGCGGTTGGCCATATCCGTGATGCGGCGGCGGGCGGCGCACACATCGTGGCTTTCGCTGAATGCTGGTTGCCGGGTTATCCCGTGTGGCTGGATTTCTCTCCAAATGCAGCAATTTGGGACGAAAAAGGCGCGAAGGTGCTGTACCGCTTGCTGGCAGAAAACAGTGTCGTGGCAGGCGACAAACATTTGGCGGCCTTGCAGGCACTTTCTGACGAACTCGGCGTTTACATTGTGATGGGTACACACGAGCGGGCCGGAGGCACGCTCTATAATACGAGCTTTACTTTCTCACCGGGCGCAACCGCACCCGCGCCGCACCGCAAGCTGGTGCCCACCTATACCGAACGGCTGGTTTGGGGCCGCGGCGACGGCTCCACCCTCGCCGCAGTAGAAACCCCGTGGGGCAATCTCGGCAATCTCATATGCTGGGAACACTGGATGCCGCTGGCGCGCTCAGCCATGCACAGCAAGCATGAAGCCATTCATGTATGCCAGTGGCCCGTGGTGAAAGACATGCACCAGGTAGCTAGCCGCCACTATGCCTTTGAAGGGCGCTGCGCTGTTGCGGCAGCAGGGTCGTTCATGCGGAAATCAGATGTCATTGATGGTTTCCTGTCGCTAGCAGTGGACGAACCAGAAGCACTGGCGATGCTGGAAGCCATGCCTGGCGAAATGGACGATATCATCCACGCGGGCGGTAGTGCCATTATTGCGGCAGACGGCGCCTATGTAGCTGAACCGGTTTTTGACCGTTCCTGCACAGTAACGGCCACCATAGATATGGCGCACCAGCGCGAGCAAACGCAGACGCTCGATACAAATGGTCATTATAGCCGACCAGACGTGTTTGAACTTTCGGTCAACACCCGCTCACAACCGGGCGTGGTTTTTGAAGATAAATAGCCTTCTATTTGATTATTTTGTCAGCCTTAAGCGCGTCTAGCTCGGCGGCACTTAACCCCAGCGTTTCCGCCAAAACCTCATCCGTGTGTTCGCCGACCCGAGGTGGTGGCCGGTGATAATCTATTTTCGTTTCCGAAAAATGGATTGGGTTGGCCACTGTCGGCATCATCTCACCACGCGCGCCTGCAATTTCTTTTTGTATGCCGCGGGCCTTGACTTGCTCATCAGCGTAAACGCCTTCAATGTCGTTGATTGGTCCACCGGGAACTTTCGCGGCTTCCAATTCAGCCGTCCACTCTGCTGTGGTTTTGGCCTTTAGGACATCAACGAGAATAGCGATCAGCGCGTCACGGTTCTTGACCCGGTTCGGGTTTGTCGCAAACCGGTCGTCGGCAGCGAGGTGCGCCACACCTGCGGCCTCACAAAAGCGCGTGAACTGGCCATCATTGCCCACCGCCAAAATCATATGGCCGTCTTTTGTAGCAAAAGCCTGGTAAGGGACGATCGAAGGATGGCTGTTGCCTTGGCGTTCGGGAGCATTGCCGGAAACCAAATAGCTCATGCCCTGATTAGCAAGCACCGCAACTTGGGTATCCAACAGGCCCATATCAATATGCTGGCCTTCGCCCGTTTCCTTTCGGTGATAAAGCGCCGCAAGAATGCCCACAGTGCTGTACATGCCCGTAAACAGATCAGTCACCGCAACACCCGCCCGCATTGGCCCGCCGCCTGGCTCACCGTCAGGCGCACCGGTTACACTCATGAGACCGCCCAGCCCCTGGATCATCAGGTCATAACCTGGCCGGTCCTTGTAAGGCCCCGAATTACCAAACCCGGTAACAGAACAATAAATCAGGCCGGGGTTAATGGCCTTCAGGCTTGCATAGTCGAGGCCATATTTCTTCAGCCCACCAATCTTGAAGTTCTCAACAAGGATATCTGATTTTTCCGCGAGCTTGCGCACAATATCCTGACCTTCAGGAGTGGTGATATCAAGCGCCAGCGAACGTTTGCCGCGGTTTGCGCTCATGAAATAGGCGGACATCTGGTCGGTTTTGTCACCAAAATACGGAGGACCCCATGTGCGCGTATCATCTCCCGCGCCGGGTTTCTCAACCTTGATAATATCTGCACCCAAATCAGCCAGGCACTGGGTCGACCACGGTCCCGCAAGAATGCGGCTCAGATCAAGGACACGAATATCTTTTAAAGGGCCTGCCACCAGCCAACCCCTACATAAACGCCTGCAGGCCGGTTTGGGCCCGGCCCAAAATCAGCGTGTGCACATCGTAGGTGCCTTCGTAGGTGTTCACTGTTTCCAGGTTCACCATATGGCGGATTACGTGGAATTCATCTGAAATACCGTTACCGCCGTGCATGTCCCGCGACATGCGCGCGATATCGAGCGATTTGCCGCAACTGTTGCGCTTGATAAGCGAGATCATCTCAGGCGCACCCTTGCCCTCATCGAGCAAACGCCCAACCCGCAAGCATGCTTGCAGGCCAAGCGTAATTTCGGTCATCATATTGGTGAGCTTTTGCTGCACCAACTGGGTCTGCGCAAGCGGCCTGCCAAACTGCGAGCGGTCGAGCGTATATTGACGTCCGGCGTGCCAGCAAAATTCTGCGGCACCAAGCGCACCCCACGCAATACCGTAGCGGGCTTTGTTTAGGCAGCCAAAAGGCCCGGAAAGGCCAGAAGCGTTCGGCAGCAGGTTTTCCGCAGGCACAAACACCTCGTCCATGACAATCTCGCCGGTGATAGAGGCGCGCAGGCTCATTTTTCCTTCGATTTTCGGCGTTGAAAAACCCTTCATGCCGCGCTCAAGGATAAAGCCCCGGATTTTACCGTCGAGCTTCGCCCAAACTACGGCCACATCTGCGATCGGGCTGTTGGTGATCCACATTTTATTACCGGTAAGGGTATAACCGCCGTCCACGGCCACGGCCCGGCTTTTCATGCCGCCAGGGTCAGATCCGTGATCCGGCTCGGTTAGACCAAAACAGCCAACATGTTCGCCGGATGCAAGTTTGGGCAGGTATTTTTTGCGCTGTTCGTCAGAGCCGTAGGTATAAATGGGATACATCACCAGGGACGCCTGCACGCTCATGGCAGACCGGTAGCCGCTGTCGATGCGCTCCACTTCGCGCGCGATCAAACCGTATGAGACATGGTTCACCGCTGAGCCGCCATATTCCTCAGGCAGCATGGCACCAAGAAGGCCCACTTCGCCAAACTCGGTCATGATGTCACGGTCAAACTTCTCGTGACGGTTGGCCTCCAGAATGCGCGGCATCAATTTGCTTTGGCAGTGTTCATGGGCGCTGTCACGAATAAGGCGCTCTTCTTCGCTTAGCTGGTCATCAAAATGAAAGGGATCTTCCCAGTTAAAGTGCGATTTTGACGACATTGAGCGGTTCCTTAAATGTGAGGTAAATGAATTAAGCGCATGTATAGGCGGCTTTTCACTGCCGATAAAGTAACATTTGTTACTGCCTTCATTACATTAAATCATGTTCGGTCAGACTTTGGCCTGCTATAGGTGGCTTTATGAAACGCCAACTGCCATCTCTAACCGCCCTTGAATGCTTTGAAGCCGTGATAAAACACGGGCTGGTAACGCGCGCAGCGGAAGAGCTAAACCTCACGCAAAGCGCTGTTAGCCGGCAAATCGGTAATCTGGAGTCTTTCACCCAGCAGCAACTTTTTCGCCGTGAACGAAAACGGCTGGTGCCAACAGATGCAGCCAAGCAATTTGCGCAAACGCTTTCACCGCTTCTTGATACCGTTGAACAGGAAACCCTGCGACTGACGAGCTGGGGGGCGGTAGACCGTATTCTTACCTTGGGATTGTTGCCTACATTCGGCGCTCGGTGGCTGATCCCAAAACTTGGTGATTTCATCGAAAAACATGCCGATATTCAGCTCAATATCGTAACCGGTCTTACTTTTGCAGATTTCGCAGCGGCAAATACAGATGTGGCCGTGCTGTATGGCGACGGTAATTGCCCAGGTTATAGCAGCCACCGTATTCTAGACGACCAAATTGTGCCGGTTATCGCACCCGGCCATTATGCAGATCCGGATATTATGAGCTATGAACACCTGCAGATGGCCACACGCCCCACCGCTTGGTCAGACTGGCTAAACGAGCAATATCACGGCAAGGCCTCGCAGCATCTGGGACCTAAGTTTGAAAACTTTAATATGATGATTGAAGGGGTGCGCTCGGGGCTTGGAGTAGCCGTATTGCCCGTAATGTATGTTGAGGACGATATCATGCGCGGCAGGCTGCTGGCACCTTTCGGGCCCTCGGTTACCAGCCGCAATGGCTATTATCTTGCGTGCGCGGATCATTTGTCCGGCAGCAAAAAAGTGGAAGCGTTTCGCGACTGGCTTTTGGCACACCTTTAGGCCGTACCAGGCGCGGCAGGCCCTAAACGCTGCTCTACTTTGGAATGCTGTCCGGGTCATTTTCGGCCAACCAAAGCTTGGCACCAAGATGCCCCCCTTCGCTAGCGCGGGAAAAATACCGGCGTGCTTTTACCTCGTTTTTTTTTACACCGCGGCCCTGCAGATACATAAGGCCCAGCCTGTATTCAGCTTCGGCATTGCCTCGTCGGGGCGCTTCGGCGTCAAAGGGCATAACATACCCGGTCACATTGCTGGCATGAGGGACATGAGCACCTGTATTGGCCTGCGAAGGCGACGCTGCAGCGCGGTAATATTTAAGGGCACTTTTATAGTCCTGCCGGCTTTCAAACAAAATACCAAGCTGCAGGCTGGCACCGCGTTCGCCCGCGCAGCTGCGCTCCATCATTCTGGCAACCGCGGGTTCATCGTGATTTGATTTACAGAACATACCGCCCACGCCAGCGCACCCGGAAAGCACAAGTGTTGACGCCAGCAAAAGCGCGCATGAACGGGGAAAACGAAGGGCCGAAGGCCGGTAAGTTGCTGATTTTTTCATCAAAGTCTCCTTGATCAACTATACGCTTACAAGCGTCAAAACTCAAAGCCAATCCGAGACAAAAAAGGGCCAGCAAAGCCAGCCCTTCTTATTTGTTTCGCTACCGAATCTTTTACCAGATAGAAACGCGCTCTTCTGGTGGTAGGTACAGTGCATCGCCTTCTTTAACGTCAAAAGCCTTGTACCATTCTTCCATATTGCGCACGACGCCGTTCACCCGGAACTCGGCAGGGGAGTGCGGGTCAGATTTCAGGCGGTTAATCAGTGCATCATCGCGGTATTTACGCTTCCAAACTTGCGCCCACGCCATAAAGAAGCGCTGGTCGCCAGTGAACCCGTCTATCACAGGGGCTTCCTTGCCACCAAGCGCAAGCTTGTAGGCGTGATACGCCATGGAAAGGCCTCCCACATCGCCGATGTTTTCACCCATGGTGAATTTGCCGTCGACAAAATGCGTCGGCAGGGCCTCGTAGGCGTCATACTGTTTGCCGAGCATCGTGGTACGCACTTCAAAAGCCGCCCGGTCCTCATCGGTCCACCAGTTGCGCTGCACACCGAGATCATCAGACTTGGAACCCTGATCATCAAAGCCGTGGCCCATTTCGTGGCCAATCACCGCGCCAATGCCGCCGTAGTTTACGGCCATGTCTGCACCCGGATCAAAGAATGGGGCCTGCAAAATAGCCGCCGGGAAAACAATCTCGTTAAACTGTGGGTTATAGTATGCATTCACCGTTTGCGGGGTCATGAACCATTCGTCGCGATTGGTTTTCTTCGTTAGCCGCGACACCGTATCCGCATGATTGAAGGCTGCAATACTTTTTGCATTACCAAACAAATCGCCCTTTTCGATCTTGATGCCCGAAAGGTCTTTCCATTCGTCAGGATAAGCGATTTTCGGGTTGAAGCTGGCGAGTTTTTTGTGCGCTTCTTTTTTGGTCTCATTGCCCATCCACGGTAAGCCATCAATACGCTGACCCATCGCCTTACGCAGGTTCTCAACCAAATCAACCATCTGTGCTTTTGACGATTCCGGGAAATAGCGTTTCACATAAACCTGGCCTATGGCTTCACCCAGGGCGTTCCTACCACCCACACGGGCTACCGCGCGTTTCCAGCGGTCTTGCTGCTTGGGTTGGCCGCGAAGCTGGGTGCCAAAAAACTTAAAGTTGGCCGCGTCCAGCTCTTCGGTCAGAAGTGCAGAATGATCTGAGATAACCCGGTAGCTAAGGAAAGCCTTCCAGTCATCAAGCGAAACTTCGTTCACGATGCCAACAACGGCGGCCACCGCATCCGGGAAACGCACGTTCAGGTCTTCAAAGCCAACAAAATCACGCGCACCAAAAAAGGCGTCCCAGTCAAAACCTGTATATTCGGCTTTAAAGTCAGCGTAACTCATTGGGTTCAATGTTTTGTCGCGGTTACGACGTTCAGAGCGGGGCCACTGTTTTTCGGCGATTTTGGTTTCAATTGCCAAAATAGCATCGGCTTTTTCTGCACCGCCATCAATGCCCGCTAGGGTCAACATTTCCGCAATATGCGCAACATAGGCAGCGCGCTTGTCAGCGAAATTTTCTTCCAGATAATAATCGCGGTCAGGCAGGCTCATGCCGCCAATTCCCACGTTAATCTGGTAGCGATCAGGGTTTTGCCGGTCGATCCCAACGCCGCCTGTAAGCGGAGACGCCAAACCATCCTTGGCAGCGCGACCAAATAGCACCGTAAGATCAGCGATATTTTCAGCGGCAGCAATATCAGCTAGAAGCGGGCGAATTGGGTCAATACCGCGTGCGTTGATCGCTTCCACATCCATATAGTTATTATAATAGTCGCTGATCTTCTGCTCAACAGTACCGTCTTCAAACGTACCTGCACTCAATTCATCAATGATGGTTTTATTGCGGTCACGGCTAAGCTCTGCAAGCACAGTGAAGGCACCGTAATTATTGCGATCAGCAGGGATTACAAAATTATCAACCCATGTGCCTGACGCATAATCAAAGAAATTATCACCAGGCTTCACACTTTCCTTGCGTGCCGTAAGGTCAACACCCCAGGTACCAAGCTGCGCTTTTGCCATAACAGCCGGAGCCTCGGCCTCTGTGGCGGTTTCGCCGTTTGACTGTTCATTTTGCCCACACGCCGCCAGCAACAATACTGTTGCGGCTACAGACGATTTTAACACTGTTTTTATCATAGACCCCTCCCGGGTTTACTGTTCCCAAAAATATGTGGGTTTTTCAAAATGTACATAAGGCGCGGCTGCCCGCCACACCAATGCTCTGCCCATAGTTCCCACTCGGCGCATAGATAAGCAACAGCGGAGCGCCTGCGTCAATAAACCAAAGTGTGAAGGGCTATCAATTTGCCTATTTTTGCCGGCAAATCGATGGCACAAGCCTGCTTGGCTCCGGTTCTCACGGCTTGACAGCCAAATACTGACATATATTAATGCCTTACATTAAAATATGTCTCTGCAGTTTGCTAATTAGGTAGACTGTGGCCATTATAAGCGACTCGCCCGGGACCACATGGGCAACTTCAGGGGAATAGGTGTGAAAAAGCAGTTTCTTTTGGCTTCCTGTGCAGTTTTCGCACTTTCATTTACGCCGTCGATAGCAGGTGAAGACGCTGGCGAACCAACCAACCTTTATTGGGGCGATACGCACCTTCATACATCCTACTCGTTCGATGCCTTTATGAACGGCAACAAATCTGCCGATCCGGATACTGCCTACCGGTGGGCCAAAGGCCAACCTGTGGTTCACCCGTACCACCGGGCGCGGGTACAGCTTGAACGGCCGCTCGACTTCCTGGTTGTTGCTGACCACGCAGAACTGATGGGCGCAATACGCGCCATTTATTATGACAAAGCCGAGTTGCCAGAAATGAGCGTTTGGGGCAGCTTCAAACGCTGGTTCTCGGTGAAAGTACTGAAGTCCAAACTGAATGACGGCACAGGACAGGAAGTGTTTCTCGACCTGCTGCCTGAGGCCATGGCAAATCCCGGTGGTGACCCGGTGAAAGACCCCAACAACAAATTGGGAACAGGCACTTTTGGCGATACGCGCGAAATAGAGCAAATCGCCTGGAATGAAATCGTCGACGCCGCCGAACGCCACAATCAACCCGGCAAATTTACCAGTTTTATCGGCTGGGAATGGAGTTCAATCCCCATGGGGGTGAACCTTCACCGTGTTGTAATGTCGCCAAATGGCGGCGAGGTGGCCAAAAAATATTTGCCGTACGGTTCCGACGACAGCCAATACCCCGAAGACCTGTGGGCATGGCTTGAGAAAACCGAGGCGGAAACGGGTGCCAAATTTCTGGCTATTCCGCATAACTCAAATATTTCAAAAGGCTATATGTTTCAGGAAACCAACCTGAAGGGTGCACCCATTACAGCCGACTATGCGAGAACGCGCGTCCACTGGGAACCCGTTGCCGAAATTACACAAACCAAAGGTGACAGCGAAACCCACCCGGTGCTCTCGCCAGATGATGAATTCGCCGACTTTGAGACCTACGCCTTTTATATTCAAAAGAGCAGTGACGCCCTGCCCTACGCGCCAAAAGCTGCTGACTATGTTCGTTCAGCGCTCGGCAGAGGCCTTAAACTTGAGGAAAAAGTGGGCATCAACCCCTATAAATTTGGTGTGATCGGCTCAACCGATAGCCATAGCGGGCTATCCTCATCCGACGAAGACAATTTCTGGGGCAAAATGGCCCGGGACAGCACCCCTGAAAGCAAGCGCTTGTTTGGTATTGGCAAGCGCTCACTTACGGGCTGGAATATGTCAGCGCAGGGTTTGGCTGCCGTGTGGGCAAAAGAAAATAATCGCGAAGCCATATTTGCTGCTTTCAAACGCCGCGAGGTATACGGCACCACAGGGCCCAGAATGCGCGTACGTTTCTTTGCTGGCTGGGGCTTTGCTGCGCTCGACGAGCAAAAATCAAACGTTGCGGAAATAGGGTACCGGGACGGTGTGCCCATGGGCGGTGACCTCACGCGTTCAAGTGACAAAGACAAAGCACTCCAGCTGCTTATTCAGGCGACACGAGACCCGGTAGGGGCGAACCTCGACCGGGTGCAAGTGATAAAAGGCTGGCTCGGGCCAAACGGCGAACCCCAAGAAAAAATCTATGATGTTGCATGGTCTGGCGACCGGGAAATCGGCACGGACGGGAAATTGCCCACCGTTGGGGATACCGTTGACCGGCTGACGGGCAAGGTAGCCAATACCATTGGCACACCCGAGCTGATCACGGTGTGGACCGATCCAGACTTTAACGCGGATCAGCGCGCTTTTTATTATGTGCGTGTATTGCAAATCCCGACAGCGCGCCATAGCCTGCTCGACGGAATTGCGCTGAAGGAGCCAGCTCCCTCTGAAGGGCCTGCCGCCATTCAGGAGCGGGCTTATACATCGCCTATCTGGTACACGCCGTAAAACGATAAGGCTGAAGTTTCATGCCCAGAATTTTCAAAGAACCGCTGATGCAATTTCTAATTGGCGGCATTCTCCTATTTGGCTTGATAAGCAGCGTTGGCCCATCCCCGGGCGAAGACGACGCTACTGTTATTCAGTTGGGCGACGAAGCGCTTTTGAGCTATCTGCAGTATCAGGATAAAGCCTTCGATACACCAAGCGCGAAAAAGGCGCTCGCCGCGATGGACAAGGAAACCCGTACCCGTCTTGAAGCGAATTATATCCGCGACGAAGTGATGGTACGCGAAGCCAAGGCCCTCGGTTTGGCGGAAAATGACGAGGTGATCCGCAGGAGGCTGATCCAAAAAATGGACTTTATTCTGGCGGGTTTTGCTCCCGACCAGAAAACAGTAAGCACCGCGGAATTGGAAGCCTATTTTGCCAAAAACAAAGACCTCTACCAAATCGATACCGAAGCCACATTCACCCATATTTTTTTCAGCAACGAAAAGCATGGATCGGAAAAAGCCGTTGCCCAGGCAACTGCGCTGTTACCTCAATTGAACAAGGAAGCGGTGCCCTTTGAAAAGGCAGGCAATTACGGCGACCGATTTTATTTTCTGCGCAATTATGTGAAGCGTTCAAAAAAGCTGGTCGTGGACCATTTCGGAAGCGAAATGGCTTCAAGCATCTTTGAAAATACGCCTTCAAGTCAGTGGCTTGGGCCGTTTATGTCGCAATATGGCACCCACTTGGTGTTGCTTCGGAAAGTGGCACCAGCCCGTTCGCCTGATCTAACCGAGGTTGCTGACGAAGTGCTAGCAGATGTTCGCCGCGAGCGGCTTGATACCGTACGCGCCGCGGCCATCGCAAAGCTCGCGGAAAAATACACGCTCAAGCGCAGCGGGACGTCAAAATAGATGGTTTTTGCCCGGCTTTTGATGTTCCTGACGCCCTTATGGATGCTGGCCAGCCCGCTGGCTGCCCACGAAGGCCGCCCGGTTTTCATTGAGGTAACCCAGCAGTCAGAAAATATATTTCAATTGCGCTGGAAAATCCCGCCGGTTGTTGAACCGGGCGCTGAACCTTTGATCCGCCTTTCGGGCGCAGACTGTACGCTCGCGGCTGGTGCACCGCGCGCCGCGCTTATGGGCACACAGCACTATAGCTGCAGTGGCGACAGAAGCGGCTTACAGGTTGATCTTCGTTACCCGGGGCTCAACCCCGTATTGTCTACGCTTATATTATACAAGGCGCTCGACGGCATGGAACAAAGCATCATGGCCAGCCCAGACGAGACCAGGGTCGCCATGCCGGTGGCTGAGACATTTTGGGGTGTGGCGAAACGCTATACGCTTGCGGGCATTGACCATATCAAAAGTGGCTACGACCATCTGCTCTTTGTTCTCTGCCTCATGCTGCTTGCCGGCAGCCTGCGGCGGGTTCTCATTACCGTTACAGGCTTTACGCTGGGGCATTCGCTTACGCTGGGCCTGTCGGCTCTTGGCAGCTGGTCCCTGTCACCTACATTTGTGGAACCGCTGATCGCCTTCAGTATAGTTATACTCGCCGCCGAAATTGCGCGCGGCAACAAAGGCACGCTTTCATACAAATATCCAGCCCTTGTCGCCACAGGATTTGGTCTGTTGCACGGTTTTGGTTTTGGGGGTGCGCTAGCGGAAATTGGTCTGCCTTACGGGCTGAAACTACAGGCACTCGGATTTTTCAATTTGGGCGTTGAGATTGGCCAGATAGGTTTTGTGATTGCGGTTTTTGCCGTCGTCGCAATGTTGCGACAGATGGCTGTCGCGATTAAATTCGCCATTCCAGGCGGCAAAATTCAAACGTTTGCCATTTACCCTGTTGGGATGGTCGCCGCCTTTTGGACGCTTGAACGCGTCGTCAGCATCTGGCAATAAATCCATATCCTCATTGAAGTAATAAGAATACACCCTAATCTTCTATGCTGAATTCACCATCACACAGGGGCCGTGCCATGACCACAGCAAGCAGTTTTCTTGTCTCAAGAAACGATATCAGCAAATACAAAATTGACGCAGATGTGTCGCTCGCTGCGCTGGCGGACGGTGAGGTGCTTTTGAAGGTCGATCACTTCTCTTTCACAGCCAACAATATCACCTATGCGGCGTTTGGCGACGCGATGAAATATTGGGATTTCTTCCCCGCCAAGGAAGGCTGGGGAATGGTTCCTGTATGGGGATTTGCCGATGTGGTGGAAAGCAAGGCCGACGATGTGGAGGTTGGCGAGCGCTTTTACGGCTATTTCCCCATGGCCAGCCACCTGAAGGTGACACCTACCAAGCTATCTGCGGCGGGTTTTACCGACGGCGCGGCCCACCGCCAGCACCTAAGCCCCATCTATAATTTTTACGCGAATACCATGACAGACCCGGCCTACCGGGCCGATATGGAAGAGCTGCAAATGATCTTCCGTCCGCTATTTATGACAAGCTTTCTGATTGACGACTTCCTTGACGACAATGGTTTTTTTGGCGCGGAACAAGTGGTGCTTTCAAGTGCGTCATCCAAAACCGCGTACGGTCTCGCGTTTTTATTGGCACAGCGCAAAGGTATTAAAGTGATTGGCCTAACCTCTGCCGGCAACGTGGCCTTTGTTGAAGGCATGGGCTCATACGACGAGACTGCTACATACGACAATATCGCCTCGCTCGATGGGTCCAAACCCACGGTTTATGTCGATATGGCCGGAAGCGGCGACGTGCGCTCGTCTGTGCATGCCCATTTTGCAGATACGCTTAAATACAGCTGCTCGGTGGGCGCATCCCACTGGGACCAGATGGGTGCAAACAGTGATTTGCCAGGCCCTGCGCCAACCCTGTTTTTCGCACCATCGCAAGGTGAAAAGCGCGCCAAAGACTGGGGCCAGAAAGGGCTTCAGGCCCGCACCGGTGCCGCCTGGCTAAAGTTTATTCACGCTGCCGCAGGCTGGACTAATATCAAAAAACAGGCTGGCACCGAGGCAATCGCCAAGGTTTACAGCGATACCGCCAGCGGCAATGTGACGCCGAGCGACGGCAATATCCTCAGCTTTTAGGCTGCGCGTCGTTTGGTAATGGCGGCGGCGCAATCAGGTGGCCGGTCTTTTTCCAGAGAAGCAAGCCTTCGCCTGCGGTTACTTTTGTGCTATCGCCAACAGGGAACCTTAGCCAATCACCTTCACTGTAGCGTGCTCCGCCGGCGTGCATACTGCCAGCAAAAACAAACAGCTCTATGCCGCCCGGTTCCTTAAAGGATACGCTCGCCCCCTCCGGTATTTTAAGTGCTTCCACATGCTCGTGGTCGGTACGGTGCAATTCAAGCCGGTCAGTGCCGTCCGCTTGCGCGACCCAAAGCGCATCATCGAGCAGGTCAGTGCGTACAAAAAGCTGGTCGTGTGCGGGATACTGCCAAAGCTTCACCATGATGGTGCAGCCGTCTTTTGAAAATGGCTTATGCTTGCTACCCACCGGGTTGCGCACGTACATGCCCTTTGGGTAGTCGCCGTGTTCGTCAGAGAAAACTCCGTCGAGCACAAGAAACTCTTCTCCACCAGTGTGCACATGGGGTGAGAAATGGCTACCCGGCGCGTAGCGCACAATTGTAGTTGCCCGCGCAACCTCATCACCGTTCCGTTCCAGCATTTTACGGTCTACGCCTTTAAGCGGCGACGGAACCCAGGGCGTATCATTCGCTCGGGAGAAAGCAGACAATTCGTAATTGGTATGAAGTTGCACGGGTTTTCTCCTCTATGCGCTTGCGCTGGGGCGTTCGCTGATATTTGCGAACCAGCGGTCAACATGGGGGGCGTCGATACCTGCAGTGAGGCCAACATATTTTGCAAAACCATAACCCACAAATGCGGTAATGTCGGCTATTGAAAAGGCATCGCCCGCGATATAATCCTGCGAAGCAAGCTGATTATCAAGATTTGCAATGGTTGCCCGAACACGCTCGCCGTTCTTTTCACCCCATTCTTTAATCTGATAGGGCTCAAGCTCGCCGAGGCCCGGTGTTGCATGGTGAAAATAGGTCGTACTGGCATCAACAAGGCCATCCTCCATGCGCCGTTGCCACATGGCGATACTGGCTGCTGAAGCCGGCGTATTTCCCATCAGTGAGTTGCCGTTTGTGCTGTCTTCCACATAGCGGGAGATCGCCACACATCCGCTGATCACCGTGCCGTCGTCAAGTTCCACGAAGGGTACGGTAGCATCCGGATTTTTGGTGACGTACGCTGGTTCGCGGTGCTCACCCGCTGGTACATTCACCTGTATTCGCTCGGCGTCGACGCCCTTTTCTACCAGAAACATGCGCACACGTTTCGGATTGGGAAAAGCTTCATATTCGTAAAGTTTCATGATTTGCTCCTGTGAGGTATTTTACCTACTAGTTAGTAGACAATCAACACATAAGGAGCTAAATAAGCCCTGTCAACACTTATCTACCTGTTGGTAGGAATATGCTGCACACATTAGAAGTAAGGGGAGTTTAGTGAAGCGCTTTTGGCAACTTCCAGCCTTTGGAAATCGCCGCGGCCCGTATTGAGAAGGCAATAGCAATGGCGAGCCATGACGCTAGGCTACCGTCCAGTTCAAGATAGGTGAACAGGCAAAAGCTTCCCGCCCCTGCAAAGGCAGCGGTTGCGTATATTTCTTCCTTTAGAACAAAGGGAATTTCGTTACAGATAACGTCGCGCATCAGGCCGCCTGCAACCGCGGTTGCCACGCCGAGCATTACCGCGATCAGGGCGCTACCAGAAAATGCCAAAGCTTTTTCAGCGCCGACAACACAGAAAAGTGCGAGCCCGGCGGCGTCGGCCCAAACAAGCCATTTCATGCGGCTGGCAAGGCTTCGCGCAAAAATAAAGGTCAAGCCCGCGCCCGCCAATGCTGCCCAAACACTGGTGGTACCGACAACCCAGAACACCTGCTCTCCCAGCACCAAATCACGGAGCGTACCGCCGCCAACAGCCGTAATAGACGCCAATACAATCAGGCCAAAAAGATCCATGTCCTTGCGCGCAGCTGCGAGCGCACCCGAGATTGCAAAAACAAAAACTCCGGCAAGGTCAAAATATGTGAGCAATAGGTCCATGCTGGTCCATTCTGGTGACCGACGAATATCGAACTTATTCTACCGTTCGTTTCGGCACCAGAAAATTCCCACCGTCCTGCCAACGAGAAACCTCAACCCCAAAGGCAGCCCTCAGGTTAGCGTCGGACAACACCTCATTATGGTGCCCAGCGGCCAGCACTTTGTTTTGGTGCAGCAGAACCAGCTCGTCGCAGCTACGCATCGCAAGACCGAGATCATGCATCACCACCATCACACCTGTGCCCGATGCGGCTTCGGCCTTCAATATATCCATCACCTGCAGTTGGTGCATGGGGTCAAGTGCGGCAATTGGTTCGTCGGCAAGGATGAAATCAGCGCCTACTGCCAGTGTGCGAGCAAGCAGAACCCTTGAGCGCTCGCCGCCCGAAAGCGTGGTGACCAACCGTTCGCGGAACTGGGTGCAGTCAGCTTTTTGCATCGCGCTTTCAATAGCAACCTCATCCTCTTGCACCAAAGTTTGCCAGGGCGTTAGGTGCGGTATCCGACCCAGTGCAACTGTACGCTCAGCCGTAAGCGGCCAGTGAACAGGAGCGCCTTGCGGCACATAAGCCAGGGTTTTGGCCCTGATGCGAGCGTCCATTTCTGCAACATCGACACTGCCAACCTTCACCGCGCCAGAGGTACACGGCACCAGCCCCAAAATGCTTTTGATAGCCGTGGATTTTCCGGCACCGTTTGGCCCAATAAGCCCGAGGATCTTGCCGCGCGGCAAGGTGAACGACACACCTTCAAGGATTGAGGTGCCACCAAGCTCTACGCTTAATCCTTCTATGTGTAGGCTCGTGCTCACCGCATACTCTCCCGCGTTTTAAAGATAATATGGATGAACAGAGGTGCGCCTATAATCGCCATCACCACTCCGAGCCGCAGCTGGCCGTGACCTACTGGCAACCGCGTGAGAATATCTGCTAGCGTCAAGAGAACAGCACCCGCCAGTGCGCTGGGCAATAAAAGAGCACGCGGTTCATAGCCGATGAAAGCGCGCACAATATGCGGCACCACCAACCCGACAAAGCCAACCGCACCGCAAACAGAAACTGTAGCCCCAACCGAGAGCGCTGTTCCGAGCACAACCCGCCACCTGAGGTGCTTCATATTAATGCCCAAACTGTGCGCTGTATCGGACCCAAGGCTGAGCGCGTTCAGCCCCTGCCCCACGCCGATCATCACAACCCAGCCGATGATGATAAAAGGCCCTGCGAGCAAAAGATCATCAAATGTTCGATTTTCCAGTGAGCCGAGCATCCAGAGAACCATGTCTTGCAATGACATGGGCGACGCCGCGAAATTCATCACCAGCGAAATACCCGCTGTGGCAAGGCTCGAGATACCAATGCCCGCGAGGATAAGCGTAAGGACGCTACTATCCCGCGCTGCCAGTGTCATCAAGATAAGCGTGGCAAGCAAAGCGCCAGCCATCGCCATCAAAGGAATTGCAAAGCTCGAAACCGCGGCCAGTCCCAGATAGATGGCAACCACTGCACCAAGCCCGGCGGATGCTGAAACGCCAATCACGCCCGGATCAGCGAGCGGGTTTCTCAAGAGGCCTTGCAGGGCGGCACCTGTATAGCCGAGCGTCGCGCCCGCGAGCATACCAATGATAATACGCGGCAGACGAAGTTCTTGTACGATCACCCGCAGGCCTTCATTTCCACCGCCCAGAGAGGCGTCAATAAATTCAGCGGGTGACAATGTTACCTGCCCAAACATTCCTGACATGACCGCTGCAACGGTAAGCATCAGCAACAGTGCAATATTGAGCGCCCAGGGCTTGTTTTTTAAAATCGCCGTCAATTCGCTTCCTCTCCGGTATCAAGGAGGCCCGACCTGCTGGCTTCCGCGCGGATAAATTCAGCGGCATCTACCGAGAATGCCCCACTGCAGGACAAATAGTCACTAGGGATATGGATGGTTGGCAGGTTTGCCATCATACGGTCTGCCACCCCGTGGCGGCCACTGCTCCAGTAAGAAACCAGTACGTCGTCGTCTCCAAAAAAGGAAGCAACGACAAAATCAGGGGGAGACAGCACCATTTTCTCAAGCGGCAATGATGCCCACGAGCGAATTCCGGCACCCTCAGAAACAGTATCAAAACCCGCGAGTTTTATGATGCTATCAACAAAGGTGCCTGTGCCTGCGGTAAAGCCGCTTGGCGTCATATAAACGGCTTTCAAAGCGCTTCTGGGTTGGGCCTCAAGCGCCCTTAGCCGCTTTTTCTGACTTTCGACAAGAGCTTCGGCTTCAGCGGAACGCCCTATTTCGGCACCCACCGCCAGAAACGTCTCGAAATTACTCGCGAGTGAATAGGCAAAGGGCGGCTGGAATGATGAGATGCCAGCTGCATCGAGGATTTTGCCGGCACGCGGCCCACCACGCCATGTACGCAGCACTTTTTTTGGGCGCATCATCAACAATTCTTCCAGCGACCCCCTCACCGTAGGAAGGCCCTTCGCTCGCTCACGGTGGTAAGAACGCGCGAGCGGTGCCTCAAAAGACACCGCCTGAATATCGGCGCGGTCGGCCAGTGCGAGCAAATATTGATCAGCGCAAAAATCAATGGATACCAAGCCCGGCTCGCTTGCAAAGGCGGGCCTGACAAGGAGATGGCACAGCGCAAGGGCTGCGACGACTGTGCGCCACATACCCCGTAATACGCTGTACCGTAGTTTTTTCACTTAGAAGCGGCTCCTAACACCTAAGAAGCTGGAGATACCCGGCGTGCCGTACCCCGCCACCTGCTGATAATTTTCATCAAACAGGTTATCAACACGGCCGTAAAGCTCAATATTTTCATTCACCCTATAAGCAGCGCGCAGATCAACCCGGGTCCAGCTATCGATAAACTGGTTTCCACTGTCCGGCGCACCACCTGTATGGGTAACAGAGATGTTGCTGGATAGCTTGTCGCTCATTTGCCAATCAAACCCCGCGAAAAACTGGTTCTCGGGACGACGGATCAAGCGCTCATCAGTTGAGCGGTCTTTGGCCGACGTATAGGTGTAATTGCTGACAAAACTGAAGGCATCAGTGAAAGCAAAGTCAAAACTCAGCTCCAGGCCCTTCAGCCGGGCCGCTGCAATATTGCTGTAGCCCTCAGTGAAAGCAAAATCGATCAGGTCCGTGATTTTCTGGTCGAAATATGTTGCCCGCAAAGTGCCGCGCCCTTCGGCGAAACTTTGCTCAAGGCCGGCTTCCCAGGCTTCTGATGTTTCGGGGCGCAAATCGGTGCGAGGGATATCCTGCGGACTTGAGCAAAATCCGCAAACAAAGGTAAGCTGAAAGACGCTCGGCGCCTTGAAGCCTTCGCCCCAGTTCGCGAAAATGCGTGTTCCGCTTTCTGTGTTATAGGATGCGCGTAGCTGTGCGTTTTCAGTGCTGCCAAATGTGTCATGGTCGTCCATGCGAAGGCCTGCAGAAAAATTCAGTCCATCGCGCGAATAAGCGACCACCCCAAAGACGCTGTCGGTGGAAAAATTTTCTGCCGAGGCACTTTCTGCCTTTACATTTTCGTGCTGAGCACCAGCGCTGACGGACCAGTTTTCGTCGATCGTGTAAACACCGAGATAATCGAGATTGAAACGCTCACCGTTGCCCGGCGTCGTGCCAAAAGATGAGATACTTTCGCGGTTGATCGCTGAATACTCAACTGACAAGGTATTCATCAACTTGCCGCCAAACGTGTCAGCGTGCAGCCGTCCACCAATCAGATAATCTTCAGAGAGCGAGCGATCTTCTGTATCACCTAGGTCAAAACCAAAGGTAACCGGGTTAAAAGAAAAACCGTCAACTTCTGTATCGCTGTCGTTGTAGCTGCCAAAAAATTCGGCCTCGACGCTGTGGCTTAGCTGGGCGGTGATACGGCCTCGGAGTGTGAAGCCTTCGTAAGCGTCAGCTTCTGTATTGCCGTCTGCTTCGTCGGCCTTTGAAAGGCCGTCAGATTTGATACCGCTTGCGGAGAGATTAAACCCGAATGCTTCACTGCCTCCTGAGAAAGTCGCACCGCCGCGCACTGTGTTATAAGCACCGTATTCTAAAAAGGCACTACCTCCAGGCTCACCGCCAGTTTTTGTGATGATGTTGACCACACCGCCGATAGCATCTGAGCCGTAGAGCACGGCCTGGGGGCCGCGCAGCACCTCAATGCGCTCAATTCCCGCCGGATCAAGCGTGCCAAAATTAAAGCCGCCAGCAGGTGAGGACACATCATTCATCTGCACACCGTCAATCAGGATAACCGTTTGCGCAGTGGCAGCGCCGCGGATGCTAACCGCGGCCTGCCCTCCGATACTGCCGCTTTGGCTGATCGAAACACCCGGCATGGTTTGCAAGGCATCAACAACAAAGCTGAACTGCTGGCGTTCGAGCTCATCGGCGCTCAGCACGCTGATGCTGGCACCAATATCACCAATGTTTTGTGGTCGACGAGAAGCGGTTACAACAATCTCGTCAGGGCCTTCGCTGCCATCCTCGTCCTGTGCAAAAGCAGGAAGCGAGGTAAAGGCTACCGAGCCAAGGAGAATAAGTTTTAAAGTGTTGGTCATAAATCCATCCAGTTTTCACCGGCAACGCCGGGTATAAGCTAAGCTGTGTGGATTTTGTCTATTAAGCCTGACAATCTCCGCGCACAGCGACGACTGTCGCCGGTACGGAAATCCGCTTCTGTTTGGTTGACCCGACCAACAGAGGGGCGACGCGCTGGCAGGTCTCCTGGCTTGTGGATCGGTCGCATCTCGCCCCCCTTCCCGGCGTGCCTCGGCGGCATTCCAGTGGGTTTTGGGCGGGTTGCTTTCCACATACAGTTGCGGGTACAGCCACGGTTTTGCGAGCCATTTGCCTGCGTACCGTGTTCCCTCTTAGCCTCCCGGATACCCGAAAGGAACCAACACGACTGGCTATACGCCATCAACGGCGGCGGGGCAACTTCTATGTGGTACAAATTAGCCTGCAATAGCGCGCCGAGCTCGTTCATCTAGCAGTCATCTAAATCCGGTAAACCACCCTACACACGCTTTTGTGTAGCAATAGTGGGTTGAACACCTTAGGTTTTTTTACTGGTATCAATATGGGAAAATTTTGCCAGTGAACCACACCGGAGAACATTATGGATGACGAACCAACCGGAAACACCAACACAGAGTTAAGTGTTAATGTTGGTGGCAGTATAATGGGTGAAATCGAGGTCGAAGGCGACGTTGATTATATTGCCGTGGAACTGGTTGCAGGCGTTACCTACCAGATTGACCTTGAAGGAACAGAAACTGGCTCTGGCACTCTAATCGATCCATTTCTAACCGGCATTTTTAATAGCAATAATGTGTCTGTTGCAGGGGCAGACGATGACGACGGTATTGTCACCAATAGCCGAATTATTTTTACACCCACCGTTTCAGGAACTTATTATATTGGTGCCTCCCATTTCGATAATACCCAACTCACTGATATTGGTACGTACACGCTTTACGTCGATACCGAGGCAAACTCCACCAGACCAGACCCCCTGCCGCTTGACCGCATAGCGACATCCGGGAATGATTTCATTGACGGACTAACCGCGAATTTTGGTTATGGATCGGATAGTGACGGAATTACACGGGTCACATACAGTTATCCGCAGGAAGATGCTGTATATCCTGTGTCTTTTGACCTTGACGACGGCGGACCAGACTTAACCCTCACCAACATACCTGCATCCGCCGCAGCCGTTGCCTTCTTTGAAGCGGCCGTCGACTATGTAGAGGAAATCGCAAATATCGACTTTACGCTGGTATCAGACGTTGGCAATCAGTTTGGCACGATCCGCCTGTCGGGCAACACTGCGGATTCTGGTAATGTGCTCGGGATAGCATCTTTCCCAAGCGAAGGGCTAACTGGCGGAGATATCTTTCTGTTCGAATCCCGCATAGGCGGGAGTAGGACAAGCTTCGTCACGCTCCACGAACTTGGCCATGCGCTGGGCCTAACCCACCCGACAGATGAATTCCCCACGGCCTTCATTGGGGTAGAATACACCCTCCTAACACCAAGCTTCATATCGGCGTTTTTCCCCGACGCCAACCGGGCTGATTTTTACCCAACCACCTTCTCTTACGGAGACATTCTAGCGCTACGCCAGATATACGGCAGCGCAATCGCAAACGGCGGCGATAATGTCTATACCTTTGACCTTGGGTCCAAATATTTTGAAACGCTTTTCGATCAAGGCGGCACAGATACAATACAAATTACAGGATCCGGTGGCAGCGTCTCCATCGATTTAACACCCGACGGTGATAATTTCGGCGGCGCATTCATAAACGTGGGCACCACGGTCACCTATTTTGACGGGGGGACTGCCCTCGGCTCACGGTCTGAGACCGTCTTTGTCTCGCCCGAAACAGTTATTGAGAATATTTATACGGCCGACGGTGACGACCTGGTTGTTGGCAACAGCGCCAACAACCGAATTGAAGGGGCCTCGGGGAGTGACAGCCTGGACGGTGCTGCCGGAAATGACACATTGCGCGGCGATGGCGGAAATGACCGACTGCTGGGGGGTGCTGACAATGACACCATAAATGGCGGCGAGGGTAGCGACACTGTTTCGGGTGGCACTGGAAACGACCAGATTTTTGCAGGCCCAACCGACACCGGCGACGACATCCTTGTTGGCGACGCTGGCAATGATGTTCTTGGCGGCGGTGCAGGCAACGATTTTGTCATTGGCGGCGGACAATCTGGCACGATTGCGGGACTGGAAGATACAGACAGCGATTCTGACGACGATGGTCAAGACACCCTCTATGGCGGCTCTGGCAATGACACGCTTTTGGGTGGCGGATTTAACGACAAAAACAGCGACGGCAGTTTTGATGTCGGCGAAGCTGTCATGGCTGGAACAAGTGACAATGTTGTTTATGCCGGGACCGGAGACGACTTGGTTTACGGGGCCGCAGGATCAGACACAATTGGTGGCGGAGCGGGTGACGATACGCTGGAAGGCGGTGCCGGAGACGATGTATTTTATGGTGGCACCAACGACGCTGGAGACACCGGCGTAAATGATCATATTTTTGGTGGCGACGGTGATGATCTCATCACGGCGTCAGGTGGCAACGACAATATTGAAGGAGAGGCCGGAAATGACACTATTTTCGGCGGATCAGGCGATGATACTATCGACGGCGGCAGCGGAGCCGATGAAATTTACAATAGCAGCGGCAACGATGTTGTAAACGGCAACAACGGGCGAGACTTGCTTCGCGGCAATGCCGGCGACGACACCTTAACCGGCGGTTCCGGCGGCGATACATTTGTTTTCAGGGCAGGCGATGACGATGATGTTGTAACCGATTTTGATGTAGGGGACGACACCTTAAAGCTGGCCAGCACCAATACTGATTTCACTGATCTTGCAAGCCTGCAGGCTGCAGCGACAGACACTGTAATAGGTGGTCAATCTGGTTTGTTAATCGATACAGGAGGCGGCGACAGTGTCTTTCTTGTCGGCATATCAGCCTCCGTACTCCCCGCAATGGAAATTATTTTCGAATGATGCCGCAAAAAAGACGCGGACCTCCACCACCCAGCTTTTTAGGTTTATCCGAGTAATTATCAGCGCCGGCATGCATAATTAAAGCGTGCCCCTTGAGTTCGTCCAAATCATCAAGGTGCGGCACAGAAATCGTACCGTCAATTCGGCCTTTTGCGTCCGCTTCTATACGAGGCAAATCTCCTCGGTGACCACTGCCAGCAGGTCCCGCGTGAAAGCCCGTTTTTTCGGGGTCCCAATGCCCACCGGCACTAAGGGCTGGCACCTTTTTGCCGTTTTTCTCCAGCGGTGCGCAGCTGGCATTCTCATGAATATGTAACCCATGCATCGAAAATGGTTTCATACCGCCAAGCGCAAGACGAAACAGCAAGCCTCCCGGCCCCTTTGAAATCACAACTGTGCCCGCAGGGTCGCCCGCACCCCCAGCAGTAGCCCTGAACATTTCAACAGTGATATCGTCCGGGTTGGCATCGAGGACCGTGCCCGCATTATCACCAAAAGCTTCGCCCAGCATTACCGCCGTACCGACACTCACTGACGCAAGTGCAACCTCTATGAAACTCAGGATCTTTTTCATGGTATCCTCATCCGCTTGTTGAGAGCGCCAAATGCCCGCTCCTTAACCTCGCAAATAATAGCCACCTTGTTAATTCAGAGCAATAGGATCACCAAAACCAAGTTCCTTCAAGCGGTCCCTTTGGGTCGCGGCATCACCCACCACCAGATAAATCATCTGCCCTGGGCGAATATGACTAGCCGCCAATACCTTGATACGTTCGAGCGTCATGGCTTCCACCTCGCTTGCGCGGTCCTGCATGAAGGTGGCGGGCCTGCCGTAAGTGCTCATCTGCAGCAGAATGCCCAGCTTACGGCCAAGTGTTTCCGACGCCCGCGCACCGCTTTTAATGAGGAAGCTCTTGGTCACATCCAAGTCGGCATCGGTGAATGTATCACCGTAATTTTCCATAATCGATTTGATAAGCGTAGCGGCCTCAAGTGTTACATTGCTACGCACACCGCTTGTGAGCATAAACTGGCCCATCTCCCGGTTGCCAAAAACATTTGAACGAATGCCGTAAGTATAGCCCTTGCCTTCGCGAAGCTCCTGCGTAAGTCGTGACGCAAAACCGCCGCCGCCAAGGATATAATTCATTACAGAAATACCGTAATGGTCATCGTCAAGCGCGCCCGGAACCGGATACCCAAAACGGAACACTGATTGTTTCGCCCCCGGAATATCGTAAAAATACACTTTCGAGCCACCCAAACGCTCCGGCAAGCTATACTCGGTTAGGGACGGCGTATCTGTACGCCAATCGCTCGCCAGCCGGTCCAGCGCACTTACAGCCCTCTCTTGTGAGACATCGCCTACGACATGTAGTGCACCAAGCCCTGCCGCCAGATATTTGGCATGATACGCTTTCAGATCAGCCATTGTGATGGCCTCGATAGTTTCTGCAGTACCCAAAATATTCTGTGACAATATATGATCGGGGCCGTAAAAAATTTTGCCGTATTCAGTGGCCGCAACTGCATTTGCATTTGCAAGTTGGGCTTTTAGCGCGTTTGTTGCCGCTAATTTGGCAAGCGTTAGCTCAGCCTCGTCCCAGCGCGGCTCCAAAATCATTTCCGCAACGATATCCATCGTCGCCTGATAATTTCGGGCAAGCGTACTGCCTGAAATGGTGAATGTTTCGCCCGCCGCGCCCACGCCAATTGTTGCTCCAAGTGCCTCTATCGCTGCCTCAAGTTCGGCGGGTGTCTTGTTTGCGGTGCCTCGGTTCATCATGTCGCCAACCAGACTAGCAACACCAACTTTGTCCATAGCATCAGCGAGCTGGCCGCCCTCGATCACAAGATTGAACCGCACGAGCGGTAGTTCGTTATTTTCTATACCTAGCACCTGAAGGCCGTTTGTGAGCTCTGTTTGCCAAACTTCTGGCACTGGCACCACCGGTGCTTCACCGTAGGCGGGCTCATGTGAACGGTCAAAGCTGGACGGCGTGGGCTCATATTCAGCCAAAGCGCTGGCGTCTACTTCGGCCTCAGCCCCTTGCTCAATTTTTTCTTCGACAATTTCTGCGGGCTGTGAACCGACAAGTGCCAAATCACCAGCCCCTTTGGGCACAAAACTTGTGGCCACATAAGGCTGACCTTTGAGATAGGTCTCATAAACACGCATCACATCGTTTGCCGTTACAGCCTTGATGTTTTTAATGTCAGTATCGGCGTATCCAGGGTCACCCGCCAAAACATCATACCGCGCCAACTGGATCGCTTTTCCGAGCACGCTGCCGATTTGACCGTAAAAAGACACTTCCTGCCCAATTTTTATGCGCTGCAAGTCTTTCTCGGGGATGCCGTTTTCCTCAAAGCGTGCAAAAGCCTCTTTGAATGCCGCTTGAACGTCATCAAGTTTGGTGCCGGGAAAAGCGCGCACACCAAGGCTAAGAGTGCCCGCGAGCTCGGAATTTCGCTGAAACATAAAAACGCCACTCGCGAGCTTTTTCTCATCAACAACCACCTGATTAAAAGGTGCATTTTTGCCTTCTGAGAGATAACTGGTGAGCACATCAAGCGCATATTGGTCTTTGCCGTAAAGCGGCACGGTAGGCCATGTGAGCCTTAGCTCAGGCAGCCGTGCAAAATTATCCTTGTAAGACAGCTTTTTGGTCTCTGCTAGAGTGACAGCCGGTTTAGCGCGCGGGGCCATATCCTCACCGCGAGCAATTTCACCAAAATATTTCTCAACCAATATGCGCGCTTGAGCGGGGTCAAAATCCCCGGCGATGGTCAGCGTCACATTGTTGGGCACATACCAGCGGCGGAAAAAAGTCTTCACGTCCTCTAGCGTAGCATTTTGCAGGTCCTCAAGGGAGCCGATTACCTGCCAACTGTAGGGGTGGTCGGCCGGAAACAGGTTTTTGTCCACCACATAGCCCACATGGCCGTAGGGGCTGTTATCCACGCGCTGCCGCTTTTCATTTTTCACCACCTGCTTTTCTTTGGCAAGCACCGGGTCGGTCACTGTATTGATAAACCAGCCAAGCTTGTCGGCTTCGGCCCATATCATTTTCTCAAGTGCATCTTTGGGTACGGTCTGGAAATAATTAGTCCAGTCACGGCTGGTGGAGCCGTTCGCGCCAGACCCACCTATGCGGGCGCTCATTTTATCAAGCCCGCCTTTGCCTAAATTTTCCGATTCTAGGAATAGCAAGTGTTCGAACAGATGGGCAAACCCAGTGCGGCCAGGAAGCTCGCGGCTGGACCCCACGTGGGTGGTTAGCGCCACCGCAACTACCGGGTCAGATTTATCAATATGCAAAACAACCGATAGGCCGTTATCCAGGGTGAATTTTTCAAAGCTGACAATGCTTTCGACAGCCTCCACAGACGCATCATCCATCGGTGCGCTTTGCTGCTGCTCGCCGCATGATGCGACCACCAATAATAGTGCCGCTACGCCTAAAGTTTTTGTCCAGCCCATGATATCCCCCTCGCCAATGATTATGTTGTTTTGAATAGTTCAAGCCATAACACTCTGACAGCTGGAGGCAAAATTTTTGCGACCACCTGTTAAAATCTAACGGTTGAATTGAATGACAATATATGCGGAACTGTCACTTGAGTGAAATTTTGCCGCCGCAAAAAACGGTCGCATCCATAAAAGAGAGTTTTAATCATGAGCTTGAAGCCAATTTACAAAGTCATTCTCGCGGCACTGGCAGTTACCTTTACTAACATGGCAGTGGTTGCTGATGAAGATTATGCTCTGGTAATCCACGGCGGCGCAGGCACAATACTGAAGGCCAACATGTCGGCTGAAAAAGAAGCTGCATACCGTGCAAAATTGACTGAGGCTTTGAAGACTGGCCAAGCCATACTCGCTGGTGGCGGCAGTGCCTTGGACGCAGTGGAGGCCACCATTCAGGTGATGGAAAAATCACCGCTTTTTAACGCTGGAAAAGGGGCCGTATTCACCCACGAAGGCGGGAATGAGATGGACGCTTCGATCATGGACGGAAGCGACCTGAACGCGGGTGCTGTGGCCAGCGTGATGCGTATCAAAAGCCCGATTAATTTGGCGCGTGAAGTGATGGAAAATTCCCGCCACGTGATGCTGTCGGGCGCGGGTGCGGAAGAATTTGCTGGCACGCGCGGGATTAAGCTGATCGACCCCGCTTATTTCGCGACAGAGAAACGCCGCAAGCAGCTGGAAGCCGCCCTCGACAAGGAGGCCAGCCGAGTGGTAGAGCCCACGAGGGTTTCACGTTATGATGACCCGATCGACCCGGAGAACAAATTTGGAACTGTGGGTGCTGTTGCGCTGGATAAAAACGGTAATATTGCCGCAGGCACATCAACCGGCGGCATGACCAACAAACGCTGGAAACGCATTGGCGATACGCCAGTGATTGGCGCAGGCACCTACGCTGATAACAACAGCTGCGGCGTGTCAGCCACCGGACACGGCGAGTTTTTCATCCGCGCGGCTGTGGCCTACAGCATTTGCGCCCGTATGGAATTCCAGGGCCTTAGCCTCAAGGACGCTACTGAGGCAGTGATTATGAAGAAGCTAGTGAAAATGGGCGGCGCGGGCGGCATTGTTTCTCTCGACAAAGACGGCAACATCGCCATGACCTTCAACACGGAAGGCATGTACCGGGGATACGCCAATGGCGCAGCTGAGCCTGTAACGCTGATTTACAAAGGTGAGGAACAACAGAGCGAGTGAGTTGACCAAGGGATTTGAATGCCAAAAATATTCTTCTACGGCCTGTTTATGGACACGAAAATTTTGGCGTCAAAGGGCATTCGTCCCACCATCGCACGGCCTGTCACTATCGACGGATACGGCTTAACAATTGGCGCGCGGGCATCTCTGGTAAAAGAAGAAGGCGGCTGCACACACGGTATTCTAATGTCGATCACTCCTGACGAAGAGACACAATTATATGCGTCTGAGGGAGTGGAAGATTATCGCGCGATAACTATACCGGCAGCTTATGACGATGGATCTTCTGAAGACGTTGTTTCTTATGTTTTGCCACCAGATAAAGTTAGCGGCACAAATGCGGAGTATGCCAAGGCCTTGCTGCTACTCGCCAAAGAACTGAAATTCCCCAAGGCATATCTTGAGCGTATCAAATCATTCACATTTTGACTGAAACCTAAACCGCACTCAAGAATGCACCAACTCGGCCCGCCTTTTCCCGAACAAACCACGCACATCGGCGAGGCGACGTTCGGCAATCTGAGCGACCAATAAACACAGGGTTAGAGCCAGGGCCAGGTGCACCAGCGGCCGCCCGGCCATGTTAGGTGGCAGCAACACATGTATGAATTGCAAAAGCGGGTAATGAAGCACATAGATAGTAAAACTGGCACCCGCCATCCAGCGGATCGCTTTCCCAATGCCGGCGAAGTCTGCTGACCGCAATAGATGCGCCGCCCCCACCAGATGGAGCGCGAACAAAGCCGCTATCAGCGTGTTCCACAAAAAGCTGCTGGAGAACCACAGCTCGACCCCTGTACCAGATACAAGGATTAGATACTCGCCTAGCTGTGTTAAAAACACAGGAAGGCCAACCGTGAAGCTGGCAGCGTAAAACACGGGGCCTACCAGCAGCAAAAGCATAGCTGTTGGCGTACTGAGGTTGGCGGTTCCTTGTTTGATCAGCCGCCACGCATAAACACCGCACAGCCATGCTGGCATCAACAGCAAAACGCGGGGGCCAACAAGGCACACTACAAGCAAAATCAGAAGCAGCCGCTGTGTCCCTTTGGCAAAAAAAGCGATGCCAAAGAGCAAATAATAAGCTGCCTCGTAACTGAGCGACCATAAGGGGCCATTGGTGCCAAGGCGCACATGGCCAAATATCCAGTCATTGGAAAAGCTCAGGCCACTGGCAAGAAACTGCCAAGTGGGCATGTCCGCATACCACCAGCCGTCATATGCTGCGGGCGACATGGCTTGCCCTGCCTTGTCCAGCAACAGCGTGAGAATAAGCGTTGGCACAAGCACCGAATACAGCCGGGTTGCCCGATTGAAAGCGAAACGCGCCCAGCTGCCGTCGCGCTCAGCCACATAAGCAATCACAAGGCCGGAAAGGACAAAGAATATGATAACCGCATCGCGGCCAAAATCCCATTCCCGCAGCGCCGACAGGCTATCGCCTGAAAATCGTGGATACGCCAAATGAGATAATACGACCAACAAAGCCGCTGCAATACGCAGCGCATCCAGATATAAGGAAAATCCCTTGTTCATTGCTTTTCTTCGGCGGGATTTAGGCGCGCATCAGGTTGTGTGCTCGGAGACAGGATCCCGCGGAACACCTGCGCGCTTTCAGCGAATGGTTTGAACAGCGCGGCCCTAAGCGTGGGATAGGGTTGCTCCAAAAGATTTCCTTCGCTGTCTCCAACACCGTAGACCAATTGTTCTTTACCGGTCGGGATATAGAGCGTGCCAAACATCCAATCCCAAACCGCGAAAATTTCACCGAAATTTTTGTCAAAATGCTTGGGGTCAGCAGAATGGTGGATTTGGTGCTGAGCTGGCGATATCAGAATATGTTCCAGCGCTCGCCCATAACGGAGCGGAATATGGCTATGGCGAATATGAGCACCCAGAAAAACATATAGCTGAAATGCGAAGGTTCCGCTGTAAAGCACCCAAAATTCGATTTGGCCAACCACAAGGAACAGCAGCACAGCTTGTACCGCGCCCGCTATGAATGACGCGAGGATGCGCTGGATCATATAATAGAGCGGGTGTCCTCGCAGAAATGTCACGGGAGTAAGAACTTCAGCAGAATGGTGCACTGCATGAAAAGGCCATAACAAAGGTGCCCGGTGATGCACATAATGGTTCAAATACCGTATGAAATCTTCAACAAGGAACAATATCACTGCTGCAACCAACCCGCGCTGCCACGTGGTGGCCTCAATTGCGGCACCGCCTGCAATCGCCTCGTTTAAAAAGGCCATAAGCTTAAAGGTAACAACCGGTGTGATATAAAGAGCGGCCATCAAACTTGAAGAAAAAAACAAAAGGTTAAACACAGTAACCTTCAGGTCCACCAGTGTTGAAGGATGCTGGTAAAGTTTGCGCGGCAGCAAAAATTGAAGAAAGTCAGTTTCACGGCCATGACGGTTCCAGACAATATAGGCAATCAGAACCGTTGAAGGCACATAAAGCGGCGAAAACATAAAGCCGGGATCCATCAAAAAATCCCAAACTGATACTAATTTTACAATTGCCCAATCCACCAGGCCTGCTCCACCTATTTTTGCAGCAGAGGCATGATAGCCACGTCAGTTGTAAACAAGGCCTTAAAGATAAAATTTGAAATATTGGCGGTCGCGAAGGAAGCCGGGCGAGCCGTGGCCCACCCGGCAAACTATATTAACTGGTCTTAAGCGATGCCAGATGGCCGAGACCAAGCGCATCAACCACGCCGCCCTGCACGGGTGCTGTGGCTTCGTTTAAGGCGTCAGCACCGTAAGGGGCACCCACAACCGTACGCGCCGGGCGAGAGCCAGCGGGGGCAGCAACAAGGCCTGCGACCGCATCCGCTATATCCTGCGGATCAGGCGCATCCTCAGCGGACAGCATGGTATTGAACTGATCAAACATCGCGCCAGGTATACCGCCCACGTCGCCGTATTCTGCTGTGCGGGCAGCATCCTTTGGGTGGGTTACGCTTGCATACATGTTCGTTGGGTACGCACTTGGCTGCACCAGCGCCACATCAATGCCCAACTGCGACAGCTCGTACCTAAGGCTATCTGTCATACCCTCAACTGCGAACTTGCTGGCACCGTACAGGCCAAAAAACGGGAAGGTCACGCGGCCCAAAATCGAGCCAATATTAATAATCAACCCCTCGCCTGCCTGTCGCATGGCCGGGAGTACGGCGCGCGCTGTGCGGTGCAAACCAATAACGTTCACATCAAACAGGGCTGTAGCTTGCTCAGGCGTGAAGGCTTCGGACACACCCGCTGCCGCGATGCCGGCATTATTAACGAGCACGTCGATACGCCCTGCTTGTTGAACAACCGCTGCCACTGCCGCGTCAACCGACGCTGTATCAGTTACGTCAAGTGACAGCACATGAATACCTTCAGCCCGCAGCGCTGCGGCGTGCTGGGCATTTTTGCCCTCTGCATCACGCATGGTCGCAAACACCTGATGTCCGGCCTTGCCGAGAGTTTCTGCAGTTTTGCGGCCAAAGCCCGTCGATGTGCCGGTAATAAGAATTGTCTTTGCCATTTGTGGCTCCTCTTGTTTCAGTTTAAGTAACTATTAAAAGTATATTTAGAGAGTTATTTTTAAAAAGTAACTAGTAAAGTGATCACAAAATGGTTACTAATGTTCGAAACACAGATAAGGAGCATGGCCATGGGCCAGCAAACAGGCCGCCCAGCCTTAGGTTTTATCGCCGATGACAAGGCGCTTGATTTTATCAACAGTATCGCTGCGCCGCGCGGCACGGAGTATGATTGGTTATCAAACGGCAAGGATCTTTTGGCCTGGCTCGTGGCGAGCGAATTGATAACAGCGGAAGAAGCTGATGGCCTTGGCCACCAAATTGAAGACCGAGCGCTTGAAGGTGCTGCCAAGAAAGCCAGGGAACTGCGAGAATGGTTCCGAAAAATAGTTCTTTATCGCGCTGGCACAAAGCTAGGCGGCGTTACAGAAGGTGATTTGAAAAAGCTCAACGAAATTCTTGCGCAGGCCAGCAATTTCCTGGCCCTAGAGACGGGCCCTGTCAAAACACTGCAACTCACCAATCGCAGGCGCTGGGGCGGAGCAGATATGCTGCTTGTACCCATCGCTGAGGCCATGGCGAAGCTAATTGAAAGCGTGGATTTTTCAGAAATTAAAAACTGCGAAGGACCTACATGCACCATGATGTTTCGCGATATCAGCAAAAACCATAAACGCCGCTGGTGCTCAATGGCTGTCTGCGGTAACCGCGCAAAAGCGGCGGCCCACCGAAAAAAAATAAAAAGCAAGGAGAACAGCTAAACCTGTGAAGGCGATTTTTCTCGTTTGCTTGCCCACCAGATCAAGAGAATAAGCGCGGCTTGTATCGGCAATCGTATCAGGAGCGCAATCGGCGGAATGGTCGGAAACAGGTCTGGGTTGAGCCACATATGTATGTTGGCTGGCGTGACAAGTATGGTGAGCGCAATCAGACCCCAACCTGCCAAATGGCGCCAGCGAGCAAACAAGAGCCCAACAGCGCCCAAAATCTCAAACACACCACTTATATAGACAGCCTCAAGATGCAGCGGAATATAAGGTGGCATGATGGCGACAAATTTCGGTGTCGAAGTAAAATGCGCGATCCCTCCGATCATGAACCAAAGAAATACAAAACCCAGCCCCGCTATTCTCAATTTTGACACTCAGATTGCCCTTTCCTCTTAGATTTTTTTGGCGTTTTCGAAAAAATTGCAGGCCGATAAACCTTGAGAGCTACAGTTTGAAAAGCTTCCTTGCTGTATCACCCAAAAATTTTGCCTGTGTTTTTTCTGGCAGGCCGAGACCGTCCAGCCCATTGAGGCAAAGCTCAGGTGACAACATTGGCCAATTGGTGCCAAACATCACACGGCCACGGCCCACCCCCTTCATAAACTCAACAAATTCTGACGGCAGCCGGTGCAGCGCGTAAGCCGACGTATCCACATAAAAATTTGGGAATTTGACCGCAAGTGACACCAGCTCGTTGATCCAGGGAAAGCCTACATGACCGCCAACCACAACAAGCTCGGGGAAGTCCAGAAGCACATCTTCAAGGTAAGGGATCAGCCGCCCAACGTCCGAGCGCATTAGCGGCCCGGTGTGGCCAATTTGCGTGCAAAAGGGCAGCCCCGCGTCCACACAGGCTGCGTAAATGGGATAGTAACGTCGGTCATTTGGCGGCAAATCCCACAGCCACGGCACAATGCGCACCCCGACAAAGCGTTTGTCTTTGGACAGCGCACGAATTTCTCGCACAGCTTCCATCGGCCGATTGAGGTCCACTGACATCAGCCCACGAAATCTTTCAGGCGCGGCGTCCATTTGCGCACTCACATCTTCATTGCGGATAAGCGCGCCCGCCGGCCCATGCCACGCTGACAGGAGCGAGATTTCAACGCCCGCTTCGTCCATCGCGGCCAGTGTTGTCTCAACCGTAGGCACCGAAATACCACCCGAACTGCCTGTCCAGCGCAGCAAGCTTTCCATCCACGGCTCGCGCGCCATGCGTTCGGTCGTAATTTGTGCCCAAACATCAATGATTTTCATTGGCAGCTCCACATCCTATGACTAGTGCAATAAGCTATGGCGCTTCAGCATAAAAACAAGGCCGCGACCCCCGCTAAGCGCCGCCCCAAAGCCTACTGTCAATGTCAGCAAGTCTGCCATTTTGTAAAGTCATGGCATGCGGCCTGTCTTCCGCCAGCAGGCTAGGGCTATCCAGGTCAACATAGTCGGCATCCAGCGCGAGAATCACAGCTGGTGCAAGCGCAAGCGAAGTGGAAACCATACTTCCCACCATTATGCCGTAACCCATACCGCGCGCCCGGCTTTGCATTTTGAGCGCCTCGGTGAGACCGCCAGTCTTGTCCAGCTTGATATTGATATATTGGTAACACTCCTGCAGACGATCCAGGTCGTCTGCGGTATGGCAGCTTTCGTCTGCGCCTAGCGGCACTGGGCTCGCATAGCCTGCCAGCTTTTGATCATCGTCCGCCTTAAGTGGCTGCTCGATCATTACCACATTCAGGGCCGCCAAACCGGGTGCGACCTGCTCCAGCAGATCAATTGACCAGCTTTCATTGGCGTCAATAATCAGCTCAGCATTGGGTGCACCCAGATGCACAGCTTCAGTTCGTTCAAGCACTCTCTCGGCATCCAGTTTAATTTTGATAACCGGGAACCGCCGCAAGCTGGCTGCTTCCTTCCGCATCTCCTTTGGTGTGCCCACACTAATGGTTTGCACTGAAGGGACCGACACAGGTATTTCAAAGCCCAGCCGTTCATACACGTCTTTGCCGTCTCGTTTGGACGCCAAATCCCACAGTGCGCAATCAAGCGCATTGCGCGCTGCACCCGCTGGCATCGCTTCCTGCAATTCGGCACGCCCCATGCCGCCTTCTATAGCCCCGCGCATCGCCTCAATCTGCCCGATCACGCTCGCCGCGCTTTCACCGTAGCGCGCGTAAGGCACGCATTCGCCGCGCCCAAGCTTATGACCTTCAGTCAGGATAACCGTCACTACGCCCGCCTGAGTTTTGCTGCCACGCGCGATCACAAAAGGCTTGGCCAGGGGCCAGTTTTCAAATTCAATTTGCATAGATAGGTCAGACATAAACTCAGGCATAAATTCAGGCATCCATCTTTTTCGAAACAATAGCGCCGAAGACGACTTGCCGAAACTAAATACTGGACGATTTAGTCCAGAAACCTATTGTCACTGGTAATAGATAATCCACGCCACGCGAAATAGGATACCAAGCGCCATGACTTTGCCCAAACAGTTGCAGAATTTACGCATCCCGGTGATCGGGTCACCACTGTTCATTATTTCCAACCCTGACCTGGTCATTGCACAGTGCAAAGCTGGCATTGTGGGCTCGTTTCCGGCACTCAATGCACGCCCCGGGCCGGTACTTGAGGAATGGCTCCAGCGTATTACAAGCGAGCTGGACGCCTACAACAAGGAAAACCCTGACAATCCAGCAGCGCCGTTCGCCGTGAACCAGATTGTTCATAAATCAAACGACCGGTTGATGCACGACGTAGAAATGTGTGTGAAATACAAGGTGCCAATTGTAATTACGTCCCTTGGCGCGCGCGCAGAGGTCAATGACGCCATCCATTCCTACGGCGGCATCGTGATGCACGACATTATCAATAATTTCTTTGCCAAAAAAGCGATTAGCAAGGGTGCGGACGGTCTCGTTGCAGTTGCTTCTGGTGCCGGGGGCCACGCAGGCACACTTTCGCCCTTTGCTCTCATTCAGGAAATCCGTGAGTGGTTTGATGGCCCGATCGCGCTTTCGGGGTCCATAGCAACCGGAGGGGCCGTTTTAGCGGCCAAAGCCATGGGGGCCGATCTGGGCTATATTGGGTCTGCCTTCATTGCCACCGAGGAAGCCAACGCAGACGAACGCTATAAACAGTGTATCGTCGATCACGGCGCGGATGATATTGTATATACAAACCTGTTCACAGGCGTACATGGCAACTATTTGAAGCCGTCGATCAAAGCCGCAGGGATGGACCCGGAAAACCTGCCGGAAAGTGATCCCTCAGCCATGAGCTTTGGCTCAGGCGGCAGTGAAAAATCAAAAGCCTGGAAGGATATTTGGGGTTGCGGGCAAGGCATTGGCGCGGTGAAAGATATATTACGGGCGGCAGATTTGGTAGCTAAGCTGGAGCAGGAATATAAAGCGGCCCTCGCCAGCCTGAAATAGAAGGCGATAACAAACTCACCACGATCTTTGGTCTAAAGCTTCCAGATTTCTCATGGCTCGCGTTAGCCGCCGGAGCCAAGCCACGAGGACAAGGTGGATTTCAGTTCGGATTTCTGCAGAGGTTTCGCCAAAAAATCACTCATACCTGCAGCGAGGCACGCAGCACGCTCTTCTTTCAATACTGCTGCCGTGAGCGCTATAATAGGTATGCCGCAGCCATTCTTTCTTAGTATCTTTGTGGCTTTCAAGCCGTCCATCACTGGCATGTGAAAATCCATCAAAATTAAATTAAACTGGTGAGCTTCTGCCATCTCCACCGCCTCGGCCCCATTGCTGGCTGCAGTAACTTCAATTCCAAGCTGCTCCATCATCTTCGTAGCAACCATCGCATTCACCGGATTGTCTTCAGCCAGCAATATTTTGGCTCCGTCAAAGCCAAATGTACCACGCCGATCCTCAGTGATTTCACGAGCCAGACTGAAAGCCGTAACAATGCCTGAACCTGAAGGCGTTCGCCGGGCGCTTTCATCCAGCAACAATGAGCAAACTTCTATAAAATCTTTCGTATTCAGCGGCTTAACCAAATAGGCTGCAAAACCCTGCTCCTGCCGTGCTCGAGCTTCTCCCCTAAGGGGCATTGAGGTTATCAACATTCTTGGAATAGCCGCAAACTGCTCATTCGAGCCAATCCTTACACCCAGTTGATCGCCCTGGACAGCGGGCATAACCTGGTCAATAACAATAATGTCCGGCAGAGCGCCTTCTTCAAGCACCTTTTCAAGGGACGCAATTGCCTCTTCTGCATTGGTGGCATGCAGCATCTCAGCGCCGGCATAAGTCAATATTTTCTGCATGATGTTTGCGCTCGCCCTGTTGTCATCGACAACCAAGACCCGCGTACCAAACAATAGTTCTTTCGAAAATTCAGCTTCTTGGCGAGATTTTCCGTCTTCCTTGCTTTCCACCAAGGGTATATCGACGGTAAAGGTTGACCCCTGCGCAGGTATACTTTCCACGCTAAGTGTTCCGCCCATAAGGCTGGCCAACCGCTTACTAATAGCTAGTCCAAGGCCCGTTCCAGCCAAAGTACGGGTCGTGCTTTCATCCGCTTGCTTAAATTGATCAAAGATTTCCTTTTGTTTTTGCTTGGCGATACCCATACCTGTGTCTTCAACCCAAATGGATAACCTGGGGTTCTTTGCGGACCCCTCTTGCTGTACGCCAATTAGAATATGGCCAAAATCAGTAAACTTCAGAGCATTACTGACAAGATTTAAGATTATTTGGCGAACACGCCCCCGGTCACCAACAATATTTTCAAGCTGCGTTTGGGGAAAATCAATTAATATTTCCAGCCCCTTGTCGGTGGCTTGCGGCAGTGCCTGCTCTGCAATCTCCTGCAAGAGCTCGCGCAAATTAAAGGGGCTATTCTCCAGCGTCAGAGCATCGCTTTCAATTTTGGAGAAATCCAAAATGTCATTCACAATGTCGATCAACATCGTGGCAGACTGCTTTAAAGTGCGAATATAGCCTTGCTGTTCAGTGGTAGGCGACGATTCTGACAGAAACTCTGCCATACCAACAATCCCGTTCAGCGGTGTTCTTATTTCGTGGCTCATATTAGCAAGAAACTGCCCCTTTAGCCGCGAGGCCTCCTCGCTAAGTTTCACAAAGGCTCCATACAAGAAGACATTAATCAGCAAAAACCCAACCAAAAATACCATAACTAACCAGCTTAGAAGCGTGCTTTTCCCTTCTGCGGCCAAAGCAATTATCGGTGCTAGCGGAACGTCTACTCGTACGGCTCCCATCAAATCGTTAAGTTTCCATTTTTTCTGGTCACTAATGCCATCTTTAGTCCGCACGGCAATGATATCTGGTTGTGCTTCAAGGGCGTTGTGGCAATTCACACAGGCCATTGAAGCCGCTATATCAGCCAGCATATAGCTGAGTACGGGTTTGCCGTCTTTTTGAACAATGGAGGAGACAGGCTGCCAGCTCTCAAAACGCGCCTGTGCGCTAGAGCCAAGCCTCGCCTCTTGTCTGCTTAGCTCCAGCCAGCCTTGTTTTTCAAACTCGTCTGTCAAACCTTGCTCGGGATTGATGTTCCATTTGCTAATCAGACTATAACTGTAATAACCGCCCGAAGTTTGGCCAACTTTTTGCGCAACTTTCCTGACAAATTGAGCTGGCAGCATAATATAGCCAGGCCGATAATGTGACTTAATATCGGCCCCAAACCCATCCATAGCCAATTTATCAACAAGGCTCTTGGTATATACTTCGCGGTCTGCAAGAATTTGAATGGCAACTATATGCGCCGTACGTTCAGCTTCGGCGTAAATCAGCTCATCCTGGCTTTGTTGCAAAATCCAGTAGCTGACCGCCATTACACCCAAAACAACAGCGCAGAATATACTTATCAATTTTACTCGTACCGACATGGGCCCGAAACACACCTGCTTTTTGATATTCAACTCTTTATTTACAGGGAAAAATATTAAAAAGGTCTAAAGCCGCGCTACACTGCCCATCCTATCTGTTCACAATCCACAAAGTTCCTGTTTTCCGTTTTGGCTACAACTGCTGTGCTTTTCTGAACCAAAAGCCGCTAAAGGCGTTGACTCTATGCCCCATATCCGTATATTCCCGCCATTCGGCAGAAGGGAACGATTCCCTTTGCCCGTTGTGCTTTGAAAAAAGCCTGCGGAAACCGCCCAAAGTGTGGACAGTTATCATAGGGTTAGGTCCACCCGGTTTACTGCGGCAGGAAACAGAAGGAACGATCAATGTTCGCAGTTGTTAAGACAGGCGGTAAACAATACCGCGTCTCAGAAGGACAAGTTGTCAAAGTTGAAAAACTTGAGGGCGAAGTCGGCAAAAATATCACGCTTGATGAAGTCCTTATGGTCGGTGACGACAAAGGCGTAAAAGTTGGTGAGCCGCTTGTTAAGGGCGCCAATGTTACAGCCGAGGTGCTTGAGCAGAAAAAAGACAAGAAAATCACTGTCTTTAAAAAGAAGCGCCGCCACAATTATCGCCGCAAAAAAGGTCACCGTCAGGAAATTACGGTTCTGCGCGTGAAGGGCATTTCAAAAACTGCCGCAAAAGCGCCAGCGAAGCCAGCAGCCAAGAAGGCCGCACCTGAAAAGGAAGCGCCAGCAAAGAAAGCTCCGGCAAAGAAAGCTCCGGCAAAGGCCGCAGCGGAGAAAAAAGCGCCAGCCAAAAAGGCAGCAGCAAAGAAACCAGCAGCTAAAAAGGCTCCAGCCAAAAAAGCAGCTGCAAAGACAACCAAAAAAGCAACGTCATAAGACGCGGCAACTGATTAAGGAGATCACAAATGGCTCATAAAAAAGCAGGTGGTAGTTCCAATAACGGCCGTGACAGTATTGGCCGTCGTTTGGGTGTTAAGAAATTTGGCGGCGAGAAGGTTCTCGCGGGCAACATCATTGTTCGCCAACGTGGCACGAAAGTGTACGCTGGTGAAAATGTCGGCATGGGAAAAGACCATACGCTTTTCGCGCTTGTTGAAGGCCACGTGCAGTTCAAAAAGTCTAAGGATAACAAGTCCTCAGTTTCAGTTGTAAATTAAACTGAACAGACTTTTGAGCATCAGATTTTGAAGAAGGTGGACATTTTGTCCGCCTTTTTTATTGCCATCAAAGAACGGACTGTCAGTCAAGCGTTGACCAAGAAATGTCTCGCCGAACCAACGACAATGAAAAACGCCTTTTGCCCAATTGAAGGTAGTAATGCTTTCTTAAGTTTTTCTACAATATATTGACGCCGAAAAATCTAATTTTTAACCAACGTCTTTCGCCAAACTTAGCCAGGCGCAAGGGAGCTTTGTTATGCCCTTTCGTCGCGACATGCCGCGAACGATCAATCACCCGGATATTCTCGCATTCATTGCCGTCTGCGACAAACTGAAAGATGGCAACATTCTCTCTGAACAAGACCTGCGCTCGGTTGAAATACTGGCAATGATCGATTCAATATTTATCCTTAAATGGGATGAAAACGAGGGTGACTTCCAATACCGATATTGGGGCACCAGCGTCGCCAATGCATACGGACTGGATTTAACAGGCAAGCATTTGAGAAAAGGGCATCCTCACGCTTTCACTGAAAAGTTCATTGAGGCTCATTATGAAGCCATGACCCAAAAAAAACGTGTATTTTTGGGAGGAAGCCTCGACTGGCGCCAAAAAGATCATCGCACTTGGGATCAGGTTACAATGCCCTTGGCACGGGGCGACAAAGTGGACGAAACCCTATCCTACATACGATTTAATATCTGACATGGCCAGTATCTGCGTTAGTTGCTGACCCGAAATAAACACCGGTGGAAAACCAAAATGGTCCAATTAGCTAAATGCACTGTCCAGTGCTCTTGCCAACTCTGCGCGCTTAAAGGGCTTATTTAAAAGCGGAATATCACCAGAGAAAAGTCCTTTGTTTTTTACGACCTCTTCCGAATAACCAGACATAAATATCACCTTCATATCAGGATGTAGCGCACAAACTTCGGCTACAAATTCGGGACCGCTCGTCCCGCCTGGCAGAACAATATCAGACAAAATCAGATCAATCGGTTCGCCACTTTCCAGCAGCGTGCGCGCAGCGGCGGCTGTTACCGCCTCAACAACCTTATAGCCAAGCCCCTCAAGCGTTTTTACAACAAGCTTCAGCACGCTAGCGTCGTCCTCAAGCAGCAATATGGTCTCACCGCCTGCTCGGGTTTTCACTGGTGTTTCAGCAACCGGTTTCGACTTGAATTCATTAGCGCGGGGCAGATACATCTTCATAGTAGTACCCTTGTTTTCCTCGGTGCTTAAACTCACCGACCCCCCAGACTGGCGGGCAAAACCATACACCATGGAAAGACCAAGGCCGCTCCCCTTGCCCACATCCTTTGTGGTAAAAAATGGCTCAAAGGCCTGGCCTCGCACATCAGCTGCCATGCCTTTTCCCGTATCCGTGACCGTGATGACCAAATATTCGCCGGTTTCAAGACCTGGTAGCTCAGCGGGGTCCGGTTTCTTCACGCTTTCATTGCTTGCGCTTATCGTCAGCTGACCGCCCTCCGGCATGGCGTCACGTCCATTGAAGGCGAGATTGAGAATTGCGTTTTCAAGCTGGCCCGCATCGGCACGCGCATGCCACACATCCGCGTTAATATGGGTCTCGACTTCAATTGTATCATCCAGTGTTTGCCCTAGAAAGCGCGCCACGCTGGCAATTAACTTGGCAGTATCCACTTCTTGCGGGCGCAGGGGCTGCTGGCGCGAGAATGCCAACAGGCGCTGAGTAAGCTCGGCTCCGTGCCCCGCGGCCTTCAAAATTGCCACTACAAGATCGTCCTCTGTGTTGGGTTCGCTTTTCTGTTCCAAGACTTCGCGCAACAGCTCTGCATTGCCCATTATCACAGCAAGCAAATTATTGAAATCATGCGCAACCCCGCCAGTAAGCTGGCTTACGGCGTCCATTTTCTGAATCTGCCGCACCTGGGATTCCAGCTTTTTACGCTCAGTTATATCCACATGTGTGCCGACAAGGCGGGTCGCAACACCATTTTCATATTCGGTGAAAGCGCGAGACAAAATATTTCGCCAACTACCATCTTTGTGGCGCATGCGAAATTCGACGTTAAAACTATCACTGGTTCCGGCGATACAGTCTGCTGCCAAAGCTCGAACCTGTTCAATTTCCTCTGGCGAAACCAGATCTATAAAGGTATCCAGCTCCGCAGGCAATTCACCGGGCTCAAAGCCCAGCATCTCGTACCACCGCGGCGAAAAATAAACCTCCCTAGTAAGCAGATCTACATCCCACAGGCCGTCGTTGGCACCGCGCATAGCCAGAGCGAAACGCTCTTCACTTTTTCGCAGAGCTTCGGCATCGCTTTGGGCGTGCGCCAACGATTTGAACAAAAACCGCGCTACTGCGCCAATCGTCAGCACGAGTGCCAGCGCTATGATAGCGCGCACAACCAAAGTGAATACCCAAATGGTTGGGCTTGTTACATAGGTTGCCAAATCGAATGCGGGCAGACGGCCAGACATCACAATATCAGCGCCAATAACCGCCGACGCCAGAAAAATTACGATGACGGTATAAACGGCCGTGCGGGTATCAAAAAAAACAGTAACAAGCACAGGTACAAGCAGAAGTACTGCTCCGCCTTCCGACACAAAGCCCGAACTCCACATGGCGAACAGACCAATCAGTGAAAGCGCCGCCACAATTGAAGTGGCCCGCACATTATAGGAAATCCTGTTCCTGAAAATCGCCAACAAGATCGCAACAGCAACCGCCACATATTGCGGCATTAAGCCCGGTTGCCATCCAACATCACCGACGCGTAGCAAACTCACCACAAGGACCGGCACCATTAGAATTGCATTCACAACGAGGAAGTAATTACAGATTTTTGACTGTGTCGCCTTAAATTCCTGCTCAAATGGCAGCGGGCTTTCTTGTTTTGATTGCATAAATGCCGTCCACCATTTTCCCCACATATCAATGATTAATACGCGGGACCCCACACCGGTACAAGATGGGTGCTATTTATCAAAATTTGGTAAACGTGCCCGACAGATATTATTTGGACAAACATTAGCGACCTGCCAACCGCGGCGGCGCACAGAAGGCCTCAATTTTCTCCTGTGTTTGCAGCAACATAGGCAAAATTTTGCTAATCTCTTTTTCGTGCCGCCTCCATTTGTCAGTACTTGGTCTTGAAACTGTTGTACGGGAAAGTGGCAAGGCCCCCAACGTCGAATTACCGGTTAATTCTGCTAAACTAAGCGAATCGGCTATTTCACCAAGCACCCTATCAGGGGTCTTGATGAAGCTGGAATAATCAGCGCAAACGATTCTCTCCGTAGCGACAGGTTTGGTTCCCCCAGTACCCAGCCCCGATAAACCGTCAATAATGGCCTCGTTGCTTTCGCACCACTGGAAAGCCGCGATATCAGCGACCGGTTTGCCGCGCAATTGCTGCCAGCCGCGCGGGAGCAAAAAGCACCAAGCAGGCAAATGCCAATCGGGCAAATCCCTGAAAGTTACAAACCGGCCCGACTGCAAACCAACACCCCAAGCTTCAATAAGGCTTGAAACTGTCTGTTTCGCGTCCCTGTATAAAAAGAGAAACCGCGCTGAGGGGAAAAGCTTCAACAGGAACGGGATATTCAATGCATTTCTTGGCGTTTTCTCAAGAAAACAAAGTGTCTTGGGCCGGTGTTCTGGCGGTAGCGAGAAATAAGGCGTGCCTTCACTGTTCCTTAAAAACAAAAGGAAACAGCGCCGCATCAAGGCGCAAGTTTCCGCGTCAGCGTGGGCCTCCCCAAGCGCCATTGATGTAAGAGCAGCGTCTTCCGCCCGGAGGTGCGGAAAGGCGCGGAATATGGCGTGGCTTTCACCTCCTATTGTCCAAAACGGCTTGCGGCGCATCAATTGTTCGAACAGCACCGTACTGCCCGAACGCGGTGCGGACAGCAAAATCACGGGGTCAGCGAACAAGGCAGAAATTTCGTCGTCCGACATATGGGCTGTGGCCTGCCGGGCGGCGCCAATTACATCCATCTGCCGCTGCATCACGACCCGGTCAACCGTTTACCGAGGCTGCGACTTCGCCCTCTTCCAGGAAACAGTAACAGGGGATTTTCCGTCGGTCGATTTCAACACACGCCTGCGGGCTGCAAGGAACACCAGGATGTACTTTTTCGGCGCAGCAACATTTCTCATTCGGAAATGCCCAATCCAGGATCAAATGAACCCTGTCTTCGCTTCCGCCATTTGCCACCGAATGAAGGCGCCTGTTATTAATCTCAATAATCTCGCCTTCACGCATCACGGCACTATCCTGCCCGACGTTAAAGGTCACTTGGTCGTTTGATACAATCGGCACATGAATGCGGTGCGAATGCGCGAGCGAAAAATTCATATCCCTATGCTCGGTAATTTCACCTCCAGCGCGCAGCTTCACCAGATTTACCCGGTTAAAATACCCCTGAACCGGGCCGCCAAATTTCGCGTAGATTTCTGCTGACGTTTCATAAAATTCGGCGATCTGCGCGAACAACTGCCTGAGAACTGGCGCAAACAAATTGTGCGCCGGGTGCACGGTTGGGTTCATATGGCGGAAATCTTCGTCATACACCAGCGGTATCGACTGCGTGTCTTTGTGGGCTTCATAGCGCTTCTGGCGCGTATCGCTGCCTTCCCAGTGCTCAGCCGTGAGCTGCAGCACCAGGTCTTTAATAGGATCTATATCAGCATCGCCGATGCGCTTAAAACTGCCTTGAAAATTCATGCTACCCCGGCTCCCCAGTCCCTGCTCTCAAGACAAAGGCTAGCGGCCCCTTTACGCCAAGTCCAGATAATATGGCCGGGGCTTTCTTCAGTGACCATGGTCACGCGGGCAACAGCACAGCTCCCCTATAGTCCATTCTTGTTTGACGTTAATTCTCCCGAAAATGATTGGATCAAGGCATGCTGAAATCTCTTATGAAATACAGTTTTTATCTTCTTTTTATCGCCTCAGGTTTTGCCGCGACAGCTGACAGCAGCGCGCCGGCGGGACCGGGCTACACAAATAATAGTTGGGGCAGCGCGAGTTACACTTGGGTTGCCGACTTCAACGGTGATGGCCGCGATGATATTGCCTCGGCGAACGGCGCAAATGTCTATATGTATCTTTCAAGCGGTCAAGACTTCGAGCTCGCCACATGGGCCGTCTCTTCCAATTGGGGCGGTGCAGGCTACACGTGGGTGGATGATTTCACAGGCGACGGCCTGGCAGACATCGCCACAGCCGATGGGTCGCGCATAACCCTTTATGTTTCGTCCGGACACGGCTTTACCCAGTATGATACCACGCTCAACAACAATTGGGGCGGTGCAAGCTATTCCTTCTCAGGTGACTTTAACGGCGACGGCAAATCCGACATCGCCAGCGCCAATAGCGGAAATATTTATCTCAAAATTTCAACTGGCACAGGATTTACAGCGGACACCTGGGCGGTACCAAATTACAACAGCAGCTTTTGGGGTGGTGGAAGTTACACATGGGTAGGATATTTTAACGAAGATCAATACCAAGACATTGCCACTGCGAACGGCAAAAATATCAGGGTACTTTTGTCGTCCGGGGATGATTTCAGCTCCAAGAACAGTGTCTTGTCCGGCAACTGGGGCTCATCCGCTTATAGCTGGGCAGGCGATTTCAACAACGACGGTGTCACTGACATCGCCTCAGCCAACAGCGGCAACGTATATGCCAACATCAATAAAACCGATGGTACATTTACCCAGCATACATGGACTGTTCCCAACAGCTGGGGAGGGGCAGGCTATACCTTCGCCACTGACCTGAACGGCGACGGCGCGCTTGGGCTGGTTTCGTTCGATTCGGGTCAGGCCTACGTCAATCTTTCAACTGGCTCGCAGTTCGATTCCGCCACATGGACCACACAGAACTTGTGGGGCGGCGGCAGCTATAGCTGGACTGGCGACTTTAACAGTGACGGTTACGGCGACGTAGCGTCGGCAAATGGCAACAGCATTTTCATGCATCTGTCTACTGGCAACCGGTTTATCAACCAAACCTGGTTTTCGTCGAAAGGGATCAATCAACCACTGGTGAAAAGCTCGAACGCTATGCTAGCGAAGAGTATTGAAACGCCAGAAGATACTAATGTAAGCCCGGCGAGTTTTTGCCAGCTTAAATATCCCGACGACTGGGTGAAAACCGACGATGAACTGCGCCAATTGCCAATGGACGTTTCGGACACGACGCTGAATGTTACCAAGCTCACGTTCGGCATGGACCTGTCAGGCATGGACGGCCTCTATATTTTTGTTTATAAAAACAATGGCGATTTCGTCGTTCGCCGCTCTGATCGCACCGACGATACTGGTTACGGTGTTAAGGGTGAAACGCAGTATATTTACAGTGGCAACCCTCCGTACACGCCCAGCTGGTGGAAACAGTGGCGGCGCGGTGAAGTCGTAGAATCTCCTCACCAATTTGTACGCCACACCCAATTAAACCATGGGTACAATCCAGTTTTTTCCGCAGGTCAGCTGCAAATAAAAGACAGCAAAATAATATGGGTTAGCAATGCGTCCGGCCATTTCAGTCCGCCGTTTGAAAGCCTTGACTGTGTCACCAGCTTTATCGATCGGTCTAACATCCAGCGTACCACGGTGAATTTCAAAAAGACCTTTGACTGGAACAAATATGAGGTCTCGCACCATGACGAGCTTTAGGGTCCAGAACGCGTCACATCTTGTTGCCTGCCCTTCTCAGGTGCTGCCACACTGGCGGCGTTTGAGAAATAGGCAGTGATAATATCAGCCACGCTGCCGACGCTGGCTTGGGGCTGGCTCTCGGCAAAACTGGTAAACAGGTCCCCGCCTTCCGCGAGGAAGCCGGGTGCCGCCGCGGTGAACATATCGCCGGGCAAAATATCTTTGCCTTCGCGCTTCATACTCACCAGCCTCTGGCCCACAGGCCGGGCATAATCATACCGGGTTGAAAACCCTGATATCTGCATCAGGCCGCGCTCCTGCGAGAGCGACTGTTCCAAAATCTCGCGCAGTTGCTTGCCCGACAGGGTGAATGTCATCACATCATCCACAAACGGATAAACATCCAAGAGATCAGCCCGTGTGAGCGGCCCCTCGGGGATATCCTTCCTAAGGCTGCCCGCATGTACAAACGCCAGCTCCGTGCCCGCCGCTTCGCGGATAATATCTGCGAACAGGTTCCCAACGTCGCTTTCCTCAATATATTTGCGCGCCATAAAATGGGCCGCAACACCCACTTGCTCAAACAGAGCAGGGAAGCGCCCCCTATAGTCACTGAGCTTGGCGAGGATGCGCGGGTCAGGCGCGATTGCACCAGCGTCTACCGGCATCAGCTTGCCGTCATAGCTTTTGATCTTTCCGCTCGCATCGTCCACCACCAGCTGCAAAAAGCCCAGATGCGTTGCCTGCCCGTAGGTTTGCATAATCAGCGTACCCGTATCCAGGTGCACAACAGGCTTCAACGTGCCTGCGTCAGCGTGCCCCGCAAACAGCACATCCACACCGCGCACAGCGCCCGCCAGCGCAATATCAGCATCAATATCCCGCTGCAGGCGCGGGTCGCTTTCAGCGTCGGTTTGCATCGGCGCGGTTTTGCCCTGGTGGGTTAAGAGCACAACCAAATCCACGTCCGCCCGGATAGCGTCAACCGAGCGCTGCACCGCTGCGGCTTCGTCGCGCACATCAAGGGCCGCAATGTTCGATGGAATGATCGCACTCACCGCGTCGCGCCCCATAATGCCGATAACGCCGATGCGAACGCCGCCGCGTTCAATAATCGCGTGGGCCTGCGCGTAAGGATGCTCTGTGCCGCGATAAAACATGTTGGCCCCCAGCACCGGGAACGGTGCGCGGTTTTTCGCCCACTCGAAGATCTCCACGCCATATTCAAATTCATGGTTGCCAATGGCCATGGCGTCATAGCCCATGGTTGTCATCAGCTCGAACGCCAGCGCGCCTTCGGTTTCTTTTGCAAGCGAGCCAGTGAAAATATCCCCTGAATCAAACAGAAACACATTGGGTTCGCTGGCACGCAGCGTGCGGATCAGGGTTGTCATTTCCGCAATGCCGCCGATCATCTCCATATCACCCCGCCAGTGCGCGGGGATGGGGTCGTAAGCGCTTTCCACATCGTTGGTGAACAAGAGCGTGACGGTCTTATCTTCCGCCGAAAGGCTGGAAACCCCTGCAAGGGCCACGCAAAGAGCCAACACCACTCGCTTCAAATAAGTATATTTCATTTTGATTTTCCCGCTTTGTTGGCTCACTAACTTTGTTACTTAACCATCGGTGCAGAAACCGAGCTGCTGAGTCAATATTGCTGTCAAGCAACTGATAGGCTTCATAGCTAAAAAAAACTCCGCACCCTGCAAAACAGCGGGTTTCGCTTCCAGCCTTTGTCTGATACAAGCCCCCCATGAAATTTGTGGACCAAACGCGTATCTATGCCCAGTCGGGCCCAGGCGGAAACGGCATCGTTTCCTTCCGCCGTGAAGCTTACGTGGAATTTGGCGGGCCAAACGGCGGTGACGGCGGCAAGGGTGGCGATATTATTGTCGAGGCCGTCGAAGGCCTGAATACGCTTGTTGACTACCGCTACAAACGCCATTTCAAGGCCAAAAAAGGCCAGCACGGCATGGGCTCTAACATGACCGGCAAAGGCGGCGAAGATTTGGTGCTCAAGGTACCTGTCGGCACTCAGGTTTTTGACGAAGACCAGGATTTCCTTATCGCTGACCTCACCGAAGAAGGCCAGCGGGTGGTGATATTGAAGGGCGGTGAAGGCGGGCTCGGCAATACACGCTTCAAGTCGTCCACCAACAGGGCACCACGCCGTTCGACGCCAGGCGGCGAGCCAGAAGAAATGTGGCTTGTGTTCAGGCTGAAACTGATTGCGGACGCTGGGCTTTTAGGGCTTCCAAACGCAGGTAAGTCAACATTTCTCAATGCCGTTTCGCGAGCGAAACCAAAAATCGCCGATTACCCCTTCACCACCATCCACCCCCAGTTGGGCGTAGTGGGCTATAAAACCCACGAGTTTGTAATGGCCGACATTCCCGGCCTTATTGAAGGCGCATCGGAAGGTGTGGGGCTTGGCACGCGCTTCCTCGGCCATGTGGAGCGCTGCGGCGTACTGCTGCATCTTGTAGACGGCACAGCAGATGATATCGCCGGAGCCTACACCACAATCATGGGTGAGCTTGAGGCCTACGGCGGCGAGCTGGCAAACAAACCAATGGTTTTAGGGCTCAATAAAATTGATGCGATCCCCGAAGAAGACATTGCCGAGAAGAAAAAGCAGCTGGAAGAGGCCTCCGGCCTGCCCGTGATGCTACTGTCCGGGTTTGCCGGCGAAGGTGTTCCCGAGGTGCTTGGCAAGCTGTGGGAAATTATTCAGGCAGACCGCGCCCAGCGGCAGGCCGAAGCGCCGCAAGATAAAACCCCGTTTGCCGAACAGCCGGAAGACAGTGTTGAAGACCGCGACGCGGAAGAAGAATGGTCGCCGATTTAGGGCTTTGCCCCCGCCCAAAACACTTGCCCGGCACACGCTCTGGCAAAAATTCCAAAACACGCTAATTTAGCAAAATAGCCAAACTACAGAAATTTGTCGCACCATGTCAGCTTTGTCACATATCAGCGCCATAAAAGACGCTCAAATACTCGTTATAAAAATTGGCTCGGCGCTTCTTGTTGAGCCGGGCGGCAAGCTGCGCACCAGCTGGCTCAATGCTTTGGCGGGCGACGTGGCGAAACTGCGCGGCGAGGGCAAGCAGATTGTGCTGGTTTCCAGTGGTGCGATTGCACTCGGGGCCGGTGTCATGAATATGAAGGGCCGCCCGGGCCGCCTTGAAGAGGCGCAAGCCGCTGCTTCTGTTGGACAAATTCAGCTGGCACAGGCGTATCAAGCGTGCTTTGAATGTCACGAGATTGTCACGGCGCAATTGCTCTTGACGCTGGCTGACCTGGAAGACCGTCCGCGCTATTTGAATGCCCGCAATACGGTGAAGGAACTGCTCGCCCGTGGGGTGATCCCGGTGATCAATGAAAACGATACAGTGGCCACCAGCGAGATCCGTTTTGGCGACAATGACCGGCTCGCCGCCCGTGTTGCCCAGTTGGCAAGCGCTGATACGCTTGTGTTGCTCAGCGACATTGACGGCCTATATAGCGCCGACCCGCGCACTGATAAAAACGCTGAACTTCTGCCGTTTGTAGAGCAGATCACGCCTGAAATTGAGGCCCTCGCCGGCCCTGCAGACCGCACGGCCGTTGGCTCGGGCGGCATGGTCACAAAGCTGGCGGCCGCTAAAATCGCTCTCGCCGGTGGTTGCTCCATGCTGATTATGAACGGCATCAAAGACGCCCCGATCTCGCGCGTTCTCGGTGGCGACGCCTGTACATTATTTCCCGCCAACAGCACGCCGCTCGCGGTACGAAAGCGCTGGATACGGGGCATGATGGCGCCAAAGGGCATGCTTCATATTGACGAAGGGGCGGCCAAAGCGCTCGCACGCGGAGCCAGCCTTTTGCCCGCAGGGATCACACAGACCCTGGGTGATTTTAGTCGTGGTGACCTTGTTGCTTTTGTTGGTCCGCACGGCGAAATTATCGGCCAGGGGCTGGTATCTTACAGCGCCGAAGATGCCATCAAGCTTGAAGGCAAGAGCATGAGCGACGCCGCCGGTATTTTAGGCTATGCTGGCCGCTCGGCCCTTGTCCACCGCGACGATTTGATTTTGCTTTAAGGACGATTTTTATGGATGATATACAAAATATCCCTAGCCTTATGGCCGATATGGGCGCCCGTGCGGTGACGGCATCCAAAAAACTGGCGAGCGCAAGCACAAACGCAAAAAACGCCGCCCTGAATGCAGCAGCTAGCGCGCTCCGGGCCTCAATTCCCCAACTGTTGGTTGCCAACGAAAAAGACATAATCTTCGGCAAGAAAAAAGGGCTCTCGGATGCGATGATCGACAGGCTTATGCTTGATGAACACCGCATCGAAGCCATAGCGCTCGGTCTTGAAGCAATCGCCGAACTGCCTGACCCCATCGGCGATGTGATGGCGAACTGGGGCCGGCCAAACGGCTTGAATATCTCGCGTGTGCGTGTGCCGCTCGGGGTGATTGGTGTAATTTATGAAAGCCGCCCGAATGTCACGGCGGACGCTGGGGCTCTGTGCCTAAAAGCCGGAAATGCTGTGATTTTGCGTGGAGGCAGTGAAAGCTTTCATTCAAGTAGCTGCATTCACAAATGCCTGAGCGAAGGCCTGAGGGCGGCAGGACTGCCAGCGGATGCCGTGCAGCTTGTCCCCACCCGCGACAGGGCGGCGGTCGGCGAAATGCTGACCATGTCTGGCGTGATTGACATAATCGTACCGCGCGGGGGGCGCTCCCTTGTTGGACGTGTACAAAAAGAAAGCCGCGTACCGGTTTTTGCGCATCTCGAGGGCATCTGCCACCTATATGTAGACCGTGAAGGCGACATAGAAAAAGCGGCTGCCATAGCCCTGAATGCCAAAATGCGCCGAACGGGCATTTGCGGTGCGGCGGAAACTATGCTGATCCACAAGACCCTGACTGATCAAATTCCCGCACTTATCACCCCCCTACTGGATGCAGGCTGCGAAATTCGCGGTGACAGCGCCGTTCAAGCGGCCGACGAACGTGTATTGCCCGCCGTAGAGGATGATTGGCGCACCGAGTATCTGGATGCGATTCTCAGTGTGAAAATGGTCGAGGATACTGAGGCGGCTGTGGCTCATATTGCCAAATATTCGTCCGGCCATACTGAGACAATCATCACCGAAAACGCTGAAACTGCTGAATTTTTTCTGAATAATGTGGACAGCGCCATTGTCATGCATAATGCCTCCACACAGTTTGCTGACGGCGGTGAATTTGGCATGGGCGCGGAAATTGGCATTGCCACAGGCCGCATCCATGCCCGGGGGCCTGTTGGTTTGGAGCAGCTCACGAGCTTTAAATACCAGGTGCGCGGTACAGGGCAGATCCGCCCGTGACACACCGCTGGCGACAAGGCGCTTTGCGGCATTTGGCTGGCCGTTATCGCGGACGTACGATCGGCCTTTATGGCGGCAGCTTCAACCCGGCACACGAAGGCCATTTGCATCTGGCAAAAGAAGCGCTGAAAAGATTTACCGAACTGGATGAAATTTGGTTTCTGGTGAGCCCGGGTAACCCACTTAAGCCAGACGCTGGCATGGCCCCTTTTGGTGCCCGCCTTACAAGCCTAAACGCCTACATTGAAGGCCACCCCAAAATGGTAGCCTCCGATATCGAAAGCAAGCTTGGCACACGTTACACGGCGGACCTTGTTGAAGCCCTGAAGCATGAGCTCCCTGGCTCCAAATTTATTTGGTTGATGGGAGCTGACAACCTCAAACCTTTTGATAAATGGCACCGGTGGCAAGACATTGCCAATGCCATACCCATTGCGGTTTTCGACCGCACAGGGTATGATCAACGTGGGTTTGCTAGTGAATTAGCTAGGCGTTACGCGCGTTTTCGAACTACGCCGGAAAATTTCAAGGCAGACCAATTACCTTGCTGGACCTTTGTGACGATACCCCGTCATCCGGCATCCGCAACAGAAATTCGCAGCCAAAGCAGGGACGTTTGGCACGCGGATAAAAAACGAAAGGACATCTAGTTGCACACATCATCGGAGACGCCGAGCGTCGCTGATCCACTCCCGGCACTGAGTGCCGAGGATCTTTTAAAAAATGTCATGACTTGCCTTGATGACAACAAGGCAGAAGAAATTGTTTCCATAGACTTAGCAGGTAAATCAGGCATTGCGGACCATATCGTGATCGCAAATGGCCGCAGCCAGCGGCAAGTTTCCGCTTTGGCAAGTTACGTGATTAAGGGCCTTAAAAAGGCTGGTCACAGAGATTTGCTGGTTGAAGGCCTATCTCAGGCTGACTGGGTTTTGATAGATGCGGGCGATGTGATTGTCCATATCTTCCGGCCAGAGGTTCGCAGCTTTTATAACCTGGACAAAATGTGGGGTGCCGATCTGGAAAGCGGCGAAGTGGTTAACTAACCACTGCCTTGCCTAAACGGTTAGTTCACTGAATAGCGCGCAGCCGAAGCGGTATGCTTCGAGGGGGCGAAACTTGCAGATTTCCATTATTGCTGTTGGCCGCATGCAGCGGGGCCCTGAGCAAATGCTTGTTGATGAATATCTCAAGCGCTTGCCGTGGAAAAGCAACATCACCGAAATTGATATCAAGAAAGCATCAGGCAATAGTGACGAGCGCAAATCGCGTGAAGCTGAAAAACTGATTGCCGCCGTCCCAGAGGGTGCAGCAATTATTGCGCTGGATGAAGGCGGTAAAGCACTTACATCGAGGGGATTTGCAGTCAATATCGACGGTTGGCAAATGGCGGGCTTTAAAAACCTGGCATTCGTCATTGGCGGCGCTGACGGACTGCATGCCTCGCTGCTTGCAAAAGCTGATCTAAAGTTAGCTTTTGGAACTCTCACTTGGCCCCATATGATGGTTCGGCTAATGTTGGCTGAACAAATTTACCGGGCCTGGTCTATTAACAGTGGTCATCCCTACCACCGGGATTAAAGTTCCAAACAAATAGTGGCTTAATAAAGAGAAAAATGGTTATGAGCACCAACGTCAAAAAACCTGTTGTCCTATGCATTCTCGACGGTTGGGGCTACCGCGAAGAAATAAAAGATAATGCAATCAAGCTGGCCAATACGCCAACGTACGACAGGTTGTGGAATAGTGTGCCTCGCGCCTGGATTAAAACCAGCGGCCTAGCGGTTGGTTTGCCTGAGGGCCAAATGGGAAACTCTGAAGTTGGACACACCAATTTGGGCGGAGGCCGTGTCGTACTCCAAGACTTACCGCGCATCGACAATGCTGTTTCGACCGGTGCCTTGAAAAACAACCCGGAGCTGGTAGCTTTCATTGGTAAGCTGAAGAAAAGTGGCGGCACCGCGCATTTGATGGGTCTTATGTCGCCAGGTGGTGTTCACAGCCACCAGGACCATATTGCGGCGCTAGCCAACATCATTGCAGAGGCCGGCATTCCCGTATGCATTCACGCGTTTCTTGATGGCAGAGACACGCCCCCGCGCTCGGCTGCTGCTTATATTGATAAATTTGAAAGCGATATTGCAGACGCCTCAAACGGTGTGATCGCAACCGTAACAGGACGGTATTGGGCAATGGACCGCGACAAACGATGGGACCGCGTTGAGCGCGCCTACAAGGCCATCGTGTCTGCGTCGGGGGCAATGCAAAGCGTGTCTGCGACTGCTGCTTTGACAGCCGCCTATGACCGCGACGAAAATGATGAATTCGTGGCGCCAACGGTCATCGGTTCCTATGCTGGCATGCAAGACGGCGATGGCCTTCTAATGGCGAACTTTCGCGCTGATCGGGCGAGAGAAATATTGTCTGCACTTGTTGAGCCGAAATTTGACGGATTTAACCGCAGTGCGCCAGTTAGCTTTGCAGCCAAGGCTGGTATGGTAGATTATTCTACGGCGCTCAATGAAGAGCTCACCACATTGTTTCCCTCCGAAGAGGTAATGAATAGCCTGGGAGAAGTTCTTGCAGCAGCAAATATTCCGCAACTCCGTATCGCAGAGACCGAGAAATATGCCCATGTGACTTTCTTTTTTAACGGCGGCAAGGAAACCGCCTTTGAGGGTGAAGACCGCATATTGGTGCCATCACCTGATGTGGCAACCTATGACATAAAACCGGAAATGTCTGCTTTTGAAGTAACCGATAAATTGGTTGAAGCAATCAACAGCGGCACATACGGCGCGATCATCGCGAATTATGCCAACCCGGACATGGTAGGCCACACCGGCATAATGTCGGCAGCAATAAAGGCTGTAGAAACCATCGACGCTTGCCTTACCCGACTTGAAAAAGCCGTAAAGGATGCGGGAGCCACCATGATAATCACTGCTGACCACGGCAATGTTGAAATGATGACTGACACCGAGACTGGTCAAGCCCACACGGCGCATACAAGCTTTGACGTGCCAGCCTTGTTCGTGAACCACAGCGCGCCTGTTAAGGACGGAAGCCTTTCCGACGTTGCCCCAACCATGCTGGCAATTATGGGGCAGGAACAACCCACCGAGATGACCGGCAACAGCCTCATACAGTCTACTGCCACAGGGGAGGCTGTTGCCTCTGTCTGATACTCCGACATACAAACGGTTGATACTGGTAGCGGGGCTGTTCTGCACGGCACCAATGGCCGCCCACGGCCAAACTTCAGACGAAGCACAAAAAAAGCTTGAGCAACTGGAAGCTGAAATAGCCGCGCAAGAAGCCCAAAAAGCAACGCTGGAGGCCACAACCAAAAAAGCTCTGTCCGAGGCAGAGAGACTATCAAAAGAATTGGTCGTGCTTGCACGCGACATCCGGATTTCCGAAGCCAATGCCACTAGGATCGAGGTGCGCATTGCCAGCCTGGAAGCCGAAGAAGCGAAAAAAGAGGCGCTGCTTGAGGGGCGCCGCGACGAGCTTTTGGAACTTCTGTCCGCCTTAGAGCGGCTTTCCAAACGGCCAGCGGCGCTGGCACTGTTGCAGCCGAAGGAGGCTCTTTCGACCGCTCGCATCGCATCTTTGATGGGTACAATAGTGCCGGACATAAACGCCAAAGCAGGCACTTTGCGGGTCGAACTAACCAGTTTGGCTGAAATACAGACTGCTTTATCCAATCAGCGCTTCAGTTTAAAAAATACTTTGGAACGCTTAACAGATAATCAACTAAAAATTGGTTCACTGGTACGTAGACGACAAAGTGAAGCTCGAAAAGCCCAAACAGACGCCCGAAAAATTGCGCGTGATTTGCAGGAAATAGCCGCAGAAGCTGCTGGTTTGAAGGAGTTGATCGAAAAATTGGCTCGGGCAGCCGCAAAAAGAGCGGAGTCTGACGCTTTAACTGCTAGACCAGACAACAGGAGGCCAGCGTTTGGCTTTCGAAACCGGCCAATGGCTGAATTGAAAGGATCACTGCCTTATCCCGTTATGGGGAGTATTGTGAATCGCTTCGGAGCCAAAGAAGTTGTAGGCCAGGCCCACGGTATCAAAATCAAGGCCCGGCCGGGTGCACAAGTGGTTGCGCCCTACGACGGCAAAATAGTTTTCGCTGGCCCTTTCCGGGAATATGGCCAGCTCTTGATCATTGAGCATGGTGGCGGGTACCATAGCTTAATGGCGGGATTCGGGGAATTATACGGCGCCGTAGGCCAGTGGGTTTTAACCGGGGAGCCAGTGGGCGCAATGGCACCGGCAAACAGGTTAGCGCCGCTCTATCTGGAGATGCGCCGAAGCGGTGAGGCGATAAATCCGGAGCCCTGGCTAAGCAAGCGACTGGCTTCCGGAAATTAATTGCGAAAACGTTATAATTGGGCGCAAACGATAAAAAGGCGGCCAAAGTAACAAGCGAGTTGAAAGGTACGAATATGCGGAAACTGGTAACAAGTGTCTTGATGGCCTTGATGATGACGATGCCTCTTCAGGCACAGTCAAACAGCAGTCAATCCAGTAACAAGGACGACTTTTACGAGCAGCTGGATTTGCTGATGCGCATATTTGAACGTGTTCGCTCTGAATATGTTGATGAAGTTGAAGACAAAGAGATTATCGAAGCCGCGATACAGGGCATGCTACGGTCATTGGACCCCCACTCCACTTATCTTAACCCTGATGTTTATCAGCAGGTACGCGTGCAAATGGAAGGTGAATACGGCGGCTTGGGCCTAGAGGTGTTGATGGAGAACGGTGTTGTGAAAGTGGTATCGCCCATCGACGATACCCCAGCCGCAAAAGCGGGCATGCAAGGCGGCGACTATATCACACACATCGATAACGAATCGATTACGGGCCAAACTCTGACCGAAGCCGTTAAAAAAATGCGCGGACCGGTCGGCAAGCCCATCGTCTTAACCGTGGTGCGCAAAGAGGAAGGCGAACCTTTCGATGTTGAGATTATCCGCGAAAAAATTAAGGTCCGCTCCGTTAAGCACCGTATCGAAGACGAGACCATAGGCTACATACGTGTCACTACCTTCAACATGCGCTCAGGCCAGTTTGTTGAAGACGCCATTGCCAAAATAATAGCAGAACTTGGTGATAATCTGGACGGTGTTATTCTGGACCTCAGGAACAATCCGGGCGGCCTTCTTGATGAAGCGATCCGAATTTCTGATGCATTCCTGGACAGGGGTGAAATCGTTTCTACGCGCGGCAGACGCCGGCAGAATAACAATCGCTGGTATGCAACCTCGGGGGACATGCTCGACGGTGTGCCCGTTGTGGTGCTGACGAATGCCTATTCAGCCTCAGCTTCCGAAATTGTCGCGGGTGCGCTGCAAGATCACCGGCGCGCCATTGTGCTAGGGGACAGAACATTTGGCAAAGGGACCGTACAAAGCGAAATTCGCCTTGGTCGAAAAGGTGACCAGGCCATCCGCCTGACAACAGCGCGGTATTTTACGCCGAGCGGGCGGTCGATTCAGGAACGCGGCGTCGAGCCCGATATTGAACTGTTAATGCCCCGGCGCACAGGCAGGCGCGGCACGCCTCGCCGCGAGGCTGATTTGAACGGCCATATTGCGAATGATCAGCAAAGCCTCGACCGGGACGGCGAGCAGGATGTGACGGCTACTAAAAAAGAGGCCGCTACCAAAGCTGAGTCTAAAGCCGAGCCCAAAGCAGAAGACGCAGAAGAACAGGTTGACGTGCAGCTCAGATATGCCATTAAATTACTCAAGAATTTATCCGACTTACCGAAAGCGCAGATGGCCGAGGTTAGGCAATAAACTCGCTAGCGCCAAACGCGGTTGGAATTGAATGACCAAAGGGTATAAAACGTGCCGTCGAATATGAATAACCTATTGATTGCGTGGGCTTTCAGCCTGATTTTTGTCGTCGGCGGCACCCTGTTGCTGGAGGCAACATATACCCCCGGCGGCACTGAGGCAGAAGCGTCTAATTTGACGGCTGACACCGATCAGGCCGCTATGAATGAGGAAAGCCCCGCGACAGAAAACGACGAAGGCACCGACGAAGACGGCTCATCTTCGGAGAGCGCACCATTGCCTGCCCCTGGGCAAGCCGCGCCGGCGCAAGACCCTGCACAACCCTCCGCTAGCTTTTCCATACCGGAAAGCATTCCGGTCGAAGCCCTCGCCGATCTGTTTGAACAGAGCAAATACGGCCCGTTACCTATAATCGCGGAAGACGGTAGAAAGTCGTCGGATATATATGCTGCGCCGCGCCAGCTCGGCACAACGACCGGACGCATTGCTATCCTTGTCACCGACTTGGGGAAAAAAGCCCGCAACACCAAACGCGCTGTTGATGAACTCCCGGCCAATGTAAGCCTCGCATTTTCGGTTTATGGAAGCGGCCTCCATGAATGGGGCCAAAAAGCGCGCCGCGCAGGCCACGAAGTGTTCTTGGCGGTACCAATGGAGCCTATCAATTATGAGCAAAACGACCCGGGACCGCTCACGCTTTTGACCACCCAGTCCACGCGCGTAAAAATAAACCTGCTGCGCTCATCGCTTGGAAAGTTCAGCGGTTATGTTGGTGTCACAAACTTTATGGGATCGCGCTTTACGGCGGCTTCCGACAGCATTCGGCCTATTTTAGACGAGCTCAAGCGTCGCGGACTGATGTTTGTAGATAATCGTGACAGTAAATATTCGCTCGCGGCCTCAATGGCACAAGGCATTAACATGCCGTGGGCTGTGAACAACCGGTATATTGATGACGACTTGGACGCGGCAAGCATTGCTGGCCAATTGGCAGAGCTAGAGAAACGTGCGCGGGCCCAGGGTACTGCGCTCGGCATTGCACGTTCTTATCCGGTGACAGTACGGGCGATAAAGGTTTGGGCGGCTACGCTTGAAGAGCGAGGCTATAAGCTGGTGCCTGTTACCTCAATCGCCGGACAGCAAGCCCTGCCCAGATGATCTCCGCCCTCCTAACGCGCCGACAAAAGTGACCGCCATGGAGCAGTTACGCTACAGACCCTGCGTCGGCATCATGCTGCTAAATCCCACCGGACTTATATTTACAGCCCAGCGCATTGATATGCCGGGCGCATGGCAGATGCCGCAGGGAGGCATTGATCCGGGTGAAGACATGCTCTCTGCAGCGCTTCGTGAACTCGAGGAGGAAACATCTATCCCGGCCGAGGCAGTTAAGGTTACCGCACAGACGGCAGACTGGATCAATTATGATCTGCCAGATCATCTGATCGGCAAGGCGTGGGGCGGCAAGTACCGAGGCCAGAAGCAGCACTGGTTTCTGATGCGCTTCAACGGCGACGAGGTGCTAATCAATCTTGAGACCGAACACCCTGAATTTAGTGCCTGGAAGTGGTCGACCCGCGATCAGCTAATAGCTGAAATTGTGCCTTTCAAACGCGCAGTTTACCAAACTGTGGCCGACGAGTTGTTGCCTTAAGGCTAGAGTATCATTCCGCGGCTTGCTGTGCTGTAACGCCAACACCTTTCGATTTATCCAAAATATCTTTTAATTGCTGGTCATATTTGTAGGTGTGTTGAATACGCAGCTCAATACTTGCGTCTTCATCAAGTTTTGTCTGAATTTTTCCAGTGTTTCCGCACAGGGTTCTGACTTTTTCCAGCGCCGCTTCGATCCGCCTTTGGCCATCTTTTGCAGCAAGATCCTCAAAAGCCCATTGGTACAGCAATGGGTATTCAAGCGCTATGACCGCAATAATAGCATCGTTTCGTTCTGCAATATCTTCATCCAAACCGACAATCGTTTCGGATACGAATCTATTAAACCGAAAATGATTGAAAAACCGTTTGTATTGACGCGGATTACTGCGCAGTGCTGGTCGAATTTCAGCAAAAATATTGGCCACATTTGTATTTCTAGGGCTGAAAGTTGCCGCCTCCTGGAGACGTTTTTCTTCTTGCTGAAGTGCAGCGACCTTCATTTCGAACTGTTCTTGTTGTTCCAGTGGCAACGCGTCAACTACATCTCGCACCATCTGCTTCTGACTTTGATTGTCTGCTGATGTCTCCGCATCCGAATTCAACTCGTGTGATTGTTCTGCAAGCACCCCAACTCGCTGGGATATATCCCCCAAGGTTAGCTGGTCTACATAACCATCAATATCTGACTGGCGCGGTCGAGGGACCGCCACCGCGAATTGAACAATCTTTTCCAGAAAACGCCTGCCGTACGGTAATTGTTCCTTCAGGAGCGGATTACCTTCCAGCTTTTTGGCGGTTTTTTCGTAAGCAACCTCAAGCGAAGTCGCCACCATTTCTTTGTGCATACCCAATATAAACAGGCATTCGCTATGCTGTTTGCCAAAAAATACATTGAGGGCTTCAACGACCCGGTGCACTGTTTCAGGCGAACATCGGTCTAGATCATCAATGAAGATCGCCAAAGAGCGGCCTTCCTGTTTCAGCAGCCCGATGATCCTTTCAAAATCTTCCTCGATTTCATCATCGGGACCAGCCAACCCCTCATAATCCGGGCTCGTGAGAAAGTCTTTCATGTTGGCTGTTTTGCTTTTTTTTGCAAATCTGAGCGCAATGGCACCGGCCGACATAACAGCGCCTAGCGCATTGGCGCTGGGCTGCTCCATCTCGATCATACTCAGCGGCCAAATATCTATTTGGAAAAACACGAGGATACCGGCGAAAAACAAGCTCGCTAAGAATACTGCATTTTGCACCCCTGCCCGCAACACAGACCCTAAAAAACTGAGACGATTAAATCGTGCCAACTGCAACTGCAGGAAAAACCGGGGGCCACGCCGGGAAATCAACCGGTCTATGATGCGCTTCATTACGGCGGCCTTCAAGCGGGTACCGTGCCCGTGCCGCCAGACATTTACAAAAACCGTATCGAACTGACGAACATCGGCTTCTTTACGGCGTTTATTGGCCTGCCTCCGCCTATACCAAGCAAAAGTTACCCCTGAGATAACGGCGATCGCACCGATCAGGATCCCGCCCATAATTCGAGCCGAGACTTCTTCAATAAAGCCTATCCACCCCAACAATATGCTCGCTGTGATCAGGGCGACGGCAACACTCGCCAACAACAAAAACGGTTCCACCGTGTAATAGAAAAGCTGCACGCCGCGCCATGCAGTTTGAAATATATTGTGCTTGGAAGATTGCTCCGCCGCAGCTGTTGAGCCTTTGTCTAGTTCCTCCTGTAACATCAACATCAATGAGGACTTGCCCGTCCCCCACGGGCCATCAATGGCGACAGATAGCGGCAGTCCAGTCTCTCGGTGTTTTACAAATGCTGCTATTGATTTCGCGAGCGGCTTGAAGCCTAAATAGTCGTTTGCTGACGCTTGATCACTTTCTAGATTGGTACGCGCGGTGAAGGCATCCGTGTCGTTCGAGATACGCTCTACAGACGAAGGTATTGAAACCCACTTTTTCACGTCTTTTTCCAACCAGAGGATCAGCTTTTGAACCAGCTCTTCGTCTGCCTCTTCGTCAATATGAATGCGGTAGACTACCTCTTCAAACCTAGCATCAATCTGGCCATGTTTTAGCCATAAGAAAACGTGTGACAAAAACCAGCCGACTGTTTGCGCCTGACTACGTTTTGCAATACGAATGGCCCCATTCATATCGGCCCAAAAAAGAAAATCATCGACAACAAAGGTTTCAGCCTGAACTCTACCGAAACTCGCCGGAGGCTCCGAATTCTCAACGACCCATTTCGTATAAGCCTGCCTTGTTTCCCGACCCAAACTATTGAAGAGAAGCGTTTGCCTATTTGCCAAATAAGCGACAGAATCTCGGCTACCCACTCCTGCGGTCTGAAAATCTGACATTGTTATCCCGGCGCGCTCCAACGGCGGAGGCAAAATCCCTCGGCTCAATGCCTGCTCAAATTCACATTGGTAAACACTAAATGCGTGTTCGGGCGCCGGTGAGTTATCGGCAACTATTTGAAAATGAATATGTTTGAAGCTGCCAGAACGCGTGGCTTGCCCCGGTGTTTCAAAACCTTGTGGCTCTTTTTGACCAGCAGCACCACCCTTTTTTGCCTTGGACGGTTCCCGTTTTTTGTCGGCCTTTATCGACCCTGCAGCGGCGCTGGCAGACGCAGTTTTCCTGGTTCGTTTTGCTGATTTTGTTTGCCCTCGTGGAGCTGCTTTTTTTCTAACGCCAGCTTTAGTTTTAGCATCCTTCAAATCTTCAGGAAAAATGCCATGCTTCTCCCGGTCAGACGGTGACATTACCATGATCATCTCCCCCACATAGGATTTTTAACCATAAGGCGAGCAGATTATACCACTGAGTTGCAAAAAATCAGAGTCGGTTCTGAAAAAGACGAACCAAAAACGGAGGGAGCGGCACCAAAATGTTTGCAATCAACCGTAATGCCGCAAAAAAAGCGCCACCAAAATGGCAGCGCTTTTCTAAATCATTAATTTTCATAAAGGCCTACGCAGCGATTACGTCTTCCAGAACGGTCATCCAGCCAAGCTCTTTTTCAAAAGCCGCGCGCTCAACATCGTCCTTCGCGTCCTGAATATCCTCACGGGTATCAGCGATCTTCTTTGCCAGGTCATCCCGGTCAACGTCACCAAGTACCAGTGTTTCTTCAGCAAGGATGGTCAAGCCTTCCGGGCTGATCTGGGCGAGACCGCCCTTCACGAACAGTTGCTCAGCGTCGTCGTTTTCATCGGCAAAGATTTCGATAACACCTGGGCGAATTGTTGTCATCATCGGTGCATGCTGCGGCAAAGCGGTAAACTCACCATCAGCTCCTGGCACAACAACCATCGCAACTTCTGCGTCTTTCAACAGCCGTTCCGGCGATACGATTTCCAAATGAAGTGTATCAGTCATAATGCCCTAAGTCCTTGATTAGGCCGCGTCTTGCGCAAGCTTTTCAGCTTTTGCAACAGCCTGGTCAATACCGCCTACCATATAGAAAGCGTTCTCTGGAAGGTGATCATACTCGCCCGCTACAATCGCTTTGAACGATGAAACAGTATCTTCAAGCTGCACAAACTGACCAGGGAAACCAGTGAAAATTTCCGCTACATGGAATGGCTGAGACAGGAATTTTTCGATCTTACGCGCACGAGCAACAACAAGCTTATCGTCTTCTGAAAGCTCATCCATGCCGAGAATGGCAATGATGTCCTGCAAAGACTTATATTTCTGCAAAATTTCCTGCACAGAGCGCGCTACTTCATAGTGATCGTCACCAACTACGTTCGGGTCCATGATGCGTGAGGTACTGTCGAGCGGATCCACAGCCGGGTAGATACCCTTTTCTGAGATCGCGCGGTTCAGCACTGTTGTCGCGTCAAGGTGGGCGAATGATGTTGCAGGCGCCGGGTCAGTCAGGTCATCTGCAGGCACATATACGGCCTGCACAGACGTGATCGAACCTTTATTGGTCGATGTAATACGTTCCTGCATGGTACCCATGTCAGTCGCCAGCGTAGGCTGATAACCCACCGCAGACGGGATACGGCCAAGAAGCGCAGACACTTCTGAACCGGCTTGGGTAAAGCGGAAGATATTATCCACGAAGAACAGCACGTCCTGGCCTTCTTCATCACGGAAATATTCTGCGAGCGTTAGGCCTGTAAGAGCCACACGTGCACGGGCTCCCGGAGGCTCATTCATCTGGCCGTAAACCAGTGAACACTTGCTTTCGCCCTCAAGGTTGATAACGCCGCTTTCGATCATCTCATGGTAAAGGTCATTACCTTCACGTGTACGCTCGCCCACACCAGCAAACACAGAATAACCACCGTGGCCTTTAGCAATATTGTTGATAAGCTCTTGAATTAGAACGGTTTTACCAACACCCGCACCACCAAAGAGACCAATCTTACCACCCTTCGCGTAAGGCGCGAGCAGGTCAACAACCTTAATACCGGTCACGAGGATCGCCTGATCAGTCGCCTGATCTTCGTATGCTGGTGCCTCGGCGTGAATTGGTGCCACTTTCTTGTGGCCAACAGGGCCACGCTCATCAATTGGCTCACCAACCACATTCAAAATACGGCCGAGTGTTTCGGGACCAACCGGCACACTAATCGCCGCGCCGGTATCGGTTACTTCACCGCCACGAACGAGACCCTCGGTGCTATCCATCGCGATGGTGCGTACCGTATTTTCGCCTAGGTGCAGAGAAACTTCGAGAACAAGGCGCTGGCCATTGTTATCTGTTTCAAGTGCGTTCAACATTGCTGGCAGATGGTCGTCAAACTGTACGTCAACGACGGCACCAATAACCTGGGTAATGCGGCCTGTATTCTTAGCCATTTTTTACACTCCTTCGTGCAAGCAAATCAAAGCGCTTCAGCGCCCGAAATAATTTCAATCAATTCTTTAGTAATATTCGCCTGGCGGGTCCTGTTATAGGTAATCGTCAGACTGTCTATCATTTCACCAGCGTTGCGTGTTGCGCTGTCCATCGCGGTCATGCGTGACCCCTGCTCGGAAGCTGCGTTCTCAAGCAACCCGCGATAAATTTGCACCGCAACATTACGCGGCAACAAATCAGCAAGAATAGCGTCTTCGCTTGGCTCATATTCGTAGATAGCCCCGCCCAATTTGTCGTCGGCAGCGTCATTTTCATTGGCTGCTTCACGGATTGGCGCAGGAATAAGCTGCTGGTTCGTAGCAAGCTGAACCAAAACGCTTTGAAACTTGGCATAAAATAGTGATGCCACATCAAATTCGCCACGTTCAAACATTGCCAGCACTTCAGCAGCAATTGGCTGGGCATCGGTAAAGCTAAGCCGCTTCACACCAGACAGGTCTTTCTGCTCAATGATCATGTCACCATAGTCGCGGCGAAGCAGGCCGTAGCCTTTTTTGCCAATGCAGAGAATTTTCACTGTACGGCCAGCAGCTAGCAGCTCTTCAATATGCGCACGTGCAGCTTTTACAATATTGGTATTAAAGCCGCCGCACAAACCACGTTCAGACGTAGCAACAATAATCAGATGCACATCCGATTTTCCTGTTCCAATCAATAGCGGCGATGCACCCGGGCTGTCTTTCGCCGCAACGCCAAGGCCAGTGAGTACATTTTCCATACGCTCGGCGTATGGCCGTGCCGCCTCTGCAGCTTCTTGCGCACGCCGAAGCTTGGACGCGGCAACCATCTGCATGGCCTTGGTGATCTTTTGTGTCGATTTAACCGACGTGATCCGATTTTTCAGGTCTTTAAGGCTCGCCATTTGTCGCGCCCTTCCCTACTAAGGCCAAACTTAACTGAATGACTTTGCAAAAGCCTCGAGAATTGACTTCAGCTTCGCTGTTGTCTCATCTGTCAGTTTCTGCTCAGACGCGATCGTCGCAAGAACATCGGCATGCTTGCCGCGCATTTCAGCAAGATACTGCTCTTCGAAACGCGTAACGTCTGTCACTTCGATGCCGTCCAGATAGCCGTTCACACCTGCGAAAATAGAAACAACCTGTTCTTCAACCTTCAGCGGTGAATATTGTGCCTGCTTCAACAGTTCAGTGAGCCGCGCGCCGCGGTTAAGAAGCTGCTGCGTTGCCGCGTCCAGGTCTGATCCAAACTGTGCAAAGGCTTCCATTTCGCGGTACTGGGCCAATTCAAGCTTGATCGAACCAGCAACCTGTTTCATCGCTTTAACCTGAGCAGCCGATCCCACACGGGAAACCGACAGACCAACGTTAATCGCAGGACGAATGCCTTTATAGAAAAGCTCGGTCTCAAGGAAGATCTGACCATCCGTAATCGAAATTACGTTGGTCGGGATGTATGCAGATACGTCACCAGCCTGCGTTTCAATGATTGGCAGCGCGGTAAGTGACCCGCCGCCCGCTGCGTCAGACATTTTCGCTGAACGCTCTAAAAGGCGACTATGCAAATAGAATACGTCACCAGGGTAGGCCTCACGTCCTGGAGGACGACGCAGCAGAAGTGACATCTGGCGATAAGCAACAGCCTGCTTGGTAAGATCGTCATAAACGATTACGGCGTGCATGCCTGCGTCGCGGAAAAATTCACCCATTGCAGCGCCTGCGTATGGTGCCAGGAACTGAAGCGGTGCCGGCTCGGACGCCGTAGCGGCAACAACGATAGAATATTCCATCGCGCCTTTTTCTTCGAGTGATTTAACAATTTGCGCAACCGTTGAACGTTTTTGGCCAACCGCTACATAAATACAGAAAAGCTTGTCTTTATCGTCAGTCGCCGCATCGTTCGTAAGTTTCTGGTTGATAAAGGTATCAATTGCAACAGCGGTTTTACCAGTTTGGCGGTCACCAATCACCAGTTCGCGCTGGCCGCGACCAACCGGAACCAAGGCGTCAATGGCTTTAAGGCCAGACTGCATAGGCTGATCAACAGATTTCCGAGGGATAATGCCTGGCGCTTTCACTTCAACCCGTGAACGCTCAACATCTTCCAGAGGGCCTTTGCCATCAATTGGGTTACCAAGGGCATCTACAACGCGGCCCAAAAGGCCTTTGCCAACCGGCACGTCAACGATGGCGCCAGTACGTTTAACTGTATCGCCTTCTTTAATCCCCCGGTCTTCACCGAAAATCACGATACCGACATTGTCGCTTTCCAGGTTAAGAGCCATGCCCTTAATGCCACCTGGAAATTCAACCATCTCACCGGCTTGAACCTGGTCAAGGCCGTATACGCGGGCGATACCATCACCCACAGAGAGAACAGTACCAACTTCTGAAACTTCAGCTTCGTTACCAAAGCTTGAGATCTGGTCCTTCAGGACCTTGGAAATTTCCGCTGCACGGATATCCATTATTGAACCCCTTTCATAGCGATTGCGAGGTTATCGAGTTTTGTTTTCAACGAGCTATCAACCATGCGAGAGCCCACTTTTACCCTAAGGCCGCCGAGCAATGTTTCATCGACAGATGCGTCAATGGTTACATCGCGACCGACTGCCGCTTTCAATTGTTTTTTAAGTGCCTTTAACTGGCCGTCAGAGAGAGCCTGCGCGCTCACCACTTCTGCACTAATTTCGCCGCGGTGGTGTGCCGCCAGCATTTCAAAGGCATTTATGGTAGGCAAGAGCGTATCAAGACGCCGATTCGCCGCCAAAACACCAAGGAATTTCACTGTCAGGCCTGACATTTTTGCAGCCTCAGCCACCGCAGTAACACCCGCAACCTGATCATCCCTGCTATAAAGCGGTGATGTAACAAGAGACTGAAGGTCCGCGCTCTCCTGGAGCTGCGCCTTCAAACCAACAAGATCAGATTCGATTGCTTCGAGCGCCTTATTTTCGAGCGCGAGCTCAAACAGCGCCACCGCATAACGGCCAGAAATCCCAGAAACTATCGCTTTGTGCGAACTCACTTCAGTCGTTCCCTCAAGTACAAGGTCATCAGGTTTAAGCCTTTATTAAAGGCGGCTCCTGCCGACACATAAAATGACCGATATTCAAAAACAGCAGCCATACCGATATAATGTTCAATCTGCGGGGCGTAGCTATGCCCCCATCGCGGCACGTTTCAGCCGAAATGCGTGCTCCCTCTAGCATAGAGATTTCGCCCTTGCAAGCGGGCATCTGTCCCATATGCGATTCTTTCTAAAACAACCGATCAAACCGCTACAAACTGCAGCCCGAATGGCATGCGATACGCTGGAAAATTAGCCGCCCCAACAGGCTGGCAAAGAATACCCGACCCAATTAAAAATAATTGGGCGAATCAAAACCCAGTGCGACGATCACATGAAACTATAAGGATCGACATCAACCTTGATTTTCACGCCCGACAATTTTTGGGCCCTATTGACCCAGTCGCGAATAATTGGCTGAATTTTTGTCTCTTTCGGTGCGTGCATCAGCATACGGTAACGATGCATGCCGCGAACACGAGCCATAGGCGCTGGTGCTGGGCCTATAATATGCAGGCCTTCTGCCGCAGGTGCCGCCTGTGCCAGCATGTTTCCCTGTTTTTGAACATCTGCCATGTCCGGCCCCGAGAGAATAATTGCTGCCAGCTTTCCGTACGGTGGCATGGCATAACTGGATCGGGCTGATTTTTCGGCAGCAAGGAATGCGGCGCTGTCGCTCGTGAGCAGCGCCTGAACGACCGGATGCTCTGGTTCGTATGATTGCAGATACACGCGCCCCGGTTTGTCAGCGCGCCCAGCGCGCCCCGCAGTTTGCACCAATTGCTGGTATGTGCGCTCACCAGCACGAAGGTCACCACCCCGCAGGCCCAAATCAGCGTCCACCACACCAACAAGCGTCAGCGCCGGGAAATGATAGCCCTTGGTGACGATTTGAGTGCCAATGATGATATCCAGCCCTCCGCTTGCGATCTCGTTCACAACCCGAGCCGTTTCTGATGTTGTGGTCATCGTATCGCTTGTCATTACCGAGATACGTGCATCAGGAAACCTTGTTCGCACTTCTTCAAACATGCGTTCCACACCGGGCCCGCAAGCAACAAGCGCGTCTTCTGTATCACATTGGGGGCATGCCTCGGGCACGGGTTCCACATGACCGCAGTGATGACACTGAAGCTCTTTGCGAAACCTGTGCTCTACAAGCCACGCGCTGCAACTGCGGCATTCAATGCGGTGCCCACATGTTCGGCACAGTGTTAAAGGAGCATAGCCGCGCCGATTGAGGAACAGCATCGACTGCTCACCTCTCGCCAGTGTTTTTTCAATCTCTCCAACCAGCACAGGTGACAGCCAGGTCCCGGCCTCTGGGGCATGGGTGCGCATATCAATGCCGTGCATTTCGGGCAGAAGCGCCCCGCCGTGGCGCTTGCGCATTACCAGCGACGTAAAACGGCCCTGCTCTGCATTTACAATCGTTTCCAGTGACGGCGTGGCGCTAGCCAGCACAATAGGACATTCAGCCAGCTTGGCGCGGACAATTGCCATGTCGCGCGCATGATACATCACGCCCTCTTCCTGCTTGAATGACTGGTCGTGCTCTTCATCCACAGTTATGAACGCTAACTTTCTGAACGGCAAAAAAAGTGCCGAGCGGGCACCAACAACCACCCGTGCGTCACCGCTGCTGATGGCGCGCCAGGCTCTTCTGCGGGCCGCCTGCCCTATTTCAGAATGCCAAACCACCGGCTCCGCGCCGAAGCGGGATTCAAAACGATCCAACCACTGACTTGTCAGCGCAATTTCGGGAACCAATACCAGCACTTGTGTATCTTTTTCTTTCAGCGCTTCGGCCAACCCTTCGAAATAGACCTCGGTCTTACCGGACCCCGTAACGCCGTCGAGAAGGAAAGGGGCGAAACCACCTTCCCAAACTTTGTCACGGATAGCTTTGGCGGCGTCGCTTTGCTCCGATGACAGGTCTGGTCCTTTGTCTGCAACATTTGGCTGCGAAAAAGGTCGGTCGACCAATAGATCAACCGGCGTAAGCGCGCCTGCATTCGCAAGCCCGCGCACAACAGCGTCGCTGGTGCCAGCGAGTTCAGCAAGCTGACTGGCAGTTTGGGGGACACGGCCCTCAATCTGTTTCAGCACCGCGCTTCGGGCTTTTGTCAAACGCAGGCCATCAGGCTGTTTTTCCGACAGCATATAATGGCGTTTCACCGGCACGTCGCCAAGCGCGGCGGGAGACGAAAGGCACATGCGCAGAACTGCCCCTTGAGCGCTAAGCGTGTAGGCGGAAACCCAGTCCACAAACCGGCGAAGGTCTTCGGCTAGCGGCGGCAAATCAAGTATCTGCTCGACTGCCTTCAGTTTCTTGAAGGCATATTTTTTACCGCCTTCGCAGGTTTTTCCGTCCCACACAACACCAACCACTGTTCGGCCCGACAGAGGCACCCGAACAAACACACCGGATTCCGGCACCGGCACACCCTCTGGCAAGCTGTAATCCAGCGGCCCGGACAGCGGCACAGGCAGCAGTATTTTAACACGCGCCCCTTCGGGCGCGGCAGCAGTTTCATCAGTATCTAGATTGAGGGATTGCTGGTTCATAAGGTTTTATTAGTATCTCAGAAAGTACGAGATACCAGCATAGAAAAGCAGCGATCACCACGCAATTGTATATCCGACCAAAAAAACTGGTACTAGCGATAGTCAAGTGGCCGAATCCGGTATATCGTGCGGCAAACGCCACGCAATCGGCCGGATAGGTATACGCCCCGGCAACAAGGAGTAAATTATGAAATTCTTCCTCGACACCGCAGACATCGGTGAAATTCGCGAAGCAAACGCCACCGGGCTGCTTGACGGTGTAACAACAAACCCGTCGCTCATTAAAAAAGCAGGGCGCGAGTTTTTTGAGGTGATTACAGAGATCGCCGCCGAAGTTGACGGACCGGTTTCTGCTGAAACCGTGGCGCATGACCATGAAACCATGTTGAAAGAAGGCCTTAAATGCGCGAAAATCGCTGATAATATTGCCGTGAAGGTGCCGCTAACCATCGAGGGCTTGAAAACATGTAAGGCACTACGGGCTGAGGGCATTATGGTGAATGTCACACTGTGCTTTTCCGCCAATCAGGCGCTGCTGGCTGCCAAAGCAGGCGCTACATTCATTTCGCCGTTTGTGGGCCGTCACGACGATGTGGGCTTTAACGGCATGGAGCTGATTGAAGATATCCGCATGATTTATGATAATTATGCCTTTGATACTGAAATTCTGGTGGCCTCCGTTCGCCACCCCACACATATATTGGAAGCCGCGCGCATTGGCGCAGATGTAAGCACTTTCCCGATCGGCGTAATGCGCGCTTTGTTCAACCACCCACTAACCACCAACGGCCTCGCAGGTTTTGACAAAGACTGGGCCGCAACCGGCTTTTCAATTCTTTAACAAGACTATCTCAACGAGTTTAGGAGGGGCGCGGTCATCACTGCGCCCTTTTGACATGAACAACACAGCATTCGAAAACTTACTTGATGATAATCCGTGGCCGGATACCACAGGCGTAACACCGTGGGATTTCACACTTGGCGGTGGAGGGCGGCAATTGATTGATGGGATCATTCGCGACCGCAAACCCGAATATATGCTTGAAATCGGCTGCTTTCTAGGCGCGTCGGCGAGGCGCTGGCTATCGCTTGATGCAAGCATGAAACTCGTCGGTGTTGATACATGGTCAGACTGGCTGATTGAACAGTGCAAAAAATATGTCGGACGGCCTGGTCTTACCCGCGCCTTTCCGGACATTGATGTGCAACGGCGTTTCGCCGCAGACGTTGAACGCCAAGGCCCTTTCGCTACAGCCATGGCAAACTTGCATGGTTTTGAAACCCGCTTTGTGCCAGTGCGCGGTTTGTCTCCTGACGTGCTGCCGAGCCTGAAAGATACAGGCTTTGCGCCCGATCTTATTTACATCGACGCCAGCAAAAAAGCAGATGATCTGGACGTGTGCCACGCCCTATGGCCTCAGGCGATCATCACTGGCGACGATTGGCACTGGAACCGCACCAAAGGCTACCCAATGCGCAAAATTGTAAATGAGTTTGCGGAAAAACACGGCTTCGCGGTAAAGGCTGAACACGCCACATGGGTTCTGGATCAGTAGGCAAACCCATGTGCCCTAGTCTTTATTCACCCAGGTGACATGGCCCATTTTCCGGCCTTCGCGCGGGTCGCTCTTGCCGTAATGGTGATATGACGCAGTTGGATCATCGAGATACTGTTCGAAATTCAAAATATCCTTGCCAAGCAGGTTTTTCATAACCACCTTACCAAGCGCTCGCGTGGGACCTAGCGGCAAATCACATATGGCGCGCACATGCTGCTCAAACTGGCTTGTTTCCGCTCCTTCAATGGTCCAGTGGCCGCTGTTATGAACCCTGGGCGCAATCTCGTTAACGACAATTTCGCTTTTGGCGTCATTCACAAACATTTCCACCGCCATCACGCCCACATATTCAAGGGCGTTCGCAAGGCGAGTAGCGATAACTTTCGCTTTGGCTTCTACAGCGTCTTTAATCTCAGCAGGCACCGTGGTTTGTGCAAGAATATGGTTGCTGTGGATGTTTTCTGCGACCGGAAAAGCTGCCACATCGCCTGAAGCGCTGCGTGCTACGATCACACTGATTTCCCGGTCAAAACTAACAAAACCTTCAAGTATTGCAGGCGCGCCGCCAGTGACACCCATCACCGTTTCAAGGTCGCTTTTGCTTTTGACCATTGTCTGGCCTTTACCGTCATAGCCAAACCTGCGCGTTTTCGCCACAGCCGGACGGCCAATTTTTGAAAAAGCAAGCGTCAACTCGTCAGCGGTTTCAAAAGCTACGTACGGCGCGGTTTTAACACCAGCGTGATTGAGGAAATCTTTTTCTGTTAGTCGGTCCTGTGTCATTTCAAGGGCTTTCACGCCCGGGCGAAGCGGCTTTGTCGCTGCAGCAAGTTCCACCGTCGCAGTCGGAATATTTTCAAACTCGTAAGTTACGATATCAACCGCGTCCACAAAGGCTGCGAGGGCCGTTTTATCATCATAGTCAGCGACGGTTTTAAATTGGGCCACCTGAAACGCCGGGCTGCGCTCGTCGGGGCAAAAAATATGGCAGTGATATCCGAGACGTGCCGCTTCCAGAGCTATCATACGCCCGAGCTGGCCACCGCCCAAAATGCCAATGGTTCCGCCAGGATTGATCCGTGTCATCGTATGTCTCTCCAGAGGGCCTTAAGCAGTATCTTGCGGCGTGTCGGCCACACTGGCTGTCTGTTCGGCGCGCCAATTATCGAGTTTGTCTGCAACTTCCGCATCAAGCAATGCGATAACCGCAGCAGCCAAAAGCCCAGCATTCGTCGCGCCTGCTTTGCCAATGGCCAGCGTACCCACCGGCACGCCCGCAGGCATTTGCACGATTGAAAGAAGGCTGTCTTTCCCGGACAGCATGCTTGATTGCACGGGCACGCCAAAAACGGGAAGCGGTGTCATGGCCGCTGTCATACCCGGCAAATGAGCCGCTCCGCCAGCGCCGCCAATGATACATTTTAAGCCGCGCGCACGGGCACTTTTTGCATATTCAGACAGCCGGTCCGGCGTGCGGTGCGCAGAAACAATTTTCGTTTCAAAAGCCACGCCCAACACCTCTAATACGTCGGCCGCGTGCTTCATGGTGGGCCAGTCAGACTGACTACCCATAATAATACCTACCTGAGGGGCCGATTGAGACATGCTTTTGGTCCATCTTCTAACGGGCTAAAACCACAGCTATTCTGCATAAAACCAAGTCGCCGAAGCTGTTTCGGAGGCCGCATTATAGAAAGGTCAAAAAGCAAAGCAAGTAAAGCCTGTGATGGCTATTTTATGCTGGGGCTTGCATGTGAATATATATTGCCGCCATAATAGGTTACCCACTTTCGCATAATAATGTAGTTTAAAAATACCACATGAAAGTATCAAACACACCGGGAATCGTACGGACCGCGCCAACTTCTAAAGTGCGCCGCACAGACAAAGCTGGCAGCGCCACCAGCGCGTCTGCGCCCCGAAACATTCAGGATACTGTGCAGGTTCTTGGTATTCCGCCAGAGGAAATGACCGCGCGCGTTCAAAAGGCAATTCTTGGCCTGATGGAAGAAGTTGACAATTTGCGGCGCGAACTGGACCACACCAACCGGCGCCTGCGAGATATGGAAGATATGGCAGACACGGACGCCATGCTGCCTATTCCAAATCGCCGGGCATTTGTTCGCGAATTAAACCGAATGATCTCTTTTGCAGAACGTTACGGCACGCCGTCTACCTTGATGTTTATTGATCTCAATGACATGAAAAAAATCAATGATACATACGGCCATGAAGCGGGCGACAAAGCGCTGTTTCATGTTGCCCGTATTATCATTGAAAATATTCGCGGGACCGACGTTGTTGGCAGACTGGGCGGGGACGAATTTGGCGTGATTTTGGCGCAGGCCGACGAAGACGTGGGGGCACGAAAAGCACAAGAGCTTGCTTCTATCATTGCAGAAAACCCGCTCGAAGTAGCTGGCACCACGATCAATATGACCCTGGCTTTCGGCACCTATACCTTCCGGTCAGGCGATCAACCAGATGAGGCGCTCGATAAAGCCGACAAGGCGATGTACGAAAACAAGAAAGAAATTAAAGGCGAAGACAACGTTCGCTAAGCCTGAGGCTGCCTGCCTCTTCCCTTCAGGCGATAATATCCGGCACTAGCATATTCGAGAATTTTTCTATTTCGTCTTTAAGTATCAGTTTGCGTTTCTTCATGCGCTGTACCTGCAGCAAATCAAACGTCCCCGCTGTCTGAACAGCTAAAATAGCGCCATCCAAATCTCGGTGTTCTTGAACAATTAAAGCAAGATGCGCCCGGATCGCGTCTTCATCCAAATCCATGCAACAGCCCCATCTAAGCCGACCCAAAAACAGTATACCACGCGCCTCAACTGCTGAGAAGCGTCAACTAGCGTGTCAGCCCTCCCACCGGGCCAAGTTTTCCAGATGAATATCAAATAAATCAAGAGCGCGGCCCACTGTGAAAGTAACCATTTCATCAAGGCTTTTAGGGGAAGCGTAAAAAGCAGGTACTGGCGGCGCAATGATCGCACCCATTTCCGAGAGCTTGGTCATTGTTCGCAGGTGGCCGGTATGCAGCGGTGTTTCCCGCACCATCAGCACCAATCTCCTGCGTTCTTTCAGCACTACATCTGCCGCCCGGCTAACAAGCGAATTGGTAATACCACACGCAATTTCACCCATGGTTTTGACAGAGCAAGGTGCCACAATCATGCCCTCTGTCAGGAAGGAACCACTAGCCACCGCAGCGCCAATATCCTGCACAGGATACACGGTATGCGCCAACTCTTTTACGGCCTTGATGCTGTGATCAGTTTCTTCATGCAGGGTCCGTTCAGCAGCCTTGGAGACAATAAGATGTGTCTCCACCCCAACACTTTGAAGCAGTTCGAGCGCCCGCACTCCGTAACAAACACCGCTGGCCCCTGTTAGGGCTACGATCATACGTTTGTTCCGAGTCTTGTCCATTTTGGCCCCGCCAGCTGTCGATATTCGAGTTTTTACCTATATGCTAAGTGTCAGAAGATACAGGCTAAGTCCAGAACCACCAATCTTTTCCGTGACAAATGTGTCCACAAATGGTGCAATCAGGGTACATTTTTTCTTCAAATTAAAGGAGTAATCCATATGAGCCTGGAAACGCATGTCGAAGCACTTTGTAAAAAACATGCCACCATCGATGAAATCATCGAACAAGAAGAACACAGGCCACACCCTGATACCCTGAGGTTGATGGATTTGAAGAGACAAAAACTCCGAATAAAAGAAGAAATGACCAGATGCACTGCGGCCCATTAAAAGCCGCGGCCATCAAATAAAAAAAGCGCGGATGATTTCACCCGCGCTTTTTTTATGTCTAACAGCCATCTAATACCCTGAGATATTCTCAGGCGAGGCAGATTGCCAGCTTATTCTTCTGCTTGTGTGTCTTCCGTCTCTTGCGCGGCTTCGCCTGTGACAGCTTCGGCTGCCACGGCATCGACGACAGCTGCTTCAGGCACAGCGACTTTTGCCTTTGCTGTTCCAGCCGCCTTTTTACCTTTTTTACCAGCTTTCTTTGCTTCTGCAGCCGCCTCTTTTTGAGCGGCTTTTTCTTTGCGCGTAGCCGCAAGCTGCACAGCTTCATCCAGCTCAATTTGCTTACAAAGCCCAAGGCCAACTGGGTCGTGCGGATGAATATTAGCTATGTTCCAATGGGAGCGATCACGAATTGCCTGAATGGTCGGCTTCGTGGTGCCCACCAGACGGCTTATCTGCAAGTCGCTCACTTCCGGATGATGCCGCACCAACCATGCAATCGCATCAGGTTTATCCTGTCTTTTAGACAGCGGCGTATAACGCGGGCCTTTGGTCCGTGTCATGGCCTTCACGTCGTCTTCAACAACCTGCAGAGACGCGGAAGGATCGTTTTGACAACGCTCAATTTCCTCTTTGGTGATTTGACCGCTGGTTGTTGGGTCCTGCCCAACAATATGCAAGCCCACCGTACCGTCAGCTATACCCTGAACCTCAAGTTCATGCAGCTGGCAAAGATCGCCTATCTGTCTGAAAGTCAGTGCAGTGTTGTCCACCAGCCAAACTGCGGTGGCCATCGGCATCAAAGGTTGTGTCATCCCATCATTCCTATCGTTACCCAGATATAATTCCCGCCCACATATGTTTTTGCTCAGGCCAACTGTGCGTCAACCTGACCCCGGTATCATGAAAAACAATCATGAAAATATCTGAAGGGGGCGAGAGAAAATTCTCTTGCTGTTTCTTTAGCAGGTCAAAATGATGCTGTCACCGGCAAACGTGTTTCACCGTCAATTTCATAGCTTAATCACCAAAAGTGAGCATGATTTTGCCTTTATGGGCGCTTGCCTCCATCAACCGGTGCGCTTCTGCAGCCTGCGAGGCCGGGAAAATCGAATCAATCACCGGTTTCACCTGCCGCTTTTCAAAAAGCGGCCAAACATGTTTTCGCAGGTTTTTCGCAATGGCCCCTTTAAAGGCGTTGTCCCGTGCGCGCAGGGTACTACCCGTCAGCGTTAGACGTTTCAGCATCACCGGCAACATATTAAGCGCCACCTGCGGCCCGGTTAGAAACGCTATAGACACATGCCTGCCTTCTAGCGCCATGCATGCTATGTTTCTGGCAATATAGTCACCGCCAACCATATCCAGAACAACATTGACACCAATATCCTTGGTCGCCGCCATCACCTCAGCCACAAAATCCTGCTCCCGGTAATTAACGGCTAAATCAGCGCCCAGTGACTGACAAAAAGCTGTTTTATCCGCGCTGCCCGCCGTCGTGATCACCTTACAGCCGAAGGCCTTTGCCAACTGTATTGCTGTAGAGCCGATACCTGATGAACCGCCATGCACCAAAAGCGTTTCCCCTTCCTTCAACCCAGCGCGGTCAAACAGATTTGACCAAACCGTAAAATAGGTTTCAGGGATTGCGGCGGCTTCCTCATAGGTAAATCCGTTTGGTACTGGCAACAGGCTTTCAACCGGCGCCGTGCAATATTCAGCATAGCCACCACCAGCCACCAACGCACAGACTTGGTCGCCTACCGCCGCCGTAGAGACGCCTACACCAAGCGCGGTTATTTCGCCGGCGATTTCCAGCCCAGGAATATCAGAAGCTCCGGGCGGCGGCGGGTATAGCCCGCGACGCTGCACAACGTCCGGCCTGTTCACACCGGCGGCTTTCACTTTTACGAGCACCTCACCCTCGCGGGGATCTGGCACACTCCGTTCCGCTGGCACCAAAACCTCAGGGCCACCCGGTTCCTTAATCTCTATCGCCAGCATGTGGATTTCCTCTCCTGTGTTCAAACATCCTGCAATTGGTCACTGCGTGACAAATGCCATCGCCCGCGGCATCATAGGCTAACAAACTGTATGCGGGAGTGAAAAATGGATTTTGATGATTTGCCGGTTAAAAAACCCAGTCCAATGACAGACGTGGAAAAGGAAGACCTTTCGACAACTAGCGCCGAACATTTGCAGGAGCGTGTTGACAGACTGTTCGCAGAGATTGAACGCACCAAGGAAGAAATAAAATCCAAACAGGCAAGCCGTGCGGCGGCTGACGCCTTTTTTAAATAAACTATCGAGTATTCATAGGGATCGCTGTAACTAAAGAACGCAAAAAGCCGGGGACAGAACCGGGGAGGATGGCCCGGTCCCCGTTAGTTTACGACAGGGAGGATCGTCGTTGAGGAAACTTAATAGAAGCTCAAGTTAAGCCGCGTCTGATTCAATCGTCCGCACGGCCTCTTCACCAGACCTGATTTCAATATTGCGAGGCTTTTTATGCTCGGGGATAACCCGCTTCAGATCGATCTGCAGCAAGCCATTTTCAATATGAGCATTACCAACCTTTATGGTCTCGGCCAGCTCAAACCGGCGCTCAAAAGCCCGTTTCGCGATACCGCGGTGCAGAAATTCCTGCTCATCGGCCTCTGGACCAGCACGGCCAGCAATCAATAGCGTGTCGTCCTGCACGGTCAACGTAAGCTCGTCGGGCGCAAAACCTGCGACAGCCATGGTGATTTGATAATCATCCTCACCGAGCTTTTCGATATTATAAGGCGGATAGGCGCTGGTACTGTCACTATTTAAGGCCGAATCGACCAACCTGGATAGGTGGTCAAAGCCAACAGTACTACGCATTAGGGGGGAAAGGTCAAAATTACGCATATCAAGTCCTCCTTCGGAAGCGACTAGTTATCTACGGCCCACCACCATGGTCGGGCCAGTTAAAGTGCTTTGGCCCTGCCCATGCAGCGACCAACAAACTAGATGTAGGAAGGGTGGTTTCGCCTTACAAGAGGCAAAATAAAAAAGGCGCTCCTTCAGGAACGCCTTCTTCAGAAAATCTATATTTAAGAAGCAGTTACTTCTTGAGGCTAAGTCCGCCAAAGCGCTTCTTGAAGCGTGCAACCTGGCCGCCCTCAATAAGGCTTCTGGTACCACCGGTCCACGCCGGATGCGACGTAGGATCGATTTCAAGTGTCATTGTATCGCCTTCCGAGCCCCATGTTGAACGAGTCTCAAAAGTGGTCCCGTCGGTCATAACCACGTTAATCGTGTGATAATCGGGATGAATTTCTTGTTTCATTGGTCTGTTCTCCAAAACGAGGCGTTCGTATAGGGCAATCTTTTGGCCTTGGCAAGCCAGAAAATAACCGAACTTGCCTTCGCAAAGCCTTTTTCTTCGACTTCACCAGTTTTCATATCGCTACCATACAAAATGAGCGATTGGCATTCCGGCTCAACATGCCTATATCTGCCCATGACAGAGTGAGGACTATTTATGAGTGATACTGGCATTCGCCAAGAGCATCAGCCACCAAAAGGCAAGATGAAAAACCTGAAGACGCTATGGGGTTTTGTGAAGCACTATAAGTTTCAGCTTACCATGGCGACTTTCTTTTTGCTTATCGCAGCTGGCACTTCACTCGCGATCCCGCGGGCCATGGGCAATATCGTCGATAAAGAATTTACAGCTCAGCGCGCCGAATTGGTGAATGACTATTTCCTCATTCTGGTGGCCGTTGTGATCATTATGGCTGTTGCCACTGCATTTCGTTTTTATTTTGTTACTTGGATTGGTGAACGGGTTGTCGCGGACATACGCAAGGCTGTTTACGAACGCCTAATTACCCTGTCGCCCGAGTTTTTCGAAGATAACCGCCCCGGTGAGATTGTCTCACGGCTTACAGCAGATACCACGCTCGTACAGTCAATCGTTGGCTCCAGTGTCTCCGTGTGGGCGCGCAATTTTCTAATCGCAATCGCTGGTACAGTTCTCCTGTTCATCCAGTCACCCAAGCTGATGATGTATATCGCCGTTGTGATCCCTTTATTGTTGGCGGTGATCATAATAGTGGGGCGAAAGGTAAAAAGCCTGTCACGTACCAGCCAGGATAAAGTGGCCGATGTGGGTGCCCGCGCGAACGAATCGCTCGCGGCGCTTAATATTGTGCAGGCGTTTACACAGGAAAAAACCGAAGCTGACCGATTTGGCAGCCATGTGGACGAAGCCTTTGTCGCCGCGAAACGGCGCATTCAGGTACGCGCCGCGCTTACTTTTACGATGATTTTCATGATTTTCGGTGCCATTGCCTTTGTGCTTTATAAAGGCGCGCAAGATGTAATTACCGGCGCTATGACCGGCGGCCAGATGGTGGAGTTCATCATGTTGGCTATATTCGTCGCGGGTGCTTTTGGAGCCCTTTCAGAAGTTTACAGCGAGCTGCAACGAGCCGCGGGTGCCGCTGGGCGACTAGCCGAACTATTGGCTGCGGAAACGCTAATCAAGGCGCCTGAAAACCCCATTGCAGTACCTGAAAAGGTGAAGGGCGTCATTCATTTCGAAGACGTAACTTTCTTTTACCCGAGTAAAAAAGATGTGGCTGCGATCGCGGGCCTTGATCTTAAGGTCAAGCCGGGTGAAACAGTGGCGCTTGTGGGGCCGTCGGGCGCCGGGAAAACCACTGTGTTACAATTATTGTTGCGTTTTTATGACCCACAATCGGGCCGCGTAACGATCGACGGCATTGATATCTCAGAAACCGACCCGACAGATTTCCGCAAGCATCTATCCTTTGTACCGCAAGAAACAATTATCTTCGCCGATACAATTGCCGAAAATATCCGTTACGGAAATTTGGAAGCGACCGACAAGGAAGTAGAAGAAGCTGCCATCGCGGCGGCAGCACTAGATTTCATCGAGCGGTCTCCAGAGGGTTGGGATACCAGGCTTGGCGAGCGCGGGGCACGTCTTTCTGGCGGCCAGCGGCAAAGAATTGCAATCGCACGCGCCATACTGCGCGACGCGCCGATCTTGTTGCTCGACGAAGCCACAAGTGCTCTCGACGCCGAAAGCGAGCTGAAAGTCCAGAAAGCGCTTGAGCATTTGATGGAAGGCCGAACGACAGTTGTCATTGCGCATCGGCTCGCCACCGTCAAAAAAGCAGACCGCATCATTGTGCTTGATGAAGGCCGCATTGTTGCCGAAGGGACCCACAGTGAACTGGTGGCTGAAGATGGGCTTTATAAACGGCTCGCCGACCTTCAGTTTGGCGCAGCGGAGGCATAGCGTCAGCCCATGGACCCGATCCTGTTTCTGCATATTCAAAAAACCGCCGGCACCAGTCTGAACAAAAGCGCTGAAAAGCTTTTTGAAATCCACCAAATTGAGCGCGATTACGGCATGGATGCGCCGCACACAACGGACCTTGTGCGCAGATATATCTATGAGAGCCCCACTGTTGACCAATATGGCTTCCTCAATGCCACAGAGGCCAAAAATACACGCTGGATAACGGGCCACGCCCCGGCAGACCGCTATCTGCATTTATACGGCGCGCAAAACACCATATCCTTCGTTCGCGATCCCTTTGACCGCATTCTCTCCGAATATCGCTACCGGAAACGCGCGGGCAACATGGATAGAAGCCTTGAAGAATTTTACCAAACGCCCGCTGAAACGAACAAACAATTTGCGATGATCGGCAACGCACCGTGGCGGGCCTTCCACCTCGTCGGATCGATGGAAACATATGAACAGTGTGTTTCTATGTTGGCTCAGGAGCTGGAACTGCCTTTTAAAATATTGCACGAAAATAAAAATACCGACACCAGCGGCGTCAAAAACATAAGTGACAACCTACAAAACGCCATCCGAAAACATAATGCGCTGGACTACAGCTTTGTGGCTCAGGTTCGCGGATATCTGGACCAGCGTTTGGCGGCCTTCAAAGCTGACCAGGCATTCTGCTATCATGACCTCACGTTTGAGCCCGACAGGCATTTCATCGGCTGGGCTTTTTATCGCGGCAGCGAAGAACCAGTTAACGTGGAACTTTGGGTCGATGGTAAATTGCAAACGTCAGTGCAAGCCAGCGAGCACCGCCCCGAATTGCAAGCAGTGGGCGCACCACGATTAGGTCACAGCGGGTTCAGATTTGTTCTGGAAGGCTTACGGTCCGCACAGCGACTGGAACTGGTGGCTGCTGATACAGGACAAACCCTGTTCAATTGGCAGCGCGATTAAAAATCTATTTCAAAATCTGAGTTAACCAGATCGATATTTTTTTCGGCAAATTTGGATCATGCTCAAATAAAGGGTGCCCGTGCAGACTGTTGTTGTAGCGAACATACTCTGTGTAGCCTGCAGAGGATTTCATCATTACCCGTTCCGCAGAAGTTGTCGCACGTCGGTCCCCGACAGCGGCAATCGCCAGCACAGGCAGGCCGGCCCTTGTGTGCAAGCTCTCCCAATTTTCCGCAGGAAACCAGAATTCGCGTAAACTAGGTGACAAAAGGACCATTGCTTTGATATCGCTGTATGCTCCTGCCAGCATTGCGGCGGCTGCTCCGCCACAGCTTGCTCCGACCACCCCTCGCACGATCACATCAGGAGTGGCATCAGCCCAGGCCCTGTGGACTGCCTGAACGTCGTCAGCAAAAAAAGAAATGGCTTTATTATAGTCAGACTTGGCGTCGTAAGTTTCCGTTTTGCTTTTGCCAAATCCTCTAAAATCAACTGTCATTGTACCAATGCCTGCCTCTGCAAGCTGCTCAACGATCGGGGCCCACATTTTTTGGTCACGGTTACACTGATGCAGAAAGAGCACTGCAGCCTTCGCGTCTTTTGGCTGATGAATGTCTGCCGCCAAACTCGTTCCATCATTTAGGTCTACCCGCGCGGTATCAGCTAGTGCGGTGACGGTAAAAACCATAACCGTAAAAGCAGTCGCAAATAATTTTCCAATCATAGTTCCCCCGTGGTCAGTCGCAAAAAACGCACAGACTGTTAACGCCCCAGCACTTCGTTGATCGATAGCCGAGCTTACAGCCCAGTTGCGCCATTGAAAATTTAACTAATGTTTAAAAAGGATTGCTGGTGTTTGGAAACGGCCTACAAAACGCTCTATTACCGCTGAGTGAGGCGCATTTCGATACGGCGATTGCGGCTGTAGGCAAATACGTTATCAGCCGGATCGATTGGCTGATGTTCACCAAAGCCCGCAGCAGCCAACCGGTTTGCAGGCACACCGGCCTCAACAAGAAATTCAACGACGCTGATCGCGCGTGCACTTGAAAGCGCCCAGTTGCTTTTAAATTGTGCAGTCGAAATCGGCCGCTTGTCCGTATGGCCATCCACCCGCAATATCCAGCTCAGATCACCGGGTATTTCCCCAGAGATTGAGATTAATGTCTCGGCAAATTTACGAAGCTCAGCGCGTCCTTCCGGCCCCAAATTCGCCTGCCCGCTTGCAAACAACAGCTCGGAGGCAAAAACAAACCGATCCCCTTCAATACGAATTTCAGGGCGTGTTGAAAGCACTTGCTTCAACCGTCCAAAAAATTCTGAACGATAGCCGGCAAGTTCCTCTACCTTGCTTGCCAAAGCACGATTTAGCCTGCGACCCATATCCACAATAACTGCCTGGTTACGTCTGTCGCGCGCCTCACTGGCCTCCAGGGCCGCGTCAAGTCGCCCCAACTGTTCCCTCAGTGCCACAATGTTATTTTGCAATTGCAACACCTGTTCACGAGCGCGCGCAGAAAGTATCTGTTCTTCACTCAGTGCATCGCTTGAAGCGTCAAATCTTTTTTCAAAATCTGCCGCGTCGGCTTCAAACCGTTCACGAGCTGCGGTCATTTCAGCGAGACGCGCCTCAGAAACCGTAAGTGCCGTACGCGCCGTGTCCAGCTCGGCACCAAGCTTGTCCCGGTCAGCATTGGCAGAATTCAGGGACGAAGCCAATGTGGCCATGCTGTCGCGCAGGCTGGTATTGGCTTGCTGTTCCAGCTTCAGCAAATTACCAAGCTGGGCCACCTGGCCCCGTAGTTCGGCCAGCGCCTGATCACGCCCCGTTAGCGCCTGCCCAAGAAAAAACTGCGAAAGGACAAACATCGAAAGCAGGAAAATAATGACCAGCAGCAAGCTGGAGAGGGCATCAACAAAGCCCGGCCAACTGCTATCGCTGCCTTGTCCTATTCTTCTGCGCGCGCCAATCATGCCTAGTTTTCACTATTCTGCTTGTCCAGCCCCGCAGCCAGCGTGCGCGACAAGAGCTTAATTTCCGCCTTCAGTTCATCGACCATGGTCTCCGACCCTCTGGCCTGTTCTTCGATAAGTCGCTTGATGCCCAAATCGAGGTTGCGAATATGCTGCTTGGTGGCATCATCCATCGCCGGTGCTGCAGAAGCGGGTTCAGCCGACTTTGTCGTTTCCGACAGTTGGTTAATGGCTTCGGCTAGGGACCGGCCCATTTCTTCACCGTGTTCTGCCTGCGCGGCCTGCGCAGCCATTCGGTCCGAAAGCGAGGCAAGTGCCTCGGCAATAGTTGTCATTGTTGTCTGCGCTTGATGGCGACTTTCTTCTGACTGTTTCATAGTACGCTGCAAGCGGTCGATACCGTCGGCTGTTTGCTCCATCACTGCGGTCATATAGCTGCCGGGGCTTGCAGTGCCTTCAGACATTTCACTGCGCGAAAGATGCGTAACCGATGCCAGCCAGTCTTCAACCCCATTATAGAAACGCGTTTGGGCCTGACTGGCCTGCAAATCCATAAAACCAAGCATCAGGCTGCCTGCAAGTCCAAAAAGCGAACTTGAAAAAGCCGTACCCATGCCCGAGAGCGGCGCATTGAGCCCCGCTTTCAGTTCATCAAACATAAGCGCCATATCACCGCCATCAACCGTTAGGCTGTTGATCGTGCCGCCGATTGCACCAATGGTACCCAGCAGCCCCCAGAAGGTGCCAAGCAGCCCTAGAAACACCAAAAGCTGGGTGAAATAGCGGCTGATCTCCCGGCTTTCTTCCAGCCGGGAGGCAATCCCGTCCAGAACCGAACGCATAGAGAGCGTAGAGAGCCGCATGCCGCCCTCTGCTTGCGCAGACAGCAGCGCAGCCGCAGGAGCCATCAATTTTGGTGTAATAGAGGTAGCGCTGCTTTCATGGCGTTTGAAGGCTGATATCCAATCAAGCTCGGGTTTGAGGTCGACCACCCGGCGAAAGGCAAACACGATGCCCAAAACGAGCGTACCCATGATCACACCGTTCAAGGCCGCATTTGCCAAAAAGGCGGACAAAAGAGCGTCTTTTAGTAATATCAACAGCAACACTACGGCGAGCACAAACAGTGTCATCCGGGTTATAAATGTCTGTGGTTTTTGCATGCCTTCGCCTCTCCCTTACGAAGAAATCTAACAGTGCCATAGGCTTGCTAGAAATCTCCCCTAGTTTAAGGGCGAAATTGTGACATGCAAACAGAAGCTTTAACTTTCCTGCACAACAAGCAGAAAAGCATGACCACCCGCACGCATAGCTTTGAGAAAATGCGGCTCAGTGAATAATGGAAACAGGTGGTACTAAGCCGAGCCGGAGGTGTCTGTGGCTGCGGCACGGTGCACGCGTTTGAGGACGCGTTGGATGGGCGCATGAAGCCTGTCGTTTGCCGCGATAATAGACCCTTCTGTCAGCATATCCTTGCCGCCCGCGATATCAGAAACATAGCCGCCCGCTTCGCGAACCAGCAATATACCCGCAGCCATATCCCACGCGGCAAGGCCAGCTTCCCAAAAGCCGTCATATCGGCCGGCCGCCACATAGGCCAGGTCCAAGGACGCTGCACCAAAACGGCGAATGCCAGCCACAGACGGCATAAATTCAGCCATCTCAGCCATGAATATTTCGTGCCCCTCGCGGCCGTGGAAAGGTATGCCGGTGGCCAATAGAGCCTCGTTCATTTTGCCACGACCCGAAACTCTTAGTCTGGAATCGTTGAGATAGGCACCCTGCCCGCGCTCTGCCCAGAAAAGTTCATCAGTTAGCGGCGCATAAATAACACCGGCGGTGATTTCGCCGCGTTCTTCAACTGCGATTGAAATTGCCCAGTGCGGGAGACCATGCAAAAAATTTGTCGTGCCATCCAGTGGATCAACGATGAACCGAATGTCATCCCGTTTGCCTGCCACGGCACCGCTTTCTTCCATCAAGAACCCAAAATCAGGCCGGACGCGGGCTAGTTCTTCATGCAATATCTGCTCGGCTTTTTCATCCGCCATTGAGACAAAATCAGCCGGTCCCTTCTTGGAGACCTGAAGCTGCTCAACTTCGCCAAAATCACGGCGCAAATTGCGGCTCGCTTTCATGGCGGCAGCAACCATCACATTTATAAGTGGCGAACGACGGGCCATGGGGCACCTCTTTACTGTTGATTAGGCCCGCAAAGTGTCCTGGGGCCAAGCTATTTAGATACTAAGGCTGGCGAATTAATCAGCGCGGCTTACATATTCGCGTTCGGCCGTCGATACAATGATTTTATCACCAGCTTTTACAAAAGGCGGCACACCAACCCGCAGACCATTGTCTAGGGTTGCCGGTTTATAAGAACTAGAAACTGTTTGGCCTTTCACAACAGGCTCGGTTTCCACGACCTCCAGTGTAACCTTATCCGGCAAGGCAACGCCAAGCGGAGTTTCTTCATGAAATTCAATGCGAACCTCCATGCCGTCCTGCAGAAACACGGCATCGTCACCAATATCTTCAGCCGAGATTTCAATTTGTTCGTAAGTAACACCGTCCATGAAAGTGAACATATTTTCGTCGGAGAACAGAAATTGATAGTCTTTCTGCTCTAGGCGGGCACGTGTCACTTTTTCGCTGGCACGAAATCGCTCGTTTAATTTGGTTCCATCGCGCAGGTTTTTCAATTCCACCTGCAAATAGGCGCCGCCTTTTCCAGGCTGAGTATGCGCTATTTTTACGGCGCGCCATAGGCCACCTTTGTGTTCTATCACATTGCCGGGACGAACATTGTTTCCGTCAATTTTCATGGCGCCGCCTTTCAGATGTTTCAAATTCAAAGAACAAAATTTCGCGCGGTCTAGCAGATTCGCAGGCATCACGCAACGACTGCGCACCAAATGCGCGATTTTATTGGCAATTACTAAACCCCTACCGAATTGCTACCAAACATAGACGCCCAATTGCTGCCATGCTGAAAAACGCCTATTCGCCAATGACATAAGAAATTTACACAGGGTAAATTCGCTCGGTTCCCGGCAACATCGACCACAAAAACCGGGGAAAAAGCAACGAGTTGAAACAAAAAATCGTTGCGGGAACCCATCTTTAGTCAATAGGGTACACATAGAGATACATGGGGGTATAATATGAGTAATCCAGTCGACGTGGCCGTTGGTGAACGGATCCGTCAATTGCGGAAAGAGCGCCGCATCACACAAACCGACCTGGCGGAAGCTATTGGTTTGACCTTTCAACAAATTCAAAAATATGAAAAAGCACGCAACCGCATTTCGGCGAGTAAACTTGCAGCGATTGCCGGTATCCTTGAAGTGGATGTTGCCGACCTGTTTGAGGTGGTTCCAGAAGGCATATCCCCTGAGCAGCAGCGCGATGATGAAATCGCCCAGCTTGTTGATTATGTAGGCAATATGGAAATGGATGTACGCCTGCAGTTTATGGGGCTTATAGGGGCAATCGCTGACGGCAGCTGATTTTCAAAGTCGGCGATAGGCCGACAGTTGGAATGTGGCGCCGAGGAGCTTTCATTAGGCATACTGTCAGCTATTAGCCGTCGAGGGCTGCTCTTATTTTCTCAACAGCCGCGACCGCGCCTTCCTCTGCCTGCCAAACCGCCGCGCAAACGGCAACGAAATGAGCGCCCGCGTCGGCCAGGGTTTTGCAATTGCCGTGATTTATGCCGCCAATTGCGACTGATGGAATTTCGGTAATTTCATCCCAGGCCGTAAGAAGGCTAGGCTCAACGATCTCTGCCTCTGGTTTTGTGCTGCTCGGGAAAAATGCCCCAAACGCAACATAATTGGCACCCTGATCACCTGCCGTAAACGCCAGATCTTTGCTGCCGTGGCACGTGATCCCAATATCTTTATTGGCGCCCAGCAAACTTCTAGCGGCAGCAACATCCCCGTCTTTTTGGCCCAAGTGGACACCGTCGGCATCGATGGCAGCCGCAATGTCGGCCCTATCGTTCACAAGCATCGGGACATCATATTTGTGACAAACCCCCAGCAGCTTTTTGCCAATATTTTGCAAATGATCATCATCGATTTCTTTTAGCCGCAGCTGAACACATGCCACCGCGCCCGTTGCAAGCACACCATCAAGGCTGGCAGCAAATGCACCGACATTATCAATCGTTTTGGGAGTAATCAAATAAAGGCCGCAAGGCTCGCTATCGTCTGGCATCGAAAGTATCCATAAAAAATAAACCTGCCAAAGCATATGCCTTATTTTTCCGGCATCTGCAAAGGCAGGCTAATTTTGAGCTAAAAACTCTCTCTGATATTATGCCTTGGCGAGCGATTTGCCCCGAGACGCCAAATCAACAAACGCCTCGTCAAGTCGCTCTACTACCGACTGCTCACAGGCTCTCAGCCAGGCGCGAGGGTCATATTGTTTCTTGAACGGTGTCCCGGTTTCGGGGTGAACCTGCCATTTAAAGGCATCAGGATGCTCACCTACATAGGTTCCAACCGCCTTGGAGAAAGCAAACTGGGTATCCGTGTCAATATTCATTTTAAATACGCCATAGCCAACCGCCTCTTCGATTTTGGATTTTTCAGAGCCAGACCCACCGTGAAACACAAAGTTCAAGGGGTTTGCGCCAGTGGCACGTTCAGCCACAACCAAATCTTGTGACGCCCGCAATATTTCCGGCCGTAGCTTCACGTTTCCAGGTTTATAGACCCCGTGCACATTACCAAAAGATGCCGCGACAGAAAAATGACCTAGCGGAGACAGTAGATCATATGCCTTCAACACGTCTTCAGGTTGGGTATATAGGCTGGGGTTTTCAAAATCATCGCCAACATCCGCGCCAACGCCGTCTTCCTCGCCGCCCGTGACGCCGAGTTCGATTTCCAGGCTCATGCCCAATGGAGCCATGTCTTTCAGTACGCGCGCGCACGTATCCAAATTGTCATCTATGGCTTCCTCTGACAGATCCAGCATATGCGAGCTATAAAGCGGCACGCCTTCTTTTTTGATATTCTTTCGGCTTTCTTCAACAAGCGCTTCGACCCAGGGCACCAGCTTTCTATTCGCATGGTCCGTATGTAAAACCGCGCAAATGCCGTAGTGCTCAGCAAGCAAATGGACGTGACGCGCTGCCGACACGGCACCCAAAACCTTCGCGCCAAAACTGTCGCTCAGGCTTTTGCCTGCGTAGAATTGCGCACCACTGTTTGAAAATTGAATAATAATATCCGACTGGTTTTTTGCAGCGGCTTCCATCACTGCATTGATGGAGTTTGTTCCCACCACATTAACCGCGGGCAATGCAAAATTCTGATCTTTGCAATTTTGAATAAGCTCGGCGTAATCATCGCCAAAAACGACACCTGGTTTCATGTCTGATCCTGTTTTCCAACTGTTGGGGCCCGAATTGAGCAGGTTAATCCCGCTTCTGTCGGCTTAGCCTTGATACACAATTCGGCAGTGGGCCGCAACGTCTCAGGCCTGCAAAAATAGCGTTTTAATTCATAGTTAAGGGTTCAGGGATAGGCTGATCTTTGGAAATGGGGGCCGAGGACGGAAAAACACGATGTCTTTCAAGCCGATCGCAAAAATCAGCATTTTGGGCGCACAGGCTTTCGCCCTTGTTTTTCTTTGTTTTTTAGCAGGATGCAACAATATTGCGGATGATCAGCCAATGCGGGTTTCCGCCAATGCGTGGCTGGGCTATGAGCCACTTTTTGTCGCCGAGTCTCAGAGTTTCTTTGAAAAAGGCTCAGTTGACCTGATTGAAGCGCCGTTTCTGCCGACCCAGGAGCAAGCCTTCCGAGGCGGCACCATCGACGCTTCAGCTGTATCTCTGAGCAACGCCTTTTCGCTGGTCGCTGCGGGTCATGACATTACCATTGTGTTGGTGCTCGACTGGTCACGTGGTGCAGATAAAATAATGGCGAGCCAAAAGATAGAATCAGTGATGGATTTGCGCGGCAAACGTGTGGGCATAGAACCCGGTACGGTGAGCTCGTTCCTTCTTTCCCGTGCGCTGCAGAATTTTGCCCTCAGCCCAAGCGATGTGACGCTGGTTCCAATGATGTATAGCGACCTAACAAAGTCTTTTCTGGCTGGCGAAATAGATGCCGCATCTGTTTTTGGTCCACAAGCCCGTCTATTGAAAGAAAATGGTGCCCATTCGATTTTTGACAGCTCCAGAACACCCAGTGAAATACTGGATGTGTTGGTGGTTCGCACAGCTTACCTGAAGAAAAACCCGGAACGGGTTGAGCAATTGGTCAAAGGCTGGCTAAAGGCGGTCGACTTTCTCGAAACACAAAGCCACGTCGCAGAAACTACGGCCGCAGCCACAAGAACACCGGCGGCTGAGGCCACCACACGATCAGGTGCCCTACGTTCTGCGATTAATCTTTCCGGATCAGCCGAAAATTTCAGCTTTCTCGAGTCAGAGGCTCTTCGCCTCAAAACCATTCTGAGCACACGCCTCATGCACCATAAGAATATGAGCGAATATATGGCTATGGACACCCCGCCAAAAGTTGACGCAGGACCATTTTTGCGCGCCGCGAATGTCGAGGGCAGCTGATGCTTAAAAATATCTCGCTTAGACACCTTATCCCGTTGATGTTTTTTTCCGGCACACTGCTCCTGCTCGTGATCTATTTCCTCCTTGGTGTTCCCGCTGCACGCGACCGGGCCATAGCACTTGGCCAGCAGGAAATGCGTACGCTTTTACTCTCACACCAAGGAAGGCTGATCAATTTACTGGTGGAAAATGACCCTAAAAGGCTGAGCTTGGAACTGTATTTTGTCGGCAATGACCCAACCATTGAGCTATTGGCAATTGCTGACAAAGAGCAAAATATTATCTATGCAAACCGATCAAAAATAGTAGGGAAAAGTTTATCAGAAGCTGGCATTCCCATAGGAGCAAGCGAACAGGTTTTCCCCTTCAAAACCGACACAAATATAATTACCGAAAAACAGCCTGGCTCAGATAGCCTGTTTAATGGCTTTGCGGCTTTGAAATTTGAGCGCGGCGGGGAAGAGTTTACGCTAACGCTAATAATTGTTCGTGATTACAGCGCGCTTGCAGCTGCAACTTCAAAAGTTGCAGCTGCGCCGTCCGAAATTATCGCATCGGTGATGTTTATAATTTCTTTCCTTGCAGTTGTGCTTCTGCGGCAGCATCTCAAAGCCCGACTGACACCACTTTTGGACGCCGCCAACAGATTCTCACAAGGCGAAGGGTCAGCCCGCGCTGCGCTAAAAGGCGGCGATGAATTTGCTGAAATTGGCCGTTCATTTGATACAATGGCCGACAAGTTGGAACACTACCACGATGACCTGAAAGCCGCCAAACGTAACGCGGAAAAGGCAAATCTAGCCAAGAACGCATTTCTTGGGTCCCTGAGCCACGAAATACAGACACCGCTTTCGGGCTTGCTTGGGTTTCTTGAACTCCTGCGTGCTACTCACCTAGACGAAGAAGGCAGACTTTATGTACGCTCGGCCGATTCAGCCGCAAGAACACTTTCGGCACTGATCAATGACCTAATTGAAACAAGTCGCCTTGAGGCGGGCCAGATTCAAACCGTCAACGAAGTTTTTTGTCTGAATTCACTATTGCAGGAAATCGTCGATTCCATACTACCCCGCGCCAAACAAAAACAGGTGGCTATCAAAATTGTCTGCCAGGACAGTGATCCTATTTGGATAGAAAACGACCCGCGTATATTCCGCCAGATCCTGATCAACCTGATAGGCAATGCCATCCAGTTTACTGAAGTTGGCGAAGTCGCCGTTTTAGTGGTTGCGCAACCAACCGGTGGCTCACACATCCGTCTGAATATCCAGGTTTCAGATACGGGCATTGGCATTCCCGCTGAAGAAACAGATAAAATTTTCGAGCGTTTCTACAAAGCCGATTATCCAGACGCACCGTCAGCACCCGGCCCTGGTGTAGGGTTGGCAATTTGCAAAGAACTGGCCGATATTATTGGCGGAAAAATATCGGTCGAGAGCACCATCGGCAAAGGGTCAATTTTCGAGTTAGACATTGAAGTTGCGGGCGCTGATGCACCTGGCGACTTCGATTATAGCGTGCTCGCGCAGCGAGAGCAAAAACCACAACATATTCTGCTTGTTGAAAGCGCTGAAATTACCCGCACCCTCTTACGCAGCATCCTAAGCCGTTGGCGGCACAAAATATTACCGTGCAAAACGTCACAAGAAGCCATTCAGCAAATGAAAGATCGGATGATCTATCCGGCAAAAGAGCCCATCACACTCATTTTATTAGACCTTCAAATGCCAGGAATAGACGGCTTTGAGGTTGCCAAAGAGATACGAGGCCTTGATACCCGCTTTGCCAGACTGCCAATCATTGCAACGTCGACGCTTTCGGATCCGAATTTAGAAACCAAATGCCGTGAAGCGGGCTTTGACGGCTTTATAGGCAAGCCAATTGACGTTAAAAAAATGGCGGACGAAATTTTCCGCCTGTCACATATGCACCAGACAGTCGCATAGGTTTCTTTGGACGCCGTAATTACGGCCCTATACTGATTTTTCCAGTGCAGCAACACCTGGCAGCACTCGACCCTCCATCCACTCAAGGAACGCGCCGCCCGCAGTGGAAATATGCGTAAAACTATCTTTTGCACCGGCATGGGCCAGCGCCGCAACAGTGTCACCGCCACCGGCAACCGACAATAGCGCGCCAGCCTCAGTTAGCCTCGCAGCTTCGCGCGCAAGAGCAACAGTGGCCATATCAAATGGCTCCATCTCAAATGCGCCCATCGGGCCATTCCATACCAGTGTTCTTGAGGCCTCCAATACAGCTGTCAGCTCCGCGACAGCTTTCGGACCCGCGTCGAGGATCATCTCGCCTTCCATCACTTCAGTCGCCGCTTTGGTCTCGTTTTGCGCGTGGGCTTTAAACTCGCGGGCGACAACCACGTCGACCGGCAAATGAACAGTACAGCCCGCATCCGCGGCCTTGGAGAGAATGGCCTGCGCTACATCTTTAAGATTTTCTTCGCACAGGCTTGCACCTACGTTGCGCCCCTTAGCGAACAAGAATGTGTTTGCCATGCCGCCGCCGATAATCAGATGGTCGACCTTTTCAACCAAATGCTCAAGAACCGCCAGCTTTGACGACACTTTTGCGCCGCCGACAACGGCTGCAACGGGCTTTTTAGGGTTTCCGAGCGCATTCTCAAGCGCCTCCAGTTCGGCGCGCATGGTTTCCCCTGCCGCAGATGGCAACAGGCGCGCGACGCCTTCTGTAGACGCGTGGGCACGGTGTGCGCAGGAAAAAGCATCATTGATATAGACATCGCCAAGCGCCGCAAACTTTGCAGCAAGTGCCGGATCATTTGTTTCTTCACCGGGAAAAAAGCGGGTGTTTTCCATCAAGATGATATCGGCGTCGGGTAAAGTATCATCAAACGCGGCAAACGCAACAGGCTTGCCGAGTGCAGCCTCAAGCGCCGCTACAACTGACTTTAGGCTCATCTCAGGCACCAACTTGCCTTTGGGCCGACCAAAATGAGCGAGAAGCACGGCTCGGCCACCCGCAGCCACAACAGCGTCCAACGTTGGTTTAACAGCCTTCAGCCGCGTATCGTCCGTAACCATGCCGTCCTGCATTGGCACGTTGATATCAACCCGCACAACGGCGCGCTTACCTGTGAGGTCACCAAGGTCAGAAATTCGCTGAAAGGCCATAAAATGCTCCTGCTTTGTGGCGGCGGCACCAAAGAACGCGGGCCAATATCCGCCCCTTTTAGAGGAGCATGTCAGGAAACTCCAGCATGAAATGGGCAGCACCAAAAGGTACCGCCTATTTCATTTCTTAAAGCGGCATTTTACCCGCCACAGCAAGAACAACTATCGCTGGGTCTATGCGTCACGACCGAGAAAGCGGTTGTAAAACAAGGCGACAAGCCAGCCTGTAATCCAAGCTGTAATGCACCAGATAATCAGACCAAATATAAACCCAGTGAATGTGAGTATCCAACCGTGAGGTTCCATATTGAGGTGAAGCATATGCCCGGTCATGTTTGACATCATACCAGGCAAAGCAGCTACCAAAACGCTGCAAACTATCCATAAAACAGCGGCAGTCACGGCGGCTGCATTGGCAAGGGCTTGTTTATTGAGTTCCATTTGTTACTCCTTTAATTGTCGTAACGTTGGCTTCCCTTAGCATATTTGATGTCTCACACACAGCCAGCTTACACCCTGTAGTTAGGTGCAAGGTCAAGCGGTAATTTTCGGTATATTGCCTGGCTAATATACGGCCTAAAAACCAAGGCTAGCCGCCCCCACAATTGGCCCGTGGCGACCCTTGCTGTGCAACAATATGGCCACATGGTCAGCGCCCAGCTTGCGGGCATTTTCGGTCCTCAGCTGGAAGCTTTTCGTACCGCCGTCCCATTTTCCAAGGATGTCACTGGCGAGCACCACATTGGTATAGTCGAGTACGCGCCCACCGTTTTCGCCGCGACCGATATGCACCTCCGCGTCGCCGAGGAACCACACCACGCGCAGCGTGATGTCCTTCATTGCCGGATCAGCCGCGAGGACCAAGCTTACGCCGCTGCCGTCTAATTTCAGGCCTGGGATTTGGTGTGGGCGTTCAAGATTTCTTGCTTTTGAAAGTGCATTATGAACCGCAACCCTGCGTGATCCCACACCTTGTGTTCTGCCGTCGAAAACCATTTGCGGTGTATAATTGCTACGGCGCTTGAAACGCCTGTTATAGGCCGATTGCCGATTTGTGGCCGCGCGGCTCGAAAAGGTATCTTTCCAGCCGAGCCTGTCCCAATAGTCAACCGCCCACGAGAGCGTGAGCAAGTTGGGCCTGTCGCGCAGCCCCTTAAGCACCGCGTCAGCGGGCGGACAGCTTGAACACCCCTGGCTGGTGAACAGTTCAACGACGGTGAGGCGTTCTTCGTCTTCCGCGAGCACTGCAAAAGACGAGAATGTGAAAAGTAATAATACGGCAAAAAATGGTTTCATAAACCAAGGTTAGGTGGTCATTCAAACACTGGCCAATCACCTGTGTGTGAGGTTTTTGTGCGCTACCCAAACAAAAAGGGCGACCGATTGGCCGCCCTTTTCGCTATTCAAATTTTATGCTCGCCTTAGCCGAGCGACGCCATTTTCACGGCAGTATCCGACATGCGGTTAGAGAAACCCCATTCGTTATCGTACCAGGTAAGGATACGCACGAGTTTGCCTTCCACCACCTTGGTCTGGCTTTCATCAAAAGTAGAGCTGTTTGCATTGTGGTTGAAATCAATGGAAACCGCTGGTGTATCTTCGTAACCGAGTACGCCCTTCAGAGGGCCTTCCGCTGCGGCTTTGATCGCAGCATTAATTTCCTCCTCAGTCGTTTCCCGGCCAGCGTCAAACTTAAGGTCCACCAGCGAAACATTCGGGGTTGGTACCCGGATCGCAGAACCGTGCAGTTTGCCGTCAAGCTCTGGCAATACAAGACCAACAGCCTTGGCGGCGCCTGTTGACGTCGGGATCATGCTCATAGCGGCAGCGCGCGCGCGGCGCGGGTCGCTGTGAAGTGTATCCAGCACAGGCTGGTCACCTGTATACGCATGGATCGTGGTCATATAACCGCGCTCAATGCCGACCAGGTCATTCAGCACCTTGGCAACTGGTGACAGGCAGTTGGTGGTGCAGCTCGCGTTCGATACGACCACATCATCCGCTGTAAGATCGTCGCTGTTCACACCGTAAACAACCGTACGGTCAGCACCCGCTCCAGGCGCTGAGATCAACACTTTTTTCGCGCCAGCAGTCAGGTGCATCGAAGCTTTGTCGCGCGCAGTGAAAATGCCTGTGCATTCCATCGCCACATCAACATTTTCCTCGCCCCACGGCAATTCTTCGGGATTGCGAATTTGCGTTACACGGATACGGTCGCCGTTCACCACCATGGCGTCACCGTCCACACTTACGTCGCCTGCGAAAGGCCCGTGCACGCTATCGCGCTTCAATAGATAAGCGTTCATTTCAGCGTCACCGAGGTCATTAATCGCTACCACTTTGATATCTGTACGGCCACTTTCATAGATGGCGCGAAGTACGTTGCGGCCGATACGGCCAAACCCATTGATTGAAACGCGAACTGTCATTTAAGCCGTCCTCCGGTTAATTGTCGGCAACCCATGTGCCGAGAGTTTTTCATCTGCACCACTGAGGGCGCTATAGTTTTTCGCGGACCGCGGCAACAAGTGCGTCCGCCGTAATTCCAAAATGCTCGTAAAGTTCATCAGCCGGCGCTGAAGCACCAAAGCTATTGATGCCGATATTCACACCTTTAATACCTGTGTAGCGTTCCCAGCCAAAAGTGGTGCCAGCCTCAATTGACGCCTTTACGGTGCCTGACGGCAGTACGCTTGCTTGATACTCATCGTCCTGAGCATCAAAAAGCTCGGTCGACGGCATGGAAACGACACGAGTTGGGACACCAGAGGCCTCCAGTGTCGCACGTGCTTCGGTGGCAATCTCCACCTCAGAACCGGTGGCAATGAGCACCACAGCGGGTTTTGCCCCTGTTGCCTCATGCAAAATATAGCCACCTTTCGCGCACAGGTTTTCTTCGGTGTGTGTCACACGCTGTTGCTTCAACCCTTGGCGTGTAAGCGACAGCACGCTTGGTGTTGAGGTGGATTGCATTGCAAGCGCCCAGCACTCAAGAGTCTCTACCGCGTCACACGGCCGGAACACATTCACATTTGGCATAACCCGCAGGCTCATCACATGCTCAACCGGCTGATGCGTGGGGCCATCTTCCCCAAGGCCAATACTGTCATGGGTCATTACATAAATAGCGCGCTGCTTCATCAATGCCGCCAGCCTTATGGCGGGGCGGGCATAATCAGTGAACACCATAAAGGTGCCGCCATACGGGATATGCTGGCCGTACAGTGCCATGCCGTTCATCGCGGCGCACATTTCAAACTCGCGAATACCGTAATACATATAACGGCCCGAGAAGTCGTCCGCTGATATTGGGTCGGTTTGGCTTGTTTTCGTCAGGTTTGAACCTGTCAGGTCGGCCGATCCGCCAATGGTTTCTGGCACCACGCCGTTGATAACTTCGAGCGCCATCATGCTTGCCTTGCGGGTGGCAACTTTCACAGGATCAGCGGCGAGCGCCGCTTTATATTCGTTAACTGCCGCGTCAAATCCTTTTGGCAGGGCCTTGTTCTGGCGACGCTCAAAATCCTCTTTCACAAAAGGATCAAGCGCCTCAAATTTGGATTTCCACGAAGCAGAAAAACTGCTGCCTTTTTCTCCAACCGCCCGCCATGCGTCCATTATATCCGCAGGTATTTCAAACGGCGCATGCTCCCATCCTAGGGCATCTCTGGTAGCTGCGATCTCATCGTCCCCGAGCGGCGCTCCGTGGGTCGCAGAGGTTCCCTGTTTGTTGGGGGACCCATACCCAATCACCGTGCGGCAGGCGATCATCGAAGGCTTATCAGAATTTTGAGCGAGCCCGATCGCAACCTCAACAGCTTCGGCGTCATGGCCATCAACAGCCTGTACATGCCAACCAGCGGCTTCAAAACGGCCCTGCATGTCTTCGCTGGTGGAAAGATCCGTTCCGCCGTCAATAGAAATAGAATTGTCGTCCCACAGCACGACCATTTTCGAGAGATTCAAATGCCCCGCGAGTGAGATGGCCTCCTGACTGATACCTTCCATCAAGCAGCCGTCCCCAGCCAGCACATAGGTGAAATGGTCAGTGATTTCGTCACCATATTCGGTGTTTGAAAGCCGTTCCGATATTGCCATACCTACAGCCGTAGCAAGGCCCTGGCCCAGCGGCCCGGTGGTGGTTTCAATACCAGGGCATTCGCCGTATTCCGGATGGCCTGCCGTAGGGCTGTGAAGCTGTCGGAAATTCTTTATGTCGTCGATCGTGGGGTTTTCGTACCCTGTAAGATAAAGCAAAGAATAGAGAAGCATTGACCCATGCCCTGCAGAAAGCACGAACCTGTCCCGGTTTGGCCAGCTCGGGTTTTTGGGATCAAACTTCATTGCTTTTGAAAAAAGCACGGTTGCCACATCTGCCATGCCCATCGGCATACCGGGGTGACCACTATTTGCTTTTTGAATTGCGTCCATCGAAAGAGCGCGGATAGCATTTGCCATTTTGCGCTGGAGCTCAGTTTCACTGATCGGGCTAATATCGCTCATTTGGTTCTACTTGCTTTGGGCCGCCCAGAGTTTTCCCTGTCACGGCGGGCATGGAAATTTTGGTCAAAATGGCCGGGAAGCCCGAGCTAGTCAACCGTTGAAAGGCTGTTTCCTAACGCTTTTGCAAAGAAACTTGAAAAAGCTGTTACCGCAGTGATTGACGGCTAGGTCGCAAACGCCCTATTCTCGTTCAGGAAACTGTTGAATAGCTAAGTTTTAAGACGGTTTTTCTAATGCAAGGGATTAGGGAATAACATCATGCCAAACGCGACAAAACAAAGCGAACTGGAAACTGCGCGAGCGCGACTCGAGACAGCACTTTCCGCGCTGACCCACGGTGTCGCCAATTCAAAAAGCGCTCTCGATGCCGCCAGTGCAGATTCGCAGGAAAAAACCGCATTGGCAAACCGCATTGGCTCCCTGGAGGTTGAAAACCTGAAGTTGCACGAACAGGTGGCAGCTTATGCTTTACAGCCGGAACCGGCAGTCGACGATGCTCAGCTAGCTGCCGCAACTGAAGAAATCGCGCAGCTGAAACGTGTTATCGAGAAAATGGAACAAGATAAAAGTGCCATAAGGTCCGAATTGGACGCGGCTATTGCTGAAATGGAAACAATGCTGGAGGACGCTTAAATGACGCAGATTACGGTAACAGTGAACGACAAGCATTACCCACTGGCATGCGGCGACGGCGAAGAAGAGCGCCTCCGAAAGCTCGCTGCATATGTAGACAATAAAACCAAAGCCTTGGCCCAACAGCTTGGCCACGTTAGCGAGGCACGCTTAATGTTGATGGCTGCAGTGTTAATTGCAGACGAACTGCACGACAGCCTCGACGGCAAAAACAGCGCTGCCATGCTCAGTGGTCTCACCGAAGAAGACATGGCTTCTGTGCTGAACGAAGTAGCGTTCGAAGTAGAATCTATTGCAGAAAAGCTTGTAAGCGCTTAAATAAGCGACGCGGGTACTGCGCTGTGCGCAAGATACGAAGTAATCCCCGGGGCTATAATTCTTCCTAGGGAGCTGTCCCTGGTTTGGACCGTGGTCTTTATCATTACGGCACCCACCTGATTTATCAGGCATCGGAGGATACAAACGTCAACGCGGCAGAGGCGGTCCCGCACCCTTCTTCGAGGAAACGACTTTATGGAATTCGTGATAAAGACTGTTGACGGCGGTTTGATTAATCTTCCAAAGTTGGAGGATATTTCCCAGATGGTTCCAACTCATATTGGTGCAACAATTGCACCCACCGATGATGTGCTGAAAATGACTTTTAACGGGGCGACTTTCTATTTCTCCTATGAAGATACTTTCTATCATTCAGCCATGGAAAACGGCAATCTGACTGAAAGCAATGCAGAAACTTTCATGAATGCATTTGCTGCGCAGCTGGGAGACCTATGCGGACAAAACTTCGAAGTCATTCAAATAGCATGACTGAGAGGCTAACTTGGCAGGTCTGAAGCATGAGATGCGCACTGACGCAAAACGCATCCGTGCGGGCGCAGCAAAACTATATGCTATTGACGCCGCCGAACAGGCCGCGACCCACGGCATCAACTTGTTATCCAGCTTCGAAAAACACGCGGTCATTGGCGCTTATTGGCCAATGAGCGACGAGCTGGACCCTCGGTTCTTACTACTCAAGCTACATCAAGCAGGATACCAGACCGCGCTACCCCTCGTCGCAGGCAAAGACCAACCACTTACATTCAGGCTTTGGGGACAAGGCGATCCACTGCAAGCTGGCACTTTCGGCACCCTTCATCCCTCGGAAGACGCGCCCGAAGTAATTCCGAACGCGCTTATTGTACCGTTGCTTGCTTATGACGATGACTGTTACCGCCTTGGCTGGGGCGGCGGATTTTATGACCGTACGCTCGCAGCCAATAGCGAAATAAAAGCATTTGGGTTTGCTTACGGTGCTCAAATCGTTGATCATGTGCCGAGACAATCTCACGATTGGCCGCTCCAGGGCGTTATTACCGAAAAAGGTATTATCTTGCCCCGAAAAGCCAGTTTATAGGCCCCGCGCCCAAGACAAAACCGACAGGCACTTTATGCGACTATTATTCTTGGGCGACTTGATGGGGCGAACCGGCCGCAGTGCAGCGATAGAAGCCCTGCCCGACCTCCGCGAGAAACTAAAGCTGGATTTTGTCGTGGTGAATGCTGAAAACGCGGCATCGGGCTTTGGCACCACGAGCAAAATTGCGGGGCAGGTCATTCAAGCGGGCGCTGACGTGTTATCTGGCGGCAACCATACTTTTGATCAAAAAGAAATTCTCAGCGTCATCAACAACGACAACCGCATTTTGCGTCCGGTAAATTACCCCCCGGGTTCGCCGGGCCGCGGGTTTGCCATTTATGACGCGCCGCGGGGCAAGAAAATTTTGGTGATAAACGCCATGGGTCGCGTTTTCATGAATGCTATGGATTGCCCGTTCCGGGCCGTCGATGATGTGCTAAAGAAATACCGGCTGGGTGCCACTGTTGACGCCATACTTGTAGATTTTCACGGCGAAGCTACCAGCGAAAAAATGGCGATGGGCCACCATTTGGACGGCCGGGTTAGTTTTGTCGTGGGCACTCACAGCCATGTGCCAACAGCAGACTGTCAGATCCTTGATGGTGGTACCGCTTACCAGACAGACGCAGGAATGTGCGGCGATTATAACAGTGTGATTGGTATGGATAAAAGCGAACCAATCAATCGTTTTTTGACGCGCATGAATAAAGAGCGTTTCTCACCCGCGGGTGGCCCGGCAACAGTTTGCGGCACCTTTGTGGAAACTAACGACCAAACAGGCCTTGCGAAACGCATCGAACCAGTGAGGTTAGGACCAAGGCTGATGGAACATATGCCCACCGTCTAAAAAGCTAGCTATCCCTTGTGAAAATAAGCTTTAAGCGCCACCGCCGGGTCGACTTTGCTATCCCCTCTCGGCATGGAAGCCGCCTCTTTCAACTGGCGCCCACTGTATTTACCGCCCAGATAATCAACGATACGCGACAATTCATAATATGGGTCAGCGAGCAAGTCACGATAGCTGAGGGTCAGGTGATTTTTCATCACACCTTTGCGCTCTAGCCAATCTGCATATCGTATTTGTTCCAACGCTAACGACAGGCTCCCATCCAGCGATTGGCATCGTTGGGTAAACTGAATCTTTCCTTTTGAGAAATCACCTTCGGCCGGGAAAATCCCTTTTTCAATGAGCTTGTGGTGCCGCGCCGTTAGCGACGAAGCAATATCCCAAGGGCCACGTTTGATATAAAGTATTTTCGCTTTCGGAAAAAGGTCCAGCCAAAGCGGCAAAACCGTGAGAGTACGCGGATCTTTAAAACCCCAAAAATCTTCTGGCTGGCCAAAATTTTCAACAATTACACGCTGGTTTTTTTCCCACAGTCTTTTGATCAGATTCGTCTCCATGTCTTTACTATTGGGATATGCTGGCCGGTCCCAGCTCGCGTTCTTTGCAATCAAATAATTGTTGTTGATGCCAATGATGGTTTTGCTTTCATGATCGCCTTGCAGATCATTGCCTACAAACAGACCCAGCCTTTCAAGCATGCGCGTAAGCAAGCTCGTGCCGCTTCTGTGCACACCAACGATAATGACAGGAGACGACGACATACTAGTTATGACATCCAGCGAGGCTGGACATTTTTATCGCGCATAGTTTTTTCAGGGAGGCAATACAGGCCAGTGATGTTATTTTGACCATCATAGAAATCTTCCGACCACATCTTTGTAAGATCGGCTCACTTTCAATTCAGTGCCGCTTTCAAGGGTGAGAAAGCATTCGCCGTTCGAATGGGGCCTCACCTCCCGCACTTTGTTCAGGTTCACGATCGTAGACCGGTGAACACGCTGGAAAATTTTGGGGTCCAGTCGCTTTTCCATGGTTTTCATGGTTTCTCTCAGGATATGCGTTTTATCCCCTACATGGATGCACATATAGTCACCCGCGGCATCAATATATTCAACATCCTCAACATCAACGATGGAAATATGCCCCCGGTCTTTGATCCGCAGATGCGGGTCAAACCGACTTTCCTTAATTTCCTGGGGCTGCTCGAGAAGCGCCGTCAGGGCCTCAGTTGGCGGCTGCTCCATATTTTCAATCATTTCCACCAGTCTGGCATTTTGTTCGATTGCAATGCGTTTGCTAATACTGTCGCGAACCCGTGTCATTGCCTCGGCGAGGCGGTCTTCTTCTACCGGTTTCAGCAAATAATCAAGGGCGTGGTTTTCAAACGCTTCCAAAGCATATTGGTCAAACGCTGTGACAAAAACCACCAGCGGGATTTCCACTTCACCTACGAGCGAGCGCACGACGGAAAACCCATCAAAGCCCGGCATCTGGATGTCGAGAAATACAAGGTCTGGCTTGCTTTCCTTGATAAACTTAACGGCCTCACGGCCATTGGTGCAGGTCCCAATGATTTCAACATCATCGAAAGCCTTGAGCCGTATGGTCAGGCCACGGGTTGCCAGCGGTTCATCGTCGACCAGCAGGGTTTTTATTTTTGCCATCAGAATTTTCCTCTTTGGGGAAATTAGCCTCTAACCGAAGTTTAAGTGCGATTTTCGCGTTCGCAAGGGATTTCGATGAATATACCAAGCCCGTTTGGTTCAACATTACGGAAGGTTATTTTATGATCGTCTCCGTAAATCTGCTGTAAGCGCTCGCTAGTATTAACAATCCCCACGCCGGAACCTGTTTGGCTGACAATATTGTTAATGTCCTTGATGCCCGGGCCATTGTCCTTCAAGGCAATATGTAGCCTGCCATCCTTCACCGATGCGTCGATGATGATTGTGCCGCCGTCGATCGAAGGGGCGACAGCATACTTGATAGCATTCTCTACAAGGGGCTGCAAAATCAGGCTCGGGATCAGCGCGCCTTTGGCGCTATCGTGAATATTGAAATCGAGGGTCAATCTGTCCTCAAAACGCACCTTTTCAATGTCGAGATAAAGCCCCAAGGCATGCAACTCTTTATCAAGCGTAATGCGCTGGGTCGGCTGGTTAACCAGCGTATAGCGCAGGAAGCTGGAAAGCTTCGTTAGCATGCGGTTCGCGTCAGTTTCGGATTTCTCCAAAACCAGCGTAGAGATTGCGTTGAGTGTATTAAACAGGAAATGAGGGTTTAGCTGGTACCGCAGCATCTTGAGCTGTGCCTGGTGTGCCATCGCAGTGGCCTTCAGCACCTGCTCTTTCTGCTCCTGCATACTTACATAATAATGGTAACCAAAATAAATAGCGGACCAAGCAAAGAGCGTGGTCGACTCAAACATAGCGTTTCCAAATAACTCGAGGCCAGAAAATGGCAAAATACCAGGCATCATAACAGGTGCTAGAAGCGCTTCTATCGACGAAAACAGAAAGCCCAAAGCGCCGCTAACCGCTACAATTGTCAGCAACGTATAATGCAATTTCCAACCAAGAATAATTCGATACACTTGTCTCATAAACAAAGTCATCAATACACCGATGACAATGGCAGCAACAATCAAACGAGAATAGTAGAAGAGGTCAGAGCCATTCGTAATGGCCTGAAAGGTCCGGAGAAATCCGTATCCTGTCCAACCTACCAACTGAAACGTCCAAAAGGTACGCTCCTTGGTGCCAAAAAACCTATCCATACTGGGCAGTCTCCCCGCCTGAGACAAATGATCATATTTTGCGGGAGCGTCTTTTCCTAAATCCCGCCGCGCCTCATCGGGCGCAGCGGCATTATGAAGCGCTGCAAGCGGTTCGCCAACCTTGTTTTTATCATTATTTTTCATCTATGCGCGCTGGCGCCGCCAGAATTAAATCTAGCTGCTGGATATGGCTTCATCTGCCAAGGCAACTGCCTGGCCTTGCCGCAGGCGTTCGCCGCCTCGCACCACCACCCGGTCGCCACTTATTATGCCGCCTGAAACAGCAACGATTTCACCAGTTGCCGCGCCAGTTTTTACAAGCAGCCGCTCAGCCGTGTTATCCTCTTTCACCCTGAAAACATAGGTGCCTTCCCTGCGCAGCACCAATGCATCGCGCGGCACAGCTACCACTTGCTCAGGCGCGCTTGACGGCAAGCCAATTTGCACGGCCGCACCCACAACGTAATTTTCCCCTTCAGGTACAGCGACACGAATTTCCATGGTTCGGCTCACCGCATCACCCACTGGCACCAATGCCCGAATAGCCGCATCAATGATTTTGCCACTACCGCGCAGACTAACCTGTTGCCTGTCTCTAAGCACCTGCGCCAGCGACACAGGTGCCTGCGCACTTACTTCAAGGTGCTCGGTGTCAACAAGCCGCATCACCAAACGGCCCGGCACCGCATACTCACCAGCCTGAGCCAAGCGAGCCACCACTCTGCCAGGAAACGGTGCCCTCACCTGTGTACGTTCAAGGTTAATTTCCGATTGCTCAAGTGAAATACGCGCCTGTGCCAGCTCTTGCCGGGTCATCACCAACGTGCTTAGAGCCTGTTCCAGCCTGCTGGCAGGAACATTGTTGGTACCGGCCAGTTCTTGGGTGCGCCGATAGTCCGCCTCCAGATACCGAATGCGCGCCTCCAGGCTCTTGATCTGGGACCGATTGCGGGCGACGTTCAGCTTGATCACCCGGTCATCGATGGTGGCGATGATATCGCCCTCTTTCACCAGGCTACCTTCGCTGGCAACCCAAAGCACCCTGCCCGTTATTTCCGAGGCGATGCGACTATCGTTCCGGCTAACGATGGTACCAGGCATGAAAATTTGCGGCGCCATCATTTCGTCGCTTGCAGAAGCAACTTCAACGATTGCTGGCGGTGCTTGCGGAGGTTGTTGCTGCGCATTGGCTGGGCCAGAGAGACAGGCAAACACGGCCATTACCGACAAAAGTTTGGGCGTAAACCTTGCTGTTTTTATTTTTATCATTTCATTTATCCTCATAATGATTACTCCGCCGCATGCAGCTTGCGCCGCCTGAAAAGCTGGCCAATCTGGCCAACACTCCCGAACCGGAGCAAAGACGGCAATAAAACAAGGGTGAACAGGGTTGAGACCGCCATGCCGCCCACAATTGTGGTCGCCATACCGCGGTATATATCGCTGCCAGCACCAGGAAACAAAACCAAAGGCAACATGCCGACAATGCTGGTGAGTGTACTCATAAATATGGGGCGCAACCGCAAGGAAAGAGCATGTTCAATGGCCTGATCGCGGCTAAGGCCTTCATTTTCCCCAGCCCGGGTTTGGGCCACCAGCAAAATCGCGTTGTTCACGACCAGCCCTAACAGAATGATAAAGCCGATCATTGTAAGAAGGTCTAGCGGCGCAAACGTGGTAAGATTAAGTAACCACAAAGCGAGTACGCCGCCCATTCCTGCAAGCGGAATAGTGACAACCACAAAAAGCGCGTCTTTTGGAGACCGGAACAAAGCCGCGAGCAAAAGAAACAACAGCCCCAACGCAATGATAAAATTGGTGCCGAGCGACGTTACTGCCCGGTCAAGCGCGTCTGCGCTGCCACCGTATGAAACGGTTGCGCCAGCGGGCAACAATGGTTTCAATTTAGGCTCCACCTCCGCCTTCAGAGTGGCCACCATATCTTCAAGCGCCATGCCTTCGGGTTGGTTTATATTGAAAGTAACGGTACGGCGGCGGTCAACACGCTGAACAAAATTGGGGCCAACGCTGCGGGTGATGGTCACAAGCTCACCAAGCGGAACTATGCCCCCACGCGGTGTCGCCAACGGTGTGCTTTCAAGCATTTCGGGGCTGATCATATCCTGAGACTTCAAAATCATATCCACGCGTTGCTCGCCGTCAAAATGTTCACCGAGCCACAATCCGTCCCCAAGCGTGCGGATAATGCGGGATATTTCGCCCCGGCTATATCCAACTTCCGCTAACCGGCGATCATTGGGTTCAATTTTCAATTCTGGCGAAATAACGTTGGGATCAGGGTTTACCCGTGCTTGCGCACCGGGCAAAGCTTCCCTGATGAACCCAAGTGTTTGCCGCGTTGCCTCACGCAGGCCATCAAGGTCGCGGGAATGCAAGTTCAGCTGAACATTGCCGTTGCCGCCAAAACCGCCAAACAAATTGCCCTGAAACGCAAAGGCTCTTACATCGGGGAACCCGGCCAAAATCTCGTCTTGAACGAGTGCCTGCAATTCCTCCACGCGGCCTTGGTCGATTGCCCGCACGCCAAGATTGGCTCCGCCGCCTCCTGGAAAAACAAAGAAATAATAGTTTTTCAGCGCTGGTTCCTTGGTGCCTTCCATATAGGGGCGCAACCGCTCCACCACGACCTGTGCAATTTCTTGGTCCACGGTCTCAGCGTTGGTGCCCGCAGGCAGGCTAAGCATAGCGTCAACAGCGTCACGCTTTACAGGCGGCAAATAATTCAAATTCGGCATCAAAGCCCAACTGATGCCAACCGCCCCCAGTATCAGGCCAGCCGAGAGCCCTGTTCTGCGTAACGGCGTGCCGGTAAGGGTCATCAGTTTTGACGCCATGCCGCGAGCACGCTCGCCCGCTTCTTTGTTCTCCGGCAGCTTTTTTAGCCAGTGGCTGGCAGCAACCGGCAATACGGTAACTGCAACGAGAAGCGAAAAGGCAACACCGATGGCAATGGTCAGAGCCAGATCGGCAAACAATTGTCCCTCAACATCTTTCAAAAACAATATGGGAACAAAAATCGCTACTGTTGTTGCGGTAGACGCCAGCAATGCGCCCCAAACCTGGGACGCGCCCAAAAGGGACGCCACGTTCGCTTTCTCACCGCGCTCCCGGAGCCGAACAATATTTTCCAAAACCACGATGGCAGCGTCAAGCACCATCCCCGTTGCAAAGGCCAATCCGGCAAGTGAAATCACATTTACCGTGCGGCCAAACAGCGCCAAAACCACGACAGTGGAAAGCAGACAAATAGGAATTGTAAAAGCGATTAACATTGTGGCCCGCGCCTGACGCAGGAACCACCACAGCACGCCAATTGCCATCAATACACCAATCACCAGATTGCCCGACAACAAGCTTATGGCCCTGTTAATGAAAACCGAGGGATCAAACGACTTTTCAATGGCAATGCCATTTTCAGCCAACAAGCCAGCGTTCAGCTCATCCAGAACTTTTGTAAGCTCGCCAATTGTCGCAAGCACGTTGGCGCCAGACTCTTTCATCACCTGCATGCCAACAGCAGGGCTACCGTTTTGGTAAACTACCATACTGGCCTTTGGCGGTTGCACCGAAATGGTCGCTACGTCGCCCAGCGTAACCGGGCTACCGTTACGCCAATCAAGAATAAGCGCCCGAAGCTCTTCAGGTTCGTAGCGGCCTTGAAAATTCATCAAATACCGACGGCGGCCAACCTCCATATAGCCACCAGAACTGTCTGTGGTACGCCCCACCCGCCTGCTGATATTATTGAGATCAATGCCAAGCTGTGCTGCCCGCACTGGATCAAATTCGATCTGGAGCTGGTCAGCAAGCCCGCCACCCGCCTGTATCTGCACGCCAGCAACGCCTTCAATGTTTTCCAGTCGGGGAACAATTTCTTCCTCGATAAAGCTAACATAGCGGTCCTGCGGCAGTTTGCTGCTTTCCTGAAACTGGGTGAACAGGTAAATCAGTGTTTCCGTTGCGCCGCCACCACCAAAGCCACCCCCCATGGACACCTGAGGGCGATCCGCATCTGCGGGGAGCGGCGGCAACCGGTTCAATCGACTGATCACTTCAATAAGCGCGCGGTCCATGTCCGCCTCAAGGCCAAACTGCAAGGATACAAAACCGAAGGACGGATTGGAAAATGACCGCATTTCTTCAAGACCAGGCACGCCTTGCATAACTTCTTCAATTGGCTCGACAATTTCGGATTCGATTTCAGAGGGGCTCGCAGCACGCCAAAAGGTTTGGATGCTCAATTGAGGGCGTTCAATATCGGGCAGTAACTGCACCGGTAGCTTGGTGAGCATCACCACGCCCAAAACTAAAGCCATCAATGCCAAAACAATGACAGCCGCCGGATTTTTCAAGCTGTTTTCGGTAAGCCTCATACCATTTTTCCCTCGCTTTTTTTATCGCTTTAGGGAGCGGTATGAGCCTCTTTAGCTTTGAGAGAAACTTGATTGCGGTGGGTTGCCCGACACTTGCGACAAACGGCCTCAAAAATACGGTGGAAGCCAAAAACCACACATTAGATTAAACCAAAGTATGGGCCTCCGCCGGCGCTGGATATAGTTTCTTGAAATACACACCAAAGCGAAAATCAGAGGCCCTCAGCCTATTCGACAGGCCAGGAAAGATTTGGCCCAAAACCAGCGTCACCAAACCATTACTTCGGCGTGCTCTTCGATTTAGGCTTTTTTTCCCACTGCTCAAACTTACCCAGCCCACAGCTGTTCAAAGGTGTGCCCATACTGTTTAGCACCGTGATATAGTCGCTTTTGCAAAGCTGGCCCACAGAGGTGCTGTAGGCAAAGCGCTCTTCCGATGCCAGTCGTGCGCAGCGTCTGGGCAGCCGATTAAAATAGACATATTTGCCAATACCACCGAAGAAAATGGTCTGATCATCAAGGATACGGGATTCGCGCAGGCTTCGAAGCGATACGCAGGACTTCGATTTGCCGGTTGGCTGATATTTCTTGGTAATAGCGGCGAGGCGTTTTTCTGCTTTGGTTAGTTTCTTTTCATCATCTGCACCCGTTTCAGGTGCAAACGGTACTCCGCCTATAAGCGCAGCCGCAAAGAAACCGATTATAAACAGCCTAAAATACATTTTCGTTTCGCCTAAGTTTCAACAGACGCATAATTGTTTCGCGACATTTTCAAGACCAGAATACCAATTTTTCCTGAATAAACGCTGAACAGCTATTTTACAAATGCGTCCAATTCCCGCAGCATTAAAATACGTAAATCAGCCCCCAAATGCGCCAGCGCAATTTGCTCTGATTTCCCCATCCGTTCCAATTCGTCATCAAAGGCAAGACCGTGTACCTGAGCAATTTGTAGCAGATAGGCGACAAAAGCATCTGCTCTGGCGCGTAATACCCACAAGAAAGTAGATGCCGGAACTCTATGATCGACGCAGTAAGTGCTAAATTTTTGGGCCAGATGCGGCAGCAAAGCCTCGCCAATGCGCTTCAGTCCAACGCAAAAAGCTTCAAATGGAGGCAGGTCGTGCAGGTCTTCGTCGTCTTGCGCATCCTGTTGACACGAAGCCACAGTTTCAAGCTCTTTGACCATGGTCTCCAGCTCACTGTCCAGTTTTGCCGCGAGGCCGTCTGCCAGTTCTTGCTCGTTCGGAGACAATATTGCTCGGCTTGACTTTTCAAGCCCCTTGAGGCTTGCACCGAGAAAATCAACAATAGTGGCCTGATCGCGCATTATAAACCCCGTTTAAGTGCCTAACGTCTGTGGCACGCCGGGGCGCAATTGGCCAGCTATTTTCTTGTCACTTTTACGTGGCACCCAAGTCGGCACCGTTCAATATGGCGCGTCTTCACCTGCTTTTTCCATCAAGCTTTTGCGCTGTTTGCGTTTGAACAGTTCAAGCCGGGTGCGAGCCGCACGGCGCGGCCAATAGTTATTAGCAGTATCCACATCCGCAGTTTCCAAAAACGGATCAAGCGTGATCGACTTTATCTCCTTAGCGCTGGTTACCAGTTTTATCACCTTGTTTGGATTGCGGCGCCAAAGGGCAGCAGGCCAACGGCGAACCTCTTTTTCGCCGTCTGCATATTCAATCTCGACAATAACAGGCATCACTAGCCCGCCCTTGTTTGAGAATTCCAGGAAATAGAAACTCTCCGCGGTGTTCAATAGATCCCGCTCCCAGTCAGCAAGGCCCTCTACGTAGCGTGCGTAGCGCTTTCTGTCGGCTTCAGTAACAGTGGAAGCGTCATTTTTATTGTAAAAGTCCTGCAGTTCGGTGCGCTCTAATACCCGGCGCCGATCGTTCTGGTGCTGCTGAACGACCATAGACTGGCCAGCCTCCTCAGCCCGTTCGCGTTTATATGCTGCTTCAATATCCGGGTCTTTTGTATTCACGGTACCCCAAACAACATTATCGAGCGAAATATCAACATGGTCCGTAGTGTAGAACCAGCCGCGCCAGAACCAATCAAGGTCGTAACCAGACGCATCTTCCATGGTTCGGAAAAAGTCAGCCGGGTAAGGCCGTTTGAACATCCAGCGCTGGGCATATTCCTTGAAGGCGTGATCAAACGCTTCGCGGCCCATCACCGTTTCCCGAAGGATGTTAAATGCGACAGCTGGCTTTCTGTAGGCGTTCTGGCCAAACTGAATAAGAGATTCCGGGTCGGTCATCACCGGCACCTGGTTTGTGCTTTTCATGAAGGGAATGATGGTTTCGGGCGAACCAATATTGCCCGGCCAGCCTTCTTCCCATTCGCGGTGCGCGAGGCCTTGCAGGAAGGTATTAAACCCTTCGTCCATCCAGAACCAATCGCGTTCAGGCGTGTTTACGATCATTGGGAAATAATTATGCCCAACCTCGTGGATGATCACGCCGATGAGCCCGTATTTGGTAGCGCGCGAATAGGTGCGCTTACCGTCATCCGCTTCCATGGGACGGCGCGGGTTGAAGCTGATCATCGGATATTCCATCCCGCTGGTGGACGAGTTCACGCTGATCGCCACCGGGTATGGATACGGGAAGGTATATTTGGAATAAACCTCAAGCGTATGCACAATCGCCTCGGTGGAGTATTTATCCCAAAGCGGCATGCCTTCTTCCGGATAATAAGACATTGCCATGATGGTGCGGCCATCACTGGCTTGCTTATAACCCATGGCGTCCCACACAAATTTGCGCGATGACGCAAAGGCAAAATCACGCACTTTTTCGGCCTTGAACTTCCAAGTAGCTTTTTCCTTGGAAGCTGCCGTCTGATTTTGAAGCGCTTCCTCGCGGGTGATAATCATCACCGGGCGTTCAGACTTGCGCGCGGTCTCAAGCCGTTTTTGCTGCTCGTCGGTTAGCACTTGCTTGCTGTTTTGCAGTTCACCTGTTGCCGCGACGACATGATCCGCCGGAACGGTGATTTCCACGTCGTAGGTGCCAAATTCGGTTTGAAACTCGCCGAGCCCGTAAAAGGTGCGGTTATTCCATGCGCCTGTGTCGGTATAACCCGCCACACGTGGGTACCACTGGCCCAGATTATAAACTTTGTTGCCGTCTTTCTCAAAATGGTGCCAGCCAGAACGCTTGATAGGTATCTGCTTGCTCTCGATGATTTTGTATGACCATTTCATGCCAAATTTGAGCGTACCGCCGGGCTTTAATTCGCCGGGCAAGTCAATCCGCATCATGGTGCCAACAATGGCATGGGGCAGCGGTTTACCGCCCGCATCTGTCACCGCACTTATTTTAAAGCCACCATCAAACTCCTGCCGATATTTCTCGTGCCTAAGCGCAGAAAAGCTCATGCGTGTCGTGGAGTTTGTTGGCTGACTGAGATGATCGTCAGAATGCTTGGCGAATCGGTTCTGATCGAGCCGCACCCAAATATAATTAAGGCTGTGCGGGCTGTTATTTTTATAGGTGATGGTTTCAGAGCCAGTGAGCGTCTGATCATCATCGTTTAGTTCAGCACGAATTTTATAGTTGGTTTGTTGCTGCCAGTATTTTGGGCCGGGCTTTCCCGACGCAATGCGCTGGTCGTTAGGCGTGGCAAGGCTTTCGTCCAATTGGCGGAATTTATCTTCATGATCTTGTTTGGACTGCTTGATCTGCGCTGTCGCGGTCCCGGCGAGAAGCAAAGCGGCAGCTGCTAGCGCGCCCAATTGTGTTAGCCTTTTGATCATGAGAAATTTCCTATTTAACAAGAATACGAGCGCCAATATGTGATGAGCGACCTTAGCCGCAAAATCCGGAAGATAACGGCGACTAGCGGCGATAGCAACTAGTGCATTGCCCTTTAGGAAACACACTAAACTATAGTGCGATAACACCTATAGGCAGCACGAAATTCATGACACCCGTACATATTTTTGCCAGCAAAAAGCCGCCCCTCAAACTGAGAAGGCGGCTTCGCGGTTTGATTTTCAAACAATGCCTAAAGCGATTTCACAATCTCTTCGACCATCTTTTTGGCGTCAGAAAACAGCATCATGGTATTGTCGCGGAAGAACAGTTCGTTCTCCACACCCGCATACCCACTGCCCATTGAGCGCTTGATAAAGAGCACGGTAGCTGCTTTTTCCACATCCAATATTGGCATGCCGTAAATGGCGCTGCTGGTATCGGTTTTCGCCGCCGGGTTGGTCACGTCATTCGCGCCGATCACAAACGCCACATCTGCGCCCGCAAACTCACTGTTGATGTCCTCAAGCTCAAACACTTCATCGTAGGAAACATTAGCTTCGGCCAAGAGCACATTCATGTGCCCCGGCATACGCCCTGCTACCGGATGAATAGCGTAAGAAACTTTCACGCCCTCTTCCTTCAGCATATCGCCCATTTCCTTCAATGCATGCTGTGCTTGCGCCACCGCCATGCCGTAGCCCGGCACAATGATAACCTTGCCAGCGTTTTTCATAATGAAAGCCGCGTCTTCGGCAGAGCCTTGCTTTACGGGCCGTGTTTCGGCTCCCACCGGCCCGGCAGCACCTGCATCATCAGCGCCAAAGCCGCCAAGGATCACTGAAATAAAGCCCCGGTTCATGGCCTTGCACATAATGTAGGAAAGGATCGCGCCCGATGAGCCCACAAGGGCACCGGTTACAATCAGGGCCGTATTGCCGAGTGTAAAACCAATGCCTGCTGCCGCCCAACCGGAATAACTGTTCAGCATGGAAACAACTACCGGCATATCAGCGCCGCCAATAGGGATGATGAGCAAAAAGCCAATAACAAAGCTTGCTGCAATCAAATACCAGAACAAATGCCCGCCGCCAGAAGCCGCGCCTTCGCTCATCGCAAAAGCACCAATAAGCCCAACGATGGCCAGCCCCAGCACGCCATTGATCAGATGCCGCGCGGGCAACATGATAGGCGCGCCAGACATGGTGCCGTTAAGCTTGGCAAAAGCAATAACCGAACCCGAAAAGGTGATCGCACCAATTGCCGCACCGAGACTCATTTCGATCCGACTTGCGACAAAAATATTGCCTGCCGTATCGGTAATACCGAAGGTTACAGGGTCGAGGAAAGCACTTGCTGCAACCATAACAGCAGCCAAACCCACTAGGCTGTGGAAGGCCGCCACCAGCTGTGGCATATCTGTCATTGCGATTTTGCGCGCAATGATAAAACCAATGATACCACCAACCGCGAGCGCGCCGATAATCCAGTCGTAAGACAGAACGCTTGGGTCCATCATCGTTGTGACGACGGCGATCGTCATGCCGACAATGCCGTAAACGTTACCTTTGCGGCTGGTCTCCGGGCTTGAAAGCCCGCGGAGCGACATAATGAAGCAAACTGCTGCAATCAGATAGGCGATCGCTGTCATATCAACATGAAACTGTGTCATTCGCCCGCCCCCTATTTCTTTTTCTTATACATGGCGAGCATGCGCTGCGTGACCGCAAAGCCGCCAAATATATTGACGGCGGCGAGGCCAATGGCAATCGCGCCGAGTATTTTTGAAAGGCTGGCTCCCTCAGGGCCGGTCGCGACAATTGCACCAACGATTATCACACTGGAAATGGCGTTGGTTACGGCCATCAAGGGGGTGTGCAGTGCAGGCGTTACCGACCAAACAACATAATATCCGATGAAAATAGCGAGCACAAAAACAGTGAACTGCTGGATGAAAGGATTTACTAAAATTTCTGACATTTTATGAGCCCTCCGTGAGGCGTTCGCTAACAATGGCACCGTCTTTGGTTACCAGTGACTGCGCTATAATTTCGTCTTCAAAATCGATATCAAGGGCACCGTCTTTCACGAGCGGTGTGATAAAATGCACCAGGTTACGTGCATAGAGCGCTGAGGCATCTGTCGCTAGACGGGACGGTACATTCTTGTGCCCAACAATTTTTACCCCGTGCGCTTCAACTGTTTTACCGGCCTCTGCAAGCGCGCAGTTGCCGCCCATCTCCACGGCCAGATCAACAATCACGCTGCCGGGTTTCATGGTTTTGAGCATATCTTCCGAGATAAGCTTTGGTGCTGGCCTGCCGGGGATCAACGCCGTGGTAATAACCACATCCTGTTTGGCGATAGTTTCGGCAATCAGCGCCGCCTGCTTGGCTTTATATTCGTCGCTCATTTCCTTGGCATATCCGCCTGAGGTTTCTGCTTCTTCGGTTTCTTCATCTTCAACCATCACAAATTTGCCGCCGAGGCTTTCAACCTGTTCTTTGGTCGAAGGCCGCACGTCGGTTGCGCTTACCACCGCGCCAAGCCTTTTGGCCGTTGCGATAGCCTGCAAGCCCGCAACTCCCACGCCCATGATCATCACTTTGGCAGGTGCCACTGTACCTGCGGCTGTCATCATCATCGGGAAAGCGCGGCCAAATTCGCCCGCAGCGTCAAGAACGGCTTTATAACCCGCAAGGTTTGACTGGGATGACAGCACATCCATCGACTGAGCCCTTGTGATCCGCGGTACAAATTCCATTGCTACCGCCATCAGGCCTGCGTCGGCATATGCCTTAATCCGGTCCTTCTCAACAAATGGGTTTAAAACCGCCAAAAGGAGCGAGCCTTTCTTCGCTTTAGCGGCATCTGCTGCCTCTAAGCCTTGCACTGAGAAAATCACGTCGGCTTCTGCAATTGTAGCTGCCATGTCCGAGCCAATTTCTGCCCCGGCCTCTTTGAAATCCTGATCAAGGATCGCCGCGCCAGCGCCCGCCCCTGCTTCAACAACCACTGTGAAACCAAGACCTGTTAGCTTTTTAACTGTTTCGGGCGAAGCTGCGACACGTCGTTCGGCGTCACGTGTTTCCCGAATAACCGCTAATTTCATGAGTTGTTCTCCTTGAAACGGTTCATAGGGCCAATTGCAAGCGCCTTATTCGCTGGGCGACGATTGTCGCTTCCTGTGGTGGCGCCCCAAGCAACCAATGTGCTGTAACGGGAGCCTAGAGCAATTGCACGCCTGCGCAAGAAAAACTCTACCCATGCATTCAATTTGTCCTTTTTAATTACAATTTTATCATTTCCATTTTGTTAAGAGGTGTCCTGAAATGATACACAAAACAAATGGTGCTGATTCGCAGCGATATGGGGCAAACCATGGCAGGCAAACGTGTTTTAATTGTTGAAGATGAACTGACGCAAATAGCGCTTCTGGAAGGTGTGACTTCGCGGGCAGGCTATCAAGTGGAAAAAGCGATGTCTGGTGATGTGGCGGTTGCTCGCCTTTCCGACACCAGCGCCCCTCCTATTGATGTGGTGTTGCTGGATCTGGTTATGCCGGGTATGAACGGCATCGAAGTGCTGGAAACCATTCGTCCCAAATTGCCAAACCTACCTGTTGTGATGCTTACTGCACATTCCTCAATCACCACGGTGGTAGACGCAATGCGCGCAGGGGCCAATGATTTTATCGTGAAACCTGCAAGCGCCGAACGCATCAGAACCGCACTTGAGGCAGCGATCGAAACAAGCTCACTCGTTGGCGAAATCGCGCCCGTTTCAGACACGATGATCTCGGTAGGGTTTGACAATCTAATTGGGGATAGCCCTGCACTAAAACGCGCAACAGTCTTGGCGCACAAGGCCGCTGCCGCAAGCATCCCGGTGCTCATCGAAGGCGAGTCTGGCGTCGGCAAGGAAGTATTCGCCCGCGCCATCCATGACGCCAGTGACAGAACCGACAAACCATTTGTCGCGGTGAATTGCGGGGCCATACCGGAAAATCTGGTTGAAAGTATATTATTTGGCCATGAAAAAGGTGCTTTCACTGGTGCAACCGAAAAACGGCAAGGGAAATTTCAGGAAGCCCATGGTGGCACGCTGTTTCTTGACGAAGTTGGAGAGCTTCCGCTCGACATCCAGGTGAAACTGCTGCGCGCCATTCAGGAAAAAGAAATCGACCCCGTTGGCGGAAAGCAAAGCATACATGTAGATATCAGGATCGTTTCGGCGACGAATCGAAATCTTGCTGTGCTGGTCGGAACCGGGGGTTTCCGTGAAGATTTATTTTATCGCTTGAATGTATACCCCATTGTGCTGCCGCCCCTGCGCGAAAGGAAAAGCGACATCCCTGCTTTGGCGGAATTTTTCCTGTCGCAGATTTCCCATATGGAAGACTTGCCGCGGCGCACCATATCGGGCGCGGCCCTCGCAGCTTGCGCCAATTACCATTGGCCGGGGAATATTCGGCAGCTACAAAACACGCTTTTCCGCGCCGTAATATTATCGGAACAGGACACGCTGCAACTTCAGGACTTCCCGACGCTGTTTGACCAAGGCAGCACCGGCAGCTTGCTCCAAGGCGGAACATCCGGGCAGATGCCAGTTGAACCGAACGGGCAAATCCAGCCCGCTTTTGTGCCTGACCACACTGGCGCCACATTGCAATTGAAAAATGGGGATGGCCACATTCGAAAGCTGGACGATATGGAGGCAGATATCATCGCAGCGGCTCTCAACCGTTACGACGGAAAAATGGCAGAAGTGGCACGCAGGCTTGGCATGGGACGTTCAACATTGTATCGAAAAGTAGCCGAGTATGGCCTCGATACATAAGGACAAAATCTGGTGGGACATTCTTAATGATCGGTGTTTTCGATTCAGGCTCTGGCGGGCTGACTATCCTTGCCGCTCTACGCCAGCAGTTGCCCGAGCAGGACTTTCTGTATCTGGGTGACCACGCGAATGCGCCCTACGGACACCGAAGCAACAAGCAGATTGTTGAATTTACCCAGTCTGGTGTGAACACGCTCATGGAGGCTGGCTGCTCGCTGGTCATTCTTGCCTGCAATACCGCCGCGGCAGTTGCTCTCAGGCATCTGCAACAAAACTGGCTGGAAAAGGCCTTTCCGGGCAACCGAATACTGGGCGTCCTTGTCCCTACAGTGGAGGCCCTCACGGGCGTGCCCTGGTCGCAGGAGCATCCTGAAGCGGCGCCACAGCAGGCGAAAAAAATTATACTTTTCGCCACCCGTAAAACTGTAGAAAGCGAGGCCTACACAGACGAAATCCGCAAACGGGCACCACACTTGGACATTATTGGCCAGGCTTGCCCAGGCCTTGTGGACGCCATTGAAGGCGGCGCCGGACCTGCGCCGCTCGCGGGCCTAATATCCGGCTATGTCGAAGAAACTGATTTAACGAGCACAGATGCAGTCGTGCTCGGATGCACGCATTTTCCGCTGGTAAAAAGGTACTTTGAGCAGGCATTACCAAAAGGCACAGCCATTTACTCGCAACCGGAAATCGTGGCTAAATCATTAGCGGGCTATTTAGCCCGGCATCCGCAGTATATGACACCATCAAATCGCGGGTCCGATTATTGGACCACCGGCAATCCCACAGAGATCGCCGCTGTCAAAGCTCTACTACCTGCGAGCTTCAATAATTTTAGGTCGGTCTAATCTTGTTGAAATTGGTTTAGCGTCAAATCAAGGCGTATTCACAAAACCTATCGAACCTGATGCTCGATCACGCTAGGCGCTGCAATACATATCTTTCAGCAAATCTATCGTGCGACGAACCTCGTCATTTGCAAGGCGGTACGTCACCGTTTGGCTCTGCTTTTCACTGGCCACCATCCCAGCTTGCCGTAATACGTTCAGATGCTGAGACACCGCCGACATACTCAGCCCCGACGCTTCTGCCATTTCAGATACATTCACATCCCGGTGACACAGCAGGCATAATATCAAAAGCCTGTTCTCGTTATCGAGAGACTTGATAAGTGCCAGCGCCTTCTTAAACCCTACCGGATCGAAAGGAATTTCATCAATCATGTCTTCGGCCTTGACTCTTTAGGTGGAGATATATATTTTAGTAATTTCTAAATTAGAAAGTATTAAATTAGATCATACTAAATTAATGATGGAGTGACAAGATGAATATCGACAAAACCGTATTTGCTTTTGCTGGTGCTATGATATTAGCAAGCTTAGCGTTGGGCATTTTGTTGCATCCATATTGGCTTGCCCTGGCCGGGTTTGTGGGGTTGAACATGCTCCAGGCAGCCTTCAGCGGCTTTTGTCCACTCGCAATTATTTTAAAAAAAATTGGGTTAAAGCCCGGCAAAGCATTTGAATAAGAGGCTGATATGCAAGCTATATCCGAACATGCAGCACGTAAGCCAAAATTATGGTTCCGTTTCGCACTCTTTTTAAGTTTTGCGCTCATTGCTGCCGTGGCTGTGCCAAGCCTCGCGCCAGAAAGCTCCCCTAGGTTCCTGTCACCCCTCAGAATAGATACAGACCCTGAAAATATGCTGGCTCAAGATGAGCCCGTGCGCGTGTTTCACAACGAAAGAAAAGCGACCTTCTCCCTTTATGACATGGTGGTGGTCGGGGTTGTGAATGACACCCACAAACAGGGGGTTTTCAACCAGCGCTCCCTCACTGAGGTGTATCAGTTAACCCAATTCATTAAGTCGCTTGACCTTACGCCTGAGGATGAGGGAAACGGCATCATAACCGCTGATATTATTGCCCCCTCTACTGTAGACAATATTGAACAGGCGGGCCTTGGCAGTGTGCGCTTCAACTGGTTGTTGCAACAAGCACCCGCCAGCGATGATGAGGCGCTCGCCGTTGCCCGCAAAGCAGCCCATATCCCTTTTCTGAACAACACCCTTGTCTCAGACGAGCAAACCGCGCTTGCGCTTTATATTCCGATTTCATCAAAAGACCTGAGCTTTAACCTCGCGGAAAAAATTCGCGCCGAGGTCGCCACCCATAAAAGCGGCAACCAATATCACATCACCGGGCTGCCCGTGGCGCAAGACCAGTTTGGCGTGGAAATGTTTGTGCAGATGGCGATTTCTGCGCCGCTGGCCATGCTTTTGATTTTTGCCCTTATGTGGTGGTTCTTCCGCAACATTAAACTGATCGCAGCACCCATGATTGTGGCAATGATCGCTGTTGTTCTGACAATGGGGCTGCTCGTTATCACAGGCAATACCGTTCATATCATGAGCAGCATGATCCCCATCTTTATCATGCCCATCGCGGTCCTGGATGCAGTACATATTCTTTCAGACTTTTTTGATCGCTACCAAGCCACTGGCAACCGGGCTAAAACTTTGCGCACTGTTATGGAAGAGCTGAGCAAACCAATGCTCTATACCACGCTTACAACCTGCGCCGGGTTCGCGTCTCTTGCCTTCACGCCCATTCCGCCCGTGCAAACCTTTGGCCTTTTTGTGGCGATCGGCGTGTTCCTGGCCTGGTTTTTAACCATCACACTGGTCCCCGCCTATATCATGCTGATGAAAGAAAGCTCATTTGAAAACTTTGGCAGCAAAGAGGCCCATGATGCAGAAGACGTTAGTCTGTTGTCACGCATTTTGCGGCAGACGGCCAGCTTCACTTATGGACGCGCCAAATTGGTTGTAACCCTGATGTTGTTTATCACGGCGGGCGCAGTGTACGGCATCAGCCGCATCGAGATAAATGACAACCCCGTAAAATGGTTCGCGGAGGATCACCCGATCCGTGTTGCTGACAGTGCACTGAATGAAAAATTTGCTGGCACCTATATGGCCTATTTAAACATCGCTGCCGCAGACGACGAGAAAACGCCAACGGCTGCAGCGCTACTAAACACCTTGCCGAATGATATTCAGGTTTTATTGGCAACCGAAGTTACACCTCTAACAACTGTTGCCGAGCTTGAAACCATGCTGCTCGAAGCGCAAGACACGACAGAAAGTGACGTCCTTTGGGACCAGCTTGACGATGCCATAATCGCGCTTAGCAGTGCTCGCCAGGCAAGGCAAACATTCAAGCAGCCTGCGGTTTTGGCATATATGGAAAAACTGCAGGCTTATCTTCTCAGTACGGGGCTTGTCGGCAAATCAAACGGCTTGCCCGATATCGTGAAAACCGTGCACCGCGAACTGTTTGAAGGCCGCGAAGAAGCCTACCGTATCCCAAACACATCAGCGGCTGTTGCGCAAACGCTGCTCACATACGAGAGCAGCCACCGACCACAGGATTTGTGGCACTTTGTCACGCCCAATTACCGCGAAACCAACATATGGTTACAGCTTAAAAGCGGTGACAATCGCGATATGAAAGCCGTGGTAGAGGCAGTGGATCAGTTTTTCAGTGACAATCCGCCTCCGGTGGCTCTGATCCATGATTGGTTCGGGCTTACCTACATCAATGTGGTTTGGCAGGAAAAAATGGTGGCAGGCATGCTGGAAGCATTTGCTGGCAGCTTTGTAATTGTACTGGCGATGATGGTAATATTGTTCCGGTCGTTCGGCTGGGGACTGTTGGCCATGCTGCCACTAAGTGCCACTATCGCCGTAATATACGGACTGATCGGCTTGATCGGCAAAGATTACGACATGCCGGTTGCCATCCTGTCGGCGCTTAGCCTTGGGCTTGCTGTGGATTATTCTATCCATTTTCTTGCCCGGAGCCGCCAGATTGCAGAAAAACAAGGCCATTGGCGCAATACCATCACGCATGTTTTCGGCGAGCCAGCACGTGCCATCAGTCGCAATGTTATTGTGGTTGGCGTCGGCTTCCTGCCGCTGCTTGCAGCGCCGCTTTTGCCGTACCAAACCGTCGGCGTGTTTATCTCCGCAATTTTGGTGCTGGCCGGCGCAGCAACCCTGGTACTGCTTCCAAGCTTGATTACGATTTTTGCCGAACGACTGTTTCCGGCCAAAAAAGGAGCCCAATCATGAAGAAAATCTCACTCGGCCTCGCCGCCATTCTGGCATTTGCCACTGCAGCGCAAGCCATGCCTATCGAAGAAATCGTCGAGCGGGCAAACCATGCGGCTTACTATCAGGGCAAGGACGGCAAGGCAAAGATCGCTATGACCATCACGGATAGCCAGGGCCGTACGCGTGAGCGAACTTTCACAATGCTGCGCAAAGACCAAGGCGAAGGAGACGGGCCTCAGAAGTTTTACGTTTATTTTCGCGGCCCTGCTGACGTTGCAAAAACAGTATTTATGGTGTGGAAAAAAGACAGTGGCGATGATGATCGCTGGATGTATTTACCGGCTCTTGACCTTGTAAAGCGCATCGCGGCAAGTGATGAGCGCACGAGCTTTGTCGGCTCCCACTTTTTTTATGAAGATGTATCCGGCAGAAGCCCCGCAGAAGACAACCATCAGTTAACAGAAGAAACTGAGCATTATTACATTCTGAAAAGCACACCCAAAGACGCTGGCGCTGTCGAATTCTCTTATTACAAGAGCTTCATCCACAAAGCCACGTTCCTGCCCGTGCAAATTCAGTATTTTGACAAAAATGACGACAATTATCGCACCTATGATGCGCTTAAGGTAGAAAACATCAGTGGCTTCAACACCGTAACAGCCGCCAAAATGACCGATAATCGCATCGGCGGCAGCACAGAAATGCGGTATAACGCGGTCACTTATGATACAGGCATCAAAGACGCCATATTCAGCGAACGCTACCTTCGCAACCCGCCACGCAAAGAATTGAGATAAAAGTGCGAAACCTTCTGCTTATCGTTCTTCTTGCGGCGATTTTGGCTCCGGCGTCTTTTGCCGCAGTCCCGCCTTTGCCTGACGGCCTTCAAGAGAACGACAAAAAAGAAGAAAAAAAGACTACAGCTCCGGCTTTGCCTCCGGGTCTTTTTGGCGAAAAATCTGCGCCCCCTCTTCCGCCCGGCCTCGGCACGCCGGTAAAAACCGAAGACGAAAAAAACAAGGACCAGACAGAAAAGCTGGGCCTAAACCTAACGGGCTTTGGCGAGATAAGAGCCGGGGTTCGACTTCAAGCTGACCCACATGAAAAAGCCGCATCAATTGGCGAGGCACGGCTGCAGCTCTCATTGGAAACGGAATTCGATTTTGGAACGGCCACGCTGACCGGCGATCTGGTTTTCGATCCTGTTCTGGATAACCATGCGATTAATCTGGAAGCAGGCAAGGGTTGGTTTGACCTCAGAGAAGCCAGCTTTCTCGTCCGCCCCACGTCCTTCGCCGATGTAAAGGTCGGGCGCCAAATACTGACCTGGGGCACGGGCGACCTCTTGTTTATCAACGACCTGTTCCCAAAAGACTGGAACGCGTTTTTTATTGGCCGCGATACTGAATACCTGAAAGCACCGTCAGATGCTGCGAAGCTGGCCTTGTTCAGCAGCGCTGCCAATCTGGATGTTGTTTATACACCGCGCTTCGATGCTGACCGCTTTATTGACGGAAATAGGCTTTCCTATTTCAACCCGTCCGTTGGCGAAATTGCTGGGCAAAACGCAGTGGTTCGCGCCTTCCGGCCTGACGGCTGGTTTTCAAGTGACGAATGGGCTTTGCGCCTTCACCGAAATATCGGTACCAGCGAAGCAGCGCTGTATTTCTATGATGGTTTTTGGAAAAGCCCGGCGGGACAAAGTCAGGAAACAGGCTTGGCAACATTCCCGCGCCTGCGAACTTACGGTGCCAGCCTGCGAAGGCCTTTGTTTGGCGGTATCGCCCATCTGGAGGCTGGGTATTATGACAGCCTCGATGACCCCAATGGTGACAACCCCCTGATCACCAACAGCGAGACCCGCTTCCTGATTGGGTTCGAACGCGAGCTGGCGCCCGAACTTACCGGCTCATTCCAATATTATCAGGAGCGAATTCTCGACTATAAAAACTATTCCGCCAGCTTGCCTGTAGGCACACCGCAGCGGGATAAAGTGCGTCACCTGTTAACAGCTAGGCTAACAAAGCTCGCACGAAACCAAACGCTTATCTGGTCATTGTTCGCTTATTTTAGCCCCAGCGACAAAGACGGCTACCTGCGCCCCAAGGTTACCTATAAGCTGACTGATGCCTGGCAAATGGAATTTGGGGCAAATGTGTTTTTTGGTGCTGAGCGCAACACATTCTTTGGCCAATTCCAAAATAACACCAACTTGTTTACCAGCCTGCGGATCAGCTACTAGTCAGAAGCCTCTGGCATTTGGCCACCTTCGATGGCGTGCATGTATACGTCCAGCAGGGCTTCCTGTTCCTGCCGGTCAGCCTGATCCATTTTCCGGAGCGCTATCACTTTGCGGATTATTTTCACATCGAACCCAACGGCTTTGGCGCCCGCGTAAACCTCTTTAACATCCTCTGCGATGCCTTTTTTCTCTTCTTCCAAACGCTCAATACGTTCGACGAAACCCCGCAGTTGCTCTCCTGCAATACCGCCAGCCTGAACCATGCCTAAAATACTCCGTTGCGCTTTATGAATGGGCGCGCACCTTAGCCGCTAGCTAGCCGGGGTTCAATCTGTCATTCAATAAAAAAGCGGTCCTGCTCTTGCTTCCATTGCAATGCGCTACAATTTGCAATTAGGTAGGAAGCTGATGAATGAAATAGCAGACATTTTTATTGTGGGCGGCGGCATCAACGGTGCTGGCATCGCACGTGATGCGGCTGGTCGCGGCCTTTCGGTTGTTTTGGCTGAAAAAGATGATCTCGCGTCCCATACATCGTCGGCTAGCACCAAGCTAATTCATGGTGGGCTTCGGTATTTGGAACATTATGAATTTGCGCTTGTGCGGGAGAGCTTGATGGAGCGCGAGCGTCTGATGAATGCCGCACCCCATCTTATTGAACCGCTAAAGTTCGTCTTGCCTCACCACAAAGCCATGCGCCCCGCTTTCATTTTGCGGCTTGGGTTGTTTCTTTATGACCATATTGGCGGCCGTAAACGTTTAGCTGCAACAGTTACCCGTAATCTCAGGAAACACCTGGTCGGGGCATCGCTGAAAGACCATTTTCGCAAAGGTTTTGAATATTCCGATTGCCGCGTTGACGATGCGCGGCTCGTTTTGCACGCCGCCATCGATGCAACCGAGCGCGGCGCCACTATTTTAACACGGACATTGGTCATTGGTGCTCGCCGAAAAGACGGTATCTGGACGATAGAAACCAAAAATTCGGACGGGGATAGCAAAACATACCGAGCCCGGTCGCTGGTTAATGCAGCAGGCCCATGGGTCGACGACATCGAAGAACAAAGCCGCCCGGCCCCTGACAGCAAAAAGAAAATACGGATGGTGAAGGGTAGCCACATCATTGTGCCCCAGCTTTATGAGGGGGCACACGCCTACACGATCCAGAATGACGATAACCGGGTAGTGTTTGCCATCCCCTATCAAGGAAAATTCACGCTTATAGGGACCACCGATGTACCGTTCGATGACGACGCAAACCATGTGGCGATCAATGATGATGAACGCGAGTATCTGTGCGATCTCACCTCGCGCTATTTCAGGAAAACTATCTCGCAAGATGACATTGTCTGGAGCTATTCAGGCGTCAGGCCGCTTGTAGACGACGGCTCGGAAAACGCTTCAAACGCCACCCGCGACTATGTTCTTGAGCTCGATACAAAAGAAAGTGCGCCCATTCTCAGCATATATGGCGGCAAGGTAACGACCTTTAGGCGGCTAGCTGAAGACGCCATGCTGAAGCTCAAGCCGCACCTTGAATTTTCTGCTGGGCCCTGGACCAAAAACGCCTCCTTGCCCGGCGGCGAAATGGGTAGCGACGGCATTTCGGAATTTAGAATCGCTGCGGAAGAAAAATACCCTTGGTTATCTGACACCCTACGGACGCGCCTTATCAGCGCATACGGATCACGCATTGATGCCGTGTTAGGCGGCGCAAGCAGCCTGGAGGATATGGGCGAACATTTTGGCGCTGACCTTTATGAGGTCGAGCTGAAATATATGCGCGAGCATGAATGGGCGCGCTCGGCTGACGACGCCTTGTGGCGGCGTTCAAAGCTAGGCCTGCATCTTACAGACGATGAACAAAAAGCTGTCGCAAACTGGTTTGAAGCCGACTAACGCGCGCTTCGTAGGGCCTTGTTTTTCGCTACACCCTCGTCCATCAACCGGAGTTGTTCATCTGTCGCTGGCTTTTGATATTTGTCTTTAAATTCACCGTAGGGCATGCCGTAAATACGCTCTCGTGCTTCGCTTTTCGAAATTTCCACACCGGCGTCCGCGGCAGCGTCCCTGTACCAATCAGACAAACAATTTCGGCAAAACCCGCTATGGCCCATCAGGTCTATATTTTGCACATCTTTTCTAAGATCCAGATGATCCAACAGCCTGCGAAATACTGCGGCCTCTATGCTGTCATTATTCTGTTCATTTTCGCCCATAGGGTAATCCAATCCGAGATAAGTTTGCGGCAAATAATTTTGCCGCATCATATAGCGGCGATCATAATCAACATAGCGTTATTGGTGAATTTGATGGTAATTTTCTTCAAAAATGACAAATGATACAGCTCGGCATACCATTTGCTGAAAAAGCGTGCATTCCAGGGTAAGGCATTCTGAAAACACACAAAAAGTGCTGGACGTTTTCACCCGTTTGGCGCAGCATGCGCCGAAATTGAAGCGCAAAAAGTAAACCAGCAGCTTTCGATTTTTCGCCTGTATGGAGGCAATTTGTGACGTCACCAAAAATAACCGAATTTTTAGTAGCTCGCCGCGACCGCAAAACTCGCATTGTCGCGACACTTGGGCCCGCCTCAAGCAGCCATGAAAAGATCAAAAATCTGTTCGAAGCTGGCGTAGATGTATTCCGGCTTAATATGAGCCACGGCGACCATAAAGATAAAGAAGCGCTGGTGCATACCATTCGTGCGGTCGAGCGGAAAGTTGGCCGCCCCATCGCTATACTTGCTGATTTGCAAGGCCCCAAGCTGAGGATTGGAACCTTTGCAAAAGGCAAGGTGGAGCTAACAGAAGGCGACATTTTCACCTTGGACCTGACCAACAAACCCGGCACAAAAAAACGCGCCAGCTTACCCCACAAAGAAATTTTCAATGCCATCGATGTTGGCACCCATATTTTGCTTGATGACGGCAAAGTAAAACTGGAAGTGCAGTCTTTCACCAAAGACAAAGCGGATTGCCGGGTGATCGTTGGCGGCATTCTGTCAGACCGCAAAGGTGTGAATGTACCAAACGCTGTTTTGCCGCTAGCTGCCCTTACTGAAAAGGACCGAAAAGACCTGGCATTTGCACTTAAAGTTGGCGCTGACTGGGTGGCGCTCTCGTTTGTGCAGCGCGCAGCAGACATAGCCGAAGCCAAAAAACTGATTGGCGGCAAGGCGGCCGTAATGGCCAAAATTGAGAAGCCAGCGGCTGTAGATGCGCTTGATGAAATCATTGAATTGTCTGACGGCGTAATGGTCGCGCGCGGCGACCTGGGCGTTGAAGAACCGGTTGAAAAAGTGCCTGGCATCCAGAAAAAAATCATCCGCAAGGCGCGAGCTGCCGGCAAGCCTGTAGTGGTGGCCACTCAGATGCTTGAGAGCATGATTACGTCGCCAGTACCCACACGCGCGGAGGTATCAGACGTAGCGACGGCAGTGATGGACGGCGCCGACGCCGTGATGCTATCAGCGGAATCGGCCGTGGGGGATTTCCCGTGCGAAGCGGTGGCCGTGATGGACCGGGTAGCCAAGCATGTTGAGCAAGAGCCAAGCTATCTGAGGGATAGTAAACGCGATATTCATATCCACGCCCGTACCGAAGACGCCATCACCGCGGCGGCAAAACAGGTGGCAACAACGGTTGACGCTTGCGCGATTGTAACCTTCACAACGTCTGGCTCAACTGCGCTTCGCGCTGCCCGGGAACGGCCTCAAGCGCCAATTTTGACGCTAACGCCCAAGATGTCTATCGCCCGGCGACTGGCTATAGTGTGGGGTTTGCATACTGTCAAAACCAAGGATGTTGATGATTTCGAGGAAATGATTGGCAAATCAAAACGCATGGCAGTGCGGGCTCAACTTGCGGAAGCCGGTGACCGGATTGTCATCACCGCGGGTGTTCCTTTCGGGACCCCTGGCGCCACCAATGTTTTGCACATTGCCTGGATCGACAGCCACGAGGTTTAAGCTTTTAAACCAGCAACTTAAGCTCTTTTAACTCTGCAAACAAAGACCGGGCATCCCGAAAGTGATGCCCGCGAATGCCGAGCGCTTCCGCACCTTCGACATTGGCTTTGCTGTCATCAATGAACAGGCTGGCTTCGGGCGCAATGTCAAAGCGGTTGATAGCGAGCTCATAAATCTCTCGCCCCGGCTTTGTAAGCCCCACTTCACCTGAGACAATGATGTCCTCAAACGCGCTGTGGAAATCATATCTAGCGCAAAATATCGGCCATTTTTCGGCGGAAAAATTGGTGATCGCATAGCGCGGGACACCTGCGGTTTTGAGCGCTAAAAGAATTTCTTTAACGCCGGAAATCTCATCGCCGAGCGTTTCCACCCAGTGGCTGTCATAGAGCGCGATCATGTCGGCGTAGTGAGGGAACTTACCGGTTAAGATCGCTGTGGCATCAGCAAAACTGCGGCCCGCATCCTGCGCCAAATTCCACTGTGTCGTTGTAACAGTGCTGAGAAAATGTTCCATTTCCTCTTTATCTTCAAAGTGTTGACGGTAAAGATTGCGCGGGTCCCACGACACAAAAACATTGCCGATATCAAAAATAACTGCGGAAATTTCGCTCACCAAACAGGTACCCCTCAGCGCAGTGCGGCTTCGATATTTCCGCCGTCAACAGTGGTCACGCCTGCCGTGGTTTTCATGGCAATCGCCTGATGCAAAAATGCCTGCGCTACGTCAAAAGCGGTAACTTCTCGGCCGAGAAGATTGCCGGACAAATAGTCTGTTTCCGTTAGCCCACGGGCGTTTGAGCGGTCCCGGATCATCGCGTCAGTGAGGAGGCCACTTCGGATTCGGTCAGCGTTGACAGCGCCAGCTCGGATGCCAATGGGGCCGTACTCGAGCGCATATTGGCGGCTGAGGAACAGGGTGGCGGCTTTGGCCGTGCCGTAGGCACCAAAATTCTTGCCGGGGTTCACCGCCTGTTTGGACGCATTAAAGAGTATCGCGCCGCCCGTGCCTTGCGCTTTCATCACAGCTACAGCGGCTTTGGCGACATTCTGGTGGGCGAAAAAGTTGAGCTCAAAACTTCTTCTCAGCACATCATCATCCAGTTCGCCGATCTCGCCCTGCCACGCCGCCCCCGCGTTGGAGACCACAATATCGACCCCGCCAAAACGCTCGCACACCGCATCAAAAGCTGCGACAATACTGTGACAGTCGGTTACGTCACACTCAAGCGCAAACGCATGCCCGCCAATGCTTTCAGCCACTTTTGTCGCATTTTCAAGTGTGACATCGAGTAAGCACACTTCCGCACCGTTCTCCGCCAGCATTTTTGCCGTCGCCGCACCGATGGCACCGCCTGCTCCGGTGACGATGGCCACCTGCCGCTGCAGCGGTTTTTCCGCGCCCTTGCCGAGCTTGGCTTGCTCAAGCGACCAATATTCCATATCGAACAGCTCGGCCTCGGTGAGCGCTTCGAATTCACCTATTCGCTCGGCGTCTGAGACAGCACCAACCCATGCCTCTGCGAGGTCGGCAGCAACCGACGCTTCCTTCGCACTTTTGCCCATACCAAACAGCCCCACACCCGGCACCAACACCACTCTGGGCGCGGTGTCCAGCATAGTTGTGCCCTTGCCTTCACTGTTCTCATTATAGTAGCGCACATAGTCCGCGGCGTAGCTCTCCGCCGCCTGTCTCACCGCATAACTGAAGGCGCCCAGGCCGTCTGCCGCAGGCGCTGGCACGATCAGCGGTTTATTCTTCAAGCGGATGATATGGTCGGGTGTTATCACGCCGCGCGCGCCGTAATCGCGTAGGTCAGCGCCGTCGACAAATGTGCGCACGGCATCTGATGTTCTATGGTCAAAAATCCACCTTTTATGATCCCCAGATGCGTCTTTGAGCGCTGTCGCACCGCGCAAAATTGGGACAATCTGCGACACTTTTGCGACATCTGCCGGCAGGTCGGCTTTTCCCGGAGCAAATTTGGGTGCTTTCGCGATGTGCTTTTCGGCCATGGTGACCAGATCAATCATACGGTCGTATGACTGCTTGGCCGTTTCGCCAAAAGTGAACAAACCGTGCTTGTGGAGAACAATTCCTTCCACATTCGGGTTTGCTTCATAGGCATCTGCCGTAACCTTCGCCAGCTGGAACCCGGCCATCACATAAGGCACCACCGCAACCCGGTCTCCGAACAGTTTTTTCGCCAGCATTTCGCCGTCTGGCTGGTCCACCAACGAGAGGATCGCCACCGCGTGACTATGGTCAACAAATTTGTGCGGCAGGTAGGCATGCAAGAGCGTTTCAATCGAAGGGTTCGGCGCACCGGGGTCAATCAAATTCGAGCGCTGGAAGGCGACCATATCTTCATCAGACAGCGCATCGCGCGACCGCACCGCACTGAGCTGCGCCATGCGCACCGCTGGCAGGCCCTCGGGCTCAATACTCGCCAGGTCCCAGCCGCTGCCTTTCACACACAGCACCTCGGTGGGTTCACCGAGGAAATCAGGCACCACCGTTTTCACGCTGGTATTGCCGCCGCCGTGGGCCACCAGCTTCGGGTTGCCGCCCATAATGCGGCTTGTATAAACCCTGAGCGCAAGGTCTTCGCCCACGCCCTTCTCGGCGTAGCGGTCGATATAGGATTGCGCGTCACTGTCTGACCAAAGGTTTTTCATAAAGTGTCCCGGTATCTGATTGAACGTGGGCAACAGAAAAACAGCGTCTGGCGGCATTTAGCAAGAAAAATGTCTTGAGAAATTTGCCGCTCTGCCCGCAAACTGCAAAAAACACGTTAGCGTTAGAGTTTAGGGGACCAAGGGATGAATATCGGCGACCAGCATTACCGCACCATTTGGGTGGCGGCAGACGGACATACGGTTGAAATTATCGACCAGACCAAACTGCCACACCAGTTCGAGATTGTGCAGCTGAACAGCACGCAAGACGCCGCGACTGCCATTACCGACATGCTGGTGCGCGGTGCGCCGCTGATCGGTGCGACAGCAGCCTACGGTTTTGCGCGCGCCATGCGGGCTGACCCATCAGATGCGAACATCACCGCTGCTTACGATCATCTGTATGCGGCGCGGCCAACGGCAGTGAACCTCCGCTGGGCGGTGGACAAAATGAAAGCGCACTTGGGCCCGCTCGCCCCAGCTGAGCGCGAAGCCGCGGCCTACGCGCTGGCCGCCACCATCTGCGACGAAGACGCCGAGATGTGCGAAAGCATGGGCACGTTTGGCTTGGAGCTGATCAAAGACATCGCCAAGGATAAACGCCCCGGCGAACAGGTAAATATTCTCACCCACTGCAACGCGGGCTGGCTGGCCACAGTTGATTGGGGCACCGCCATCGCGCCCATCTACAAGGCATTTGAAGCGGGCATTGATGTGCATGTGTGGGTGGACGAAACCCGGCCAAGGAACCAGGGCGCCAGCTTAACCGCGTGGGAACTGGCAAACCACGGTGTGCCGCATACGCTGATTGTTGATAACGCGGGCGGGCACCTGATGCAGCAGGGCATGGTGGACATGTGCTTTGTCGGTACGGACCGCACCACGGGTTCGGGCGATGTGTGCAACAAGGTTGGCACGTATCTGAAGGCACTGGCAGCGTTTGACAATGACGTGCCCTTTTATGTGTGCGCGCCTTCCCCAAGCATCGACTGGACCATGGATGACGGCCTGACGGAAATACCGATTGAGCTCAGGAGCGCGGACGAGGTGACCAAACTGACCGGCATTACGGATGCCGGAAACATTGAAACCATTTCGATCATCGGCTCAGACACCCGCGCCAGAAACGACGCCTTCGACGTAACCCCCCGCGAGTTTATCACCGGGCTGGTGACCGAGAGAGGCGTTAGCGCGGCGAACAGGGATGCACTGGTGGAGCTATTTCCTGAGCATGGGTAGAATTGTACAGCAACTCAATTTTTCGCCTTGTTCAGGGCTATTTTTTGAAGAGAACTCCGAAACCTCATTTCTACATTCTCTCGAAATTGACCTCGCTGTTCTTTTAGAATTATTCGGTAACGCTTTCGCCGTTCAAACCAATTAATGCCATAACCTTTTAGGAAAATAGCAGTCTCGCCTAGAGCCGCGTTCAAAGCTTTAGCTGGCAAAGCGTTATCTGACAGAAGTTGATCTCTTACGTGGCCTGCGTCCATCTTTCTTGGATTAGGGGGGGTACAGAGATGATTTATTATTTGCGCACGCCTTTCAAGGCTCTTATCAAAATCAACGACAGCCCTTTTCGACCTATCCAACTCTTTATCAGAGGCTGCTAATGCGCTTACTAGTGGCTTAACCATTGATCTCAAGTCCACAATTAATCGCAGCGCATCAGCCTGCAATTGCTCGCTAAAAGGCGCACCGTAAGTGTAGTGGGCGGTTAGTTGGTCGCCTAACCGTTGGGATGCCGAGATTAGTTCATCAGTTTTGCTTCTGGCTTCAATATCCAAGACTTGAAATACACGTGTAGCCAGTTCCAAAGAGGATTCCTTTTTAGGCTTGAGCCACCAACCCTTCACCCAGCCGAAAATTGCAACGATTATCGTCGCAACAAGGGAAGCCACAACACCAACTGTAAAATTTTCCATTCACCGCCCCTTGAATGTTCGATTATCTGTACGAGAAGTAAAGCACATCAACGTTAATTCTCAAAGATGTCCCTCGGCACCGTGCTTTATAGCGCAAAGTGCATGTCAAACAGAGAATGTGGCACAAATGGATCCCGGCCTTCGCCGGAATGACGGAGAAGGTGCCGGGATGACGATTCCCTTGGCCACGAATGAAATTGTCGCCCCGTGACTTGATCGCGGGGGCCATTGTCAATATCGGACTCAATGTTACAAATGGATACCGGGGTCTGGGCCCCGGTATGACGATCGAGCTGGAAAGTTACTAATTTGACATTATATGTAATACGTATTACAATGAAGTCATGATAAAGGGCTTTGTTTGCAAAGATACAGCGCAGCTGTTTGAAGACGGCAAAAACAAACGCTTTGCTGCAGTTAAAAAAGCGGCCTTGTTGAAGCTTGATATGCTCAATGCCGCGCACGAACTTGTTGATTTACGTGTTCCGCCCGGCAACCGGCTTGAAGCGCTGAAGGGCGACAGGGTCGGCCAGCACAGCATTCGCATCAACCGCCAGTGGCGCATTTGTTTCACGTGGAAAAACCATGACGCCACAGACGTAGAAATAACCGATTACCACTAGGCACAGGCTTTGTGCTGCCAGCAAAGGATTTTCAAATGAGGATCACAACACACCCCGGCGAGATGTTGCTGGAAGAATTTATGAAACCAAACAGCCTAAGCGCCAACGCGCTGGCGCGGCATATTCATGTACCTGCAAACCGGATTTCCGACATGATCCGCGGCAGGCGCGGCATGACGGCTGATACAGCCCGGCGACTGGCAGCCTATTTTGGCAACACACCCCAGTTCTGGATCAATCTGCAAACCAATTATGACCTGTCAGTGGCCGAAAGCCAGCACGCTGCGGAATATGCAGAAATAAAAGCGATGAAAGTCGCGTGACCTTTTAATGATCTTATGGATGCCGGGGCCGCTATATCTTTTGGCCCCGGTATGCCAGATAAGTCTCTCTTTAAGCCACCCTGTGCAGGGCGCAAATTTTATTGCCGGACGGGTCACGCAGATATGCGAGATACAGTTTGCCCGCAGCGCCTTCACGCAGGCCAGGTGGGTCTTCGATGGCTGTGCCGCCAGCCTTAAGTCCAGCAGCATGCCATGCGTCGATCACTTCTGGGTTGTCGGCCACAAAACCAATAGTGCTGCCGTTGCCGCCAGATGCTGGCTCGCCGTTAATAGGCTTGCTCAGCGAAAAGATGCCGGTTTTTTCCATGTAAAAACAGCGGCCTTTGTCGTCGATCACGCCGGGCTTGTGCCCGAGCACGTCCATAATCGCGTCGTAAAATTTCTTTCCCTCGGCGACATCGTCCGCGCCGATCATTATGTGGCTAAACATAGGTGAAACCCTTTCTTTTCTGGTGTGTATTTTCGTTAGGCATGAAGTAACGCCAAACAGCAAATGGTCAACGACTATTTGCGCCGGGCTCCAATAAATGCACGGGATATGCTATAAGCCCGGTATCCGGGACCGAGTGAATTTTAAGAGGAGCACCATATGAGCGGCAAATTGGCTTCAGCCTTAATAGGGGCATATGTGATTTGCCTCGCATCCATTGCCGCAGAAGGCAAAGACCTCGCCCCGCAAGGCCCCGGAAAAGACAGTGAAAATCTATTCGAAAGCCTTTGCTCCTCGTGCCATAGCACGCGCTATGTCAACCGCACATCGGGTTACAGCAAAAAAGACTGGAAGACGCTCACCAGCACTATGGTTGACCTGTCGCACACACCGCAAATCGAAGACGACCTGATGGCTTATCTGGCAGACCGTTTTCCGCCGAACAAAAAGCGGGCAGCGACGCTTGTGCCCGGCGACATGGAGATCAAGTTTACCGAATGGCAGGTGCCTACGCTTGGCCAGCGGTCCCGCGACCCTGCCGAAGCGCCCGACGGCGCCATCTGGTGGGTTGGCCAGTCTGGCAATATCATGGGGCGGCTTGATCCAAAAACAGGCGCGATGATGGAATATCCGCTGCCGGCGCGTGCCATGCCGCACAGTGTAACGCTCGATACCGCAGGCAACGCCTGGTACACGGGCAACAAAAACGGCACCATCGGCAAGCTTGACCCAACAACTGGGGAAATCACCGTTTACCCGATGCCCGACCCGGCGGCCAGAGACCCTCACACCGCAGTTTTTGACCAGGGCGGCACTCTGTGGTTCACGCTACAACAAAGCAATATGGTCGGCCGTCTTGATCCAAAAACGGGGGACATCAAACTGGTGCCAATGCCAACCGCGCGGTCACGGCCCTACGGCATCAAAGTGGACGCAGACGGTGCGCTCTGGGTGGCCTGCAACGGCAGCAACTGCCTTGTAAGAGTTGACCCTGAAACCATGGATCTACGCGAATATAAGCTGCCGATCCCCGCGACGACGGTACGGCGGCTTGATATCGCGAGCGACGGCATGATCTGGTATGTAAACTCGTCTCAAGGGCGGCTCGGGCGCTTTGATCCCAAAACTGGTGCGGTGAAAGAATGGCCTTCACCCAGCGGGCCAAAATCGCACCCATACGCGCTTGCGGTCATTGACGATATCGTCTGGTATAATGAAAGCGGTGTGCGGCCTGATCCGCTGGTTCGCTTTGACCCGGCGACGGAGACATTTCAAAGCTGGCCCATCGCGTCAGGCGGCATTTATGCAGGCATTGTCAGACACATGCGCCCCACGCGCGACGGCAATTTGTTGATCCACCAAACCAGCACCAACCGGATTATATTGGTGACGATCCCCAAGCAACACTAGGTGAATTTAGTCGCCCGTTATTTTGACAGCGTATAAATCAGCAGCGCCGCCTTTTCGATATTGCGTTTGAAGCTCTGCATATCAGCCACCTCATTTACCGTATGGCCGCCGGTGCCCATCAAGCCAAGGCCGTCGAGCGCCATGGTTACATGGTCAGCGGCGAAGGAAATGTCAGCCGCGCCCGCGCGCCGGGGGTTCACGGCCGCCACGTCGCCGTAGCCAAGGCGCTCACTGATGCTGCTATAAAGCGCGAGCAATTTTGTATTGCCCGCCGTTGGCGCCATGGGCGGATAGCCGTCCCCAAACGTAAGCGTCGCAGATGTGTGGGCCAGATTTGCGGCCGCAATTTCCTGCATTTTGGCCTTTGCGCCCTCTAGCTGGGCCGGTGACAATGTGCGGATGCCGCCCGAAACCTTCAGCGTGCCGGCCACCACATTGCCCTTGCCGAATGTTGTGGAACTGGAGGTGACAGCATCATCCGTGATGCGCGTGCCGCCCGCAATGCGGCCGGGGTTGAAGGTCAGGTTTTCAATTGTCGACAGGTTTTCCCTGAAACCGTTCAGGATGCGTGCGGCTTCGAAAATAGCGCCGTAGCCAACATCTTCAGTGAAAATCTGTGAGCTGTGCGCGGGCTTGCCAGTGACCTCCAAGGTCCAGCCGACGCTGCCGCGGCGCGAGGCAACCGCTGTTTTGATGTTGCCGTCGCCGTCTTCAAACCCGAGCGCGATGTCAGCCCAAATGGCGGCATCGATAAGGGCTTTTTTTGACTTAGAAAGCGGCCTGCCGCTGGCTTCTTCGTCGCCTGTCATCACAATGCGGACGCTGACACCATCGAGTACGCCCGCCGCCTTCAGGGCGCGCACGGCTTCGATGATAATCACATCGCCGCCCTTCATGTCGGTGATGCCGGGGCCTGCGGCTTTCCCGTCTTCGAGCGCGGTGAATTTTTGGAAGCTGTCTTCCTTGCTGAACACAGTATCCAGATGGCCGATCATCAGAATTTTGGGGCCCTTCGTTCCGTAAGACGCAACCAGATGCCCGGCGCGGCCAAACCCGCTACCCTCGACCCAGCTGGTTTCAAAGCCGATGGTGTCGAGCTCGCGAGCAAACAAAGCGCCTACAGCGCGCACGCCTTCAAAATTCATGGTGCCGCTATTGATATTCACGGCCTTTTCAAGGGTTTCCACGGCGGCAGGCAGGTTACGCTCAACAGCCGCAAGAATGGATTGCTCGACAGCGTCTTCCGCCTGCGCAGAAGGCGCTATAAACAGCGCCGCAGCGATCAAAATGAAAAGATGAATACGCATACATTTGTCCTTGGTGATTGAATGGGCGAATGAGTGGTTTTCCGCAGCATAAACAGGGTTATACAGCCTTGGCTATAGCCTTGATTTATGCGACTGGGTTTTGCTTTTTGTCGCTCGCCTGTCGCGCCACCGAATGACAAAAAAGGGCGGGATTGGTGCAGCGCTATTCCGCCGCCGCTGCTTTGGCTGCAAGCGCATCAAAATCTGACGCACCGTGGCGTTCCATCAGCTGTTCGCTCTCATCACCCCAGACGCGGTTTACCTTGCGGCCACGCTCAACGGCAGGACGAGCGGCGATCGCAGCCGTCCAGCGCTGCACGTTTTTGTATTCATGCACCGACAGAAATTTTTCAGCGTCATAGAGCTTGCCCTGTGCGAGCACCCCGTACCAGGCCCATATGGCCATATCGGCGATGGAATATTCCTCGCCCGCCATATATGTGTTCGCCGCCAAATGCTGGTCGAGAACATCAAGCTGGCGCTTCACTTCCATGGCGAAACGGTCGATGGCATATTCGATCTTCATCGGTGCATAGGCATAAAAATGGCCAAAACCACCGCCCAGGTATGGCGCGCTGCCCATTTGCCACATCAGCCAATTGATGCACTCGGCTTTGGCAGCCGGGTCCTTGGGGATAAATTCACCGAATTTTTCTGCGAGATAGAGAAGGATTGAGCCGCTTTCAAAAACGCGGGTCGCGGGGCTGGTAGAATGGTCCATCAGCGCCGGGATTTTTGAATTGGGGTTCGCGCCCACAAAACCAGAGGTGAACTGTTGCCCTTCGGATATATCCACAATCCATGCGTCATATTCCGCGCCCTTATGACCAAGTGCGAGCAGCTCCTCGAGCATCACCGTGATTTTCACCCCGTTTGGTGTGGCGAGGGAATATAGCTGCAAGGGATGCTTGCCTTTGGGCAGGTCTTTTTCTTCCTGTGCGCCTGACGTGGGCCTGTTAATTTTAGCAAAACGCCCGCCACTTTCAGTGTTCCATTCCCAAACGTCTGCCGGGGTATAATCAGATAATTCCTGTGTCATAATAAAGGTCCTGAATTGGTAAACGCAGTTTAGGTGCGAACGACTTAAGAGCTAATATTAGGGCGCTACAGCATAATCCCAATCACAAAATCGCGATGGGCGCGGCCCGGTCAATTCGCGGGCGCATTTAGTAGCGTGAGAGCGCCAGATTTCGCAGCCGCAACGATAGCAGCTTCATCATGGGACGGTAATAGTATTAGCCCAGGGTTAGATTTTTTTGTCTTAATGATCGCAGCGAGGATATCCACCACTGCCTCGGTGTCTTCTTCAACAATATATTTGCTGATGATGCGCGGGCGGGATCGTTCAAGGCGAATGTTTTCCATAGTCCAAACCTCATCACCGAGCAGAAGCATTTCATGTTCGCGCGTGGCGATATAGATGATCTGGTGGCCGGGTGTGTGGCCGGGCGCTTTAATTACCGCAACACCAGGTGCGATAAATTGCCAGGGGGCATTATCCAGCCTCTTTGTTTTCGCCAAAAGAGCAGCCGGGAAACCCATCTCCCGGATGTTGGGCTCAGTAGGCACGCCCATTTCTTCGAACGCCGCAAACTGAGCCTCATTCAGATAGGTTTTTGTGGCTGCCGCTTCGGGATCATCACCATAAGGGATGCCCGCCACATGGTCGCCGTGTACATGGCTGATAACCATACGGTCGCTTCGCTTCACAGCCTGCTGCAAAGCCGGATAGCGATCGGTGTAATAGTCTCTCGCGCCCGGTACCAGTGCATGCAGGCGTTCGGGGTGCGGCACGTCGATAAGAATAGTTTCCCCGCCTGTGCGCACCTCAAACGCGCTATAGAACCGCTGTTCGGGGTCAAAGCCGTTCCAGGCTGTGTTGATAAAATGGGCAAGCTCCGCTTTGGCAACAATATGCACCGTAACACTGTCGGCGTAGCCACTGTCGCTGGCCCCAGCACGCAAGGCTTCTATGGGCAGGTCAAATTGCGGGTTTTCAGGCAGGCTGGCGCTGCTGAAGGCCCAGATGCCGCCAGATCCAGCTATCAGTAAGAGTGCTGCCAGAATGCGCCATTTCATACCTAGTCTCCCGAAATCCATTCCATAACTGGCACAAGCCACGCCTCGCGCGGGGTAAAGAACGCGCCGTGCTCTTTGCCGGTGCTGATGGCCACTTCCTTAAAGCTGGTTATCTCGGGGCTTTGATCGGCCAGCGCCTGGCAGGTGCCAAAACGGTCAGATGTTTCGTAAACCGAAAGTACCCGCCCGGCGAGCTTGAGATTGGGCCGGGAGGCGATCCAATCACTGCAGATGGCCATGATAACGGTGTTAAGCTTCGGCATAGCCAAGCCGCTGGACGCCATCGCCGTGATCATACTACCGCGCGAAAAGCCCATCAGCGTGATATTCTCTGCTGGCACACCGCCCGCGATCAACCGCTTCACATCGCCTTGCAGTTTTTCGGCAAACTTGCCGGCGTTTGTACCCGCCGGCCTATGATAGGCGATGAGATTAAAATCACCGTCCGCAAGCGCGTTTTTAATCGCCGGGAAATCATAAGTGCCAAACCGCGGGTGTTTTGGTGTGGGGTTCGTGCCCTCCACAATAAAGCCGTGCGAATAGAAAACATATTTCCCGTTCGCATCTATGGTCGTGGGGAAATCTGTAAACAGCTCCCCGGCACGCGCACCCGCCATGCCCGACAGCAGGAACAAAACAGAAAAAAGGCGCAGGAAAAAAGCGTGGCGCTTAACGTTTATCATGGTGATTTCTCCGAACAGGTTGACCTGCCGTCAATATAGCCATTTTTTGCTTCGCGCCACCAGTGGCAAATCGGCAAATCCTATTTCCCATATATGAATATATCCATCATGCGGCCCTTGATCGGGCTCACCGCCATATTTGGATCACTTAGATAATCTGCGGGGTTGGCGGCAAGGGGGTGGCCAGGATCGTTTTTCCAGATTTTCCCGAGCGTTTCCTTGCTTGGCTCAAAAAACACCACTGCACCCTTATCTTCTGTCACACGCAGCGCTTCAGCGATAACCGCTTCCCTGAGAGGCTCGTCCACATGGTGAAGTACACCAAAAAAGAACACCGCTTCAAAATTTGCAGTTTCAAAAGGCATGTCGCTGGCGTCAAAGCTCTGGAATTTGATGCGGTCGCGGACACCCATTTTTTCTGCGTTCTCTGCCCACGCCAGGTTTGCATAGTGCGTTGTGTCGGTTTCGGGCTCACCGGTAGTGACATCATAGCCCTCTCCCGCCAAAAATATCGCCGATTTTCCGGCACCGGTGCCGACATCGAGTATGGCTGCCCCCTCGCTGAGATTAAGTTCACTAAGCGCTAATTTTCCGTCGTTTTTAATATTCTTGTACATTGGACCAAGAATTTCACTATCGTCTATGCTAGTCATTTTTATGCTTCACAATCTGTTTGAATTAATATGCGTGCGCACGCATATATTTAGGCGAAGCTGAGTTAATGTCAAGAAGGGGCCTGAATTTTGGATAGCTTTTCTGAACTTTTTGAGGTGATTGGTGTGCTTGCCCGCCGCCGCTATCAAAGCGCAGAACGCAATTTTGCGGCCCTCGGCCTTAATCACAGCGAAGCCCGTATTTTAATGTTGCTGGAGCAGGAAGCAGGCACAGCAACGCAGGATACGCTGGCAAACTTGTTGTTTATCGACCGAAGCAATGTGGGGCGGGCGATGAAAGGCCTTGAACAGCAGGGCTATATTATCAGGTGCAAAAACGATAATGACAAACGCGCAAATCTGGTTCACCTAACCCCTGAAGGCAGTGCCACGCTGGTTGAAATACGCGAGACAAAACAAAAAATAATAGACGGCTTTTTCAAGGACATGACCGCAGAAGAAGCCAGGCAGGCCACCAGGTTGATGAAAAAATCCATGTCAGCGGATGATCGCGCTGCGCTGCAGAAAGAAACAAAACACCAGTAAACGCACTTCGCCTGCCTTGCTCACTATCGAAACATACCGTCGCCACAAACGACAAAGCCGCGCACTCCTTTATGCAGTGCACGGCCTGATCAGCAAAAGACGATGTAAGGCTGTTTAGCCCTGGCGTGCTTTAAAGCGACGCTGTGTCTTATTAATAACGTATGTACGGCCCTTGCGGCGAATCACGCGACAATCGCGGTGACGAGACTTCAGGGACTTCAAACTATTGCGAACTTTCATGGCTCACATCCTACAAAACCAGTTAACACTTACACCTGCGTATCCCTAAGCGTGCGAGATACAGAGGCGGGAACAGCTACCAGCCGTTCCTTTGATCCATTGGGCGCGGAACATACGGGTGGGCACGCCGTCTGTCAATAGATTGCTTTGGCTTTATGATAAGGAAATTTCCTGGCATTGGCTTGGCCTGCACCCCAGACAGAGCTGAGGCGTTCCCCATGCCCTGTGGAACGCCTCAATATCCCCAGTTAGTAAGCCGGGGTAGTCCGCTCACGCTTTCGCGTCAGTGTCAAAATGATACCAAACCGGGACTAATTTGTCATGTCTTTTAAACGGCAGTAAACTTGACCTAAATCCCACAATTCTGCGGCTTTGCGGCGCCAAGCCAAACCACCAATTGCCAAGCCATGGAAAAGGCGTTAGGCAAGAATAAAGTGGCTTTAAAACAAAGACATCCCGCCATGCTGGTTTGTTTGGCGCGGCAAGAAAATCAGAGAGAAACCCATGATTATCAGCAGCGCATTTGATGCCGGGAACATCGAGATCATAGATTCAAGCGATACCGCAAAAGTGCGTTTGCGCATCAAAACCGATAATTTATCGGATTTTTACCAGTGGTTTTACTTTCGTGTGTCCGGAGTCGCAAACGTGCCTTGCGGCTTTAGAATCGAAAACGCAGGTGGTGCGGCCTACGCAGAGGGCTGGGAAAATTACGATGTATGCGCATCTTACGACCGGGAAAACTGGTTCCGCATAAAAACTGCTTACGACGGTGAAAACCTGAGTTGGAATTTCAAACCGGAAGAAGACAGCCTCTATTTCGCTTATTTTGCGCCCTATTCCATGGAGCGCCACGCAGACCTCATTGCCAAGGTTTCCCGTTCGCCGCTGGTGGAGACCAGCGTCCTTGGCCATACGCTTGACGGCCAGGATATGGACCTGGTGGAGCTGGGCTTTGGGCCGGAAGGCCGGAAGATCATCTGGCTCGGCGCACGCCAACACCCCGGCGAAACCATGGCCGAGTGGTGGATGGAAGGCATGTTTGATTATCTGCTCAATCCGGACAATCCGGTGGCCACTGCGCTTCTTGAAAAAGCCCATTTTTATATTGTGCCCAATATGAACCCGGACGGCTCAAAGCGCGGGCATTTGCGCACCAACGCCGCAGGTGCGAACCTGAACCGCGAATGGAAAGACACTACAATGGCGCGCAGCCCCGAAGTCTATCTGGTGCGCGAAAAAATGGCGGAAACCGGCGTTGACTTTCATCTGGATGTGCACGGTGACGAGGCGCTTCCCTATAATTTTATCGCGGGTTTCGAGGGCATTCCATCGGTTACGGACAAGCAGCTGGCACTCCTTGATCAGTATCAGACCATTCTCTGCGACATATGCCCCAACTTCCAGCGCGAGCACGGCTATCCCGTTGATGCGCCGGGCTCATCCGACCTCAGGAAATGCACAGACTATATCGCTGAAGCCCAGGGCTGCCTCGCCATGACACTGGAGATGCCGTTCAAGGATAATGCTGACAGGCCAGACGAGAAATACGGCTGGTCTCCTGAACGCTCGCGGCATTTGGGCCACGCCTGCATCAAGGCCCTATCGATGATGATCGACGACCTTTAGTCGCCTTTAACCGGTTACGAAATTCCGAGAAGCAAAGACACACAGGACCGTGCTTCGTTAGTGAGCAATTTGGGCTCCCTGCACAGTTGTTCCAGCTCGGCAAGCGTTACCCAAATTCCGCTGCATTGCTCGGTAGTCTCTTCACTTTCCGCCAGAAAAGCCACACTATAACGTGCTCGGGATTTCATAAACCGCCCACCTTCGTCAGACTGCAAAACCGTCAATTGGTTTTCATAAGCTGCTGTTTCCAAGAATGTCTTCATTTCACCCATATGAGTAGAACTGGTTTCCGACAGGTAACTTGGGCCATATTCAATGCCACCAGTCAGACCTATTTCATAGCTGAGGCTGAGAAATATTTTCAAAAGCCCGTCACGTATTTGTGCGAGCAGCAAAACCTCACCCAATTCGTCAGACTGCAGCAAAGGCTGGGCCCAGGCCGCTGTTTCCCGTTCCGGTGCTTCCACTGCATAATAGCGAACGGCAAACCCGGCGTTTGGTTTGAGCTCCTCTATGCCTTTGTCATGTATTTTCCAATTGGGCAGGTCATTCAAACTGCATTGTGTCACTTTGAGATCAAATTTTGAGCGCGCCTGTTCCAACAATGTCGCCGCACGTTGAACGAAATCCATTTCAACTGTCGCTTGATAAGAGCATCTACAATGCGCACGAAACGAACCGGGATCGTCATAGCCTGCGAATGGTCCGTCCTCTGACGCAATAAGCTGCCATGGAGCCGTAACAATGACCGAGCGCGCATCAGTATTGACGCAATAATCTGTTAGAAGCGCTTGCTTCATTTCAGCGCTTGTCGTCCACTTATACAGGTCGGTTTTCGGAGCCAAAAGCTCTGCGACACACTGAACGCTGTTGCGGTTGAACTTCCCCGCAAACCGTGTTCCTTGCTCGCTTTGCAAACTATCAGACATTTCTTTTGGCTCGCGGGCCCCCGTGAAATAGGAAAGATAGTGTGTTTTTGCTCCGCCATGAATGCGCGTATAATTGCTGTAGGTGGCCTGCACTGTGGGCGCGAGCTGCACTCGGTTTTGGTTCCCGGGTTCCGCTTTCGCTTGCACCAGCCATTCATACGCTCCACTTTCATTGGAATTCTTGCGCACGATAAAGCCCAAGATGCCAATTTCCGGCTGAAAAATAATTGGCTGGCTCACCAGGCGGTAAGCCATCTCACCATCTTCAGTAGAAATACCGCCAATAGAAAAAAAGCCGCCTGTCTTATGCACCAACGTACCGGCGCGAAACTGCCATTCTTTGCTCTCGTCCAATTTAATTGGACAAAACCTCATGGTAGATTTTTGGCGCCTTTCCTTTAGCCAAATTGGTAATTTTGTCATTTACCGGCACCTGCATGAAAATGCTCTTGCGCGAACAGGATCATGTCATCCCAATTTTCGTGGCGGGGCAGAGTTTCCCCTGTCCTCCTCTCTAGCAACGTTTCCAACGACTGACCTTTTCGGATCCCGGCATGTTTACAAAATTCTGTGAAAGTGTCGCGCCCACCTTTTCGAAAATCCCGCGCAGCCTCAGCATGAACCAGCTTTTGAAATGGCTCGGCAAACTGCGAACCGGTGTACCGTTCTGTATGGCGGGCTTTTGCTTTAAATTCGCTCAAATCATTTCTGATAATGGTCCATAATTCTTGTATCATTCCAGCCTCAAGAATTCGGCTCAAAACCAGTTGTTCTCCCTCGGGACGGAAATATAGGGCGGCCTCTTTATCCGTTTTTTTCCAAAATTTTCCCTTGTTGATACAGCATTTTATTACCGACACATCATCCGAAAGCAAACAGCTGGCACCCGACACCCACACGCGCAAAAGCCAATCTTCCAGCGGCGCACGGTACAAGGTGCCAGCCGGAGCCCATGGCCCAACTTTGTCGAATACGTCTTTTGTAAAGACCCACGCCGAAGCAGGCTCGAGATAATCCGGGTGGGAATAAAACATCTCTTCAAAGCTGCGCTTTTTTCTGTTTTCTAAACTGAATACGGAACGTTCTTTACCTGTCACTTTATTGTGGGTATGGGCAGTCATTACCGAGCCAGCACAATAAAAAGATGCGCCTGTATTCTTTAGCTTAGTCAGCGCCAATTCCAGATGATTGGGGAACCAAATATCATCCTGATTAAGAAGCGCAACATATGGGGTAGTCGCCGCCGCTATGCCTGCGGAATTGGGGCCAGACTGTTCACCGCAACGGTCGGGCAGATTACAATATTCGATGCGAGGATCAGCGAACGATGAAATCATTTCTCCCGTTTCGGGGGTGCAGGCATCACCAACAATATATAGCCGCCAATTCTGATAGCTTTGACGTAGCACGCTTTGAAGTGCGCACTTAAGTAAAGCAGGCCGATTATAGGTTGCCACAACGATTGTTACATCGGCGGATTGATTTAAATCACTCATGATCGTCTATTGGCCCTCAAACGCGCAAAGCGAGATTATTTTGTGACCGGCTTCATGGAGGCGGGCGGCGCCGCCGATGTCCGGCAAATCAATAAGGAAAGCGCACGCGACAACATCTGCATCTAGTTGTGTGATTAGCTGTACTGCGGCCCAAGCGGTACCGCCGGTTGCGATCAGGTCATCAACCAGCAAAACGCGCTGACCCGGCTTCAGGGCGTCCCGGTGCAACTCAAGCGTAGCCGTGCCGTATTCGAGTGAATAATTTTCACTGATCGTATCTGCAGGAAGCTTGCCCTTTTTCCGGATTGGCACAAAACCAAGCGCAAGCCGGTCAGCAAGTGCACCGCCGAGGATAAAACCGCGCGCGTCGATGCCCGCAATAATATCGATATCCAGGGGCTGGATTTTGGCTTCCAGCTGGTCAAGTGCCATCCGGAAGCCATCCTTATCGCCAAACAGGGTCGTAACGTCGCGGAACAATATACCCGGCTTCGGGAAGTCCGGCACCGTGCGAATATAGTCTTTGATGTCTTTCAAAAAAGTCACCTTGAAAGCCTAGTCTGTCTCAGGTTTATCCAGATATTCAAATAGAAAATACGCAAGAAACGCCCCTACCAATTGCATAGCAATAAAGCCAAGAACATCGGTCGGCGCAATACCGGAAAATGTATTGGTGAGCGAGCGCGCGATGGTTACAGCGGGATTAGCAAAACTGGTGGACGCGGTAAACCAGTACCCAGCGGTGATAAACAGGCCCACACCCATTGCAACTGCCTCAGGCTTGTGGCGTACACAGCCCAGAATGGTGGCAAGCAAGCCAAAGGTGGCAACAGCTTCAGACACCCATTGACCAAGGCCAGTGCGCGCATGAGTGGATGTTTGCACAAGCTGGGTATCAAACATCAAATGCGCCAGCATTACACCGGTAATGCCGGCAATGATTTGCACCAGAATATAGGCCGCCGCATCCTTGCGGCTGATCTCACCGCGGGCGCGAAAAACAAGCGTTACCGCCGGGTTAAAATGTGCGCCGGAATAAGGGCCAAACACCGTGATCAACACAAACAGGATGGCGCCCGTCGCCGCCGTATTCCCCCACAGGGCAACGGCCGTGTTTCCCGCCGCCAGAGTTTCGCCCATAATGCCCGAGCCCACAACAGTGGCCAACAGGAACATGGTTCCCACAAATTCAGCTATCAGTTTTTTCTGCACGCTTCACTCCTGCGCTTCATCGTCAATGGCTTGCATCGCGGCCTTAAGCGCGTTCGCATCCATTGTTTCTATGGGAAGCTTCAAAAACTTTTCCATATAGGCATCTATCGCGGTGTAAATTTCATCAAACGCCATAAGCTTTTTGTCTTCGCTTCCGGTGACAGCGGCCGGGTCAGGAAAGCCCCAATGGGTCCGAACCGGCGTCCCCGGCCACAAAGGGCATGTTTCCCCAGCGGCATTATCACAAACGGTGATAACGGCGTCCATTTGTGGGGCGTCCGGCCCAGAGAATTCATCCCAACTTTTTGAGCGGAACTCCGCCGCATCATAGCCTTTTGAAGCAAGCAGTTTCGCACCAACAGGATTAATCTCGCCCACAGGTTTACTGCCGGCACTGTAGGCCTGAATACGGCCTTCGCCGCGCCGGTTCAGGATGGCCTCTGCCATAACGGAACGCGCGCTATTGCCCGTACACAAGATAAGTATATTGAAAGACACCGAAAATTTCCTATCCACCACAACCACACAAAGCTTTCACAAAGACGTGTAAACGCTTATGAATTGAGAATAAATGATTAAATTGATGCCAGCACAAACCGACACCTTGTTGTCATTTTAAACGCCTGTACAGAAAGAGTTTTTTTGGACCTATCCGTTGAGAATTTAATGGCATGGCTTGAGGCCAGCGCAGCAGACCCTTTGATGCTCGGCGCGGCACTCGCCCTTGCAACGCTCGCCACTGAAGACGGCGCCCTTATCGCTGGCAGCTTGCTGGTCGGCAGCGGCGTTACAACACCGCTTTTTGCCATTTCCGCGCTCGCATTTGGCATTCTTGCCGGCGACATAGCCTTATACGGTGCCGGGTGGTCAGCGCGCTCCAGCACATTTCTTCGCAAATATTTGCCAGTAAAAAAATCCCGCGGGTTAAGGCGCTGGCTTTTGGGCAAGGAAACAGCGATCCTGTTTTTCTCCCGCTTCACGCCAGGTACACGGCTTGTCACCTATGTTACATTTGGGTTTTTAAAGCTGTCGTTTGTGCGTTTCGTGGTTGTTATGACAATCGCCGCCCTGCTGTGGGTTACGGGCATGGTGCTGTTTATCAGCGAAATTCAACAGGCCTTCGCGGCGTTTGGGCCGTGGATCGGTGCACTGGCGGGCGTTGGGTTCGCGCTAGGCGGCGTTTATGTGCTGCGGATTTACCTGGCACATAAGAAACTGGTACCCAATATTCATGACGAGGCCAACATTCTTAACGAAGAAAGACCGAGCCTTCCTTTTGAGGACAGCAATGACTGAAAATCCTAGTGTAAATATGCCGCGCACCGACGCCCCCCATGCGGGCATGCCCGTGCTTGACGATAGCGCCAGCAACATCAGCTGGTTTGAATTTGCGCCAGCCCACCTGTTTTACACGCCCATCGCGCTTTATTGCGGCTGGCTTTCGGCTCGCTACATGGGGCCAACGCTTCTCACGAACTGCAACCCGTCCCTGCCCTATTCCGGGCTGGTGGGGGAAAGCAAGCAAACCGTGTTAGACGTGCTGAAAGGCGAGGCGCGCAAGTGGGTGTCGCCTTATGTGCGCTGCATGCGCTGGGGCGGAGAAGGCGGGCTTGCCCGGTCTCTCAGCGATGCCGAAGACGCCATGGCAGACGCAGGGCTTTCTCTACCGCTGGTAGCCAAACCCGATATCGGCATGCGCGGAGCCGGTGTACAGCTGGTTAAAACCGAAGCTGAGCTCAGCGCCTATATCAAAAGCTTCCCGCCGGGCGCCAATTTTATGTTGCAGGCCCTTATTGATGAAGAAGGCGAAGCGGGCGTGTTTTATGTGCGCTATCCGGGCGAATCGGAAGGCCGGATTATCAGCCTGACGCTGAAATATTTCCCCCGCGTATTTGGCGACGGCAAACAGACGCTCAAGGAACTGATTATGGCGGATACCCGCGCCGGCAAATTGCCGCATCTGTATCTGGAACGCCACAAAGACCGTCTGCACGAAGTTATCCCACACGGAGAAACCATTCGCCTTGCGTTCGCCGGGAACCACTGTCGCGGCACGATTTTCCGTAACGGCAATGACCAGATAACGAAAGACATGGCCAGCGCCTTTGACAGCATCGCATCTTCAATGGATGATTTTCATGTGGGGCGGTTTGATGTGCGCTTTGGTGACTTTGAAGCTTTTCAGCGCGGTGAAGGCTTTAAAATCATAGAAATCAACGGTGCAGGCGGTGAGGCAACCCACATATGGGATTCGCGCACCACACTTGGCCAGGCTTATGCTACACTGATGCGCCAGTTTAAGCATCTATATGCCATTGGGGCCGCCAACCGAAAGCTGGGCCACAAACCAACGTCGCTTCGCGAACTGATCAAAGTGTGGTGGCATGAAAAATCGCTGACCAAAAACTATCCGACCACCCACTAAACATTAAGGGGAGTTGAAATGGATTTTCTCAAGAAGCATCATGAATGGATTCCTGCAATCGTCATCGCGATTATATTGGGGATGACGCTACCGTTTAAATTTGGTGGAGCCGCGATAACCGACCATATTTTCGCTGTGGTGGGCTCCTATCTGGGGCTTGAATTTTTCCAAAACTCCGGCAGCCAGATCATTGGGTCCCTGGAGCTGATAACAGTGGTTATGGTATTGATCCCGGCGTCCCGCGCTTTGGGCGCTGTGCTCGGCATGGGCTTAATGGGCGGCGCCATCTTTTTCCATCTCTTCAGCCCCCTCGGGACAACGATAGAGTATATTGATGAAAACGGAGCCGCACAGGCCGACGGCGATATGTTCTATATGGCAATCGTGGTGTTTGCCTCAGCGCTTTATCTTGCTTACAAAAACAAAGACGCACTACCGATCATCGGCAGCGGCAAATAACCAGGATTAATGCTGAAAAGGGTGAGGCTTTGGTCTCGCCTGTGAGGGCGTTACGCGTTGGCCAAGCTGATTATCTGGCGGTATTCCTCGGCCACAGCTTTGCTTACGTTCGCCGACTGCATAAGCCGAACGTAAGCGGGAATATCTGAACCATAAAGCGCTTCGCGCACCGCACCGAGCGTTAGCTCCGCTTCAAGCGCCAACGCACTTTCAAGAAAACTCATGCAGCCGCGCTCGGCAAATTCCAGTGTCATATCAGTGGTTAACCGGCCTTCTTTCCGCAAATCAACCACATAGCCGTGGATCTGGGCTGGTGTTGCCTTGGTAATTTGCTGCCACAAGGCTTCATGCTTGATGCCTCGTGCGATTTCATCCACCATCGGTGCATCTACACCGTACTGAGCCTTCAACACGGCGCGGCAATCCGCTGATACTTTTTCGATAATTTCTTCTGCGATAGAAAGCGGTAAATCAACGCGCTGCGCGAGCAGGTCCATCATATCTTTGCTCAAGCCGAACCGGTTCACTACCTTATTGCAAACATCTTCATCGAGCGTCACATGATCATTGCGAACAATAAAGCTCACGCTTTTATCCGACCCCACAGATGCGATGGCCAGGCACGCCTGCTGCCCAATGTCCGCTCGGCGCGCAATTGTAATGTGGGCATGTTCTTCAAGGTGCGGAATAAGCCCGGCCAGCTGCGAATCTGAAAAAGCGTTTGTGCTGGCTAAAAACGGGCTGGCGACACTTTCAACGTCAGATGCTATTTTGGCCGCCAGGTCGTGGGGTAACAAACGGCACGTGCGCAGCTCAAATGCCAGCGCTTCACGAACCTGAAGGGAAATGTCCTGCGCGAGCAACCGCGCGAGATTTTCGATCGTCGCTCGTTTTTCGCCGTCTTCAAAATCGTTGAGGAAAGTCGCCACGCGCTGCGTAAGCACTATTTTTTCGAGGGTTGCCGCGTTAACAACATCTACAGCATTTATGGTCATGGCGTTCGGCTCCAATCAGATGCGACGCAAAGCGTACAACTTGATTCGCATAGTTTGGCACCCATCCACTTACATTCTGCCAACGAATTGGTAAATTTTTACTTAAACGTGTGCCTAAACCTTAAACATAGCGACCAAAGCTTGTGTAGCCGCTGGTTTCCCTTCCAAAAAACAATGCCAGTTATGTGCCAAGAAGAACTGCACGTTTGTCTTACATTATAGGGCTAAAAGAAAAAACGGGGGCTTTCGCCCCCGAGTTGGATGATCCGGACGCCAAAGTTAGCGTCCCAATCATGCGAGCCATTTTCAAAGCGCCTCTGCGCTCAAGAATAATATTTTGTGCCCCAAACAGCTATTCATACCTGAGCGCATGAATAGGGTTTGCTTGCGCCACACCGTACGCGCGGCTGGCGACGGTTAACCAAGCCACCAAAAGCGCAGCAGCGCTGGCAATGAGCGATGTAGTTAGCAGGAAGCTGTTTTCCAGCCTGTACTCGAAACCTTCCAGCCAGCCAGACATAATATACCAGGCAACCGGCCAAGCGATGATGTTGGCGAGCAGTACGGGCCGCGAGAATTGCCACACCAGCAGGCGCACAATATCCATCACCGTAGCGCCGAGCACCTTGCGCACACCAATTTCCTTAGTCCGCTGTTCGGCGGTGAATGACGCAAGCCCGTAGAGGCCGAGACTGGCAACGATGATGGCAAGGGCTGCAAAAGCTGCAAACAGCTTTGCCTGCCGCGTTTCAGCGTCATACTGAACGTTCATCATGTCGCTGAGGAACCGCCAGTTTATTGGCGTGAGCGGAATGTTTTCCTGCCATATTTTTTCCACGGCAGCCACCACAGCCTGTACGTCTGCCGTGCCGTCATAACTAATGGTAGCTGACCGGAAGCGCGCAGGGCCGTTAAAATAGGCGCTTGCACGAATGCCGTGTTTGATAGAACGGAAATAAATATCCGGTGTTACGCCGACAATGGTTAGGTCATGGGTACCCATACCGCCGATGCCGCCCTGCAGAACTTTGCCGATTGCTTGTTCTGGCTCACTGTAACCCAGCGAGCGCATGGCGGTTTCATTGATAATCAAACTGCCTGAGCCAATGCGGTCTTCATCACGCGGGATTTGTTCGATAGCGTCGGTGCCATATTCACGGTTGAAGGTACGGCCCGCCAGTGGCTTGATATCGTACGCTTCCATAAAACCGTAGCCGACAGAATAATAATTCAACAGCGTGCCCTGGGTGTCTGTAACACCTTCTTGTGCGTCGAGAGATTTGAAGAATGTATTATTTTCAAAATCCTGGCTCGGCACGTCGGATGATAAAACAACACTGCTTACGCCCGGCACTTGAGAAATTTGCTGGCGAATGGTTTCAATTTGCTCTGGACTGCTCGCAGCACGGATGCCGCCCAAAACCAATTTGCCGTCGTGCTTGTAGCCCACATCCATATTTTTGGCATAGAGCGTTTGGCCGTAAACCACGGCGGTGCACACCGCAAGGCCAATAGAAATTGAAAACTGGAATATCACCAAAGCTCCACGGAACGAGCCCTTGCCTTCGTTCCCGGCTGACTGGTTGGCCTTCAAAATACGCGCCGGCAAAAAGCGGGACAAAAAGGCCGCCGGATAGCTGCCCGAAAGTAATCCAATAACAACAGCCACAACCACCAGCGACAATAGAAGCGGCAGGTCGCTGATCAAATTCAGCTCAATCTCCCGGCCTATGGCTTCGCTATACAGGGGAAGCACCAATTCAACGCCGACAAGGGCGAACAAAAACCCAAGCCCGGCAATTGCGACCGCTTCACCGAGAAACTGGAAGGCAACCTGTTTTCTCGAGGCACCCATCACTTTCCTCAGCGCAACTTCGCGTGCGCGTTTGGTGGCTTTTGCAGTCGACAGGTTCATAAAATTAATCGACGCAATCAACAGCACCAAACCCGCCACAATAGTGAAGGTGTAGATCATGGTGATGTCACCCATGGGCGACAGGTCAGGCATATTGCCTGCAGCCTTGCGTGCATGCAGGTGCAGGTCTTCAAGCGGCATCACACTGCCCTTGTTGAAATCTGATACTTTCTGATCGGCAGGCAAGCCATTTTGCTTGGCCATTTCAACAAATGGACTTTCGTTATCGAGCCAGTAAACAAAGCGTTCCTGCAGGTCAGCGGCAGTTTTGCCCTCGCGCAATTTGAAATAAGTGAAAGTGTTTACGCTGGTCCATGTATTGAGAATATTGGGAGCAAAGTCAAACATGGTAGGTTCCATACGAACCAGCAGATCAACATCGAAATGCGACGCTTCGGGGATGTTTTTAAACACGCCGGTGACAGTATAATCCTGCGGGTCTGAACGGATACAGCAACCGGTTAGGGTTTCGCCAATTACATCGGTTCGGCCAAAATATTTAAGCGCTGTTCGCTCTGAAATCACCAGATCGTAGGGCTTATTGAAAGCTGTTTCTTTCGAGCCTTCGACAAACGGAATATCAAATACATCAAAAAAACTGGGGTCGGCGTAAAAAGTGGGCTCGTTGAAGGCGTTATTGTCCTGAATAATTGTCATCGAGTCCTGAACAAGCCTCACCCCGGTTTCCACCTCAGCGGTGGCAAAGGTAGAAATTGCCTCCATCAGCCGCCCGGCTGAACGAACAGTGAGAAACGGCGTGCGGCCCGGCATATAAAATGCCGAATGCAGGCGCACCACCTTTTCACTTTCAGGCACCCAAGTGTCGTAAGACACCTCGTCTTTCACATAGAGCATGATGAGGATGCAGCTCATCATACCAATGGCCAAACCAAAGATGTTGATCGCTGAAAACAGCTTGTTCTTCAGAATATGCCGCCATGTTGTGAGCAGGTAATTTTTAAACATCCTTCATTCCTTCTCGCTGTCGTTTTCTTGTTTTCTTGTTATTCGTACCGGAGCGCGGTGATGGGGTTACGTCGCGCCACGGTCACGGCGTGTACCGCGATCACACTCCAGGCCACAGCAACGGCCATCACCCCAGCCAGCACAATGATCGGCACCTGTGTTGATATGCGGTCCGCGAAGAATTCCAGATATATACCGGAGGTGAAATAAACGAGTGGCAGCGCCAAAACGATGGCCCACATAACCGGTTTGGAAAACTGCCATACAAGCAGCCGCACGATTTGGTTTGAAGTGGCACCCAACACTTTTCGCAAGCCAATTTCCTTGGTGCGTGTCTCCGCCATAAAGGCCGCAAGGCCAAACAGACCAATGAATGCGAGCAGCAGGGCAAACCCGGCGAATGCCGCAAGCACAGTGTTCATAGTCCGGTAGATCGAATATACCCCTTCAAACAGGCCGTCCAAAAACTGGTGCCGGATCGGATAATCGGGGATAATTTCTTTCCAGACGGCCTCTATTTCGTCAATTACCGTAGCGCTGGCACCCGCTTTCAGGCGGATTGCTCCGTAGAAATGACTGGTGGGGTCGATGGAAAAAATCCAGGGTTTGATGTCATTGTGTAGCCCGAGGATATTCTGGCTTTCAACAACGCCGATCACCCGGTACTGGAAAGGCTCCTGGTCTCCGCCGACGCTCCAGAATATCTGGTCGACTGCCTCATTTGCAGATGCGAAACCAAGCTTCGTTGCCAGAAGTTCATTGATAATAACATTGGCGCTGCGCACCTCTTCATCAGTGCGTTCATCTGCACTGATCTCGCGGGAGAAATCCCTGCCCGCCACCAGCGGAATGTCAAAGGTTTTAAGGAAATCATGATCGGTGGAAAGTGTATTGGTACTGAATTTTGTCTCAGTGTCGCCCTTCACGCGGGTGACGTCGGTCATGTTGTTGCTTTGCTCGAACGGTATTTGCGTCGCAAACGACACGGTGCGCACGTCAGCCAGCTTCAAGAGCTCAGACCGTAACAGCTGTTCTCGTTCAACAATATTGCCCGTGCTTAACCGCTCCAGCGCAATCACTTCATCCTTCGGGAAAATATTGCTGCTCTCCAGAACCTTCTGGTTTTGGAAAAACATAATCATGCCAAACGCCAGCATGAAGATCGCTAACAGAAACTGAATACCAATCATCGAAGCCCGAAAAAAGCCACCGGTTCTTTTGCCCGATTTATCAGAGAGCGTATCAATAGGGCGCACCTTGGTTATCAGATAACTCGGGTAGAGGCCCGCGAGCAAACCCACAACAAATGTGGTGCCCAACAGCCAGGGCAACAAACTCATATAATCAAGGCTTACGACTTTCCCCGATGCGCCGTTGAACTGCGGCACGATCAATTCCAGCGCGACAAGCGAAAGCGCCACCGCAATTGCTGCTATGGCAAAGCTTTCAATTAGAAACTGGTTCAACAGCTGAAAGCGTGTTGCGCCGTGGGTTTTCCTGATGCCTACCTCGCGCGTGCGGCGCATGCTCTGTGCCATCGCCAAATTAGTATAATTCACAATGGCGATCAGCAAAACCAGCGCACCCATTATTTGGATACTTTCAATCACTGGCATGCCAACCATATCCCAAATGGCGGTGTTTGTTTTTTCCAGCGGACGACTGCGCAAGCCGACCATCATCTCTTTGGTATCTTCAGACGCATGAGCATTGAAAATCTCATTGATCTGGCGGTCAAATTCATCAAGAGGACGCTCTTTTTCAAGCATCACATAAACCAGATTACCCAGAGAAATATTGTTCCAATTGCCAGCAAGGTCATACTCAGCGATTCGGTTCAGTGCCGGCAACGGTGCCACCGCTGACAGGGGATTATTACTTATAATGTTGGAGTTGAAGTGGCTGTTTTGCGGCACGTCTTCGATAACGGCTGTAACACGCAAAACATGCTCATGATCCAGCTCCACAGTCTCACCCATTACGTCAATTCGGCCGAACAATTTATTGGCCATTGAACGCGTTACCAGCAAACCATCAGGAGATTGAAGCGCGTCCGCACTGCCTGCGATATAGGTGAAATCAAAAATCTGAAGCAGCGAGGCATCCGCAAACCTAAGCTGCTCGTAAAAGGAATTGTCTTCAACCGTCATCAAATAATTGCGGCGCACGGTGCGGGCCATGGCCTCAACATTCGGCACGCCGGCTTCAAGGTGCGGGCCCACGGCGGTATAGGTTGTATCAAATTCCTTTACACCAACGTTGGCGTTGGGCGACAGTAACGAGCCAATAGTATAGGTCCGCTCATGGTTCGCAAACATCGTGTCGTGGGATTTTTCGTAATTGGCGAGCACACCGCCTAAGAAATAGACCGTAAGACCAAGTGCCAAACCAAATACATTGATAATCGCGTAAAGCCTGTTTTTGAAAATATTCCTCCAGGCGCTTATCAGATAATTCGCTATCATTTTTTCAACCTTCTCGCATTTTATTATTGTTGAGGCGTCATTTGTGCGCCCTTTGTTGTTTGTTTCGTTATTCGTATCTCAAGGCATTAATTGGATTGGCGCGCGCTACTTTGGCGGCGTTTCCGCCAACTGTTGCCCAGGCGATTGCCAGTGCAATAAGCCCTGAGACCACGCAGAAAAGGCCTAGCCACCAGCTTTCAAAGCGGTAAGGGAAGGTTTCGAGCCAACTGAGCAAGCCGTACACAACCACCGGCCATGCAATCAGATTGGCCAAAAGCACCGGCTTGGAAAATTGCCAGATGAGCAGGCGTACAATATCAAACACGCTCGCACCCATAACCTTGCGGATGCCAATTTCCTTGGTGCGGCGCTCGGCGGTAAAAGACGCAAGGCCGTACAGCCCAAGGCAGGCGATTACGATGGCAAGCCCCGCAAAGATAGCCAGCAAGGTAGATTGCTGCTGTTCCTCGCCAAACTCCTCTGCCATACGTTCATCAATAAATTCATGACGATACGGTACAGTTGGCGCCATAGTGTTCCAGATTGCTTCGATCTTTGTCAGAAGCGCGGCGGGGTTGCCCTCAAATTTTACAGAAAGTGCACGAACAAAGGTTCGGTTCAGCACGTATATTTCAGGGCGCATATGGCTGCGTAACGACTGAAACTTCATATCCGGGATCACGCCGATAATTTCCATCAGCGCCTGCCTGCCCTCTCCCACGCCCAGGCTAATACGCTTGCCTATAGCGTCCTTTGGCGAGGCATATCCAAGATGGTCTACCGCTGTCTGGTTAACAACAATCGTGCCTGTAAGCGGCTGTTCTTCCGGTGTATCCACAACAGTTGGCATGCCGTCTGTTTCCCGGTCTCTGGAGAAAACGCGGCCCGCCAACACATCAATTTCATAGGTGCCAAAAAACTCATACCCCACCACCTGACGGCCAAATAGCAATTCTTCGCCGGGATCATCCTCTTCACGCCTTACGCTGGAATTGCTGTCGTTGCCGTTCGAGGGCGTATCTGCCGACAGTGCCGCAGACACAACACCCGGCAAGCGCAATACTTCCTGACGAAACGTATTTTGCTTGCCTGCCATATCCGTGCGATCCAGATTCCAGATCACCACCATGTTTTCCTTGTTGAAACCAGGGTCCATTGAAGTTGCGTAAAGCCGCTGACCGTAAACCGTACTGGTGGCAATAATCAGCCCGATGGATATGGCAAATTGCACAATCACCAGTGTGTTCCTCAGCGCCGCAGACCCGCTTGCCTCAGCAGACCTGTTGGCTTTCAGCACGCGCGCAGGCAAAAACCCTGACAAGACAAGCGCTGGATAAACGCCGCCAACAGTACCGACAACGCCAACAAGGCCAATCAGAACGCCAAGAGTTAGGCCGTCTGTATAGTTCAACACCAAATTTTTGCCGACAAAGTCGCCAAACGGCCCAATCGCCATTTCCACAAGTACAATCCCAAGCACAAGCCCGATCAACGCCAGCAAAACAGATTCGCCTAAAAACTGCAGTATCAATTGACCACGGTGCGCGCCCAACACTTTCCTGAGCGCCACCTCACGCGCGCGCTGGGTTGATTTTGCGGTCGCCAAATTCATGAAATTGATACAGGCGATCAACAGTATCAGCGCTGCTATGGAGATGAAAATAATCACATTGGCCATGCTGCCAGTGGGCTTCATCTCGAACCCGCCTTGGGGATGCAGTTGAATATCTGTCAATTTCTGCGCCGACATCTCCAGAAAATCGGAAGGTTTGCTGAATTTGGCGTTTGGTTCAAAATCGATCGACACATCGACAAAACCATTCAGGCTGTTGTTCAGTGTTTCGATGCTGGCACCGTCTTTCAGCTCAAAAAACAGGTAATTGTTCACGCTAAACCACTGGGCAAACTCCCAGCCCTGATCTACGAAATCCGCTTCATCTATTTTGGCGAGCGCCTGAAAGTTCAAAACAGTATTGTGGGGCAGGTCTTCAAAAACAGCGGCCACCTGGTAGTCCCGGATAATATTGTAATTATTGAGGGTAAGAACCTGCCCTATTGGGTCATCGTCACCAAAATAGCGCTCTGCAAACGAGCGATTAATCGCAAGGCTGGCATTATCGCCAAGAGCCTTATGCATATCCCCTGCGATAACATCCAGATCAAACAGGTCTGCGGTTTCAGGGTCTGTCCAGACAATCCCTTCGCTTTCGGTACGGTCTTTATAACGTACAACCGGAAACATGTTGTTGAAGCGGGTAATCTTGCCAACTTCCTCCGGGAAATAGGCCTTGAGCGCCGCTTTGGATGGTCCAGATGCTTGCACGGAGACCATGGGCTCCCGGCCCGGTAAGTTGAAGGTGGTATGCAGTCGGTACAGGCTGTCTGCCTTTGCCCAGTGCTTGTCGTAGGTAAGCTCGTCCTGCACAAAAAGGGCTATCAAGACACAGGCAGCAAGCCCGACGGCAAGCCCGGCGATATTGATCGCACTATAGAGCTTGTGGCTAATTAAATTTCTTATGGCCACCAAAATGTAATTTTTAAACATGCTCTCGTCCTCCTGGCCCCTTCCGGGGCCCTCGCTAGTCGCCGGGCTGGTTTTGGCTCTTATGGCCTGCCCTTTATCGTTATCTATTCGTACCTCAGCGCTCTCACGGGGTTCGCGCGGGCGACCTTAAAGGCGTGGCCCGCAACCGTGAGCCAGCCAATCGCCAACACAGTGATGCTGATATATATGAGCGGCTCAGCGCTCAGGCTGATCCGGTAAACAAAGCTGTTTAGCCACTGGTCAGCTGTGTAAATTGCAATAGGTGCCGCGATCACCACCGCCGCTAAAATTGGCCGGGAAAACTGCCACAAGAGAAGCGCCGTAATATCAAAATAACGTGCGCCCAAAATTTTTCTGATGCCAATTTCCTTCGTGCGGCGCTCTACTGTGAAAGACGACAGGCCAAACAGACCGAGGCAGGAAATCAGCATAGCAAGGAACGTGAAGGCAGACAGCAGGTTGCCCAGCCTGTCATCAGGGCGGTACTGTTGGTCAACCATCTGGGTCATTGTACGAACGAACGGCAGGCTACCAGGAAAAACCTCGTCCCAAGCCACATTGAGTGCGGCCATGCCTGCCTCTGTATCACCAGTAAAACGCACGCTCATTTCTGACTGTCGCCGTTCGTCCAGATAATAGATGCCCGCTCGCTTCACGTTGCGGGCACTGTCAAAATGAAAGTCGCCACTTACGCCGACAATGCGCGCATCAAAACTAAGGTTTGACGACAGGTCGGTGCGAATAATTTGGTTGACCGCCGCCTCGGGCGTTTCAAACCCGAGCAGCTTTGCGCCCATTGCATTGACAATAATATTGGCGGCATCTGCATAGCCTTCGCCTTCACGGGACCTTAGGGTATCCTTCGGGTTCGAGGCGTCCGGATGCCTGCCTGCCAGCATGGGGATTTCGTACACTTTGAAAAAGTCAGCATCGATTGGCAGGCCGTCGAGTGTCACTTTTTCGCCGCCCGTTATGGGGCGCATGCCAAGCCGGTCTTCGCTGAAGCGCGTCGGTACATCCGATGACCGGCCGACGGTGCTAATATAAGGGCTTTCGAGCAAGCGCTGTTTGAACGCGTCTGACCGACTGCTGGTCCCGGTCACTACCACCAGATTTTCAGGATTAAAACCAAGGTCCATCGAGCGCGCAAATTCTGTTTGCTTTGCGACAAAAACAGACATGGCCATCAGGGTAATCGAAACCGTGAACTGTGCGATCACGAGCGCCAGCCGAAAGCGGGACTTGCCGCCGTCAGCCGAGCCACTGGTATGCAACACGCTGGTGGGCTTCAGCATGGCAAAATAGGTGGCATGCATACTGCCCGCACCTAGCCCAACCAATATGCCCAAGAGTGCGAGACCAAACAGGGTGGCTGGCTCACCCATCAGGTCAAGAGCCACAAATGATGCAAGAAGTTCATTATAATAGGGCAAGGAAATTTCAACCAGCGCCAGCGCCAGCACAAGGGCGATCATTGCCAGCACGATCGATTCGGCAAGAAACTGCTGTATGATCTGCGATGGTTTTGCTCCAACCACTTTCCGGAGCGCCACTTCCCGTGCGCGGTACGCCGTGCGCGCCATCGAAAGGTTGAGAAAATTTACAATCGCAATCGCCAAAATCAAAAGCGCGACACCAACAAAAGCATGCAGCGTTGCCAGCTCGCCGGTCTGAGCTTTTCCTTCAAGATATATATCTTCGATGGGGATCAGGTGCAGTTTCATTCCGCGCCCGCGCCCACTTTCCAGGCCGCCCGTTTGTTTTGGCATATGCTGCTCAATCAAACCCGGTAATTGGCTTTGGGTTAAAGAAACATCCGTGCCTGGCTTGAAGCGAATATAGTTGGTGCGGTAGCTAAACCGCCAATCCTCAGAAAACCAGCGCGCGCCTTCAAAATACGCCCGGTCAAACGGTACAATCAGCGAGAAATTCATGTGACTGGTGCGAGGGTTATCTTTGATCACGCCCGCAACACGGTAATCCTGATATTCATTGGTATCTACCGACATCACCTGGCCAAGTGCGGGCTGGTCACCAAATATCTTTTCGGCCAGTGTTTGATTGATAACCACCGAGCGCACATCACTCATTGCCGTCGCGGCGTTCCCTTCAACAAAATCGAAATTGAAGAAATCGAAAAAATTATGGTCCGCATAATAGGTTGGCTCCCGAAAAATTGCCTCGCCAACACGGACATAAGTGCCGCCCCGGATATAGCGCGTCATATCTTCTATTTTGGGAAAGCTTTCGACGAATATATCTCTTAGCGGGTCCACTGCTCCCGGTGAGCGAACATCTTCCCGCAACGGGAAGGTGAGCGTCGTTTGCAGGGTGTATGTATCGCCGGACCGCTGCCAATGTTCGTCCCAGCTATATTCGTCGCGGACAAAAAGCATGATCAGAATGCAGGCAGCAAGACCGATAGCAAGGCCAACGATATTGATAAGGGAAAACAGCTTGTGCCGAGCCAAACTACGCACTGCCGTTATCAAATAATTCTTATACATTTGTTCCTCCTGCTGCCGCGACCCGAGATCTTTTGATCTTCTTGTATCGTTTATTTCGTGCGTACTTCGGACGGTATATGTCTCTCCTGCAGGGCCCGCGTGCGGCCCTTATTATTCAGCGGCGCGCACGTTTTCTGTCACAACATGACCGTCAAACAGATTGATGGTGCGACGCGCATAGTCTGCGTGCGCCGGGCTGTGCGTAACCATTACAATAGTGGTGCCTTCAGCGTTCAGTGCCTGAAGCATTTCCATCACTTCCTGGCCGTGGGCGCTATCGAGGTTACCGGTCGGCTCATCCGCCAAAATCATGGCCTGATCACCCACAACAGCACGCGCGACAGCCACACGCTGTTGCTGACCGCCAGATAGCTGGCTCGGCATATGTTTGGCGCGGTGTGCAATGCCCACCTTGTCCATCACCTTGGCGACACGTTCCTTGCGCTCACTCGCCGGGATGTTGTGGTAAAGAAGCGCCAGTTCGATGTTTTCAGCAACAGTGAGTTCGTCGATCAGGTTGAACGACTGGAAGATGAAACCAATATTCTGCTTTCTGATATTCGCAAGCTGGCTTTCAGAATAGCCGGCCACATCTTCACCCATAAAAATATATTCGCCCTCAGACGGATTATCGAGCATACCGATAATATTAAGAAGTGTGGACTTGCCGCAGCCCGAAGGCCCCATGATGGCGACAAATTCACCACTTTCGATTTCGATATTCACGCTATCGAGCGCCACTGTTTCTACTTCGTCAGTACGATAAAACTTTGAAAGATTGTGAAGCTTTAACATTTCTTGTTCCTTTCCTCGCATTTGAGACCTGGGCCTTACGCTTTGTTCTTCTACGCTTTGCCGTTGGTTGTTATCTTTGTTTCTCTCGTGTCGTAACTCGGACCATATTTTGTTTTCCAGCTTAATCGGAGCCTAACTTCAGGCGGTCCATTTCCACAAAGCTGGTATAGGGTGATGTTACAATTTGCTCGCCGAGCTCTAGCCCCTCGAGCACCTCAATGTAGCGCGCGTTCCTGCGGCCGAGGCGCACATTTCTTTTCACGGCCTGGGTTCCGTCCTCCGCGACAACAAAAACCCAGTTGCCACCGGTGTCTTGGAAAAAGGCACCATTTGGCACCAGCCGCGCTTTGGTTGCGTCGCCGAGCGTCAGGCGGGTTTGAATGGTTTGGCCACGGCGGATACCAGCGGGCTGTGCGCCATCAAAGATGAAATCCACCTCAAACTGGCCGTTGTTGACCTGAGGGTAAATCTTAGCAATGCGCATGGCGTAGTTTTGTCCGCCACGTTCAAATGTCGCTGACTGACCAAGATCGACCCGGCCCAGGTAAAATTCGTCTATGTTGGCCCGAAGCTTATAATTGTCCGGGTCGTCAATTTGGCCAAGCCGATTACCGCGCGGAATATTTTCGCCAATTTCCACATTGAAACCGGAAAGCTTTCCGTCAACCGGTGCGCGTACGTTCAGGGCATCAAGATTTTTACGGGCCACAACGAGGCTTGTTTCAAGCCGCTCTGCCGCTTCGCGCAAAAACGTCAGCTGGCTCTCCTGCAAACGGGCATCTGTCGCCTGACTTTCCAGCGTGAGTTCGCGCCGATTGATATTGTACTCAAGATCGTCTTCAGTATCGTCGAGCTGGCGCTTCGGGATCGCATTTGTTTTCACCAATTCACGCTCGCGCTCAACCTGCCTCGTCAGCTTTTTGATTTGGTAATTAAAGTCCACCAGGTTTCTTTTGTGCTGAAGCCGGTTCTGCTCCAACTGCAATTCCTGCGAGCGCATGTTATTGAGCTGCTCAGTCACTCGGGTTTCGTTCGCCGTAAAACTTACCTGCAAATTGCTATTGGAAAGCTCGACGATCAAGTCGCCTGCTTTTAACGTGGTGCCGTCTTCCACCAGAATGCGCTCAACACGGCCACCTTCTACCGCATCAAGAAACACCGTTTTCAGCGGAGTTACCCGTCCGCGTACCGGGATGAAATCTTCGAAAGTGCCTTCAGAAACCTTCGATATAACAACACGGCTTTTGTCAATCTTAAAGCTGCGTCCGCTCTGCGCATCCAGAACCATAGTCCCAATGAAATAGAGGCCCGCGACAACCGCGGCGGCGATACCTGCCATTTTCCAGGGCTGTTTTTTCTTCTTTACAACCCGGTCCATGCCCATGCCCGATGCGGCGCGCCCGGTTTTCTTGCTGGCCTCGGCCATCGAAATAGGACTTGCAGAAGCTTTGCTCTTCTCAACTGTCATTTTTTGTTCCGCTTTTATCTTTGCTCGCATGATCTTCACACGCCTCGTTGGACGCCCTCCTTAATGAGCAAGGGTTGTGCCACCTGTTAAGTCATTGAAAATATGAATTTTTATTTGACACTGTTCGTTTTCGAACACATATTATTGTACGTTTTCGAACACATGCTGTACGGTCTTGAACAGTGATTGAGGTCGCTCCGGGCCCGGCACCCGAGGTAGAGATAATAATAGGTATATTATGGCAAAAGACGGCAAGATATTAATCGTTGACGATGATGAGGATATTCTCATCGCAGGGAAACTGCTGTTGAAACGCCACTATAAAACCGTGGTGACATGCAACCGGCCAGAGCATATGCCCGAGTTGATGGCGAACCAGAAATTTGATGCCATCTTGCTCGACATGAATTTTGGGCCCGGTGAAAGCTCGGGCGCACAGGGTTTCCACTGGCTGGCAAAAATATTGGAGATTGATCCGCAAGCTGTGGTGGTGATGATTACCGCCCACGGCAGCGTTGATATGGCTGTAGACGCCATCAAAAAAGGCGCCACAGATTTCATTAACAAACCGTGGGAAAACCAGAAGGTTATCGCCACGCTTTCAGCCAGTGTTCAGCTGCGACGTACGCGCTCGGAAGCGGAAGAACTGAAACAAACCAATCGGGCGCTCGCCCAGGTGGTTAGCACGCCAAATCAGCCCATGTTGGGGGCCAGCAAAGCCATGCAGGACGTGCATTCGGTAATCGAACGCGCCGCGCCCACTGACGCCAACGTGTTGCTGCTTGGCGAAAACGGGACCGGCAAGGAACTGGCGGCCCGCGCCCTGCACCAACAGTCCGGGCGTGCGAATAAAATATTCATGTCGGTTGATTTGGGCGCCGTTACAGAATCGCTTTTCGAAAGCGAATTGTTTGGCCATAAAAAAGGGGCCTTCACTGATGCCCGCGATGACCGCGTAGGCCGTATTCAGGCGGCCAACGGCGGCACTCTATTCCTTGATGAAATTGGCAATCTTCCCCTGCACCAGCAGGCCAAACTGCTAACGGTTCTGGAACAGCGCAAGGTAACCCCGGTGGGTTCTGATGTTTCCGTGCCTATAGATGTGCGTGTGATTGCCGCCACCAACGTGGCGAAGAAAAAACTCGCTCAGGAATCCCAGTTTCGGCAGGATCTTTTATTCCGGCTCAACACAGTGGAAATAACCCTGCCGCCCCTTAGAGAGCGACGCGAGGATATTCAGGAAATTGCAACTCACTATGCCAATTTTTATAGCCGCAAATACGGCAAGTCCTCCAAAGGCTTTTCGCCGGAAGCAGAGGCGGCCGTTCGTTCCTACGCATGGCCCGGCAATGTTCGGGCGCTAAGGCACACGCTGGAACGAGCGGTGATCCTCTCGGACGGTGATACTTTTGAGCCGGGCGATTTTCAATTGGACTTGCAGGCTGACGGCCCCAGTGAGGGTGCGATTGTTCCCTCCGGGGGAAGTGGGCCAGACCATGATGAGCGCATGGACCTGAACCTCGAACGGCTGGAACACCGGGCGATTGATCAGGCGCTGAAAAAACACCGCTATAATATAAGCCACGCAGCGAAGGAGCTTGGGCTCACACGCGCCGCATTATACAGAAGGATGGAGAAGCATGGGCTTTAAAAAATTCAGCTTACTGCTGGGCGGCCGGCTTGTTCTCATCATGCTGGCCCTTCTAGGGCTTACCTATCTTTACACACTGCCTGGTTATTTGGCGTCCACGGTGTTGGCCTTTAGCATTGTTTCGGTGCTGACATTTGAAATGATCAATTTTGTCTCCAAAACAAATGCCGAGGTCACAAGGTTCCTTGATGCGGCGCGCTATGCTGATTTTGGCCAGCGCTTCAATTTCCATGGGCTCGGCGCGGGATTTGGCGAGCTGGGTGATACTTTCACAGATATATTGAAGCGCTTCCAAACTGCACGGACAGAACAGGAAGCCGAGCTGCGCCACCTGAAAGCCTTGATCGAGCATGTGCCCGCGCCGTTGATGGCTGTAAAATCAGACGGCCAGCTTGTGCTGTGGAACAATGCAGCCCGCCGTCTTTTTGGCAGCGCCCACGTAACGCGCCTGCCCGATCTTGGGCAATTTGGCGCTGAGTTCGAAAGCGGCGTTACCAAACTGGAGGCCGGTCAAAGGCGGCTTGTCAGCTTCCAGCTTGAAGGCGTTGAACAGCGCATAACACTGGCGGCAACACAAATAAATATTGGCGGCCATGTTGAGCGGCTTATCAGCCTCCAGGACATTCAAAGCGAGCTGGACGCCGCACAGTTGCAAGCCTGGCAGGATTTGGTGCGCGTGCTCACCCACGAGATTATGAATTCAATCACACCCGTTGCGTCGCTCGCGAAAACAGCGGCTGATCTGGTTGACGATGTATCTGGCCAGGTCACCGACCACCCAGAGGTAATCGAAGAACTGGCTGATGTAAAAGATGCTGTCACCACTGTCGCCCGGCGGTCAGACAGCCTGATGCAATTTGTATCGAGCTACCGCCGGCTGACGCGGTTGCCACCGCCGGAGAAGTCACTGGTCAGCCTCAGCGAGCTTTTTAAACATGTTGCCCGCGTGGCTGCGCAAGATTGGAACGAAAAATCGCTTTCACTGGTGATCGACGTAAGCCCTCAAAAACTGGACGTCCATGCCGACCGGGACATGCTGGAGCAAATCCTTATAAACCTGCTGCAAAATGCCGCTCAGGCACTCGAAAAAACCAAAGATGCCACCGTATGGCTCAATGCGCATATCAGCAAACGCGGGCGTGTGGTTATAACAGTAGCGGATAACGGTGAGGGCATCCCAGCGGATATTGCCAAAAAGGTATTTGTGCCGTTTTTCACCACGAAACGCGAGGGTAGCGGGGTTGGGCTTGCTCTCACCCGGCAGATCATGATCGCGCACGGCGGGGCAGTATCACTGTCCGACCGCGACGGCGGCGGCAGCAAATTCTCACTGACATTTTAGCGCGCAAGAAGTCTCGCAGCTCATGCTCTCTATTAGAGCTGAATTTTTGCCTTAGAGCGAGGGCTGATCGGCTTGCGGCCCAAGCGTCAATTTAGCCGTATCTTCATGCCCCACATATTCCAAGTGGGCCTCAACGCATCCCATAGCCGCCGTAACAAGGCGCTCGGGCAGCTCATCATAAATCTCTGCGACAATCTCATTTGGATCCGACAGGCCTTTTTCCAAACAAGCCTCAACCTGCGTTTGGCGCATGGCCCGGTGCTCGCGCACCTCTCTTATGCGTGCGCCCGGGTTTGTAACGGCAAGGCCGTGGCTTGGCAGCATATGGTGCGCGCCAATATACTCCAATTTATCAAGGCTCGTAAGATATTCAGCCATATTGCCAAGAGGCGGCACAATCACGGTTGTTGACCAGCCCATCACATGATCGCCAGAAAAAAGTATACCCTTATGCGGCAGGTAATAAGCCATGTGGTTGGGGAAATGCCCCGGCGTATGCAGGGCCATAACCTGCCATTCGCCTTCGCCAATCAAATGCCCGTCCGCGAGTGCAATATCGGGGCTGAAATCCGCGTCCACATCCTCTTCAGTAAGGGCTAATATATCTGGCGAAAGGGCGCCAAATCCGTAAATTCTTGCACCAGTGAGCCTCGCCATAGGCACCGCCGCCATACTGTGGTCAAGGTGGCTATGGGTTACCAAAATCCCCGCCACCTTACGGCCAGCAACGGCTGCCTGAACTGCACCGATATGAGCGTCACAATCGGGCCCTGGGTCAATAATCCACACAGTGTCAGTACCAACCACATAGGTGTTGGTGCCAGGGCCAGTATATTCCTTGGGGTTTTTCGCGAGCACCAGATCAACACCGGGAGCCACTGGCCCAGAATGGCCATAAGTAGCTTCATCACATAGTTTTTTTGCAACTACCGGGCTTGGTATATTCATATTAGTCACTTCAACGCGCCGCCTGATTGTTTTTACCATGCTGAAATATTTATCAGCGTCAAAGAAAAAATTGCAGTCACCCTTATTCACGCTTCGGTGAAATTCTGAATACCCTCATTCAGGTCTCGCGGGTCAACTTTCCTTTTTCGCCGACAAAACCAGCGACGTAGTGGTTTTATTGACGCCGTTAATAGCAAGGATAAAATCAAGCGTCTGATCAATTTCTTCCATTGTTGGTGCTTTGATTATTGCGATCAGATCGTAGCTTCCACTCACCACATACAATGTTTTAATTGCGTCTTTGGTTTTCATCAAACCAATCGCCTGCTGGGCATATTTCTGATCAATAGAAAGCAGCACATGGGCTGAAATCAGCTTATCCTCATATTCCGCATGCTGCTTTACCGTAAAGCCGGAAATCACCTTGCGGCTTATCAATTTGTTTATGCGGTCTTGCACAGTTGACCGTGACAGCCCCAGCTTACGCGCCAACGACGACGTAGCTTCCCGTGAATTCGCCGTTAATAAGCCCAGCAATTTTTTGTCTAACGCATCCATTTTGCGGCCCCTTGCAGCACCAGCCAAAGCGAACCTTCCGCCCCGGCACCCACCAAGCCAAACCGTGCCAATTTATCGGCAAAAATCAACAAAAATAATCATTTTAACGGAGTTTATGTACAAAATGGTTATTTAGGGCCAGCAGTTTGGTGGCTACATTTGGCCTTCGGGACAATTTTTATCTATTCAGAGACGCTGCATGGCCAAACAACATTCCGGACTAACCTTGTGGCTTCGGGAAGAAGACCGAACGACAGAGCGGCGCACACCGCTTCTGCCAGAAGGCGCAAAAACATTGATGGCAGATGGCATTGATGTTGTTGTTGAAAAATCCTCAAAACGATCCTTTTCCAATGCCATGTACAAAGAAGCGGGCTGCACCCTGGTTGAAGCAGGCACATGGGTAAATGCGCCCAAAAATGCCATTATCCTGGGTTTGAAGGAACTTCCGGAAACGCCGAAAACATTAGTACATACACATATTTATTTTGCCCATGCCTTTAAGGACCAAAGCGGCTGGCAAGACAAGCTGGCCCGGTTTCAAACCGGCGGCGGTTCGCTTTTAGATATTGAATATATGACCGAAGACAGCGGTCGGCGGGTGGCGGCCTTTGGATATTGGGCCGGCTACATGGGTGCGGCGCTGGCACTTCTGCAGTGGCAGGACCGCAAAGCCGGGCGACCTTCCTTGATTAGCGACGGTCTTAGCCCGTTTAGAAACGCTAGCGCCCTAGACGGTTTAATCACCAGTCGCGCACCTATTGCCGAGATCCCCAGAGCTCTGGTAATTGGTGCTGGTGGTCGCTGCGGCCACGGTGCTGCCGAAATTCTGGAACGGCACGGCGTGAAAGTTACGAAATGGGGACGGCGCGAAACCGGAAACATTAACCGTGCTGCAATCCGGGACCACGACATATTGATCAATTGCGCCTTCGTAGAAGGTATGATCCCGCCGTTTTTAACCCCTGAACATTTAGTACCAGGTCAGCGCCTTCGTGTGATTTCTGATGTCTCCTGTGACCCTTTGAGCGAATTTAACCCGCTGCCGCTGTACGGCAACGCCACATGCTGGGACGCGCCAGCCATATCAATCACCGACGTGGTAGACCTCATAGCCGTTGATAACTTGCCGTCGCTTTTGCCAAATGAGGCCAGCATCGAATTCGCAGGCCTTTTATTACCGTTTTTAAGAACCTTACCAAACCGGAAGACAGACCCCGTATGGAAGAATTGCGACAAGGCATTTCAGGATGCATGTCGCACAATCACAGAATGCGAGGTTGCTTAAAATGGCCACCACAAAAAGCATTCACTGGATTGGCGCAGGGTTAGCGTCGGGCCCGGGACTTGTGGCTCTTGCGGCAGAGCACGGCAATGTCACCGTTTGGGACATGACAAGCGAACGCGCGAAAATGCTAAAAGGCCACATGCCTGAAGGCAAAACGCTGGGTGTTAAAATCCTGAATTTAGATGATGCGACCTCGGTTAAAGGTTTTAAAAACCAGCTAAACCCCGGCGATATCATTGTCTCCATGTTGCCTGCCACCTTGCATGTAACCATGGCAGAAATCGCGCTTGAGGCAGAAACTCATTTGGTAACCAGCAGCTATGTGGATGCACCAATGGCCGCACTGGACGCTGCCGCCAAGGCTAAAGGTCTCGCCTTTGTAAATGAAGTTGGGCTCGATCCCGGCATCGACCATTTGTTCGCGCACATTCTGGTGCAGGCCGCAAAAGACGCCGATATCCTTGGTAAAGGTCACCAAATCGAGTTTGTCTCTCACTGCGGCGGCATACCGGCTGAGAAAACAGAATTTACCTATAAGTTTTCATGGACACCGCTTGGGGTGATCAAGGCGCTCACCAGCCCCGCAAGGCGCATTAAAAACGGCGAAGAAAAGACGGCAGAAAAAGTTTGGCAGGCGGTTTCTGAAATAGAAATAGCCGGTGAAATTTTTGAAGTTTATCCAAACCGGGACAGCCTGCCCTATATCGAGGAATACGGCCTTGAGGCAGAGACAAACCTCAAAACCTTTGTACGCGGCACGTTGCGGCAAGCTGGCTGGAAAAAGGCCTGGGCAGATATTTTCGGCCAGGTAGAAACCGCAGACACGGAAGCCATGACTGCCCTTTCCAAACAATTATGGCAAGACCACCGATACGAAGACAATGAAGAAGACCGCGTTGTTTTATATGTTGCGCTCAGCGCAAGTGACAAAAACGGCAAAAATATCTGGTCGGCGTCGCTAGCGCTTGACGAGATTGGCAGTGACTGGCAAACCGCCATGGCACGCACTGTTTCCCTAACCGTAGCCGAAGGCGCAAAGGCCATTTTACGCGGGGCGTTTAAGCCCGGCGTCCATGCCGCGCTCACGGACGCAGGGGAAGCCAGAAAATGGCTCCAAGGCTTGAAAAAGGCCGGGGTAACCATGCGTGCTGAAACGGTAATCATCTGAGGAATAGGGAATGACCGATCAACAGATCACAGATGGGCTAATCACAGGCGGGCAGGCACTCATAAAGGCGTTGGTGGCGAACGGCGCAAAAACCGCCTTTGGCGTGCCAGGGGAAAGCTATTTGGCGGCGCTTGACGCCCTACACGACACAAAAGATACGCTCGAATTTATCACCTGCCGCCATGAAGCTGGCGCCGCCAACATGGCGGAAGCCTACGGCAAGCTAACCGGCGAACCCGGTATTTGCTTTGTCACCCGTGGTCCGGGCGCAACTCACGCTACCATTGGCCTGCATACTGCCTTTCAAGACAGTACACCGATGATCATGCTTATCGGGCAGGTTGCTGCTGACCAAGTAGACCGTGAAGCCTTTCAGGAAATTGATTACCGACGTTTTCTTTCAGAAGTCACAAAATGGACGGCCGAAATTCAGGATGTCTCCCGCATCAGTGAATATATCGGCCGTGCCTTCCGGGTGGCCACCTCTGGCCGCCCGGGACCGGTTGCCCTTGCGCTGCCTGAAGACATGCTTCGCGCGCTTTCAGGCCCACAGAAGCTCGTGCCGTACACAGCTGCGCGCGCGCATCCATCAGCCGCCGATCTGGGCAAGATAAAAACCCTGTTTGAAGGTGCCGAGCGCCCGCTGATGATGCTGGGCGGCAGCGGCTGGACGAATGAGGCAGTAGATCAGGTTCAAACCTTTGCCGAAAACAACAATTTGCCGGTCACGGTTTCTTTTCGCTGCCAGGATCGCTTCAACAATAATCACCCGAACTATGTGGGTGACATGGGCATTGGCGCCAACCCAAAGCTAATTGCGCGCATGCAGGATGCGGACCTGCTTTTGGTTCTAGGGTCGCGGCTTGGGGAAATGACAACGGGCGGATACGGGCGCCTAGAGGTTCCTGTGCCGCAGCAGACGCTCATTCACATGCATCAGGGTGCAGAGGAATTGGGGCGGGTCTATCAGCCAGACCTTGCGATTAATGCTACACCAGCGACCATCGGGCCGATGCTTGCCGATATGAAGCTTGGCAATCAGGACAGATGGGCGAGCCGCACAGCCGATGCTCGCAGCGAATTTGAGGCCTGGACCACGCCGTCAAATAATCCGGGCGACGTAAAAATCGCGAGCCTTTACGAGCATATGCGCGAGACATTGCCCGCTGATACTGTCTTTTGTAACGGCGCAGGCAATTACGCCGCATGGCTGCACAGGTTTTACCGCTACCGCGCTTTCCCAACCCAGCTTGCGCCCACGTCGGGGGCCATGGGGTACGGCGTTCCGGCCGCTATCGCTGCCAAAATTGTCTCACCTGAGAAAACAGTTATCGCCTGCGCCGGAGATGGTTGTTTTATGATGAGCGCAATGGAGCTGGCAACAGCCGTGCGCTACAAAGCGAACGTGATATTTCTGGTATTTAACAACAGCATGCTCGGCACCATCCGCATGCATCAGGAACGCGGCTATCCCGCGCGGGTTTCAGGGACAGACCTTACCAACCCGGATTTTGTGCAATTTGCTGAAAGCTTTGGCATGCACGGTGCGCGGGTTGAAAAAACCGAAGATTTTCCTGCCGCACTCGCTGCGGCACAGTCTGCTGGCAAACCAGCGCTTATCGAAATCAAAGTAGACCCGGAAGCCATTGGCCCAACCGCGACGCTTTCCGGCCTCAGAAACAATTAGCTTTTAAGGAGTATACCCGATGCAAGCACGTGTAGCTGACATCCTCAACCAACTCGGCATCGACCCGGCACAATTTGAAAAGGGTGACCTTGATGTGCATTCCCCCATAGACGGTGGGCTTATGGGTCGGGTTCAGATGGATACCGCCGAAACCGTTGACGCGAAAATTACCAAAGCCAACGAGGCATTCAAAACCTGGCGTACAGTGCCTGCGCCGCGGCGCGGTGAGCTTGTTCGCCTGCTCGGCGAAGAACTGCGCACCCATAAAGATGCACTTGGTGCGCTTGTAACCGCCGAATGCGGTAAAATCCTCGAAGAAGGAAAAGGTGAAGTTCAGGAAATGATCGACATCTGCGAATTTGCAGTGGGTCTTTCCCGCCAGCTTCACGGCCTGACCATCGCTTCCGAGCGCCCGGGCCACCATATGCGTGAATATTGGCAGCCACTTGGCCCTGTGGGCATTATCTCGGCTTTTAACTTCCCGGTTGCCGTTTGGGCCTGGAACACGGCGCTCGCCATCATCTGCGGCGATACCTGCATCTGGAAGCCATCAGAAAAGACACCCATGACTGCGGCTGCATGTCAAATTCTGTTTGATCGTGCCGTCAAAAAATTTGGTGATGATGCCCCTGAAGGTCTGTCTGCGGTTATTCAGGGCATGCGCGACATTGGCGAACGCATGGTTGATGACGTGCGTATGCCGCTAATTTCGGCCACGGGCTCAACCCGTATGGGCCGTCAGGTTGGCCCGCGCGTTGCCGAACGCTTTGGTAAATGCATTCTGGAATTGGGTGGCAATAACGCGATCATCGTGGCGCCGTCAGCTGATCTGGATATGGCGATCCCGGGCATTGTTTTTGGTGCCGTAGGCACTGCAGGCCAGCGCTGCACATCGACACGCCGCGTTATTGCGCACGAAAGCGTGTATGACGACCTCGTGGCACGCCTCAAAAACGCTTACAAAGGCATCCGCATTGGTGATCCACTTGAAACCGGAACACTTGTCGGGCCCTTGATCGACAAAATGTCGTTTGACGCGATGGAAAAAGCGCTTGCAGACGCTCGCGCCGAAGGCGGGACAGTAACAGGGGGCGGCCGGGCCTTGGAAGCTGACTTTGCAGAGGGTTACTATGTAAACCCGGCGATCGTTGAGCTCAGCGGCCAGACAGCCAGCATGTGCGAAGAGACCTTCGCGCCAATCCTCTATGTCATCAAATATAGTGATTTTGACGAAGCAGTAGCGATCCAGAACGCAGTGCCGCAAGGCCTGTCCTCTTCTGTATTCACCACTGACGTGCGTGAAGCCGAGGCCTTTATCGCCACTGGCGGTTCCGATTGCGGCATTGCCAATGTGAACATCGGTACATCGGGCGCGGAAATTGGTGGGGCATTCGGCGGTGAGAAAGAAACAGGCGGAGGCCGTGAAAGCGGCTCTGACGCATGGCGCGCCTACATGCGCCGCCAAACCTCGACAGTGAACTATAGCCGCGAGCTACCGCTCGCCCAGGGCATAAAGTTCGACCTATAACAATAATAATAAAAATACCAGCCCACAAACTAAGGGGCGGCCTTTTGGTCGCTTTTTTTTTGTCTAAAACGTGCGGCGTTATTTAGTTTGCCTTCGCCTTAATTCCGGGCTTGCGCATACCGTGCAACAGAGCTTCCTGTGCGTCTTTTTTGGCCTTGCCGCGGCCCGCTGATTTATTGCTCCCGGATTGATCGAAGAGAGCGGGCATTCGCGCAAAACCATACTTCGCCTTGAGCGCGAGAAGAGACAGTAACAACCCCACCTGGTCGGAGAAGAAAAACCGCCCGCCTTCTTTTTGGCAGACAACAAACCTCTCCAGAAGATAAGCGCCGATCATATGGGCAAACGCACGGCCGCCATCGTCGGCGCGCAAGCCTGTGGCACCAGCACCAATGTTGCTCCAAAATACAAAATGGGCGCGCCTGTCAGGCTCCATAAACAAAGTGGAAAGAAGCACACTCGCGTCACTGGCTTGCCAAACCGCTTGCTGGCTGGTGTTCAATACACCGTCGACATCGGTGATAATCACCCGGTCATAGCGCTCCAGATAGGCGGGCAGATACATATAGCGTGCACCAGCGCAGTAGCCTTTCATCAAGTCGGGCGATAAATCGCCAAGCGGCTGCCGGTCCAGCGTTATATTTATGTGAACGCCGTAAGCTTTTTCCATCGCTTCGATACGGTCTTCTTCCGGCTCGAAATCAACCGCATGGATATGCACCAAACCACCCGGATTATGGATCGAGAAGCTTTCAACAAATCCTTCCGCATACATATAAAAATAAACCGCGTTGCAAGAAATAAGCGTGCAGCTTTTGATGGTTTTGTTTCTCATGCCGAAAGTCAGAGACCCAGTAACAGCACACGGCGATGCGGCAAGAGCCTCAAGGTGCTTCAGTGAAACAATGTTGGCACCGGCTCTGAAAAACTGGCTGCGGTACGCTTGCCCCACTTTATCGGAAGCAAAAAGAGAAACAGCGTCATCCATTCGTTTTTCTACACAGGCAATAAGTCCCTGGTAATGCGGCATATGCGGACTGTCGGCACCGAGCTGCGCCAACACAAGATTATAAGCTGAATAAAGGTCAGCCAGATGCGCCGGTTCCAAATTATTCTGGAATATATGGGTTGCGATCAGCTGATAGGAAACTTCCATATGAAAGTCACAATAAAGTTCCCGCTGCCACGGCGTCAGATCTGGTCTTTCAAGAGCAAGGGCCGTAAATTTTTTCACCGCGGCCCGGTCTCTTTCAGCATATAATACCAGCATAAATTCAAACAAATGGGACGCATCAAATGTCGCCACGCTGGTTAGCTGGCGCTGATAAAGATTGAAGCTGTTTCGCTCTTCTTCGCTCAGGCCCAAAAGGCGGGCTACAAGGCCTGTATAGATAACAAGGTCATGGTCGGTCAGGTCATGGTGTTTTGCGGCGGCCCGCAGGTTCTGCAACAACTTTAGGCGATCTTCTTTTTTCAGGCGCGATTTCCAAGCGTAATAGGGAACCCGAAAATAGCTGCCAATGACATCGCGTCGCTCTATGGCCCGGCAGGTTTTTGACAACGCCAGAAATCCGGAAAACTCTGCCTTTTCGCTTGTCAGCTCTAGAAGCTGATCTTTCAACAGGTCATCAAGCGATTTTTCTTCCCTAGAGAAAAACCCACCTAATTTATGTTTCACTTCTTTGAACATAAAAACCCTGAAAGATTGTTGAGACAGCAACAGTGATTTCTGTCTCGCTTCTGGCACGGGCCCTACCCTAGCCGACTGATCCGAGTTTTAGTTGAATATGGTGGAAAAATCTTCAATTTTTTGCCAGCCCCCAGCCACCGCCTTTTTGAAACGCTTTGCTTCAAGGACGAGCCTTCGCTCGATAAGCCAATAAAAAACCCCTCAGGCTTTCGCGCTGAAGGGTTTTGAATTCTAATGCATCAAACCTGTTTAACGGGTTCTTGCGACTACTCCGTCACGCTCCAGGCGCTTACGCTCCAGTTTACGTGCACGGCGCACGGCGGCGGCTTGCTCACGAGCTCTCTTTTCAGAGGGCTTTTCGTAAAACCGGCGCATCTTCATTTCGCGGTAAACACCTTCACGCTGAAGTTTTTTCTTCAGAGCGCGAAGCGCTTGATCCACATTGTTATCCCGAACGGAAACCTCCATGGGTTTCTCACTCCTTTCAAAGCCAAAATTTGTGGGTGGCAAGTCGGGCGCACACTCACGGGGCACGCGCCGTATAGCAAAGCCTTGCCTACCGCACAAGTTAAAACACAAAGAAACCTGTGCGCGGCCCAAACAAAGCCCGCTTCAGGTAACATTACATGGTCAAATCATACCAGAACCGCGGGCAAAAGGCAAAATGCGGCACTATGCCTCTCGCGCGCCTCATAATTTGGTGGTACTAGTGAGAAACTTTTAAATTGGCTTTCACGAATCGAAAACGACAAATTCATGAGCACCAGCACCATAAACGACATGACCCCAGAAGAATTGCGCGGCCCTCTCCTCGACGCACTGTTGCCTCATGTGGCGTTTGACGGCTGGACCGAGCCCGCATTGAAACTGGCGGCGGAAGACATAGGCATAAGCAGCGAAATGGCTGAGCTCGCGTTCCCGCGCGGCCCTCTAGAGGCGCTCGAAGACCATCTTGCGCGTGAAAACGCGGCGCTGCTCGCAGCCCTTGAGGCTAAGGACCTTCCGTCGATGAAAATACGGGACCGCATCACAGTGGCCATTCGTACGCGGCTGGAGCTCGGCGCAGACACGCGGGAAGTGGCACGCCGAAGCATGGCCTTAATGGCTATGCCGCAAAATCTGGCGATGGGGCCAAAAGCCCTATGGCAAATCGCGGACACAATGTGGCGCGCCGCAGGCGACACCTCAACCGACCATAACTGGTACACAAAACGCATGACACTTAGCGGTGTATATAGCGCGGTTCTTCTTTTTTGGCTCAATGACGAGAGCGAGGATTACGCAGACACATGGGCCTTTCTTGATCGGCGCATCGAAGATGTAATGAAAATCGAAAAGACCAAATGGCAGATGCGAAAAGCCAGCGAAAAGCTTCCGTCATTGTCTCGATTTTTGGGACACCTTCGTTACCCCGGTGCGTGATTTTGCTTCAAGACGAACCAGAACAGCATGATCTCCCCGCCGTTTTGGCGGAGTGTTTGGCTGCTGACGCCGCCAACGCCGTCTTAGGGTGGCAGCGATATCTAACAAGCGAACGTCGGCTTTCTCCAAATAGCATTCAGGCCTACAGCCGGGATATCGGAGATTTTTTCAGCTTCCTAAACCACTACCGGGAAGAAACAATGAGCCTCACGGGTATCGCGGCGCTTTCCGTCCGTGATTTTAGGGCATTTCTGGCCGCACGCAGAGCAGATAATGTTTCGGCACGGACGACTGCACGAGCCTTGTCCTCTATCAGGAATTTTTACCGGTATCTTGCGCGGGTCGAAGGAATACAAAATGATGCGATCAAAGCCGTACAAGGCCCCAAATTACCGCATAGAGTGCCGCGCCCGCTAACCGAAGAAGGCGCAGCGTCCGTTCTCGAAACAATTGGCGATTTTGCCACCGATGACTGGGTTGCCGCCCGTGACATCGCTGTTATCACGCTTTTGTATGGCTGTGGCCTCCGCATAGGCGAGGCGCTTGCGCTAAACCTCGCTGACAAACCCACGGGTGAAACGATGCGTGTTGTTGGCAAACGGAACAAGGAACGCATTGTTCCTGTCCTGCCGCTGATCCACGACGCGCTCGACACCTATGTGAAGATGTGTCCCCATACACTGGAGTCGGAAAAGGCGCTTTTTCGAGGCATGAGAGGCGGCAGACTAGGCGCCAGAGCGGTTCAGGCTTCAATGCAGAAGGTGCGTCTGGCGCTAGGCATGCCCGACAGCGCCACACCGCACGCGCTGCGGCACAGTTTTGCCACTCATCTTTTGTCACGCGGGGGCGACCTGCGCACAATACAGGAATTGCTTGGCCACGCAGACCTTAAGGCCACGCAAATATATACAGAGGTCGACAGCGCCCGTCTCAAAGACGTATATGACAAAGCGTTTCGTCGCACCTGAGGCTTGTTGGTCTCGCTTCATACCTACACTGAATGGTACACATCGCTCATGACACAACCACCCAGAAACCAAAATCACAATCGGCTTCGAGGCTGGATGCTTACCATATTATTTGGCTCGCTATCGGTATCATGCGGGTTGATTTTATATGCACTTATTTTGCTTCACGCGTCCTTCGATGCCAACCAATTTGGGTTTTACCTCACACTGCTTGTCGCGCTGGTAGCCGCCGCAAGCAATATAAAGGCGGCAGTGGCACATTTTAAAATGACAGGGGGCGGTGAGACATTGCCGCGAATCCCGTTGCGGCCTTTTCTGTTTGTGGCTTTAACGTTGTTTTTGGCAGGCCGCCTGTTTGACGGACTTTAAGGTTTCGTTTCGGCTGGAAAGGAAAAAGAAGGCAAACTAAAATTTTTCCGTAGGTCGTTTGCCGCTTTCAGATATTGGGCGCGCGGGCCAAACGCTACAAAATGCGGAACAGACGGCGAATGCTGTACCCAGCCTTTGGAAAAGAAGCGGCCCAAAAGATAAAAGCCTTTGCTTTTTTTCATTTGGCAAGCGCCATCAAAAACATCCAGCTCAATATGTTTGGCTAAATAGGTAGAAACTGAAATGCTGCCTTCTTCAGGCTGGTAGCAAACGGGCTCAATGGCCAGGCTGGCCATCAGAACGCCCCATATTGGCTCATCTGCCAGCTGTTCATTAACACCCCGGTGACTGATCTGAACTTCGGAAAACTCGGCCTCTGCGGTTTCCATCGCCTGGCCAACAAGCTGCTCCAGCGCCTCCGAGCGCTTGAAATAAAAAACACCACTGTTCATCTGCACAATATAGGGCACATGCTCAGCTGCCATCATGCTTTCAATGGTCTTCCCATACCAACTACCTGTTGTAACTTTGCCGCCCGGCATACCAAAAAAACCCGCCGACATTTTTTCCCAGTGCCGGTCCATATCTGGCTTGGCAATGAAGCAATCGCTATCGATAAAAATGGTTTCTTCATAAGGCGAAAACAGCGGCATGCGAATTTTATCGCCACAACCACTGTAGGTGGGATGAAGTGGCAATTCGATAAGCTGGTCAAAATACTCCCTGTATTCAGGAGCCAGCTTCTTGGCGTCGTCGCACAATAGGGAAATAGGCCTAGATGGGTCATTCAGTCGCACCGACAAAGCCAGATTGGCAGCCGCTTCGAAATATAGCGGTGACCCTGTCGCCAGTGTTAAGTATCCTCGCATAATTCTCCCTCGCCCGTATGCCGTTTTACGATATGCACTGCAGCATCAAAAGGCAACCAGTTGGCGGCATTAGAGAATTCAAAGAGAAGCTCGTCCAAGATCAAGGTCCGAATATGGCGAGTATTATTCAGTGAAATCGGCTATTGTATCTTCATGAACAACGAACCACGACATTTGCTTTATGAAGCCCTGTTAACTCGCGACGAGCGGTACGACGGTCGGATTTTTTTCGGGGTCACGTCCACCGGCATCTATTGTCGCCCGGTTTGTCCGGCGCGAAAACCAAAACCCGAAAATATCCTGTATTTTGCGGACTCTGCTACAGCTCGGCTTGCGGGCTTCAGGGCCTGCAAAAGATGTCGACCAGAAACACGGCCTGGTAGCCCCGCGTGGCAGGGCACTGGCGCAACGCTTTCAAGAGCGCTCAGGCTGTTGGCCAAAGGCGAAGGGCCGAACAGCCTTACGGCGCTGGCTGACATGTTGGGCATAAGCGATCGACATCTGAGGCGGGTATTTAACAAACATCTGGGCCAAAGCCCAATGGAAGTAAAAATGAAAAATCGGATGGGTTTAGCGGAATCACTGCTGACTGATAGCGACGGTTCCGTTGCAGACGTGGCGTTTGCAGCCGGATTTCAAAGCCTGCGGCGTTTTAACGACGCTTTTAAAGCGGCCCATAATATGAGCCCGACACAGTGGAGAAAAAAACATGCGCACTGAACTTTTATTAGGTAATCTTAAAACACCGGCCGGCGACTTAACACTGGTGACCAAGGCTGACCGGGTGATCATTTGTGAATTCAAGGACCGGGACCTCCGTGTAGCCCGGCAGTTACAAAAATTCTATGGTGGCGCCAATGTCACAAGTGGTGACGTACCTATTGCCATCGCAAGAAGCTTTGACGCCTATTTTTCGGGTGATTTACGGGCACTGGATAGCCTCCTAACCGCACCTGCGGGTAGCCCATTTGACCTGCGCGTTTGGCAGGAACTTAGAACCATCCCGACCGGAAGTACAACCCACTACGGCGATATCGCCAACCGGTTGGGCTCCAGCCCACGTGCTGTGGGCGGCGCCAACGGCCGCAACCCCATAGCGCTGATCCATCCCTGCCACCGTGTTATTGGTGCCGATGGCAGTTTGACGGGTTACGCTGGCGGCATCGAGCGCAAACAGTGGCTGTTGCGGCATGAGGGTGCGCTTCTGCCGGTTTAAGATTCCTAACTAAAAAACGAACTTTGCGTTTCTGCTTGTCGGAAGCGCGCGCTCCAGCTTTGTCTTTTACAAACCCTCTCATCAGGAGAATATAATGAGTAAATTTCGTACCATCGCCATACCGACCGAAGAAGCAAGAGCCTACCAAAGCGGTGCGCTTGATGCCAATGGCCACGCTCCCGAAAAGCACGTGTCTACCGGGTTTGGTAACCCTTGCCGACACTGTTTGCAAACCATCGAAGAAGGAGCTGACAAGCTAGTGCTGGCTTACAGGCCGTTTGACGCTCCACAGCCCTACGCTGAAATGGGGCCGATTTTTCTGCACGGGCGGGAATGCGAACGCCACAACGAAAATGCAGGCCTGCCAGAGATGTTTAAAAATTGGCATACGGTCCTTGTTCGTGGCTACGGAGAAGATAACAGAATTCAGTATCAGGCCGCACGTTTGGCTCCCGTGGATGAACTTGAGCAACACTGTCATGAACTTTTGGAAGATAAAGATGTCTCATATCTTCATATCCGCACAGCACAATATAATTGCTATCAGTGCAAAGTGGAACGCGCCAGCTAGCGCTTAGTTGCTGGATAGCTCCCGCTGAGCTGATTTCTGAAATTTGGCAACTCGAACCATATCATTGCGACGTTCTGTACCCCGGTATGCGAACGTCGCCGCGCGGCGTCTGTCAGGCCCGATATATGCGCTGGCTCGGATAAATTCCTTTGGTTTTGCCGTCATATGCGCCAGCCGTTCCTCCAGTTGCAACCCGGTGAAAGGGATGCTCATAATCTCTGAAACACCTGAATCGCGGGAGTCTACGACCTTATCGCGGTCAGGGTTCGACATGATCATGATAATAGGTGCCTCAGCGGGGGCACCATTGCTCATTCGGATAAACCGGGCAAAGTCTGGACCGCCAAACTCTTCCAGATGATGGCCAACAAAAAAATGCGTGAATTCATGCTCGCTCATGCGGCGAACAGCATCTTTCGAATGATGCACCAGTTGCACGTTTTCAGCGCCATTATCCTTCAGGAAATGCCAAATATAATCAGCAAGCTGCTTGTTCGAAAGCGCAACCAGCGCCCGCATAGCCTGAAAATTAACGCCCAGACGGCCCATTCAAAAGTCCCATACGTCTGGCCGATATTATCAGCCAGATAAATTATAAATGGTCGCCCCCACGCGAACCAACACCCCTAGTCTCCATTTCGGCTTAATAAACTTAAGGTCGCAGGTCAATTAAAAATGGCTGATTCCTGCCACTTCGCTCCTCGAGGTAGAATGAATGCCCGATATGCTAGAAAATATGAAAAAATATTTCCTTATTTGAAATTTTGTGAAAAAAATTTCTTATTAACGGTTTGAGTAGTACTATTTTCCATAAAAAACGATAAACCCAAACCCTTAGGTTTCTCAAGGCCACAATCTGTAGTTAGGTTTTTCGCATCTAAGGAAGCCGGCTCCTTAAAAGATGCGCGGCGTCATTCCGCCGCCACCTCCTTACATATGGATCGTGCGCTTGTGCACGGCGAGCGCCGCTTCTTTCATCGCCTCGGTCTCTGTCGGGTGGGCATGGCACGTGAGCGCGATGTCTTCGGCAGACGCACCAAATTCCATCGCTGTGGCCGCTTGCGCGATCATATTCCCAGCGTCCGCACCAATGATATGCACGCCGAGCACACGGTCAGTGGCTTTATCAGCCAGAATTTTCACAAAGCCCTCGGTAGCCATGTTGGCCTTGGCGCGGCTGTTTGCTGTGAATGGAAACTTGCCAACATTATAGGCCGTGCCCGCTTCCTTCAGCTCGTCTTCGCTTTTGCCCACGGCTGCCAGCTCGGGGTATGTGTAGACAACACCCGGGATCACATCATGGTTCACAAAGCCTGTTAGGCCTGCGATATTTTCCGCTGCCGCCACGCCTTCGTCTTCGGCCTTGTGCGCAAGCATGGGGCCCACGATCACGTCACCAATGGCGTAAATGCCCGGTACGTTTGTGGAAAAATCATGGGCGGTTTTGATGCGCGAGCGCTCATCCATTTCAACACCGATGGTCTCTAACCCCAGCCCGTCAGTGTAGGGGCTGCGACCCACGGCCACCAACACCACATCAGCTTCAATCACAATGGCATCACCGCCTTTTACGGGCTCAAATGTCACTTTTGCGCCCTTGCCGGTATTTTCAACGCTGGTAACTTTGCTGGACAGATTGAGCTTCATGCCCTGTTTCTTGAGCATACGGCCAAAGGTCTTCCTGACCTCCATGTCCATGCCCGGCAGCACCTGGTCCATAAATTCAACCACGGTAACTTCAGCGCCGAGCCTGCGCCAAACCGAGCCTAGCTCAAGACCAATCACGCCGCCGCCAATAACTACCATGCTTTTAGGCACTGGGTTCAGATCAAGTGCGCCTGTGGAAGACACCACGGTTTTCTCGTCAATTTCCATGCCCGGCAGGGTGGCTACGTCACTACCCGTTGCAATGATGGTGTTTTTCGCCGTGATAGTGCGCGAACCGCCATCGTTTAAAGCAATCTCAATGGTGTCTTTGGCTGAAAACTTGCCGGCACCCTTGATCCATTCGATTTTATTTTTCTTGAACAGAAACTCGATGCCGCCGGTTAAGCCCTTAACGGTCTCGTCCTTTGCCGCCAGCATTTTCTTGATGTCATAATCGAGACCTTTGACGCTCAGGCCAAATTTCTCAAAATCATGGCCTGCTTCCTCATAAAGATGCGAAGCATGCAGCAGCGCTTTTGACGGCATACAGCCTACATTCAGGCAAGTACCGCCCAGCGTTTCACGCTTTTCTATGCAGGCCACTTTCAGCCCCAATTGCGCCCCACGAATAGCGGCCACATAGCCGCCCGGCCCTGCACCAATAACAACAAGATCAAAAGTATCAGACATTCATTTGTCCTTTATTCAACAGCGACAGGGCTATGATTACATATCAAGAAGAAGGCGTGTTGGGTCTTCCAGCGCTTCTTTCACACGCACAAGGAAGGTGACGGCTTCGCGGCCATCAATGATGCGGTGATCGTATGAAAGCGCCAGATACATCATCGGACGGATCACAACCTGGCCATTTTCAGCCATGGGCCGTTCCTGGATTTTATGCATACCAAGGATCGCCGACTGCGGCGCATTCAATATGGGGCTCGACATCAGAGAGCCAAAAATGCCGCCGTTTGAAATGGTGAATGTTCCATTTTGCATGTCAGCAACCGTCAGCTTGCCGTCGCGGGCTTTTTTACCAAAACCTGCAATCGCCAACTCTGTATCCGCGAAGCCCATGTCTTGTGCGTCTTTCAGAACAGGTACAACAAGGCCATTCGGCGCGGAAACCGCAACACCGATGTTCGCATAATTGCGGTAGACAATCTCTTCGCCTTCAATCTGGGCATTCACTGAAGGGATTTCTTTCAGGCCCAGGCAGCATGCTTTTGTGAAAAAGCTCATAAAGCCGAGCTTGATATTATGTTTTTTGGCAAACAGATCTTTGTATTTAGCGCGGGCTGCCATCACAGCCGACATGTCCACTTCGTTATAGGTGGTCAGCATCGCGGCTGTATTTTGCGCGTCCTTGAGGCGCGAAGCGATGGTCTTGCGGAGGCGTGTCATTTTCACGCGCTCTTCACGCGGGCCGGTGGGTGCCGCAGCGGCGGCAGCGGGGGCCGGCGCTGAAAGCGTGCGGGCTTTGCCGCTTTCAATCGCGCCCATCACATCACCTTTGGTCAAACGTCCATCCTTGCCGGTGCCTGCAATCGACGTCGGGTCAAGGTTATAATCTTCAACGATACGGCGCACGGCTGGTGACATGGGCATCAATGCCTCTGGTGCAGCCGCTGCAGCTGGTGCAGCTGCGGGAACCGTTGCCGCTGGAGCAGGCGCTGTTGGCGTTGCAGCCGGTGCTGCCGCTGGTGCGGCCGCAGGCTTAGGGGCAGCCGTCGGGGCACCTTCCGTATCCACCCGCGCAATCAATGCGCCGATTTCAACTGTATCGCCTTCGGCTACAACTTGCTCGGTGAGCACACCCGCAACAGGGCTCGGCACTTCCATGGCAACCTTGTCGGTTTCCACTTCAACAATGGGCTCGTCTTGCGCCACCGCTTCGCCAACCGCTTTCAGCCAGGTGCCGATTGTTCCCTCGGCGACACTTTCGCCCATTTGCGGGATTACAATTTCTTCAATAGCCATTAGGTCTGCTCCTGCCCTGCCAAAATTGTGGGCTCATAATTTAATTGGTCAATCATATTGTAAGTGCCTGTTCCACGAGGGCTGCTTGCTGCGCCGCGTGCTTAGACGCCAAGCCCGTTGCTGTCGCAGCGCTAGCCTCACGGCCAGCGTAAACCGGGCGTGACACTGGCGAACTTATGTTGCCGAGCACACCCTCTAGCAGCTCGTGAATATAGCTCCAGGAACCCATATTTCTCGGCTCTTCCTGGCACCAGACAACCGCCTCAACGTTCTTAAAGCGGGACATTTCCTTTGAAAGCGCATGTTCAGGAAACGGATACAGCTGCTCAACACGGAGGATGTATGTATCATCCTGTTTGCGCTTGTCGCGCTCGTCAAGAATATCAAAATATACCTTGCCCGAACACAGGATCAAACGCTTGATCTTGTCGTCTGCCTTGAGCTTGATCGAGCCCGCTGTTTCACTTTCGGCATTATCCCATAATACGCGGTGGAACTCTGATCCCGGACCAAACTCTTCGAGCAATGAAACACAGCGCTTGTGTCGCAAGAGGGACTTTGGTGTCATCATCACCAGCGGCTTGCGGAAATCCCGGTGCATCTGACGCCGTAGAATATGATAATAATTCGCCGGGGTCGTGCAGTTGGCAACCTGCCAGTTATCCTCAGCAGAAAGCTGCAAATAACGCTCCAGCCGTGCAGAAGAATGCTCCGGTCCTTGGCCTTCATAGCCGTGCGGCAACAAAAGAACGAGCCCCGACATCCGTAGCCATTTGGCTTCGGCCGAACAGATAAACTGGTCGATAATAATTTGTGCGCCATTGGCAAAATCACCAAACTGGCCTTCCCACAGCGTCAGCGCATTTGGATGCGCCATCGAGTAACCATATTCGAAGCCCATCACACCGAATTCCGAGAGGTGGCTATCCAGCACTTCAAAATGTGCCTCGTTGCTGATGTGTTTCAGCGGCACATGGCGCTCTTCGGTTTTTTGGTCAACAAACACTGCGTGTCGTTGGCTGAACGTGCCGCGCCCACAGTCTTGTCCTGACAGGCGCACGCCGTAGCCTTCACGCAGCAGCGAGCCAAATGCCAATGCCTCAGCCGTCGCCCAGTCAAACCCAACGCCGTCCTCAAACATTTTATGTTTGTTGTCGAGAATGCGTTTCAGCGTGCGGTGAATATTAAATTTCTCCGGGTAGCTTGTGATCTGTTCGCCAATTTCGCGCAGCATGATCTCGGACACGCCGGTTTCAGCGCGGCGTTTTTCGTGGTCGTCATCCGCAAGGCCAAGGCCCTGCCATTTACCCTCAAACCAGTCGGCTTTATTGACCTCATAGTCTTTCGCGGCGTCAAATTCGTCTTCCAGATAGCTGTAAAATTCAGCTTCCATGCTTGCGAATTGCTCGGCGGTAATCACGCCTTCGCTAATCAGCTTGTCGGCATAAAGTTTCACCACGCTGGGGTGCTGTTTTATAGACGCATACATAAGCGGCTGCGTGAACGCCGGTTCGTCGCTTTCGTTATGACCAAAGCGGCGGTAGCAGAACATATCAATCACTACGTCGCGTTTGAATTCCATACGGAAGTCTGTCGCAAGTTTGGTAGCGAATGTCACGGCCTCGGGGTCGTCACCGTTCACATGGAAAATTGGTGCCTGCACCATTTTCGCCACGTCAGACGGGTATGGGCTGGAGCGCGCGAACTGCGGGCTGGTGGTAAAACCGATCTGGTTATTGACAATAAAGTGGATGGTGCCGCCAGTATTGTAACCACGCAAACCAGACATGCCAAAACACTCTGAGATAATGCCCTGCCCCGCGAAGGCCGCATCGCCGTGCAGCAACAGCGACAGCGTATCGTTACGCTCGTTGTCGCCTTTCATTTCCTGCTTGGCCCGCACTTTGCCGATCACCACTGGGTTCACAGCTTCAAGGTGCGACGGATTGGCGTTCAGTGACAGATGCACTTTATTGCCATCAAATTCGCGGTCAGCGCTCGTTCCAAGGTGATATTTCACATCGCCAGAGCCCTGAATATCGTCAGGTTTGGCCGAACCACCGTGGAACTCGTTAAAGATCGCGCGGTAAGGTTTTTGCATCACGTTCGCGAGCACATTGAGGCGCCCCCGGTGCGGCATGCCGATCACAATTTCTTTGAGGCCGTGCTGGCTGCCAGATTTCATGATGCCTTCAAGCGCCGGAACCATGGCTTCGCCGCCGTCCAGGCCAAAACGTTTGGTGCCAGTGTATTTTTTACCGAGGAAGCGCTCGAACTGAACCGCTTCTATAAGCTTATTCAGGATCGCGACCTTACCTTTATCGGTAAATTGAATTTCCTTATCGCGACCTTCGATTTTTCGCTGAATCCAGCTTTTTTCCTCAGCGTCGTTGATGTGCATAAATTCCACACCAAAGTTCGAACAATATGTACGTTTAAGAATAACGAGGATTTCACGGACCGTAGCAGTTTCAAGGCCCAAAACCCCGTCCATAAAAATTGGTCGGTCCATATCGCCCGGGCCGAACCCGTAGGTGCCGGGCTCAAGCTCAGGGTGCATTGGACGTTCTTCAAGGCCTAGCGGGTCAAGATTGGCAACCAAATGACCACGCACCCGGTAGGTGCGCACCATCATCAAGGCACGGATACTGTCGGTTGTGGCAGCCCGCACGTCAGCTGCAGACACAGCAGAAGGCTTAGCGTCAGCCACTTTGCCTTCAATGAACATGTCTGAGCCATCAAGGCCGGTTGTCAGGTCGTCATTTGGCCTGAGGGGCCAGTCACTTCGGCCCCAACTTGGACCCGAGGTTGAAATACCGGCCTCAAGCGAGCTGAAATAGTCCTGCCAGCCCTGGTCCACAGAGGTGGGATCGACGGTATATTGCTCGTAGAGCGATTCTACAAATTGTGGGCTTACACCCTCTAAAGCTGCGAAACGATCCTGGTCTGCACCCATGGTATTGCGGCGCGACACTTCATGCCGCGCCCCTCTTTTAATAGTTAACCAATAGCTTCGAGAAGCGTAGTGCCAAGGCCCGCGGGGCTATCGGACACAAAAATTCCCGCCGAACGCATAGCTTCGATCTTGCCGTCAGCACCGCCCTGTCCACCAGACACAATCGCGCCAGCGTGGCCCATTGTCCGGCCCGGAGGCGCTGTGCGACCAGCAATAAAGCCAGCGACAGGTTTTTTCACCTTGCTTGATTTAAGGAACTCAGCGGCTTCTTCTTCCGCTGAACCACCGATCTCGCCTATCATGATGATGCTTTCCGTGGCATCGTCACCGAGGAAAAGCTCAAGGCAATCAATGAAGTTGGTGCCGTTCACCGGGTCTCCACCAATACCAATACATGTGCTTTGGCCAAGGCCCGCCGCGGTTGTTTGCGCCACCGCTTCATAGGTAAGTGTACCGGAACGCGAGACGATGCCCACGTTACCGGGTTTGTGGATATGCCCCGGCATAATACCGATTTTGCACTCGCCCGGTGTGATAATGCCCGGGCAGTTCGGTCCAATAAGACGCGAGCCAGAGTTTTTCAGCGCGCGCTTCACCCGCACCATATCCAAAACCGGAATACCCTCGGTGATGCAAACGATAAGCTCAATCTCGGCGTCGATAGCCTCAAGAATACTGTCTGCCGCAAATGGCGGAGGCACATAAATAACAGAGGCGTTTGCGTCTGTTGCTTCGCGTGCATCACCCACGGTGTTGAACACTGGTAGGTCAAGGTGGGTCATGCCGCCTTTGCCCGGTGTTACGCCGCCAACCATGTTGGTGCCGTATGCGATGGCTTGCTCAGAGTGGAAGGTGCCTTGTGCGCCTGTGAAACCCTGACAAATTACCTTAGTATCTTTTCCTACGAGAACTGACATTATCCAGCCTCCTTCACAGCTTTAACAATTTTCTCAGCTGCGTCGTTCAAGTCGTCAGCAGAAATAATCGGCAGGCCGCTATCGGCCATAATTTGTTTGCCGAGCTCAACATTGGTGCCTTCAAGGCGCACGACGAGTGGCACCGAAAGTGATACTTCGCGGGCCGCGGCTACAACGCCCTCGGCAATCACATCACAGCGCATGATGCCGCCGAAGATGTTCACGAGAATGCCTTCGACATTGTCGTCCGACAGGATAATTTTAAAGGCTTCGGTCACGCGCTCTTTGGTCGCGCCGCCACCAACATCAAGGAAGTTCGCTGGTGAACCGCCCTTCAACTGGATGATATCCATTGTTGCCATTGCAAGGCCGGCACCGTTGACCATACAGCCGATTGAACCATCGAGGCTGATGTAATTCAGCTCATACTTGCTGGCTTCAATCTCTTTGGGGTCTTCTTCGCTTTCGTCCCGAAGTTCGCGTACTGCCGGATGGCGGAAAAGGGCGTTACCGTCGAACGACATTTTAGCATCGAGCACAACCATTTCGTCTGCTTCAGTAAGCACAAGCGGGTTGATCTCCAGCATTTGCGCGTCGAGCTCAGTATAGGCTTTGTAAAGTGCAGCAACAACCTTCTGGCATTCTTTCGCGGCTTTGCCGGTTAGGCCAAGGCCAAACGCAACGCTGCGGCAATGAAACGCCTGTAGGCCAGTGGCTGGCTCAATGGTTGTAGTGGTGATTTTCTCGGGTGTTGCCTCGGCAACTTCCTCAATATCCATGCCGCCTTCAGTCGACGCCATGATAGCAAGCTGGCCAGAGGCGCGGTCAAGAAGGATCGCCAGGTAAAATTCGTTTTTGATGGCGCAGCCGTCTTCAACATAAACGCGCTTTACCTCTTTGCCTTCAGGGCCGGTTTGGTGCGTCACCAGTGTTTTGCCGATCAGGTCTTTGGCAACCGCTTCCACATCATCAATGGATTTAACAACCTTCACACCGCCCGCTTTACCGCGACCACCAGCATGAATTTGTGCTTTAACAACCCAAACCGGGCCGCCAAGCTTTTTGGCCTCGTCAACGGCTTCCGCCGCCGTGTAGGCAACGCCGCCACCAAGCACCGGTGCGCCGTATTCTTTCAGCAGGCCTTTCGCCTGATATTCATGGATATTCATTTTTCATCCAGTTCCTGAGGAATTGTCCCTATTTAAATTTTCTAACCCAATGATGCGTCGATAGATTTACACGCATCCATCAAGCCTTTTACCGCGTCCACAGAATGATCAAAGCCAGACTTTTCTTCGCCCACGAGATCAATCTCTACAATTTTTTCAATGCCATTTTCGCCAATGATGGTTGGTACCCCAACATACATTTCAGAAAGGCCGTACTCGCCGCTGAGGTATGCTGCACACGGCAGCAGGCGGCGCTTGTCTTTAAGGTAGCTGTCTGCCATATCAATGGCGCTCGTCGCAGGCGCATAAAAGGCAGAGCCTGTTTTAAGAAGACCAACAATCTCCGCGCCGCCGTCCCGTGTGCGCTGCACGATCTGATCAATTTTTTCCTGCGTTGACCAGCCCATCTCAACAAGGTCTGGCACCGGTATACCGCCCACTGTTGAATAGCGTGTCAGCGGCACCATGGTGTCGCCGTGGCCGCCAAGCACAAATGTGGTTACATCCTGGATCGACACATTAAATTCGTCTGCGAGGAAGTGGCTGAAGCGCGAACTATCAAGCACACCTGCCATGCCGCACACCTTGTTTGTTGGCAGGCCAGAGAATTTCTGCAGTGCCCATACCATGGCGTCGAGTGGGTTGGTAATGCAGATCACAAATGCGTCGGGCGCGTGCGCGGCAATGCCTTCGCCAACTGATTTCATAACCTTGAGGTTAATGCCAAGGAGGTCATCCCTGCTCATGCCCGGCTTACGAGCCACACCTGCAGTTACGATAACCACATCAGCGCCAGCAATATCAGCGTAATCGTTCGCGCCTTTCATTACAGCATTGAAACCTTCAACTGCCGAAGCCTGCGCCAGGTCAAGGGATTTGCCCTGCGGCAAGCCTTCGACAATATCAAAAAGGACAACATCGCCCAATTCTTTGAGGGCCGCGAGATGCGCAAGCGTGCCGCCAATTTGACCGCCACCAATTAGTGCTATTTTTTTACGTGCCATGTAACTGCTCCAGCCATGAGTTGGGGCGCCAGCTTTCCGCGCAGGCGCATACTGAAAACGAAAGAATATTCAACGTGGTAACTAGCGCGTTTACCATAGTGAGACAACCCATCAATGTGAACCTTTCCACACCATTCGTTGACGAAGTGTTACCGAATTGAAAAAACCTTGCTTTTCGGGGACTTTTTTTGATCAATCTGCGTTGTTTTTGACGCACCAGCACCCCAATTTGGGAACAAAAAAATCGAAAAAAAACCTGAGTCTAAATATTAGCCGGCCGTGCCGTGTCCGCGTTGAAGGTAGGCCTCGGATTGCATTTCCATCAGCCGCGATACTGTTCGCTCAAATTCGAACGACCCATCCCCAGCCAGATAAAGCTGTTCCGGCCCCACTTCTGCCGAACACAAGAACTTAACACCGTGCTCATAAAGCGCATCAATGAAGGTTACAAAACGCTTGGCTTCGTTGCGCTTTTCTTTGCTGAGCTGCGGTATCGCCACCATGATCACCGTATGATAGGCGCGGGCAATAGCCAGATAATCAGCAGCGCCAAGCGGGTTGGCGCAAAGCCGTTTGAAGGAAAACACAGCCACACCCCGAGCCGCTTTTGGCACAAACAGCGTGCGCCCCTGAACAGACAGCTCCCCCGAAGGTACTTTGTCCCGGTTTTCGACATCCCGGTCTGTGAGGCGAAAAAAAGCTTCTGAAAGTTTAGCTGTTGTCCCGGCATCAACCGGCGAATAAAAGGTTTTCACTCCTTTCAGTCGATCATACCGGTAGTCCGTTGGGCCATCGAGCGCAATTACGTCAAAATCGCTGTTTATTTTTTCGATGAAAGGCATGAAAAGCTGGCGGTTTAGTCCGTCTTTATAAAGATCATCAGGCGGCCGGTTCGACGTGGCGACAATCACCACACCGCGGTCCATCAGTTCATTGAACAGCCGCGACAGTATCATTGCGTCAGCGATATCAGTTACCTGCATTTCATCAAAACACAGTAATGTCGCTTCCTGTGCCAGCTGGCGGGCAACCGGAGCGATAGGGTCATCTTCGCTGGCACGGCCGCCAAGGGCGGCCCGTTCTTTGCCGGTCATTGACCGCCAGGCTTTCATGCGCGCATGCACATCAAGCATAAATTCGTGGAAGTGCACCCGCTTTTTGGACTTTAGCGGCGCAACTTCATAAAAAAGGTCCATCAACATGGACTTTCCCCGGCCAACGCCGCCGTAAATATAAAGCCCGCGCGGCGGCTTTTTATCGCCGCCAGACCAGCGGAAAAAATGAGACAAACGCCAGCTTTTAATGGAAAGCCCTTTTGCGTGAACCGAAATTTCGGGATAGGCACTCAGCTCAACAAACAGCCGTTCGAGATGGTTAATAATGATAAGCTGGTCATCGTCAGGCTTGATTTCGCCTTCGGCTTCAAGGGCACGATACGCGGCTAACGGGCCATTTTCTGCGGCTGACTGCACAGGCAACAATCCTAAAAAACTACACAAAAAACCTGTAACACGAGACCCAAGCCTGGTCTAATGCGAAATGTTTTCTTACATCATCCAGACCAGGCCCCATATCCAGACCCGGCCCCGGCGAAAAACCTCACGCCGGGTAATGTATCTGTCGCTAAGAAAAAAATAACCTACACGGTTTAAACTTGCTCAATCCGCTTTAGATACTGTTGCGAGCCGGATACTATGGCACGTCCGGCATTTCGCCGAATGATAACCACCAAAGCGACCCGAAAGTTGTTTGCATGAACAAGCAGTCCCGTATCATACCCCTGTCTGGCGTAAAAAATTTCCGCGACATGGGAGGCTACCACGCCGACGACGGAAGGAGCCTGCGCTGGGGGCAAGTTTTTCGCTCAGGCCATCTTGCTGACATGACAGATGACTGTGGCACCGAAATCTTCGCCCGTGACATAGAAACTGTGATCGATTTCCGGTCAGACGCGGAAAAAATTCGCCACCCCTTACATTGGCCCGATAGCTGGATACCGGATTATCACGCGGTGCCCATTGGTGGAAACGCGGCGGCCTGGGTGAAGGAGCTTTACGACAAGCTGGCAAAAACCAGCTTCCCCAAAGAAGAACTTCACCAGCAATTCATTCTGGCATTCGAGACAATTCCGATCGCAAATCAAAAGGGCCTGAAGCAGTTCTTCGATACTTTGATCGACAACAATAAGGGCAATGCCGTGCTTTTTCACTGCACAGCAGGAAAAGACAGAACCGGTATCGCAGGCGCATTATTGATGAAAGCGCTGGGCATTAGCGAAAAGCAAATCATGGACGACTTTATGCTGACGAACACGGCCGTCGACCTAGAACAAACGTCTGCCACGATCGCAGAATGGTTGTCGGTCAAAGCCGGACAAAGCATAAAGCCTTCAGCCGTGTTGCCGCTGGTTGGGGTAGAGCCAGCGTTCCTTGAAGCCGCATACGGCGCTATCCGGAAAAGCCACGGTTCAATAGGCAATTATCTGGAAACCGCGATGGGCCTTACGGCCGACCGCCACGCCCTATTGAAAGACCTATTCCTGAAATAGCGCAGTCAGGCCGATTTCTTCTTGAGAACAGCCCCACGCCTAGCGCCGACTATGATTATGGCATTCTCAAAAATCACCTATTTGTTTGCTTCTTACGAAAAAAGATGCATCAAGGTTCTGTTGAGGCCGGAAAACCCGCCGGGCACCCGTGAATATATTTGGCAACATGATTGGACTTATGTGAGCGCCGAACGAGACACCAGCCCAAAGGAACTAGGTGAAAAAGCCTTCGCTGGGGCTGCCCTGATGGTGGGGACACGTTTTGCCATTCGGCTGCTGGGCCTGATCTCCGTGACGGTGCTGGCTCGCCTGTTAACACCGGACGATTTCGGCCTTTTTGGAACTGCGGCACTGGCTCTAGGGTTTTTTCTACTCTTGAAAGAGGTGGGCTTTAGCGAAGCCGTCATTAAAGAAAAAGAACTGACCAAAGCGGATATTGATACGCTGTGGACCATGAGTCTGATATTGAGCGCGATTACGGGGTTAGCCCTTTTTCTCGCCGCCCCATTCATAACCGGGTTTCTAAAGGATGGTCGGGTCGAGCTTGTATTACAGGTGATGGCGCTGTTGCCAATCATTGATGCACTGGCCAGCCCCGCCTCTTCCCTGTTACTGCGAGAGCTTCGTTACGGAACTGATTTCTTATTGAAATCAGGCAACAAAATCGTACGCGTGGTGGCAGTTATTGTTGTTGCCATAATGTTGAAATCATATTGGGCGCTTGTCTTTGGCGCACTGTTATCTTCGGTGTTTGGCGTCATCATATCCCATATCGTGCGCCCTTACCGCCCTCGCCTGACGCTGGAAAAACTGAAAAAACACCGGGGGTTCGCTTTGTGGGCCTATCTTCGAAGCGTGGCCTTATATCTTGCCAGCACGTCTGACGAGTTTGTCATACGAAGTTCCGCCAATACTGCCTTTTTTGGGATTTATCACATCTCCCGCGATTTGGCGCGTGTATTGATTCTAGACCTGATCGGACCTGTGCGCGAAGCCATGCTTCCGGCTCTGGCGAAAATGCAGGATGACCCGACCCGCCACGCAGAGGCTGTTTCAAATATTTTGGGTGCCTCGGTTATCGTTGGAGCCGCAATCTCTTTTGGTATTATGGTTACCTCGCACGAACTGGTTTTACTGCTGCTGGGCAATCAGTGGACCGCCGCAGCTCCCTATTTAAGCTTGCTGGCGATTGGCTGCGCCTGCAATGCCATTGGCGAGGTCAATCAAAGCAGCTTCATAACCGCGGGCCTGCAAAAAAAATCTGCCTTGTCTTGGGCGTTGCGGGCGGTAGCTTACGGCGCGGGCTGCATTACGGCAGGATTGATATATGGACCCAAAGCCGTTGCCATAACATTCAGCGCGCTATCATTGGTCAGTCTTATCGTAGAAACTCTATATATGTTTCGCTGTCTAGGCGTAACGCCGCACTTGCTCGCTGTTGTGTTTCGCCCGCTGATAAGCGCGGGCCTTATGGCAATAGCGGTATATTCTCTACCGATCCCAGACCACTGGTCGACAGTTGTAACTCTTTTGAGTAAAGTGACGGTTGGCGCGGCTATCTACGGCGTTCTGCTTCTGGGTTTATGGAAACTTAGCGGCTACAAAAAAGGGCCGGAATATACGCTTTACCACAACCTGCCCAAGAAAATACAAAAGCTGGTTCCCATAAGTGTGCCGGATACGTTCTAACGCCTGCGCCTAGGCACCAATAGCGCCATTTTTCCGCGAGAATTTCCGAACAATCCAAAAGATGGGCGTGAGGCAAAAGTCAGGCAGTTTAAATACCAGGTACCGAAACTTTAGGCCAAGGGGCAACTGAGCAAACACCAAGCGCTTTGTCGCAAAATCGTACGCCTGCCGGTTGCGGTATGAAAACGCCGCCTGAAGCATGTTGGTTGCTTGCCATCGGATACAGGCATGTATTTCAGCTTCATAAGCCTCAAATACGCCGCCTTCTGCTAGCTGGCGCTCCAAAAGCTCGATGCCGCCCATTGAGGTTCTAAACCCTTCACCGGAAAAATTGCCGCCATATTTTCTGATGTGTACGGTGATTTTACTGTCGCAGCCTACAGGGGCGGAAATTACCATTCGGCTGGTCATATCGCCGTCTGCTGCCGGATTACGCGACAGCCCAGGTCTTATGCCGCCAATGCTGTCATAAAGAGCCCGCCGAAACATGCCTGCAGAAGGAAAGAAGGGGTTTGCACGCAATAACATGGCAAAGGGGCTCGGGCCAAAGATGCGGAAACCATTTTTATCCTCGGGGCAATTTTTCCAATAATTTTCGCCTAGGCTGAAAAACTTGTTTTCATAGCGCGCGGCATCATCAAATTCTGCAAAATTTGAATAGGCTGCACCTACTTCTGGATATGCTTCAACTAAAGCAACCAGCCGCTGCAGATGGTCTTCATCCCATAGGTCATCATGGTCACATATGGCAACCCAATCGCCAGCCGTAGCCTCCACAGCAATTTTTTTTGCTGTTTCAGGCCCGCTGTTTTCAATTGTCCGTATGCTTAGCGCATCACCAAATTCAGCCAAAATCTCGGCGGTGCTGTCCGTGGAACCGTCGTTCACCACAATGATTTCAGTGGCTGCGAAGGACTGCGCCAGAATGCTTTTCAGGGTATCTGCAACAAAACCTGCACCGTTATAGGTGGCCATAGCCACCGATATCTTAATGTCATGCTTAGGAGCCATGCATCACCCGGTTACTTTGCAAAGCAGGAGCCACAAATAAATCGGGCGCCAACATACCGCATGTCAACGCCCGGCCTATTCTGCAAAGTTCAAACAATGATCAGCCCTTGCGCTCAGCCATCATTTTCTTGGTTTCCGCAATCGCTTTCGCCGGGTTCAGACCCTTAGGGCAAGCGTTAGTGCAGTTCATAATTGTGTGGCAGCGATACAGCCGGAAGGGATCTTCAAGATCATCAAGGCGTTCACCCGTATGTTCATCGCGCGTATCCACCAACCAGCGGTGCGCCTGCAACAAAGCCGCAGGGCCGAGGTATTTATCTTCGTTCCACCAATAGCTTGGGCAGCTGGTAGAGCAGCTTGCGCACAAGATACACTCATAAAGACCATCAAGCTTCTTGCGGTCTTCAGGGGACTGAAGCCGTTCTTTTTCAGGCTGGGCGCTTTCAGTTTCCAGCCACGGCTTAACAGACGCATACTGAGCGTAAAAATTGGTAAGGTCTGGCACTAGGTCCTTCACCACCAGCTGGTGCGGCAGTGGTGTAATCGACACATCGCCTTTTACATCTTCAATGGCCGTAGTACAGGCGAGGCCGTTTTTACCGTCAATATTCATCGCGCAAGAGCCACACACACCTTCTCGGCAAGACCGGCGGAAGGTCACTGTGCTGTCCATCTCGTCCTTGATTTTAATCAGCGCATCGAGAACCATCGGCCCGCAACTGTCCATGTCGACTTCAAACGTATCCATATGCGGGTTTTCGTCGTCGTCCGGGTTCCAGCGGTAGACGCTGAATTTCTTCGTATTTGTCGCGCCTTCGGCTTTGACAGTTTTGCCTTTGCCAACCACAGAGTTTTTAGGAAGTGTAAATTCAGCCATTTTAATACACCCGTGCTTTGGGTTTGATATATTCTACTTCGGTAGAAAGCGTATAGTCGTGCACGGGGCGATCCCCGAGCGTGACCTTCTTGCCGTCGAACCAGGAAACCGAGTGTTTCATCCAGTTTTTGTCGTCCCGGTCAGGGAAGTCTTCGTGCATATGCGCGCCGCGACTTTCTTTCCGGGCTGCAGCACCGTGCATTGTCAGCACCGCTTGCCCAACCAAATTTTCCAGCTCCAGTGTTTCGATCAAATCACTGTTCCAAACCAGCGAACGGTCGGTGGTCCTGATGTCGCTGATATTTGCAGCAACAGCATCAATTTTTTCAACACCTTCGCTGAGGCTTTCCTTTGTACGGAACACCGCGCAGTGGGTTTGCATTGCGCGCTGCATTTCCAGACGTCGCTCAGATGTTGACGCCGAACCGTTCGCGTAGCGTGCCGCATCCAGGCGGCCAAGCGCCATGTCGCTATAGCCTTCCGGTAGTGGTTTTTGCGTCGCACCCGGTTTGCTGGTTTCAGCAATGCGGTGTGCTGTCGCGCGACCAAAGACCACAAGGTCGATGAGCGAGTTTGACCCCAAACGGTTCGCGCCGTGGACAGACACACAAGCCGCTTCACCAACTGCGAACAAGCCCGGTACCGTGGCGTCCGAGTTATCCTTCGTGGGGTTGATAACCTCGCCGTGATAATTGGTCGGAATACCGCCCATATTATAGTGGCACGTTGGGATGATCGGGATCGGTTCTTTGGTCACGTCAACGCCCGCGAAAACTTTCGCAGATTCAGAGATGCCCGGCAGGCGCTCAGCAAGGATTGCAGGGTCCAGATGGTCCAAATGCAGGAACATATGGTCTTTGTCTTTACCAACACCGCGGCCTTCGCGGATCTCGTTCGAGATTGAGCGGGATACCACGTCGCGGGATGCAAGGTCTTTCGCCGACGGTGCATAACGCTCCATAAAGCGCTCGCCTTCGGAGTTAATGAGAATGCCGCCTTCGCCGCGTGCGCCTTCTGTAATAAGAACACCCGCGCCGTATATACCGGTTGGGTGGAACTGGACAAACTCAAGGTCCTGCATCGCGAGGCCTGCGCGCAGTGCCATACCGCCGCCGTCACCGGTGCAAGTATGTGCAGACGTTGCCGAAAAATAGGCGCGGCCATAACCACCTGTCGCGAGCACAACAGATTGGCTGCGGAAGGCGTGGATGGACCCGTCTTCCATATTCATGGCGATCACACCGCGGCATTCACCGCCTTCCATGATTAAATCAATCGCGAAATATTCAATGAAAAAGTCACTGTCATACTTGAGCGACTGCTGATAGAGCCCGTGTAGCATGGCGTGGCCTGTACGGTCCGCGGCTGCGCATGTGCGCTGGGCTGCGGGGCCTTCCCCAAACTCGGTGGTCATGCCACCAAAGGCGCGCTGATATATTTTGCCTTCTTCGGTGCGAGAAAATGGCACACCGTAATGCTCCAGCTCATAAACCGCAGCAGGCGCTTCACGCACCATATATTCAATGGCGTCCTGGTCCCCAAGCCAATCAGACCCCTTAACAGTGTCATACATATGCCACTGCCAGGTATCCTTGCCCATGTTGCCGAGGCTGGCGGCAATGCCACCTTGCGCTGCAACCGTGTGCGAGCGAGTTGGGAAAACCTTAGTGATGCAGGCGGTTTTGAGGCCCTTTTCGGCGAGCCCCATAGTGGCCCGAAGGCCCGAGCCGCCCGCGCCGACTACAACGGCATCATAGGTATGTTCTGTGATTGGATATGCTGTGCTCATGGCTTAGCCCCCAAATGCAATACGTAAAACTGAAAAGATGCTAAGCGCCGCAATAAGCGTGCAGCCAAATTTGATAAGCAGCGTGGCCGCCCATTTGTTGCCGTGGCTGTGCACATAGTCTTCCACCACTTCCTGCAGGCCCGACCGCATATGAGCCGTGAAATTCAGGATAAACAGGATCAGCAACACGGAAACAAGCGGCTGCTTGATCCAGGCCACCCATTCAGCGTGGCCCTTACCTGCGTTACCAACGAAAGAAACCACGAAAAACAGCACGAGCGGAATGTTGGCAACAGCTTGAATGCGGTGACTGATCCAGCCTTCTGTACCAGATTTGGCAGAGCCAAGGCCGCGCACTTTCGAGAGAGGTGTGTTCATATCTGCCATGATCAGAGCCTCCCCATCACTTTATAGGCGGCAGCCCATATCACCAGCGTCATCACCACCGAGAAAACGAAGGTGAATTTCGCTGTGGCGGTGTTTGATTTGAGATCAAAAAGTTTACCAGCATCCATAAACAAGTGACGAATGCCCGAGGCAAAATGCTGCATCAGTGCAAAGGTAATCATAAAGAGCACAAAGCGCCCAAGAAGCGAGCCCGCAAAATCCTGCACCATATTGAAATATTCGTGCCCGGCAGCAAGAGCAACCAGCCACCAGGTGAGCAATATAGCGCCAAACGCCAAAGCAGAGCCGGTGATACGGTGGATGATCGACACAGCCATATGGGCGCCAAATCGGTAAACTTGCAGGTGGGGCGATAATGGTCTTTTCGCCTGTGCCATGAAATTTCCCCTGATAGAAATAGGTGTTAAAAAAGCAGTTTTGAACCAAAGAATTGCCTGCAAATCCTTGGCAACAATCCCGCAAATCATCTGGGCAGTAGTTTTAGCGCCCTCACTGCGGGTTCCGCAAGTAAAGATATTGTCGGCAGGCGACTTATTCTTGTTCAGCCCGGCAGAAATTCTGTTGTGCTGCAACCTGCCTTTGGTTTAGATACGGGGCAGGGATTGAGATGGGGGCTTTCAATATGAAATTTACGTGCTTTATACCGTTTTTGGCGTTTGTAGTCGGCGTCGCTACGCCTTCAAGTGAGGCGCAAACAAACAAAGCCGCCGACATACCTGTCGAGGTTTTTGCGGCATTGCCAGATATTCAGTCACCGACGTTGTCGCCCGACGGTACAAGGGTCGCATATATTTCCGGGACTACGGGGCGCAACCAGATCGTCATTCAAACCGTCGACGGCACAAAACCATTTTTTATACCCCCACGCAAAGACGACATGGTCTTCACCAAACTACGATGGAAAACCAACAACAATTTACTGTTTATTGTCGAGGCTAACGTGAGAAGGCTTTCCTCATGGAACCTATCTCAAGAGCAAAGGGTATTGAACCTAAATTTGAAAACCCAATCCATTTCTTGGCTTGGGAAACCTCGAAGGCGCTCCAACATGGTTTCCGGCGTTAGTAGCCTCGGCGCAGAAAGCTCAACGCAGTTTAAGCGAAGCCGTGTAATAGACTGGCTCGCGGGTGACCCGCAGCATGTTTTACTTGGCATTACAGAAAATAACAACGGGCAAGAAGAAGCTGTTCGTATCAATATCGAAACTGGTTTGCGAGCTACTGTTCAACATGGAAGAAATTACATCCATAACTGGCTCTCCGATGACGCGGGAAAAATACGAATGGGCCTTGGTAGAAAAAAGCCGTCCCCACATAGTGCGCGGGTCCGTCTTTTTAAAAATGAAAACGGAGACTGGGCAGATTCCGAAAATTCACCTTGGATTACTAACTACCAAATAGAGGCATTTAATTCGCAACCAAAATTTGTAATTGTTAGTGGCAAAACCCTAAAAAATGACAAAACATTGTTTAAGATGGATCTCGCTTCCGGAGAAATTCAGTCTCAATTGTTTAGCCATGCTAAATGGTCATTTGATAGCCTCTACCAACATCCGTCGACCGGAAAATATATAGGGGTTAACTTTAATGGGGATATGCCACAAACTAATTATACAGATAAAAAATTTAAGTCCTTACAAGAACGCTTGCAGCTAGCAATTCAGGGATCAAACTTCAAAATCGTTTCATCTGCTACCGAAAAAAACATACATTTGATACTTGCGCAAACACCGACCAACCCAGGCGATTATTACCTGTACCACGCGGACAAAAATGAGTTGCAAAAAATAGGTGCTCGCAGGCGCTCCATCGACCCGGCTTATATGTCCAAAACATTCGTAGTAACCATTCCGATGCGTGATGGTACCACTATTCCGGGCTATATAACTGTACCTTCTGGAAAAAAAGCTCACAAATTGCCAACTATTATTCTGCTTGAAGGTGACACAGAAAGCCGAGCAAATGCACAGTGGCAAGCAATGGCTCAGTTTTTTGCCAGCAGAGGGTATCTTGTCCTACGACCGAACCACCGTGGTTCTGGCGGATATGGGCGAAATTTTTTAAGGGCAGGATACAACCAGTGGGGCGGCCTTATACAAGAAGATATTAACGATGCGACCCGCTGGCTTATTTCGAAAAACCTGAGTGGCAAAGACAAGGTTTGTATCGCAGGGACATCGTTTGGGGGATTATCTGCGCTTATAAGCGCAGCCAAAGCCCCGCAGCTTTACAAATGTGTTATTGTCCGAAATGCATATACCGACTTGGCCCGCATGAAGCGAGAAAATCGTTATTTTAGCCGCGATGAAACTGGGCATAAAATCATCGGCCTTAAAGGCCGTAATGATGATACTTTTTCCCCTTACCAGAATGCTGAAAAACTTATAGCCACCAGTTTGGTGGTTACAAGCAGGGACGCAGCAAACGTTTCTTATAAACACGGTCGAGATTTTAGCAATCGACTTAAGAAACTTGGCAAAGTCAGCATGTACTTTGAATTGAAAGAGAGCGAAAATTTTGCAAGCTCAAAAACCGCGCGTCTAAAAATTTTCACCGCCTACGAAAATTTCCTCGCCAAACATATCGGGGGCCAAGACAAAGCCAGCGCACGCCAATAATTCGCGCGAAATGTGCCAACAATCTTGACGGGAAATTAAAAACCTGAGAGGTTTCTTCCAAACGAAAATAATAAGTATTTAGTTTAGAAAAATACATCAAAACTGACAGCGAGCCAACGAATTCCAGTCCAAACGGGGGGAACCATGGACACTATATTCAAGGGCTTATTGGCTTTAATCATCACATCTTTTAGCGGCGCTGCAGCGGCCAAAGAAATGCCCATCGAGGCATTTGCCGCCCTGCCAAGCTTCAGTCAGGCGCGGCTTTCTCCGGACGGCACCCAGATAGCTTATTCAATTAGCTTGAAGGGTAGAAAGCATGTTGTTGTGCAGAGCCTGCAAGGCGAAGGCCGGAAGCTGATTTCGCCCTCCGAAAACTGGGAGCTCAACGACTACCGCTGGGCAAACGAGAATGTTGTCATTGTGAATACAGGCTCGCTCCTAAACCGGCGTGATTTCGCGAGCAAAACCTATAATACCCGCGTTCTTTCTTTCATTGTCGACAAAGGAAAATATGTTTGGCTGGGCAAGCCCAAACGGCAAAGCCAGACAATGGCCAACCGAAAAGGCCCCAACCAAGTGTCCCAGTTGGAACGAGTGCTCGACTATTTGCCAAATGACCCAAAAAACATTTTGATGGAACTGGACTTCGACCTCGATGCCAATGTTGAAGTTTTCAAAGTGAATGTAAAAACAGGCAAGCGAAAAAATATCAGGAAAGAAGTCACCGGCGTACAAGACTGGTATACGGACCAATCCTCGGAAATTCGGTTTGGTACCGGCTATAAAGGCGCAAAATATGACCAGCCTTACGCTATCTTCAAAGGTGAAGACGGGGAATGGGCCAGCCTCAAAAATGCGGAATGGCGCGACAAATACAGTATTCGCGGATTTACCGACAACCCCCAAATAATATATGTAAGCGGCCCCAGCGAACACGGAACAGCAGGGCTTTACAAGCTCGACGTAACCACTGGCACAATTACGGAAAAGCTTTTCAACCACGAAAGCGTGGATTTTGACTATGTCATTCATGACGCCAGCACGGGACAGGCCGTAGGCGTTGCCTACAGGGACGATTTTGCTCGCAGTCAATATTTCGAGAAAAACTTCCGCATCGTACAAAAAAGTATGGCCCGGACATTCAAGGGCGCTGTCACAAGCATTATAGGACGGGCAAAAAACCGGCAGCTGTACCTGATTTATGTAGAAAGCAGCACAAATCCGGGCGACTATTATCTTTATGACCGCGACAGCAAACAAGTGCATTTCATCGCACAGGTGCGTTCTAAAATCGACGTCGAGCAAACCGCCGCTACCACCAAGCTGACAATTCCCGTTCGGGACGGTACCGAAATACCAGCCTACTTAACGGTTCCCAAGGGCCTTGAGGCCAGCAATTTGCCGACAATAATATTACCGCACGGCGGCCCGCATGCACGTGACGACGCCGCTTGGGACTTTTGGGCGCAATTTTATGCGAACCGCGGCTATTTGGTGCTAAAGCCAAATTTCAGGGGCTCAACCGGTTATGGCCAGGCTTACAGGGCCAAAGGCGTTCGCCAGTGGGGCGGATTGATGCAAAATGACGTTACCGACGCGACAAAATGGGTTGTTGCCGAAGGGATGGCAGACCCTGATCGCATCTGCATTGTTGGTGCTTCATACGGGGGGTATGCGGCGCTCATGGGCGTGATTATGGAGCCAGGGCTCTATAAATGCGCCGTATCCATCAACGGCGTGACAAATCTGCCTTTGCTCAAAAGCGGCGACAAAGACACGATCGGTGGTAACGTCTGGATCAAGCGCATGGGCCTCGAAGGCGCAAGTGACAAAAGTGTGTCTCCCTACCACCGCATCGACGAAGTGAGTGCACCCGTGTTGTTAATGTCATCAAAAGACGACGAACGGGTACCATTCCTTATGTCGTCTGCGATGGACAAGCAGCTTCGCAAGCGCAAAAAATCCAGCGAGTATCTGCGCATTGAAAACGGTGGCCACAGCATGGTTACCGAAGCGTCACGGCTGAAAATGCTGAAGGAAACAGAAAAGTTCCTCGCCAAGCATATTGGAAGTTAGTAAATCAGAGCTATTGTTTTTACCGGAAATTTGGGGGGATCGGAAAATGCGACTTTTAATATCATACGCGCTATTCATTCTATTAGCGGCGGCTTCGGCGGCCCCGCTGTTGGCGTTAGAGAAAATTCCAGCCGAGGCTTTTGCCTCGCCGCCAAACTTTTCACGTGCTTCCTTATCACCAAGCGGCGACAAAATCGCCTTTATGACTAGTGTGGAAGGCCGCCGTCATATTATGGTTACAAACCGTTCCACTGGCAAAAGTGTGCTGGTGCCACCAACCGACAAAACTGAATTAGGTAGTTTCTTCTGGGGCAATGAAGATACACTCATCATTACTTTTCTATTGTCACGGAAAAGGTCAGACGCAAATTTCCGCTCAACCGAGACCAAGCTATTCAGCTTCAATATCAAATCAATGGAATATGTTTGGTTGGGCAAGCCTAAAAAAGACAGTTCATCCCTAAAGGGTGCTAAATATGGCAAAACTGCCGCCTTCGGAGAACATGTGCTGCACGCCTTGCCTGAAGAGCCGAATTTCATTCTCATGCAAATGCGCGAAAACCTCTTTCGACCGCCCGCCGTTTTTAAGGTCAATATCGAAAACGGGCGTCGCACCAGAATAAAAAAGGATAGAAAAGGCGTTGGTGGCTGGTTTGCCGATCAACAAGGCAACATCCGCTTTGGTGCGGGAGTTATCCGCCACAACAATAGCCTAGAGTCAGAAAAACAATACGCCTACCTATACGATAAAGATGGCAACGAAACCAACCTCAAGAAAACCGATTGGTACAAAGATTATAAACTGATCGACTTTTCACCTGACCCCAACGTTATTTATGTTTCAGGCAAAACCGCACATGGGACACAGGCCATTTTCACGCTTGATGTAACAAAAGGCGAAATTGTTGAAGAAATTTTCAGCCACCCGGTAGTGGATGTCGGCAATACCGTACGGAACCCAGTAACTCAAAATGTCGCAGGTGTTGGTTATATTGTTGATACATATAAGGTTAAATACTTTGACAAAGACCTCGCCAAAATTCAGCGTAGCCTGCAAAAGGCCCTAAAGAGCGACGTTTATATTACGGGCAGAGCACGCGACAAAAACATTTATCTGGTGGTAGCAACCGCTCCGAACAACCCGGGTGATTATTACCTTTATGATAGAGACAAGGGCAAACTGGATTTTGTTGCCGCAATAAGAAACGCCATTTACCCAGAAGATATGCCATCGCCGCTAATCATTGACATGGCCACCAGGGACGGTGAGACAATCCCCGCCTATATCACCCTGCCACTTGGCACGAAAAAGAATGCAAAACTCCCAACGATTATTCTGCCACACGGTGGCCCGCATGCGCGGGATACTGCGGATTGGGGTTTTTGGTCCCAGTTTTATGCCAACCGTGGTTATGCGGTGATGCAGCCCAACTTTCGAGGCAGCACGGGCTACGGTAAAAAGTTTCGCGAAGCAGGCGAAAACAGATGGGGCGGATTGATGCAGGATGACGTCACTGATGCAACGTTGTGGATGATAAAAGAGGGCTACGCTGACCCAGAGAGAATCTGCATCGTAGGCGCCTCTTACGGCGGCTACGCAGCGATGTTTGCGCCAATCAAAGAGCCTGATCTTTATAAGTGTGCTATTTCCATCAATGGCGTTCCGGATTTACCTGCAATGAAACTAAGCGATAGAAGTTTCGTTGGGTTTGGTGAATGGATCAAAAAAATTGGGCTTAACGGAGAGCCGGACGAAAAAGTTTCGCCTTATCACCGAGCTAACGAAATCAACATCCCTATGCTTCTTATGTCGACTGTCGACGATGATCGAGTGCCCTATAAGATGAGCCAACGCATGCAAAGTCGAATGAAGAAACTGAAAAAAGATAGCCAATATATTGAAATTGCTAACGGTGGTCACTCGATGATCACCGAGGCTGCACGCCTAACTATGTTGGTCGAAAGCGAAAAGTTCCTCGCCAAGCATATTGGGGAATGATCAAAATTATAGGCCGGAGCGCATCAACGCCCCGGCCAATAAAGCAAACTACTTAATTTACCAGCCGCAGTTGCGGTTTTTGTTTTCTTCGTCCAGCCAGGTTTTAAGTGGCGCGAAATAAGCAACAACCGACGAACCGTCCATCTGGCGCGTACCTGTAAAGGCTTCGAGCGCGTCAGGCCACGGTTTGCTTGCTCCCATCTCTTGCATCGCCTTAAATTTAGCTCCAACTTCCTTGTTGCCGTAGATGCTACAGCGGTGTAGCGGACCTTGCCATCCGGCTTGCTCGCATGCGCTTTCGTGGAACTGGAACTGCAAGATATGCGCGAGGAAATAGCGCATATAGGGCGTGTTGTTCGGGATATGATATTTTGCACCCGGATCAAAGGCATCCGCCGCTCGCTCGTTCGGGGCTTTCACACCCTGGTATTTTTCCCTGAGCTCCCACCAGCCGCTGTTGTATGTATCGGGCGTAAGTTCGCCGGAGAACACTTTCCAGCGCCACTGGTCTACCATCAGGCCAAACGGCAGGAACGCCACTTTATCCAGCGCCTGTTTCATCAGGATGGCGATATCAGCTTCTGCTGGCGGAATATCTTCGAGCAAGCCGGTTTGCTTCAGATAATCAGGCGTGATCGACAGGGCGATCATGTCGCCAATGGCTTCGTGGAAGCCGTCATGCGCGCCGGTGGCACCAAAAAAGCTCTGGTTCTGGTAGGCCCGCTGGTAAATATTATGGCCAATTTCATGGTGCATGGTAGAGAAGTCTTCCCCCGTCACCTTAGTACACATTTTAATGCGGATATCATCCTTGCCGTCCAGGTCCCACGCCGATGCATGGCAAGCCACTTCGCGGTCTGCGGGTTTGGTGAACAAAGACCGGTCCCAGAAAGTTTGCGGCAAGGGATCAAACCCAAGCGAGGTGAAAAAACCCTCTGCAGCCCCGGCCATTTTTCTGGCGTCATAGCCTTTGGCTTCAAGAAGATTGGTCAGGTCATAGCTTTCAGCTCCGCCTTCAGGTTTCACCAGCGGATAAATATTGCCCCAGCTCTGCGCCCACATATTGCCGAGTAAATGCGCAGGGATCGGACCACTGTCAGACACCACCCTGTCACCGTAATAATCAGAAAGCTCCGCGCGCACATGGCACTGCAGGCTTTCGTACAGCGGCTTCACCTGCCCCCACAGGCGGTCAGCCTCTTCGGCAAAAGCGTCAGGGTCCATATCATAGCCAGACCGCCACATAGTACCTACATCAGGGTAGCCCAGTTCAACCGCGCCTTCGTTGGCGATTTCAACCATGCGCGCATATTCAGCCTTCATGGGCACAGAAACCTTGCGCCAGCCGTCCCACGCAGCAAGCAGCACCTCGGGGTCACGGTCGTTGGCGATCATGTCAGACACGTCGCCTAGTGTTTTCTCTTCTCCGCCCATATCCACCTTGCCGGTGGCATAGGTTGAGCCAAGCCCTGCCTTGATGGTGGCAAGCTCTGAAGTTTTGGCGGCATCTTCGGGCGCTGGCAAGGTTAGCGTAAGTGCCAGTTTGTTGAACTTGCGCGCGATATCGGCGGGCATATCAAGCCCCTGAAAGCGCTTTGCCTCGGTCGCCAGCGCAACACCAAGCCGGGTAAATTTTTCGTCTGCTTCGGCAACCAGCATGTTGGTATCGTGGGTGATGAAATTATTCTGCACCCACGCAATACGCTCCAGTGCCAGGCCGCTTTCATGAAGCTTCTGCTCAGCCTCGGAAATAAAAGCAACGGCTTCCGCTACAGTGGGTGCTGCCTTGTTTTGTGCTTCATCACCAGATTTCTGCTGGCCACATGCAGCAAGAGAGAGCGCCATGACGGAAAGTACGGCAGCCCGTGAAAGCCCTGATTTTAACTGTACCATTTTCAACCCCTATATCTGCGGGATAGCCCGCACAAAATGAAACTTCATCCTGATACGGGTCTGGCAAATCAGCGGCTATAAGTCAACTGGCGGAAACAATGCCCTGGCTCAGCAATTCCTCGGCGATTTGCACGGCGTTCAGCGCCGCACCCTTGCGCAGATTATCTGAAACCACCCATATATTGAGGCCGTTTTTAATCGTCGGGTCTTTGCGGATGCGCGAGATATAGGTGGCAAAATCACCAACGCAGTCAACGGGCGTGATATAACCACCGTCTTCGCGCTTATCCACAACAAGGCAGCCCGGTGCCTCGCGGAGAATGTCGCGTGCATCTGTCTCGCTAAGGGGTTTTGCAAATTCGATATTGATGGCCTCAGCATGTCCCACAAACACAGGCACCCGCACACATGTGGCGGTTAGCTGAATGTCAGGGTCGAGCATCTTGTGCGTTTCGGCCACCATCTTCCATTCTTCGCGGGTGTAGCCGTCGTCCATAAATACATCGATATGGGGGATCACATTATAGGCGATCTGCTTTGGATACACCTTCGGCTCGATCGGGTCATTGACGAATGTCGCCCGTGTTTGGCTATACAGCTCATCAATCGCAGCGGCGCCTGAACCGGACACTGACTGGTACGTAGACACAACCACCCGCTTGATTTTCGCGACATCATGCAAGGGTTTCAGCGCCACCAGCATTTGTGCGGTCGAACAATTGGGGTTGGCAATGATGTTCTTTTTAATGCCTTTTTTGAGCACCTGCGCGTTTACTTCAGGCACAATCAGCGGCACATCAGGGTCCATCCGGTAAAGAGACGCATTGTCTATGACCATGGTTCCGGCCGCTGCCGCAACCGGTGCATACTCTTTGGAAACACGTGAACCGGCAGCAAACAGAGCTATGTCTGTACCCTTAAAATCAAACGTGTCGAGCGCAACCACCTTAAGCTCTTTGTCGCCATATCCAACAATTTGTCCAAGGGACCTTCGGGAGGCAATGGCAATAACCTCAGACGCGGGAAAATCCCGCTCGGCAAGGATATTCAGCATTTCTCGGCCGACATTTCCAGTCGCGCCAACAACGGCTACTCGTAAACTCATCTTTCACTCCTGCCCGGCAAAAGCCGGTTATGTCTCTTGTTCCAGCGCAGCAATTATGCAGTCGCCCATACCTGTTGTTCCCAATTGGCGCATACCGTCTGCCATAATGTCGGCAGTACGGTTGCCGCCCGCCAGCACCGAGGCAACGGCTGCTTCAACTTGGTCCGCCGCCTCGCCCATATCAAGCGAATAGCGAAGCGCCATAGCAAAGCTAAGAATGGCCGCGATTGGGTTCGCAATATTTTGCCCCGCAATATCTGGCGCAGAGCCGTGCACAGGTTCATAAAGCCCCGGCCCACTAGTGCCCAATGAGGCAGACGGCAGCATACCAAGCGAACCGGTTAGCATCGCTGCGGCGTCAGAGAGCAGGTCGCCAAACAGATTATCCGTAAGGATCACATCAAATTGCTTGGGCGCTTTAACAAGCTGCATGGCACAATTATCCGCGAGAATATGTTCAAGCCTAACGTCCGAATATTCGGCGGCGTGGAGTTTGGTAACTTCTTCACGCCACAAGAGGCCAGCCTCCATCACGTTGGCTTTTTCTGCGGAATGCACCAGCCCGCCTCGCTTTCGGGCCATCTCAAACCCGACACGAGCAATACGGATAATCTCGGCATCTGTATAGCGGTGGGTATTGATCCCCTCCCTACCGCCTTCGGGAAGGTTAGTAATTCCGCGGGGTTCGCCAAAATAAACACCGCCCGCCAGTTCACGGACAAACAATATGTCAAGGCCTGCAACAAGCTCTCGTTTGAGGCTCGACGCATCAGCGAGCGCATCAAAACACAAGGCAGGCCGCAGGTTTGCGAACAAATCCAGATCCTTCCGGAGCCGTAACAATCCTGCTTCCGGGCGTTTGTCATAGTCTGTTTTGCCGTCCCATTTAGGGCCACCGACACACCCCATAACAATCGCATCAGATTGCCCAGCCTTTTCAAGGGTTTCGTCTGTAAGCGGTACGCCGTGGGCATCATAGGAGCAGCCCCCGATCAGTCCTTCGCTTACATCAAATGTCACACTGTGTGCTGCTGCCGTCCAGGCCAAAACACGTCGGACTTCCGCCATTATTTCGGGCCCGATACCATCGCCTGGCAATAGCATAAGCGAATGCTGTGTCATAACTACGACCTTTCCGCGCGTGCGCCGTCTTTAAAAAGCCACGGCGTTAGTAACTTCTGCTTATCTTCAAACGTGCCTATTGCAGCACTTGACTGCAGGGTTTGCCCCACTTCATCAAGCCCGTCGAGCAACATTTCCTTATGCGCCGGGCTAAATTCAAAGCCGTACTGCGCGTTTTGACACGTGACAGTTTGATCAGTGAGATTGACACATATTTCATGACCCGCTTCCGCGGCAATCACCAGTGCATCCACATGCTCTTGCGGCAGGCTAACCGTAAGGATTCCATTCTTCACGCAGTTGCCGGAAAATATGTCCGCAAAGCTTGGTGCTATGATAACCCGGAAGCCCATTTCACTGATCGCCCAAGGAGCATGCTCCCGGCTTGATCCGCAGCCAAAATTATCGCCCGTGATCAGAATTTTTGAGCCGCGATAGCGGGGCCCATCAAAAACATTATCGTCAATCAGCTTGCCGTCAGAGGTATAGCGCACACTTTCAAAAGCATGTTCGCCAAAACCGGTGCGCTTGATCGATTTCAGATGTTTCGCCGGGATGATGATATCTGTATCAACATTCACGCGCGGGAACGGCGTGGCGGTTGCGGTGAGTGTAGTAAATTTTTGCATTTTCTCAGCCTGCCTTAAAAATCACGTACGTCGACAAAATGCCCGGCAACCGCAGCAGCAGCGGCCATGGCGGGGCTAACAAGATGGGTGCGGGCACCGGGGCCTTGCCGCCCAACAAAATTACGGTTGCTGGTGGATGCCACATGCTCGCCCGGCCCGGCCCTGTCCGGGTTCATGGCAAGGCACATGGAACAGCCCGGATCACGCCACTGGAAACCCGCATCCAAAAACACTCTGTCGAGGCCTTCTTCCTCTGCCTGCAGTTTCACAAGGCCTGATCCCGGCACGATCATGGCTTCTATTACGCCTTCAGCAACATGCCGCCCTTCAACAATTGCCGCAGCTTCACGCATGTCTTCGATACGGCTATTGGTACAGCTACCGATGAATACTCGGTCTACGGGGATATCAGTGATGGCCTGCCCGGCCTCAAGCCCCATATAATCAAGCGCCTTTTCTGCGGCCTCCTGTTTTGCGGGGTCGGGGAAATCTGCTGGCTCAGGCACAAACGCCAAAACCGGCACAACATCCTCTGGGCTGGTGCCCCAGGTTACCAGCGGCACAATCTCGCTACCATCCAGTATGATTTCTTTATCGAATGTGGCGCCCTCATCACTTTTGAGCGCCCGCCAATGGCTGGCTGCACTTTCAAATTGTCCGGCCTTCGGCGCATAGGGCCTCCCGCGCATGTAATCAATGGTTTTATCGTCCGGGGCCACAAGCCCGGCGCGAGCCCCTGCCTCGATCGACATATTGCACAGCGTCATGCGCCCTTCCATGGAAAGCGCTTCGATAACCGGTCCTGCATATTCGATCACATACCCCGTACCGCCCGCAGTGCCAATTTCACCAATGATAGCAAGCGCCACATCCTTGGCTGAACAGCCAACCGGCAGAGTACCCGAGACTGTAACCCGCATGTTTTTTGATTTCTTGAGCTGCAATGTCTGTGTCGCGAGCACATGCTCGACCTCCGAGGTGCCAATGCCAAACGCCAGCGCGCCAAAAGCACCGTGGGTCGATGTGTGGCTGTCCCCGCAGACCAGCGTTACGCCCGGCTGGGTAAAACCCTGCTCTGGCCCAACCACATGCACAATGCCCTGCCTTGCATCGTCCATTTCAATGTAATCAAGGCCAAATTCCCTGGCGTTAGCTTCAAGAGCCTCCAGCTGTGCCGTTGACATTGGGTCAGGGTTCGGTTGGTCACGGTCTTTTGTGGGTACATTATGGTCGGGCACGGCGATAATACTATCTATGCGGCGCACAGTACGCCCGGCTGCGCGCAATCCGTCAAACGCCTGCGGGCTGGTAACCTCATGCACAAGATGCCGATCAATATACAAGAGCACAAAGCCGTCACCGCGGTCTTCAACCACATGGTTCGCCCATATTTTATCGTACATGGTTGTTGGCATTGTTTTTGGCATCATTTTCGACTTTCATTCGCTCTGCTAAACACCGGAGTTCCGATTATTTCATCCTCTGTGCCCACTGCCTGCTTTTCCATTCTTATAAGCGGCACCGGCACCCCGGCAGAAGAAATCGCTTCGGTTTTCTCTACCGCCTTATATCCCGCGGCTCGGTAGAGCGGCTCTCCTGAAAGGGTCGCCATCAGCTCAAACCGCTTGAAACCTTCGGCCACGGCCTCCGCTTCGCAAAGAACCATAATCAGCTTACCAATACCACGACGTGCATAGTCCGGGTGCGTGTACATAGCCCGCACCCTGGCGGTATCACGTGCTGGGTCCAACAAGGCCGGATCACGGCCTTTCGAGTGGTCTCCACCGTAAAGGGTTGCCCGGCGCGACCAGCCACCACAGCCAACGATTTTCTCGCCGTCCAAAATGGCGAAATAGGTTCCGTCTTCCACCAGTTTGGTATCCAGGCCCATCACTTCCCGTGATGCGTCTATTTGCTCAGACGACAAAAACCCTTTTTGAAGCTGCGCTATCGCCGCATCCATAATGGCACAGAGCACAGGAATATCAGACAAAACTGCCTTACGGTGCCCAAAGGCTGTGCGAACCGCCTGTGTCATGGGTTTTCGTTCCTCTGGTCTCTGCTTACCGGCTGGCACAATAAAAAGGGGGCAAGATTGCTCCTGCCCCCGTTCTTTATATCCGCCTCCGGTGCTGCGCAACTTAATATTAGCGCGCGACCAAAGTTTGAAATATTATGTCGCGTTTACTTTTTGCGAGTAAAGTCTTTTTTCTCGGCGATACGCGCTGATTTACCAGTGCGGCCGCGCAGATAATAAAGCTTCGCACGCCGTACCTTACCGCGGCGAACAACAGTGATGCTGTCCACAACCGGGCCATACAGCGGGAATACACGCTCAACGCCTTCACCGTAAGAAAGCTTGCGTACTGTGAAGTTTGAGCTGATGCCCTTGTTTGAGCGCGCAATACATACGCCTTCAAACGCCTGAACACGCTCACGCTCGCCTTCGCGAACTTTCACGTCAACACGCAATGTGTCGCCTGCACCAAACGCTGGAATTTCTTTGCCTTCAGTTTGCTTGGCAATTTGCTCTTCTTCGAGCTTCTGAATGATATTCATCGTCCTAGTCTTTCTTTTCTTTGTTCCGTACATAGGTCGACCAAAGATCTGGGCGGCGTATACGCGTTATTTCTTCTCGTCTAGCGCGTCGCCAACTGGCAACCTTTCCGTGATGCCCGCTAGTTAGCACCTCCGGGATTTCCCGCTCTTCCCAAACCTGCGGTCTGGTATAGTGCGGATATTCGAGTAACCCGGCCTCGAAACTTTCTTCATCCAGTGTCTCGATTTTGCCCATAATTCCTGGCAATAACCTGACCACCGCATCCAGCATCACAATCGCTGCTGGCTCGCCGCCTGACAATATAAAGTCACCGACGCTAATCTCTTCCACATCCCGGGCTTCAAGTACGCGTTCATCAACGCCTTCAAACCTGCCGCACAGGATCGTCACACCCCCTGCTTTTTGCCACTTCCTCGCGTCAGCCTGCTCAAAGCGGCGCCCGCGCGGGCTCATGTAAACAAGGGGCCATTTCGGGTCCGCCTCCGCCTTCGCGGCATCAATGGCATTGCCCAAAATGTCGGCTCGCATCACCATCCCTGGGCCACCGCCCGCGGGGGTATCGTCCACCGAGCGGTGCTTATCGCTCGAAAAATCGCGGATGTCCAGCGTTTTTAGCGCCCACCGGCCTGTCTCCAAGCCCTTGCCCGCAAGCGAATGCCCCAAGGGGCCGGGGAACATTTCCGGGAACAGGGTTAAAAGCTGCGCTGTAAACAGAGGAGTCACTTATTTTCCTCTTTGTTTTCAATATTTTGCACGTTTTGCCCATCGTCGTCCGCATCGCGCTCGCTGGTTTGTGTTGATTGCCAAAGGTCAAAATCAATCACTGCCACACCGGCATCCAGGTTTATTTCAGGCACCAATTTCTTGCGGAACGGTACAAATATTGTGCGCCCCAAGCCCTTCACAGGCTCGTTCAGCACCAATTCCAACAGGTCCTCGGCACCAAAATTATCAAAGGATGATACCACGCCAATCTCGCCGCCTGAGAGATCATGAGCCTTAAGGCCAATAAGGTCCGCCAGGTAAAATTCGTCTTCACCGGTATCGGCAAACTCAGCCCGCGGCACATACAGGTCTTTGCGTGAAAGCGCGCCCGCTGCCTCGGGTGAATTTATGTCATCCAGATGCACGATAAAACCATCTTTGCTTTTGCCAATTTTCTTGAGGCGAACCGGCGCACCGCCAGCACCCATGTGGAGAGCTGAAAATTTGAAAACAGCAGCTGGGTTTTCCGTGAAGGATTTCAGACGCAAATCACCTTTCACTCCGTGCGGCGCACCAAGCGAAGCAACGCAGATCCAGTCTCCGCCCAAACCTTTGGCAATACCCGCTTGGGTGCGTTCTTTTTCACCGTGTGTCATAGGGTTCCCAATGATCGAAAAAGCGTAACAATATGAAAGCCGACACTCCGGTACTTGATACCGGGGTCCATGTCAAACATGGCACATCTTGTCATCATAAACCATTTCGAAAGAATTCAGGCCTAACGTAGCAGTGACACACTTTGTTTGAAGGCTGCACATTATTTGTACCTGATTGTATGTTTATCCAGGAATTGATTGCACGCTTGGGAATACAGGAATGAATTTAACCATCTCTAACCGCCTGATCCTGGGATTTTTGGTAGCGACCGCTATTCTTATTACGGCAGTGGGCACTTCGATTTGGAAAGTGTCAGAGATCAACACGATTTCAGACCGGATCGTAAACCTTCGCACGCCAACCGCCCAGCACAGTACATCAATGCTGAATAGCATTAATGCGTCCCTTGCTGCACTGCGTGGTTATATGCTGACCGGCGATCAGAAATTCAAAACTGACCGCGCCGAGATTTGGAAAGAAATTGACCAAAATCGAATAGAAATGGACGAGCTTTCAGCCGGCTGGCCCAACCCTGCCAACGTTGAAAAATGGCGTGAGTTTAAAATCATTCTGGACGAATTCAGAACAGCAGAAGCCAGTGTAGAAGAAGTTTCCAACACCATAGACGAGCGACCCGCAACAAAAGTTTTGGTTGAAGAGGCTGCGCCGCTTGCCGCAGTTTTGCTGGACAGTATCACCAAAATGATTGACTTGGAATACGATCTGCCTGCGACCACCGCACGCAAATCGTTGCTTGGTGCAATGGCTGACACACGGGTCTCTATGGCGAGCGGGTTCGCGAGTATCCGCGCCTTTCTTCTGACCGGCGATCAAAATTTCAGGCAGGATTTCAATGTCCAGTGGGCGTTAAACACAGCCAGCTTTAATCAACTCCAACAGCAACAGCAACAGCAACAGCAACAGCAACAGCAAGCCTTATTTTCGCAAGATCAGTTAGTCAACTTCGAAATATTTACCGAGGCACGGGCCAAATTTGCGCCTTTGCCTGAAAAAATGTTCGAAATTCGCAGCTCTGCTGAATGGAACAAAGCAAGCTATTTGTTGACTACTGAAACGGCGCCGAGGGCCGAGCGGCTTCTTGATATGCTGCTTGGCATCGAAAATGCTGACGGCGAGCGCGTTGGCGGCATGACACGAAACCAGCAGCGCCTTCTCGACACTGATGGCCTTAAGAACTCGGAAGCTGTGGGGGACTTGCTGCTAGCTGAATGGGTTTTGATGATCATTGGCGTGACATCAACGCTGGCGATCGCTTTTTATGTAACCCGGTCCATCGTTAAACCGGTCAATGCCATGACAGAAGCCATGGGCCGCCTTGCTTCAGGCGAGTTGGACGTGGAAATACCCGCACTCAACAATAAGGACGAAATCGGGTCTATGGCAATGGCAGTGGAAATTTTCAAGGCAACCGCAACTGAAGTAAGTAGAAACGCTGCCGATGAACTGGAATTTCAGAAGCACGCACTGGACGAACATGCCATCGTCAGCATCACTGATGTGAGGGGTGATATCACCTATGTGAATGATAAATTTTGTGCGATCAGCGGCTATAGCCGCGAGGAACTGATCGGCAACAACCACCGCATTGTTAAATCCGACGAACACTCAAAAGAGTTTTTCGTGAATATATGGACGACTATAGCGAACGGCAAAACCTGGCAGGGTGAAATTAAGAACATCAGTAAAACTGGTGATATCTACTGGGTGAAGACGACAATCGTGCCCAACATAAACGACCAGGGCAAGCCCTACCAATATGTTGGTATCAGAACCGAAATTACCGAAGACAAAATTCGCGAAAAAGAATTGCGTACCCTATCCGAGGACCTCACCGAGGCAAAAGAAGCCTCGGAACAAGCCAATGCCACCAAATCTGAGTTTTTGGCCGCTATGAGCCACGAAATTCGGACCCCGATGGCTGGCATAGTTGGCATGGCAGACTTGATTTTGGACCGCAAGCTGGAGCCACAGGTAAAAGACTGGACCAAAAGCATAAAGTCTTCCAGCAATCATCTGATGAGAATTCTCAATGAAATTCTTGACCAGTCAAAGCTGGATGTTGGCAAAGTTGCTATTGACCCAATCGATTTCCATCTGAGGTCAACTGTTGATAGCATAGCCAACCTATTTCTGCCCAAAATCGCCACAAAGGGGCTGACGCTCGAAGTGAACGTTGACGAAACCCTACCCGAAGGTGTGCATTCTGACCCGTCCCGCATCACTCAAGTGCTTTCCAATTTTCTTAGCAATGCTTTGAAGTTTACTTCCACCGGCAAGATTTCTATTAACGTTGAACCAGAGCCAGCCGAGAAGGGCGACCTTAAACTTCACTTTTCCATCCTCGATAGTGGCATAGGCATAAGCCAGGAGGCACAGGACAAACTTTTCAAACCTTTCATGCAGGCCGACAATTCCACATCAAGAACATACGGGGGCACGGGGCTTGGGCTTTCTATCTCCAAACAGCTTGTTGAATTGATGGATGGGGAAGTTGGCGTTTCTAGTGTTGAGGGCGTGGGCAGCAAGTTCTGGTTCACCATACTTTGCAGCCCGGCAAAAGGCGAAGTCGCACCCATTGAAAACGACATCGAGCAAGACAGTTGGCTGGCTTCAAGGTCTTTGAACATACTGGTAGCGGAAGACACAGGCTTCATTCAGGAATTAATCGCTGCAACATTGGCACCGCTTAAACATAAAGTTACCATTGTTGGCAACGGGAAATTGGCTATCGACAAGCTCGAAGAAGAAGAGTTCGACCTGATTTTGATGGACATCCGAATGCCGGTCATGGACGGCATGAAAGCAACAGCTACCATTCGCGCAATGGACAGCCATAAATCAAACATTCCGATAATTGCCCTAACCGCAGATATTTCTACGGGTAATGTTAAGGACTACCGGGACGCTGGCATGAATGCTATTTGCCCCAAACCAATTAATTTGCCGGAACTGCTCAAGGAGATGAATACGCTGTTAGACGAGGAGATTCACACAAAACGGACGAGCGACCAAAGGCAACGACCTGTTATAGCGGCGGCAAACGATACGGCAAAACAAGACCAAAAAAGTGACCCCCAAGAGACCAACAAAAATGGCCATGAGACTAGTTTTCAGCAGGTATTAAGCCGAGCTAACAGCCTAGTATGTCAGCTGCCAAGTCAAGATGACGCCAGGCCTTCAACAAATATATCCGGCGGCATTTCGGCCGAAAAATTCGCTGATATGCAACAAAAATATGAAAAGAGCCTCGCTGAGGAATGCGGCAAGCTATGCTCGATAATCGAAGAATTGGCTGAAAATCCAAACGACGATGAGCTAAAGAAAGCGGCATCGATGCTAGCCCATTCCATGAAAGGCGCGGGCGGTACATTTAACTATCCGCTGGTAACCACTATCGCCGCTGAAGCCGACGGTATTCTCAGCTCAAACGACGAATTAGAGGCAGAGCATTTTCACTCCCTGCGCAACCATGCCTTGGCCTTGTCGATGATTGCAGAGAAAAGAATAACCGGAGAGGGCGGCGAAGCCGGGCCGGTCTTACTGCGTGGTTTAAAACGTTTTTCTTAAAAAGCCAGCTGTTGCCGAAAGCGCCCCATCCCAACCACTATTGCTTCAGGCCAAGAATTTCATATTGGCCCTTCAGCTTCAGCTTGATCACAAGTGGCGTGTAGCCTTTGTTTTTCCAGTACCAGCCGTGCGACCCCTCAAATGGGGCATAGAAAACACCACTAACATCGCTGGCCGTGCTGAGGGTGAAGCTCTCGAAATAGCCCGTCGTATCGCCTTGCGGCTCCCCGTGAAAATCAAAATATAGTTCGCCGTCTTCGACCGCCCAACTATGCTCTAGCTTAGCGCCGGGCAACATATGAAGCTTATACTCAAGCCCTTGATCCGGTGCGATATTGATGGTGATCTCATCAGTTCGGCCGGGTACGGTATCTGCCCCGGTGTCAGCCGGAGCAACCCCTTCCGCGCTTTCGGCCGCCGCGTCATCAGTCGCGGCGATTTTGTCGAGACCCAGAAGCTTACCAGAACCCAGCGGATCAATGCCATATTCAGCTGGCAGGATCACTGTCACTAAAACCACAGCCGCCAGTGCAGCAGCGGCAAGGAAGCCGCGCAACAGGCCTGTTTTTGAAATCATATGTTGGTCATCTGACATGAGTGCAGTCCTTTATGCGGTAAAATAACCGGCTAGCTGGTAACCAATCAACATCATGCCGCCAGACATGAGAAGGATATTGGCAGCTGTGGCAAACTTGAGAAAACTTGCATGCCGCCGCCACGCCGCAAGCAGCAGCAGAATGAAGAAAAGCGCACCGAGTTGACCGAGCTCAACGCCGATATTGAAAGAGACCAGATTGCCAACCAGGTAGCTTTCATCAAGCGGGAAATCTTGTAGTTTGGTCGCCAGGCCAAAACCATGGAACAAGCCAAAGACAAAGACCATCAGCTTTGTGTCCGGACGCCAGCCCAAAATCTGCTGAAACCCCCCTAGGTTGTCGAACCCCTTATAGACGATCGACAGACCGATGATTGCGTCAATCAGATAGGGGTTAACATTGATATGGTTGAGAACACCGGTCATCAAGGTAAGGCTGTGCCCGACAGTAAAAAGCGTCACATAGAGAAGCACGTCCCTCGAGCGGTAGAGGAAAAAGATCACACCGACCAGAAACAGCAAATGATCGTACCCTGTGACCATATGCTTGGCCCCAATATACATGAATGCAACAATTTCATACCCGGCATTCGCCGCCAGAAACTGTTTGGTGTTTTCATCCACGCCGTGTGCGAATACGTCTGGCGCAAGTCCGAAGAAAAGCACCAGCAGCAGCGCTGAAAACATGCAACTACGACCAGTCATAAAGTATTCCGTCCCTTTTATTTAGCGTCAATTCATAGAGGGTTCGAACTGGAACGCAAGGCACATTGGCTGGCCCTCATATTAATTATGAAGACGGTATAAAAAACGGCGCGCTGGAGTACAGCACGCCGCTTTCAATACTGGTTGAAAAAGGAGCTTATTCAGCGGCTTTTTCTTCTTTTGCTTCCTCAGCTGGAGCTTCTTCAGCCGGGGTTTCAGCTTCAGCAGCCTTGGCGGCCTCTTTGGCTGCTTCCTTTGCTTCTGCGGCTTCTGCTTTTGCAGCGGCAGCAGCTTCTTTTTCAGCTTCCTTGGCGGCTTTAGCGGCTTCTTTTGCAGCTTCAGCAGCCTCTTTCGCGGCTTCAGCAGCGGCTTCAGCCTTGCCTTTTTTCTCTTCGATCAGATCAAGAGTTTTCTGGGCTGGCTTGCCTTTGTTCGGGTTATTACGAGCTTTTTTCTCGGCCATGCCAGCTGCTTCGAGGAAGCGGCTCACACGGTCAGAAGGGCGTGCGCCTTCACTAAGCCAATGCTTGATGCGGTCTTCCATCAGAATAACGCGCTTTTCGTCGTCTTTCGCAAGCATCGGGTTATAGGTGCCTACTTTTTCAATGTAACGACCATCGCGTGGCATGCGACTGTCAGCCACAACAATGCGGTAATAAGGACGTTTTTTCGCGCCGCCACGGGCCATACGAAGTGCTAGTGCCATTTTAGTTTCCTTTCAGAATCCCAAATCCATTTCCGGGATTATTCTCAAGTTGGTTGTTTGTTAATTTGCTTGTTTATTTCAGTAATTTATCAAAACCAGGGGGCATGCCGCCGCCCATGCCGGGCATTCCGCCCATGTCTCCCATACCAGGCATTCCGGGCATTTGAGGCATCTTGCCGCCTTTGCCCATCTTGCCCATTTTCTTCATCATTTTTGCCATCTGCATGTGCATTTTCAAAAGCTTGTTCACATCCTGAACCTGCATACCTGCACCAGCAGCGATCCGTTTTTTGCGCGACGCATTGATCATTTTGGGTTTCTTGCGCTCGCCCGGTGTCATGGACGAAATAATCGCTTCCTGACGCTTGAACATTTTGTCGTCAGCTCCCGCACCACCAAGCGCGCCTTTCAGTTTGCCCATGCCCGGCAGCATACCAAGGATGGATTTCATGCCGCCCATGTTCGACATCTGTTTCAATTGTTTGCTCAGGTCATCCAGATCAAATTCGCCTTTGGCCATCTTTTTGGCCATTTTCTTGGCATCTTCTTCGTCGATGGTCTCAGCGGCTTTTTCCACCAGACTAACGACGTCGCCCATGCCGAGGATACGACTGGCAACCCGTTCAGGATGAAAATCCTCAAGCGCGTCCATCTTCTCGCCGGTACCCGCCAGCTTGATCGGCTTGCCGGTAACAGCGCGCATGGAAAGTGCAGCACCGCCCCTGCCGTCGCCGTCCATCCGGGTGAGAACCACACCCGTGATACCGACCTGACCGTCAAACTCAGCCGCGACATTCACCGCGTCCTGGCCTGTAAGGCTGTCAGCGACCAAGAGCGTCTCAATCGGCGCTGTTGCATCGCGCACCGCGACAACCTCGGCCATCAGGCTTTGGTCCACATGCAAACGGCCCGCGGTATCGAGCATCACCACGTCAAAACCCTGCAATTTCGCAGAAGACATGGCGCGCTTGGCGATATCAACAGGCATTTGGCCTTCGATGATCGGCAGAGTTTTCACGCCGATCTGTTCGCCGAGAATTTTAAGCTGCTCTTGCGCGGCCGGACGGCGTACGTCCAGGGACGCCATCAGGACCTTTTTCTTGTCCTTTTCCGTAAGGCGTTTCGCAATTTTCGCTGTAGAGGTGGTTTTACCAGAGCCTTGCAGACCCACCATCAAAATAGCAGTTGGCGGCACACCCACAGTGTTGATGGTGCTGGCGTCGGCGCCGAGCATTTTGACCATCTCGTCATTGACGATTTTGATCACCTGCTGGCCGGGCGTGACCGACTTCAGAACTTCATGCCCAACTGCTTTTTCTTTAACCGCGCGGACAAAGTCTTTAACAACAGGTAGAGCAACATCGGCCTCAAGAAGCGCAATGCGCACCTCGCGCATGGCTTCTGTGACATCTGATTCTTTCAAGGCTCCCCGGCGTTTCAAGGCGTCAAAGACGCCGCCTAACCGGTCTGAAAGACTTTCAAACATAATGCCTGTTCTCTCGTTAAAAACGGTTCAAATTCAATCGCTTACCGGAAGGACAATGTGCCAAAGCAAAATGGCACCAGTGGGCGAAACTCGCTAACTGGTGGGTATCTTTGGCCAAAGCCATAAAGACACTTTCAAATTGTCTCTTCCTTGGAAGCGATTGCGGTGTAGGAAAATTACGTAAGCAAGTCAAGAAAAAGCAGACAGTTTAGCCCTACTCTTTACGTGCCCCCATTTCAGGCTGTGCGCCCAGCAGGTCTGCAATCACCTGCCTCAATTCGTCCCGTTTCACGGGTTTTTCAAGCACCGCTACCATACCTGCAGCTTTATAGTCTTCGATATCGCTGGGCAGTGTGTTTGCTGTGATTGCAACAATTGGGGGCGGCTTTGGCATTCTTAAGCGTATGATGCGCGTAGCACTCAGCCCGTCCATCACCGGCATTTGAACGTCGAAAAACAATAAATCGAAAGGCTCTTCTGCATAATGTACGACCTCAACTGCCTGCTGGCCATTGTCGGCAACCGTAACATCCAGACCTTCAAGTTCCAGCATGCGAACAATCAGCATCTGGTTGATGACATTATCTTCCGCCAACAACACGCGGCCTTTCTTCGCTGCCGCGCCCTCGCCTGAACCCTTTTTAAGGTCAGAAATTCCAGGATGCCGCCAAGACCGGCTGGCTTGGCCTTCCGCCTCTTCTTCATCTTCAGGCCGGTCAGCAAGAGCCATTTCCACCTGGAAACTAAAGCAAGACCCCTTTTTCGGTTCCCCAGCGACACCAATTGTGCCGCCCATCAGGTCCACCAAATCCCGGCAAATCGCCAAACCAAGGCCAGTACCCGTACTGGTTCGGGTCGAGCTGTTGTCCACTTGCTCAAACCGCCGGAACAGTTTCTTGGCGTCGTCTGCTGCTATGCCAATACCGGTGTCTGTAACTGAAAATTTTGCATACCCTTTACTGCCAATTGGCACCCACTCAAGCTCCACATCAATACCGCCCTTTGTCGTAAATTTCAGCGCATTACCGATGAAATTAATCAATATCTGGCCAATGCGGAAACCGTCACCCTCAACAAGCAGCACGTCGAGATCCGGCACTTTCAAATTAAGATACAGGTTTTGCTCTTCGGCTTGAGCATCAAACAAAGCGACCGCTTCCCGGCAGACAAGAAGCAAATCAACAGGCCTGCGATTTAGCTCCAGTTTTCCGGCTTCCAGCTTTGAAAAATCCAGCACATCATTCACGATGTCGAGCAAATAATGAGCGCTTTTATGGGCACTCCCCAACAGGAATTGCTGATCTTCATCCAGCTTACTTTCCTGTAAGAGGTCCATCATGCCCATCACACCAGTTAGCGGCGTTCTCAGCTCGTGGGTCATATTTGCGACAAACCGATCCTTATTTTTGCTGGCCTGACGAAGCGATTTTGCTTGCTCTTCCAGTATCAATTGAAGCTTCACACGTTCTCTCATCACCGGCGCTCTAGCGACAAACGCGAGCAAGGATAAAACAACACCCGACAATACAAGGCCAACAATCGGTACCCAGGGCTCTAACTCTACGGAAAGCGCGATAGCTGTATAAATAACGAGGCAGGCCAATATCTGCACAAGCCAAACCCAGAATGTCGCTGTTCCAAGGCCGACGGCGATCATGGCAAAGGCAGCATTCACAAACTGGACCTGATTTCCGGTTAAGTGAAAATTCCAGAATACATTGAAGATCAGCAATGCGCCGAGCGATACCACTGCGCTTTCAACCAACATTCGGCTGCTGGCCCGGTGACGGGTCCAATAATAAAGGCCCACGCTATAAGCTGCACCAGCGAGCGCGGGCCAACCCAGCAAAGCCGCAACATCTTCAGGAAAGGTAAAAAGGTAACTCAAACCCCGGAGCGTATAATAAACGGAAAAAGCGATGGTTAGGGCGCGCAGATAGCCTACGGCAATGGCGTCCATCTCCGCGCGTACAGCGTCTTCCCGGCTGTCTATTTCAGTAGCTTGCGGTTCTGTTTCTATATCGTGCGCCCCCACGGTTCACCAACCAGAACATTAGTACCAAAATGGTTAATTTTTTCTAGCTTTCCAACAGGTCCCTATGAAAAAACTTGATGATAAAACTCGCGATAAGCTTAATGGATTTTACCACTTTACCTATCAGGGCGTGCAATACCATTAAAAAATACTTACTTTTGCGCGATATATGCCTTTATTTGATCTTCCAAAATTGTCAGAGGTACGGCACCGCCCGAAAGCACAAGATCATGAAATTCGCGAATATCAAACCTGTCATCCAGGGCCGCCCGTGCTTCATCACGCAGCCGAAGAATTGTGAGCTGGCCAATTTTATAGCCCGTTGCCTGGCCCGGCCATACGATATAGCGCTCAATTTCTGTTACAACATCGCTCATGGCAAGGCCGGTATTATCGGCCATATAGCTAATCGCCTGTTCGCGTGTCCATTTTTGGTCATGCATGCCTGTATCAACAACAAGCCGTACAGCGCGGAATAGCTCAGACTGCAAGGCACCAATTTTGTCAAAATTGGTTTTCTGGAAGCCCATTTCCAGCGCAACCCGCTCGGAATATAGCGCCCATCCCTCTACGTAAGCCGTGTAGCTCATGAATTTTCTGAACCACGGCAAATCATCCTGTTCCTGCTGAAGGGCTATCTGGTAATGATGACCTGGCACTGCCTCATGATAGGTAAGTGCCCGCATGCCGTATTTTGGTGTCCCTTTAATATCATACAGGTTTGCAAAGAAACGTCCCGGCCTGCTGCCGTCTAGCGCTGGCCGGTTATAATAACCACCCGGAGCACCCTGTTCGATAAAGACGGGTATCCGCACCACCTCTACCGGGGCTTTTGGCGTTCGGTTAAACTGGTCCGCGATGCCAGCAGAAATTTCCGCTACCATTTCAGTATAGTCGGCCAGAATTTGCGCCCTGCCGTCGTCGGTATCCGGATAATAATGCTTTTCTTCCGCGGCAAACCCATTGATCAAATCGGGAAAACTTTGTGTCGTATCGTAGCCTTCGGCTTCAAACAGGGCCTGCATCTCGCCTTGAATACGGGCCACTTCCGCGAGTCCAAGAGCGTGAATTTCTGCCGCCGTCATGGTGGTGGTGGTAAAATGCTCCAGCCGCGACTGATAATAGGCCTTGCCGTCAGGGAGTTTCCATGCGCCCGCGTCGGCCGTGGATTTCGCCGCCAGCGCAGCTACATAGGCGCGCAAATCTGCCCAAATTGGGTAAATTTCCGAAAGGATCGCAGCTTCGGTCTTGGAAAGGAACATGAGCTTGTCAGCGTCAGAAATCTCATCAAGCTTCTCAAGCTTCACAAGCAGCCCCTTATAAAGCGCATTGGCTTTAGGGTCCTTGGTGACAAAGCCGTCCAGCTGCTTGATCACTTTTTCCAAAATGAACGTGGGCGGGATTATGCCAAGCTCTTCACGAAGCTGAAGTTGTTCTTTGAGCTGTTTATACTGCGCCCGCACCGCATAAAGCCTATCGATATAATATTGGACCTCGGACGCGTCTGTGAGGGAATGTGTGCCGGTCATAAAGTCCGGGATCGTATTTTGCCAGCCATATAGCTGCGTGAGTGGATAATCATGAAACAGGAAGCGCTCGTCCTGAACCCTTTCTTTCATACCGTGCGCCATCAACACCTTGTTGAAACGCCGGTCTTCGCTCAGGCTTGCGTCGTCATAAGCTTCTAGAACCGTCAGATTTTTCTTTATGGTTTCCAGATCTGATTTTCTTTTTGCGACCGATATATCGTCAAGACGCCCATTATGGTCGGTGATGCCCTGCGCTTCGAAATGCCGCAGCCGACTTAATGTTTGTGGCCGTGATTTTCTTTCGTCCCAAAAAACTTTGTCCTGAAAGGCATCGAACCCTATTTCCGCAACTCGCTCAGCCGTGGGCATCCCGGTCCCGGAAACTGTTTGTTCTTTTGCAGGTACACTGTACCAAACCACGGCTGCTATAATAACCGCGGCTGATCCCGTCAAAAGCCATTTGCTGTCAGACATGTCAGTCCCTTTCAAAAATTAGAATATTCTTGAATGGGAAGATATACCCATCACGAACAGACGCAAGGGCTACTTGCGTTTATCCGGAATTTATGTCGCGCAAATCTCTACAGTAAAAATTTGGCTTCCCACGGCGGCGCATTCGCTTTATCCAGAAAGACCAAAGTGGGGAAGGCTTTGGCATTAAATTTTTCTGAGGGCAAATCGGGTGGGGACTAATACCATGCAGAAGCGAGCAACATACCAAAACGTAGGGCTTTTTTTGGGGCCGCTGCTATTTACAATCATATTATTCCTGCCGACCCCGGAAGGATTGTCCACAGAGGCATGGAGTACTGTTGCGATCGCTGCCTTGCTGGCCGCATGGTGGGCGACGGAGGCTATCCCGGTTCCTGCCACAAGCCTTTTGCCGCTGGTATTGATCCCGCTCCTTGAAGTCGGCAGCAGCGCCGACGCGTCGCTTCCCTATGCGCGGCCGGTTATATTTTTGCTGCTTGGCGGCTTCATCGCCGCAATGGCGATGCAAAAATGGCAGCTACACAGACGGATTGCGCTGAACATTCTCGCCCGCGCCGGGGACAATCCATATGCGCTCATTGGCGGCTTTATGGCGGCCAGCGCGCTTCTTTCCATGTGGATTTCAAATACAGCCACCACCCTGATGATGGTGCCTATTGCGCTAACCGTCGCTACAACAATCCTCGGCGAAAAAGCGATGAGCCACCGCTTTACGATCGCGCTGCTTATCGGCTGCGCCTGGTCTGCGTCTATTGGCGGGCTTGGCACCTATATTGGCACACCACCAAACCTGTTTGTGAAAGGCTTTATCGAACAGTCCACAGGCCGGGATATTCTTTTCCACGAATGGATGGCGTTTGGCGTGCCTGTCGTCTTGGTGATGGTGCCGCTGGCTTGGACAGTGCTCACCCGTATCTGTTTTCCTTTCGAAAAACAGCTTGTGAAGGGCGGCGCATCTGTTGTGCAAACCGAACTGGCCAGCCTTGGAAAAATGACAACACCCGAAAAAAGGGTTGCTTATGTCATGGTTGCGATGGCGCTGATGTGGAGCTTCCGCCAGGTCCTGGTTGATTGGGAGAGCTTAACCAACCTGCTGCCTTTTGTCGCCCGGCTAAGCGACATGCATATTGCTGTGGCCGCGGGTCTGGCCATGTTTATTATCCCTTCCGGCACTGAAAGGCGCGGCGGCGCCCTGCTCGATTGGGAAACAGCGGTTACCCTGCCGTGGGGCGTAATACTACTGTTCGGTGGCGGGCTTAGCCTGGCGGCTGCCATCGGCAATACCGGGTTAGCTATTTACCTTGGCGAAGCCATGTCAGACATCGCAACTGCGCCGCTTTTCCTGATTGTGCTGGCGATTGTTGCGCTTATCACATTCCTCACGGAACTAACCAGCAACACCGCAACCACGGCGGCAATGGTACCTGTGCTGGCCGCGCTGGCCACTACCGCCAACCTCGACCCCATATTTCTCGCGGCACCCGCCGCAATGGCAGCCAGCTGCGCTTTCATGCTGCCGGTCGCAACGGGGCCAAACGCGGTGATATTCTCAACCGGGAACATTCATGTGCCTGATATGGTGCGCGCCGGGATATGGCTCAATGTGCTCGGTACATTCGTTGTCGCTGGCATCACATACTCGGTACTGCCGCTGATCTTCGGTTAAATCAACCTAGCGGTTTACAGTATAAAACCGTTTCGAGTATTGGGCTGTTGGAATGGTGACCAATTTCAAACTCATAATTCTCAAGCATGGCCATTAATTGTTCCGGCACCGTGACAAACTGAATACCGTGGTGATAGATACTAATTGCCAGCGCCGGCCGGTCTCGAGCAATGGTTTGGCGCGCGCCTTCCAGCACATATGGTTCCGCCGCTTCGACATCGAGCTTTAGAAAATCCAGCTTGTCAATTTGGTTCTCAGCACAAAAATCATCAATTGAAATAGTTGCCACCCGGTCAGCTGCATCACCCGTATGAGCCAAATGGTGCGTAGAAAAATTACCGCCGGACCCGTGCATATAAAGGCTGCTTGTCTCAGACCAAAGCGCCTTGTCGATCAGCATATATCTGCCGGCTGCAGCTTCCCTCTTTAACTGCTCCAATATTCTGTGACCCTTGTAAGCAGCGGCAATTTCATCTGCCATGGGTTCAAAAGAATATAACCTTCCCTCTGGCGGCAAATGATTGAGCAATTGCTGCGAGACAGCACCAATATTACTGCCGCCTTCAATAACGGTTTTTACGCTGTCAAAGACATCATATTCAAAATAGTGGCTGCTATCATAGGCGTCGCCAGTGCCGTAAAACCTGTCCATCGTCCGGTAAAAACCCGAATATAGGTCGGGCACACGCTCGGCGTCGGAATTCAGCTGAAACTGGCACAGTGCCCTATATAAAGCCTGCGACCTTTCACTTTTAAGCCTTTGGGCAACAACCGTCGCACGGGCTTCAAAGTCGGCTTTTTTCCCCTCGCTCCAGCCACACTGTGGCCAATCAAAGACCAGCAAAATGGCGTCAAACATTGTCGCCGGGATCTTTTTTGCGGCCAAATCATGGCCTATTTCCCGGGAATATTGGCACGCTATGACAATATTATCGGCTGCCGAAATCCTGGGGAGAATATCATCCAGGTGATAAATTTGCTGGTCCGAATTAGCACCCGCGGCAAAGCTCGTCAGAAAACCTAAAAACTGTCGTGGCTTTTGCCCTGCGGACAGTGCAGCTTTTATCTGCTGCGCCGCGGCCCCTGCCCCGTAAAGATAAAATCCTCCGGCGGGTAATTCCTCGATATCACTAATAAATGCAGGCATCAGTGGCTTTCAAAAACAGGGGTCCGCAGAAGCTTAACAAAAATCCTTAGCGGCTCAAGCCTTTAGCCCGGCTCACCCAATCGATTTTTAGTGGGGCTCATTGTTCAACGCCCAAATCCCTGGAGCGGCATATACTGTATCATGGTCCAGAAATAGTTTATTTGCATGTTCGTATGCCGCCAGAAAAGCCTCGCGGCTTTCACTGCTAAAGCCAGTGCAGGCATCAGGGTCATAGCTTTGTTTGAATTTGTCCTGATCTTTGGCCGAAAAGTGCGCCGCCAGAGTTTCCGTTTTTGGCGCTTTCATATCTGCGACTGCTGGTAATAATTTTAATTTGCGTTCCTGACGGTCCGGCATTAGGCCAGCGCGGTTCAGCGCCAAAAGAAACGGCAACCGCTCAGCTGGCAAGCTTGGGTTGCCCCGGCTGTTCAACACAAGGCCGTCGGGGTCAATATCAACCAATTCTGCCAAGCGCTGGTTCAGCTCAGACCCTTGCCAGTGATCCATCACCGCGAACCGGCTGTTGGTGGCCAGCTCCTTTTTGTCCAGCGCGCCGGTAAGCCAGTTCCAATCAAAACACCCATCAGGAAAAGACGCGAGAAAGCTTTCAAAATCCTCCGCCAGGCCCCGTGCCAGACGAAAGGCATAAACAGACTCGATATAACGATCTTGGCGCCGAACAACAAAGCGAAAGCGCAGGTCGAAATGATTGGCAAGCGGCTGCAGGCTAGCAAAAAACTTTTCGGCAAACGGATAGAAGCTGCGCTGGCGTACCGCAGGCATAGTGCTCAGCAGGCTTTCTTCGCTGATAATCACATGATCAAACGGCATGGCATCAACAGCGGCAATAAGGCGCTGCGGTGCACGCCTCGCCCGCATATCAAGGGCTTTGCGTCTGTGCCAGGCCCGCATGTCCAGCTTATTGTCAGCCTCCATGTCGGCCCGCAAAACCACACCAATGCCGCGCTCAGCCAACAACTGCCTGTTGGCGCGCAGCAAATTCTGCATGGTCGTGGAGGCGCAGCGGTGCATACCCAAATGGAGGGTGAGTTTTTTCATATCGCTTTGGTAGCCCTTGCCCGCCTTAATGTATAGACTTTCAACAGCATAACCCCATATAAGCAGCGCTATGAGTAAAACGAGTAATATGTGGCCTTTTAAAAAGATGCATGGTCTTGGCAATAATTTTGTCATTGTCGACGCGCGCGAAATGACATTTGCCGTGAATAGGGAGCGCGCGCAAGCAATCGCTGACCGAAGTCGCGGCATCGGCTGTGACCAGCTTATCATTTTGCGCAATTGTCCAGAGGCCGACGTTTTTATGGAAATTTGGAATGCGGATGGTAGCCGCGTGGGCGCCTGCGGCAATGCCACGCGTTGCGTGGGCATGATTTTGATGGATGAAACCGACAAGGTGGCCATTTCCATCAAAACCGATGCTGGCCTTTTGGCCGCCAAACGCTCCATGCTTGGCGTTTCCGCCAATATGGGCAAAGCCCTCACAAAGTGGAATGAAATTCCGTTGGCCATCGAAATGGACACAACCGGCGGAGACTTTTCCTTTGGGGCCTTATCAAGTCCCGGTTTCGTAAATATGGGCAACCCGCACGCCGTATTTTTCGCCGATGACGCTGAGACGGTTGATCTGGCGCGTATCGGACCACAAATCGAAACCCATAAACTGTTCCCCGAACGTGTAAATGTTTCTGTGGCCAGCGTATCTGGCAAAACCATTCGTCTGCGGGTATGGGAGCGCGGCGCGGGCATTACCCAGGCCTGCGGCAGCGCAGCGTGCGCGGCGTTGGTAGCAGCCAGCCGCAAGGGGCTGGTGGACCGCAAAGCCACCATCCAGCTGGACGGCGGTGAGCTGCGCACCGAATGGCTGGAGGACGGCACCGTGGAAATGGCAGGGCCAGCCACACTAGTGTTCACAGGTGAGTGCGATTTGTGAGCCAAAAGCCCAATATCGTTACCTTTGGCTGCCGCTTGAACAGCTATGAGAGCGAAGTGATGCGCCGCCACGCCGAGAGCGCGGGCCTTACGGATATCACGATCGTCAACACATGCGCAGTAACAGCCGAGGCCACGCGCCAAGCACGGCAATCCATTCGCCGCATGAAACGCGAGCGGCCCGACACCCCGATTGTGGTCACAGGCTGCGCGGCACAGATAAACCCGGGCGAATTTTCCGAGATGGATGAAGTCTCGATCGTACTTGGCAACGCCGAAAAACTGGCAGCCAAAAGCTACGCCGGACTGGGCCTCGGCGGTGCCGAGCGCGTGCAAGTGAACGATATATTTTCGGTTAAAGATACCGCCGGGCATTTGATTGACGGTTTCGGTGGGCGGGCGCGCGCCTTTGTGCAAATTCAAAACGGCTGCAACCACCGCTGCACTTTCTGCATCATCCCCTACGGCAGGGGCAACAGCCGCTCAACTGGCATTGGCGAAGTGGTGGACCAGATCAAACAATTGGTCGGCCGCGGGTATAGCGAAGTGGTACTTACGGGCGTTGATATCACCAGTTACGGCGAGGACCTGCCGGGTGAGCCAACGCTGGGCATGCTGGTGCAGAAAATCCTGAAGCTGGTGCCAGACCTGCCAAGGCTGCGTATCAGCTCAATCGACAGTATCGAGGTGGATGAGCCGCTTTATGATGCCATCATCGGGGACACGCGCCTGATGCCGCATCTGCACCTGAGCTTGCAAGCCGGGGATAACATGATCCTCAAGCGCATGAAGCGCAGGCATATGCGCGAAGACGCAATCGAGTTTTGCCAGCGCGTGCAAAAGGCGCGGCCCAACATGGTATTTGGCGCTGACATTATCGCGGGCTTCCCCACGGAATCCGATGCGATGTTTGAAAACAGCCTGAAACTGATAAGTGAGTGCGACCTAACCTGGCTGCATGTGTTCCCCTACAGTGCGCGCGAGGGCACCCCCGCCGCGAAGATGCCGCAAGTGCCGATGGCAGTACGCAAAGACCGCGCGGCTCGGCTGCGCGCAGCAGGCGAAGCGCAGGTGCAAAAGCTGTTTGAAAGATCCATCGGCGAACCAGCCCGTGTGGTGATTGAACGCGTGGGCGACAGTGGCACGGCCACAGGTCACAGCGAACAATTTATCCCGGTACTGGTTGAAACGACGGCTAATCCGGGCGATATGGTGGACGTGACACTTGGCGGCGCAAAAGACGGCTGCATGTTGGGGGAACCATAAATATAACCGCTAATCTCCAGGGCCAAGCAGCAATAGAATATAAATTGTGAAGCTGGTACGGTGCTGAAAGAAGGATCACTAGATGGCAGAGACGCCAGAACAAGCAATCAATAAAGTTGTAGATCAAGAGACATTTTTGAATTTCATACAGGCCCTCTCGGAGGATTGGGAAGCTGAAACAAAAATTGAAAAAGAGAAAGCATCATCGCCATTTGGTCCCGGAGCCTTGGGTTGGGAGAACGGTACTATAGGTGGGTTCCTTGAAGCAGCAGCAGCTTATGGACAGGACCATATGGGACGTGGAAAATCCCCATCGGAAACCAATACTTGGCGGGCGGCAGCAGCAATGCTTCTTGCCGGGAAGTATTACGAGTAAGTTAAAGCACACAATAAAAAATCGTCACTCGACGACTTGATCGGCGAGTCTATTTATGAGACTTCAAAACTGGATTCGCCGGTCAGGCCGTCGAATGACGAAAACAGGTTTAGGGAGCCTTCATGGCTGAAGAAAAAAAAGGCTGGTTCAGCCGGTTTCGAAAAAAGAAAACGGACGAAGTCGCTGAAGACACACCGCAGGTAGCTGAACCGCAAGCCGAGCAGGAAACGCCGACAGTCGCGCCTGTTGCCGAGCCTGCCGCCCAGCCAGTAGCCGCACCCGATCCAGAGCCAATTCCGGAACCGGAACCCGCTCCAGCGCCAGTTCCTGAGGCAGAGCCTACTCCCGAACCATCGCAAAAACCAGAGCCCGCACCACAGCCTGACACAGAGCCATTGCCGGAGCGCGAATCTGAGCTGCAACCTGAACCAAAGCCTGAGTCTATTCCAGAGCCTGTGGCAGAACTTAAACCAGTACCGGAACCTAAACCGGAACCAAAGCCGGAACCTAGACCCGAGCCTGTGCTAGCACCTGACCCCGTGCAAGCGCAAAATCCTGAGCCAATACCTGCCCCAAAACCTGAACCGAAAGCCGGGACCGAAGACAAAAAACAGGGCTGGTTCAAGCGCCTCAAGGGCGGGCTGAAAAAGTCCACCAGCGCTATATCAGGCGGCATCACGGGTATCTTCACCAAGGCCAAGCTAGACGGTGATACGCTGGAAGATCTGGAAGACCTGCTGATCACCTCTGATCTGGGTGTTTCCGTTGCGGCAAAGCTAACAGAAGTGTTGGCGAAAGACCGGTTCGACAAGGAAATCTCCGGCGAAGAGGTGAAGCAAATCCTCGCAGCCGAGATTGAAAAAATGCTCAGCCCCGTTGCCATACCACTGGTGCCAAACAACGCGAACAAACCCCATGTGGTTTTGATGGCGGGTGTGAACGGCGCGGGCAAAACCACCACCATCGGCAAGCTCGCGAAACAGTTCCGTGACGACGGAAAAAAGGTAATGCTGGCGGCGGGCGATACCTTCCGCGCGGCGGCTGTTGAACAGCTGCAGGTATGGGGCGAACGCGTGGGCGTGCCCGTGATCACCAAGGAAATTGGCTCAGACGCTGCAGCGCTCGCCTACGAAGCGCTGGACCGCGCGCAGGCAGAAGGCACGGATGTGTTGCTGATCGATACCGCAGGGCGGCTGCAAAACCGCGAGGAATTGATGGCGGAGCTTGCAAAAGTGGTGCGCGTGATCGGCAACAAAATTGAAGGCGCGCCGCACGACACGGTAATTGTGCTGGATGCCACCACGGGGCAAAACGCCGTGCATCAAGTGGAAGTGTTCCAAAAGCTGGCCAACATCACCGGCATTGTGATGACCAAGCTGGACGGTTCCGCCAAAGGCGGTGTGCTGGTGGCCTGCGCCGAAAAGTTCGGCCTGCCCGTACACGCCATCGGCGTGGGCGAGGCCATCGAAGACCTCGCCGCATTCGACGCCAAAGACTTCGCAGACGCGCTGGTAGGAATTGAGGACTAGCTATTATCACTTCAAAATCTTTTAGATAGCCATGTTGGCATAGGGGGATATCTAATGCTCGCACTACCGTTCTATTATTTGGTTTTTGGGGGCACTGCCTTCGGGATAGGTTTATTGGCTTATAGACTTTGGGACCGCGGCGAAACCAACTTGCGTACCGAAGTAATTAGCGATCCTGATTGGCTGTTCAAAAAGGCGCGGCAAGAGCCAAACACCAATCAATCCCTTTACGAATTTTCAGTACAATACATTGCCGTGTTGAAAGGTGTGTTCGCTGCACCCTCTGCCTCAAAGCTTGAGCGGTTGAGCAAGTTGTTTGCTGCCCCTCAAAATTCAGACGATCAGTTGTGGAAGGATATGTCCCTACGGCTGGACGAAGCATATAATAGCTACAGTCTTGAATATGTTGCGCTTATCGAAACTATTGCCACGCACTCACAAAACCCAAGCCAGCTTTACGCAGCCCACCGACTGGCCACCTGCATCGGCGGATCATCAAGAAAACTAATAAGCCTTGGTAAAGCAATTGCACAAAACCCTATTTTGACTGGTTCGCTGAAACAGTAACAAGAATTAGTGACTACAAAAATTGAGATTAAGGCTGGCCTTCGGACAGTTTTAGCAGCTTGCCACTCGAATTGAGCCTAGCATAGGCGGCGCGCACGGCCTCAACGGTGGCGGGTTTTACCTGTTTGCCTGCCGCAAGGTAAAAATGCTGTTTTTCTTTCAGTTCAAAAAGCATCTTAAAAGGAAATGGCCCAGCATCCGCACGGCGGCCATGAAGCATATCCTGCGCGATAAAAACATCTGCGCGGCCACCGGTAACAACGCGCGTGACAGCCCTGTGGTCGGGATCGGTTAACTCAATAAGCTGGCTATCCGGAATACCAAAACCGCGCAGCATCCCGCATGTCACGTCGCCGACGGTACAAGCACCTTTTATTGCACCGGATTTCAGCAGCGCATAATTTATGGCGCGCGTCTCATCCTTGCGGCCATAGAGATAAAGCTCGGTCTCCAGCACCGGTACCAGCCAGTGAAACAGGGGCTCTCTGTCTGGCCGGCGCATCAGGGCATAGACTAGCGCATCATCACGCTCAGTCGCGAGCCTGTAGGCGCGGTTCCACGGCACCAGCTTGATATCAAAATCAAGCCCGCTCTCGCGCATCACTTGCCGCATCATCCCGGCCGCTCGGCCAGCAACCTTGCCGTTTTCATCCAGATAATTGAAGTTGCCGTAGCTTTCCGTATAAAGCGTAACATCAGCCGCTATAGCGGCCCTGCCCGGCATGAAAAAGGCGCACATCAATAAAGTGGCAACAAATTTGGACAAAAGAAAACTCCAGACATCTAGTGGCTTTTTACTAAGCCAATTGAAGCACAAATCTGGCTTTTTGCCCAGCCCCGGGTTGATAAAGAGCAAAACCGGGTCTGCTCTCTCAGCGAAAGCAAGCCCGGCAAACAGGCCCCCCAAATGACAGTCCGCGCTATTTTTTCACATCGAAGCTGAACTTATAACGCACACCGGAAACACTTGTGGCTTTGCCGTCGACCATGGTGGGCTGATAGACAAATTGCATGGCTGCGTCTTTCGCAACCTTGTCAAAAACACCAGCAGGTTCGGACTTAACCACCTTAATGCTTTCCGCCCACACATGGCCGTCTTTTTGTACGGTTAGCTCCAAAACGACATGACCGCCGGTCCCAGCTTCATAGGCGCTACGCGGATATTTTGGCCGAACACGCTCAATCGGCAGATAGTCACCCTCTTTTTCAATGCTGGAAATGGGCACAGGATGGCCGCTGGCCATGCCCGTAAGTGCAGCCGAAGCCAAAAGAGCGACAGCAAACGGCGCGGCCAGTTTTTTGGACGCGCGTGTTTTGTATGATGGTTTCATAATATTCCCCAATTTATGATTCGTTATATCATAACTATAAAGAGGTTGAAGAGCATTTGTAAAGGCTGCGACTAAATATGAAAAAGGGGCTACCCGCCAGCCGCCAAAATCTGGCTGAAGTTTTTGCTGATGGGGTATTTACCGTCAAGGGTCCAGCCGAGGCGTACAATGATCATATTCTCGCTCGGGAACATCATCACTTGCTGTTCGCGGCTACCGAGAGCCGCGTATGCGTCTGCGGGCAGGCCGGGCCAGCGTGGGTTCGCGTCACCGCGGTTGAGCCAAAACTGATAGCCGTAGGCTTTTTTATTTTCTGTTGCGTTCGTCGCAAGCGCCCTCTTTACCCAACCCTCTGTCACAAAACGGTGGCCATTCAGTGTGCCGCCGTTCAGCATAATCTGGCCCATGCGCGCCCAGTCTCTCGCACTGGCAAGCATAAAGCTGCTGCCGAGAAACACGCCAGACGGATCAACCTCCATCACAAAATCCTGCATGCCCATAGGGCGGATAAAGTGCGTATCGAGATTTTCCAAACTCGCGTTGAGCGTACCGCCTGCTGCGTCAAAAACGAGCTTTGACAGCAAAAGCGAAGTGGCTGACGAATAGTCATAATGTGTGCCGGGTGCAGCCAGCAGCTCTGCCTCAAGGCCAACGGCCGCAGGGTTTTGCGCCGTAAACAGCATCGCAGTTACAGCCTCACCTGGGTCATAGACTTCTGAAAGGTCGAGCCCTGATGCCATATGCAGCATATTCTCGAGCGAGATATCTGCGCGCTCACCCTCCGTCCATGCATCAAAAACCGGTTTTTTGGCAGGGTCGATCAGCCCGCGCATTTCCATATTGCCTAGCATCAGGGCGTTGAAGCTTTTGGCCATTGACCAACCGAGCAGCTTGCTGCGCGCATCAAACCCATCGGCGTAGGTTTCCCCCGCGACCTGTCCGTCTTTCACCACGAGAAGCGCGCGTGTCTGCAAACCGGCTGCATTGTCTGCGGCCATGATATTTTCAAGCGTTTGCTGAATCGCGGTATTTGGCGCAAGCACTTTATTGCCCAAGGGCCAAAGGGCGTTTGGCTCTTCCGGTTTGGCAGGGATTTGAGCGACGTCAAGCGGGCTGGTATCGCCAATATCGAGCGCACAACCAAGACCCTCGCGGTACTGTGCACTGGCAGACTTCATCCCGAAAAGACCCGCCTCTACACGCCGCGCCGCGTCGTCATAAGTGATTTCTAAATTTTCAAGGAGCGGCGAATAGCTGGTGAGGTCTTTGAAATTTTGCTCAGGCTCAATGCCGCTCACATAACGCGCCGAGCATGTTAGCATGGCGCCAATACCCGTAAGCACAGCGGGTGCATTTGCCATGTAGGCAGGTGTATAGCCCGACGTGAAAGACGCCACTGCCAAAATGCCAACGGCTCCGAGCGTAACTTTAAAACTTTTGTGCATCTTCTATCCTGATTTCTCACTAAAATTGACCACCGCAACAGACCCAAATTAGGGCTTCTCCAGTGCCGGGAAAATTCTCTTTGCTAACGACCAGTTTATTATGGCGTGTAGAGCAGCTGATGTAAAATAGCCAGGCGGGCAGGAATTTGGCTTTTCGCACCAACAGGTCCGGCTAATGAGATAAGAGAGACATCGATGAGACAGGTTTTTAGCATCGCTGCGGCCTTAATGCTGCTGGCAGCCACAGCTGCAACCGCCGCAGTAAGTGACTTTGATTTCAGACTGGCGCGAAATACAGCAAAAGAACAAGCTGCCGTTCGGCAGTTGGAGCGCCTGTTCAATCGCTATGATATCAGCCGGTTCAGCTTCACCTATTCTATCATGCTGGATGAATACGGCGCGCCGCACAGCTTTCCACAGCTAACACTGAATGCCTATTATTTGGATGATGACGCCGGTGCGCTTTCAACCTTCCTGCATGAGCAACTGCATTGGTACGGGTTGGCTAATCAGGTGGCGGTCGATGCAGCCGTAGCGGACCTCAAAACCCTGTACCCCCGCGTGCCTGTGGGCAGGGGCGAGGGCGCACGCGACGAAGCGAGCACATATTTACATCTGATTGTTGGGTTGCAGGAATATGATGCGGCGGCATCATACGTTGGCCGGGCCGAAGCCGCGCGCGTGTTATCAAGCAAACGGCACTATAGATGGATCAACAAACAGGTGTTGGAAAACACGAACCTCATACGGGCTGTGCTGCAAAAACACGGCCTCGACAAGCCTTCTGCCTAAGGCGCTCGCTAGCGCTGCTCATCAGACGAGTTCACGCGCGATTTTGGTAACCCGGTGCCAGGCCTCCACAACGTCGGACTGGCCCACCTGCGTTTGGCCTATCTGAAACCGGATAACCGGCCTCCCTTCAACCAGCGTACGTGTAAGATACGTAAAACCGTCGTCATTGACAGCCTGCAGCAGTGTGTCTGACAAAGTATCAAACTCGCTCGCGCTTTTCCCCTTTGGCGTAAACCGAAATGTCAGAAGCGAAAGGTTAGGGCCAGTGACCAGCTCAAAGTCCGGCTCGCTTTTTATAGTTTTTGCAAGCTCATTCGCCCAAGCCACATGGTTACGGATGACCTCTTGCAACCCCTCCACACCGTAGGACCGGATCACAAACCACAGCTTGAGAGCACGCATCCGCCGCCCGAGCTGAATACCCCAATCGCGGTAGTCAGTAACATCCGTACCTTCACGGGTTTCCAGATACGCTGGCAATATGGTGAGCGTGCGCAAAAGCGTGTCTTTGTCGCGTACAAAATGCGCCGTGCAATCAAACTGTACGCCCATCCATTTATGGGGGTTAAAAACAAAACTGTCAGCCGCCTCGATGCCGTCGATTAAATAGCGATATTCGGGACAAATCATGGCGCTGCCGGCCCAGGCCGCATCCACGTGGAAGTAGGCTTTGTTCGCGCGCGCAATAACGCCGAGCGGCTGCAATGGGTCAGCGGCACCAATACTGGTTGAGCCAACAGTTGCCATAACCATCGCGGGAATAATGCCTTTGGCGCGGTCTGCCTCCATCATCTCAGCCAATGCTTTCGGCTGCATCGCCTGGCCAGCGTCAACGGGTACCAGCCGGATTGCCGCTCTGCCAAGGCCTGCCATTTTAACAGCCTTTTCCAGGGAAGAATGGGCTTCACTGCTGGTATAATACGCAAGCTTGGGCGCATGCTTCAGCCCTTCCTCATTCACTTTCCAACCCGTTGCCCGCTCACGCGCTGCCAGCACCGCGCAAAATGTGGCACTCGAAGCTGTATCCTGAATAACGCCGGTCCAGGCCGTCGGCAGCTTCAGCATATCCTTGAGCCAACAAATCATTTGTTCCTCAAGCTCGGTCGCTGCAGGGCTGGTTTCCCAAAGCATGCCGTTTACGCCGAGCGCATTCACCAGCATTTCAGCCAACATGGAAGGCGGTGTTACATTCGCGGGGAAATAAGCGAAAAACCGGGGGTGCTGCCAGTGGGTGATCCCGGGCATGACGATGCTTTCAAAATCACGCATCAGGGCTTCAAAGGGCTCACCGGCGGAAGGCGCTATGCGTGGCAGTTGCGCCTTTATATCTCCTGGCTTTACCTGCGCGCGCACGGGCAGGTTTTTGACGCTGTCCATATAGTCGGCGATCCAGTCCACCAACTGGTGGCCATGCTGCCTGAATTCGTTGCTATTCAATGGTGCCCCCTGATGCAAAACGGGATTGGATGATTTGCTGGTCTATTTAATAACCAGGCTCGCTATCGTACGGTAAAAATCTGCCCTGACAATTGGTTTGCCTACATGGGCGGCAAAACCGGCTTCCCTATAGCGTTTTATATCGCTTTCCTGACAATTGGCTGTGAGCGCAATGATAGGGGTTGCTGCATTTGGGCCACCCTCTGACCTAATTTTTGCAGTGGCTGTTTCGCCGTTCATGATCGGCATTTGAATATCCATCAAAATGATGTCGAACTGGCTTTCCTCTGCCGCGTCCACCGCCGCCATCCCATCAGAGACAAGCCTGTTTTTCCATTGCGGCCTATCGAGAAGCCGACTGATCAGAAGCTGATTAACCGGGTTATCTTCGGCAATCAAAATACGTAGCGGTTGGTCTTGCATCGCTTCGACCGTGGCATCATTAATGGCCGACGGCGAGAGCGCCACCAAATTAGACGCCTCTTCTGGTGCCCGTTCAAGGGCTATATCGAACCAGAATTTGGTTCCCACCCCTATTTTGCTTTCCACCTCTATCCTGCTGTTCATCAGGAACGCCAGTTCTTGTGCTATTGCCAATCCAAGCCCGGTGCCAGACCGCCCCCGCGTGCTAGACGCATCCACTTGTTCGAACCGGTCGAAAAGCTTTTCCACCTGATCGGCCGCGATGCCGACCCCGGTATCTTCAACCAGACACCGCACCGTCACCGGTCCATCATCCTTGCCTGACCGCTCTGGCCCAAGCAGGCTTATGCTTAAATGAACGCTGCCGTGGTCGGTGAATTTCACAGCATTCCCCACCAGATTAAACAGTATCTGGCGAATACGGGCACCGTCGCCCATAAAAACCGGAAGCGCCGTAGGCGGCATCTTATATACAAGAGCCACGTCGCTTTTCACCTGACCCTGCATCACCGAAATAACGCTTTGCCCGGTTTTCTCAATATCGAAAGGCGCGATGTTCAACTCTAGCTTGCCCGCGTCAATTGTTGAAACATCCAGCAGGTCACCAATGATGGTGCCAAGCGTATCGGCGCTGGATTTTGCAGCTGTCAACTGCTCCAGTTGCTCTTCACTAAGTCCGTGCTCGTCGATCAGATTAACCATGCCTAAAAGGCCGGTGAGAGGGGTTCTAAGCTCGTGGCTTATGTTTGCGATAAACTGGTCTTTTGCCTTGCCAAGTGTTGCCAGCTTTTCAGCGCGTTCTTCGTTAATAAGCGTGAGCGCTATCTGCTTGCGAACGCTGTTATAGCGCATCACAAAACTACCGTAGGAAATCATGCCTGCGCCGATACCAAGCACAATCATTGCCTTGCTGTCTTCCCCCAGTATCCATATTGCCGTCGTAATAAAAAACGCCATGGAAAGGCCAAGAAGCAGCCAGAAAATCCAGGGTAAAAGCGCCACAACACCAAAGGCGACAATCATCAAGATGCCTTTCACCAGCGTAATCGGATCCGGCAAGAAATACATATGCAGATAGCCATTGATCAGCATGCTGATGGCGATGGGAATTGGCGTGATATAGACGTTGCTTTTGTTGATAACGCCGCGGCGCTCAAGGAAAAAAATGGCAACAAGCATGCTCAGCAGCAAAATATCTGCGCCAAGCAGGATGCCCGCTCCGTTCGGTACGGCAACCAGATCACCAATCGTGACCATGAAAAAATAAAAGAAGGTCAGATACAGCAATATGTCAAATTGCTCGGAGTAGAGCTCACCGATCACGGTTCTCACACGTGCCACGGAAACCGAGGCTATTATATCTGCAGCTTCTGTATCCGCGGCTATATCTGAGGCTTCCGGCTCATTTTCCGCATGGGAGGCGAGCGCCTTTTCCTGGTCGGCAGTATTTGGCACTCTCTACTCCAGCTTTTCTTCGCCCCTGAAGCACTATATTTGAGTTCCAGGAAAAGTGCAAAGCAGCATACTGGCTGCCTAATGCAAGGGCAACCGTTCTGGACTGAATTTTACCGCTGAGGTCACTGGCTCCAATTGTTTTTATAGTTAATTTTATTCGCACTTCCTTAACGAATTTGCGCTAACCATTGATACAAGCTGGCGGGGGATGCAGCGAATTGATAATTGAACTCAACGGAGATTCCAATGATTCGCCACGTAAGAATTCTAGCGCTCGTACTTATCAGCGCAATTAGCGCTGTCGCCTATGCAGAAACGTCCCCTGAAACCGTTGCGGGAGCAACAACCGTCGATTCCGCAACTGCGAAGAAAATGTTTGATGATGGGGCGCTGTTTATTGACGTACGCAAACAGCTTGACTGGGATGCAGGCCGTATTCCTGATGCCCTGCACCTGGACATAAAAAGCGCCCTTACCAAAGATGCCATATTGGCCGAATCTGGGGAAAATGACCCGATTGTACTTTATTGCAACGGGCACAGCTGTATGCGGTCATCAAAGGCCAGCGCCATGGCTGTAAGTTGGGGTTTTAAAAGCGTTTATTATTACCGAGACGGCTTTCCAGCCTGGAAAAATGCCGGCTTTCCTGTTGAGTAACAGTTTAACCTAGTCACACTTGCGTCCTCATTGGACGCAAAACTCAAGAGGGACGAGGACCATGCTTCTCAGAACGCGGCTCACCGTAATTGCGGTGGCTCTTATGGTGGTAATTTCTATTGTCAGTGTGGTTGCACTGAATATCGCTCGTTCAAATTTTCAAGAGCGATATCAGGCGGACATTATGGCTGCCAACCACTCCTATGTAAAATCAGCTGTTTCCAACATATACGAAAGTCTCCTTGAAAACGCTAAGCCATTGTTGCGGAGCCGCTCCTTCAAGTCTGCGATGGCTGGGAATAAGGCTGATTTGGTTGCTGAGGAAATCGTGACCATTGAGCGCCGACTGACCGCCGGTGGTGAAATTTCCTTCATTCAAGCCGTAGGCACGAGCGGAGTACCCCTCTATAGTGCCTCGTCTGAGCTCTCCATCGATTTAAAAGACCCTTTGATAGGTGAAGCCACAACAACCAACACGCCGGTTTCGGGTTTTACATTTACAAATGCAGGGCAGCCGGTTCTGGTAAGTGTTTCGCCTGTTAGCAGACGCGGCAAGGCAATTGGCACACTCTTGATTGCATATGACTGGGAAAAGCTTTTGAATACCCTTGCCGAAACTCTTGGAGCGAGGACAGCACTTGTGAATGGAAAATTCATAGGGACGTCTGCGGACAGCGGCAACATCTGGGCCGAAATTGACCATGCTTTCATATCGAACAACGGAGTTCACTTGCTGACCTTTGATCATGAAGATCAGAAATTTTTAGCATTAGTGGAGCCCTACCAGACAATTGATAAAAAGTATTTTTCCAGCTTGGTTACGGTCCTTGAAAAAACCGAGCAATTGTCGGCAGAGAGCACGACAACATTTGTGATGTACAGTGTGCTCTTGATTGTTGTCGGTGGCGCAGTTTTCGTGATTTGGCAACAATTGCTGAAGTCCCTTAGGCCACTTTCAAGCGTTATTGAGGCGCTTGGGAAATTGGGCGAGGGTGACCTTTCTTTGGAGCTTGAACCCTACAGTCGCCAGGACGAAATCGGTTCCCTCATAACAGCATACTCCAGCTTCAAGGAAGCTTTTGTTGCCGCCCAGGAACGGGACCAAAAGAACAAGCAAGAACAGGAAGCCCAACAGCAAGAAATCCTGGCCGCGACGGAAAAACGTGCGGAAGCCGAAAGGCTTCAGCGTGAAAACGAGGCTAAAGAGGCTGAAGCTCGCCAAAAGACAGCCCAGGCCATTGAAACACTCATAGAAGGCTTTGACACCAAAGTTCATGCTTTGCTGGAAAATGTGGCTGTATCCACAGGAGCGCTTCAGGACACCGCAACCAGCATGGCAACGCTAGCAGACGAGTCCGAGGCAAAGGCAGCCAATGTAGCCACCTCTTCTGAAGAGGCGACCCATAACGTCACCGCGGTGGCAAATGCTACCGAAGAACTAGACGCGTCGATCTCGGAAATTGGGTCGCAAATGGAACGATCTGCGGCGTCCAACAAAGAAGCAACCGAGCAAGCCAAGAGTGCATCGGTTATCATGCAAGGCCTTGAATCTGCGTCCCAGGCCATCTCTGAAGTTGTAAGTCTTATCAATGATATTGCCGAACAAACAAACTTGCTCGCTTTAAACGCCACCATTGAAGCTGCCCGTGCTGGTGACGCAGGCAAGGGGTTTGCTGTGGTCGCCAGCGAAGTCAAATCGTTGGCCACCCAAACGGCAAAGGCCACCGAAAATATTTCTGCCCAAATCACTGAAGTTCAGGCAAAGTCTACAGAAGCCAGTGCCGCAATGGACCGTATCCACGAAACGGTAGACACCTCTTCTCAGCTCGTGTCTGGTGTGGCTTCCGCCCTGGAAGAACAAGGCCAGGCCACGCAGGAAATTGCACGCAACGTGCAAGAGGCGGCTGTAGGAACGGGACAGGTCAGCAGCAACATTGTCGGCGTTTCAGAAAACACGGTTGAAACAAAGAAAGCATCTGACCGGGTGACCGATGCTTCACAGGCTTTGGCTGTAGGCACGGGCGAAGTCCGGGATATGATTGAAGAATTTCTCAACCAAGTCCGCACGATATCGCAAGGCTAACGCCGCTTCAGTATCACTAGCCTTTTTCGCCGCGCCCCTGTATAAGGCGCGCCCATGGAACCCGTTGAACATAAAAACAGTGCCGCAAAGGTTGGCTTTGTCTCGCTTGGTTGCCCCAAGGCGCTGGTGGACAGCGAACGCATCCTCACCAAGCTGCGCTCAGAAGGTTATGAAATCTCGCCTGAGTATGCTGGCGCGGACGTCGTGGTGGTGAACACCTGCGGCTTTATCGACAGCGCCAAAGAAGAAAGCTTCGGCGCAATACAGGAAGCCATGGTTGAGAACGGCAAGGTGATTGTAACCGGCTGCCTCGGCGTGGACGAAGGCGCTGTGCGCGAAATCACCCCGGATGTGCTGGCTGTTACTGGCCCGCAACAATACGAGCAAGTGGTGGCGGAAGTGCACAAAGCCGCACCCCAGCCCCACGACCCCTACACCCATCTGGTGCCTGAGGCCGGGCTGAAACTGACACCCCGCCACTATTCTTACGTGAAAATATCCGAAGGCTGTAACCATCGCTGCAAGTTTTGCATCATCCCGTCCCTGCGCGGTGATCTGGTATCACGGCCGATCCGCGCCGTGCTGCGTGAAGCTGAAAAGCTGGTGGAAGCGGGCACGCAGGAACTGTTGATCATCAGCCAGGATACGTCCGCCTACGGGCTGGACCGCAAGCATGCAGCAGAAGACTGGAAAGGCGAACAAATTCGCGCCCATATGACAGACCTCGCCGCCGCGCTCGGCGACATGGGTGTGTGGGTGCGGCTGCACTATGTTTATCCCTACCCCCATGTGGACGATGTGATCCCCTTGATGGCTGAGGGCAAAATTTTGCCTTATCTGGACATTCCTTTCCAGCACGCTAGCCCTAAAGTATTGAAGGCCATGAAACGCCCGGCGAATGATGCCAAGGTTTTGGAACGCCTAAAGAAATGGCGGGAAATTTGCCCGGAAATTGTAATTCGCTCCACCTTCGTCGTTGGCTTTCCCGGCGAAACCGAGGAAGACTTCCAGTATCTTCTCAATTGGCTCGGTGAAGCCCAGCTCGACCGTGTTGGCTGTTTCAAATATGAGGCGGTTGAAGGCGCTGCCGCTAACGAACTGCCAAACCCGGTGCCTGAAGACGTGAAACAAGACCGCTGGAACCGCTTTATGGAAACCAGCCAGCGCATTTCTGCCGCCAAACTGCAAAAGCGTGTTGGCATGGAAATGGCCGTTATAATCGATGAAATTTCTGAGGAAGGGGCCATTGGCCGCACCTACGCCGATGCGCCCGAGATTGACGGCAAGGTTTACCTAGAGGGCGCGCAGGAACTCGCCCCCGGCGACATGGTGATGGCTTATATCCTTGAAGCCAGCGAGTATGACCTTTACGGCCATATGGTAGCCGACGAAGACCCGGACGATGATGGCGTAGACGACGACTGGGACTGGTAAGTCAGTGTAAGCGGCCTCGCCTACAACAAGCATCGTTGAATAGCGCTTCTAACAAGACAAGCTTCAGCGTTGGTTGGTTGCCGCCAAGATTGCTTTCAAAATATTCTCTGATCGCCGCTGTCCGCGGCCCTGCCCATAAGCGCGCGACATAACCGAGACCACCATGTTCAGCTCAGGGATCACATAAATTTTGTTGCCTCCGTTGCCGGATGCAAAAGATACAGCGATCTTGCGGCCATGTACTGTATAGGTTTGGTAAAACCAATAAAAACCATATCCGACAGCGTTGCTTTCGTAAGCGGAAACATCAACCCGGCGCTTCAGGCTTTCCTCAATCCAGTTTTCGCTAACCACCTGCTGGCCATTATAGGAGCCGCTGTTCAAAACCAGTTGCCCAATGCGCGCAAAATCCGGCGCGGTAAGGAAAAGGTTGCCTTGGCCCTTGGTTTGTCCTGCGCGGTCCTCTTGCCAATTCCAATGCGCGAATTCCAATGGCTTGAAAAGATTATTACGCGCAAAACTTTCAAGGCCGCCGCCTGTAGCGCGGCCTATCACCACGCCCGTGATATACGCTGCAAGCGAGTTATAGCGGTACCGTGTGCCGGGTTCATCCAGACGGGGAATCGTGAGTGCGAAGCCGAGCGGGTCGTCCGCTTCATCCATGTGATCTTCATAGCCCAGGGAGTCGGGGTTATTGCCGTCTGCGTCGAGGCCGGTGCGCATGGTCAGAATATCTGCCAGACGGACCGAGCCGATCGCGGAGCCTGCTGCATTTGGCCAGTATTTCGCAACCGTATCATCAAGGCTTGTGATCGCTCCGCGGTCAAGCGCAATGCCAAACAGCAGGGAGGTCACGCTTTTCCCCGCCGACCTCACATCAACGAGCGTCTGCCTATCCCCGCCGCTGTAATAGTGTTCAACAAGTGTTTCACCATTCTGGATTACAATGACGGAATGCAAATCGCCGTGCTTGTCATTAGAGAAGGGCGCTAGCGCGCATTCAAAGCTTGGAGCTGCGCAGTCATCAGCCGCGACATAGGAAGTTGCCAGCCCTGCAGTGCCCGCAGCGGCAATAAGCAGAAAAAACAGCCAATGCAATATGCGCTTGAAGCTTTGTTTTTGGCGTAAAATCACAACAGCAGCCCACACACTAATCGCCGCCGCTACCAGTGTTGAAAATACCGCGAGCTCCAATGCATCAGGGTGGGTTGCAGCCCACAGGAAATTCAGCGTCATGCCGACGAACACAATCGTTGCCACATGCCAATTGCCGTAATGGATTGTTTTGGGTACTTCACCCAGGTCTTCTGATTTAAGCAGTGGTGGCACAACGCGTCGTCCACCAAAATAGCAATGTATAAACAGCGTCGCAGCCATCAGCCCCGCGGCCAGTAGAAACCACATATTCATGAATGCCTCCCTCAAAGCTACAGCCACCCTAGCTCTTTTCGCCCATGCGGGCCAGTTGCGTTTTGCCGCAGCCCGTGCCAGGGCTGGTAAATAAGACTAAGCGGCCTTATATCTTTGTTTCACACAACAAATTATTCGGGGGGCACCAGCGCTGATGATTGTCACTAATATTGAAAAAGTTCCTGGACGGACGGTTTCTGCCGAGCTTGGCCTGGTGCAGGGTTCAACTGTGCGCGGCAAACATATCGGCAAAGATATTGCTGCCTTTTTCAAAGGGCTTATTGGCGGCGAGATAAAGGGCTATTCTGAATTGCTGGTGGAAGGCCGCGAAGAAGCGATTGAGCGCATGCGCCTGCACGCAAAAAAACTGGGGGCGGATGCGATTGTGAATGTACGCATTACCACATCAAGCATTACCGGCGGCGCGGTTGAACTGTTGGCCTACGGCACCGCTGTGAAACTCACACCGGCAGACGGCGTTTGACCAGCTATCCGGAAAAAGTGATTGCAAGGTTTGAAGAGGCGCTCATGCGAGCGCCTGAATGGGCCCAAGGCCTTTTTGGCGGCACCAATATTTGGGACATCGTGAGGGCAAACGGACTGCAGGCGCTGGCGATTGGTGTGCTTGGCTGGACGGTGGCAACCCTGTATGAACGCAGGCACTTAAAATATATGGCTGCGCGCGAAAAATTGCTGGCCGACATCAAAATGAATACCAACACAGACGCTGGCGAAGGCGCGGAAAGCGGTATACTGATTTACGGATCAGTCGTGGTTGCACACGACTTTTTTCGCACCCTTGTTATCCAGCTCCGAAAAATAATTGGTGGTAACATCAAGGCATACGAACGCCTTGTAGCCCGCGGGCGGCGCGAGGCCTTTATCCGGCTGCGCGAAGACGCGCGCCTGCGCGGTTTTGACACCGTGGTGGGCGTGCGTTTTACGGGCAGTCATATATCAGGCCGGTTTCTTTCCGCAGTTGAAATGGTGGCCTACGGTACAGGTGTAAAAACCCGCAACTAAATCGATTTGCCGAATTCTCCTTTGCATAAATCAGCCATTTATTTGACAAAGGCAATTATATGGTTGATTAAAGCAATTGTAAGCAAGGGAGGCTTTTTTGTTAGAGGATCAGAACGTCGGTGAAGTTCTCGCGGTTCGGCATTTCAACCGCTTTTACACCAAGGAATTTGGCTTCCTGCAAAAGCGTGTGCTGGGTAGCCCGTTTGCGCTGGTTGAAGCGCGTATCCTGTATGAATTGGCGGCGCGCAAAAGCTGTAACGCTTCCGAGATCGCAGAGGCACTGGAACTGGACGCAGGCTACCTGAGCCGAATTGTCAAAAAGCTTGAGGCAGCAGGGCTTGTGGAGCGCACACAATGCCAAATCGATGGGCGCTGCATGCCGCTGTCGCTATCTGAGCGTGGGTTAATGGAAACCGCCAAGCTCGCTGACATTGCCAACCAAGACATCGCGGGGAAATTCGAAAGGCTCGGTCACGACCAGCTGCCAAAAGTGGTGGCGGCAATGCAGACCATCGAAGCGTCTTTAAGTGAGCAAAATGAACGCGCCGCCTCTGTGGTCATCAGAAGCCACCGCGCCGGCGACATCGGCTGGATAGCCTCAAGCCAGGGAAAATTTTACGCAGACGAATACGGCTTTAATGAAAACTTCGAAGCCCTGGTGGCGCGTATCTGCGCCGATTTTATCTCGAACTATGATGCAAAATCAGAGCACTGCTGGATTGCAGACATGAACGGCAAAAATGTAGGCAGCGTTGTTTTGATACGCGAAGACAAAACCACTGCAAAGCTGCGGCTGTTTTATGTAGATGCCGAAGCCCGCGGGCTGGGACTTGGCACCCAGCTTGTGGACGAATGTATCACCTTTGCAAAACGCGCAGGCTACAAACGCATGGTGCTCTATACCAATGCCTGCCTTGGTGCGGCTCGGCGGATATATGAACGCGCTGGATTTCATTTGGTCTCTGACGACGTGCACACCGATTTTGGCGAACCGCAGGTGGGGCAAAACTGGCTGCTGGAGTTTTAACATCGCCTTGAAGTTAATTAAACCGCCCTATATATTCAAATGTGTCGTCAGTGGTTGGCGGCGAACATAGCTTGTACTCAGGGCAGGGTGAAATTCCTGACCGGCGGTATTTCTGGAAACAGAAGAGCCCGCGAGCGCCTTTTGAAATTCAAAAGGGTCAGCAGATCCGGTGAGAAGCCGGAGCCGACGGTATAGTCCGGATGAGAGAGTGGAAGCGGTTGAGGCTACCATGTTTTGGCATGCCTTAGCTAAGGACGGGTGCGGCATTTTTGCGCCCTTCTAACCTCTATATGCCCTGATTCCTGCTGTCTAAATTTTGGAGACAGACACGTGAATCAGACCGATATCAATATCAGTGACCACCTTGACCTCAATGCATTGGGCACGTCTTTTGAACGCGTTGAAAGCGCGGTTCACCAGCTGGCAGCTGGCGGCGGCATCCTTGTTGTTGATGACGAGAACCGTGAAAACGAAGGTGACATGATCTTTGCCGCCGAAACGCTCACGGTTGAGCAGATGGCGCTGTTGGTGCGCGAGGGCACGGGCATTGTATGTCTGGCGCTCACAGATAAAAAACTGAAGGCACTGGACCTGCCGCAAATGGTTGAAGAAAATACATCTTCGATGGGCACAGGGTTTACGGTTTCTATCGAAGCGAAGAAAGGTGTGACAACCGGTGTTTCCGCGGCTGACCGGGTGACAACGGTAAAAACAGCGATTGCTGAGGATTGCAAACCAGCTGACCTTGCCCGCCCCGGCCATGTGTTCCCACTGCGTGCGCATCCGGGCGGCGTGGAGGCCAGAGACGGACACACCGAAGCCGCGGTAACCTTCGCCGAAATGGCGGGATTTGCGCCAGCGGCAGTGTTGTGTGAGCTATGCAACAAAGACGGCAGCATGGCGCGTTTGTCGGAAATTCTGGCGTTTGGCGCCGCCGAAAATATGCCGGTGGTCACGATAGAAGACCTGTTGGCTTACCGGGCAAAACGGCGGTCAAAGGCCGCCTAAACCAAACCCGGCAGCGCAATTGCGCTGATCCCCAGGAACAAGACCCACTGCGGCATATAGAGGAAACTTTGCTTTTTCCAAACGATCAAAATCAGGTTCCAGACAAGAAAGCTTGCTGACAGGCTGAAGGCGAACCACGCAACGTCAATGCCGCTGGGTTCAATCGAAGCCCAGGCAAAGGCAACACCCATCAGAAACAGAGTGATGGTCACCAGATGCCAGCAGTAATAATTGGTATATTTGGGTACGTCCCGCATGTCTTTGCTTTTTAAAAGCGCGGCGGCGGCGACGGGCCCTCCAATCCAGGTATGAACTGCGAAGGTAAAAAAGCTCGCGGCACTGGCGGCCAACAAAAACATATTCATGATTTCCTCCCATAGCGTTGGGGCGCACCCTAGCAAAACAGCGAGAGATCAACACTTGTCGGGACAATATGTCGCGTATTGCCCTTAAACCATCACCGCTGTCCTTGCTGCTGTCGCACTGCGACAAAATATAGGCCGCCTGTGTGACAGATTTCACCCGCCACCGGCGACAGAATTTTAATTTTTCTCTATATGTTTCAATATGTTAAGAGAGTTTTTGTCGCACTTTGCGTGCATTTCCTAATGCGACAGTCTTTTGTCACACTCGTTTAAGCCTAAAATGGGCACCAATTTCACCCACAGTAAAAATTAAACCGCCTTCACAAAAACAGTATGAAAGCATCGCAGCAGAGCATCAGTCTGCCGAAAAAAGTTTGCTGTAGACTTTTGGCTTCGATAGGGTTCTCCGCGAATAAAAATCGGGGATTGGGCACTCTATAAAGGGACAAAGTCATGAGAAAACTTCACATTAAAAATCAGCTATTGAAAAGCGCCAGTATCGCGGCACTTTTGCTTACTGCAGCCTGTTCTGAAGACGGCGACAAAGATACAATGTCAAACACAGAGGACAATATGGCAACAGAGCAAGCTACGGTGAATGCGCTGAGCGCAGAGTGGCAAGGACCATACGGCGGCGTACCAAATTTTGATACAGCCAAGCTCGAAGACCTAAAGCCAGCGCTTGAAGCAGGCATGGCCGAAAACCTGGCCGAAATTGATGCGATTGCAAACAACGCCGATGCGCCCACTTTTGAAAATACGATCGTACCGCTCGAGGATACAGGCCGCGCCCTTGGCCGGATTTTCTCCTACTGGGGCATTTGGTCATCAAACAATTCAAGCCCTGAATTTCGTGCGATCCAGCGGGAAATGGCGCCTGAGCTTTCAGCATTTCGGTCAAAAATTACCCAGAATGACAAGCTGTTTGCGCGCATCAAAGCTATCTATGAGGGCGACGAATTTAAAACCCTGAAAGCAGACCAGCAGCGCCTTGTCTGGCTAACTTACGACGGCTTTGCCAGTAACGGCGCCACGCTCACCGGTGAAGCCAAAGAGCGCTACGCCGCCATTAATCAGGAACTGGCAGGCCTGCATACAGCATTTGGCAATAATGTATTGAACGACGAAGAAGCCTACGCCATTTATTTTGGCGACGATGAAGCGGGCGGCCTGTCAGCGGGCTTTTTGGCGAGCGCAAAAGCCGCCGCTGAAAGCAAAACAGAAGAAGGCAGCGAGCCCAAAGGCAAATACGCCATCAGCAATACCCGGTCATCCATGGCGCCGTTCCTTACAAATTCCACCAACCGCGCGCTTCGCCAAAAAGTTTGGGAGATGTACTATAGCCGCGGTGATAACGGCGGCGAGTTTGACAATAATGCCGTGATTTCAAAAATTCTCAAGCTGCGGGACGAGCGTGTGAAGCTGCTCGGGTACGAAAACTACGCGTCGTGGCGGCTGCAAAACCGCATGGCCAAAACCTCGGCGAACGCCCTGAAATTAATGGAAGCCGTTTGGCCTGCTGCTACCGCACGGGTGAAAGAAGAAGTGGCCGATATGCAAACCGTGGCCGACAGTGAAGGCGCGGGCATCACTATTGAGCCCTGGGATTACCGCTTTTACGCCGAGAAAGTGCGCAAGGCGAAATATGACCTCGACGGCGACGAAGTGAAGCAGTATCTGCAGCTCGACAAGCTACGCGAAGCCATGTTCTTTGTGGCGGGCGAGCTGTTCGGTTTTGAGTTTAGCCCAGTGCCGGAAGGCAGTGTTTCCACCTTCCATGATGATGTTGGCGTGTGGGAAGTAACCGATAAGGTCACCGGCAAGCATATCGGCCTGTGGTATCTTGACCCCTACGCGCGAGCAGGCAAGCGCTCAGGCGCGTGGGCGCGCAGCTTCCGCAGCTATGAGACATTCAAAGGTGATGTTTCGGTGCTGGCGACCAACAATTCAAACTTTGTGAAATCAGCGGACGGCTCACCAACGCTGGTATCGTGGGACGATGCCTCGACCTTTTTCCACGAGTTTGGCCACGCGCTTCATGCGCTGTCTTCAAACGTCGCCTACCCCACGCTGAACAGCGGCGTGCGCGACTATACCGAGTTCCAAAGCCAACTGCTTGAGCGCTGGCTTTCAACCGACGCGGTGATCAATGGTTATCTTACCCACGTGGAAACCGGCGAACCAATGCCCGCGGAACTGGTGGCAAAAATCAAGGCAGCAGCCAACTTTAACCAGGGTTTTTCAACAACAGAGTATCTGGCCTCGGCGCTGGTAGACATGCGCTATCACACGGCGGACGCGTCGGATATCGACCCCGACCAGTTTGAACGCGATGCGCTGAAGGCGCTGAATATGCCAGGCGAGATTGTGATGCGCCACCGCAGCCCACATTTTGGGCATATCTTTTCGGGTGAAGGCTATTCAGCTGGTTATTACGGCTATATGTGGGCGGACGTGCTTACCGCAGACGCTGCCGAAGCATTCGCTGAAGCACCGGGCGGTTTTTACGACAAAGAAGTCGCCAAAAAGCTGGTGGATAACTTGTTTGCTGTCAGAAACGCCGTTGACCCCGCCGAAGCGTACCGCGCGTTCCGGGGCCGCGACGCTAAAATTGAGGCGCTGATGCGCGACCGCGGTTTCCCCGTAACCTCTGGCGACAGCGAATAACAACATTAAGCCCTGTCGGGATACCCGGCGGGGCTTCTCCCACCTTTTCTGTCTAAAAAGCATTTGTCTCATTCGTCGTCCCGTGCCCTGCTGAAAGCAGGTCAACGACACGGGACCCAGGAAATAAAAACGACTTCACCTTTGGTGAAGACTTACTCGAGTTTCTGGACCCCGGATCACTTCCGACGCTATCGCGCCGGGTCCGGGGTGACGAACGTGATAGGTCTTCTACCTTAGCCAGCGGCGGATATAGGTCTCCGCGAAAATCAGGTTCGGCACCCAACACGCCCAGCCAATGACCGGGTAAACCTCAAAGAAATCCATCTGGAAGGCACCCATGGTTAGGCCGAGATAAATCCGGAGTGTTACCGCCGCAAATGTCAGCGCAAACGAGCGGATCATCCAGCGCTGGTGGCTTGCAAACCGCTTGGCGCGTGCTTCAAGGTAGGCTTTGCCAGTGGTGTATACCCAGAAAACACCAAGAAGCCCAAAGCCGAACTGTGCCAAAAGGCCAGCTTCGCTTGTCAGCGCGAGCCACAATCCGCCAACGGCACCCAGCATACAGGCCGTAACATATATGCGGCCAGTCCAGCGGTGGATGGCAGGGCGGTTTTTGCGCACGCTTTCCAAAAACTGGAAGCCGCCGACCAAAAGAGCAAGTGGAGAAAACCCGAAATGCAGGATAACGGCGAGCGGACGCTTGGCAAAATGGTATGCCATAGCACCGTGCTCACCAAAGCCGTCCAGATAGAGGAAAACCCAACCGTAAATCGCAACACCGACTGACAGGAAGGTCATCAGACCCCACAGAAATTTTCTCATTCAAGTATCCTCGCTAAATCGTTTTGTTTTAACCATTTTGTGTTTCTTAACTGGCAATTCTCTGCCGTCAGCCCGGCGAAGGCCGGGGTCCATCCGTAACATACAGTCTGATGCTTAAACATGGATCCCGGCCTTCGCCGGGATGACGAAAAAGGCCGGGATGATGAAAAAGAGATGAAGAAGAATCAGGCACCTTTAAACCAAAACTCTATTTCTTCTGTCTCTTGCTCACACCGGGCGGCGTGCTCCACACCCACACCGACATGATACCAGTCGCCTGCGCGGTAGGCGGTCTCAGTGCCGTCCACGGTGATGAACATCTCACCTTTGGTAATCACGCCCCAATTGTCGGTGTCGTGAATGTGAGGCTCGATTTTGGTGCCCGCAGGGTAGGTGGCAAAAAATATCTCGCAGCCTTCAGCCTGCATTCGGTGGGCGTCAAACCGACCAGAGAATGGCTCCAGCGTTTTGATGCGGTCAGGGAAAGCGTCCCATTTCACGGGCTGTTCCGATCAAGCGAAAGCAAATATACCGCCAAAGCGTGGCGCTCTGCATCCGTGATGTCAGCGCGCGGCATTGGCCCCGGCGGTTTGTCGAGAAGGTCAGCCAGACTTTCCACACCAAACCGTGCGCCCAAGTTTTTGAGCAGCTTCACCTGCACACCTTCGGGCGCGCCCAAAGGGTCATGGCAGGTCGCGCAGCCGTTTGTCGCAAACAGGGCCGCGCCCGCTGCGAAATCGCTTTCACTATAGTCCGCATTTGATGTTTGTGCCCCGCGAGATACGCCAGTGCTTTCAGCAACTTTCAGATCGCCCCAGCCAATGCGGTAGACTGCACCTGCATAATCGTCGGAGATATATATCGCGCCGTCCGGGCCCTGTTCGATATCAACCGGCCTGCCGATCACATCCTCGTCCAACTCAAACCCGGTGAGGAAGTCTCCTTCGGTGATTGTACCGTCTTCAGCAAACGATAGCGCCACCACTTTATAACCGGACAGCACACTGCGGTTCCAGGAACCGTGCAGCGCCACCAGCGCTGAGCCTTCGTATCCTGGCAGTGCCAAACCGGGCTTTAAAAACTTGATGCCAAGCGGTGCCACGTGGGCGCCAATGCCGTGGGCCATCACGCGGGACGAAGCGATCTCGGCCTCGTGCCCCGCACCAAAATCAGGGTCAACCACCCTGTTGTCAAACGTATAGGGAAAGCCGTAGAACTGGTTTTCTTCGATCAGGTTTATTTCGCAGTTGGGAATATCGTCGCCCAAAAGATCACGCGCGTTATCGGTGCCGTAAAGCTTGCCCGTTCCTGGCTGCCAGTCAAAACCAACGGTGTTCCTCAGGCCTGTGGCATAGATGCTTAGCTCTGATCCGTCAGGGCGCATCCGCAGCATTGCGGCGCGGTAGGGATGCTCTTCAATACACACATTGCAGGTGGAACCAACGCTAACAAAAAGCCAGCCTTCTGGGCCAAAGCCGATGGTGCGTGTATTGTGGTTTTCGCCGGGTGGCAGCGTTTGGTTGATGTAATTTATCTCTCCCACGGTGCGGGTGTTTGCGTCAAAAGGTGCGCGGAAAATCGCCCCGGTTTCGGCCACATACAAATAACCGTCTTTGATCGCGAGCCCGTGCGGGCGGTCCAGCCCACTGAACAAAACCGTGCGTCCGTCAGACACACCGTCCCCGTCTACGTCGCGGTGCAGCAATATCACCTCGCCAGGCCGCATTGAGGAGACAATAAGATCACCCGCCGTTGTGCTGCGCATCATGCGCGCATTATTTACACCTTCAGCAAAAACGCCAATTTTAAAGCCCGCGGGTAACTTGAAACGAGATTGAAATGTGTCCGGTGCCGGCACACCAATTTGCTTGCCAGTCATAAAATCAATGATAGGCCCTTTAGCCGCCCATTCTTTGGGCCAGAAAATATAACCGCCCACGCCAATCAAAATGACAAAAGCCAAAAACGCCATCAGAAATTTTTTGATCACACCAAAAGCTCCCTAAATACAATCCGCGTCGCCAGCCTGCTATCGCGGCGGGCAAAAAGCAATAGCTAGCTGGACTGGCCGCCGCCCGCCGATATACTGACAGACTACTGACATATATTGTCAGCGATCCATGTTAGGACAAGCCCATGAAACGCGCAGACAGAATGTTCCAGATCGTTAGCTTTATGCAAAGCCGCCGCATGGCGGTGACAGCTCAGCGCATTGCCGACGAATTTGATATAAGCGTACGTACCGTCTACCGCGACGTTCAGGATCTTATTGTATCAGGCGTACCCATATCCGGCGAGGCCGGTGTTGGCTATTTGATCGACAAAAGCCACTGCCTGCCGCCGATGGCGCTTGAGGTAGGCGAGCTGGAGACCCTAATGCTCGGCGCAGCGATGGTCTCCACCTATACGGATGCGGCGATGGCGAAATCCGCCCGGCGGCTGGTGGGCAAAATCAAAAACGTCCTCAATGAAAAAGACCGCGCCACTTTTGCGGGCACGGCGCTGTTCGCCCCGGCCACTGACGCCTTGATCCCCTGGAGCGTTGATTTTTCTGCCCTGCGCGCCGCTATTCGCAGCAAACAAAAATTAAAGCTAGCTTACGAAGACAAAGACGGCGAACCCACGGGCCGCACCGTATGGCCACTGGCGATGACCTTCTGGGGATCAAAATGGCTGCTGCTCGCCTGGTGCGAACTGCGAGGGGATCACCGCAATTTTCGGCTCGACCGCATGGCGAGCGCGGAGGTACTAGAAGAAATATTCACCGAAACACGCGAAACTTCGCTCCAGCACTATCTGGACTGTTTGGGCGTGAAAGACGGCCTGCACGGCTAAGATATTTGTAAAAGGGAGTGTACCGAGATGCTAATTGCACTATTGAAATTTTCCGCCCAAAAGGCACACGCGGCTGATCATATGGACGGCCACAAGAAATGGATCAAACAGGGCTTTGACGACGGCGTATTTTTGCTGGCTGGCAGCCTGCAACCGGGCCTTGGTGGCGGCATTATGGCGCACGGTATTTCCCGCGAAGGTTTTGAGGCGCGGCTCACCGAAGATCCATTTGTGAAAGCTGATGTGGTGACAACGGAAGTGCTTGAGATTGACGCCTCAATGACCGACGAGCGGCTCGCCTTTCTGCGGGGCTAAGATGGTCACTGACGGCGTTAAGCTTGCCGAAAATATTCCACGGTGAATTCGATGAATTTTGTGATCGCTTGGGAAGGCTGGCGTTTGCTGGGGTATACCAGCGCAAAGGGCATGGTCTCGATAGACCAGTCCGGCAGCACACATACCAACCGGCCTGCGGCGATATCCTCTTCCACAAGGTAAGACGGCAATGCCGCCAGTGACCGGCTGCCGATGAGCATACGCCGAAGGAACGTGAGGTTTTGTGCCGAGACATTCTGCGCGGGCTTAAAGGCATATGTCTCCTTGCCGCGCGCTAGTTGCCAATGTGGTATCGCCGGATGATGCAGGCAGTCAAAACGGGCCAGGTCTTGCGGCTTGGTAGGCAGGCCAGTTGTGCGTACGAGGCTTGCGGGCGCATAGATTTTAATCTCAAAATCCATCAGTGGCCGCACAATCAAGCTGCTGTCGCGCTGGATGCCGGTTCTGAACGCCACATCAACACCGCCGCCGATCAGGTCCACTTCCTGATCGGTTAGTGTGACCGCAAAATCAATGGCCCTGTGCTGCGCGCGAAAGGCGTTCAACAGGTCGGGCAGAAACATATGCCCGGATGCCGTGGGCGCGGTGATGGTGATTTTACCGGAAACCGAGTGCTGGAAACTTTCCATACTGAGGCTGGCGTCATTGAGCTCAGCCCTCATGCGCTCGCAGTGCACCAACAGGCGCTGGCCCGCTTCAGTGAGCCGAAGGCGGCGCGTGCTGCGCTGCACTAATTTTACGCCGAGCATCGCTTCTAGGCGTGCAAGAGCCGTACTGACAGTGGATTTCGAAACGCCCACTACTGTAGCTGCAGCCGTGATGCCGCCCTCAGACGCAACCGCATGAAAGATCATATAATCAGAAAATTCTTGTCTCATTGTTCTGTTTATAGAACAGTAAATTCTATATTGGAAACTTTTTGGAACATAGGTTTATGCCTATATAGAGTTTCCCTAGGGACAGCCCCGAAATACCCCGATGACACCTCAGGGCACGACAGCGACGATAGAAAAACCGCAGCAAAGACTGCGGCAAGAAAATATGGAGACGCCCGATGATGCTTTTCTCAAAAGCCATCTTTAATGATGCGCCCGCTAAAGGCTGGTTACCGTGGGGTGTTTTTGCCCCTATCCTTGCCTTTTTTCTTTTTAACATCCCGCTTATCGCCGTAATCATGGGCGTTATGAAACCGCTTGGTTTTGTTGATGAAAATATTGATCCCAACGGCCCTATTGGCATGGCGTTTATGCTGTTTGGGGCCTTTGGTTTAGCCGGTGTTCTGTTTTTCCTTTGGGTAAAATATGTTGAAAAGCGGCCGCTTTCGAGCGTCGGTTTGCGGGGCGTGACCCCCGTCAAAACTTTCATGTGTGGCCATATGGTGGGCATCGGCCTGATGCTGGTGATCGTGACGGGCATAGGGATGTTTGGTGGCTATTCGGCTGGCAGTATCGCACCAGCGCTCACATCGCCCATCGGCCTCTTTCACATCATGCTTTTGCTTGTCGGCTTTGCCGTACAGTCAAGCATCGAGGAATTTGTCTTTCGCGGTTGGCTCCTCTCGGTGCTCACCCGCAAGTTTAACCTGCTCACCGCCATTCTGGTGAGCTCAATCCTTTTCATGCTGATGCATTTTGACCCAAAAGCGCCCTGGACAGATAACATCGGTGTGCTTGTGTTTTCCTTCTTTGCCTGCGCCTGGGTGGTTAAAACCGGCAACATCTGGGGCGTGATGGGCTGGCATGCGGGTTGGAACTGGATCACGGCGGTGGGTTTTGAAGTGCCTGTCACGGGGCTCGACGTAGGCACGCCTGCGCTTTTGGTACAGCTAACGCCGGTTGGCAATGAGCTGTTAACAGGCGGAAACATGGGGCCGGAAGGCAGCATCATTACCCATGTTGTGCTTATTCTTGCCACGCTCTATTGGCTCCGGCGCCCTTCAAATACTGCGGCAATATCAACCTAAAATGCGCCTGTCACAGTGAAGTGACGAGCAAGGGTTTTGTAGCTTGATATGCCTCAAAATCCCCTCTATAGGTGCATAAATACAATTATAAAAGCGGGGGGCGAGAAAAATGACAGTATGTTCTGGGCAATTCGAATTGGATAGTACGCTCCTTGGTACTGATGGAGACGATATCCTATCGGGAGGTTGCCTGACTGACCTGATACACGGCGGTTCAGGAAATGATATTCTGGTTGGCAGCGTTGGCCAGGACACTCTTTTTGGCGGTGACGATGACGATGTGCTCGTCGGTGGCGGCTTAACGTCTGACTTTTGGGACGTGGAAACCGTGCTATCCGAAGAAGAGGAAATAGCTGCTCTGGTACAGGCCGGAGACGACCCGCACCCCTCCACATCATCAGACATTTTGGTTGGCGGGGCTGGCGATGACTTGTTGATTGGCGGCAGCTGGGATGACCAAAACGGCGACGGCATCGCCCAAAGCGGTGAAGTAAACACGGGTTCGTCAAACGTTAGCGGGTTTGCGGGCGGCAACAATATCCTTTGGGGCGGCAGTGGCCACGACGAGCTGTACGGTGCCAACGGGCTTGATACGCTCGGTGGCGGCAGCGGTAATGATCTGCTTAGTGGGTATGGCGGCGTTGACGTTATCTTCGGCGGAACAGGAGACGATACGATCTATGGCGGCGAAGGTGACCCTGACTTTTTCTTCAGAGGCGACGGAAACTCCTTTACGCTAACAGAAGAACTATACGGAGGCGGCGGGAACGATTTCATCTTCGGCGAAGGCGACGTTGACAGGATCTACGGCGGCGACGGCGATGACCGCATAAACGGCGGAGACGGCGCAGACACACTTACGGGCGGAGCAGGTGCAGACAGCTTTATCTATCCGCAAGACACCGCCAGAGATATCGTCACCGATTTTGACGTGAGCGAAGACCAGCTGGTTTTCCTTGATCGCGGACAAGCTGCGGCGGACAGCTATATATCTGCCGCCACCGAACAAACGATTAACGGCGTCACAGGGCTGTTAATCCAGGGTGCCGGCGGCGAGGTTTTTCTGGTCGGCCTGAGCGAAAGCGACATAGCAAACATTACCGCGGTATCCGAAGCCTAACGCAAAAACATGATAATTTTGGCAACAACCAACCTGTACAACACTTTGTATAAAACGGATAATTGAATGAAACGTTTCACCGAAACTACGGCAGTGATTGCAGCTGCACTTATGGCCTCCAGCGCTACTGTCGCTGCAGATGACAGCTTCAGTGGCCTTTATATAGGCGCTGAGGGCGGTTTTGACAGCACAACATTCGGCGGTGCAAAAGACAACACACGCTATCTGGGTGGTTTGCTCGGTTTTCGCTACCAGATGGATAGCAACATGGTGCTGGGCATTGAAGGCACCTACGGCAATAGCGGCTATAGCGGGTCTGGCGGTTTTGATTTCAGCACCCCTGATTTCGGCAACGAATGGACCGCCTCAGGCCTCCTCGGTTTCGCGTTTGGCGACGACAATGATAACCTTGTTTTTGCCAAGGTCGGTTATACGCAAACCAAGTTTGACATTATCGACAACGATACAGACGCGGTTACAAGCGGCGACGTAACTGGCCTTCGGTTTGGCGGTGGATATGAACGAAAATTCGGCGACATTCTCAGCGTTCGCCTGAGTGTTGATTACAGCAAACCCGAAAGTTTCTTTAAGCAATTGCAAGCCAAAGCGGGCCTTCTCGTCAGCTTTTAAGCTGGCCGCTAGGCCCCGAGATATATCTCAAGGCTTTCAATGCACCCTGCCCAGCCGTTTGCGTGCTGGTCGCGGGAGGCGCGGCTTGGGAACAGCGAATGCTTCAGCTTAAATTCGGTGCGGTTGGGGGACAGTTCCTTGAACGTAAGCTCCACCAGGCTTTCGTTCGCAATTGGCGAATTCCAGGTAAAGCTGATCTCGCTGTAGCGGTTGATATGCGTGTAGGTGCCGTGCATATGCGGCTCGCCCGACGGTAAATGCATGGTAAGCTCATAGTGGCCGCCAACCGTGAAACTGTTCACAATGGTGCTTTCCTTCAATCGGTCTTGACCCGCGAAAAACCACTTTGCCATCAACTTGGGGTTTGACCATGCGTCAAAAAGCGTGCGCTTGTCGCAGTTGAAGGTGCGCTTAATTTCTATGGTGCCATTTTCCAAAAAGCCTTTGTTCATATGCTGTCTGCTTTGTCCAGATGCTGCGCCAGTTCCTCCAGCCTGCCCGCCCAAAACTGGGCGTGCATAGCCACATAGCCAGCCACATTTCGCCAAATATCAAAATTCATATGGCAAAGCGTTTCCCTGCCCTGCCGGCTTTTATAAAGTAGCCCCGCGCCCTCAAGCAGCGCGATATGCTTGGACGCCGCGCTCATGCGCATGCCTGCATTCTCTGCCATCACGCCAACTGTTTGCGGGGCAATAGCCAGTGCCTCCAGCATGCGCCGCCGTCGTGTGTCTGCGAGCGCATAAAAAATAGCGCTAAGTTGTTCTTCGTTTTCCATTTTTGGAAAATATACTATTTATCATGTGCATTCAATTATTTTTAATCTTTATATTTCATATAGTTATAATTTTTAATTTATTTCCATATTATTGTTTTTTGTCCGTGTTCAGCCCCTAAAATAGGCTTACACATCACAAAAGGAGCATAAGATGGCAAATATCTGTTTAACAGTTGGCGCAAAAGCAAGCGCCAAAAATATGATGGCCGGTTTGAATACACTCAACGGCCTTAAGAGCTGGTGGACCAGCGATACAACAGGCGATACCAGCGAGGGCGGCACCATCCTCTTTCGCTTTGGCGGCGGCGGTATGGACATGAAGGTACTGGAAAGCACAGCAAGCAAAATTGTGTGGGAATGCACCGGCGGGCCCGATGAATGGATCGGCACCAAGGTTACTTTCACCATTCAGGAAAAAGACGGCGAAAGCGAGCTGATGTTCAAGCACGCAGGCTGGGCCGAGGAAACGCCGTTTCATCACCATTGCAGCATGAAGTGGGCATCTTTCCTTCTGAGCCTCAAAGGCTATCTGGAAACCGGCAAAGGCCGCGCCTTCCCGAACGACATCCAGATCGCCGCTTGACAGTTTTATTTGAGGACGGGTGAGACATGCAAGGTTGTCACCCCGGACCCGACGCTTCGGCGTCGGAGCCGATCCGGGGTTCAGGAACTGAATAAAGGCTTCGCTGAAGGCGAAGGCATTTTGTCTTCTGGGTCCCGTGTCGTTAACCTGCCTACGGCAGGGCACGGGACGACAGCTGTGGTAGGGGCATTCATCCACGGCTAAATCAGGATATTCTGTCTGCAACCACTTTCTCGCCAGAAGCAGACCATCAACTTTGGGCATTGTCACCGGATGCCTCAGAGTTAAGCTAACTAGCAACCGCCCTCTAAAGAATGGATCAGACATCGCATATAGGCTCAATCCTAATTCAAATACTTACGCAACCGCTCTCGCGCCAATTTCTGTACTTCGACGTGTCTTCTAGCCGGTGTTTTCTTGCTGGAAATATTTCTGGTCAACTGCGACCGTTGCGAGCACTGCGATATCCATATCAAAGTCGTCCGCAATAAAAAGTGAGAATTTATCTTTTACCGCGAACAGCTTTTTATCCACTGAGAAAGCGAGCTCACCGCGCTCATCATTCACCGTGAAGTTCAGCCCAGTGAAGCCGGCCGCTGCGGTGTAGGACCGGCCTCCGGTCGTAAGCGTGAAACGTGCCTTGAAGCTGAAAAGTGGGAATTTCATACGGGCCACTTCCATCCCGGATGCGCCCATAATGCGGAAATCCGTTTTGAAAAAATTGCCTGTCAAGGAGCCCGCATGCGTACCTTCATCGCCGTCAACCATATTCAGGCGCGGTAAAAAGGTGAATACCTTACCTTTCACAGTTTTCAACGTTCCGCCCATCCGCGGCGGAAAAACCTGATAGGTCGCCCCAAGCGCAAAGATCTTCTGAACGATTTCAAACTGTCGCAATCCAATTCTCCTCAATTAATAACGCATCCAACATTGTTGCGAGCCCTCTAAAGTGTGAAAAATCTATGACACTTTCGATAGCTTAGCCAGAACCTCCTTCAACGTCTCTTCGTCCAACCTTCATATTCGCGCTTAGCGATTTTACCGAGTCAGGAAGCCGATAGAGATACGGATAATATCCCCCGGTGTTAGAAAACACTCGCAATTCAAACAAGTGCTGTGCACTTTAAGCGTATTCTTCATTTTTTGCGCGAAGTGAACGGATCCTTATTTATGGTGGCGTTGAGTGACCGCTATATGATCCGATAACAGCCTATATTAGATGCTAGATCGGAATTTCTTCTCTTCGCCAGAAGCGGAAATTGGCGTTTGCCGCTGCGGCTGCTGTGATTGTTGCGGCGCACTGATCTCTATAGAAATATTTGCGGTTTTTTGCCAGATAGTTAACCTTGTAGATAACTTCTGCTCGGTGCTAAGGATTTTCCCATGGATAGGTTCCGCTTTTTATATTTTTTTCCTTACGCTCTCTCAGCGCTTTTAGCAGCAATAGGGCTGCCTTTAGCGTTGAACTTAATTGAACCCAACAGGACCTATGGCATTCGTATACAGAAGACCTTAGAGAGCGTAGAAGCATGGTACGCCATCAATAGTGTAGGCGGACTGTTAATGGTGATGTTTAGTATCTTATCGATGATAATTGTTTTTCTGCTCCACAAGTATTGGGGGACAGAGAGCGAACTGAAGTTAGCCGTACCTATATTCGTGCCTATTGCCTTGACGCTATACAGCATATTGATAGCAATCCGAGGCACCTGATAAACGACCCTTTCTTATGCATATCCCACTTCTGTACTTTCGGAAATTGCGCTCAACAGCGAATTTCGGAAAAGTACCAGCAATAGGCTTCGTATTGTCCGCAATGGGTCACGAGCCGGCTGTTGCTCGATTATTTCACTTCCCAGGTTTGACCAGCGTAGATCAGGTCCTTGAGGCTGCGTTTGCCCTTCTGCGCTTCAACTTGCGCAGTTACCGCCTCGGCATAGCTCTGTTCCGCCTGGTCGGCATAGAGCACGCCCATCGCCATGGGTTCGCCCGGCGCACCGCCAAGTTCCGCCAGCATGCGTGCGATGCCGAGGTTCTGCTCATTATGCACAAGGATGTCGTCCTCTGTGATGCCGCCCTCGCCGATTGTCACCGCCTCCAGCGCGAATTTCTCAAGGTTAAATACAATGCCCCGGTTGCGCTCCGCACCGAAAATCATGCGCTCGCCGTTCTCCAACAAGAGCTGCAAATCAGCGGCGGTTTTCTTTTGGGTCACAGGCCCCCATGTTTCGTCGGCGTAAACAATGCAGTTTTGCAGAATTTCCACAAAAGACGCGCCCTTGAAACCGTGCGCGCGGGTGAAAACGCCGGGCATATGCTTTTGCGCGGTGTCAACCGTACGGGCAGCAAAGCGCGCCCCGGCACCGAGCGCAAAGCTGATCGGGTTGAGGCTTGGATCGATAGACCCCTGCGGCGTCGACGGCGACTTGGTGCCCACATCACTTGTCGGTGAAAACTGGCCTTTCGTCAGGCCGTAAATCTTGTTGTTAAACAACAGGATATTGATATCAACATCGCGCCGGAGCACATGCAGCATATGATTGCCGCCAATAGACAGGCCGTCACCGTCGCCGGTTATCATCCATACGTCCAGCTCAGGGTTCGCGAGCTTCACGCCGGTGGCAATGGCAGGCGCACGGCCGTGGATGGTATGAAAACCGTATGTATCCATATAATAAGGAAACCGACTTGAGCAGCCGATGCCCGATACAAACACAGTGTTTTCACGGGTTGCGCCCAGCTCAGGCAGCGTGCGCTGCATGCATTTGAGGATGGCATAGTCGCCGCAACCGGGACACCAACGCACTTCCTGATCGCTGGTGAAATCCTTGATGGTTAGCTTGGCGGCCACATTATCTTCTTTCAGAGTGCTGATCTCGTTCATCTTATTTGCTCCCTACGCTTGTCTCGGCGTGGATTGCATCGAGCACTTCCTGAATTTTAAACGGCAGGCCGGAAACCTTATTGAGCGGTTTGGCGTCAATCAAATAGCGGTCACGCAACACGGTTTTCAGCTGCCCCGCGTTCATCTCTGGCACGATGATACTGTCGTAGCCGCTGAGCAAATCACCCAGGTTGGCCGGGAACGGGTTCAAGTAGCGAATATGAATATGGCTAACGTCAAGTCCGTCCGCGCGCGCAACTTTCACCGCTTCCGATATCGGTCCGAAGGTTGACCCCCAGCCCACTACCGCAACTTTGTCAGCCGCACTGCCCTGCGCAATATCCTGCTCGGGGATGTCCCTGGCGATGCCTGCAATTTTGGCGAGGCGCGTATCGGTCATCTTCTGGTGGTTATCCGCATCGTAACTGATATGGCCAGTGTCGAAATCTTTCTCAATGCCGCCAATGCGGTGCTCTGTGCCCTTGGTACCCGGCACCGGCCAGTTGCGCGCCAGTGTTTCCGTGTCGCGTTTGAAGGGGCTGAAATCTTCGCCTTCGGCTGGTGTTTCCATTTGCACCGCCGGGAAGGGCTCAAGCGCTTCAAGGTCTGGCAGTTTCCAGGGTTCAGCCGCATTTTGCGTGAAACCGTCCGTGAGCAGCATAACCGGTGTCATATATTTCACCGCGAGGCGGCAAGCCTCGATGGCCACCTCAAAACAGTCACCCGGACTGCGGGATGATATCACCGGCACCGGCGCGTCGCCGTTCCTGCCGTAAATGGCTTGGTACAGGTCAGACTGTTCGGTTTTGGTTGGCAAGCCTGTCGAAGGCCCGCCGCGCTGGGCGTTGACGATAACCAGTGGCAATTCGGTAGAAATGGCGAGGCCCATGGCCTCCATCTTCAGCGCAATGCCCGGCCCTGATGAGCTGGTAATGCCCAATGAGCCCGCAAACGACGCGCCGATGGCGGCGCAGATAGCGGCGATTTCATCTTCCGCCTGAAAGGTAACGATGCCCAGCTCTTTCATACCTGCGAGCAGATGCAACACAGGTGATGCTGGCGTAATGGGGTAACTGCCAAGCACGATCTGCAAGTCAGCCAGTTCAGCACCTTGCGCCAGTCCCCATGACAGCGCCTGCGCGCCGGTTACCGTACGGTAGAGGCCCTTGTCTGTGTGGGTGGCACCAATTTGGTAGCGCTTGAAAGTGGCAGAAAGCTCAGCTGTTTCGCCGAAAGCATGGCCTGCGTTCAGCGCCGCGATGTTCGAGGCTGCAATCTCAGGTTTTTTGGCAAATTTTGCATTGAGCCAGTCGGCAATGGGTTCGCGCTTCCTAGAGAACATCCACAGCATCATGCCGAGCGTCCACATGTTTTTGCAGCGCAGCGCTTCCTTGTTACCGAGCCCGTGTTCCTTCACAGACTCGAGCGTCATTTTGGAGATATCCAGGTCGATAACCTGGTAGTTTTCCATCATTGGTGTGCCGAGCGGGCTGCTCTCATATCCGGCTTTTTGGAGATTGCGCTTGGTAAACGCGCCGCTGTCGACGACCAAAAGACCACCCGAGCGCAAATTGCCCAGGTTGGTTTTGAGTGCAGCGGGGTTCATTGCAACCAAAACGTCAGGCTGGTCACCAACGGTTTTGATCGATTTCGCTCCGAAGTTGATCTGAAACGCCGAGACACCAAAGGTGGTGCCGACTGGCGCGCGTATTTCAGCGGGGAAATCAGGGAAGGTCGCGAGGTCACTGCCCGAAAGTGCTGTTGACGACGTGAACTGGCTGCCCGTTAACTGCATGCCGTCGCCGCTATCGCCCGCAAACCGTACAACCGCGGACTCTAAAACCTGAACGTCAGAAGCCATATATTTTTAGTCCTTTGCCCATCGACTCTTCAGAGAAAAACGGACCCGCGTTTTTCTCTCCGAATAATTGCTTATAACACCAGCCATTACGTAGGCCTAGCCCATCCATAAGACTAGAAATTTTTTCTATTTATTCGCAGTATTCAATCTATTCTGAGATTTTAATTCTATTTATGGTAACTAAATGCCTCTATTTTCTCGGGTTTGGCATTAAAACGAACTCTTCGGCACTTGAAGGATGCACAGCCACCGTGGCGTCAAACTGACTTTTTGTCAGCCCGGCCTTCACCGCAATGCCAATGCCCTGAATTATTTCCGATGCATCCATGCCCAGCATATGCGCGCCAACAACCTTGTCTGTCGCCTTGTCGACAATCAGTTTGGTGTAAGACCGCTCAGCAGAGCCGCCAAGTGTATGCTTCATCGGGCGGAAATCACTCGCGTAAACATTAATGTCGCCGTATTTGGCTTTGGCTTCCGCTTCGGTCATACCCACGGTGCCAATAGGCGGCTGGGAAAACACAGCCGACGGGATGGCGTCATGCTCAGGCGATGTTGGCGTATCTTTAAATTCAGTCAGCGCAAAAGCGTGGCCTTCCTTGATCGCTACCGGCGTTAGCTGCACCCGGTCGGTGACATCACCCACAGCAAATACAGACGGCACATTGGTGCGGCTGTATTCGTCCACCATGACGGCGCCGTTCGGGGCCAGTTCAACGCCTGCATTCTCAAGCCCCAGACCTTTCGTATTCGGTGTGCGCCCAGTAGCATACATCACTGTGTCGGCTTCCAGTGTGCTGCCGTCAGTGAGGGTCAGCGAAACACCATTTTCAGTTTTTTCAATCGCGGTGACATTGGTGCCTGTGCGCACATCAATGCCCTTTTTGCGCATCTCGTCCGCGAGGCGACCCCTAAGGTCATCATCAAAGCCGCGCAATATTTGCTCGCTGCGGTACAGCTGCGTGACCTGTGACCCCATGCCCGCAAATATGCCCGCAAATTCCACGGCGATATAGCCGCCGCCCACCACGACAATGCGCTCAGGCAGGTCTTCCAGATGCAGCGCTTCATTTGACGAAATCGCATGTTCGATCCCAGGAACATCGGGCATCGAAGGCCAGCCACCTACTGCGACCAGAATTTTGCCTGCCGTGTAGGTTTTGTCACCCATGCGAACGGTGTTTGCGCCTTCTAGTGTCGCTCGGCCACGAAGCACCTCAACGCCAGCGCCGTCAAGAGTTTGGCCGTAGAGGCCCTCAAGCCGGTCAATCTCGGCATCCTTGTTGGCGATCAGGGTTTTCCAATTAAACGTGCTTTTGCCTACGGTCCAGCCGTAGCCTTCAGCGGTTTCGAAATCTTCTGCAAAATGGCTGGCGTAAACCAGCAGTTTTTTCGGCACACAGCCGCGGATCACACAGGTGCCGCCAACGCGAAACTCTTCCGCCACAGCGACCTTGGCCCCAAAGCTTGAGGCAATGCGGCTGGCGCGCACACCGCCTGATCCCGCACCAATTACAAAAAGGTCATAGTCATATGTCACACTGCTTCTCCGCTGCTACCGTTTGCTGTGCACGGCTATGTGGGAATGCCCGGTCGCAATTCCAAGCCATAAGCGCGATCAGCAGCATCACAATAATATTATCAGCGCGCCCGTCTAGCTTATTGATGGTCGTTTTAAACTTTTCTGCTGGCCCACGCCGCCCAAATGAGCGAAAGTCGCCCAAATTCAAATAGAATTCACTGAAAGTGCGCTATGACACTGATCCGAACCTTTAGCCTTACCACGCTCGCTGCGCTTGTTTTTGCTGCCAGCGGCCACGCCCTGCAAAATGGCGCTATGCCTACTGAGGTGATCACACCGCCAGTGGAAGAAAGTGCGGTTGAAAGCGGGCCGTCTATCGATTTTATCGCGCTAGGTGATAGCGGCTATGAAACCCCGTGGTTTTCGTTTTTTGGTAGCTGGTACGGCGTGCGCGCGACCCACTGGGCACCGGGCGAAAGCGGCCTGCCGGTGATGGGCCCGATGCTGACAAATTATTGCAAGGCCAATAACTGCGATTTCGCCGTGATGCTGGGCGACAACATCTACCCTGACGGGGTAGAAGGGATTGACGCAGAAGACGACATGGAGCGCTTTAGGGACGTGTTTGCCACACCCTTCGCGCCGCTGCTGGAGCACGACCCTGAATTCAGAATTTTCCCGACCCTCGGCAACCATGACTGGCGCGGCAAGCGCAAGGGAGCGACAGCACAGCTTGAGTATCTTAAAACCACTCCGCCCTTTGATATGAAGGGGCTGTTCTACAGCGTGAAGCCGGAAGGCACGAACGGGCTGGTGGAGGTTTTTGTCATTGATACCGAGATGCTCCTCAGCACCCAAACGGTTTATGAGCACAATCTCAATGACGATGGCAGCGAGGACCGCAACACAGAGGAAATTGACGATGTTGGCAAACATGTTGGGCCGCTCTCGGATACGGAGAAAAACCAGCTTGGCTGGCTCAAGGAGGCGCTTGCAGCCTCCACCGCCCAGTGGAAAATTGTAACCGGCCACCATCCCCTGTGGTCGTCGGGCAGTACTAAATTCGAGCAAGCGCACGCGCTCCGCCGTGTATTGTTGCCGGTGCTGTGCGGCGCTGCCGACGCATATTTCGCGGGGCATGAGCATACGCTTGAAGTGCATGCGGACACTTGCGAAACCACTGTGCCAGAAGGCGAAGCAAAGCCCCTTTTGCAGGTGGTATCCGGCGCATTTTCAAAATCGCGCCCGCTGCACCCAGAGTTCATGGCGTATCAGGCCAAAACCTACCCCCAGCTAAAAACCGCGCTAACCATCGGCAAAATACCAGAAGATGCCTCGCACCAGTATAAACAGACTTGGGGGTTTGCCCATATCTCGCTGTTGGGTGACAAAGCCACTGTACGCATTGTTAGCCACATTGAAGACACCGAAATTTCCGCTGATGTTCAGCCGACGACGACTTGTATTTTCACCAAGGGCATTGGCTTCGCATCAGGCTGTGCCGTGCCGAGCCAATAATTTTCAGGAGAGTTCCCCATGGATTTAAACGGTAAAACCGCAGTTGTAACCGGCGGGGCATCAGGCCTTGGCCGTGCCACAGTTGAATATTTTGTCGCACACGGCGCAAACGCAGTGGTGATTGACCTTAACGATGCTGCGGGCGCTGAAATGGAAGCCGCGCACACGGGCAAGGTCGCTTACAGCAATACCAATGTCACCGATGAAGCAGACGTCAGCAAAGCCATGGCATTTGCGCTCGAGAAATTTGGCAGCGTTGATATTGCCGTGAACTGTGCAGGCATTGCCACACCGGGCAAAGTGCTTGACCGGGAAGGAAACAGGAACCCGCTCGCCCAGTTCCAGAAAATCATCGCAGTGAACCTTGTGGGCACCTATAATGTGCTGGCGCACGCGGCGGAAGCCATGCAGGCGAACAGCCCGAACGCAGACGGCGAACGCGGGGTAATAATCAACACGGCGTCTGTTGCGGCGTTTGAGGGGCAAATCGGCCAGGCGGCCTACGCGGCTTCGAAAGGCGGGGTCGCGAGCCTCGCACTGCCCGCTGCGCGCGAGCTTGCCCGCAGCGGCATTCGGGTGATGACGATCGCGCCGGGCTTTATCCACACACCGCTCTTTGACGGCCTGCCGGAAGCCGCCGTGGAGAGCCTCACAGGGCAAGTGGTGTTCCCGAAACGCCTCGGCCAACCTGCAGAATACGCAAAACTTGCTGGCCATATCGTTGAAAACGCCTACCTTAACGGAGAGACCATTAGGATGGATGCCGCCGCAAGGATGGCACCCAAATAGGGGCATAAGGAACAAGCATGGGGCCACTGAAAGGCACACGTATCATCGAGGTTGCGGGCATTGGCCCGGGACCTTTTGCTGGCATGATGCTGGCGGATATGGGTGCTGAGGTGATTGTGGTGGACCGGCCCGGCAAACCCGGCCCAACAGACTTTAAGCATGACATCAACCGGCGCGGCAAACGCTCCATCCAGCTTGACCTCAAGGCAGCGGATGGCCGCGAGATATTCTTCAAGCTTTGCAAAACAGCAGACGCGCTGTTCGAGGGCTTTCGCCCCGGCGTGATGGAAAAGCTGGGCATTGGCCCGGATGATGTTGCGGCGCATAACCCGGCGCTTGTATACGGGCGTATGACTGGCTGGGGCCAGACCGGGCCACTGGCCGAAACGGCAGGCCACGACATCAATTATATCTCGCTCTCCGGCGCACTGCACGCCATCGGCCCTAAGGGCGAGCCGCCTGCCGTGCCGCTCAACCTGATCGGTGATTACGGCGGCGGCGGCATGATGCTGGCCTACGGGCTCGTGTGCGGCATTTTGGAGAGCAAATCATCAGGCAAGGGCCAAACCATTGATGTGAGCATGGTCGAAGGCTCGTCAGCGCTGATGTCAATCTTCCATACCCTGATGAAAAACTTCCGCTGGGCGCCCGAGCGCGGCATTAACTTGCTCGATGGTGGCGCGCATTTTTACGGCACGTTTGAAACATCAGACGGAAAATATGTAAGCTTCGGCGCGATCGAACCGCAGTTTATGCAGGTGTTTATTAAGAAAACAGGCTTGGACGAAAGCTGGATGCAGAACCATATGCAGCCTGCAGAATGGCCGCGCCTGCGCGGTGAGCTGACGGATTTGTTCAAGACAAAAACCAGCGATGAATGGTGCGAACTTCTGGGAGGCAGCGACGCCTGCTTTGCACCGATCCTGCCTTTTTGGGAGGCCCACACCCACCCCCATAATATCGCCCGCGAAAGCTTTGTGGACATTGACGGCACCATCCAGCCCGCCCCCACACCGAAATTCAGCCGAACCACACCCGAAGTGCAGCACGGCCCCGCAGAGCGCGGCGCAGATACAGACGCAATTTTGAAAGAGCTGGGTATCAGCCAGTGATCCTAGGTCACGTTCCCCGTAGGGGCGCACAGACAATTTTTTGATGAAATCACAGCCAGTGGTGTATAAAGTTTGCGAAGCATATTTATCGATTGGGGGTATTAATGTTTGCGAATTTCTTCAAAACCGGCCTTCGCATTTTACTGCGAGACAAACTGCATAGTACCATCAATATATTTGGCCTATCTGTCGGACTTGCAGGCCTGACCCTAATCCTGCTTTATATCCAGCATGAGCGAAATTTTGAGACTTTCCTGCCTGGCGCTGAAAACATCTGGCGCATTGATGTGGCTGAAAATTATATTGGACGCGCGCCCATTTATGTAGCTGGTATTCCAGCTCCGGCCAAGGCCCACTTAGAGCGTGACTTCCTCAGCATTGAAGCCGCTACAAGGTCGACATTTAAAGATGTTCAGGTGCGCCAAAACACAGTGCAATATGATGAACGCTTGCTTTTGGCAGATGCCAATTATTTTGACTTCCTAAAAATGCCGCTCATTGAGGGCGACAGCAGCCGTGCGCTGCAAGATATAAATTCAATAGTTCTAAGCCAAAGTACCGCAAAAAAATATTTTGACGGCAAACCTGCACTCGGTGAAACCATCACACTTTTGCTGCCCGAAGAAATGGCGCTTACGGTAACCGGCGTTATTGCCGACCTTCCCGGCAACAGCCATCTTCAATATGATATGGTCGCACCGCTCAATCGGCGGTTTTTCCCGGAGGCTTCATGGGCGATGGACCATTGGGGAAATCCAATTTTCGCCACCTATTTACGCTTGAAAGAAGGTACTGATCCAAAATCTCTGGAGCGCCAATTTCCTGCCTTTTTGGACCGGCACTTTCCGGTCAGCTTGGCAAGCACTATCAATATGGCTCCCCGTGAATTCTTTCAGTTCCATATGGTGGGCTTTACCGATATTCATTTTGACGGTGCGCCACTATTCACGATGAAACCAAAGGGTGACAAAACAGTGCTGATGGCGTCGCTCGGGGTTGCCATATTAATTTTGACAATCGCCACGGTCAATTTCATCAACATAAGCGTGTCCAAATCCGCGGCCAGAGCGCGTGAGATTGCCATTCGCAGAATTGTTGGAGCCAAACGCCATCATCTTATCCTGCAATTTTTGCTGGAGAGCAGCATAATCGTTGCTATTTCCATTATATTGGCACTCACACTGTCTGAGGCCGCCTTGCCTAAATTTAGCGCCTTCCTCGGCCTCGATTTGCAGCTACATTATTTCTCAGACCCAACTGTTGCCATTAGCGCTGGATTGCTGTTTCTGTTCTTGACGATTGGCGCAGGTATTTATCCGGCAATCATTCTCGCAGGAGGCAGATCAGGTCAGGTATGGACTGCCCAAACCACACGACAATCCGTATCAGGTTGGCTTCAGCAAACTCTGGCGATATTTCAATTTGCCATTTCCAGTGGGCTTATCATCGCCATAATCGTAATTATGAACCAGATATCTTTTTTAACCAGCAAAGACCTTGGCTTTGAAAAAGACAATATGCTCATAGTCCGCGATGCGGCGGATCAAATTCCCGCGGGCGAAATTCAAAATTTCATGAGCCAGCTTTCAGCTCTACCGGGCGTCGTCGCTGTAACAAACTCCCAATATGTTCCAACTGATGCCGCAGAAGGAAATATTAGCCTGACGTCTGCTGGTGGGGAGGGTACCACTGTTGTTGGCTTCCAGAATATCGGTGTCGAATTTTTCGGAGCTTACGGTATCAAACCGCTGGCCGGAAGACTTTTTGATGGCAACAGAGATCTATCGGTTACTGTGAATGGCACCTTGAAAGCTGGTCAGTCTATAGTGATGAATGCGCTGGCTGCAAAACGGTTTGGCTTTGTCTCACATGCTGACGCCATCGGCAAGTCGATCACTAGCAAAAATGGCGAGCAAGTCTGGACCGTCGCAGGGGTTGTGCCGAATATTCATTTCCGGTCGCTTCACCATGATCTTCGGGACGAAGTCTATTTTTTGAACCCGGAAAGCACGCATGTTTCTGTAAAATATAATCCCGCTAAACTGCCGCTGGTTATTAGCAGCATTGAACAGCTATGGAACCATTTTGTGCCTGGTCAACCAGCGAAACTTGAATTTCTCGCAGATACAATTGCAAAACTATATGCATCAGAGCAAAAGCAGCAGGATATTTTAACCGTATTTGCCTTGTTTGCTGGGTTAATATCAATGCTTGGCCTCTACGGGCTGGCTACTCACAGCGTAAGCCGCAGGGCAAAGGAAGTTGCTATGCGCAAGGTTTTTGGAGCCAACATGGCGTCTATTCAAAAGCTAATGTTATGGCGTTTTACCCGGCCAATAGTGATTGGAAACCTGCTGGCATGGCCAATCACAGCCTACATAATGCAAAACTGGCTTTGGGGTTTCACGTTTCGGAACGATCTTTCCACCACGCCTTTTATACTTGCCGGGTTACTCACAGTTTCACTTGGCGCGCTGGTTGTTTGGTGGCATGTGTTCTCGGTCTCGCGCGCTAACCCCATCGGCCCGTTACGTCAGCTATAGCCCACAATGGAGCGGCCGCACTAAAGGTCCATAACCCGGTCGATGTCGGCGGGGAGCTTTTTCTCGCGCTCCATCAGCGAAATGCCGATAAACAGGATCATCGAGGTAAGCATGGCTAGAAAACCCGCCGAGATGCCGTAAGGCACTTTTATCTGCATCAACTCAACAGTGAAATTGATGATAAGGCTGGCACTAATGGCGGCCACCGCGCCGCGCGGCGTTGCGCCTTTCCAGTTAAGACCAATCATCACCACTGGTACAAGCGCCGCTGCAAATGTGCCCCAGCCAAAGGCACCGAGCAGCGCCACAAGCTCACCGTTTTCATAAAAACTATAGAGCGCGAAGGCTGCCGCGACCGCAGCCAAACCCACGGTGGCGACCCGCGCCCAAAACAGCTCGCTGCCGAGCGAACGGCCGCGCAGGCTTTTGGGAATATCATGCACAATCGCCGCCGCGCCGATATTGAGGAAGCTGTCAGCCGTAGACATGATCGCCGCAAACAGCCCCGCGAACACCACGCCTGCGAGGAGAGGGTGTGCATAGCTGGTGAGGAAGGCGGGCGCGGCTTGGTCAGCGGACGCGAGCGGCATGCCCACATCACCGAGCACAAGAGCACGCATAACAATGCCTACGCTTAACCACAGCATCGCCGCCACCACATAGCCGAGCACTGTCATCGGCAGGATGATGCGGTTGTCTGAAATGCGGCGGTTCATCATCATTTTGGTAACCAGATGTGGTTGCCCGGCCAGGCCCAACCCAAAGAGAAAAAACCATGTGAGCGCCGCCATAGTGCCGAGCGTACCAAACGGCATGATGTCTTCCCCGCCCTGTGCGAGCAATATGGTGCTCACTTCCGCGAGGCCGCCGTCAAATACGTTGGCTGCCGTGTAAACCACCAGAGCGCCTGAGATAATCATCACGATGCCCTGCACGAGATCGGTGTAAACCGAGGCGATAATGCCGCCCGTAACACAGTAGAAAACTAGCACAAGGGTTGAGATGATCACACAGGCAAACAGGCTGATATGGGCGAAGGTTTCCGTACCCGCGAACAGGGTTTGCAACACCAGCGCCATGGCCAGAATTTGCGTCGCCAGATAGCCAAGCACGCCGAGTAAGATGGTGCCCGCCGTAAGCAAGCGCGCCGCCTCGCTGCCGTAACGGGCGAAAACCACATCCGGCAGCGACATAGTATCCCGCACTTCTGCGACCATGCGGATGCGTTTTGATACCAGATAAAACCCGGTGGCATACCCAAGCGCCGAGCAAACCGCCATCCAGATGGAGGTCATTCCGGTGGCGTAAACAAGCCCAGGCCCGCCGACAAATCCAAAGCCCGAAAGCGTGGAGGAAAAAACCGCCATTGAAATAATGACCGGCCCCAGCCCGCGCCCGGCGACAAAAAAATCACCGGCTGATTTGGTGCGGCGCATGGCCCACAGGCCAACCAAGATACAGACCAGCAGGTAAACCAGAACCGAGCCCAAAATGATCGGCTGACGCATCTCTTCCATTACGCGTCTCCCGCTTTGGGCTTGGTCTTGAGTTCCGCGACAAGCGCTTCAAAAGCAGCTTCGTCTTCCGCTGGCCAGAAATAGTCGCGGAAGAAAACCACAAACATCAGATCAAAAACAAAGAAGCTGCCCCACACACCACCGAGCAACCACGCGGTTGGCACTGGAAAGCCAAAAACCAGATCCGTTTCTCCTGTGGCCAGATAAGCCTCGTAGCCTGTGTAAAGCTTGTACCAAACAAATAGCGCAAACACAGTACCGCCGGCCATCAGCACACGAAAGCGCCGGTCGCGCCGGTGCTCGGATACCCCCATATAAAGGAGCGAAACGCCGAGAAAAATGGTGCTGATCTGGAAATAAAAAGGCGCGCGGCCTATGGTCGCGAGCCGGGCCGCACCGTCACCGCCGACCTTAAGTTCGGCAATGCTTTCATGGGCCATTCCCGCCGCACCGGACGGCACATCGCTCATAAGAATATAGCCGGTGATAGCCGCAGAGGCCAAAAGCCACAAAAACACAAAATGGATCGGTTTCACGCCCAAAACTCCCCTTAATCCCCTGATCTCCCATCAAGCAACAGGAGACTAGTGCGGAACATAGGTTAGGGCCACTTCTTTTGTTGAATGGGGCTTGATCAGTTATTATTTTGCGGCTCCGATGTTTCGGTATCTTCTTTCTTTGTCACTTCCTCAATTTCAACCGTGCCTTGTCGTCGGTAAAACTTCAGCGCTCTATCACGAAGCAACTGTGTTACATGTTCTGGCATTCGCTGCGTGAACATATTGCCGTTACCGTCCCTGGTTAGTCGAGGATACTGGCCGCCAGGCACCAGGCCCGGCTTACCATTATAAAGGTCGGCAATATGCCAATCTTTAATTTCTGCCGAAATGGAGCTAGTGGTGATCATGCGGCGTTTAAAATCAGGTTTTGCATATTTTTCGATATGCGCACGAACGCTGTTCTCAAAATCGGGAAACATCCTCTCCATACGCCGGTAATAGGTTGATACCTTTAAAACCGGGCCCTGCCATATTTGCGTGCCGCGCATACTGTTTACAAAATCAACAGCATTGCTGTGAAGCTGATCATATACATTGCTGCCGCGGTATGCTTCTGTACGCAGGTTCGGCGTACCAATTGCCCCCATATAAAATCCGTAAATCACCAGCGGATCACGCCAGTTTGCCGTTACATGGTTTTCAATGTCAGCAAGCGAAACAAGGCTGCCGCTTATTTCAAATCGGCGCTGATTGATAAAAGACT